>Ga0070741_10000205_pt1 | contig 223484 bp, 227 predicted proteins | sample Coa_R1_4_FD_66440 | JGI IMG/M metagenome (GOLD analysis project Ga0070741, IMG submission 66440) | Surface soil microbial communities from Centralia Pennsylvania, which are recovering from an underground coalmine fire - Coalmine... | ecosystem: Environmental > Terrestrial > Soil >...
GACCGGGGAAGTACTCTCATCAGCGGTGGATAGAAGGTAGGAACACTTCCACCGGGGGGCTTGCGGAATAAGCCGTAACCCATCGCGCGCGGGATATCTCGATCTAACGAGACCTGCGGTTCGCTACCCACTTGCCTTCGTTTCGCGAGGAACGAAGGATCCGTAGATCCCGAAGGATCACGGATGTCCCGCGCGCCCTTGGTCTTCCAGCGGCGCTCAATTTTTCAAAATCGGCGCCTGTCGAAATGGCGAAGCTTTGCGCGAGTGGAGCAACGCTGGGCCGTTTTAAAGCGAAGGACGAAATGCACTCAACGCAAGCGATGTTACGCCTTCCCGGCCATCTCCGCGGCCAGCAGCAAAGCCGCGCGCGTGGCACCGACATTCGCGATCCCCTGTCCGGCGATGTCGTAGGCCGTGCCGTGCGCCGGCGTGCAGATCGGGAACGGAAAGCCGCCGAGCATGGTGACGCCACGATCGAAGCCCATGAGCTTCATCGCGATCTGTCCCTGGTCGTGATACATCGTCAGCACCGCATCGAACGCGCCGTTCTTGGCACGCAGGAACACGGTGTCGGCCGGAAACGGTCCTTCCACGGCGATGCCCTCGCGTTTTCCACGTTCGACGACCGGCTCGATGACGTCGATTTCTTCGCGGCCGAAATTACCGCCATCGCCCGCGTGCGGATTGTAACCGGCCACTGCGATCCGCGGCGGGTTGAAGCCGGCGCGGCGCATGCAGACATCGGTGAGGCTGAGCGCCCTGTGGATGCGCTCATGCGTGAGCCGTTCCGGCACGTCCTTCATCGCCACATGCGAGGTGACGCGCGCATTCCACAGCCGCTCCAGCACATTGAACTCGCTGGCCGGTCCTTCGATGCCGACGACCTCGCAGGAGAACACGATCTCGTCGTCGTAGCTCGGGCGCGCCAGCCGCATCGCCTTCTTGTTGAACGGCGTGAAGCAGACCGCATCGGCGTGGCCGTCGCGCGCAAGCGTGAGCGCGTGACGGTAGTTGGCGAGCGCAAATTGTCCGCCCTGCTCCTTGGGCACTGCGCGCTCGACGGCCGCCGGGTCGAGATGACCGAGATCGATGAACACCGGATTGCCGTCGCGCGTGAAGTCATTCGCGCCCGCCGCAATGCTCGGCATGTCGATGGTCACGCCGGCCGTGCGCGCGCCGGCGTCGAACACGCGCCGATCGCCGACGATCACGATCTGCGCTCTGGCGCGCACCTCATCGAGCGCGGCCACCTTCGCCGTGAGCTCCGGGCTGATTCCGGCCGGATCGCCCATGGCCAGTGCAATGATCGGCTTGCCTGCGCGCGGCTTCATGTGATCGGTATCTCCCCGTGATCGCGCTTGTCTTGCGCGGATTTCCCGAAGCGCGCGACGCGCGCAATCTGCAGGACCAAGGGCAGGATGAGCAGCACCGCGCCGAGGACCACGAGGCTCGTCACGAGGCGGTTGGAAAAGAAGATGCCGAGCGAGCCCTTGGACATCAGCATGGCTTGCCGGAATGCATCCTCCGCCTTGTCGCCGATGACGATGGCCAGCACCAGCGGCGCCAGCGGATACCGCAGCTTCTTGAACAGGTAACCGACGACGCCGAAACCGAGCATCAGCACGACGTCGAGATAGGAGTTCGACACCGAATAGGCGCCCACCGCGCAGACGATGACGATCAGCGGCGCGATGATCACGAAGGGAATGCGCATCAGCGCGGCGAAGATCGGAACCGTCAGCAGCACCAGCACGACGGCGACGATATTGCCGACATACATCGACGCGATCAGGCCCCAGACGAAATCCTTCTGGTCGACGAACAGCATCGGCCCGGGATTGAGCCCCCAGATCATCAGGCCGCCCATCATCACCGCGGCAGTCGCCGAGCCGGGAATGCCAAGCGAGAGCATCGGGAGAAGCGCGCTGGTGCCGGCAGAATGGTCGGCGGTCTCCGGAGCGATGATGCCCTCCACCTCGCCTTTGCCAAAATTGGCGCCGCGCCGCGAGAACCGCTTGGCGATCGCGTAGCTCATGAACGACGCCGCGGTCGGCCCGCCAGGCGTAATGCCCATCCAGCAGCCGATCGCCGCGCTGCGCAGCAGGGCGAGGCCGTGGCGCGGCAGCCGGACGAGCGTGCGAAAGACTTCGCGCCATTCGATCTTCGACGACACCGCCTTGGCGTGGACTTCCTCCTCGACGGCAAGCAGCAGCTCGCCGATGCCGAACAGGCCCATGACGGCGACGACAAAGCTGACGCCTTTGACCAGCTCGTCGATGCCCATGGTCAGCCGCACGCTCCCGGACACGGTGTCGATGCCGATGGCGGCGATGGCAAAGCCGATCGCGAGCGCCACCAGCGTCTTCATCGGCGGCGAACCGCCCATGCCGACGAAGCTCGAGAAGGCGAGGAAATACACCGCGAAATATTCCGGAGGCCCAAAAGCCAGCGCCACCTGCGCCACCCAGGAGGCCAGGAATGTGATGAGCACGACGCCGACCAGCGCGCCGAATGCGGCCGAGCCGAATGCGGTGGCGAGCGCGGTCGTCGGCCGGCCGTCGCGCGCCATCGGGTAGCCGTCGAAAGTGGTCGCGACCGAGGACGGCTCGCCCGGAATGTTGAACAGGATCGAGGTCACGGAGCCGCCGAATAGCGCGCCCCAATACATGCTGGAGAGCAAGATGATCGCAGATACCGGCTGCATGCCGAAGGTCAGGGGCAGCAGCAGCGAGACACCGTTCGGCGCGCCGAGCCCCGGCAGCACGCCGACGAGAATGCCGAGTAGCACGCCAATGACCATCAGCAGCAGATGCTGCGCCGTCACCGCGATGGTGAACCCGTGCAGAAGCAGTTCGACATTGCCCATCGCGCCGCTCCTCAGAACCCGAGAATGTCGGCGATCGCGCCGTGCGGCAGCGAGACCTGGAAGAGGCGTTCGAACACGAAATAGAGCGCCAGCGGCGTCACGACGGCGAGGATCGTCGAGCGCGGCAACGTCTGCCGGCGCAGCGGCAGTCCCGTCACACCGAACATGTATGCACCGGACGCGATGTACATCCCGAGGAACGGAATGACGCCGATGAACACCGCGGCCGGAATGAACAGGCCCAGGATCCGCCGCAGGTCGAGCCGGGAAATCATCACCTCGCGTCCGGCGAATGCGCCGCGCGCAAGATTGAACAGGCTGCCAGAAAGAATGATCAGTCCGGTGAGGAACGGAAAGGTCCCGGAATCCACGCCGCCAGTCGACCAGCCGATGCCGTTGTCGATCGAAGAGACCACGACGGCAAGACCGAACGCTCCGGTCAGCCCCGCCGTCGTCAGTTCAAGCACGCGTCGCGAGATCATCGCGTGGCGCCGTTCATTTCACCAGCCAGCCCTGCTCGCTGGCGACCTTGCGCAAGCGCTGGGCGTCTTCCTTGATGAACTTGTCGAAGGCGGCGCCGGTGAGGAACGTGTCGACCTGCGACGTCTTCTCGATGTAGTCCTTCCACTCCGGCGTCGCCTGCACCTTCTTCATCAGGTCGACGTAGAACGCCACCTGGTCGGCGGTCACTTTCCCCGGCAGCCACACCGTACGCGGCTGCTCGTATTGCTCGATATCGAGGCCCTGCTCGACGCAGGTCGGCACGTCGCTCCAGCCCTCGGTTGCGGTGATCTTGGGGCCTTTCGGCAGCCGCTTCGGGCTGAAGGCGCAGAGCGGACGCTGCGTGCCGCCGCGCCACTGTCCGAGGCTCTCGCTTGGATTGTTGACGTGCGAGTCGATATGTCCGCCGGCGAGCTGCACAGCCGCCTCGGCGCCGCTCTTGAACGGGATATAGGTGAACTTGACGTGGGCGGTCTTCTCGATCATCCGCGTCAACACCTCGTCGGTGTCCTTGGACTGGGCGCCGCCCATCTTGAAGTCGCCGGGCTTGGCCGCAACAGCCTTGAGGTACTCGCTCGCCGTCTTGTACGGAGCGTCCTGCTTCACCCAGAGCAGGAATTCGTCCTGCGCCATGGCCGCGATCGGCGTGAGGTCTGTGTAGTTGAACGCCACCTTCGAGACCATCGGCTGCTGCCAGGTGTTCGAGGTGCCGAAGATCACCTTGTAGGGATCGCCGGCGGACGCCTTGCCATAGACATAGCCTTCGGCGCCGCTGCCGCCGCCTTTGTTGACGACGACGATCGGCTGATCGGTGAGCTTGTATTTGGTGATGATGTTCTGCACCGCGCGGGCGAGATTGTCGGTGCCGCCCCCCGGACCCGCGGTGGCGACGAACTCGATCGGCTTCACCGGCTTCCATTCGGCTGCCGCCGGTGCGGTAGCAAGCGCGATGGCGGCAACGGACAGCAGCAGCCGGGATGTGACGCTCATGACTTCCTCCTGGTAGACTGGTTCTTGTTGATTGAACGCTTCTCGATTGAACGTTTACGCGACGCGCTGGCGGCTCGAGCCCTCCGACGCTGCCGTCATGATGGCCCCCTCCTTCGCGAAAGCTTCGATCTGTTCTTCGCTGAAACCGTAATCCCGCAGCACGTCGCGTGTGTGCTCGCCATAGACCGGCGCGCCGCTGCGCACCTTTCCAGGCGTCGCCGAGAACTTCACCGGCAGCCCGATGGTCTTTACCGGGCCGAGCGTCGAATGCTCGACCTCGACAACCATATCGCGGGCGATCGTCTGCGGGTCCTCAAGGGCCTGCACCATGTTCTGCACCGGGCCGCAGGGAAGACCCTTCTCGTCGAGGACGCGGAGCCAGTGCGCCACCGTGTTGGTGCGGAAGCGCTTGCTCAGCTCAGCCTCGAGCTCCTTGAGATGCCCCATGCGGTCGGCGCCGGTGACAAAGCGCGGATCGTCCGCAAGCTCGGTGGCACCCAGCGCCTCGAGCAGCAGAGCCCAATGCTTCTTGTTGGCTCCGGCGCAGACAAGCCAGCCATCCGAAGCCTCGAAGGCCTGATATGGCGCATTGAGTGGATGCGCCGAACCCATCGCCTTCGGCGACACCCCGGTCGCAAGCGCGATTGCCGATTGCCAATAGGTTTGCACCAGCGCCGCTTCGAACAGCGATGTCTCGACCCACTGCCCCTCGCCGGTCTTCAGCCGGTGCGCATAGGCGGCGAGAATGCCCATGGCCGCAAGAATGCCCGCCGTGATGTCGGACAGCGGTGCGCCGCATTTCACCGGCGGCCCGTCGGGCCGCTCGCCCGTGAAGCTCATGATACCGCTCATCGCCTGAGCGACGAGATCGAAACCGCGGCGGTTTTTGTAAGGCCCGGTGCGGCCAAAGCCCGAGAGCGAGCAATAGATCAGCGCCGGAAATTCCTTGCGCAGGTCCTCATAGCCGAAGCCGAGCCGCTCCATCGCGCCGGGTGCGAAATTCTCCACCAGCACGTCGGCCTTGCTGACCAGGCGGCGCAGGATTTCCTTGCCGCCTGCGGTCTTGAGGTCGAGGACGATGCCGCGCTTGTTGCGGTTCATCATCAGGAACGAAGCTGCCTCATCGCCGATCTTCGGCGGCACCGAGTGACGCGTGTCGTCGCCTGCCGGCGCCTTCTCGATCTTGATCACCTCGGCGCCCATATCGGCGAGCATCAAGGTGCAGGTCGGGCCCGCCATGACATGGGTGAGATCGACGACCTTGAGGCCTGCGAGTGGTCCCTGTGGACGCGTTTCATTGTGAGCCGGCATGCGCGCTTCCTATTCACCGCGCCATTGCGGCGCGCGCTTCTCGAGGAACGCATCCATGCCTTCGCGGAAGTCCTTGCTCATGTAGCACATGAGGATGAGGTCCTCGCCCTCCTCGCGCGTCAGCCGCCGCTGCAGCCGGGCCAGCGCCTGCTTGGTGGCATTGAGCGTCAACGGTGCATTGCCGGCGATCAGCTTGGCGAGCTCGTCGGCGCGCTTCTCCAAGGCGGGGAGATCCTCGACGACTTCGCTGAGCAAGCCGACCGCGAACGCCTCCTCGGCGCCGAGAAGCCGCGCGGTGAAGATCAAATCCTTCACCCGTGCCGGACCAACCAGCGCGGTGAGCCGGCTGATGTTCGACATCGACAGACAATTGCCGAGCGTGCGCGCGATCGGAAATCCCATCTTCGTCGTCTTGGTGCCGATGCGCAGGTCGCAGCAGGCGGCGATGCCGCCGCCGCCGCCCGTGCAGGCGCCGGAAATCGCGGCGATGATCGGCACGCGGCATTTCTCGATCACGCCGAGCACGCGATCGATGCGGCCCTCATAGTCGAGCGCATCCTGCGGCGTCTTGAAGGCGCGGAATTGGTTGATGTCGGTGCCGGAGGCGAAGGCCTTATCCCCGGCGCCTTGGAAGACCAGGACCTTGATCGACTTATCCGTGTTGGCCTGCTCGCAGATCGCCGCGAGCCGCTCATACATCGCGAAGGTGAAGGCGTTGCGCGCCTGCGGGCGGTTGAAGGTGACGCGGCCGATGCCGTCCTTCAGGTCGAAAAGCAGGTCATTTTCTGCCGACGGGGTCTGGTCCATGTGCCTTTGGCCTCTGGAGGGGCGTTAAGGCAATTTGAATGCAAAACCTAGCCAGCACAAGCGAAAAAGCTGGTCCAAGTCCGCATTTTGATCTATTTTGCATGCAAAATCAGGTATTGGCGGGCGACCATGCTGCATGAAGAGGTTGTGGCCCGCGTCCGGGCGATGCTGCTCGAAGGCGATATTCCGCCGGGCGCGCGCGTTCCTGAGCGCGAGCTCTGCGAGAAGCTCGCGATTTCCCGCACGCCGCTGCGCGAGGCGCTCAAGGTCCTGGCCGCGGACGGGCTGGTGCTGCTGCTGCCGAACCGCGGCGCGCGCGCGGCCAAGCTCACCGCCCAGGACGTGCATGACCTGTTCGAGGTGTGCCAGGGCCTGGAGGCGCTCGCGGGGGAGCTCGCATGCGAGCGCATCAGTGACGAGCAGGTCACGCAGATCGGCGAGCTGCACGCGGCGATGGCGCGGCACTATCGGGCGGGCGACCTCAGTCATTATTACCGTTGCAACCGCGCCATTCACGAAGCCATCGTCGCCGCGGCATGCAATTCGGTGCTCTCGTCGCTTTATGAGTCCGTCACGGCGCGTATCCGTCGTGCCCGCTACGTGACGCCGATGACGCCGGAGCGCTGGGCCATGGCGCTGCAGGAGCACGAAGCGATCCTCAACGCCCTGCAACGCCGCGATGGCATCGGGCTCGCGCATATCCTGCGCGCGCATCTGCGCCATAAACGCGAAGAGGTCGTTCAAGCCGGATTCGCCGAAGCCGATGCTAACGGCTCGAACGGGCCACCGGCGAGCGTGCTGGAAATCACCACCTAGCGCGCGTCGAACTCGTCGTGAATGAGATCGCGCAGCTTCCGCTTGAGCCGCAGATAGCCGGCGTCGTCCTCGTCGCGCGGGCGCGGCAGGTCGATCTCGACAAACGCCTTCACCTTACCGGGCCGGCGCGTCATCACCGCCACATAGTCGGCAAGCTTGATCGCCTCGTCGATCGAATGCGTCACCAGCATCACCGTCTTCGGTTCGCGTTGCCAGATGCGGGTGAGCTCGTCCTGCATGAAGCTACGGTTCTGCGCGTCGAGCGCGGCGAACGGCTCGTCCATAAGGAGGAGATGCGGCTGCACCGCGAGCGCGCGGGCGATTGCCACACGTTGGCGCATGCCGCCGGAGAGCTGGTGCGGATATTTGTCCTCGAAGCCGGCAAGCCCGACGAGCTCTATATAATGAGTGACGATGCCCTCGCGCTTGTGGCGGGCGACGTTCTTCATCTCCAGGCCGAAGCTGATGTTCTGCGCCACGCTCATCCAGGGGAACAGCGCGTAATCCTGGAAGATCATGGTGTTCTGCCAGCCCGGCGCGTGCACGTCCTCGCCGTCGAGCGTCACCGCGCCCGCCGTCGGCTTCTCGAAGCCGGCGGCGATGTTGAGGAGCGTGGTCTTGCCGCAACCGCTGTGGCCGAGGATCGCGCAGAAGCAATTGTTGGGGATCTCGAAGGAGATGTCGTCGAGGGCGAGCAAGGCGTCGGCGCCCTCGGGATCGCCATAGACCTTGGAAACGCTTTTGACTGCCAGCGTGCCCATCGCGACCTACCTACCCAGCGCCAACGACCAAGGCAGCAGCCGGCGGCCGAAGAACCGGATTGCGACGTCGATGAGCAACCCGATGATGCCGATGGTCAGCATGCCGACGATGATGGTGTCGGTGCGCAGCATGCTGCGCGCGTCATTGATGAGGAAGCCGAGACCGGAATTGGCGCCGACGAGCTCGGCGGCGACCAGCGCCATCCAGCCGACGCCGAGCCCGATGCGCACGCCGGTGATGATCTGCGGCAGCGCGCCGACGAGCACGATGCGGATGAGCACCTTGTGCTCCGGCGCGCCGAGGCTGCGCGCCGCGCGCACCAGGTTCGGGTCGATGTTCTTCACGCCGACGATGGTGTTGACCAGGATCGGAAAAAACATGCCGAGGAAGATGATGAACTCGTTCTGCTCATCGCCGATGCCGAACCAGAGAATGCTCAGCGGGATCCAGGCGAGCGGCGGGATCGGCCGCAGGATCTCCATGATCGGGTTGACCTGATTGTAGACGAGGCGCCACCAGCCCATGGCCATGCCGAGCGGAATGGCCGTCGCCGAGACCAGGAAGGCGAAGGCCTCCCGCTGCAGGCTCGCGGTCAGGTGATAGAACAGCTCGCCGGAGGCGATCATCGCCGCCGCGGTTTTCGCGATCGCGGTCGGCGCCGGCATCAGCACCGCCATGTGTGGATCGATCAACGGCAGCCACACCGTCGAGGCCAGCTGCCAGGCAATGACGAGGATTACCAGCGTCGTGAGATGCGGAAGAAAATTGAGCACGCGAATGAACCGCAGCACCAATGCACTGCGCTTGCGCCGGGCCGCCGGCGCGCTTCCCGCCGAAGACGCGGCGGCCGGGGTGAAGGGACGCTTCTCCGTGCTCAGCATTGCGCGAAACGTCCCTTCACCTGCGTCCTGCTACGGCTGATAAGTCTTGCCGTCGAAGGTCCAAGCTTTGGTCAGGTCGCCCTTCTCCGGCCACGGCTGCGGCCCTTTCAGGGTCAGCGCATTGTCATAAGCCGGATACGGCAACTGGCCGATCTTGCCCGACCAGTTGGCCGGCAGGAAGGGCGCGCGCGTCGGCACCGCCCAGCCGAGCTTGGCGTAGGTCTTCTGCATGAAGCTCGTGTCGAACGAGGCTTCGTAGTCCGCAGCGCTGATCGGCTTGGTGATGCGATTGCGCTCCTTCAGCCACTTGGCGATGCGCGCATCCTCCTCGCCCCACATCTTGGCGAAGGGATAGCTGTAGGTCGGCTTGTAGAGATTGTTGTAGAGCAGCGTCTGCTGCAGCATCAGCGGTTTGCCGTAGCTCTTGAGCATCGGCTCGGCGGCGAGCATATCCGCGGCCTTGTCCGGATTGAGTCGGATCCACAGCGTCGCTTCCATGAAGGCGTCGCTGAAGGCCTGCACCACGTCGGGCACGTTGTCGATCAGCTCCTGGCGCACATAGAAGCGGCCTTCGTAGAAATTATACGGGAAGATCGCGTCGACCTCGCGCCCGTTCTTGCGGTCTTCGGTGATGATGGTCACCGACGGCTCCCAGGGCACGACCGCGCCGATGCCTTTGGCCATCAACAGCTGCTCGGCCGGGGGCATGTTCTTGAGAATGACATCCTTGCCGATTTGCAGCCCGACTACTTCCGCGGCCTGGGTGAAATAGAACTCGGCGGACGAGCCGGTGACGATGCCGATGGTCGCCGGCGGATTGGAGCCCTTGAAGTCGGCGAGCTTCTTCACCGGCGAATCGAGCGGCACCACCGTCGAGTGCTTCAGGTTCGGCGCCACCACGGCGATCGAGCGCACCGGCACGCCGCGATCGAGCAGCGAGGTGAACGGGAAGTTGCCGCCGTTGCCGACCTGGATGCGCGCCGCGGCCACCGACTCGTTGACCTCCGGCCCGGAGGCGAAGGCCTGGAATTTCGTCTCGAGCCCGCGCTTCTCCAGGAACCCCGCCTTGTCCATCACCACGTTGATGGTGTTCTGCCCGGAGAACGGCGCCTGCCAGCCGACGCCGATCGGCCACCAGCCTTTCTGCTTCAGCCAGGCAACGGATTTGTCGGAGACTTTTTCATAGGGCTGCGGCCAGCCCCATGCCGTAAAGCTCTGCGCCGCAGCGGGCGCGGCGGTCACAATGAATGTGGCGAGCGCTAATGCGGCGCCCGAGAAAACTCCCGATTGTCTTGGCATGGCGTGCCTCCCATCTGTTTCATGGTTTGTCTTTTTCTTGTTGTTGGTTGATTGACCCCGTTTCACGTCGGCTCGATGACGAACAATGTGCGTCCGTACTCGACCAGTTCGCCGTTCTCCGCGCCGATCTGCACGACGCGGCCGGCAAAGTCGGAATTGATGGTGGTGAAGAGCTTCATCACCTCGATCAGGCAGAGCGGCTGCCCGACCGTCACGATGCTGCCGACCTCGACGAAGGGCGGCGCATCGGGGCTCGAGGCGCGATAGAAAGTGCCAACCATCGGCGCCGCGACTTCCAATCCTCCGGCCACCGGTTTGACGGCGGGCGTCGCCGGTTTCGCGGCAGCATCATTGGCGGGCTGCGGAACCACCGGCCGCGGCACTTCGCGCGCCGGCGCCAGTGGCATCTGCACCGCCGGCGCGCCCGCGGCACCGTTTCTCCGCACCACGAGCTTCACGCCGCCGGTCTCGATCACCACCTCGTCGCAAGAGCTCGAGTCGATGATCTTCAGAATGTCGGCGATTTCGTCGTAACTGAGACTCACACGCGCTCCTGTTGGTTTCCTCGCGGCGGCGTTTCTTTGGACGTTTCTTCGTCGATGGTGGTGGTCAGGCGTTCGGCGGAGGCGCGCAGCAGCGGCACGTATTCGAGCATGCGCGCGAGCGTCATGCGCGCGAGCGGTGCCGAGATCGCCAGCGCTGCCACCGGTAGCCCGCTCGGCGCGCGCACCGGCACCGCGACGCAGACCACGCCGGCGAGAAACTCCTGGTTGTCGACGGAGACTTCGCTGGCGCGGACTTTTTCCAACTCGGCTTCGAGCCGCTCGACGTCGGTGAAGGTATGCTCGGTGTAGCGATAGAGCGAGATCGAGCGGATGAGCGAGGCGCGCCGCGCTGCCGGCAGCATGCTCAGGAACAGCTTGCCCATCGACGTGCAATGCAGCGGCACGCGCGAGCCCGTCTCGAAGCGCAGACCGAACGGCCATTCGGATTCGACGCGGTCGAGATAGACCACATGGCTGTCGCTCATCACGCCGAAATTGCAGGTCTCGCCGATCTCTTGCGACAGCGCTTCGAGCACCGCATGGCGCGGCGCGCGTTGCATCGAGGCGGCGACGATATCGAGCCCGAGACGCACAAGCCGCACACCGGGCACGTAGCGACGGCTGCCAGGCTCACGCTGCAAAAGACCTTCGCTCTCCAGCATGCGCACGATGCGATGCGCGGTCGGCTTCGGAATGCCGAGCAACACGCCGAGCTCGCTGACACCGAGCGGACGCTTGGCACCGGCAAAGGTTTCGAGGATGGCGACCGCCTTCACCGTCGGGAAGGCGCGCGACGGCTCCTCCACCGCGGGGTTCGCGCGCGGCGCCGTGCGCTTGAGGCGGCCGGGGGCGCCGGGTCTGTGGTCGAGCGGAGTGTCCATGCAGCTCGTATCAAAAACCGGAACAAAACGTCTTGCAATATGAATTTGAACGATGCCACAGTCGATCGAACCCACCTAGTGAAAAGGTGGCTGGTACTGGGAGGTGGCAGCGTGCGGCGGGTCTTGATCGCCAACCGCGGTGAAATCGCGTTGCGCGCGGTGCGCGCCTGCCGCCAGCTCGGGCTCGAAAGCGTCGCCGTCTACTCGGTGGCGGACGGCAACTCCCCGCATCGCTGGGCTGCCGATCAGGCGATCTGCATCGGGCCGGCGGCGCCGAAAGCGAGCTACCTCAACCAGCCGGCGCTCATCGAGACGGCGACCGCGCTTGGCTGCGATGCTGTTTATCCGGGCTACGGCTTTCTCGCAGAGAATAGCGCCTTTGCGGCGCGCTGCGCCGAGGAAGGTCTCACCTTCATCGGTCCAAGCAGTGAGACCATCGCACGCATGGGCGACAAGGTCGCTGCGCGCCAGGCTGCTGCTGCGGCAGGACTTCCTGTTGTCCCAGGCTCCGAGAATGGATTCACATCCTCGGCCGACGCAGCGACGGTCGCGCGCTCGCTTGGTTTTCCACTGTTGCTCAAAGCCAGCGGCGGCGGCGGCGGACGCGGCATGCGTATCGTCACGCGCGCGGAAGATTTCTCCGCGCAATTCGATCAAGCGTCCGCCGAGGCCCAAGCCGCATTCTCAAACCCTGAGATTTATCTCGAGCGATTCTTTGCACAGGTTCGGCATATCGAAATACAAGTGTTCGGCGATAATGACGGTCACTGTGTCCATCTCGGAGAACGAGACTGTAGCGTGCAGCGTCGACACCAAAAGCTGATCGAGGAATCGCCCTCGCCTGCCCTCGCCGGCGCAACGCGCAAAGCGATGGCGGATGCCGCGGTCGCGCTCATCCGCTCGATCGGCTACGTCAATGCCGGCACCGTCGAGTTCATCTATGAGCCGGCGAGCGGCGAATTCTTTTTCATCGAGATGAACACGCGCATCCAGGTCGAGCATCCGGTGACTGAAATGGTGACCGGCAAGGATCTCGTGCGCGAGCAATTCCGTGTCGCCGCCGGCGACCCACTCTCGTTCGACTCCACGTTTGCCAGCGGCGCCGCCGCGATTGAATTCCGCATCAATGCGGAAGACGCGGAGCGCGGTTTCATGCCGTCGCCCGGGACGATCAAGCGCTGGCGCCCGCCGTCAGGCCGCGACATCCGCGTCGACAGCCATGTCTATGAGAACTACGCGGTGCCGCCCTATTACGACTCGATGCTGGCGAAGCTGATCGTCACCGGGCCAGATCGCGCGTCGGCGATCGAGACCGCGCGCTCGGCGCTGTCGCGCTTCCAGGTCGCCGGCATCGCCACCACGGTGCCGTTCCACGCCAATCTCGTCGATCGCACCGAATTCGCAGAGGCACAGATCCACACCCGCTGGATCGAGCAGACCCTGCAAGGCAGCGCGCACTGATGGCCAGCAAGCGCACCATCAAGATCATCGACGTTACGCTGCGCGACGCGCATCAGTGCCTGTGGGCGACGCGCATGACTACAGCGATGATGGCGGAGCTCGCGCCGCGGCTCGACCGCGCCGGCTTCGAGGCCATCGATCTCGCCGGCGGCGCGGTGTTCGACGTCTGCGTGCGCTATCTGCGCGAGGATCCCTGGGAGCGCATGCGCATCCTCAGCAGCTGGGTGAAGAATACGCCGCTGATCGTGATGACGCGCGGGCAGAGCCTGTTCACCTTCGAGTTCTTCCCCGACGACGTGGTCGAGCTCACCGCCGAACGCATCTTCGCCAACGGCATCCGCTATCACACGCCCTATGATGCGCTGAACGACATGCGCAACATGGAGGTGCCGATCAAAGCGGCGAAGCGCGTCGGCCTCTATACCGCGGGCGGCGTGGTCTACACGCTGAGTCCCGTGCACACCGACGAGTATTACGCGCGCAAGACCCGCGAGCTCATCGCGCTCGGCGTCGATGCCATCTACCTCAAGGATGCCAGCGGGCTCCTCACGCCCGAGCGGGTGGAAACGCTGGTGCCGGCGCTCAAAGCCGTGTGCGGCAAGATGCCGTTGCAGCTGCACTCGCATTGCCTCACCGGGCTCGCGCCCTACACCGCCTGCCGCGCGATCCAGCTCGGCGTCGATATCGTCCACACCGCGACCTCGACGCTCGCCAACGGCGCCTCGCATCCCTCGACCGAGTGGTTCGTGCGCAATGCACGGCGCGAAGGTTTCGACGTGCCGCTCGACCTCGCACCCGTCGAGGAAGTGGCGGAGCGGCTGCGCTACATTGCAAAGCGTGAGGGTAAGCCGATCGGCGACATCGTCGAGTTCGATGCCTTTCACTACGAGCATCAGATGCCGGGCGGCATGATCTCGAACCTGAAGTCGCAATTGACCCCGCTCGGCATCGCGCACCGGCTGCCGGAAGTTCTCGAGGAGGCCGCACGGGTACGCCACGATCTCGGCTATCCGATCATCGTCAGCCCCTTCGCCCAGTTCGTGATGACGCAGGCCGTGCTCAACGTCATGGGCAAGGAGCGCTACGCGACCGTCCCCGACGAGGTGCGCAAATACGTGCTCGGCTATTACGGCGAGATCGCCGGACCGATCGACCCGAACCTGTTCGATCGCATTGCCAAGGGCGCCGCGCCGACCAAGGCGCGGCCGGGCGATTTGCTCGAGCCTGGCCTGCCGAGGATCCGGCGCGAGCGCGGCCCGTTCGCCAGCGACGACGATCTTCTCCTCGCTGCCTACTATTCGCCGCGCGAATACGATGCGCTCAAGGCCGCGGGACCGATCAAGACCGATTATCCGCTGGCCTCGACGCCGCTGGTGACGCTGCTCAAGGAGGTCGCGCAGCGCCGCGACATCCGCTCGTTCCATTTGGCCAGCTCACGGTGAGCCCATGACCACGCCCGCCATCATCACCGTCGCCATCACCGGATCGATCCCGCGCAAGGCCGACAATCCAGGGCTGCCGGTGACGCCGAGCGAGCAGATCGAATCGACGCATGAAGCGTTCGAGGCAGGCGCCACCGTCGCGCACATCCACGTGCGCGACAAGAACGAGGATCCGAGCTCCGACCCTGCCCTGTTCGCACAAGTGCAGGAAGGCGTCGCCAAGCACTGCCCGGGCATGATCATCCAGTTTTCCACCGGAGGCCGCGGACGCGACCAGAACGAGCGCGGCAGCATGCTGCATCTGAAGCCGCACATGGCCTCGCTCGCCACCGGCTCGGTGAACTTCGCCAAGCTCATCTACGAGAACACGCCACAGCTCGTCGAAGCGCTGGCCACGTCGATGCTGCAGAACGACGTGAAGCCGGAGATCGAGGTGTTCGACGCGGCGATGCTCTACAACGCGCGCGCCATGGCCGATCGCGGCCTGCTCAAGCGCCCATGCCAGGTGCAGTTCGTGATGGGCATCCCCAACGCGCTGCCGGTGCGGAAGAAGCTGCTGGAATTTCTCATCGCCGAGCTGAAGGAGCTGATGCCCGACGCCACCTGGTCGGCGGCCGGCATCGGACGCCAACAGCTCGAGGTCAATCGCTGGTGTCTGGAGCTCGGCGGCCATGTGCGCACCGGGCTCGAGGACAATATCAAATTCGACAAGGACCGCTTGGCCAAGAGCAATGCCGAATTGGTGGCGCGGCTCGCGGGCATCTGTGGCGAATACGGCCGTCACGCCGCAAGCGTGGCGGAAGCACGACAACTACTGCAACTGCCGCCGGCATGAAGCGGCAAGAAAGCGTAAGGGGGAAGCGATGAGCGATGGGACAAGACAAAGTGGCGGCATGTCGATCAGTGCGATCGCGGCAGCCAGTACTGTAGGCACGACGATCGAGTGGTACGATTTCTTTCTCTACAACACGGTAACGCCGCTCGTTTTCAATAAGCTGTTCTTTCCGGAGATGACTCCGCTTGCCGGTATGCTCGCGGCCTACACGACATCATTCGTCGGATTCCTCTCCCGGCCGATCGGCGGCGTCATTTTCGGTCACTATGGCGACCGGATCGGCCGCAAGACCGTTCTCGTGCTCACCATCGTCATCATGGGCATGGCGACCTTCCTGATCGGCCTGTTGCCGACCTACGCGACGGCCGGCTACTGGGCGCCAGCCATGTTGCTTGCGCTTCGGGTATTCCAGGGCATCGGCATTGGCGGTGAATGGGGTGGCGCCGTGCTGCTGGCGGTGGAGCATTCGCCCGGCGCTCGCCGCGGCTTTTATGGAAGCTGGCCGCAGATCGGCGTGCCAGGCGGCCTCCTGCTCAGCGCGGCAGTCGTCTCGATCCTCTCGCTGCTGCCCGACAAGGACTTCCTGTCCTGGGGTTGGCGCATCGCCTTCCTGCTGAGCGCCGTGCTCGTCGCCATCGGGCTCTACATTCGCTTGAAGATCATGGAGACCCCGGCTTTCACAGCGGCACAGCAGCAACGCAAGATCGCGGCGGTGCCGGTGGTCGAGCTGTTCAGCAGCCACCTCAAGCCGACACTGCTCGGGCTCGGGGCCCGCTTCATCGAAGGCGTCACCTTCAACATTTATGGCGTCTTCATCATCTACTACGTCACCACCGCCCTGCAGCTGCCGCGGCAGGTCGCGCTCACGGGCGTGATCATTTCCTCGGCGCTGATGATCGTCATGCTTCCGATCTTCGGCAATCTGTCGGACAAGGTCGGGCGCAAGAAGATGTTCGGCGTCGCCGGCTTGCTCATCGGCATCACCAGCTTCATCGCCTTCTACATGATGGGATCGCGAGAGCCGCTGCTGATCTGGATCGCGATCACGGTGCCGTTCGCCTTTATCTACCCGGCGGTCTACGGCCCGCAGGCGGCACTGTTCTCGGAGCTGTTCGACACGCGCGTGCGCTACACTGGAATCTCGTTCGTGTATCAATTCTCCGGAATCTACGCGAGCGGGCTCACGCCGATCGTCGCCACCGCCCTGCTCGCGTACGGCGACGGCAAGCCGTGGCTGATCTGCCTCTACGTGCTGGCGGTGAGCATCGTCAGCGCCTTGTCGGCCTTCGCCATGCAGGAAGCGCACAAGCGCGACATGGCGCAGGACTTGATCAAGGCGTAACGGAAAGGACGGACGGCAACGCGACCATGGATCTCGATCTCAAGGGCCGCGTTGCCGTCGTCACCGGTGCCGCCACCGGCATCGGTGAAGCCATCGCCCGCACACTGGCGCGCGAAGGCTGCACCGTCTGCATCGCCGATCGCGATGCGGACGGCGCGCGCAAGGCGGTGACGGCCGTCGGCGGTCACGCCGTCACGCTCGACGTCGGCGACGCCAACGGGGTTGCCAAAGCATTTGAGGGCATCGTCGAGACGCACAAGCGCCTCGACATCCTGGTCAATGCCGCGGGTCTCCTCTCCACCGGAAAGATCGCGGACCTGCCGACCTCGGAATGGGACCGCGTCGCCCAGGTCAATCTCTCAGGCCTCCTCTATTGCGTGAAGGCCGCGATCCCGGCCATGCAGGCGCAGCGCCATGGCCGCATCATCAACATCGCCTCGATCTCGGCGATGCGCGGGGGCGGTTCCCTCGGCAATGTGCTCTATGGCACCACCAAGGCCGGCGTTGTCGCGCTGACCATGGGGCTCGCGCGCGAGCTGGGGCCCTTTGGGATCACCGCCAACGCCATCGCGCCAGCCGTCGTCGAGACCGCGATGACGCAGAAATCGCTGACCGACGAGGCGCGCGCTCGGATCACCGCGCGGATTCCCTTGGGCCGGCTTGCCAGCACCGACGATGTCGCCGACCTCGCGGCGTTCCTCGCCTCGGACCGCGCAAGCTTCATCTCAGGCACGACGATTCCGGTCGACGGCGCCATCCTCACCACTTGATCACCGTGATCAACACGACCGATCTCGCCGCTGCCGCGATCGTCCTGCTCGCCGGCCTGGTGCGCGGCACCACCGGTTTTGGCGGCGCCATGCTGATGACGCCGGTGCTCTCGCTCCTGATCGGCCCGGTACCGGCGGTGGTCACCGCGCTCATCTTGGAAACGGTGGTGGCGCTGATCGTGTTTCCGCAGGCGCTGCCGATCGTGAACTGGCGCACGCTCGCGTTTCTCAGCGTGCCCGCAGCATTCACTGTGCCGATCGGCGGCTACTTCCTGCTCACGCTCGATCCGTTGGTCGCACGCAAGATCATCGCGCTCGTGGTGATCCTCTTCAGTCTGCTGCTGCTCACCGGCTTTCGTTACGCGGGGAAGCCGCGGGCGGCGACCTCGATCGTGCTCGGCAGCGTGGTCGGCGTGCTGCTCGGCGCCACCAGCGTCGGCGCGCCACCGGTCATCCTTTATCTCTTGTCCGGCCCCGATCCAGCCGCGGTGACGCGTGCCAACCTCACCGTTTTCGTTACCGCCATTTCGATCTTTGGCCTGATCATGCTTGCAGCCACCGGCGCGATCCGGACCGCGCATCTGCCGATGCTCATCGCGCTCTCAGCCGTCTACATCGCCGCCACCTGGCTCGGCGGCAAGCTGTTCGCCCGGCTCACCGACAATGGCGCGCGGCGGATCGCGCTTGGCTTTATGCTGCTGATCGGGATCGCGACCCTCGTCGCTTAGTGCCCGCCCGGTCCCATGCACCGTCTGCGACTATAGTCTAAGCCGCTCATAATGTTGGGTTATTCCCCTGGCGTGCCGCGACAATTTGACCGCGCCTGCTCCTAAAAGACGCTATTTCCCCGATAATTGCTCCCTAGCCCGTCTCACAGGACGGATGTATGGTTTTCACCACGCCAAACAGAACAAAACGACTGGCGACTTTGTCTGGGAGGACAACAGAATGACCACCTCACGCCTTTCTCGTCGCAATCTTTTGAAATCCGCGGCTCTCGGCTCCGCGGCCGCGATCACCGCGCCCTATGTCAGTGGCGCCTATGCCGCTGGCTCGCTCACCCTCGGCTGCTGGGACCACTGGGTGCCCGGCGCCAACAATGCGCTGACCAAGCTGTGCAATGAATGGGGCGAGAAGAACAAAGTCGACGTACACATCGACTACATCACCTCGCAGGGCGAGAAGGACAAGCTCACCGCCGCCGCCGAGGCGCAGGCCGGCACGGGACACGACATCATGTCCCACCGCGACTGGAACATCCGCATCCACGAGCGCGTGCTCGAGCCGCTCGACGACGTCGCCAATTCCCTGATCAAGACGCACGGCCCGATCAGTCCGGTCGCCGAATATCTCGCCAAGATCAAAGGCACGTGGCGCGGCATTCCGACCACAGTCGGCAGCCAGGTGAAGCCCTGCTGCTCGCGCTTCGATCTCTACAAAGAACACGCCGGCATCGACATCCGCGACATGTTCCCGGCCGACGAAGCGAAATACGACAAGGCCAAGACCGATCAGTGGACCTGGGATCTCTATCTCTCCAGCGCCGAGAAGCTGTTCAAAGCCGGATACCCTGTCGGTCTGCCGATGGGTCAGGCGAGCGACGCGGTCGACTGGGTCGGCGCGCTGTTCAAATCTTTCGGCGTCGTCATGGTCGACGAGAAGGACAACATCAAGATCAACTCCGACGAGACGCGCAAAGCGCTCGAATATCTCAAGAAGCTGATGGCGGTGAATCCGCCCGAGGTCTACGCCTGGGACGACGCCGGCAACAACCGTTGGCTCATCTCCGGCAAGGGCTCCAGCATCATGAATCCGCCGAGCGCCTGGGCGGTCGCCAAGCGCGACAATCCGAAGGTGGCGGAGAACTGCTGGACGCACGCGATGCCGAAGGGCCCGAAGGGCCGCTTCGTCGGCCAGCTGCCGCAGTTCTACGGGCTGTGGCAATTCTCCAAGAACAAATCGGCGGCGAAGGATCTGCTCCTGCACATCTCGCAGCGGGATGCGGTGGCGCAGCTCGTCGCGGCTTCGGTCGGTTACGATCTCCCGTCGTTCAAGAGCCTGTACAATCTGCCCACCTGGCAGAAAGTCGAGCCTCCGATCGGAACGGTCTACTCATATCCGCCGCGCGGCGACGAAGAGACCTCGATTGCGGCTGCGCCGGCGCGTTCGGAAGTCGGGGCGCAGATCTACAACCAGGCGATCAATACCGTGATGGTCTCCAAGTTCACCCAGGGCGGCGAAAAGCTCGACGAGGTGATCAAGTGGGCCGAACGGGAACTCGAAGGCACGCTGCGCGCCTGAAGTCCGTGATGGCTTGATAGCCCTTCCGCGCGCCGGTGAAACCGGCGCGCGGGTTTCCATCTTATACCCAGCGGTGGACGTGATGGCCGATATCGCCCAACGATCCTGGAATGCCGAGCTCGCCGGCCAAGCGCGAGCACCGGTCCGCCGCGGCGGATTGCATCGCTTGGCCCGGCGCCGCTCGACCATCGCCTTCTTCATGTGCCTGCCACTGATCCTGATCGTCGCCGGGCTGATCGCATATCCCGCGAGCTACTCGATCTACCTGTCGATGCTGAACAAGGCGCAGACACGCTTCATCGGCCTCGGCAATTTCAGATTCCTGCTGACCCGCGACGTGTTCTGGATGGTGGTCTGGCAGTCGGCGATTTTCGCGCTGTCCGCAGTATTCTTCAAAGCGCTGATCGGGCTCGTCACCGCGCATCTGATCAACAATCTGCCCGCCAAGGGTCAACGCAAATGGCGCGGCATGTTGCTGGTCCCCTGGGTCATCCCGCTGGCGTTGTCGTCGCTCGGCTGGTGGTGGCTGTTCGACCCGACGCACTCGGCTTTCAATTGGATCCTCACCAGCCTCGGCTTCAACGAAATTCCCTGGCTGAGCGACCCCTATTGGGCGCGCTTCTCCGTCATCCTAGTGAATGTCTGGTACGGCGCGCCGTTCTTCCTGATCATGTATCTCGCGGCGCTCAAGTCGGTGCCCGAACAGCTCTATGAGGCGGCCGCGATTGACGGCGCCAATGCCTGGCAGCGCTTCGTGCACATCACGCTGCCGATGATGCGCAACATCATGGCGATCACCATCCTGTTCTCGCTGATCGTCACCTTCGCCAATTTCGACATCGTGCAGATCATGACCGCGGGCGGACCGCGCAACATGACGCATGTGTTCGCGACCTACGCCTTCCTGCTCGGCATCCGCTCGGGCGACATCCCGCTCGGCTCGGCCTCGTCGCTGTTCATGTTCCCGATCCTGGCGATCGCCGCGATCTTCATCCTGCGTGGCGTGCGTAAACGCGGAAGGGAAATCGGATGACCGCCACCACGCTCGATACCGCGCCTTCAGGGGCGCGCCGCACCTCGCTGCGCGGCAGCCTCAGCCGCAATCGCCGCTGGGCGCTGATCACGTCCTACGTGTTCCTGATCCTGTTCGCGATCTTCTTCCTGCTGCCGCCCTACTACATGATCGTGACCTCGCTCAAATCCGATGCCGAGGTCGCGCATATGGCGACCAATCCGTGGATCGTCGCCACCGGCATCACGCTCGATCAGTACAAGATCCTGTTCACGCAGACCGACTTCCTGATCTATTTCAAGAACACCGCGATCGTGACGATCTGCGTCGTCTGCATCACCATGGTGGTGAGCGTGCTCGCCGCCTTCGCGCTCGGGCGCATGAAGTTCTGGGGCTCGAGCATTCTCGCGACCGGCATCTTCCTCACTTACCTGGTGCCGGACACGCTGCTGTTCATTCCGCTGTTCCAGATCGTGCGCGGGCTCGGGCTGCTCAATTCCTACTGGGGCATGGTGCTGGTCTATCCGACGCTCACGGTGCCGTTCTGCACCTGGATCATGATCGGCTACTTCCAGTCGATCCCGAAGGAGCTCGACGAAGCGGCGCTGATTGACGGTGCCGGGCACATGCAGATGCTGCTGAAGATTTTCATTCCGGTGGCACTGCCGGGGATCATCGCCGCCACCATCTTCGCCTTCACCGTCTCCTGGGCCGCCTTCGTCTACCCGATGGCGTTCCTCTACTCCTCGGACCAGCAGGTGCTGACCGTCGGCACGGTGACGAGCCTCATTCGCGCCGACGTCTACAAATGGGGAATGCTGATGGCTGGCGCGCTGGTTGCCGCCGCGCCGCCGCTCGTCATCTACGCCTTCCTCATGGACTACTACATCGCCGGTCTCACCGCGGGCGCGACAAAGGGATAAATCATGTCGGACGTTGTGTTGCGTAATGTGGTCAAGCGCTACGGCGACATCGAAGCGGTACGCTCGATCAATCTCGACATCCCCAATAACGAGTTCGTGGTGCTGGTCGGCCCCTCCGGGTGCGGCAAGAGCACGACGCTGCGCATGATCGCGGGTCTGGAGGAAATCACCGGCGGCGAGATCTTCATCGACGGCGAGGTGGTCAACGACCTGCCGCCGAAGGATCGCGACATTGCCATGGTGTTCCAGAACTACGCGCTCTACCCGCACATGACCGTGTTCGAGAACATGGCGTTCGGGCTCAAGCTGCGGAAATTCGCCAAGGCGCAGATCCGCGAACGCGTCGAGCATGCCGCGCGCATTCTCGACATCACGTCATTGCTGGAGCGGAGGCCGAAAGCGCTCTCCGGCGGCCAGCGTCAGCGCGTCGCCATGGGCCGCGCCATCGTGCGCAATCCGAAGGTGTTCCTGTTCGACGAGCCGTTGTCCAATCTCGACGCCAAGCTGCGCGTGCAGATGCGCACCGAGATCAAGCGCGTGCATCAGAAAGTGAAGACCACGACCGTTTACGTCACCCACGACCAGGTCGAGGCGATGACGCTCGCCGACCGCGTAGTGGTGATGAACAACGGTATCATCGAGCAGATCGGTTCGCCGCAGGAGCTCTATCACAGCCCGAAGACGCGCTTCGTCGCCGGCTTCATCGGCTCACCGGCAATGAACTTCATTCCCTGCAAGCTCGAGCAGAACGGCTCGGGATTGCGCGTGCGCGTCAACGACGCCATCAAGCTCCCGGTGCCGCAGACGCACTCGCCGCGCTACCAGGGCTCGATCGGCAAGGACCTGATGCTGGGGCTGCGCCCGGAGCATCTCACCGAGCCGCGGCACGGCGAGCGCAACGAGCAATGCGAATTCAACGTCACGCTCGACGTCGTCGAACCCATGGGCATGGAGACCATGGTGTTCTTCAGCGTCAACGGCCAGGAGCTCTGCAGCCGCGTCGATCCGAGCAGCGCCGCCGGGCCGGGCGAGACCATGCGCCTCTACGCCAATACCAACCACATGCACCTGATTGATCCGCAGTCCGGCGCGGTTCTGTAAGGCCTATAGACGACATATCCGAGTGAGGATTGCCACGATCCATCCCGGATCGCGACAATTCGATTCAATTGCGCGCTGTAAATTGTGCGCATCGATCACAATGTCGCGCGTCCGGCGCGACAGTGCGGCGGTCAAGGAGTAGCGTAGCGCTAGTGGATAGTAATCTCTTGCGACGGGGCTCGCCGTTCCGGCGACACAAATGCAGGAGGGCGCCATGGCGGAATTGATCTTCCGTTGCCCATACACCAACAAGCCGATTCAATCCGGCATTGAGGTGGATCAGCAGACCGCGTTCGGGATCCTCGGCCACGCCGTACGGATCCGCTGCCCCTATTGTGAGACGAGCCATGACGGCCGCATCGCCGATGGCGAATTGGGCCGACCGGCCTGGGAGGCGGCGGTCGCGCCGGGAAGCACACAGCCCGAGCTGGTGGATAGCTGAAGGCGCGCGCCAGCGCTTGACTTCCACCCAATTCTGAAACATTGATCGCAGCGTCGGGTTTGAACGCAGTCGCCCGGCTCCTTCAAGGCATTCGCCCAAGCACTGCACTTTGGCCTTCGTCGGCCAGGGGTCTTGGCGAGTGTCTTTTTCATTTACAGAACGCGCGCCATCCCGCTGCCGCCGAAAGTCGTTGTCTTTCGGGCCTGCAGGACGACCGCCCGATGAGCTGCTGCGCAGCCAAGCGCCGTCTCATTCCTTCAATGGAGATGAGAAATGCCTTGTGCTGAGAAGACTCGCTCTGACGTCATTCGTATCACCGCTGCAGAAGCGCGCTGGGTCAATTGGCTTCGCGTTGCCTGGGACGGAGCCATCCGCGGCTTGCGGGAGACGATCGCCTGGACGATCGAGCGCCAGCGGCAGCGTAACGCGTTGGCCGAGCTCAATGACCACATGCTCAAGGACATCGGCATCAGCCGTGAAGAAGCCAGGCGCGAAGTCGGTAAGTGGTTCTGGCAGTAGGCGCATCACAGCAACTTTCGGGAAAGAGCTAACGAGGAGATCGATTATGAAAATCATTGCCTTTGTTTTCGCGTTGCTCGGCCTTTGTCTGACCATCGAGACCGCCGCGGCGCAGACTGGCGACTGCAAGCTTTGCCGCGAGGATTACCTGGCGTGCCGCAAGGCGCACTCTGAGGCTGCTTGTAAGGCCAACTACGACATCTGCCGCAAACACTGCCGGGCGAAATAGGCCCATGATCAAAAGCAGACGCATTTGCATTTACGCCACGGAGCGGCTCCTCGCGGCCGCATTCATCGCGAGCATTGCAACCCTTGCGCCCGCGCAACAGGGGACCACCATGGTGTCGATTGAAAGCATGGACATCGGGAGCACGCCGGCCGATTTCGACTTTGCACGAACCGGGCAAGGCGGCCCCGGAGTGTGGAAAGTCGTCGCCGACCCGAGCGCGGGCGGCGGACGCGCCATCGAGCAGACCAGCACGGAACGCACCGACTATCGCTTTCCAATGGCGGTCTACCGCTCCGTCGCGGCGGCAAACATCGAGGTCTCGGTGCGCTTTAAGGCCGTCGGCGGCAGCGTGGATCAGGCCGCCGGCGTCGCTGTCCGCGTCGCGGATGCCGATAATTACTACGTGGTGCGCGCCAACGCTCTGGAGGACAATGTCCGCTTCTACCGGGTTGTGAACGGGCGCCGCGAGCAGATCGCCGGAGTCAACCTGAAGGTCGCGCCCAGCATCTGGCACACGCTGGCGCTGCGTGCTGAAGGTAGCCGCTTTATCGTCACCTTCAACGGCCAGGAGCTTTACACCGCTAACGATCAGAGCCTAACCGCCGCCGGCAAGATCGCGCTGTGGACAAAAGCCGACAGCGTGACGCGGTTCGATCAAATGCGCATCAACGTCCTGCCCTAGAGCGCTATAGACCATGTCGCAGCAGGCTGCTGATCTACATTGGATACGGCGGACATCGATGACCGCTCAGTCGAATATCCTTCTCCTCTACCTCGCCCGCGCGCTGCGTGGCTTTGGCGACGGTTTTGCCGCGGTCATCCTTCCCGCCTATCTCGCCTTGATCGGCTTCGATGCGGCGCTGATCGGCGTGGTCGCCGCGACCGCACTGTTCGGCACCGCGCTCTCGACATTGCTGATCGGCTTCGTGGCGCCACGTTACGACCTGCGCAACCTGCTGATCGCCGGCGCCGCAATGATGGTCGCGACCGGGCTCGCATTCCCGCAGTTCGAGCTCCCTGCCCTCGTCCTCCTCGTCGCCTTCCTCGGCACCATCAACCCGTCGACCGGCGACCTCGGCATCCTGATCCCGCTCGAGCATGCGATGCTGGCGCATGGGGCCGCCGACCAGCATCGCACCAACACGTTCGCGCGCTACAGCTTCATCGGCGCGCTGGCCATGGCTGCGGGCGCGCTCGCCTCCGGACTGCCCGATGTCATGGCCACTTACGGTATCGACAATCGCATGGCCTTCCGGACGATGTTCTATGCCTATGCCGCGCTCGGCCTGCTCAGCGCCTTCGTTTATCTGCGGCTGCCGCACGCGCATGTGGAGCGCCGCGCGCCGACAGCGCCGCTCGGGCCGTCGCGACGGGTCGTGTACAAGCTCTCGGCGCTGTTCTGTCTCGACGCCTTTGCCGGCGGCTTCGCCGTGCAGTCGATGATGGCGCTGTGGCTGTTCGAGCGCTTCGACCTGTCGTTGTCGGCGGCCGGCCTGTTCTTCTTCTGGTCGAGCGTGCTCAGCGCCTTCTCCTTCCCGATGGCGGCATGGATCGCCAAGCGCATCGGCCTCGTCAACACCATGGTCTACACGCACATCCCCTCGAGCCTCTGTCTGATCGTGGCGGCGTTCTCGCCGAACCTCGTCGTGGCGCTTGCACTCCTCCTCATTCGTTCGGCGCTGTCGCAAATGGATGTGCCCACACGCAGCTCCTACGTGATGGCCGTGGTGACGCCGCCGGAGCGGCCGGCGGCGGCCAGCGTGACCGCGGCCCCGCGCACACTCGCCTCATCGCTGAGCCCCGCGCTCGCGGGGGCGCTCCTAGGCAGCTCGTTCATGGCGCTGCCCTTCGTGCTCTGCGGTACGCTGAAGATCGTCTACGACGTGGCGCTGCTGTTCAGCTTCCGACACATCAAGCCGCCGGAAGAGGCTTAAGCGCCGTCGCGGAAGCAGGAATAGCCCCACGGCGTGCATTTGAACGGCAGATGATAATGCTGCTGCGGGTCGGCGATGCCGAAGCGAAAGATGACAATATCGAGGAACGGCACCGCCGGTAGTGCCGCCCTGGCGTCGCGATAATAGTCACCGACACGAAACACGGCCTCGTAGGGACCCACGGCAAAGTTCCCTTCCAGTGCCGCATCCTCAAGCGCACCATTGGTCCCGATCACGCCGCTGGCGATCAGCTCGCGCGCGTGATTGGCCACGGCAAAGACCTCGATCGTCGTGCCGGCGGCGGCAATCCCGCGCGAGACATCGACCACATGGATGGAAATACCGGGCATCGTGTCAGCGCATCTGCCTGCCGGGGCCGGCGAAGTGCGCCCACAATGCGCGCGGGAACATCCAAAGAGCTGGACGGCTAGTCGGCGGAAACTTGGAGTTTCGTATCCGCAGACGCGGGAACGAGCGTCGCCTCGGCGTCGGGAACAATATTGGCGCCGACCACCTCGCTGGCGAGCACCAGCCAATAACGTGCCATGCACAGATAGCGGCGGCGCTCCGCATCCGTCGCGGCGTTCTCCGCGGCGCTGGTGAACTCGTCGGCTTTGGCCAAAATCGCGTCTGATGACGTCGGAATCATGTGGCACCCTCCCGGTTCGCCGTTTTCAACGAACATCGTTTCTGTTCGTTCCCATCACGTTAATTTTTGCGGCGTTGATAAGGCCGACGCGCGCTTTTTCCGGCGGAGCCTATGCGCGACTAGCTGTTCCCGACGCGGAAACGACAACGCGTGAGTGAGCGCGGTTTGGCTTGGTGCGCGGCGGCGCGCCCTAGTTCCTGTTTGCAATAATTCAAATGTATAAACGTTGGACTGCTCGCACTTTGCCTGGCGTTTCCGAATTGAAATAATTCTAAGCTTGGCGAGTACGTTGACATCACTGAACAATTCTCCACCTATACTTGCCGTCGCGACAAGAATGAGATCGCCACACGGGGATCGGCGCGACCGGCGGGGCGGTGATGAGGGGTGCATTGTGGCGCTACGGATTGGCGCTCGTCGCCGCGGCGTCGATGACGACGGCAGTGCGGGGCCAGGACGGCGCAAAGTTCTACGAGATCGAAACCAAGTACATTTTCGGCTTCACCGAAGGCTCCGGCATCGGCCTCGAAGGTGAAAAAGAAGTCACGACAGAAACCGTGGCCGGGCTCAGCAAGCGGGATGGACGCTACTCCGCGAGCGAGACCAAGCTCGAATTCGAGATGACGCCCAACCAGTACGTCCAGCTGGAGATGGGCGCACTGGTGGCTAGTCACAATATAAGCGCCGTCACCGGCCTCGATGACCGCAACGAAGTCGCGCTCTCCGGTGCCTTCGGCGAGCTGCGCTATCTGCTCCTCGATCGCGGGCCCTCATCGCCCCTCGCCGTCACCCTGTCGCTCGAGCCGGAGTGGCATCGGATCGACGAGACCTCCGGCGCGCGGGTGACGAACTACGGGCTGGAGACGAAGGTCAATGCCGACCTCGAAATCCTGAAGAACCGCGCCTATCTCGGCTTCAACCTGCTCTACGAGCCGGAAGCCACGCGCAACGACTTCGGCGGATGGGCCAAGGAATCCAAAGGCGGTGTCTCGACCGCGCTCGCCTATCGGGTCACGCCCGAGCTCACGCTCGGCGGCGAGGTCTGGTACCTGCGTCACTACGACGGGTCGTTGTTCAACAGCTTTACCGGTGACGCCGTCTTCGTCGGCCCGACACTCTATCTACGCCTCGACCGCAAGACCTTCATGACTGCGGCATGGAACGTGCAAGTCGCCGGCCACGAATACGCGGACGACGGCAGCACGCTGCATTTGAACCTCACCGAATTCACGCGGCATCGCGCCAAGCTCAAATTCGCCCATGAATTCTGATCGGACGCGCCGGTCTGCCCCGGCAGCAAGGAACGCATCATGCGCATTCTGTCAAAAGTCCTCGTCATCCTGCTCGCCGCTGTCTTCACCCCGGGGAGCTTTTCACCACTCGACCTCACGGCCCATGCCGAACCAGCGGCGCTCACGATCCAGATCTCGGTCAAGAACCACCACTTCCAGCCGGCCGAAATCCACGCCCCTGCCAATACGCCGATCATGCTGCGCGTGAAGAACCAGGATTCGACGCCCATGGAGTTCGAGAGCGTTACGCTTCGCGTCGAGAAAGTGGTGGTCGGAAACGGCGAAGGATTGATGCGCATCCGCCCGCTCGCGGCCGGGCGCTACGAATTCTTCGACGATTTCAATCCCGACACACGCGGTGCCCTCGTCGTCCAGTAACCGGGCGCCCGCCGGAATGCCCACCAGCTGCGATAGCGTGCGCCGCGCGCAACCGCTGTTCGGCACCTTTGTCGAGATCGCAGTCGACGCTCCCGCGGGCGCGAAAACCGACGCGGCCATTGACGCCGCGTTCAGCACGGTGATCGAGACGCACCGGCTGATGAGCTTCCATGAACCGGACAGCGACGTCAGCCGGCTCAATCGCGAGGCGTCCCGGCGCGATGTCGAGGTCGCGCCATGGACTTATGATGTCATCGCCGCTGCACTCGATCTCTACCACCGCTCCAGCGGCGTCTTCGACATCGCCATCGCACCGGTTTTGCAAACACTCGGCCTGCTGCCACCTGCTGATGCCGGCGAAGCCGAGGACACAGGCGCGACCAGCGCCGCCATTCTGCTGCTGCCGGGAAACCGCGTCCGCTTTCAGCATCCCGCACTGCGCATCGATCTCGGTGGTATCGCCAAGGGCTTTGCCGTCGACCGGGCCATGCATGCATTGCACCGTCACGGTGTGACCTCCGGCCTGGTGAACGCCGGCGGCGACCTCGCGGCCTTCGGTGCGGACGGTCATAGTGTCGGTATCCGCGACCCGCGCACGCCCGACCGCCTGCTCTGCGCCGTGATGCTGCACGATCAGGCGTTGGCCTCAAGCGCCAGCCGCGCGGGCACGCACGGCTACACGCAGGCCGCCGTGATCGATCCGATTCGCCGCCTTCCTACCGGCGCACTCGGGGCGACGGTGCTGGCGCGCTCCTGCATGCATGCCGACGCGCTGACGAAGATCGTCATGCTGGCTGGCGAACGGGCGGCGCCCATTCTCGATCATTTTGGCGCCAGCGCGCTGCTCATCACGGCGAATGGCGAAGTCACCTCGAACGCTGACTGGCAGAACGTCGTCTCCAGTGCAGCTTAGGCCATTCTTTCGTTACTCCATCTATGCGGTGCTGACGGTCCTCGTCGTCACCGGTGTCGCATGGCTCATCGCCAATCAATTCAAGAGCAGCGCCAATGGCGAGCTGTGGCAGGCGGCCGCCGCCAATCTGCTAATGCCGCATGGCGGCGCTGCGACGATCTCGCTGCTGCTCATCGGCGCGCTATTTCCCGTGCACATCCGGATGTCGTGGATGCGCGGCAAGAATCGCCTCACAGGCGGGTTGATGGTGAGCATCGGCGCCGTGCTGATCGCCACGGCTTTCGGACTTTATTATACGGGCTCCGACCTGCTCCGCCCCTGGATCAGTTGGACGCATATTGGATTCGGTCTTGCTGTGCCGCTGCTGGCGCTCGTGCACATTGTCACCGGGCGGCGCAGCCGTTAGCGCATGTCCCGGAAATGGACACCGGTTTTCCGATAAGGGCATGCGCAAATCTAGTCGAACGTGATCACCGAGCGGATTGCCTTGCCGGCGCGCAGCGCGGCAAAGCCGTCATTGATGGCGTCGAGCCTGATGCGCTGGGTGATCAGCTCGTCAAGCATCAGGCGGCCGTCGAGATAGGCTCGCGCCAGCATCGGGAAGTCGCGCGCGGGCCGCGCGCCGCCATAGCTCGAGCGCCGGATACGCTTTTCCTGCATCAGCGCGCCCCAGCGGAACGCGACATCGTTCGCGACGTCGATCTTGCCGAGCCACACCACTTCGCCGCCCGGGCGGACCGCCTCGACGGTCGCGCGGAAGGCGACGCCGCTGCCGGCGGCCTCGAGCACCACGTCGGCGCCGCGGCCGCCAGTCTCCTTCTTCACCGCGGCAACAACGTCGTCGCTCTTGGCGTTGACGCAGTGCGTCGCGCCGACTTTGCGCGCCAGCGCCAGCTTGGCCTCGTCGAGATCGACCGCAATGATCTTGGCCGCGCCGGCGAGCCGCGCGCCCTGCACAGCGGCGAGACCCACGGCGCCGCAGCCGACCACCATGACCGCATCGGCGTGGCCGATATGGGCGATGTTGAGCGCCGCGCCGACACCGGTCATCACCCCGCAGCCGATGAGGCAGGCCCGGTCGAACGGCAGCTCCTTGGCGACCGCAATCGCCTGCTGCTCGGGCACGATGCAATATTCACCGAATGCGCCGAGGAACATCAGGTGCTTGAGCTCGGTGCCAGCAGTCAGCCGGGCCTTGCTGTAGCCGTCGAACTGCACCGCCTGCGGACCCTTGCCGAGATACTCCTCGCACAGGATCGGCAGGTCGCGGTCGCAATAGAAGCAATGGCCGCAGTGCGGATTCCAGGAGAGGATGACGGGATCGCCTGCCTTGAGCTTGCGCACATCGGGGCCGACCTCCTCGACGACCCCGGCCGCTTCGTGCCCGAGCACAATCGGCATCGGAAAGCGCAACGAACCGTCGATGACCTCGAGGTCGGTGTGGCAAAGCCCGGCGGCGCGGATGCGCACGCGGACGTCGCCGGGTGCGAGCGGCGCCGCGGTGACAGCTTCGATGGCGAGCGGCGTGCGCGCCTGATGCAGCACGGCCGCTTTGTAGGTGAGAGGCATCGGTCGTCAGTTGTGCTTGATGTCACCCTTCTTCACCCCGGCCTCGGGGAAGATCCACATCGCCACCACCATGAACACGGCGGTGCCGATGACGAAAGTCGAGAAGCCCGGCCGGATCGGCGAACCACTCCAGAACGCAAGGATGGCGGCGATTGCCAGCGTGAGCAAGGAGACGATCGCTTTGACGTCGTTCGGCATCGCGACACCTCCTCAGTTTGCGCCAACCGGGACGGCCGCCGCCTCATCGGGACGGCGCGGGTGGCCGCGCAGGCTCTTTTTCAGGTACCGCGTCTCGTAGCCATTGAGCAGCGTCCCGAGGAGCCCGCGGTCGAGGTCGGACGTGCCGAACAGCCAGTCGGCGATCGGGAATGTGAGGTTCATGTTCACCTCCATCATCAGGCGGCCGTTGTGATGCGCAGTGTGGTGACGGCGCAACGTATTCACGAAGGGACACGCGCGCACGAACCAGTTCTCGTCGACATGGCAGCAGAAATGCATGAACTCGTAGATAAGGTACATGCCCGTGGTCACCGACATGAACAGCCAGCCGACATTCGGCGACAGCAGGAGGCCGAGAACGACGGCGACCGGCAGCGACATCAGGATGAAGACGACCAGCGCATAAGGCGGGAACACGGTCACGCGCCAATCCTTGTGGTCGCGGAAGCGCATCTCCTCGTCGGTGAAGAACTGGTGGTGGTTCAACGTGTGCCGCTCGTAGACCGAGCGCAGGCCTTTGATGTTCACCGGCCGGTGCATGACGTATTTGTGCACAGCCCACTCGAACAGATTGGTGAACAGGAAAGTCACCGGGATCGTCAGCCATTCGAGCCAGGTCACATTGTGGATGTGCTCGACATAGATGTAGAAGGCCGCGGCGCCCATCGCGTAGATGATGGCGATGTGGAAATAGCCATCGTACCAGCCGATGATCCGCGACCGGTATTCCTGGCGGAAAGCGATTTGCCGCTGACTGATCATGAGCGTTCTCCTGCTCTCATTTGTCTAGTGTCCGGGCTGCGTGCTCAGGAAGGCGTCAATTTCAGCGCCGCTGAGCGTCCAATCCTGGTCGAAATTGGCGACCACCGCGCGCATGAATGGCTCCGATAGCGCGATCGCCCTATCCTTCTCGCCGAGATAGTCGAACAAAATCGCCAGCGCCAATTGCTGCGGGCTCTCGCCCTCATAGGTCCATTCGAAGCCGTAGGTGGTGAAGCGCTTGACCTCGTAATGCTCGTCGAGCTTCTGGCCGTCGGCCGTGACCACCAGGCCATCAATCGTGCGCTTGCCTTCATAAGTCGTCATGGTTCACATCGATACCGTTGCACGGGTGAAGGTCTCCACATAGTCCATCAGCTTGTCGCTGGCGCGCGCCGCCGCTTCGCCGTCGCCCTTGGCGATGGCGCGAGCCTGATTGGCATGCAGTCGCGCGCACAGCGGCAGATCTGCGGCCTCGCGGTAATGCATGTACCAGAAGCGGCGCGAGAGCCCCTGCAGAAGCTTCATCGAGCGCGCGGCAAAGTCATTGTGCGCAGCCTCGAGCATTAGCCGGTTGAGCTCGCCATCGAGGCGCATGAAGGCGATGTCGTCGTTCTCGCGTGCCGCCTGGTCCATGGCGCGGGCGATGTTCTGCAGGCTCTCCCGCTCCTCCGCAGTGGCGCGCTCGGCGCCGGCGCGGCTGAGCAACCGCTCGAGCTCGCGCCGCACCTCGAGCACCAACAGCTGCGTGCGCGGATTGAGATCGGAGACGAGAATGCCCTTGCGCGGCAAGATGGTGACGAGACCTTCGCGGGCGAGCCGCTGCAAAGCCTCGCGGATCGGCGTGCGCCCGAAGCCGTAGTTCGCGGCGAGCAGCTGCTCGGAGAGCACCTCGCCGGGCTTCAGCCGCAAGGTGACGATCTGCTCCTCGATGATGCTGTAGGCCTGCTCGGTGAGCGATTCAGCCGGGCGCAGGTCGCGCGGCCGGCGCGCCGGGCGCACGACAGCTGCTGCGGCCTGTCTTGCCGCCACGACGCGATAGGCTTTCACGCTCTTCCCTGCCATGTCAGCCGCTCTTGCCTGCCGCGCTGTGATATATTAGACGTATATTATCGGGCTGATCCGCCGACGGCAAGAGGCCTTCGTCACCGTGCTGCCGCTGACCGCCATTATTCCCCTGGCTCTGTTCATGGCGATCCTGCTCGCGGCAGCCCTGTGCGCCCTGGCGGCGAGCGGCCACTTCCCACGCGAGCATCGCCCGGCATCGCTGACGACTCCGCTCGGCGCCGGCATCCTGCATGGCTCGATGGCGCTCTGCGTTCTGAGTGTGGTCGCCGGCGTCGCGCTGATCGCGCCGATCGTGCCGTGGTACGCCGCGGTGATCGGCGGCGGCGCCGTCATCCTGGCGACACCGCCGCTGCTGCAACCGCTCCCGGACCATTTCGTCAACGGACGCGGCGCCCTCTTGACCTTCGCCGGTACAAGCGCGCTGATGGCTGCGCTGCTTAATTTGGTTGCCGGGTAACACGACGAATGATCAACAAGAATGATGACCGCCATGCAGGCGGACGATGGCAGCGTGCGCTCGACAATCCTTATCTGCTGCTCGCATTCGCATCACTGTGCTGGTCCGGCAACCACGTGATCGGTCGCGCCATCGGCGGCCATGTGCCGCCGCTCGGCCTCTCCACCGTGCGCTGGCTCATTCCAGCTTTCGTGCTGTGGCCATTTGCACGCGAGCACCTGCGGCGGGATTGGCCGGAAATCAAGGCGCACTGGCGCATGATGCTGTGGCTCGGCATCACTGGCGGGGCGCTGTTCAGCGCCCTGCAATATATCGGCCTGCAATACACCGCCGCGCTCAATGTCTCTGTGCTCAATTCGCTGGTGCCGGTGCTCATCGTCGCTGCTGGAGCGCTGCTGTTCCACGACCGCATCCGCGCCGCGCAGACGATCGGCATCGCGGCATCGCTCGCAGGTGTGCTGGTCATTGTAAGCCACGGCAGCATCGAGGCGCTGAGCGCGCTGGCCTTCTCGCACGGCGATCTCATCATCCTCGCCAATATGGCGATCTTCTCGGTTTACGCGGCCTATCTGCGGCTGCGCCCGAAAATCCATGGCCTGAGTTTCATCTTCCTGCTCTCGGTAATTTCCGCCGTGCTGACCTTTCCGTTCTTCGTCGCTGAATCGCTTTCCGGTTTCACCTTCAAGGCGGATGTCGAGACGGCGATCGCGATCGCCTATGTCTCGATCTTCCCGAGCGTCATCGCTTTCGCCGCCTGGAATCGCGGCGTCGAGATCATCGGCGCCAACCGCGCCGGGCCATTCCTGCACCTTGTGCCGATTTACACCGCCGTGCTCAGCACGCTGCTTCTCGGCGAGCATCTGGCGCTTTTCCACATTGCTGGCTTTGCGCTGATCCTCTGCGGGGTCTGGCTCGCCTCGACCAATCCGAGGCTGAGCAAAAGCCTATGAAGCGCTTATGCAACGTGCAGTGGTAAAACCTCTTTATCGCAGCGTCCCAAAGAGATAGTCGGGCCTGAGGTCAACCTGTGGATAACGGGAGCAACCATAGTTCCGCCGCTCCCGGGAGCGCCCGGACAGTATCTACTGGGCCTATGGGAACTCAGATATTTCAGCAGCGCGAGGCCGCCGCGCATCCGATCTGTCCGCAATGCCACACGATGATGCGGCTGCGCGTGATCGAGCCCGACCCGCATCTCGATCTGCGGGCAGATCGCTACACCTTCGACTGCACCTGCGGCAGCGAGCTGACCAAGGTCTCGGCGCGGCCGCACCGGCTCTGAGCTAAAGCTTCAATCGAACAGCGGCGTCTCGACGCTCGAGCGGGCCTGGGCAGCAAGCCGGATCTGCGCATTGGCGGCGCCGAGCCCCTGATAGCCGCGCCGCTCCACGATCTCGAAAAAGAACCGCTCCCCGAAGGTCGGCGTATAGGCCTGCAGATATTCGCCCTCCGCATCACGGTCGTAGAGCACGTTGGCTTTCTTCAGCTCGGCGATGCGCTCGAGCGGCAGATCGGTCTTGGCTTCGAGGTCGTCGTAGTAATTCTCCGGAATGGGCAGCGGCTCAATTCCGCTTTCGCGCAGATGCGCGAGTGTCGCCATGATGTCGCACGTCGCCAGCGCGATGTGCTGCACGCCCGAGCCGAACGCCTCATTGAGGAAGCGAGAGGACAACGTGCGCGGGGACTGTGAGGCATTGAGGATGAGGCGCAGCGAGCCGTCTTGCGTCTGCAGGACCTGGCTGCGCACGATGCCGCCCGGATCGATCACGTCCTGCGCCGGCGTCTTGCGCACGTCGAGCAGCGACGAATAGAAGAGAAGCCACATCAGCATCTCTTCATAGTGCATCGACTGCGAGACGTGATCGATCGCGGTGAGCGTACCGCCGCGTTCGGCTTCTCCAGTGGCCTCGAAATCGATGTGCCACCAGCGGCCGAGATCGCTTTTGCCATCGACAAGATAGATCAGGCTGCCGCCGAGCCCGCGGACGGCGGGGATCTCCAGCTCGCCAGGCAACACCGCCTGATGGAAGGGTCGGTCGAGCAGCTGCTGCGCGCGCTGATAGGCCTTCGCGGCATCATCGACCTTGAGCGCCATGGCGCAGACCGAAGTGCCGTGGGTGATGTTGAAGGAGTGGGCGAAGCCTTCCTTTTCGGTGTTGACGACGAGATTGATCTCGCCCTGGCTCCAGCGCATGACCGACTTGGAGCGATGCACGCCGGTTTTGCGGAATCCGAGCCCGGCGATCAACCGGGTGAAGTCCTTCGCCGCGGTTTCATCAAGCGCGAACTCGATGAACTCGACGCCCTGACATTTCGCGCGCGGCGGCAGTGGTGGCAGCGACGTGTCGGCCTTCCCGCACTGCAGGCGCAGCTCGTCCAGCAGATAGATGAGGGAGCGCTGCCCATCGGCGGCCACCCGCCGCGCCGAGCCGGCGCGGAACTGGTCGTTGAAGATCTCGAGCGACAGCCAGTCGTCAAATCCAGTCGTCGCCAGGGCGCGCATGAAATCGAGCACCGCCAGATCGCCCTGGCCCGGAAAGCTGCGGAAATGCCGGCTCCAGGACAGGTAGTCCATATCGAGCAATGGCGCGTCGGCGAGCTGCACCAGGAAGATGCGCTCGCGTGGAATATTGGCGATCGCCTTCAGGTCGGTCTTGCGCACCAAGGTGTGGAAGCTGTCGAGCACCAGGCCGACTGCCGGATGATCGGCGCGGCGCACGATTTCCCAGGCGTCGCGGCAATCATTGACATGGCGGCCCCAGGCCAGGGCCTCGTAGCCGATGCGCAGCCCACGTTTAGCGGCGCGTTCGCCGAGCTCGCGCAGATCGGCAGCCGCGCGGTCGAGCCCACCGAGGCTGTCGGGCGAGACATTGGAGCAGACCATCAGCAGATCGCAGCCGAGATCGCCCATCAGGTCGAACTTGCGCTCGGCGCGAGCGAAATTGCGCGCCCGCCGCGGCTCCGGCATGCCTTCGAAATCGCGGAACGGTTGCAGCGTCACGGTCTCGAGGCCGAGATCACCGATCATCCGGCGCACCTCGCCCGGCGTCGCATTGAAGGAAAGAAGATCGTTCTCGAAGATCTCGACACCGGCGAATTTCGCTTCGGCGATGGCGGCGAGCTTTTCGTCAAGACTGCCGCTGAGCGAGACGGTGGCGATCGATCGCTTCACGTTGTGCTGCCCTCCGCAAACCGCGCCCGCTAAGATGGGCCGCTTTTGCGTCAGGGTTCGGTCATCGGCGAATGTGCGTCAATGACCAAGACGTCATCGGAACTCAACATCGAGTTACTTTTTACGTCTCGCGGCGGCGACGCGCAGCGATGGTGGCGGCCGCAGCGCCTCCATGCGCGCGCGCAGCGCGCGGATGAAGGCTTCGCAATAGCTCGAGAGCGTCGAATCCCGGCGGAATGCCACATAGGTCTGGAACTCGGTCGCCTCGCGGATCGGGATGGCGCGCAGCGCCGGCCAGTTGCCGCCGGCGACGGTGAACGCATCGACCACCGCGATGCCGAGCCCATTGGTCACCAGCGCACAGACCGTCGAGCCAAAACGTGCCTTGATCACCACCTCATAGGGCAACGCGTGCTGCGCGAAGATATTGGCCATGATCCGCCCGTAGGGGTCGTTCGGGTCGATGCCGATCAGCGGGTGCTCGGCGATCTCCGCCGCGGAGATGATCGTGCGCCGCGTCAGCGGATGCTCTTGCGGCACGACGCAGACGAGATGCCCCTTGGCAAGCGGCTCGAGCGTGAGCATCGGGTGCTCGTATTCTGAGCTCAGTGCCACAATCTCACCCTTGCCGAGAAGCAGATAGTCGACCGCCTCCTCGATCTTGAGCACGTCGACGTCGACGACGAGATTAGGGAATTTGCGGCGCACGTCGGCGAGCGCGCGCGGCACCATGACATTACAGATGCTCGGGACCGAGCCGATGCGCAGCTCGGAATCGGCACCGCGCTTGAGCCGCTGGATGACGTATTGCAGGTCCTCGACCCGCTCATACACCGTGTTGATCTGGTTGAAGATGTCGCGAGCTTCCTGCGTCGGGATGTAGCGGCCGTGGCGGCGGCTGAACAACTTCATGCCGAGCACGCTTTCCGCATGCTTCATCACCCGGCTTACCCCCGGCGAGGAAACGTTGAGCATGCGCGCAGCGCTGCCGACCGTGCCGGTCACCATGATGGCGCGGATCACCTCGATCTGCCGCAGGGTCAGCATGTGGCCTCAAAATCGGGCTCCTTCGGCCCTCCCGTGAAAAGTAACACGAGTTTACGGCTGGCAAACATTTTGGTTATTGACGGCAGGCAATACCGCCGTCATGGTCCCGACAAAGCGCGCTAAGGCGCTGCAGCACAACGAATTCTAGAGGGAGGGCTTGTTTTCATGCTTCGCACTGGCATCGTCGCATCGGCACTCGCGGCCGGGTTCGCGCTCGCCACACCGGCATTCGCGCAGAACACGGTCTACATTCCGGCCATTCTCGAATTATCGGGCGCTGGCGCTGTGTCCGGCACCAATTTCCGCGACGGCATGCTGCTCGCGATCGAGGAGATCAACGCCAAGGGCGGCATCCTCGGCAAGAAGATCGACACCCCGATGCTGGACACGCAGAGCGACGCCTCGACCTCGCGCGCGCAGATGCAGAAGGTCCTCGACAACAAGCCCTATGTGATCCTGGGGCCGGTGTTCTCCGGCTCGGTGCTGGTCGACATGACGCTTGCCGCGCAGGCGGAAATCCCGGAGATCGTCGGCGGCGAAGCGGCCGCGATCACGCAGAAGGGTAATGCCTTCGTGTTCCGCACCTCGTTCGGCCAGCAATTCTCCATGCCGAAGATCGCGAACTACATCCGCGACGGCATCAAGGCGAAGACGGTCGCCGTGCTCTGGGTCAACAACGACTTCGGCAAGGGCGGTCGCGACACCTTCATCAAGGAAATGGCCTCGCGCAACATCAAGGTCGTCGCCGACGTATCGACCGAGTCAGGCCAGACCGACTTCTCTGCCGACGTGGTCAAGATCAAGGCGGCGAATGCCGACGCGATCTTCGTCTACACCAACGAAGAAGAGAGCGCGCGCTTCCTCAAGGAAGCCAAGAAGCAGGGCATCAAGGCGCCGCTGATCGGCGAGACCACGCTGCTCGGACAGAAAGTCATCGATCTCGCGGAAGGCGCGGCGGAAGGCGTGAAGGGGCATGTCGGCCTCACCATCGACGCGCCGATCCCGGCTGTGCAGCAGTTCGCCGAGCGCTTCAAGAAGCGCTTCAACTACGCGTGCGACCACAACGGCATCAAGGGCTACACTGCGGTCTACTTCATCAAATATGTGACGGAAAAGATCGGCAAGTTCGACAGCAAGGCGTTCGCCGACAAGCTGCATGGCCTGACCATCTCGCCGAAGGATGAGCCGAACGTGCTGATGGAAGCGACCTTCGACAAGAATGGCGACATCGACCGCGAAAGCTTCCTCGGCGAGGTCGTCGGCGGCAAGCAAAAGATCGTCGCCGTGCTGCCCAAGCTCGGCAAGTAACGAGCTCTTTCATCCAAGCGCTTTCGCCCGGCCAGCGCCGGGCGGAAGGCCCATGCAGGTCGCGATGGCGTCGTTCATTCAGCTTCTGGTTTCCGGTTTGGCGACCGGCGCCATCTACGCCCTGATCGCCGTCGGCTTCACTCTGGTCTGGCAGACATCGCAGACGATCAATTTCGCCCAGGGCGAATTCGTCATGCTGCCGGCGTTCTTCATTCTTGCGGCGATGAATTTCGGCTACCCGTTCCCGATCGCGGCACTGATCGGCATCGCACTCTCGGTCGTCATCCTCGGTGTCCTGTTCAAGATCGTCGTCGTCGATCCGATGATCCGCCACGGCGTGCTGCCGCTGGTCATCTCGACCATCGCGCTGTCGCTGTTCCTCAAGGAAGCTGCCAAGGACTTCTACAGCTCGCAGGCGCAGCCTTTTCCGTCCCTGGTGCCGCCGACGGACATCCATGTGTTCGGGGCCGTGGTCTCGACCCAGAGCCTCGCGGTGATCGGCGTCGCCGTGGTCACCGTGCTGGCGCTGCATCTCCTCCTCAATAAGACCCGGCTCGGCCGCTCCATGCAGGCCACCGCGCAAAACCCGACACTGGCCCGCATTCTCGGGATTTCGGTGCGGCGGATGGTGCTCTATACCTTCCTGATCAACGGTGCGCTGGTCGCGATCGCCTCGATCCTGATCAGCCCGATCTATCTCGCTAAGTTCACCAACGGTGAGACCCTCGGCATCGCGGCGTTCCTCGCGGCCATCATCGGCGGGTTTAACCAGGTGCGGGGCGCCATTCTCGGCGGCGTCATCCTCGGCGTGCTCGACAACCTGTCGGCGGCGTATCTGTCATCGCAATATCGCGCCGCGTTCCCCCTGCTCATCCTGATCGTCGTCATCCTCTGGCGCCCGCAGGGGCTACTCGGCCGCATCGAGGAGCGCACGGTATGAAGGCGGTCGGCGCGGCAGCGTTCGCGCTCGCGGCGGCCTTCGCCGTCATCCTGCCGTTCTTCCTCAAGCCGTACGGTCTTTATCTTATCTCCAGCTGGGCCGTGCTCACCATCGCCGCGATCGGGCTCAATCTCACGCTCGGCTATGCCGGCCAGGTGACCATGGCGCAGGGCGCCTTCGTCGGCATCGGCGCCTATACCGTCGCCCTCCTACTCCCGGTCGGCGTGCCCTTCCCGCTCGCCTTCATTGCGGCTGGGCTTCTGTGCTTCGCCATCGGCTGGGGGCTCGGCTATCCGGCGCTGCGCGTGCAGCATCACTATCTCGCCTTCGTCACGCTTGCCTTCAACACGCTCGTTTTCCTGGTGCTGCGCAACGAGGAGTGGCTGACCGGCGGCATCTACGGCATCAACGGCACACCGCGACCGGTGCTGCTCGGCTGGTCGACCAACAAGGCGATCAACTTCTACTTCTTTGCGCTCGGCGTGCTGGCGCTGCTCGCGCTTGCCACCTGGTGGATGCTGCGTTCTCCTTGGGGCCGCGCCTTCCTGGCGCTGCGCGAAAACCCGGTGCGCGCCCGCTCGCTCGGCCTCGACACGCGTCGCTATACGCTGATGGCCTTTGCCATCGGCTCAAGCCTCGCCGGTCTCGCCGGCGCCCTTTACGCGCCGCTGGTGCAGTTTATCGAGCCGGCTTCGTTCTCATTGAATATGTCCTTCAACCTGCTGCTGATGGTGATCGTTGGCGGCAGCGGCTACTTCTTCGGCCCGTTCCTCGGCGCGCTGGTCGCGGTGCTGCTGCCGGAGTGGATGCGGATCGCGCAAGGCTATTACCTCATGGTCTATGCCTTGATGGTGATGGTGCTGATGGTGTTCTGCCCCACCGGCCTGTTCGGCCTCGTCGAGCGCGTCATCAAGGCGATCAACCGCAGACGAGCCGTCAAGGCGCCCGCCTCCTCGCTCAACGCGCAGGGGGCGCCATGACCGCGGTGCTTCAGGTCTCTGGACTGACCAAGACCTTCGGTGGCATCACCGCCGTCAACGACGTGTCGTTCGAGGTGAATGACGGTGAGATCCTCGGCATCATCGGGCCGAACGGCTCCGGCAAATCGACGCTGTTCAACTGCGTGCTCGGCCAGCTGCAGCCCAGCGCCGGCGAAATCCGCGTCGACGGCAAGGTAACCACCGGCATGCGGCCGTCCGACCTCAACCGCCTCGGCGTCAGCCGCACCTTCCAGCTCCTGCAGGTATTTCCGCAGCTCACGGTGCGCGATAACCTCATCCTCGCCGGCCAGGAGCACCAAGGCTCGATGGCCTCGCGCCTGTTCGGTCCGCCCGACGCCGGGCTCGGCGGCGACGCCGAGCGCATGATCGAGTTCTTCCGCCTGTCGCATCTCGCAGACGAGCAAGCAGGCCTGCTGAGCTACGGCCAGCAAAAGCTGCTCGACGCCGCCATGGCCTTCATGGCCGGCCCACGGCTGGTGCTGCTCGACGAGCCGGCGGGCGGCGTCAATCTCACGATGCTCGGGCAATTGCGCGAGCGGCTGCAGAGCTATCACAGCGAGCGCAAGGCGACCTTCGTGGTCATCGAGCACCAGATGGAATTCGTCATGGCGCTGTGCACGCGCGTCCTCGTGCTCGCCGAAGGCCGCATCATCGCCGAGGGAGCGCCCGCCGACGTGCGCCGCGATCCCAAGGTGATCGAAGCGTATCTTGGGCACTAATATGGGTGCCGCGGAAACGATGCTCTCGCTCGATGGCGTCATTGCCGGCTACGGCAAGATGACCATCCTCAACGGTACCACCGCGCACATCCGCCGCGGCGCCATCACCACCGTCATCGGGCCGAACGGCGCCGGCAAGTCGACCATGTTCAAGACCGTGTTCGGGCTTCTTCCGGTGCGCAGCGGCACGATCACGCTCGGCGGGCGCGACATCACCAATTTCTCGCCGCGCGCGATGCTCGATGCCGGCGTGATCTACATTCCGCAAGGCCGCAACATCTTTCCCGAGCTGTCGGTGTTCCACAATCTGGAGCTGGGCGGCATCGCGCTCCCCGAGCAGACCAATCTGCCGCAGCGGCTCGACGGCATCATGGCGCGCTTCCCCATGCTGCGCGAGAAAGCCGGCGCCCAGGCCTCGACGCTCTCCGGCGGCCAGCAGAAGATGCTGGAGATCGCCCGCGGGCTGCTGCTCGATCCGAAGCTGATCCTGATCGACGAGCCCTCGATCGGCCTCTCGCCACTGATGGTGCAAGAGGTGTTCGCGATCCTCAAAGACCTGCGCGACAAGGGCGTCACCATCCTGCTGATCGAGCAGAATGCGAAGCAGGCGCTGCAGATGTCCGATTACGGACTGGTGCTTGAGCAGGGCCAGACGCGCATCGAGGACAGCGCAACGAATATCCTCGCGGATCCTCGGATCGCGCAACTTTTTCTGGGCGGCGGATTGGCGCCGGTTTCACTGGAGACGACGTCGTGAGCAAACGCAGAATGCTGGTTGGGCTGCTTGGCGCCAATATCATGGGCTCGCTGTCGCCGTCGCTGTTCGCCGATGCCTTCGCCGCTGCCGATATCGATGGGTTCTATCATTTGATGGATGCCGATCGGCTCAACGAGAAGCGGCTCGCTGCCATGCTCGATGCCGTCAAGGCCGCGGGCTTTGCCGGGGTCAATGTCACTTATCCGTTCAAGCAGGACATCATTCCCCTGCTCGATGCGGTCGATCCCGAGGCGCGCGAGGTCGGCGCGGTCAACACTGTGGTCATCGCACCTGACGGACGCACCACCGGCTTCAACTTCGACCGGCGTGGCTGGCGCAATGCTTTCATCGAAAGCTTTGGCGCCGATGCCGCCAAAGGCGCCAAGGTGGTGATGGTCGGCGCCGGCGGCGCCGGACGCGCAGTGTCCTGCGCGCTCATGGACCTGGGCGTTGCGAGCCTGATCATTAGCGACCAGGACGGCAAACGCGCGGCGGCGCTAGCCGCCGAGCTTGCATCGCATTTCGGCGACGCGCGCGTCGCGGTGTCGAAGGACCTTGCAGCCGACATCGCCGCCGCCGACGGCGTCGTCAATGCGACGCAGACCGGCATGCGCGGTTTCCCCGGCAATCCGGTGCCTGCGTCGTCGCTGCGCCGCCAGCAATGGGCCGCGGACGTCATCTACACTCCGATCGAGACTGAGTTCATCAAGGCTGCGGCGGCCAAGGGCTGCCGCACCATGAGCGGCGACGGCATGTGCGTGCATCAGGCGGTCGAGGCCTTCCGCCAGTTCACGGGAGTGACGCCGGAGCTGGCGCGGCTGCATAAGGCCTTTGCCGCGGGCCTTGCCGCACGCGAGACGGATCTCGCCCAGGCGTCGTAACGCCCATTGACCGCCCGCCGAGGTCGGCGCAGAAACCCACGCCGAAACGGGGGATCGCGATGGGTCGATTATTTGCCGACAAGGTGGTTGTGGTGTCCGGCGGCAGCCGCGGCATTGGCCGTGGCATCGCCGCAGCATTTGCCGCCGAAGGCGCGCGCACCGTTCTCGCGGCCTCCTCGGAAGCCAATCTGCAGGCCGCGGTCGCCGAGATCGAGCGCAGCGGCGGTGTGCGGCCGGACGTCTGCGCGACGGATCTGCGCACGCCCGCCGGCTGCGCCAAGGTGCACGAGTTCGTGGCGCAGACGCACAAACGCTGCGACGTGCTGGTCAACAATGCCGGCGCGACCAAGGCCGGCCCCTTCCTCGAGCTCGGCGACGAGCTCTGGCAGGACGGCTTTGCGCTGAAATTCTTCGGCTGCGTGCGGCTCTCGCGCCTGTTTTGGCCGTTGTTGCGCGAGGCCAAGGGTCACGTCGTCAACATCATCGGCGGCGCCGCGCGCACGCCGGATGCGCAGTTCACGATCGGCGGCTCGGTCAACGCCGCCATGAACAATTTCACAAAATCGCTCTCGGACCTCGGCAAGCGCGACGGCGTCAACGTCAACGCCATCCTGCCGGGGCTGACCGAGACCGAGCGCGTCGAGCAGCTATTCAAGCAACGCGCCGCCGCGAGCGGCAAGACCGTGGATGCGATCCGCGCCGAGATGGTCGCCAAGGACGGTTTGCAGCGCCTGGGGAGGCCCGACGACATTGCAGCGTTGGCGCTGTTCCTTTGCTCGGAAGGCGCCCGGCACATCCAGGGCACCGCCATTGCCGTCGATGGTGGCTCGACGCCCGGGGTGTACTAGAATGGGGGCTTCTGGAGGTCTGCAATGACGGTCATGGTCAAGCCCGAGGCGGAAACGCCGCGCTATATCCGGCTCAAGGACGACGACAATGTCGCCATCATCGTCAATGCTTTCGGGCTGCCGGCAGGCACCAAGTTCCCGGACGGGCTGACGCTCAAGGATTTCGTGCCGCAGGGCCACAAGGTCGCGCTCAGCGATATCGACGACGGCGCACCGATTCGGCGCTACGGCGAGGTGATCGGCACCGCCATCGGCCGCATCGACGCCGGCTGCTGGGTCGAGGAATCGCGCGTGCGCATGCCGTCGCCGCCGGTGCTCGACCGCCTCGAGCTGTCGACGCGCGTGCCGGCGCCGCAGCCGAAGCTCGAGGGCTACACCTTTGAAGGCTTCCGCAATCGCGACGGCTCCGTCGGCACCAAGAACGTGCTCGCCATCTCGACCAGCGTGCAGTGCGTCGTCGGCACGCTCGACGTCGCCATCAAACGCATCAAGGCGGAGCTCCTTCCGAACTATCCGAATGTCGATGATGTCGTCGGCGTCACCCACGCCTATGGCTGCGGCGTCGCCATCAATGCGCCGGAAGCGAAGATTCCGATCCGCACGCTGCAAAACCTCGCGCAGCATCCGAATTTCGGCGGCGAGGTCTTGGTCGTCGGGCTCGGCTGCGAGAAGCTGCAACCCGAGCGCATCGTCGGCGACAACGCAGACGACATCATGAAGCTGCAGGATCAGCCCGGCTTCGGCGCCATGATCGAGACCATCATGCTGATGGCGGATGCGCGACTCAAGCAGCTCGATGCGCGCAAGCGCGAAACCTGCCCCGCCGCCGATCTCGTGGTCGGCATGCAGTGCGGCGGTAGCGACGCTTTTTCCGGCGTCACCGCCAATCCGGCGCTCGGCTTTGCCGCGGACCTCCTGGTGCGCGCGGGCGCCACGGTGATGTTCTCGGAAGTGACCGAGGTGCGCGACGCCATCCACCTGCTCACCCCGCGCGCCGCGAACACCGACGTCGCCAAGGCGCTTATTCGGGAGATGGCCTGGTACGATAATTACCTCGCCAAGGGCGAGGCCGACCGCAGCGCCAATCCCACGCCCGGCAACAAAAAGGGTGGCCTGGCCAACATCGTCGAGAAGGCGCTGGGGTCGGTGGCGAAGTCGGGCTCGAGCGCGATTGCCGCCGTGGCCTCGCCCGGCGAGCGCGTGCGCGAGAAAGGCCTCATCTTCCTGGCAACACCCGCGAGCGACTTCGTCTGCGGCACGCTGCAGCTCGCCGCGGGCATGAACGTGCACGTGTTCACCACCGGCCGCGGCACGCCGTATGGTCTCGCTGCCGCACCGGTGATCAAGGTGGCGACGCGCAGCGAGCTCGCCGAGCGCTGGGCCGATCTCATCGACGTCGATGCCGGCAAGATCGCCACCGGCAAAGCAACCATCGAGGAGGTCGGCTGGGAAATCTTCCAGCTCATTCTCGACGTCGCCAGCGGCCGCAAGAAAGCCTGGGCCGATCGCTGGGGCCTGTTCAACGACCTGGCGCTGTTCAATCCGGCGCCGGTGACCTGAGCGCACGCGGCTGGCTTCAATGACGGCGCCCGTCAGGATCGCGGTGCTTGGCGCGGGCGCCATTGGCCGCCGGCATGTCGAGCATGTGCTGGCCGAACCCAATGCCTCACTGTCCGCAATCGCAGACCCCGCGCCCGCCAGCCATGAGCTGGCAAGGAATGCCGGCGTGCCGTGGTATCTGGACTTCGCCACCCTGCTCGCCGCTGGCAAACCAGATGGCGTGATCATCGCCACGCCCAACACCCTGCATGTGGAGCATGGTCTCGCCGCGGTCGCGGCCGGCATTCCAGCGCTAATCGAGAAGCCGATCGCGCATAACGTTCAGGCGGGCACCACGCTGGTCGAAGCCGCCGAGGCCGCACGCGTCCCGCTCCTTGTCGGCCATCATCGCCGGCACAATCCGATGATCCCGCGGGCCAAGGCGACCATCGACGGCGGCCGCCTGGGACAGCTCGTGGCGGTCCACGCATTCTTCTGGCTGATGAAGCCTGACGATTATTTCGTCCCGGCCTGGCGGCGCGAAAAGGGCGCCGGGCCAGTGCTGATCAATCTCATCCACGACATCGACTTGCTGCGTTACCTCTGCGGCGAGATCGACGGCGTGCAGGCGCAGGCGTCGAACGCGCAGCGTGGCCATGCCGTGGAGGACAGCGCAGCGATTCTGCTCAGGTTCAAGAACGGAGCGCTGGGCACAGTCACCGCGTCCGACAGCGCGGTTGCGCCGTGGAGCTGGGAGCAGACGACAGGCGAGAACCCGGCATATCCGCACACGGAAGAGTCCTGCTACTTCATCGGCGGCACCCACGGTTCACTGACCGTGCCCAAGCTCGAGGTGTGGTCGAACAAAGAGAAGCGCGGCTGGTTCGAGCCCTTTGTCGTCGAACGCAGTGGGTTTTCGCAAGACGATCCGCTGCGGCTGCAACTGCAACATTTCTGCCGCGTGATCCGCGGCACCGAGCCGCCGCTCGTATCCGGCCGCGAAGGTCTCAAGACATTGGCGGTCATCGATGTCATCAAGCGCGCCACCGCGAGCGGCGGGCTGGTCCGCCTCGACTGACGCTACGTCCGCTTCTTCCCCTCGCCCAGAAAAGTTTCGAGCGTCATCGGCGCCGGCTTGACGTCCGGCTCGCGCACGGCCGTGCCGGCAAACACCGTTGCCTCCTCGAACCAGGCTCCCCGCGCCGGCAGACCCCAGGGAAAGGACATTTTGCGGTCCGCCGGATCCCAGGCGATCGGCTCGTTCTCGATGTCCATTACCTGATAGTGCGTGTTGAACAGCTCGATGCGATGGCCGTCGGGATCGCGGAAATAGACGAACAGCGCGTGCCCAGGCCCGTGGCGTCCCGGCCCGCGCTCGACGCCTGCGCCATAGCCGAGCTCCCCCGCGACGTCGCAGGCGTGCAGCATGTGATGTATTTCCGGCGCACAGAACGCGACGTGATGCAGCCGTGGTCCGGCGCCGTTGAAGAACACGATGTCGTAGGGATTGCCCTTGCGCTGGAGGAAGACACCGCGCAGGTCGAAGGTGCCTTTCGGCGCCACGTATTCGGACAGCCGAAATCCCATGCTCGTGTAAAACTCGGACGCCTGGCGCACCTGTGGCGTCAACACCTGCACATGATCGAGGCGCAGCGCACAGCCGCCGCGATGCGCGGTGAAACTCGTGATCATGCGCGGCTCGACCGGCATGCGCGCGCAAAATTCGAGCGGCGTGCCGACCGGATCAGTGACGTGCAGCGTGCGTCCCTGGAACGGGACCTCGGCCCAGGCGGCGGCGCATCCATGCGCCTCGAACCAGCCCTTGGCCTTCTCCAGTTCGGGTTCGGTGAAGATACGCAGGCCGATGCGCAGGCATGACGGCTCACGCGCCTGTCGCAGCACCAGCGAGTGGTGGCAGGCCTCCTCGACACCGCGCAGATAAAGCGTGCCGTCGGCCTCCACGGTGACGATCAGCCCGGCCACCTCGGTGTAGAACGCGCGGCTCGCCTTGAGATCCTTGACGGTGAGCACGACATGGCTCGCCCGCGTCACGCGGAACGGCGGATCGAGATTGGGCGCGGGCAGCGACATGCAGCGAGCTTATCCGACCTTCAGGAACGCCGCAGTCTCCACATCGATCGGGATGCCATCGCGGAGGCGCGCGGCTTCGACGTCCCATTCACGATCGCCCGGCGCCATGACGCGCTCGCCGGCACGCGCCGGCACCGCGCGCAAGGCGTCGCGATAGCGCTTGATCGCGAGATTGTAGGCGTCGCGGCCGACGAAGTGGCCAGGGTCGAGCGCGAGACAGAAATGTCCGACATTGCGCGGCGTCGACATCGCGTCTTTGCGGAACATCGGGATCATCTCGTGATCGATGGCGCCACCGGTAAGGATCGCAGAGAACAGCGTGGCCACGCCCGCGAGCGCGGCGCCCTTGAAGCCATAATCGGTGCCGCCAAGTGGAATGAGCGACGTCGCCGCGTGCGGGTCGCGCGTCGGCGCGCCGCCTGCGTCAGTCGCGACGCCTTCAGGCAGCGTCAAACCAAGCGTTCGCGCGAGATGCACGCGGTTGAAAGGGATCGAGGACGTCGCGAGATCCATCAGCCACGGCTTCTCGCCGGCGACAGGCGCCGCAATCGCGAGCGGATTGGTGCCGTGGAAAGCCTCCGTGCCGCCATGCAGCCCGACGAGGCTATCGGCATTGGTCGTGGAGAAGGCGACGAAGCCCGCTTCCGCGCCCGCCAGCGCGTAGGCGCCCGCGGCGCCGAAATGCGATGAGCGGGCGACGCCGACGGCACCTATGCCGGCCTCGCCGGCGAGCTCACAGGCATAACCCATAGCGGCATAGGCGGCGGCATGGCCGAGGCCATTGTCAGCATCGAGCATGGCGCTGCCCGCGGCGGTCTTGCGCAGCGTAAAGTTCGGGTGCGGATTGATGCGGCCAGACTTCATCATCGCCGCATAATGCGCCGTCAGGCGGACGCCGTGGCTGTCGATGCCGAGCCGCGAGGCATGCAGCATGGCATGCGCGCAGGCCTGCACTGACGCTTCGTCGGCGCCTGCGGCGGTGAGCGCCGCCAGCACCTTCTCACGCAATACAGGTTCGGGCACGGTGATGAGGGCGGCCATAGAAGATATAAAGAGGCCGCCGGCTCGACGAGTGTCAAGCGCGGCGGCCGCTTATCCCGGATCGGCCGATCGGTGTCGGCGATCGGTTAGAACTCTTCCCACTCCTGCTCGATATTCAAGGCGGTAGCCAGGCCGGCCTGCAGGCGGCCGACCGGACCGTTGCCGCGCTTGGCGACCGCCGCCGGCGCCGGAGCCTTGGGTGCATGCGGCGCTGCACTGGCGGGTTTCACGGGGCTCACAATTGGAGCGCTGCTGCTGAGCTTGAAGGCCGCGACATGCCCGCTCATGATATTGGCCTGCTGATCGAGCGACTTGGCGGAGGCCGCATTCTCCTCGACGAGCGCCGAGTTCTGCTGCGTCACCTCGTCCATCTGCGACAAGGCGGTATTCACCTGGTCGATGCCGGTCGCCTGCTCGGCACTGGCATTGGCGATGTCGGACACGATGCCGGCGACCTTCTTGATCGACTCGACGATCTCGGTGAGCGACGCGCCAGCCTTGTTGACGAGCTGGACACCTTCGGAGACCTGACCGGAGCTGCTCGTGATCAGATCCTTGATGTCCTTGGCGGCCTGCGAGGAGCGCTGCGCCAAGGTACGCACCTCCGAGGCGACCACTGCAAAGCCGCGTCCCGCCTCGCCCGCGCGGGCGGCTTCGACGGCGGCGTTTAGCGCCAACAGGTTGGTCTGCCGCGCGATCTCGTCGATGACGCTGATGATGTCAGAGATCTTGCGCGACGATTCCTCGATCCGCGCCATGGCGTTGACCGCCTGTGCCACCACCGCGCCGCCCTTGTCGGCGACCTCACGCGTGCTGGCGGTGAACGCATTGGCTTGCTGCGCGTTCTCGGCGTTTTTCTTCACCGTCGCGGAGATCTGCTCCATCGACGCCGAGGTCTCTTCGAGGCTCGCGGCCTGCTCCTCGGTGCGCTGCGACAGGTCGGTGGTCGAGGTGGCGATTTCCGCCGCACCACTGGTGATCTCACGCGAGGCATCAGCGATCGCCTTGATCGTGTCTTCAAGTCGCGCGATCGCGGCATTGAAGTCGTTCTTGATCTGCAGATAGGCGTCGGTGAAGCCGTCGCTGAGGCGGACCGTGAGGTCGCCGTCAGCCATGTCCTTGAGGCCAGCCGCAAGCGATTCGACGACGCGAGCCTGTTCCGCCGCCGACTTGGCGCGCTCCTCCGCGGCGCTGGCGGCTGCTTCGGCCTCGGCCTTCTGCCGCTTCAAGGTCTCGTCGGCTTCGAGTCGCGCCTTGTCCGCGGCCTTGACTTTGAACTCTTCGACAGCGGCGGCGATGTCGCCGACCTCGTCCTTGCGGCCGAGGCCCGGCAGTACGACGTCGAAGTTGCCGGAAGCGAGCTCCTTCATCGCAGCGCACAGCCTGCTCAGCGGATTGGCGATGCTGCGGGCGATGAAGAAGGCGATCACCGTGCCCAATACGAAAGCCAGAGCGGCGACAATCATCTGCATCGTCACGGTGCTGGAGATCGTGCTTCCGGTCTTGGCTTCCGTCGCAGTGAAATCGCTGTCCAGTGTTGCCTGCGCCTTGGCGAGCTGCTGCAGGCTGCCGACGGTAAGATTGCGGACGTCGGTCCGATAGAGCTCATTGGCTTTGAGGATGTTCGCCGAAGCGGTTTCGAACGAGCTGGCATAGGTGGCCAGATTGCTCTTGACCGCGGCGAGATGGGTGCGAACCTCCGCGGGCAGATCCGCCTTTTCCAGCGCGGCAATTTGGCTCTGCGCCTTGGCAACGGCGGTCTTGAATGTGGCAGGACCCTTTTCGTCCTGCGTCGCCAGGAAACGCCAATTGGCGATGCGAACCAGCAACACCTGGGTTCCGAGCTCGGCCGCGTCGCGCAGGCTCGCATTGCTGGCCCGCGCGCCATCCAAGAACTTCGCGGCGTTAGCGGCCAGGTCATCGCCCACCTTGAACAGCGTCGCGCGCGCGGTCTGCATGGCCTTGATCTCGGCACCGAGAGTCTCCCGCTTGGCGCGCAGCTGCGCCACATTCTTTTCGACCGATCCATAGATGGCACGGCGCTCTTCCGAGAGTGTCGCCTTGGCCGCTTCCTGCAGCAACTCGGTCGTCTTCGTTTCGCGCTCCGTGGCCTCCTTGAACGACGCCTCATCGGCATCGTGAATGTAGCGGAGATTGGCGCGCCGAATGGCTTGCAGGTCGCTCGAAATGCGTAGAACGCGCGACGCGTTGTCGGCGATCGCCGACATCTTCCCGACCTGGGTTCGGATTTCCAGGAGCTGCCAGATGCCGAATATCGCCAGCGCAACGCCAAAGAACACAAGGACGCCGAAACCACCGTAGAGTCGGCCTTTGATTCGCAATTGCAGCAGCGACATGGTCATTATCCCGGATGAGGTTTGAAGGTTGCGGCGAATTCGCCGTCAGGCGGCACTGGTCAGATCGAGCGTCGGACCGATCGTGGAGAAGAGTTGCGGCAGGCTGATCAGCGCGATCATCGCGTTGTCGATCGTCACCAGGCCGGACAGGAAGTCGAGATGCGCGTTTTGCGAAACGCGCGGCACGGGCTGAATCTGCTTGGCGTCAACGGATACGATGTCGAGCACGCGATCGCCGAGCAGGCCGATGAGCTGTGAGCCGATCTGGACGACGATGATCACGTGGATCGGCGTCGCCTCGGTCAGGCCCTGACCGAAGCGGCAGCGCAAGTCGACGATCGGGACCATGGTGCCGCGCAGATTGAGCACGCCGCGCACATAATCAGGCTGCTTCGGCAGATACTTGATCTCCGACCAGCCCTTGATCTCGCGCACCGCCATGATCTCGACGCCGTACTGGTCGCCGTCGACATCGAAGCTGATGAATTGGGTAACGCCGTCCCCGGTGCTCTCCGCCACAGTCTCTGGCGCTTCGTGCATTCTCATTCCCCCAAGAACAGCTGCACTGCCGGCCGATCGCGAGAAGACGAGCGGCGAGACGATGAAAGCGCAACGTGCGCCGCCGATTCACAGGGGGATTGTTGTGCGTTATGGATTATAAATGTGTTTATCGAAAACACGATCGCTCAAAAACTGCGCAACATATGATAATGCCAGCGCACACATGATAGACGAGCCAATTCGAGCGCGACTGCGCGATTGAGAATTCCTATCGCGCTTTCGTTTCCGTCGCGCCGAACTCGGTGGACAGCCGGTCGGCCGCTTCCCTTACGGTCTTGGCGCGATTCTGCAGCGTCTGGATCGACAATCGCCACACCGGACCTGAGATACCGATGGCGCCGATCACCTGCCCGCTGAAATCGCGGACCCGCACTCCGACGCAGCGCACTTCGGCATCGAATTCGCCGTCGTCGAAGGCGATGCCGGAGCGACGGATCTCCTCGATCTCGCGGCGCAGAAGCTGGGGATCGGTCACCGTCTTCGGCGTCAGCGCCCGCAACTCGACCCGCTGCAGATAGCGATCGAGCTGGTCCGGACGCAGCGCCGCGAGAATGACCTTGCCGAGCGCGGTGCAGTGCGCCGGGCGCACCACGCCGACCCGATCCGTGAGCTGGAACGCGCCGGGTCCGGACGTACGCGCAATGATCACGACCGCATCGCTCATGCGCACCGCGAAATGGCTGGTCTCCCCGGACTCGCGGGAGAGATCCTCGAGCACCGGCGTCGCCAGGCTCACCATCTCCATCTCGTCGAGCGCGCTCGCCGCCAACGCAAACAGCGGGCGGCCGACCCGGTAGCGCTTGCTGTCCTTGATCTGGCGGATGTAGCCGAGCGACACCATGGTCTTGACGAGATGGAAGGTGGTGCTGTTGTGCAGCCCTACACGTTTGCTCAGCTCGGCGAGCCCGATGCCGTCGCGGTTGCGCGCAACTTCCTCGAGGATGGCAAAGGCGCGGCCGAGCGATTGCACGCCGCCGCGGGCGCGATCCTCGGCCTCGTCGTCGATATCCGGCAGCGTTTCGACCCTCCGCGCGACCGTGGCGGAACGCCGGGACGGCGCCGCAACCTCGCTCGTAGCCTTTGATTTTGCTCGTGTTCTCAAGTGAGCACCTCGGCGGCCAGCGTCGCCGAACTCACAACACTAGCATCCGGTATTTCGAATTGGCAAACCGGCGCTCACATTGTCGGATTGATTGACTCTCGGAAGTGCGCCCCTACACTGCCCGCGATTTCAAAACCCCAAGCCCAACAACAAGCAGGTCCTGCGAAAAATGCTGCCTTCTTCAGTTGATGTAGTCGTGGTCGGTGCCGGTAATGCGGCGTTCTGCGCGGCACTCGCCGCCGCCGAGCATAATGTGTCGGTGCTGGTCATCGAGCGCGCCCCGGAGGATGAATCCGGCGGCAACAGCCGCTTCACCGCCGGCGCTTTCCGCTGCGTCTATGATGGCGTCGAGGATCTGCGCGCGCTGATGCCCGACCTCACGGACGAGGAGGTCTCGAAGTCGGATTTCGGCACTTACACGCAGGACAAGTTCTTCGACGACATGGGACGGATCACCGAATACCGCACCGACCCCGATCTCTGCGAGATCCTGGTCACGCGCAGCCGCGACACCATGCGCTGGCTGCGGGACAAGGGCATCCGCTTCGCGCCGATCTGGGGACGCCAAGCCTACAAGATCGACGGCAAGTTCAAGTTCTGGGGCGGACTCACCGTCGAGGCCTGGGGCGGTGGCCCGGGTCTCGTCGAGATGCTCACCAAATCGGCGAAGAAAAACAACGTCACCATCGCCTACGACACGCGCGGCCTTGCGCTGATCGCCGACGATGACGGCGTCAAAGGCATTCGCGTGCGTCATCAGGGCCGCACCATGGAGATCGCCACCAAATGCGTCGTGCTCGCGGCCGGGGGCTTCCAGGCCGACGCGGAGATGCGCACGCGCTATCTCGGGCCCACCTGGGAGCTGGCAAAGATCCGCGGCACCCGCTTCAACACCGGCGACGGCATCAAGATGGCGCTCGCCATCGGCGCGCAGCCGATCGGCAACTGGTCCGGCAGCCACGCGGTGCAGTGGGATCGCAACGCGCCGGAGCACGGCGACCTGTCGGTCGGCGACAATTTCCAGAAGCACTCGTATCCCTGGGGCATCATGATCAATGCCAATGGCGAGCGCTTCGTCGACGAGGGCGCCGACTTCCGCAACTACACCTATGCCAAATACGGCAGCGTGGTGCTCAAGCAGCCGAAGCAGTTCGCCTACCAGGTGTTCGACAACAAGATCATCCCGATGCTGCGCGACGAATACCGCATCAAGCGCGTGAGCAAGGTGCGCGCCGACACGCTGGAAGAGCTGTGCAACAAGCTCGAGGACGTCGACGCGGCGAAGGCGCTGGCGACCATCAAGGCCTACAACAAGGCGGTGCGCACCGACATCAAGTTCGATCCGAACGTCAAGGACGGCCGTCGCACCGAGGGCCTTGCCATCAACAAGTCGAACTGGGCCAACACCGTCGACGAGCCGCCGTTCGAGGCCTATGCCGTCACCTGCGGCATCACCTTCACCTTCGGCGGCCTGCGCATCGACACCGAGGGCCGCGTAATGGACAGCGACGGCCATGCGATCCCCGGGCTGCATGCCGCGGGCGAGCTCGTCGGGGGGCTGTTCTATTTCAACTATCCGGGCGGCACCGGGCTGATGGCCGGCGCCGTGTTCGGCAAGATCGCCGGCACCACAGCGGGCCAGCGCGCGGCGCAGATGCCGCATTAGCACTGGCCTGCCGTCGAGCGGGCCACCGCACAGAAGACGCGCGAGCCGCAATGCGGCTTATGCGGCGACGAGCGGAAACGCGGTCACTTAGCGTCGTCGGTCACCGGCGACGTGGCGACAATGAACACGAGATCGACAAGCCCAGTATTGTTGATCGAGTGCGACACGCCGGGCGGCAGGTAAATGGAATCGTGCTTGCGCACGACGTGCTTCTCGCCGTCGATCTCCATCAGGCCTTCGCCCTCGAGCACGTGATAGACCTGCTCCTGCACCGCATGCTTGTGGTAGGCCACGTGCGCCATCGGCTGGTACATCGAGATTCGATAGTCGAGATGCTTGGAGCCCGCGGTCTCCGGCATCACCAGCGGCTTCGACAGCGCGCCGCCGAAATGGTTCGGGAATTCTTTCCATGCCACTTCGGCGATGTTGCGGATGAAAGCTTTGCGGGTCGAGGTCATGTGCGGCACTCACCAAAAAGCGGCTCATCGGCCGCGCGCGACGTATATCACAATAGCAATTGACGTGCAGCATTGTGAGAAATAGCGTGATCCGCCCTTGAAAAGCGGTCGATTTCAAGTGGCTAAATTCCGGTGCGGTCAAGGAGGAATGAGCGGATGGCGACGCGTAACATGCTCAACGGAGCGCAGGTCATCGTCGACTATCTGATCCAGGAGAAAGTGCCGACCGTCTTCGGGCTCTGCGGCCACGGCAACATCCAGTTCATCGACGCGCTGTTCGAGCGTAAGCACGACATCAAGACCGTCTCGGTGCATCACGAGAGCGTCGCCGGATTCATGGCGGACGTCTACTACCGCGTGTCCGGACGGCCGACTGCGACCTTCACCTCCTGCGGTCCGGGCTCGGCGAACCTGCCGATCTCGCTCGCCAATGCCTTTCTCGATTCCGTGCCGTTCATGGCGGTGACCGGCAACGTACCGACCAGCCAGTTCAATCGCGGCGCCTTCCAGGAAATGTATCGGCACTACCAAGCGGACTTTCCCTCGACCGTGCGCGCGCTGTGCAAGAAGGTCTTCCAGCCGACGCGCGGCGAGATGGTGCCGCTGGCGGTGCGCCAGGCGTGGAAGACGATGGTGACCGGCCGGCCGGGCCCCGTCGTGCTCGACGTTCCCTTCGATGTGTTCATGGAATCGGCCGCGGAGGAAGCGCCGAAGCCCGAGGAGTGGAGCGCCAACATCTCCAGCCGCTGCGGCGCCGATCCGGAAGGCGTCATCAAAGCGGTGGACATGCTGCTCAGCGCGGAGCGTCCGGTGATCATCGTCGGCCAGGGCGTGCGCTATGGCGGCGCCTGCGACGATCTCCTGAAGCTCGCCGAGAAGCTGCAGATCCCGATCGCGGCCTCGGCAAGCGGGCTTGGCGCCATCAACATGAACCATCCGCTGGCGCTCGGGCTTGTGGCGCGCGGCGGCCATTATCAGGCCAACCATTCGACGCGGCAGGCCGATGTGCTCCTTGCGCTCGGCGTCCGCTTCGACGACCGCACCTCGAGCTCGTGGATTCCCGGCTACTCCTTCACCATTCCGCCGACCAAGCTCATCCATGTCGACATCGACCCGGAAGAAATCGGCCGCAATTATCCCGTGGCGCTCGGCCTCATGGCCGATGTGCGCACCTTCCTGCGCCAGCTGCTCGCCGAGCTCGACCGCCGTCCCGACGTCAACAAGCGCGCCGACGCGCGGGCGAAATGGCTGAAGCTGATCGACGGCTATCGCAAGGAATGGGACAAGTTTGTTGCCCCGGGCTTCACCGACGATAGCGTGCCGATCAACCCGCAACGCGCCGCCGCCGAGATCGACAAAGCGCTACCCGAGGACGCGATCCTGGTCAGCGATATCGGCGTGCACCACAACTGGCTTCTCGGCTACACCAAGCCGCGGCGCCCGGATTCATTGATCGGTTCGATGGGGTTCGGCCCCATGGGCTTTGGCGTCGCCGGCGTCATGGGCGCGAAATTCGCGGCGCCCGATCGCCCTTGCGTTTCGGTGTGCGGCGACGGCGCCTTCTTCATGCACGCTAACGTGCTCGGCACCGCGGTCGAGTACGATCTCCCCGTCGTCTGGGTCGTGTGGAACAACTACGCCTATGCTTCGATCCGTGGCCTGCAGCGCGGCTATCTCGACGGCCGCGAGCTGGCGACTGACTTCCACGATCCAAAAACGGGCCAGCGCTACAATCCCGACTTCGCCGCCATGGCGCGCTCCGCGGGCGTCACCGGCGTGCGCATCGATCGCGCCGGCGATCTCGCCGAGGCGGTGCGCACCGGCATCAAGGCCAACCGGCCTTACCTGATCGACGTCGACATCGCTGCCGACATCAATCCCACCGGCGCCGGCGTCTGGGAGCTGCCCGGCCTCGGGCAGAGCAAGCCATCGATCGGCACGCGGTATCAGCCCGGCTGATCCGCATCACGGCAGGTGTCAAAAGCGGTTTGACGCAATTCGAGACGTTACCCTGAAGATGCTCTGATAACTTAGCGAAGCGCTGCTATCTAACGCGGGTCAACGTATCACCGCCGCAAATTCCCAACACGCATCCTTCGATCCTGATGCGTTCAGCATCGAGCTCGATCAAGTTGCCATTATAGGTGTTGCCGTCATCGTCGTTGTAGAGCGAGCCCGACCATTTGCCTCGCGCGGCGATGTGCATGTCGCTGAGCACCTGCACACCCTCCAGCGGACGATTGCGTTTGGCGGGATCGTGGTTGTGCTTGTCGGTCGGCGGCCGGCCGGTATCCGGGTCGATGGCGTGCGCCGGCTTCGCAATGAACGCGCAGAGGCTCGGTCCGCATGGCGCAACGCGTATGATCGCGCCGTCTGGCGCGCGCCACAGCCCAACCGGCGAGGCCATCACCGGACGGACATCGAGAAGGCCGCCGAGAACCACAAATTTCGCGAGACAGGCAGACAGCCGCGCGATACGCCCCCGCATCGAACGTCCCCAGATCGTTTGTTACGCATGCACTACCGCGGGGGCCGCTGCGCGGGGCGTAAAATTTGCGTAACAAACGACGGGAGGAAACGAGCGCGTTATGCGCCCGGCGGCGCCACCACGGCATCCGGCTGATTGCTGCGCTTGAGCGCGTCGGCAACGAAGCCCGACGCCTTCATCTCCTCGATGAAGTTGTTGAGAAACGCCGCGCCGGCAACGCGTCCCTTGGGCGTGCCCATGGCCTGGCGGATCGCCATGAAACGCTGATCGATGATGCGCAGGCCGGGATGGGTTCGCACATATTCAGCCGCCGGCTGCCGCACGCCGGCCGCGGCATCGAGCTTGTCGGCGACGAACATGTCCATCGCGTCCGGACCCAGCGAGGAGCGGACCAGCGTTGCGTTCTTCAGCGTGCGCGAGAGATAAAGGTCATAGGCTGCGCCCTTGGCCACCGCGATGCGGATGCCCGGCTGGTCGACATCGGCGATGGTCTTGAGCGCCGAGCCTTCGGGCACCACGTAGACGCCCTCGATCAACACGTAAGGCGCGGTGAACTCGATCTCCGCCGCACGCACCGGCTCGATCGCGAGGAAGGCGATATCCCAGGCGCCGGTCTTGAGCGCGTCGAACACCTTGCCCGCAGCATCGAAGGGGACCAGCTCGAGCGGCACGCCAAGCCGCTTGGCGACGCCGGCGGCAAGCTCCGGCGTGATCCCGGCCGGTTTGCCGGCGGCGTCGGTCTGCGCCAGCACCGGATTGCCCAGATTGATGGCGGCGCGCACCTTCCCGGTCGGCGCCAGGTCTTTGATCACGTCGGCGGAGATCGCACTCAAGGGTCACCTTTTCGCGGTTTTTGGAAGCGCGCGGGAGACTAGCGGGTTTCCTGCAGGCTCCGCTAGCGGGTCGCCTCACGTTTCGCGCGGGTGACGATCTGCGTCGGATCGACGAAGCGCAGCGCGATCAGGAGCCACACGAGCGTGGTGACCATGTAGATGACGGCCATGGCATCGATCGATTGCCCCGCCCGCACGCCCGCCGCGTAGACCGCATAATAAAGAGCGACCACCAGCGTCTGGCTGGTCGGGCCCGCGGTGAAGAATGTCAGCTCGAACATGGCGATGGTGCGCACGAGGACGAGCAGCAGCGCAGCCAGGATTCCCGGCGCCAACAATGGAATGAGGATGTGCACGAACAGCCGCCCTGTGCCGGCGCCGAAGACGCGCGCGGCGGATTCGATGCGCGGATCGATCTGCTCGATGAACGGGATCATCACCAACACCACGAACGGCACCGTCGGCACCAGATTGGCAAGGATGACGCCGGACATGTTGCCGGCAAAGCCGGCCTGATAGAGCACGGTCGCCAGCGGGATGCCGAAGGTGATCGGCGGGATGATCAGCGGCAACAGAAATAGCAGTGTGACGAATTTCTTGCCGGGGAATTCGCGGCGCGCCAGCGCGTAGGCGGCCGGTACGCCGAGCAGGCCCGAGAGCAGCACCACCGCGCCGACGATCTCGAAGGTGACGATGAGCACGTCGTCGAGCTGGAATTCGCTCCACGCGGAGACGTACCAGCGCGTGGTGAAGGCAGGCGGCAGCCAGGTGCCGAGCCAGCGCGTGCCGAACGAATTGACCACCACCGTCGCCACCATCGCCACAAGGTTGACGATGAAGAAGACGACTAGTGCCCAGATGGTGATGGCCCAGAGCCGTTCGGTGAGCGACTTGTCGCGGGTCATGACATCAACCCTTCCCACCGGCGGTGGCGCCGCGATAGACGAAGCTGCGCCCCGAGAGGATTGCCGCGACGATGATCAGCTGCACGAAGCCCATGATCATCGCGATCGTCGAGGCCATCGAATAATCGTACTGCTCGTAGGCAGCCTGATACGCGGCGATGGAAATGACGCGCGTTGCACCCGCCGGTGCGCCGAGCAGCACGGCGGACGGAAACACGGAGAAAGTCTGCACGAAGGAGAGGCACAGATTGATCGCGAGCCCAGGCGCCAAGAGCGGCATCAGGATGTGCCAGAAGCGGGCGCGCGCATTGGCGCCGAGCGTCGAGGCCGCCTGCTCCAGCGACGGGTCGATGCCGGTGAGATAGGAAAGCGTGAGCAGGAAGGTGAAAGGAAAGCCCGACAGGATCAGCGACAGCATCACGCCGGTGTAGTTGTGCACCAGCCGGACCGGCGAATGAATGATGCCGAACAGCATCAGCACGCGATTGAACCAACCCTGCGGGCCGAGATAAGCAAGCAGGCCCTCGGCGATCAGTACGGTGCCGAGCGTGATCGGGATCACCAGGATCGTGGTGAGGATGCGGCGGCGATGCATCAGCCGCACGCGCATCGCCACGGGAATCGAGATCGTGGTGTTGATCAGCGTCGCCGGCACCGCCAGCCAGAGCGTCGCGGCGATGGTGTCATAAAGGAACGGCTCGGAGAAGAACTTGCGATAGTTGGCGAGCCAATCGCCGGCTTTTGGCTGCAGCGACAGCACGAAGCCGTAGACGAAGGGATAGACGAACAGCGCGATGACGAAGATCACGGCGGGAAGCACCAGCAGCGTCACGCCGTCGAGCCCGCGCAACGCCAGCCGGGCGCGCAGGGACAGCCGGCGGTCGGCCGCGATTGGAGCTATGCTTTCGGTCACCGCGCTCACGCAGGTGCCCCAGCGTAAATGAGAACGCGCTGCGGATCGGCAGCAAGCCGTACGCTTTCACCTTTCTGCACAGGTTGCTTGGCACAAAAATAGATCTGGGTGCCATCGGCGGTGCGCCCGAGGCAATAGAAGTCGCGGCCGTGATATTGCGCGCTCTCGACCGTCGCAGCGATCGGGCCGTCGCTCGCGGCGTGCAACTCATCGGGACGGATGGCGACGGTCGCCTCGCCCTCGCCCGTCATATCGATCGGCGTGCCGCGTAGGCTTGCACCGCCGAGTGTGACGCTGATGCCGTCGCCGCCTTTGCTGACGCGCGAGCGGAACAGATTGCGGTAGCCCATGAATTCTGCGACGTCGGCATGCGCCGGCTTGGCGTAAAGCTCGGCGGGCGTGCCGACCTGCCGCACCTCGCCCTCACGCATGACAACGATGCGGTCGGCGAGCGAGAGCGCCTCTTCCTGGTCGTGCGTCACATAGATGGTGGCGGAGCCGATCAGCTCGTGGATGCGGCGGATCTCCGCGCGCATCTCCAGCCGCAGCTTGGCATCGAGATTGGACAGCGGCTCGTCCATCAGCACCAGCGGTGGCTCGATGACGATAGCGCGCGCGATGGCGACGCGCTGCTGCTGGCCACCGGAGAGCTGGCCAGGCAGCTTCTCGGCCTGCGTGCCCAGCCGCACAATGGACAGTGCTTCGTCGACCTTGCGGGCGACCTCAGCCTTGGAGCGCCTCTGCATCTGCAGGCCGAACCCGATGTTCCGGCGTACGCTCATATGCGGGAACAATGCGTAATTCTGGAACACCATGCCGAAGCCGCGCTGCTCGGGCTTGAGCTCGTCGATGCGCGTCTTGTCGAGCCAGATGCTGCCGGCCGACAGCGTGAGCAGGCCGGCGAGGCAATTGAGCGCCGTCGACTTGCCGCAACCCGAGGGTCCGAGTAGCGCGATGAACTCGCCGCGCTGCACCGTCAGGTTGATGCCCTTCAATGCATTGAGCGCGCCGAAATTGCGGCTCATTGCGTCGAGCCGCAGCTCACGGAAATCGCGTGCAGCGATGGCCATGTGGTCTCACCTTTTTCATCGAACCGTCGTAACACTCACCGCCGTCATGCCCCGCGAAGGCGGGGCATCCAGTAATCACAGAAGCGCTTGTGTCTACTGGATCGCCCGCCTGCGCGGGCGATGACGGCCGAGTATGTCTCGCGAGCGGTGTTCGCCTCACACTTACTTCTTCTTCTGTCCGCCGATCTGCTCGTCCCAACGCGAGAACGCGATTACCAGCTTGTCCGGCGTGAGCGGCAGCTCCTGCGGATTGTCGGTGATGGCCTTGGCGTATTCGGCGCGGCCGTACTCCTGGATCACCTTCTGGCTCTCCGCCGGCGCCAGCGAGAGCGGCACGTCCTTCACCGCCGGGCCCGGATAGAAATAGCCATCGTCATAGGTCGTGGCCTGCGCTTCCTTGCTCAGCATGTAGTTGAGCAGGTCGATGAGGACCGCGACCTTCTCCGGCGCCACGCCTTTCGGGATACAGAGGTAATGCGCGTCGAGCACCCAATGGAAGCCCTTGAGGAAGAACACCTTGGCTTCCTTGGGCACGATGCCCAGCGCGCGTGGATTGATATCCCAGCCCATCTGCGACGGCGTCATGTCGCGTGAGCCCTCGCCGAGCTCCTTCATCACCGCGCCCGTGCCAGACGGATAATATTCGACGTATTGCCCGAGCTCCTTCAGATAGGCCCAGGTCTTGTCCCAGCCGTTGACGGGGTCCTTCGGATCCTTGTCGCCGAGGATGTAAGGCAGGCCCATCATGAAGATGCGGCCCGGGCCCGAATTCGCCGGACGCGCGTAGATGAAGCGGTTCGGATTGGCCTTGGCGTAAGCGAGCAATTCCTCGGCAGTCGAGGGCACTTGCTTCACCTTCTCCGGCAAATATTCCATCACCGGCCCCGCGGGGCAGAACACGATGCAGACGCCCTGGTTGCCGGCGAGACCCTGCATGGCCTTGGCGCCGGGAAGATAGATGTCGTCGAGCTTCGGCAGCTTGCCGGCATATTCCGAGGCGATCGGGATCCACAGCTTCTGGTCGACGCCGGCCGACAGCGCGTCGATGCCAGTGAGCACGCCGTCGATGTCGACGCGCTTCGCATCCTGCTGCGCCTTGATCTTGCCCGGCAGCTCCGGCGCCGGCGCCTTGGTGAAGGTGATGCGGGAGACGAGCTTAGGGTTCTTGTTGCGATAGGCCTCGATCGCCTTCTGCGTCAGAGCCAGATTGCCGGCGACGTCGACGAAGTTCAGCGACACCGGCGATGATGGCAGTTGCAGCGACTGTCCGAACGCGCGGGCATTGAGCGCCATCGTTCCGGCAAGGCCGCCGACGACGGCGCGGCGTGTGGGTGTAAAAGTCATGACGATTTCCTCCCTGGAGTTCACATTGTTACTTCGTTCGTGACTGAGCGTATTGTCGCGGGCGGCGTTTACCCGGCGTTTGCGAACCATTGGCCGCCATCGGCGCGGCCGCATCCTCTTCCTGCGTGAAGTACTCGTTCTTGTCGCTGGTGAGAATTTCGAGCGTGCGGAAGATGCCGCGCAGATGCACGCGCATCGCCTCGACCGCGCCCTTGCGATCACGCGCGAGCAGGCTGTCGACGACGGCCGCATGCTCGGCGATGACCAGCGACTGCTTGCGCGGGATGGTCATCGCCAGATAGCGCACCCGGTCCATCTGCGCCTTGGCGTTCTCGACGATGTGCCAGGCGCTGGCATGGCCGGCGATGCGCAGGATCAAGGCGTGTAGATTCTCGTCGGCGCGGAAGAAGCCGTCCTGGTCGCCGACGCGCAGCAGCGCGCGCTGGCGGTTGATCATGGCCTTGAGCTCACGGCCCTGCGCGTCGTCTATGCGCGTCACCGCTTTTTCGATCGCGGCGCATTCGAGCGATTCCCGGGCAAACTGGCTGTCGAAGACCTCGCTCAGCTTGATCGGCGCAACGAAGGATCCGTATTGCGGGAAGATCTCGACGAGCCCCTCTTCCGAGAGCTTGATCATCGCTTCGCGGATCGGTGTGCGCGAGACGCCGAAGCGGCCGGCCAGCTCCTGCTCTGAGAGCATCGCCCGCGGCAATCGGCGGCCGGCGATGATTTCGCGGCGCAACAGCGCATGGATCTGGGCGGCGATTGTGTTGCGGCGTAACGAAATAGGCGCGTCGTCGCTGCGCACGGCGTCCGTGCGCACGGCGGCGAAAGCAGCCTGGTTGCTGCGGGCAGCCCGGCGGGCCATCCGTCCTCCCCTTTTGCGTTCTTCTTCTTTTCCGGTGCTAGTATACTACAATCCAAGCGCCGGCAAGCCAGCGCACGCAGCGCCCTACTGCCGCGACGCGCGGGCGAGCCGAGTGACCGCCTGGATCATCGCCGTCGGATCGGCGACGCCCTTGCCGACGATGTCGTGACCACTTCCGTGGGCAACGGACGAGAACAGGATCGGGCTGCCGATCGCCAGGCCCGCCGTGGCCCTACGCGCCAAGAGCTTGGCGGTGATGTGCCCCTGGTCATGCAGCATGACCACGAAGGCATCGACGCCGCTCTTGTGGAACATGGTGTCGGCACCGAACGGCCCCGCCACACGAATGCCTTCGCGCGCCGCGCTATCGATTGCCGGCTTGATGATGTCGATCTCCTCGCGGCCGAAGAGCCCGCCCTCCCCGGCATGCGGATTGAGCCCGCCGACATGGATGGTCGGATTGGGAACGCCGAGGCGCTTGAGTGTCGTATCGGCGGTGCGGATCACATGACCGACGCGCTCGGGCGTGATCAGGTCGATGGCCTCGCGGACACCCACGTGCAAGGTGCAATGCACGATCTTCACATCCTCGAAGCAGAGCATCAGATAGACGTCGTTGCGATCGAGCCCGGTCTCGCGCGCGACGAAAGACGGATAGCCGTCGAACTCGATGCCGGCGAGTGCGATGGAGGTCTGGTTCTGCGGCGCGGCGACAACGGCATCCACGTGACGATTAAGCGCGGCATGGATCGCCGCGCCGGCGGCCGCCAGCGACGCGCGACCGCTCGCCGCGCTGTTGCCGCCGAAGGGAATAGCGTCGAGCTCGCTGGAGCGTACCGCGAGGATCGGCAAGGCAGCATTCGGCCAGTCCGCAGCATCGACACGCTCGAGCGCCGCAAGATCGCTCGACAGGCCGCAGGCTTTGGCATGACGTTCGACGACCGCGGGATCGCCGACCAGAATCGGCCGGCACAACGCTTGAACCGAGGGGTCGCGGGCCGCCTTGAGGCTGATCTCCGGACCGATCCCGGCGGGATCGCCGGTCGCGATGGCGATAATGGGTTTTCCGTCACTCACAGCATTCATCCGCTCAGGCCCGCAACGCTGTCAGCATCGCTTCGACATAGTCCTCGCCGCGGGCGACGACCAGCATCGAAGCCGTGGCACGCAGCGGCACCATGGTGTGCAGCAGCGAGGCGTCCGTGGTTGCCGGCGGATCGATGACCAATGACGTCAGCATCACGCGGTGCAGATGGCAGGCTTCGGCGATAACGGCAGCATTCTCGGAATCCTGCCCCGCGGTCGAGACGGTCACGACCGCGTCGGCCGAACTGACCTCGTCGAGCAGCGTCAAGGTCCGGCCGTCGAGCGAGCGCAGCCAGTCATGCACCGAGGCGGCCGCGCCTTCGGCGACCGTCATGAAGCTCGCAGCATTCCAGGCTTTCTGGTGCAGCCTGCGCAGCAGCGCATCCGCGATAGCGTCAAGCGCGATCACCTTGATGCGGCGCGGCTGCGAATTCGGGTAGTCGATACGGAAGGAGGCTTCCTCCGCCGTCGTCACGCGCGCGCATTCGCTCAGCATGCCGGTTCCCTAGACGGACGCATGCGCGACGCCGGCGCGGATCGACAGCGCCTCCTTGGCGCCATCGGTGAATGGCTGGTCCGGCGGCAGCACCACAGCCGCGGAGCGCACACGCTGATGCGCCGGATCGACGCCCGGCGGCACCGTGCCCTTCTCTGTCAGCGCCTTTGCCGCCTTGAGCAGCCGATGCCGCGCCATGATGATGCCGTTGTCCGTCGACACCAGGTTTTCCTTGGTGCGATCGACGATCGGACCCATGCTCTCCTGCAGCGAGGCATCCTGCATGGCGATGCCTTCGACGCCGCTGAAGGTCTTGCCAGCCTTCTGCGCGGCACGATCGATCAGATAGTCATTGTCCTTGTTGGCGAGCGGCCGGAACGAGCCGGGCTCGAATTTCACGTAGATGCCCTTGCCGTCACGCATCGCCTGCACTTCCGTCTCGGTCAGCGCGCGCAGCGGATGGTAGTCGAAGCTCCAGGTCCAGCAGTTGTGATCGTCGATCGGAATCCAGAAATGCCCGTGCACCGGATGGTTGCCGCGCGGCGGGATCATGGTGAAGGAGGGCATCACCCAGGGCGTGATGCGCCAATAGTAATTCCCGTTCTCAGCATTGCGCCGCGCGCCGATGTAGAGACCGCCGGCGCTCTCCACGACCTCGAAGACGGGGCGCGAGTCATTGAGATTGTACTGGTTGCCCTTGGCGCCCTTGAACAGCGGGTCGGAATTGAGGTCGCCGCGGTGCAACCAGGACACGTGACTTGAGTCGATGCCGCCTTCCAGCGCCTGCAGCCAATTGGATTCCTGGGTGCGCTTTGCGATGAAGCGCTGCGTCGCCGGCACCGCGGTGAACTCGAACTCCGGCAGCGGCGGCTGCTGCTCCGGCGCACCCATATAGGTCCACAAGATGCCGCCGCGTTCGATGAGCGGATAGGATTTGAGCTTGATGCGCTTGCAATAGCCACTCTCGACCGGCTCCGACGGCACTTCCATGCACTGGCCGGTGACGTCATATTTCCATCCGTGATACGGGCAGCGCAGCCCATTCTCTTCATTGCGGCCGAACCACAGCGACACGCCGCGATGTGCGCAGAATTCGTCGATCAGCCCGAGCCGACCCTGGGTGTCGCGAAACGCCAGCAGCCGCTCCGAGAGGAGCTTCACCCGGACCGGCGGGCATTCGTTGGCGGGCAGCTCCTCGGCAAGCAACGCCGGGATCCAGTAGCTGCGAAATAGCGCGCCACCCGGCGTGCCCGGCCCGGTTTGCGTCAGCAGGTCGTTTTGTTCTTTGCGGAGCATTTCCTCACCTTGCGTCGGGCTAGCGCATGATCCCGAAAAGTGGGCACCGGTTTTCGGAAAAGATCATGCGCCAATAAAGAGAATACTCGGGCTTGACGCCGATTTGAACCGTGTTAGCCAGGGTCTCCGGAACCCGCATGACTGACCAGACCTCCACCGCCGCACCGCAAACCCAGGTCGAACTCTGCAGTACCGACGAGGTCGCGGCCGGAACCGCACTCAAGGTCGAGACGCAGGGACTGACTGTTGCGGTATTCAATCTCGACGGAGCGTTTTTCGTCATCGACGATCAGTGCACGCATGGCCCGGGCTCGTTGTCGGAGGGCTTCATCGACGGCGATATCGTCGAGTGCACCTTCCACCAGGGGTGTTTCAATATCCGCACCGGCGAAGTCGTGCTGCCGCCCTGCATCGTGCCAGTGAAGAGCTACAAGACCTTCGTCCGCGACGGCAAAGTCTACATTGAAGTCTAGCTCTATTCCGCCTTGGCGCCTGACGCTTTCACGATTGGCGCCCAGCGCACCACTTCTTCCTCGACGAAACGCGTGAAAGTCGGTGCATCCATCGCCTTCACGTCGATGCCCTCCTGCGCCAGCCGGCTACGCACGTCCGGATGCTCGAGCGCCGCGACGAAGGCGCGATTGAGCGTGTCGACGATCTCCTTCGGCATACCCGCTGGACCCGACACCGAGAACCAGGTTGTCGCCACCAGCTCCGGATAGCCGAGCTCTTTGAATGTCGGCACGCTGGCGTAATCGGCCATGCGCTTCTCAGACGTCACGGCGATCGGCACGGCCGTGCCGGCGCGAATGTGCCCGAGCGCTGTCCTCCAGGTCACCGACGCCATTTTGACGTGGCCGGCGATGAGATCGAACATCGCCGGGCCGGCGCCCTTGTAGGGCACGTGCTGCAGCGGCAGCTTGAGCTTATGCGCCATGTAGGCGACGACCAAATGACCCTGCGTCCCGGTGCCAGGCGATCCGAAGTCGAAAGTCTGGCTGCTGCGAACGACCTTGAGCAGCGCATCGAGCGTCTGCACGTTGAGCGACGGATGCACGACCCAGACGATCGGCGGCCCGCCGAAATAAGCGATATGCGTGAAATCGCGCACCGGATCGTAGCCGGTGTTGGCATTGAGTGCCGGCGCGATCGCGTGCGAGGCGACGCCGGAGACAACCAGCGTGTAGCCATCAGGCTCGGCGCGCGCGACCTGCGCGGAGGCGACGACACCGCCCGCGCCCGGGCGATTTTCAATAACGATCGGCTGCCCGAGCTTTTCCGAAGCCGCTTGCGCGAAGACGCGGCCGAGCGTATCGGCGCTGCCGCCGGCGGAAAATGGCACAATCAGCTTGATCGGCTTGGTCGGCCAGGTTTGCGCGTGGCCCACGCCAGCGGACGCAAACAACAAGGCCAGGCACGTTACGGCGCAACGGATCATTCGCTTCCCATTTCGCGAGAATAGGTAGAGTGCCGAAATGACATGCTATGATTTAAGCCCCGCAACGCAAGCCTGGACCCAGCGCGTGAGCACCAAGATCGCCATCCTCGACGACGACCACATCATCCGCATGACGCGCTATGCCATCGGCGGCGGCGAGATCACCGACCAGTGGGCGCGCGATTTCTTCCTGCCGCAAGACATGGATCTCGCCGAGGTCCGCGCGATGGGCGACGGGCTGCACGAGCAGGACGGCGTGTCGCTCGTTCCCATGTCGGCAAAGCTTGACCTGCGCAAAGGCAGCGACGCGACGATCCTGATCTTTCGGCGCGGCGTCATCGATGCAGAGCTCATTGCCGCCAATCCGAAGCTGCAGCTCATTCAGCGCATCGGCGAACGCGCCGACGGCATCGATCTCAAGGCTGCCGCCGCCAAGGGCATCCTCGTCTCCTGCGTGCCGCGGCACTCGCTGCAAACCACCGCCGAGCACGCCATTCTGCTGATGCTCGCATTGGGGAAACGCCTCGTCGAGGCGGATGCCGCCGTGCGCGCGGACCGCTGGGATCGAGCCCGCGTGCATCCCGAGAACGGCGTCGCCTACAATTGGGTCGGCCTCAGCAATCTCGGCGGGCTCTACGGCAAGACGCTTGGCATCATCGGCCTCGGCGAGGTCGGCTCCATGGTGGCCGGCATCGCCCGCGGCTTCGGCATGAAGGTTCTCTATTGCAATCGCACGCGCCTGCCGGCGGAGCGCGAGGAAAAACTCGGCGTCAGCTATGCACCCCTCACCGACCTGCTGGCGCAATCCGATTTCGTCTCTGTGCATGCGACCAACCTGCCGGAGAACCGCGGGCTCATCGACGCCAAGGTGTTCGGGGCGATGAAGCGCACGGCCTTCTTCGTCAACACCGCGCGCGGACGGCTGGTCGACGAGGATGCGCTCTATGCAGCGCTCACCAACGGCACCATCGCCGGCGCCGGCCTCGACGTGCATGTCGAGGAGCCGCGGCCAACGCCGGATCGTTTTGCCGCGCTGACGAACGTGATCCTGACACCGCACTGCGCCGGCGGATCGCGCAAGGGCGTGCTTCTGGAGATCGCAGCGATGCTCGAGAATTGCCGCGCCGTGCTCGCGGGCAAGCCGATCAAATATCAGGTGACGGCGCGCTAATTCGCCGGCGCGTCGGCGATGCGCTCCCAGTGCAGCTCCCGGTGCTGCATCACGCCCTGCCATAGCCGCGGCTTCTGTGTGAGCACCATGTGCTCGCCGACGAAATGCACGAAGCGCGTCTGCTCGCCACCGACGCGTTTCTGGTCGGCGGAAGCGTCGACCCGCGTGACCAGCGTCTTTCCGTCGAACTCGTAGTTTCCACAGTAGGACATGTATTCGCGCACGGTTTCGTCTGCCGGCAAATCGCGGCGCGAGTCGCAGAGCACCGACATCATGCGCTTGTCGGAATAGAACACGACGAGCCCGCGCGGTTTTTCACCGTAAGGCGGATGCATCGGTTCTCCCGCATCATTGCGTGCCAGCGTCTTCACCAGACGCCACGTGCCGACAATGTCCCGCATGGTCCCTTCCCTAATTGATCACGAGGCCGAGCTTCTTCACCAGCGCCGCCCATTTGGCCTCCTCGCGCTTCATGTTCTCGGCATAATCTTTAGGCGTACCGCCGACTGGCGCGCCACCATCACCCACGATGCGCGCCTTAAGATCGGGCGAGGCAATCGCGCGCTGCAATTCCTTATTCAGGCGTTGGATGATCGGCTGCGGCGTTCCCGCCGGCGCCATCAGCCCGTAGTAAAGCTCGGCCTCGAAGCCCGGCAGGCCGGACTCGCTCGCGGTCGGCACGTTGGGCAAGACCGGGAGCCGCGCCCGCGCCAGCACGGCGATCGCCTTGAGCTTGCCGGCCTGGATATTGCCCAGCGCCGGCGCCGTGGTGTTGAAGCCCATGTCGATGTGCTCGCCGAGAAGATCGGTGGTGAGCGGCCCAGTGCCTTTGTAGGTGACGATGGCGATATCGACGCTGGCTTTGAGCTTGAACATTTCGGCCGCGAAATAATTGAGCGTCGGCGCCGGCGGCGTCCCGGCATTGAGCTTGCCGGGCTTTTGCTTGGCGAGCGCGACCACCTCGGCGATGGTCTTCGGCGCAAACGAGGCCGGCGCCATCAGCACAATCGGCGTCGAGGAGATGATCCCGATCGGCGAGAAATCCTTGAAGGCGTCGTAGCCGGAATTCTCCGGCAGGCTGATACCCGTCGTCTCCAGCACGATCGTGTAGCCGTCAGGCGTGGCCTTGGCCGCGGCACGGGTTCCGATCACCGAGCCGGCGCCCGGGCGATTTTCCACGACCACCTGCTGGCCGAGCCCTTCGGAGAGCTTCTGTGCCGTCAGCCGCGCAATGGCGTCGGCGCCGCCGCCCGCCGGATAGGGCACGATCAGCGTGACTGGACGTGTTGGATAGTCTTCGGCCTGGGCGGCATGAACCGTGCCTAACGCCGCTGCCGCAAGGGCTACGACCACAGCCATCATCGCACTTCGCGCCATCCTCCCCTCCCTTTAACGTCTTTTCTTATGGCCCAAAGACTAGCATCGAGGCCCTGCCCTGCACACTCGCCTCGTGGCGATTCACCGGCGAAGGCGCTATGCTAGAAGGCGACCACCGAGGACCGCATGTTGCAAAAGACCAAACAGCGGAAGGCGCATAACGACCCGTCGAAGCGGCTGATCGTCGGCATCACCGGCGCGTCCGGCGCAATCTACGGCATCCGTCTGCTCGAGCTCCTGCGCGAGACCGACATCGAGACGCACCTGGTCATGTCGCGCGCGGCATTGATGACGCTGGCGACGGAGACCAACCTGAAGGCGTCCGACGTGGAAGCGCTCGCTGACGTCGTGCATTCGAACCAGGACGTCGGCGCTGCCTGCTCCAGCGGCTCGTTCCAGAATCTCGGCATGATCGTCGCGCCGTGCTCGATCAAGACGATGTCGGAGATCGCGACCGGTGTCACGGCCAACCTCATTTCACGCGCCGCCGACGTCGCACTGAAGGAGCGTCGCCGCGTGGTGCTGATGCTGCGCGAGACGCCGCTGCATCTCGGCCACATCAAAAGCATGGCCGCGGTGACCGAAGCCGGCGCCATCGTCTATCCGCCGGTGCCCGCCTTCTATGCGCAGCCGAAATCGCTCGAGGACATGATCGACCACACGCTCGGCCGCGTGCTCGACCTGTTCGACATCAATCTCGGCATTGTCGGCCGCTGGACCGGCGTCAAGCGTAGACCGAAAGCCCCGGCCTCGACGCGCTAGCGCCACGATGGCGCTGACCCTCGACAATCCGTTCTGGCGATTCTCCCTGGCCGTCTATGGCGCCCCAGGCGTGCAGGCCGAATGTCTCGCGTTGCAGGAGCGCTTCGGCATCGACGTCAATGTGCTGCTGTTCTGCGCCTGGATCGGCGTCAGCAAGCGCATCTCGCTCGACAACGCCCAGCTCAATGCCATCGAGGCTGCCACCGGATCGTGGCATCAAGCGGCGGTGCAGCCGTTGCGCGCGGCACGGCAGCAGCTCAAAGCCATGCCGGAAATGTCGCATCCCGACGTCGTGCAATTGCGCAAGGAGCTTGCCGCGCTCGAGCTGCGCGCCGAGCAGATCGAACAGGCGCTGCTCTGCGAGCTTGCTTCGCAAATCCCCGCCGGCTCCACCTCAGCGCCGGATGCCGTTCGGGGCAATGTCGACGCTTATCTGCGCCGGCGCGATGAAGCGATTGCTGTCGATCAAGTCGCCGCGCAGTTCCTCGCAGCAGCAAGCCAAGCCTAGATCAGGTTGCCAAGTCGCGATCGCAGCTGCGGGAACTCGTCGCCGAGGAGCGACGGCGGCCACGGAACATGCAACAGCGTGTTGAACAACAGATACATGCCGATCCAGAGCGCGACTGTGATCAGCAGCGCCGCGAACCAAGTGGTTCTGCCGACGAAGCGCATATAAAGCAGCATGTAGAGGCCGAGCGACGGCATCATGCCGATGACGAGGACCGACGCCAGCAGCCCGACAAGCCAGATGAGCTGGACGCCGAGGCGCTTGTAGAACACGTCGATGCCCGGCGAGGCGTCCGCCGGCACGAATGTCACGCTGCGAATTTTCGGCCGCAGCGCCGCGGCGCCGTGGACCAGCACCACCAGGCCGCCGGCAATGGCCGCGGTCTGCGGCATCAGCCGCGCGGCGAACGGCCAGTCGGTCGCGCTCCAGAACGCGACAGCAAAGCCGGCAAAGGCGACAAGCCACAGCACCGGTGCGACCATCTGCTCCATCAGTGACAGCTGCGTCGCCGCGCCGTGTTCGGCCCTCGCCTCGCCAGACGCAGATGCCGCGCCGCGCCAGCGACGATAAGCGGTGACAAAAAACGGCCGCAGCAGCACCAGCGCGGCAATGCCAAGAACCACGAGCACCACCGGACGCGAGATCCAGCCGTACTCATAACGCGCCACCGAGATGAACAGATATTTCTCGATCAGCTTGCCGAGAATGAAGCCGAGGATCAGCGGCGCCCGCGCCCAGCCAAAACGCTTCATCACCCAGCCGATAACACCGAACACGATCAGCGTAACCAGGTCGCCGTAGGAGCGCGAGCCCTGGTAGGCGCCGACGAAGCAGATGGCGAAGACGATCGGCACCAGCGTGTTCCAGCGCACAGTCGCAAGCCGCGCCAGCTGTCCCGCGAACAGAAAGCAGATCCCGGCGCCGACGACGTTCGCCAGCGCGAGCGACCACACCATGGTGAAGGTGATGTCGAGCTTGGTATCGAGGAGTTTCGGTCCCGGCGTGATGCCATGCGCGAGGAAGGCGCCGAGCAGGAGTGCCATCGCCGGCGAGCCGGGGAGCCCGAAGGCGAGCGTCGGGATCAATTGCCCGCCCTCGCGCGAATTGTTCGCCGCTTCCGAAGCGATGACGCCACGGACATCGCCCTTGCCGAACGTCTCAGTGCCGCCGCGCAGCATGCGCGCGGCCGAGCCGTACGCGAGCCAGTCGATGATCGGCGCGCCCATGCCTGGGATCGAGCCGAGCACGACGCCGAGCACCGAGGAATTGAGCACCAGCTTCCAATTCGCCAGCACGTCGCGCACGCCGCGCAGCTGCTCGCGGATGACGCCGCCGATCGCCTGCCCGCCGGACAGGCTCACGCGCATGATCGCCATGTCGATCAGCTCCGGCAGCGCGAACAGGCCGAGCGCCAGCGCCTGGATCTGCAGCCCGTCCCACAAATAGATCTCGTCGAAGGTCCAGCGCAGTGCGCCGGTCTGCGCCTCGTTGCCGATTGCCGCCAGCAGCACGCCGAACATCGCCACCACGAGGCCTTTGAGCACCGCGCCCTGACTGATCGAGGCAATTAGTGTCAGACCGAGCACGCAAACCGCGAGCAGCTCCGGCGAGCCGATCGCCAGCATGAACGGGCGCAGGATCGGGATGGAGATGCCGAGCAGCACGGCGCCAAAGAGGCCGCCGAGAATCGAGGCGGAGAACGATGCACCGAAGGCGCGGCCGGCTTCGCCACGCTTCGCCATCGGATAGCCGTCGAGCACGGTCGCCGCCGAACCGATGGCGCCGGGCACGCCAAACAAAATCGCCGGGATCGTGTCGGAGGTCGCGGTCACTGCCCACATGCCGATGAGGAAGGCGAGCGCGGTGTGTGGATCCATCGCGTAAGTAAACGGGATCAGCAGCGCCAGGCCGGCGAGCCCGCCGATCCCTGGAATGGCGCCGATCACCAGGCCGAGCACCACGCCACCGCAGATGATGAGAAAGCGCGCCGGATCGAAGACGATAGTCAGCGCGCTGAAGGCTTCGTGGAGCAAGGCAATGTCTCCGGCCGCGGATCAGCGCACCATACACGCCGTACGCCGCCTTACAACGCGCAGGCATTTGTACTATGCCTTGGGCCGCTCAATGGAAACGCTCTGATGCTCGACACGCCCGACAAGACGGCCAAGACCAGTCCCGCGGCGCAGGACAGTCCCCCGCTCGACTTCCAGGCGCATCTGCGCGCGCTCGAGGCCCGCGGGCTACTCACGCGCATCGATCGGCCGATCAACAAGGACACCGAGCTGCATCCGCTGGTGCGTTGGCAGTTCCAGGGCGGACTTCCCGAGGGGCAACGCCGCGCCTTCCTGTTCACCAACGTCGTCGATGGTTCCGGCCGCCGCTACGACATTCCCGTCGCGGTCGGAGCGCTCGGCGCTTCGCCGGAGATTTACGCCATCGGCATGGGTAAGCCGGTCGATGCGATCGGCGACGCCTGGGCCAAGGGGATGACGCATCCGATCGCACCGGTCGTCGTCAATTCGGCGCCGTGCCAGGAGATCGTGATCAAGGGTGACGCGCTACGTGCGCCCGGCGGCGGGCTCGCGAGCTTGCCCGTTCCGGTGTCGACACCAGGCTTCGACTCCGCGCCCTATCTTACCGCGACGCTCTGCATCACCCGCGATCCGGAAACCGGCGTGCAGAACATGGGCACCTATCGCGGCTCGCTGAAGGCACAAGACCGGCTCGGCGTGCGCATGTCGTCGCGTCCCGGCGGTGCCGGCGGTTATCAGCACTGGCGCAAATACCAGAAGCGCAAGGAGCCGATGCCCTGCGCCATTGTCATCGGCTGCGCGCCGGTCGTCATCTTCACCGGGCCGCAGAAGCTGCCCCTCGATCAGGACGAGATGGGCGTCGCCGGCGGCCTTGCCGGACAGCCGATCCGCACGGTGAGAGCGGCAACGGTCGATCTGCAAATTCCCGCCGATGCCGAGATCGTCATCGAGGGCCTGATCGACAGCGAGCTGCTCGAGCCCGAAGGCCCGTTCGGCGAAAGCCATGGCCATGTCGCACTCGAAGATTTCAACATGTCGATGCAGGTGACCGCGATCACGCGTAAGCGCAACGCGGTCTTCGTCTCCATCATCAGCCAGGTAACGCCGAGCGAATCCAGCGTGATGAAGAAGGTCGCCTTCGAGCCGATGTGGCTCACGCATCTGCGCGACCAGCTCGGCATCCGTGGCATTCGCCGCGTGGTCATGCACGAGCCGTTCACTAATCTGCGCAAGGTGATCTTCCTGCAATTCGCGCAGGGAACCTCGCGCACCGAGATCTGGCGCGGCCTGCAGGGCGCCTCGATGCTGCGCGCCGACTGCGGCAAGATCTGCATCGCGGTCAGCGAAGACATCGATCCGAGCAACACCGACGCGATCTTCTGGTCACTCGCCTACCGCTCCGATCCCGGCGCCGACGTGCAGATTGTGCCCTATCGCTCCGCCGGGCACGGCCCGAAATCCGGCAAGCGCGAGGATACGACCATGCTGATCGACGCTACGCTCAAGAGCGCGATGCCGCCGCTCGCCTTGCCGCAACGTCAATATATGGAGCACGCGCGGGGCCTGTGGAACGAGCTCGGCCTGCCGCCGATTACCCCTCAACCGCCCTGGCACGGCTATTCGCTGGGCGACTGGGACGCACATTATGATGTGTATGCGCAGCGCGCCGTCAGCGGTCAGTGGGCAGAGAGCGGCCGCGAGACCTTCGCGCGCCGGCGTGGCGGCCTGATCCCGGAGACGCCGGTCCGCAATGTCGAAAAGAAATCGTAAGACAGAAGAATAAGCCGACGGTGGAGGAAACTGGATGCGTACCGCACTTCGCAAGCTCGCTCTTGCGGCGACGCTGATCGCGGCATTGAGCGCGCTTTGTGCCGCGGACCCGATCGAGGACTTCTACAAGGGTCGCGAGCTCACGATCCTGATCGGACATCCGCCGGGCGGTTCGTACGATCTCTATGCGCAGCTTGCCGCGGCGCATCTCGGCAAATTCATTCCCGGCCATCCGAATGTGATCGTGCAGCAGATGCCGGGCGGCGCCGGGTCGAAAGCGGCCGCGCACTTCTACAACCGCGCCACCCATGACGGCTCGATCATCGCGTTGTTCCCCGAGACCATCGCCTATGTGCAGCTGATGGACCCGGTGCAGGGCAAATGGGACGTCACCAAGATGCGCTACATCGGCTCGCTGGCGCCGGTGAACACCGTGTTCATGGTGCGCAAGGGCGGACCGGTGAAATCCGCGCAGGACATCTTCGCCAACAGGACCAATGTCGGCTGCAGCGGCCGCACCTCGCAGAGCTACGAATATCCGGCGACGCTGAAGGCCTTCGCCAACGCCAAGTTCAACATCGTCTGCGGCTACGACGGCTCCTCGGCCTATACGCTGGCTTTGCTGCGTGGCGAAGTCGATATGGTTTCGAAAGCCTGGAACGCCTGGCGCGCGGAGAACAAGGAGCAGATCGACGACGGCACGCTGATCCCCATCCTGCAAGGCGGGCTGCGGCGCACCAGCGAGCTGCCCAATGTGCCTCTCATGCAGGAGGCGACGGACGATCAAACCGCCAAGCAGGCGCTCACCTTCATCTCCTCGGGCTCGGCGATCGGCCGCGCGCTCCTCGCCCCGCCCGGCATTCCGGACGATCGGCTCAATGCGCTACGCTCGGCCTTCGACGCCATGGTGAAAGACCGGGACTTCATCGCCGACGCGCAGAAGCGCAATCTTTTCCTTGAGCCTTCGCCCGGCACCGCGGTGCAGGAGGCGAGCGACGCCATCGCCAAGACGCCGAAGGACCTGGTCCAGCGCGTCGCCAAGGTGTTCAAGGAATGAGTTTCAGCGCCCTTTGAACACCGGCGTGCGCTTCTCGTTGAAGGCGCGAATGCCCTCGATGCGGTCCGCCGTCGGCACCATGCGGTGATAGCACTCGATCTCGAAGATCATGCCATCGGCAAGGCTGAGATCGTATCCGGTGTGGATCGCCTTCTTCGCCTGCCGCACGGAAATCGGCGCGTTACGCGCGATCTTTTGCGCCACGTCGAGGGCTTCGGTCAGCACAGCGTCCGGCTCGCAGAGCCGGTTGAGCATGCCCCACTCATAGGCGAGCGCGGCGTCGATCGGGTGCGCTGAGAGGATCAATTCCTTGGCGCGCCGCTCGCCGATGGCGCGGGCGAGATTCTGCGTTCCGCCGGCGCCGGGCATGATGCCGAGCGAAACTTCGGTCAACGCAAACCGCGCCGCCTTCGACGCGAAGATGAAATCGCAGCCGAGCGCAATCTCCAGGCCGCCGGCATACGCGGCGCCATTTACCGCAGCGATCAGCGGCACCGGGCACTCGATGATCGCGCGGATCATCTGCTCGTAGATGAGGTGCTGCGCCTGCCATGCATCATCGCTCATGTCGTTGCGCTCCTTGAGGTCGGCGCCGGCGCAGAAGGCACGATTGCCGGCGCCGGTGAGCACGATGGCGCGATGCGCTTCCGGTTCGCGGCTGATGCGCGTGAACAGGTCGCGCAGGTCGAGCCCCATCTGCGTGTTCATCGCATTGGCCGAAGCCGGACGGTTGAGCGTCACCAGCAGGATGTGCTCGCGGCTTGTATCGATCAGCAGCGTCTCGTAGCTCATGACTTTTTTGCCTTTTCCAATAAAGCTTTCAGCGCGACGGCGTTGTTGTGCTCCTCGTCGCGTGCGGCATAAAGCAGCGTCACCCGTCCGCGATGGGCGCGCAGGCTCGCCAGCGCGCTCTTGGCCGGCTCATCTTTGAGCTCGCGCGAATAGGCTTTGGTGAAAGCGCTCCACGTCATCTTGCCCGAGTGCACGCCACGACGCAGGTCGTCGCTCGGTGCCACATCCTTGAGCCAGAGATCGACATGCGCGTTTGCCTTCGAGATACCACGCGGCCAGAGCCGATCGACCAGCACGCGAAAGCCATCGTCCGGCGCCGGGGCTTCATAAATCCGTTTGACGCGAAAGGCTGTCTTCTTGGCCATGGCAATGCTCCGAGCCGAGCTTAGCGCAATTCGCCGATCGCCTCGCGTGTTCGACGGCGACCACCGCGTGTTGCCGCCCGCCTCTGCCTCAGGGGCCTTGTCGACAACGGTCATACGCACCGCCGTGCCGGCGGCGCGCGCGGCTTCCTCCGCGGACAGAGCAGCGGCCAGCCCGGCCGCGCCCTGCCCGACGACGATCTCGCTCGCCACGGAAGGCCTAGTTCTTCAGCGGCGCGTGATACTTCTTCAGCGCGGTCTCGATGAGCTTGTTGTCATGGGTGATGGTGACGTCGACCTTGGCTTCCTTGAAGGCCGGCTCCAGCACCATGATCGAGTCCCACACATTCTTTGCCGCCTCGTTCGACACCATGCCGTCCCACTGGAAAGCGGAAATGTTTTTCGCGAGCGACTCGCGATAAGTCTTCTCGTCGGCGGCGTAGTATTCTTTCGGCAGCGACTTGATGATGTCGTCGATCGAGGCAGTCTTCAGCCATTGCATAGCGTGCACGATGGCATTCGCAATCGCCTGCGAGGTGTTCGGGTTGGCCTTGAGGAACTCGTTCTTCACCATCAGGCAGTCGGCGAGATAAGGACCGCCGAACGCCTCTTTGGTGCCCTTTTCGGTGCGGCTGTCGGAGAGGATCACCGCATCGCCGTTGTCGACCAGCGAATTGATCGCCGGATCGAGATTGACCAACGCATCGAGCTCGCCGCCCGACCGCATGGCCGCGACTGCGCTCGGCCCGGTGCCGATCGAGACATAGCTCGCGGTCTTCCAGTCGAGGCCGGCGCGGGTCATCAGCCCGGCGACGAAATTATGCGTCGAAGCACCGGGCGCCGAGACGCCGATCTTCTTGCCCACGAGATCCTTCACCGATTTGATGGTGGCGGCCTTCGACTTCTTCACCACCAGCACGTTGCCCGGATAGCGGCCGTAAGTGGCGAGGCAGGTGAGCCCGACGCCCTTGGTCTGCAGACGCAGCGTATGCTCGAAGGCGCCTTCCGCCACGTCGGCACTGCCGCCGATCAGGCTCTGCAGCGCCGCGGTGCCCGAAGCGAAGGCCGAGGAATCGACCGTCAGCCCTTCCTGCTCAAAATATTTGCGATGCAGCGCCATGGTGTAGGCGACTTTGTTCATCTGGCTGATCGAGCCGCCGACGGCGATTGCAAGGTGGGTCTTCTCCAGCTTGCCGGCCTGCGCCAACGCCGGCGTGACGGCACAGGCGACGCTCGCAGCAACAACGAATGCGCAAAATTTTCTCACGTGCTCCTCCCTTTTGCAGTTTCTTGGCTCTTCACATAAACACGAAAGCGATCGGCGTATTCGCGCACGCCCTCTTCGAGCGGCCAGCGCGGCGACCAGCCGAGGATCCGTTTCGCCGCGGCGATGTCGAGCGGCGCGCGCATCTTCACATTTTCTTCCTCGAGCGGCGTCAGCGTGTTGCCGATTTCGATGTCGGCGCCGGGAATGACGCGGCGCACGATACCCGCGACCTCGGCTGCGGTGCAGGCGCGCCCGGCGGCGACATTGAGGATGCGCTGCTCGCCGATCGGCCAGCGCGCCGTACCGAGCGCCATCATAATGGCGTCGCAGCAGTCGAGCACATGCGTGTAATCACGCTTCATCGGCCCGCCGCTGGCAAAGCGCGTCGGTTTGCCGAGGACTGCGTTCTCCACCATCGGCTTGATGTACATTGGGCTCCGCATGCCGAAGCCGTAGATCGCGGTGATGCGCAAGGCGAGGAAGTCGACGTCCTGAAAGCCGGCGTAGGCCATGCCGACGGCCTCGCCTGCCATCTTCGAAGTGCCGTAGTGGCCCGCGGGATTTGGTTCGCGCACCGAGAACGGCGGATCGGTCTCGACGAGCTTGTCGCCCTTGCCCTTGTGATAGGCCGCGTTGCTCGAGATCGAGATCAGCTTGCGCATGCCGAGCTTGCGCACCGCCTCGCAGACATTGACCAGACCCATGACATTGGTCTGGTAGAACGCGACCGGATCGGCAAGAGACGGTTCGAGGCCGACGCGCGCCGCAGTGTGCACGATCGCCTCGATGCGCTCGACGCGGCAGACTTCGAGCAGCCGCTCGCTCTCCATGATCGCCCCTTGCCGCAAGCGCGTGGCGAGCGCCGGCGCCACGCTCCGCATCTCCGGGCCCGGCGGCGCGATGTCATAGGCAAAGGCTTCGTGGCCGGCGGCAGCGAGGGCAGCCATGACATAGCCGCCGAGAAAGCCCGCTCCGCCGGTGACCAGAACGTTCATGGATGGTGCATGACCCGCGTTGCAGTCGGCATCGTGCCTAGTTCCTGGTCGCAGTGAATGTGCAGTCTTCGTTGCCGGTCAGACTACCCTTCCACTTCCATGACGAGCCAGAACGCGACAGCGAACCCGACCAAAACTGAACCAGCACAAGCCAGTCACGCCGGAACGACATCCGGTTTCCATGCACAGTCCCTTTGAGCGAGCCCTGATGACCTTTGGTCATTTCGCCAACAAATCCGGTTGCCGAGGTCTCACTCAGATTGAAGCCACCTTTCCATGGGCCGCTGAGATTACAGTTCGCACTCCAATCCCAATTGCCCGCCAAGTCCGCTGCAGTGACCCCCGACGGCTTTGCTTCGCCTGGTGCACTTGACGACCGGCCATGCTGGGGCTGTCTGGCCGCACCATCGTCACCGCCAGACACTGACTTGCCTTGCTTTCCGATTTGTCCGCCAGCACTGCCGGCTTGAGCGAAGATCGACGCGCAGCCCGCGTCGGCCGCGACCAATAAGATCAAGAGCAGCGATAAAAAACATTGGCGCGTGACCATGCTCCCCTCAGCGTTATTCGCATGCCGGACGGTCAGCCTAACACAAGGGCGACCATGCGGACGTCGCCCCTGCCCGACCAGTGGTCGGCGCTCTACAGCATGCGACGATCACTCTTTTGCTTTCTTGCGGCAGAGTCTAGCGCTAGGCGCTCGCCTTCGTCATCAGGCGCTCAGAACAAGTCCGGCCTGCGCAAACGCAGTGTCTGCAGCACCAGCAGCGTTTTCACGTCGACAAGCTCGCCGCTATCGGCCATCGCCGCCAGCGCGGACAGGCTCAGCTCGACCGGCGTGACGTCCTCGTCGGGCTCACCGCCACTCTCGGTTCTCGGCGCGCGAGAATAGGTCGCGAGAAAGAAATGCATGTGCTCGGTCGATATGCCTGGCATGGTCCAGCCGGAAAACAGCGGCTCGAGCGTATCGAGCGCGAGCGAGGCCTCCTCCTGCGCCTCACGCCGCACACAGTCCGCTGGATCATCTTCCTCGATCAGGCCGGCGATGGCTTCCAGCGTTTCCGGCTGCTTGGCGGCATGGAAGACGGGTGCACGGAATTGCTTCACCAGGACCGCGGTGCGCCTGGCTTCGTTATAGGGCAGCACGCAGATGGCAGAGCCGTGGTGCTCGATCTCACGCTCGCTCGTGCGGCCCTCGGGATTGCGCACTGTGGCGACGTGCAATTTCAGCCACCCTTCGTAAGCGGTCCGCATGCGGACGATCTGGTAGCCGCTCATTTGCTTGTCCTGTGCTCGGTCGAAGGAGACTGGCTGGGGCGCCAGGATTCGAACCTGGGAATGGCGGAATCAAAATCCGCTGCCTTACCACTTGGCTACGCCCCAAATGTCGCGATGGACGATGGTCGGCGAGCCTGCCTATCGCAACGCGGCGCCGCTGTCACGCGCGACATTGACCCGGTTGTGGACCCTCCTAGGATGGCCGACGAGTGGAGCCCTTCATGACGTATCGCGCGCCAGTCGACGACATCGCCTTTGCCCTCAAGCAGGCCTCGGGCTTCTCGCAGGCGCTCAAGGACGGGCTCTACGGCGAGCTCGGCGAGGACGATGTCGATGCGGTGCTGGCGGAAGCCGGGCGCTTCGCCTCCGACGTGATCGCACCGCTGAACACGGTTGGCGACAAGTTCGGCACGCCGTTCAGGGACGGCGCCGTCACCACACCGCCAGGCTGGAAGGAGGCCTATCGGTCGTGGGCCGAGGCCGGCTGGAACGGGCTCGCCGCGCCGGCGCAATGGGGCGGCCAGGACCTGCCGCATGCGGTCAACGCTGCCTGCGTCGAAATGTGGAACGCGGCGTCGATGGCGTTCGGCATCGGTCCGGTGCTCACCATGGCCGCGGTCGATGCGCTTGCGGCCTATGGCAGCGACGAACTGAAAGAACGCTATCTCGGCAAGCTGATCAGCGGCGAATGGATGGGCACCATGCAGCTCACCGAGTCGAACGCCGGCTCCGACGTCGGCGCGCTGCGCAGCAAGGCCGAGCGCGTGGGCGACGGCAGCTACCGCATCACCGGCTCGAAGATTTTCATCACCTATGGCGAGCACGACCTCACCGACAACATCATCCATTTCGTGCTCGCGCGCCTGCCCGACGCGCCGGCGGGAACCAAAGGCATCTCGCTGTTCCTGGTGCCGAAGTTCATGGTCAACAACGACGGCTCGCTCGGCGCGCGCAACGACGTGCGCGCCGCCTCCGTCGAGCACAAGCTCGGCATCCACGCGTCGCCGACCTGCACCATGGTCTACGGCGATGCCGGCGGCGCCACCGGTTATCTCGTCGGCGAAGAGAACAAGGGCATGCTGTGCATGTTCACGATGATGAACCGCGCGCGGCTCGCCGTCGGGCTGCAGGGTGTCGCCATCGCTGAGCGCGCGACGCAACAGGCCGTGGCTTACGCGCGCGAGCGCAAGCAGGGGCCGGCGGCCGCGATCGCCGCCTACCCCGACGTCAAGCGCATGCTGCTCACGATGCGCACGCTCACTCGCGCCGCGCGCAGCATCTGCTACGCCACTGCTGTTGCGCTGGACCGCTCGCATCGCGCCAAGGACGACGCCGCACGGCAGGCGGCGCATGAGCGCGCTTCGCTGCTCACGCCCGTCGCCAAGGCATTCTCGACCGACATCGGCATCGAGGTCGCCTCGCTCGGCGTGCAGGTGCATGGCGGCATGGGTTTCGTCGAGGAGACCGGAGCGGCGCAGCACTATCGCGACGCCCGCATTGCCGCGATCTACGAAGGCACCAACGGCATCCAGGCGATCGACCTGGTGACGCGCAAACTGCCACTGTCGAACGGCAAGGCGGCCGCCGCTTATCTTGGCGAGCTGCGCAACACCGTGACTACCGTGCGCGCCGCCAATGATCCGGCCTATGGCACGACGGGCGCCAAGCTTGCCGAGGCTGTCGACAGTCTCGAGCGCGCGACGCAGTGGCTGCTCGCAATGCTCGCCAAATCCACCGACGCGGCACTCGCCGGCGCAACACCCTATCTGCGGCTGTTCGCCTATACCGCCGGCGGCTGCGCGCTGGCGCAGGAAGCGCTCGCCGCGCAGCGCCTGGAGAGCGGTGATGCGGCCTCCCGCATCGCGCTCGCCCGCTTCTTTGCCGAGAACATCGCCGTGCAGGCGAACGCGCTGGAGCGCACCGTCACCGAGGGTGCCGACAGCGTCACGACTTCGACAGCAGCGCTCGCCGAAATCTAAATCGAGGCACCATCATGTCACTGTCGGGCAAAACCTTGTTCATCACCGGCGCCTCGCGCGGCATCGGGCTTGCCATCGCGCTACGCGCCGCGCGCGACGGCGCCAATATCGCGATCGCAGCGAAGACCACCGAGCCGCATCCGAAGCTTGAAGGCACCATTCATACCGCCGCCGCGGAGATCGAGAAAGCCGGCGGCAAGGCGTTGCCGCTCGCCGTCGACGTGCGCGACGAGGCGGCGGCGAAGGACGCGCTCGAGCGCACGGTGGCGACGTTCGGCGGGCTCGACATCGTGGTCAACAATGCCAGCGCCATCAATCTCACCAATGTCGCCGCAACCGACATGCGCCGCTTCGACCTGATGCACCAGATCAACGCCCGCGGCACCTTCGTGGTGTCGAAATTCGCGCTGCCGCATCTCGCCAAGGCCAAGAACCCGCACATCCTCATGCTGTCGCCGCCGCTCGACATGAAGGAGAAGTGGTTCGCGCCGCACACCGCCTATTCGATGGCCAAGTTCGGCATGAGCCTGGTCGTGCTGGGCTTGGCCGGCGAGACGCGCGGGCGCATCGGCGTCAATGCGCTGTGGCCGCGCACCACAATCGCTACCGCGGCGATCAGAAACCTGCTTGGCGGCGACATGGTGATGCGCATGTCGCGCAAGCCCGACATTCTCGCCGAGGCCGCCTATCGCATCTTTGGGAAGGACGCGAAGAAATTCTCGGGGAACTTCCTCGTCGATGACACCTTCCTCGCCGGAGAAGGCATTTCCGACTTCGACCAGTATCGCGTCGACCCGACGCAGGCGCTGCAGGTCGATTTCTTCGTGCCAGATGACGTGCCGCCACCGGCGGGTGTGAGCTTGAAGGCGAAGGCATAGTTCTTGAGCGCAAAGCGCCTCCACACTCTCAGTCGTCATGCCCCGCTCGCGCTGGCGAGCTTAGCGAGCGGCCAGCGCGAGAACATATCGATTGGCCGCGCGGAACCCTCGCTTCGCTCGGCGGCGCGGCCGAGGCGGGGCATCCAGTAACCACCAACGCCTGCGATTACTGGATCGTCCGCCTTCGCGGACGATGACGCGGAGTGTGTGGCTCGCGCTGAGCGCATCTCATCCGATTCACAATGTCAAAGAGCCCGCGCAGATAGCCAACGCTGCGCACTTTCGACGGCGTCGTTTTTTTAAAAATCAGCGCCGCGGAGAAAAACTCCAAGGGCGCGCGGGATATCCGTGATCCTTCGGGATCTACGGATCCTTCGCCCCTCGCGGAACGAAGGCAGATGGTAGTCAAACCGCAGGTCTCGTTAGATCGAGATATCCCGCGCCCGATGGGTTACGGCTTGCTTCGCGGGCCCCCGGAGGCCTGACCATTATTGGCCTCCGCTGCGATAACGCCAGGGCTCCTGGCGCCAGGACCTTCGCGACTTGGGCCGCCGAGTGCATCAGGTGTCCGTCAGAGAAGAAAACGCACCCTTCGCTCGGCCATCGCCACCCGCCCCAACGTCAATCGACGGTGATCAAACGTCCCTTGGTAGCAGGACGGGATAAGCAACATTATAGAGTCTGCGCGCGTGAAGGAAAGAATTTTCGCGAAGTTGCTCACGATTTCCACACGCCCGGCCGCGAACTCTACTAGAGCTACTTCATCGCAGCGCTGTAGTATTTCGCGTCGTAATATTTTGCCGGGTCGGTGAGCTTTTTTTTCGGCTCGCCATATTCGCTGCGCAGGGCCAGCACCTTTTTCACGCCCTCCATGTCAATCTTAGCCTTCGGCGTGAAGCCCTTCGGGCCGGCCATGATGGCGTAGCTTTGCTCGGCCACCGCCTCCGACATGTTCGGCAGGTTCTTGCGCAGGATCGCAATGGCCTCCGCCTTGTTCTTCGGGTCGAGCAGGAAATCGGTACCGGCGACGACGCCACGGATATAGGCCTGGACCTTCGGCGCATTCTCGGCCGCCCACGGCCGACGCGCGGCGCCGACAAGACCTTGGTAGCGGCCATAGATGTCGATGGCATATTCGAGCACGTTAAGGCCCGCAGCCTTGGCCAGCACGTCGAACGGCGTGAGCAGGAGCGTCGCGTCGTGCTTCTTCTCCTTGATCGCCTCCCATCGCGAGAGCACGCCGCCGGCCTTCACGACGTTGTAGTCGCCGCTCCGCAAGCCACCGCGTTTGAGCAGGTCGAACAGCACGAACGCATAGCCCGTTGTCAGCGCATCAACCGATACCGTCTTGCCCTTGAGATCCTTCACGCTCTTGATGTCGGGCACGGTGACCACGCTGAGGAAACCGTTGTCTCCGCCCATGAACACCGTAAGGTCGGGCTTGCTCTCGGTCTTCGCCTCGCCCTGCCCTTCCATATAGGCGACCACGTTGTCGATCGCGGTGACCGCGATGTCGAACTTACGGTCGATCAGGCCGGTAAGCTGGAACACTGAATTCGGCGTGTTGGTGAGCTTCACCTCGATGCCGCCCTTGGCGAAATAGCCCTTCTCCTGCGCGATCCAGATCGGCCAGTTGAAACCGCCGGGGAAAACGATCACCGAAACGGGCTGCAGCTGCGTCTGCGCCGGTGCGTCGCTGGCGAATACCGATAAGCCCATGGCCACTGCGCATGCGCCGATGGCAACCCTGAATGCTTGCATTGCTCTCTCCCCGGATCGTGCCGCCTTTGTGGCTGGCGGTCCCCGCCATAGTAGCTTAAGTCAGGATATGGGCGGCAAGAGCGTCCTCGAGCGTTCCAAACAGCAATGACCACGGTTCTCATTTCCCATCCCGCCTGTCTCGATCACCTGACGCCGCTCGGCCATCCGGAGCGGCCGGACCGGCTGCGCGCGGTGGAGCAGGCACTCGAGGCGGAGAAATTCTCGACCCTTGCCCGCGAGCAGGCGCCGACCGCGCCGTTCGAGATCATCGCGCTCTGCCATCCCATGGAATATGTCGAGCTCATCCGCCGCGCCTCGCCGAGTGAAGGCATGGTGCGGCTCGATGCCGACACCTCGATGTCGCCCGGCTCCTTCGAAGCGGCGCTGCGCGGCGTCGGCGGCGCCATGCTCGGCGTCGACGAGGTGATGACCAAGAAGGCGAAGAACGTGTTTTCCGCCACGCGTCCGCCTGGGCATCACGCCGAGACAGCGCGACCGATGGGCTTCTGCCTGTTCAACAATGCCGCGATCGCCGCGCGCTACGCGCAGGACCGTTACGGCGTCGAGCGCGCCGCCATCGTCGACTTCGACGTGCATCACGGGAACGGCTCGCAGGACATCTTCTGGGCAGACAAGACAGTGATGTACTGCTCGACCCACGAGATGCCGCTCTATCCCGGTACCGGATCGCTCTCCGAGCGCGGCGAATTCAACACCATCGTCAATGCGCCGCTCTCCGCCGGTGACGGTGGCGACGAATTCCGCCAGGCGTTCGAGATGGTGATCCTGCCGCGGCTGCGCGGCTTCCGCCCGGAGATCATCGTGATCTCCGCGGGCTTCGACGCGCATATGCGCGATCCACTGGCCAATCTCAATCTGGTCGAGGCCGATTTCGCCTGGGCCACACAGAAGATCATGGATGTTGCCGAGCAAAGTGCCGAGGGCCGCGTGGTCTCGCTGCTCGAAGGCGGCTACGACCTCGAAGGGCTCGCGGGCTCGGCCGCCGCGCATGTCACGGCGCTGATGGGCGGATGAGCTGGATGATGCAGATGCCAGAAAGCGAACCGCGGAAGGCCATGCCACGTTTGATCCTGCTGGTGATGGCGGCGCTGTTGTTGCTGCCCGTCTCAGTGCTGGGCGCCGAGGATTATCCGAACAGAAATATTCGCGTTGTCGTTCCGTTTGCGCCCGGCGGCGCTGTGGATCTGGTCGCGCGCGTGATCGCGAAGAACCTCTCGGAGAAATTCAAGCAGCAGGTTTATGTGGAGAACAAGCCGGGCGCATCCGGCAATCTCGGCGCAGACGTGGTCGCGCAGGCCTCGCCAGACGGCTACACCTTGCTGGTGAGCGCCTCGACCTTTGTCGTCAATCCCGTCGTCTCCGCCGAGCGCACGCCGTTCAATCCGCTCACCGATTTCAGCTATCTCGGCCTGATCGCGAAAGGGCCATTGCTGTTTGTCGTCAACCCCGGCGTCGCAACAAGCGTGCAGGAGTTCGTTGCCAAAGCCCGGGCGCATCCGGAAAGCATCAATTTCGCCACGGGCGGGTACGGCTCCGCCGGTCATATGGCCGCAGAGTCTTTCAAGTTGCGCGCCGGTCTCAACGTCCCCGTGGTGTTGTACAAAGGCACGGCTCCGGTGTTCACCGATCTGATCGGGGGCCATATCAGCGCGCTGATGGATCCGCTGCTGACCTCGCTGCCGCTGGCCAAGGGTAAACAGGTCACTGCGCTGGCGATCGCCAGCGACAAGCGAAGCTCGCTCGCGCCGGACATCCCGACATTCGCGGAGGCCGGCTTCCCCGGGTTCGAGTTTTACACCTGGTACGGATTGTGGAGCCCGGCAAAGCTGCCGGACGACGTGGTGAACCGCATCGAGCAGGCGCTTGCCGAAATCGGCAAATCGCCCGAGGTGCAGCATTGGTTCGAGACGCAGGGGCTGGCTTATTCGGGGATCAACGGCAAAGCGTTTCACGATTTCGCCGTGAGCGAGCAGAACCTCTACAAAGAGATCGTCGACAAGGCAAAACTGATCAAGCCTTAGTCTCTGTCAAAACGCCCGCGCGGGAATTCCATTTGGCCTCTGCGGCGGAACATCAGGCATCGCTTTCCGTCACGTTCGCGACGTGGACCGGCTTCGCCGCAATGTGCGTCGGCATGTTCATGGCCATCCTCGATGTGCAGGTGGTCGCCACATCGCTCCCGACCATCCAGCAGGCGCTGTCGATCGCTCAGGAGCAAATGAGCTGGATCCAGACGGCGTATCTGATCGCCGAAATCATCTCGATCCCCCTGGCAGGACTTTTTACGCGAATCCTGACCATGCGATGGCTCTTTGTCCTCGCGGTCTCGACGTTCACCCTGGCGTCGACCGGCTGCGCCGCGAGCGGCGGCTTTGCGTCGTTGATCGTGTGGCGCGTCATCCAGGGATTTTCTGGCGGGACTTTGATCCCTGCGGTCTTCTCCGCCGTGTTTCTGCTGTTCCCTTATCGGCGGCATTCGATCGCGACCACGATCGCCGGCGTCGTCGCGGTGCTGGCGCCCACCGTCGGGCCCGTGGTCGGCGGCTGGATCACCGACACGTTCTCCTGGCAGTGGCTGTTCCTGATCAATGTGATTCCGGGACTTCTGGCCGCCCTCGTCGCCTCTTTTTTGTTACCGCAACAACGGCTCGACCTCGAGCAGGCGCGGCATCTTGACGTGCCGTCCCTGGCATTGATTGCGTGTGCGCTGGCGGCGCTCGAAATCGCCATCAAGGAGGCGCCGGAGCGCAGCTGGATGTCACCGCTGGTTGCCGTGCTTCTGGCCGCGACGCTTCTCGCCGGCGCGGCTTTCGTCTGGCGAACGCTTCGGGCGCCGCGGCCGCTTGTCGATCTACGACTGTTCGCCGACCGCAGATTTGCCGTCGGCTGTCTGCTCAGTTTCGCCCTGGGCATTGGCCTTTATGGCTCGGTCTATCTGATGCCGGTGTTTCTGGCTTATGTGCGCGGCCATCATGCGCTGCAAGTCGGAGAGATCATGCTGGTGACCGGCATTGCGCAATTCGCGACCGCGCCGATCGCTGTCGCGCTCGCGCAGCGTTTCGACGAGCGCCGTCTGACCGCGGCCGGGTTTCTTCTCTTCGCCTGCGGACTCGGAATGAGCGCCATGCAGACGGGCAGCACGGACTACGCGGAGATGTTCTGGCCGCAGGCGGTGCGCGGCATCGCCATCATGTTCTGCATCCTGCCACCGACGCAGCTCGCGTTGGAGCATTTGGCGAAGAGCGACATCCCGGATGCGAGCGGATTGTTCAACATGGCGCGCAATCTCGGCGGCGCCATCGGCATCGCGCTCATCGACACCATCCTCTACTCGCGAGCGCCGATTTATGCCGGCAGGCTCGGCGACCAGCTGGCGGCCGGCGATCTCAAGGCCGTGCGAACGCTCGGCATCCCTCCCGCGATGGTCGATCAGTTGTTAGTCGATCCCAACGCGCCGACCATCGTGGCGCCGCTGGTCGAAAAGCAGGCGTTCGTCGAGGCCAGCAACGATGCCTGGGCGCTGGTGGCACTGCTGACGGTTACGGTCCTTATCGCGTTGCCGCTGGCGCGATCCCCTCTCCAGCGCGCCATCGCCGCCGTGCGCAGGGAACCACGGCGCGGTTGACATAAAGGTTCGGCGGGCTGGCGCCGCGTCCTTGGAACTCGCACCGTCGGTCGCCCGTTTGCTCGTTGGTCGCAGTCGGCGACGTCACGAGGCAACGAAGGTGTGATCATGAACAAAGCGATTTGTGCTTTGGCACTGGCAGCGGCGATGGCTTTTGCGACGGGCGGTGCGCTGGCCCAGCAACCCGACAAAGCCAGCCAGAAATTCATCAAGAACGCGATCGAGGGCAACAACGCCGAGGTCGATGTTGGCAAGCTGGCGCAGCAGAAGGGCCAGAGCGACGCCGTCAAGCAATATGGCTCGATGCTGGTGACGGACCATTCCGCCGCGAACGACAAGGCGAAGCAGGTCGCGCAGGAGCTGCAGGTCAGCCCGCCGACCGGCACCAGCGTCGGACAGAAGGCCACATACGCGAAGTTGAAGCTGCTGAGCGGCGCGAATTTCGACAAATCCTTCGCGAAGTCGATGGTCTCCGACCATCAAAGCGACATCAAGGAATATCAGAAGGAATCGCAGAAGAGTGACGCCGCCGGCGCTTATGCCAAGGACTCGCTGCCGACCTTGCAGAAGCATCTGCAGGAAGCGCAGAAACTTGTGCAGCAGGTGAATCAGAAGCAGTCGTCACGCTGAGCTCACAGCCTGTCCGACGCCAACGCCTGCCGCGAAGCCGCGACGGGCGGACTCATTTCACCTCACCATCAAGCCGAAGAATGTCGGGCGCGATGGTGAGGTGGGCTTTCGGGAACACGCGCCACCGATACCCCGCTATTGCTTTTTCGCCTCGTAGACGACCTTGCCGCCAACCATCGTCAACACCGGCTTGATCTCCTTGATTTCGGAGACCGGCACAGTCAGGTAGTCGCGATCGAGGATGAGAAGATCGGCATATTTCCCGGGCGCCAGAGACCCGATGTTGTTTTCCTGAAACAAGAATGCGGCGTTGTTGCGCGTGTGCGCGATCAGCGCCTCTTCCCGCGAAATGCTCTGACGATTGACCTTGCGCCCGCCGATCATCTCGCCGGTCACCGCGAAGGACAGCGTGTAGAACGGGTTCGAGGGCGTGACAGCGGTCGCGTCCGAGCCAAGACCCCAGTGAATGCCGGAATCCTGCACGCGCCGAAACGGCGGCATATCCCATGCCCTGTCGCCGTGCACCTTGTGCATCAGCGCGCCCTGGATCAGCGGGCGCGAGTGCAGCTGCGCCATCATGCCAAGCTCTTTCATGCGAGCGAGCTCCGCCTCCGTCACCTGGTCGAGATGCGCGAATGACCAGCGCAATCCCTTGATCGGATGCGCCTTGTTGACCTCTTCGTAGACGTCGAGCATCGCATCGATCACCGGCTCCATTTCGACATGCGAATTGAAGTAGAGGCCGCGCTCGGCCAGCGCGACGATGAGCCGCTTGAATTGCGCAAGGTCTTCGGCTCGCGGTGCCGTGCCCGGGCGCAACAGCTGCGTATAGAGCGGACCGTAGGCGACCTCGCCATAGCCGATATTGCCGAAATAGTCGTTTCCCTGGAACGGCACGAGCTGCTTCACGTCGGCGATCGCGGCATCGAGCTGCGCGGGCGTCGCCGGCATGCGGATGACCGTGTAGAACGCGCGGATATTCAGTTCGCCTTTTTCCGCGAGCGCACGGAAGGGCTCGTAATGCTTCTCGCTGATGCCGCGGCCACCGGCATCCATCCAGGCGGTGACGCCGAGCGAATTGAGCATGGCGACAAGCGCTCGTGTCTGCGCCAGCCAGGTGTCGAAATCCTTGAGCGGAATCTTTGCGGCGACGAAGCCCACCGCACCTCCGCCGGTGAACAGGCCGGTGGGCTCGCCCTTGGCGTCGTGCTCGATCTCGCCGCCCTTCGGATCGGGCGTAGCTGCGTCGACGCCTGCCGCCTTCAGGGCGGCCGTGTTGAGCACGGTGTGGTTATAGACCGACTGCACCGCCACAGGATTTTTCGGCGCGGTCGCATCGAGCTCGGCGCGCGTGAAAGGTTGCTGACTGTCGAGGAATTGCTCCTCCGACCAACCGCCGAGGACCGCGATCCATTCCCCGGGCGGCGTTCGCCCGACGCGGTCGGCGATGAGCTTGAGTGCGCGGGCGCGTGACGTGACGCCATCGAAGCGCACCTCGTCGTGCTCGGCGGCGCGGATCCAATGGGCGTGATTATCGATCAGCCCGGGGATCACCGTGCGGCCGGCCAGATCGATGACCTTGGTCTGCGGCCCCTTCAGGCGCTCGATGTCGGCAGTCGTACCGACGGCTTCGATGCGCGATCCCCTGATCGCCAGCGCCTGCACGATGGAAAACCGGTCGTCGACGGTGACGATCTTGCCATTCGTCAGCAGGATGTCCGCCGCGTCCTGCGCCTGCCCCGGGCTAGAGAGTAGCGTCAGCCCAACAGCGACGGTGAGACAGCCTTTGACGATGATTGGCAGCAGACCTGACACGTGACGCATTGAGACCCCCTCGCCCGTCGGCAGATGAAGCTTACCCCCGCGACCTGCGGGTCAAAAGAGCCCGTCCCGACCGCACGCTAGATCGATGATCAACCATCGCTCGTGGAAACGCGGCGATACTCGATGAGACCCGCTTTCACCTTGCCGCGCTGAACTTTGCCGTAGTGCGACTTCGGGAGCTCGCCGACGACCTGCACGATCTTCGGCCGCTTGTGCGCGGAGAGCGCGGCTTCGCAATGCCGTTTGAGCAGGGTCTCGTCGAACGTGACACCCGGGGCGGCAACAACCGCGGCGGCGACGAGCTCCCCCCACTCCTTATCCGGAAGTCCGACCACGCTGGCCTCGGCGACGCCGGGAAAGCGACACAGCACCTCCTCGACTTCGCCGGGCTGCACGGACTTGCCGCCGCTGCGGATCACCTCCTTGAGACGGCCGACGATGCTCAGGACACCCTCGCCGTCGACGAGGCCGAGGTCTCCGGTACCAAACCAGCCGTCCTTGAGCACCGCGGCGGTCAACTCCGGCCGCTGCCAATAGCCCTGCATCACATGCGCGCCGCGGATCAAAACTTCGCCCGGCTCATCGGCATCGCCGCCGCTCGCGATCATGATGTCGCAGCCGAACACCGGCCGGCCGACGGATTTCATCCGCGCGCGGCGGATCTCGGGCGGCGCGTCGAATGCGCTGGGCGGCTGGTAACAGCTCCACGACGCTTCCGTGAGCCCATAGAGCACGCCGATCTTCGGCCCGAAGGCATCGAGCGCCTGCTCGAATGTTTCCAGCGGCACGGCGGCGCCGCCAATATCGATGCTGCGCAAGGCCGTCAGCGAGCGCAGGTCGTCCGCCCGGCAGTCGCGCAGGAGCCGCACCAGATGCGTCGGAATGAAGGATGTGGCGGCGGCCTTGAACTCGCGCAGCAGCGACACCGTACGCTGCGGCTCGAAGCGACCGCCGAGAACCACCGTGCCGCCTGCCGCCAGATGCGCGAGGACGATGATGGCAGCGATGGGCCAGAGCGGCCGCACATTCAGCATCACGTCGCCCCGCCCCATGCCGCGCGCCATGACGATATTCTGCACGGCGGCGCGCAGGTTGGCGTGCGTGAGCATCACCGCTTTCGGCTCGCCGGAGGTGCCACCGGTGTAATTGAGCGAGGCTAGGCGCTCCCTGCCCTCGTCGAGCGACGGGCCGAGCGGGTGCGGCAGCGCTTTGGCCTGCTCAAGCGCGTCGGCGTCGAAGGACGCGCACATGACGCCCGCGGTCGCCGGCTTCGTCGCGAGGAGCGAAGCGAGGCTCGCGCGTTCCGCCTGCAGCAGCAGAAGCCTCGCGCCGGAGTCCTCGATTTGGTTGGCGAGCTCTGCGTCGGTGAGGCTCGGATCGAGCGGCACGCGCACAAGACCTGCCGCCATGATCCCGTAATCGGTGCACAAATACTCGGCCGTGGCGTCACCGAGCAGCGCCACCCGGTCGCCGCGCGACAGACCGCGGTCGCGCAGCTTGCGACCGATCAGCATCGCCGCATTGGCCAGATCGCGAAACGTGAGCGAGCGGCCGCTCGCCGTGTCGATCAGCGCCGGACGCTCGCCCCAAAGCTGCGCGGAGCGGATCAGCAGCCGGCCGATCGGCATCTCACCAGCCCTGCATGACGACGCGCCCCTGCACGCCGCGGTTTTCCAAGAGCGCGTGCGCCTTGGCGGCTTGCGGGAACGTCACGGTCTCGCTGATGACTGCCTTGACCAGTCCGGCAGCGAGCATCGCCAGCGATTGATGCACTTCGTCGAGTGGCGCCATGCCGGAGCCGACGACACGAATGCGGCGGCCGATGAGGAGACCGGGCGATACCGGAACGGCTTCACCGCCGACATTGCCGAGCACCACGACGATGCCGCCCTGGGTGACGCAGCGCAGCGTCTCCGGCAGCGTCGAGCCGACATTGTCGATGGCGATGTCCACACCGCGCTTGCCGGTCGCCTTCCACACCTCCGCGGAAAACTTCGCATCTGGGGAGACGACGACCATTTCAGCGCCGAGGGATTTCAGCAGCGCGACTTTTGCGGCGCTGGTGGTGACGGCAATCGGCCGGCCACCCAGAGCGCGCGCGATCTGAATTTGATGCACGCCGAGCCCGCCGCTCGCTCCATTGATCAGCACGCTGTCGCCGGGATTGATGCCCGCCACGCTCTTCAACGCGCGCAGGCTGGTGCCGATCGGGCACGAGGCCAAGGCGGCAGAGGCCCAATCGACACCGTCGGGAATCCTGATGCCCATGTTGGAGGGCACGCAGATGAATTGCGCATAGCCGCCTTCGGTGTCGACCGCCGGAGCACCCATGGCGCGGCAGAGATCCTGGCGCCCGCGCAGGCAATTTCGGCATTCGCCGCAGAAGCGGCGCTGATAGACGACGACGCGATCGCCCAGCGCATGCGTGGTCACGTCGGCGCCGATGCCGACGATCGTGCCGGCCGTCTCATGTCCCGGGACGACCCCGGCTTTTGCGCCCGGCAACTTCCCCGCGCGGTGGAGCACATCATGGTGGCAGACGCCGGCGGCCTGGACCTCGATGAGGATATCCTTGCGCCCCGGCTGCGGCGTCGGGAACTCACGCACCTTCAGGGTTTCCGGCGCCCCGAAGGCTTCGATCACCACCGCTTTCATCAGCTTCGCCTTTCCCGCGCGCCAGCGCTCACTTGCCTGCGCCTTCGCAACATCATTAAGGTCCCGACCAGGGCAGTTCAACAGAGTGAGCAGATGCCTGTATTGCATGAGGTGGACGGCGACGGCGTGATGGTGGTCACGCTCGATCGACCGGAGCGGCTCAATGCGCTCGACGTTCCAAGCAAGCAGCGTCTCGGCGAGCTCTGGCAGTCGGCGGCGGATGATGCGCGCGTTCGCGTGATCATCCTGCGCGGCGCCGGCGAGCGCGCGTTCTGCGCCGGCTCCGACATCAAGGAGATCCAGCGTACCGGCGTGATGGTGACGACCGAGATCCTGATGCGGGCCATTCCCGGTGTCGGCGTCGCGCTCGACAAGCCGGTCATCGCGGCACTGCACGGCTTCACCGTCGGCTTTGGGCTCACGCTCGCGATCCATTGCGACTATCGCATCGCCGCGCAGGGCACGCGCTTCTCATTTCCTGAAGTGCAGCACGGCATGATTTCGGGCGTCAGTGCGATCACGCTGCCGGGGATCATCGGCGAGTCCGCCGCGCTCGATTTGATGCTGTCGGGCCGCATGATCGACACGCAGGAAGCACTGGCCATGCGCTTGATCAATCGCGTCGCAGTGGATCCTTACGCCGAGGCGCGCACGCTGGCGCAAACACTGGCGAAGAATTCCCCCGATGCCGTCGCGCTGACCAAAGAGCTGATCCTCGCCGACCGTCGCAAGCGCATCGCGGAGTTCGCCGGTCTTATCGACCGCGCCCGCGCCGGCGTGACGAAATCCCCCGAATACAAAGACGTCGTCAGCCAGCGGCCCGGTGCGGGCCGCGCGCGCGTCGATTGAATGCCGACCCACGGAGCCATGCTGTGGTGGTGACGCCATGAGCCGTCTCCTGTGGGTGCTGTTCGGCGGCCTCTTGGCATTGGCGGTGTGGTTCTCCACGCCGGCGGCAAAGCCAACCTCGCAGCAGATCGACTGGTGCGTCAACGACGGCCGCCGCTTTCCGCTCGACCAGGCGATATCCGGCTGCACTGCCGCGATCGAGTCAGGCCACGAGGATCTGCTCTGGGCTTTCGTCAATCGTTGCTCGGCTTACAACGACCAGAAGCAGCACGAGCTTGCACTGGCGGATTGCAACGAGGCGATCCGGCGCGACCCGACGCTGGCGATCGCGTACAACAATCGCGGCAACTCCTATGACGGCAAGGGCGACCACGATCGCGCCTTGATCGATTTCAACGAGGCGATCCGGCTCGATCCGAAATACGGGCATGCCTATTACAATCGCGGCATTGCCCACCAGGCCAAGGGCAATCTCGACCTCGCGCGCGCCGACTATGCGCAGGCGATCCGGCTGGACCCCAAAGACGCTGCGGCGCTCTATCGGCTTGGCTTGGTCAAACAGATGCGTGGCGATCAAGCCGGCGGCGATGCCGATATCGCCGCTGCGAGGGCGATCAACCCCAAGGTCGACCAACCGAAGCGCTAGACGCGAGTGAACCCTGTGGACCGCTTCTTTAGCGCTCTTTACATGCGACCGCTCGGATACGACCTTTGCGTGTCCCGGGAGGCGTCCACATGTCGAAATGGGAGACCGTAAAGGACATCGTGCTTTTCTTGGTCGCCCTTTATGGCGCGGCACTCTCAACTTTCAATTGGCGTCAGGCAGTTCGCAAAGATCGACGTCAGGTAAAGGTACAAGCTTCAACAGCGATGCCAACATATGGGGCTAGCCTTGGACCGCCGTTCGCGAAAATCGAAGCGATCAACGCAGGACAGCGCGTCGTCAACGTGGAGAAAATAACCTTTGAGCTGCCAAACGGTACGAGACTATACCCGATGTCGGCGGATCAATTCCCTGGGCAGCCGGACACGAGATTCCCTGCCACCCTTGCTGATGGCCAGAATGCCTTTGATGATGCCGTACTCCGACATCGGCCGGGCGCTTCTCCAAAGCGGCAATTCACGCAGAGTGAAGCTTACGCCGGTGTGCATCGACACAATGGATAACGTTTATCGTGGCAAGTCTTGGGACGTCGATCCGGAAGAGTTCATACGAATGGGCACAACATAAGCTTAAGCTTAAGCAGTTCACCTCCCGCAAAACGTTCTTCACCAACTTGGCGCGGCGGCGATGCCTGCATATATGAGCCAATTCTTCTCAGGAGCGCTTGATCCAACTTGGCCCCATGTCGTCCTGATCAGCGGCACAATTTTAGGCGGTGCTCTGGTCGGACTTGGCGTGATATTGGAGGCCCCGAAGCTCCTTTCTGTCGCAACGCTATCTGTATTTGTCGGAATCTTGATTGAAGCGGCGTGCACCCTGTTGTTGTTTGGATTTGATGAGGGGATCAGCACGGCACAGCAGCGCACGATTGAGCAACTCCTCGCAAAGCGCAGGCTCAGCTTTGAGCAGAAAGAACGGATCGCCGCTGCGATAGGGCATTTTCAACCGACCAAGTTCGTTCTTGTGACAGTTCCAGAGGCTGAGCCATGGGACTTCGCGATGGATATTGCTGCAACGCTTAGATCGCACGGATGGGATTGGTTGCCGTGTCCACCGTCCAGCTCGCTCGGTTTTGTTAAGCCTATGGACGACAGACCGACAGCTTGCACGTCAATCTTGGATCACATCGAATTCAACGCATCACCACAGCAAGAAAAGCTCGCGAGAGCACTAGGTGCCGCGATCGAGGACAAGTCGATCGTCGGCATGGATGATGTCCGCTACGTCATCGGCTCCAACCATCCAACAATGGTTATTATGGTCGGGACAAAACGGTGACACCTAATGGCTTGTCGCAACGCAGATCACGCGCCATACTTGTCGTCTTCGGTGATCACGCCAAGCGGATAGCCGGACCGACGTTTCGATCGCAGGCTTTTCTTAAGCGCTGCGAACGCTGAGCGCCATTCGGGATCGCTGGTGCGGTCCAACGTCGGCGGCGCGATCTTGGCAACGGGTTTGCCGTTCTTGGTGACCACGATCGTTTCTCCGCGCTCAGCGACGGCGATCAGCTCCAAAAATTTCTGGCTCGCTTCTCGGACGGTCATTTCGCGCATATTGCACCATGTTCTACATTTGCAACATTTTCTCCCGGCCCTCTGGTAAGGCCTTTTCCAGCCTCCTTGGCAGCGCTGGCAAACCTCATCTTGCCGTCAGCCCGCCGTCGATCGGGAAATCGGCGCCGGTGACAAACGCCGCGTCGTCCGACAGCAGATAGACGCAGAGGTCGGCGACCTCCTCCGGCTTGCCGAGGCGGCCGAGCGGGATGTCCGAGGTCATGAATTTCTTGATGCGCTCGGGATACGGGCTTCCCGCGGCGATGCCGTCGACCATGGCGCCGTCGAGGAAGGCCGGGCAGACGGCGTTGCAGCGCACCGGCGGATGCATGCGCGCACCGGAGAGCGCCACCGACTTGGTCAGCAACGCGACGCCGCCCTTGGAGGCATTGTAGGCGACGAGATTACCGCCGCCGACGAGACCATAGACCGACGACAGGTTGACGATGACGCCGCCGTTCTTGCGCAGCAGCGGCATCGCGTATTTGCAGCCGAGAAAGCTGCCGTCGAGATTGACCGCCAGCACGCGCCGCCAGGTTTCGATGTCAGTGTCCTCAATGCTGCCGAGCGCGGCGATGCCGGCGGCATTCACCAGTCCGTCGAGGCGGCCATGGCTGCGCTCGATCGCCGCGGCAACCGTGCGCCAGTTGTCTTCCGACGTGACGTCGAGGGCGTGGTCGAGCCCCTTTCCGCGCAGATCGGTCGCGATAGCAGTCCCGCCTGCGGCGCGCACCGCCGCTGCCACGGTGCTCCCCACGCCACCGGTGGCCCCGGTGATCAACACAATCTTGTTTGCCAGACGCCCCATGGGCCTGCCTTGTCGCCCAGATGCGGTTTATTGTCGAGCCGCGGAGACACCCATCTATGGCAGCCAAGGCCGTCACCCTTATCACCGGCGCGTCCGCCGGCATCGGCACGGCGCTGGCGCATGTCTTTGCCGAGCGTGGCCATGCGCTGGTGCTCACGGCGCGGCGCGAGGCGCAGCTCAAGGCCGTGGCCGATGCCATCGCGGTCACCGGGCGCGCGCGCCCGGAAATCATCGCGCTCGACCTCGGGCAACACGACGGCCCCGCGCAGCTTGCCGCTGAGCTCGCCCGGCGCGGGCTCGAGCCGGAGATCGTGGTCAACAACGCGGGCTTCGGGCTGCAGGGGCTGAGCGCCGATCTCGATCGCGGCCAGCAGCTTGCGATCATCGACCTCAATATGCGCACGCTCACCGATCTCTCGCTGCGCTTCCTCGACAGCCTCAAGCGGGCGCGCGGCGGCATCCTCAATGTGGCGTCGATCGCCGGCTTCTTTCCCGGGCCGCAAATGGCGGTCTATCACGCCAGCAAGGCCTATGTGGTCTCGTTCAGCGAAGCGCTGCATGCCGAGCTCGCGGCAGACGGCGTGCGCGTGAGCGTGCTCTGCCCCGGGCCAGTGCCGACCGAGTTCAACGCACGCGCCGGCGTGCCCGACGATTATTTCCCGCGCTTCCTCGAGCGCTCGGCGGTGCGTGTGGCGCGTGACGGTTATGACGGGCTAATGGCCGGCCGCCGCGTCATCGTGCCCGGCCTCCCGAACAAAGTGATGACCTTGCTGCCGCGGATCATGCCGCGCGGCCTGATGCTGATGGCGATCGATCCGGAGACGCGGATCATCTAGCTCTGAATGTTGACAACCGCCCGCGGAACGAGCACTTGGGTCCCACCATGGCCGACAACACCCACGCCGACGTGAAGAAACTGCCCTTCGAGCGCGCGATCGACGAGCTGGAATCGATCGTGAAGCGGCTCGAGGAAGGCAAGGTGCCGCTCGAGGAATCGGTGGCGATCTATGAGCGCGGCCAGGCGCTCAAGAACCACTGCGAGGAGCTGTTGCGCCAGGCCGAGGCCCGGGTCGAGAAGATCACGCTCGATGCCTCCGGCAAGCCGAAAGGCACCGAGCCGCTGGATGTCGGCTGAGCGCCAGCGCTGCTTCTTCGTCTAGACTCGCGCCCGAGGGCGAATCATTGACCGTAAAGCGGCGGCACATTCTTTACGTTCCGGGCTACGACCCGCGCGGTCTCGCCGAATACTATCGCCTGTTCCGCAGCGAATATCGCAAGGCTTGCGCGCTCTACGGCCTCGAAGGCCATGTCAGCCGTGTGACCGAAGAGGAAGACCGCCACGCGGCGCGCTGGACCTACAGCACGCGCGGCGCCGACTGGCAGGTCGAGACCACCTACGAATTCCTCCGTTGGGAGCACATCATCCGCAAGGATTTCGCGCGCCCTGTGTGGTGGAAAATCCGCAAAGGCTACGCGGTCTTCGGGCGAAGCGTCCTCAACGGCGTCTGGTTCCGGCTGCTGCGCGCGCATTGGCGCTTCGGCCTGTTCATCGCCTATCCCTATGTGCTGATGCTGCTCTATGCGCTGGGCAGCAGCCTCGTCGGCTGGCTTCTGGCGCTGCTCACGGGGCTGACCGGTCTGCCCTCGCCGATCACGGGACTCATCGGGCTTGCCGCGGCCATCGCGCTGTTCATCTGGGTGCTGCGCAAAACCGAGCCGCAAACTTATCTGCTCTATCTCTTCGACGACGGCATCTCCACGCGCCAATATTCGCTCGGCGAGCGCACCGACTGGCACGAGCGCATGGAGATTTTCGCCGGCTATGTCGTCGACACCGCGCGAACGAGCGACGCCGATGAGATCGTCGTGGTCGGCCACAGCTCCGGCTCGTTCCTCGCGATCGAAGTGATGGACCGCGCGCTTGCGCGGGATCCGCAGCTTGGCCGGCACGGCCCGCGCGTCGCTCTGCTCACCATCGGCGCGAACCTGCCCATCGTCGGCTTCCATCCGGAAGCGCGCGACTTTCGCGAGCGCATCCGGCGCCTCGCGATCAACGACAGCTTCGACTGGGTGGACTATCAGTCGCGCCACGACATCATGAATTTCTGGCCATTCGATCCGGTCACCGACCATCGCATCGACGCCGGCAGCGAACGCAGGAATCCGACGGTCATTCCCATCAGCTTTCGTGACTTATGGATTCCGGGCGATTTCGGCCGCCGCCGCTGGCGCTTCTTCCGCGCCCATTTCCAATTCCTGATGGCGAATGAGCGGCGCGGCGCGGCTTACGATTACTATTTGATCTGCTGCGGTCCCTACCCGCTCGCCTATCGCGCACAGCATCCGGACGAGGCGGTGCGGGCGATGGAGAGCCAGCACCCCGCGCGGGCGGACCTCGCCTCACAGGCATAGCGGCGGTACCATAGCGGGTACGCGAAAACGCCTGCGCGACAGGCCTTGCGCGCACGGCGGCGCTGCGGGAACTCCGCGACGCACCGACCGTTGAACGTACGGGGCTTAGCAGTTTCAGCACCATGGCGGCCCGAGCCCAGTTCATGACGCCCCCGCACACGACCCGTTCCGGCACGGGGCTCTCGTCCGGCGGCGCCGGTGATGCCGCGGCGCCGCAGCCGCCGATTGTCGCCGTGGTCATGGGCGTTTCGGGATCGGGCAAGACCACAGTCGCGGCGATGCTGGCCGGGCGGCTGCACTGGCGCTTCGAGGAAGGCGACAGCCTGCACTCACCGGAGAATGTCGCCAAGATGCGCAGCGGTATTCCGCTCACCGACGAGGATCGCGAGCCGTGGCTGCAGGCGATCGCCGCGGTGATCCGCGCGTGGATCGCGGAGGGTCAATCCGGCGTCGTCGCCTGCTCCGCGCTCAAGCGCGCGTACCGGCGCATCCTGATCGGCGACAATCCCGGTGTGCGGCTCATTTATCTCAAGGGATCGCGCGAGCTGGTGCACCAGCGGCTCGCCGCCCGCCAGGGGCATTTCATGCCGGTGCAACTGCTCGACAGCCAATTCGCAACGCTCGAAGAGCCTGGCCCCGACGAAAGCCCGATCGTGGTCCCTATAGAGCACCGCCCGGACGAGATCGTTACGGAGATCGCTGCAGCATTGGCCGCACGCTAATTCGTACACACGAAGGAGAGCACGATGCAGAAACAAGCTCTCGACGAGCTCACCATCAACACCATCCGCACACTGGCGATGGACGCGGTGCAGCAGGCAAATTCCGGCCATCCCGGCACGCCGATGGCGCTGGCGCCGCTGGTCTACACCTTGTGGCAGCGCACGCTGCGCTTCGATCCGGACGATCCGATCTGGCCCAACCGCGACCGCTTCGTGCTCTCCGCCGGGCACGCATCGATGCTGCTTTACGCGATGCTCTATCTCACCGGCGTCAAGGCGGTCGACGCCGAATACGAACGCCTCGGGCGGCCGAGCGTCACGCTCGACGACATCAAGCGCTTCCGCCAGCTCGGCAGCAAATGCCCCGGGCATCCCGAATATCACCTCACCTCCGGCGTGGAGACGACAACGGGCCCGCTCGGCCAGGGCTGCGGCAACAGCGTCGGCATGGCGATCGCGCAGCGCTGGCTTGCCGGCCGCTTCAACCGGCCAAATTTGCCGATGTTCGACTACAATATTTATGCGATCTGCGGCGACGGCGACATGATGGAAGGCGTCTCCGGCGAGGCTGCCTCGGTTGCCGGACATCTCAAACTGTCCAATCTCTGCTGGTTCTACGACAGCAACCGCGTGACCATCGAAGGCCACACCGACCTCGCCTTCAGCGAGGACGTGGCGACGCGTTTCCTCGGTTACGGCTGGAACGTCACGCGGATCGGCAACGTCAATGATCTCGAGCATATCGATGCAGCGATCGAGATCTTCCACCGCTGTCAGGACCGTCCGACGCTGGTCATCTGTGAGAGCCATATCGGCTACGGCGCACCACACAAGCAGGACACCGCCGCCGCGCATGGCGAACCACTTGGCGAGGAGGAGGTCCGCCTGGCCAAGCGCAGCTATGGCTGGCCCGAGGACGCCAAGTTCCTGGTGCCCGATGGCGTGATGGATCATCTGCGCGAGGGCTTCGGCGCGCGCGGCAAGAAGCTGCATGCCGAATGGCAGGCGCGCCTGTCCGACTACAGCAAGCGATTTCCGGAGCTCGCCGACGAGATCGAGCGCATGCAGCGCCGCGAGCTGCCCGCGCGTTTCGCGCCGAAGCTCCCGGAGTTTCCTGCCGACCCCAAAGGCCTCGCCAGCCGCGACTCTTCCGGGCAGGTGCTCAATGCGATCGCGCCGCACTATCCCTGGCTCATCGGCGGCGCAGCCGATCTTGCGCCGTCCACCAAGACGCATCTCAAATTCGACGGCGCCGACGAGCTCGAGAGCAACGACTACGCAGGGCGCAACATGCATTTCGGCATCCGCGAGCACGCCATGGGCGCGATCCTCAACGGCATGGCGCTGTCGAAGCTGCGCGTCTACGGCGCGAGCTTCCTGATTTTCAGCGACTACATGAAGCCGCCGATCCGGCTCGCGGCGCTGATGCAGTTGCCGGTGATCTACGTCTTCACCCATGACTCGATCGGCGTCGGCGAGGATGGACCGACGCATCAGCCGGTGGAGCAGCTCGCGTCGCTGCGAGCGATCCCCGGACTGATCACGCTGCGGCCCGCCGATGCCAACGAAGTATCGGAGGCCTGGCGTGTGATCGTCGGCCTGCGACATCAGCCCGTCTGCCTGGTGCTCAGCCGGCAGAAGCTGCCGACTTTCGACCGCCAACGTTACGCATCCGCCACCGGCGTGGCGCGCGGCGCCTATGTGCTGGCGGAGGCCGAGGGCGGCAAGCCCGAGGTGCTGCTGATGGGCACCGGCAGCGAAGTGTCGCTATGCATCAAGGCCTATGAAGAGCTCAAGGCCGAGGGCATTCGCGCCCGTGTCATCAGCATGCCGTCATGGGAGCTGTTCGAGCAGCAGGAGCAATCCTACCGCGATCAGGTGCTGCCGCCGTCGGTGCGCGCGCGGGTCTCGGTGGAGCAGGCCTCGGTGCTCGGCTGGGACCACTATGTCGGACTGCGCGGCGCAAAGATCGGCATGCACACGTTCGGCTCGTCGGCGCCGCTGAAGGACCTGGAGACGAAATTCGGCTTCACGCCGGATCACGTGGTCGCCGCCGCGAAAGGGCAACTCGCCAGCATGAGGAGAGAGGCCGCATGAGCACGCTTACCAAGCTGCAGGATTACGGCCAATCGGTGTGGCTCGACTATTTCCGGCGCAAGCTGGTCGAAAGCGGCGAGCTCGAAGCGCTGATGCGTGATGACGGGCTGCGCGGCATCACCTCGAACCCCTCGATCTTCGAGAAGGCGATCGGCGGCAGCACCGACTATGACGAAGCGATCAAGGCGTTGGCGCGCGAGCGCAGCTTCGATGCCGGCGCGCTCTACGAGAAGCTGGTCGTCAAAGACATGCAGATGGCCGCCGATGCACTGGCGCCCGTGTACAAGGCGACGAAGGGACGCGACGGCTTCATCAGCATCGAGGTCTCGCCCTATCTCGCCATGGAGACGCAGGCGACCATCAACGAGGCGCGCCGCCTGTGGAAGGCGATCGGACGCGCGAACCTGATGGTCAAGGTGCCGGCGACGCCGGCAGGCCTGCCCGCGATCCGCCAGCTCACCGCCGAAGGGATCAACGTCAACATCACGCTGCTGTTCTCGCAGAACGTCTACGAGGAGGTCGCGGAAGCCTATCTCGCGGGCCTGGAAACGCGGCTTTCCGCCGGCGCCGACATCGGCCACATCGCCAGCGTGGCGAGCTTCTTCGTCAGCCGCATCGACACCGCTGTCGACAAGCTCATCGAGGAATATCAGCGCCAGACCAATGATCCGCAAAAGCGCGACGCCGCCGAGGCCCTGCTCGGCGAAACGGCGATCGCTAATGCCAAGCTCGCCTATCAGCGCTACCGGGTGATCTTCCACGGCGAGCGCTGGAAAAAGCTGGCGAACGCCGGCGCGCACACGCAGCGCTTGCTCTGGGCCAGCACGGGTACGAAGAATCCGCGCTACAGCGATGTGCGCTATGTCGAGGAGCTGATCGGGCCCGACACGGTCAACACCATGCCTCCGGCCACCATGGACGCGTTTCGCGAGCATGGAAAAGCCGAGGCGACGATCGAGGACGGCGTCGCGGAGGCGCAGGAGACGCTGGCCGCGCTTGCGCGAATCTGCATTTCGCTCGAGGCGGCCACCGACAAGCTCACGACCGAGGGCGTGCGGCTGTTCTCCGACGCCGCGGACAAGCTCTACGGCGCCATCGAGCGCAAGCGGCGCGCGGTGCAGGCGGGCGGATCCGATCGCGACAGGTTGACGCTACGGCGCGGCGACCAGGATGCGGTCAACGCGACAACCGAGGCGTGGCGGCGCGAGGGAAACGTCCGCAGGCTATGGCAGCGCGACGCCAGCCTATGGACGGGCGCCGACGAAGCGCATTGGCTGGGCTGGCTCGACGTGGCTGACGACCGGCTCGCGCATCTCGGCGAGTTGCAGGCGCTCGCCCAGGAGGTGAAGGATGAAGGCATCGCCCATGTCGTGCTGCTCGGCATGGGCGGGTCGAGCCTCGGCCCGGAGGTGCTCGGAACAACGCTCGGCAAGGCAAACGGGCATCCCAAGCTGCACGTGCTCGATTCCACCGATCCGGCGCAGATCCATGCCCTCGAGGCGGCAATCGACATCGGCCGTACGCTGTTCATCGTCTCCAGCAAATCCGGCACGACACTCGAGCCCAATATCTTCAAGCAATATTTCTTCGCGCGCGCGACGCGGATGGTCGGGGAAGACAAAGCGGCGAAGCACTTCATCGCCATCACTGACCCTGGTTCGTCACTGGAAAAACTGGCGAAACGCGACCACTTCCGCCACGTCTTTAGCGGCGTGCCGAGCATCGGCGGGCGCTACTCGGTGCTGTCGAATTTCGGCATGGTACCGGCGAGCGCCATCGGCATCGACATCGGCCGGCTGCTCGATACCACCGAAGCGATGGTGCACAGCTGCGCGGCGAGCGTGCCGCCCGCGGAAAATCCGGGCGTCAAGCTCGGCCTGATTCTGGGCACGCTGGCGAAGAGCGGCCGCGACAAGATCACCATCGTCGCCTCCCCCGCCATCGCCAGCTTCGGCGCCTGGCTCGAGCAGTTGGTCGCCGAATCCACCGGCAAGAATGGCCGTGGGCTAATCCCGGTCGACGGCGAGCTGCCGGGCCCGCCGGGCGTCTACGGCACCGACCGCGTGTTCATCTATCTGCGGCTCGACAACGATGCCGATGCGAGCCAGGACGCCGCGATGGACAAGCTCGCGCAGGCGGGCGAGCCGGTGCTGCGCATTGCAATCGCCGATCCCTATCATGTCGGCCAGGAGTTCTTCCGCTGGGAGATGGCGGTCGCGGTCGCCGGCGCCATCATCGGCATCAATCCATTCGACCAGCCCGACGTCGAGGCGAGCAAGGTGAAAACGCGCGAGCTGACCGACGCATTCGAGAAGACCGGCACGCTTCCGCCGGAGGAACCGATCTTCGAGAAGGACGGCATCCGGCTCTACGCGGATTCTGAGAACCAGAAGGCGCTCGCCGCCGCCGGCGCGAAAAACTCGCTGACCAGCTATCTGCGGGCGCATTTTTCGCGACTGCAAGACGGCGACTACGCGGCGCTGCTCGCCTATATCGAGCGCAACGAGGCGCACATGGCGCCGCTGCAAGCGACACGACAGGCGATCCGCGACGCCAAGCACGTCGCCACCTGTGTCGGCTTCGGCCCGCGCTTCCTGCATTCAACGGGACAAGCCTACAAAGGCGGCCCGAACTCCGGTGTGTTCATCCAGATCACTTGCGACGATGCCGACGACATCGCCATCCCGGGACAGAAATACGGATTCAGCGTGGTGAAGGCGGCGCAGGCGCGCGGCGACTTCGACGTGCTGGCGGAGCGCCACCGGCGCGCGCTGCGCGTGCATCTCGGAGCCGATGTCGACGCCGGACTGGCCACGCTACAATCGGCCGTCAACCAGGCGTTGGCGTGAGGCAGGAGAGAAGACGATGAAACTCGGCATGATCGGCTTAGGGCGCATGGGCGGCAACATCGTCCGCCGGCTCATGCGCGCCGGCCACCAATGCGTCGTCTTCGACCAGAGCCAGGCCGCGGTCAGCGCGCTCACCGGCGAAGGCGCCAGCGGCGCGGGCGATCTCAAGGCGCTGGTCAAGCAGCTGACAAAACCGCGCGCGGTCTGGGTGATGCTGCCGGCCGGCGACATCACCGACCACACGGTGATGCAGCTCGCCGAGATCATGGACAAAGGCGACGTCATCATCGACGGCGGCAACTCCTTCTTCAAGGACGACATCCGCCGCGCGCAGGCGGTGCAACCGCGCGGCATCCATTATCTCGACGTCGGCACCAGCGGCGGCGTCTGGGGCCTCGAGCGCGGCTACTGCATGATGATCGGCGGCGACACGGAAACTGTTACGCGACTTGATCCGATCTTTGCCGCGCTCGCCCCCGGTGAAGGCGACATCCCGAAGACGCCGGGCCGCGGCAAGCGCGATCCGCGCGCCGAGCGCGGCTATCTGCATTGCGGCCCGAGCGGCGCCGGGCATTTCGTGAAGATGATCCACAACGGCATCGAATACGGCCTGATGCAGGCCTATGCCGAAGGCTTCCACATCCTGAGCAATGCCGCGGCGGAGAGCCTGCCGGAAGGGCAGCGGTTTACGCTGAACCTGCCCGACATCGCCGAAGTCTGGAGGCGCGGCAGCGTCATCTCCTCCTGGCTCCTCGATCTCACGGCGAACGCGCTCGCACAGGACGAGAAGCTCGCGGGCTTCTCCGGCTTCGTGCAGGATTCCGGTGAAGGCCGCTGGACCGTGATGGCGGCTATCGAGGAAGCGGTGCCTGCCGACGTTCTCTCGGCCGCGCTCTACGCACGCTTCCGCTCGCGCGAGGAGCACACCTTCGCCAACAAGCTCCTCTCCGCCATGCGCAAGCAATTCGGCGGTCATGTCGAGCCGAAGAGCGGCAAAGACCATGCTTAAGGTCGCGTCCACCCAAACTGTGCAGCAAACGGCCGTGCCGCCACCCTGCACGCTGGTGGTGTTTGGCGCGGCCGGCGACCTGACCAAGCGCCTGCTGGTCCCGGCGCTCTACAATCTCGCCGGCGCCAAGCTCCTGCCCGAGCGCTTCGCGGTGATCGGCATCGCGCGCGGCGAGAACGACGACGAGAGTTTCCGGCACTACCTCGCCGAGAGCACCCGCACGTTTGCCGGCAGCGCGATCACCCCCGCGACCTGGGACTGGCTGGCGCCGCATCTGCACTATCTGCGCGGCGACTTCGACACGCCCGAAACCTACAAAAAACTCGCCGACGCGTTGAAGAAGGCCGATGCGGCGCACCAGACCGGCGGCAATGTGGTGTTCTACATGGCGACGCCGCCGGCATTCTTTGCGCCGATCGTGCGCCGCCTCGCCGAAGCCGGGCTCACGCGCGAGGACGACGGCCGCTACCGCCGGGTCATTGTCGAGAAACCGTTCGGCACCGATCTCGCCTCGGCGCGCGCGCTCAACCGCGACCTGCTAGCGGCGCTTTCGGAAAACCAGATCTACCGGATCGACCACTATCTCGGCAAAGAGACCGTGCAGAACATGATGGTGTTCCGCTTTGCCAATGGGCTGTTCGAGCCGCTGTGGAACCGCGACCACATCGACCACGTGCAGATCACCGTGGCGGAAACCGTCGACGTCGGCCAGCGCGGCAAATTCTACGACGCGACCGGCGCGCTGCGCGACATGGTGCCCAATCACCTGTTCCAGCTGCTCTCACTCGCCGCCATGGAGCCGCCGACTTGCTTCGACGCCGAGGCCGTACGGGCGGAAAAGACCAAAGCGCTCTGCGCGGTGCATACCTTCGGGCCCGAGGATGCGCGACGCAATGTGGTGCGCGGGCAATATAGCGACGGCAAGGTCGGGGGCCGCACGGTCGAAGCCTATCGACGCGCCGCCAATGTCGATCCGCAATCGACGACCGAGACCTATATCGCCATGAAGCTTGCAGTGGATAACTGGCGCTGGGCCGGCGTGCCGTTCTATCTACGGACCGGCAAGGCGCTCAAGCGCCGCCGCAGCGAGCTGGTGATTCAGTTCAAGCAGGCGCCGCTGTCCTTGTTCCGCGACACGCCGGTGGAACGGCTGACGCCCAACGATCTCGTCCTGCACATCCAGCCCGAGCAAGGCGTGTCGCTATTCTTCAACGCCAAGATTCCGGGCCCAAGCGTGCGCACCGCCGGCGTCGAGATGGCGTTCAACTATCAGGATCATTTCAAAACTGTCGCCAATACCGGCTACGAGACGTTGATCTATGATTGCATGATCGGCGATGCGACACTGTTCAAACGCGCCGACGATATCGAGGCCGGCTGGTCCGTGGTGCAGCCGGTGCTCGACGGATGGCAGGCGGATCGCAAGAGCGGCCCGTCGCTCTATGCCGCCGGCAGCGAAGGGCCGGCGGACGCCGCCGCGCTGCTCACGCGCGACGGCCGGCACTGGCGCACGCTCGAATAGGAGCGATGACCATGGTGGCGCAGACGCGCAGGTCAGGGAAGCTCTCGCTGGTCATCGCCGACGTCGACGGGACGCTGCTCACCGAAGACAAGGTCCTCACTCCGCGCGCCCGCGACGCGGTGCATGCGCTGCATCGCGCCGGCATCGGCTTCGCCATTACCAGCGGGCGGCCGCCGCGCGGCATGGCGATGCTGATCGAGCCATTGGCGCTGCGCACGCCGATTGCCGGCTTCAACGGCGGTGAATTCGTCACACCGCAGATGGCGACTGTCGAGGAGCATCGCTTGCCGCCGGACACGGCGCGGCGTGCTGCCGATATGATCCGTCAACATAAGCTCGACCTGTGGGTCTACACCGATCGCGACTGGCTCATTCGCGATGGCAAGGCGCCGCATGTCGGGCGCGAACAGCACACCGTGCAATTCCCGCCGCAAGTCGTCGACGACCTTGGTGCCGCCTTCAGTCGCGCGATCAAGCTCGTCGGCGTCAGCGATGACCACGATGCCGTCGCGCGCTGCGAGAGCGACCTGCAGGCGACGCTGGGCGAACAGGCATCGGCGTCGCGCTCGCAACCCTATTACGTCGATGTCACGCATCCGCTCGCCAATAAGGGCACGGTGGTGGAGACGCTAGCCAAGCTTCTTGCGACGCCCAAAGAGCAGATCGTAACCATCGGCGACATGCCCAACGACACGCTGATGTTCCGCAAGAGCGGCCTGAGCATCGCTATGGGACAGGCCGACGACGCGGTGAAGGCGCAAGCGCGCTGCGTCACCGCGTCCAACAGGGAGGACGGTTTCGCCAAGGCGATGGAGCAGTTCGTGCTCGACGGCGCCGCGGCCGCATAGGAGGGCCGCCGATGACGCTTGCGCAGGAAGCCCATCTCGAGATCGTCGCCGATCATGAGGCGCTGGCGCGCCAAACCGCGGACTGGGTGCTCGCTGTCGCGCGTGAGCACAACGATCGCATCGCCATCGCGCTATCCGGCGGATCGACGCCGCGACGGCTTTACGAGCTTCTCGGCGAGCAGCCCTGGCGCGACACCTTCCCGTGGCGGCGCACGCACTGGTTCTGGGGCGACGAGCGCTTCGTGCCGGAGAACGACGCGCGCAGCAACTACCGCATGGTGCGCGAGGCGCTGCTCGCCCAGGCCCCGATCCCTGCTGATCATATTCATCCAATACCGACCGACGCAGCGACGCCCGCAGCGGCAGCCGACGCCTATCAGCGTACGCTGCAATCGTTCTACGGAGCGCAGCGCCTCGACCCTGCCCGGCCGCTGTTCGACATCATGCTGTTGGGGCTCGGGGCCGATGGGCATACCGCATCGCTGCTTCCCGGCAGTCCGGCACTGGCCGAGAAGGACCGATGGGTGATGGCGGTGCCGGCCGGGGCGCCGGAACCACGCATCACGCTGACCTACCCGGCGCTGCAGAGCACGCGTCACACCGCTTTCCTTGTCGTCGGTGCTGAGAAGCGGTCCGCATTCGCCCGCGCGCGCGGCGGCGACCAGGCTCTCCCAGCCGGCAGGCTACGGCCGCTCGGCGACCTGCATTGGTTCGCCGACGCCACGGCCGCGGGGAACCCGGAATAAGAGACGGACGGCAAACCCGCTGCCCCCTGGCGGCAACATCCTCGCAAGCCTAGCTTAAACGTAGAATTGCCCTGATCTGGCAATCTGGTGTAAGCCGGGTTCCCTGGGGCGAGCTCACTGGATGGCCCGGACTGATCTGGTTTTTTGGAGATTTCGTGCCCAATTCATCCAAAACTCCCCTCCTCGACACCGTTCACACCCCCGACGATCTCCGCCGTCTCGATCCCGGCACTCTGCGCCAACTGGCGGACGAGCTGCGGTCGGAGACAATCGACGCGGTGGCGGTGACCGGCGGCCATCTCGGCGCCGGCCTCGGCGTGGTCGAGCTTACGGTCGCCCTGCACTACATCTTCGACACGCCGCGCGACCGGCTGATCTGGGACGTCGGGCACCAGGCCTATCCGCACAAGATCCTCACCGGGCGCCGTGACCGCATCCGGACGCTGCGCCAGGGCGATGGGCTCTCCGGCTTCACCAAGCGCGCCGAGAGCGAGTACGACCCGTTCGGCGCCGCACATTCCTCGACCTCGATCTCCGCCGGCCTCGGCATGGCGGTGGCGCGCGATCTCGCCGGCGGCAAGAATCATGTCATCGCGGTGATCGGTGACGGCGCGATGTCGGCGGGCATGGCCTATGAGGCCATGAACAATGCCGGCGCGCGCAAGGAGCGGCTGATCGTCATCCTCAACGACAACGACATGTCGATCGCACCGCCGGTCGGCGCCATGTCCGCCTATCTGGCGCGGCTGAGCACCGGCAAGACCTATCAGACGCTGCGCGACGCGGGAAAGCAGATCACCGCGCATCTCGGGAAGAAGATCGACCAGTTCATCACCCGCGGCGTCGAGCATGCGCGCGGCTTCGTCACCGGCGGCACGCTTTTCGAGGAGCTTGGCTTCTTTTATGTGGGTCCGATCGACGGCCACAATCTCGATCACCTGCTGCCGGTGCTCAAGAACGTGCGCGACGCCGATCTCGGCCCGGTGCTCATCCATGTGGTCACGCAGAAGGGCAAGGGCTACGGACCGGCGGAGAACTCGGCCGACAAATATCACGGCGTGGTCAAGTTCGACGTCGCTACCGGCGCGCAGGTGAAGTCGAAAGCGAAAGCGCCGAGCTACACCAAGGTGTTCGGCGAGAGCCTGATCAAGGAAGCGCGCAAGGACGACAAGATCGTCGCGGTCACCGGCGCCATGCCGTCGGGCACCGGGCTCGACCTGTTCGCCAAGGAATTTCCCAACCGCATGTTCGATGTCGGCATCGCCGAACAGCATGCGGTGACGTTCTGTGCCGGGCTCGCAACCGAAGGCTTCAAGCCGTTCGCGACGATCTACTCGACCTTCCTGCAGCGCGCCTACGACCAGGTCGTGCACGACGTCGCCATCCAGTCGCTGCCGGTGCGCTTCGCCATCGACCGCGCCGGCCTGGTCGGCGCCGACGGACCGACGCATGCGGGATCGTTCGACGTCACTTATCTCGGTTGCCTGCCACGCTTCGTGGTAATGGCGGCGGCAGACGAAGCCGAGCTGGTGCACATGGTGGCAACCGCGGCTTCGATCGACGATCGGCCCTCGGCACTGCGCTATCCACGCGGCGACGGCATCGGCGTGACGATGCCCGAGGAAGGCAAGCCGCTGGAGATCGGCAAAGGGCGCGTGCTGCGCGAAGGCACGAAGATCGCGCTGTTCTCCTTCGGCGCACGGCTGTCCGAATGTCTCAAGGCCGCCGACGAGCTCGCTGCCTACGGCCTCTCCACCACGGTCGCCGATGCGCGCTTCGCCAAGCCGCTCGACGCCGACCTCCTCCTGCGGCTGGCGCGCGAGCATGAGGTGCTGGTCACCATCGAGGAAGGCGCCATCGGCGGCTTCGGCTCGCATGTGCTGCAGACGCTTGCCGAGAACGGCCTGCTCGACGGCAGCGTGCAGGCGCGCGCCATGGTGCTGCCCGACATCTTCATCGATCAGGACACGCCGGCGGCGATGTACGCCAAGGCGGGGCTCGACGCCAAAGGCATCGTCGCCAAGGTGTTCGAGGCGCTCGGCCGCGACCTCAGCGCGGAAAACGTCAAGCTCGCGTAAACATCGCGCCTTTCCAAAACACTGCTGAGTTTCACTCTGCGTGTTTCAGACGCAGGGTGAACTCTCGCGTGCTCTCCGGCGTTCGCCCGAAGGGCACCGGAGAAGCATCATGGCGGAACCCGATATCGACCGCATCTGGGAGCTGATGAGCTCGATCTCCTTCTGCATGCTCACGAACTGGGACGGCGCGCGCCTGCATTCGCGTCCGATGAAAGCGATGGTGCGGCGCGAGGAGAACGCGGTCTACTTCTTCACCGACGTGCGCGCGCACAAGGACGATGAAATCGTCCGTTTTCCGCAGGTGTGCATCGGCTTTGCCGATCCAGGCAGCCAGAAATACGTTTCGCTCTCCGGGAGCGCCGAAGTCCTTCGCGACAAGTCGAAGCTCCGCGAGCTCTGGGCGGCCCCGGCCAAAGCCTGGTGGGGCAGCCCGGACGATCCGAACGTGCGGCTGATCAAGATCACCCCCGACGAGGCCGAGTGCTGGGATGCGCCGGGCAACCTGATCAGCGGACTGCGCATCGCCCTCTCCATCATGGCCGGCCGTCCGCCGAACCACGCGGGCGAGCACCAGAAAGCGCGCCTGCGAGGCAGGTCATAAGCATATCCGATCGTTCGCCGACTTGTTCTGCAATGCGATTGCGGGCTATCGGAGACGCATGAACGCGTCCCGTGATCGCCTGCGCGCCGATCGTCTCCTGGTCGAGCGCGGCCTGTTCGAGAGCCGCGCCAAGGCGCAGGCCGCGATCGCCGCGGGGCTCGTCACCGCCGACGATCAGCCGGTGCGCAAAGCCGCGGACGAGATCGCGCGCGACGCGGTGCTGCACGCACAAGCTGTGCATCCTTATGTGTCGCGCGGCGGCGTGAAGCTTGCGGCAGCGCTCGATCATTTCGGCTTTGACCCGAAAGGCCGCATCTGTCTCGACGTCGGCGCCTCGACCGGCGGATTTACGCAGGTGCTGCTCCAGCGCGGCGCCCGGCACGTCTATGCGGCCGACGTCGGTCACGGGCAATTGCATGCGAGCCTGCGCGAACGGCCCGACGTGACGATGTTGGAGGGCACCGACATCCGTGCGCTCGCGTCCGCGCAGCTCTCCGGACCGCCAGATATCATTACTGCAGACGTCAGCTTCATCTCGCTCAAGCTGGTGCTGCCGGCTGCGCTGGCGCTCGCGGCGATGCCGGCGCAGCTCGTTGCGCTGATCAAGCCACAATTCGAGGCCGGCCGCGCGCATCTCAAGAAAGGCATCGTGCGCGATAGCGCGGTGCATACCGCCGTGTGCGAGGACATTGCCGCGCATGTCGCCTCGCTGGGCTGGCGTGTTGCCGGGGTCATCCCTTCGCCCATCGCTGGCGGCGACGGCAATGCGGAATTTCTTCTCGGAGCTGCCCGTGGCTGATCGACTGACCATTGCCCGCATGGGACATCGCGGCGACGGTGTTGCCGATGGGGCGGACGGGCCGACCTATGTGTCCTATACGCTGCCCGGTGAGACGGTGACGGCCGAGCCGGTTTCCGGCCATCCCGATCGGTATCACCTACTGCAGGTCGAGGGACCGAGCGCTGAGCGCGTGCAGCCGATCTGCCCGCATTTCGGCATCTGCGGCGGCTGCGCGCTGCAGCACTGGGATCGCGCACCCTATCGCGCGTGGAAGCGCGGCCTCGTCGTCGAAGCGCTGGAGCAAGCTGGGGTCGAGACCGTTGTCGACGAGATCATCGACGCGCACGGCGACGGCCGGCGCCGCGCCGTGCTGCATGCGCGGCGCGGCACCCGTGATGTGCTGGAGGTCGGCTTCACGGCACCGCGCGCGCATCACATCGTGCCGATCGACCGCTGCCCGATCCTCTGCCCCGCGCTTGCCGGCGCGATCCCCGCCGCCTGGGCGATTGCCGAAGCCCTCAAGCCTACGGGCAAGCCGCTGGACATCCAGGTCACCGCCACCGATAGCGGCCTCGACATCGACGTGCGCGGCTCAGGACCGCTCGACGCGCCGCGCTCGGCGGCGCTCGCGCAGATTGCCGAGAAGCACCGGTTGGCGCGCATCACCCGTCACGGCGAGCTGATTGCGCAGCGCGCGGCGCCGACGCTCAAGATCGGCCGCACCACGGTGGCGCTGCCTGGCGGCGCGTTCCTGCAAGCAACCGCACAGGCCGAAGAGATCCTGGCGAAGCTTGTCATCGAACATGTCGGCACGAGAAATTCCGTGGCGGACTTGTTTGCCGGGGTCGGTCCCTTCGCACTGCGGCTTGCCGAGCGCGCGCGGGTCATGGCCTTCGACAGCGACGAGGAGGCGGTGCGTGCGCTGACGCGCGCCGCGCAAACGACTTCGGGGCTCAAGCCGGTCAACGCGCAGGTGCGCGACCTCTTTCGCCGACCGCTGCTCGCGCAGGAACTGGGCAAGGCGCGAGCGGTGGTCTTCGACCCGCCACGCCAGGGCGCCGAGGCGCAGGCGCGGGCGCTGGCGGCGAGCAAGGTGCAGCTTGTCGTCGGCGTCTCCTGCAATCCGGCGACCTTCGCGCGCGACGCCCGCATTCTGATCGACGGCGGCTACCGGCTGATACAGGTCACGCCGGTCGATCAGTTTCGCTATTCAGCTCACGTCGAGGTGGTGGGAAGCTTCAGCCGGTAACGCCGCGCGCGAAGGGCGTCGGCGATGACATCCGGATAGGTCATGGCGCGCTTCTCGAAGCCATGCCAGGTCGCGTAGCCGATGGCGACGGTGACGAGGAACGCCACGAGCAGCGACGGCCAGAACGCGCCAACCACGAGCAGCGCGAACTGCTGCACCGGCCAGGCAAACACATACATGCCGTAGGACGCATCGCCTCCCCGGCCGAACCAGGCCATCAGCCGCGAGCTGCCCAAGCCGATCACCGCCAGTGCGAGCGAGAATGAGAGCAGCAAGCTGTTGATCGACGTGAGCTGTTGCACGAGCAGCACGCCGAGCAATCCGGCGAAACCGACAGCGGTGGCGCGACGGCGGATCGCGGGCCAGATGATCGCAACGACCGCACCGGAGAGGAAATATGAACCGAGCCGGAAGATTTCGAAACCCTCAAGCGGACCGACATAGAAGGTGCGTATGCGATCAGCATCGGCCAGGCTCCAGGCGAGGCCGATGGTGAGCGTGAGCAGGACGACAAAGGCGGCGCCTCGTGGACGCGCGAGGAGAACGATTAAAGCGAGACTGACGTAGAGCCACAGCTCGTAGGGCAGCGTCCACAGCGGCACATTGAGCGACGGGCGCACGGCATCGCTGAACACGCCAGGGATGAGCTGCGTCACGCCGCGCAGGAACAGCAGCATGTTGTCGGCCACGTAGGAGGCGTGCGCGCCGAGATGCGCGCCGTTGCGATACCAGATGAGCGTGACCAGCGAGGTCATTACCAGCGCGCAGCAAAGGTTGGGCAGAATGCGCAAGGCGCGCGCCGCGGCAAAGCGAACCCAGTCGGTCGAGCGCTGCAGCGAGAGGAAGATCAGAAAGCCGGAGAGGCAGAAGAACACTTCGACGCCGAGCTCGCCGAAATCCTGTCCGTAGCCGGGCACCTGCGGTTCGTCGAAGCCAGCCAGATCGAAATGATGGCTGAAGAGCACGCAGCACGCCGCGCAGAAGCGGACGAAGTCATAGCTGTTCGCGGCCCGCACGCTCACGGGGCCGACATCAGAATTGCGTGAGATCGTCATCGGCAATTGAACGCAACCGGTTGGCAATTCCTGCAGCATCCGCAGCAGGAGGAGGATGTTCAAATCCAAAGCCCCGGTAAGACTAATAAGCCTGCGTTAGCCTTGGTTCCGAACCGGCAGGACCGTTAACGCAACCAGACGCGCCGCAATGACGTAAGAAAAATGGATGACACGGCCATTACGAAGGCTGGCCGTGCCGGCTGTAAAATCGACTTCGATGTCGTGAAATTCGAGGAATTCCCCGTCAAGCGGATGCACCGCCTTGTACACCGCCTCCTTCACCACAAAGAGGAGCTTGCCGCGCAGCGGATCGTCGGCAAGGCGACGTTGCTCGGCGGCGGTGGCAACGAGCGCAAGCGTGTCGGCCGGCAGCGCCTCGGCAGGCTCCAAGTCAATGCCGATGCCCGCATAGGCCTCGCGACGGCCGATCGCGGCGACGGCGACGGTGTTGTCATGAGCGAAGGAGCCGACGACGCCCCGCGGCCATTGCGGCGCTCCGCTCGGTCCCTTGGGCAGCCCTGACGCCGGAAGCCCGAGCCTGCTCAGCAACTCCCGGGCAACGATGCGCGCGGCGCCGCTGGCGCGCCGCGCCGCAAAGCCGCGCGCGGAGATCGAGGCCGCCTCTTCCGGCGACAGAGCGAACTCATCGCCGGGTGCAATGATACGGCAGCCAATGAGGAGATCGGGTCGCGCCAGCGATTGCAGCGCCTCTGCGAGCGGCTGATTTCTGGCGGTGGTCATCGACGACACCGCGCGGCGAGTTTACTCCGCCGCCATGCGCGGCTCGAACGCCGGCTCGGCAAGATTGGCGGAGACCAGACGGGCCTCGGGCGCGGCGCCGCCGCGCACGAGCTTCGCCGGATTGCCGCGCCAGCCGGTGTAGGATTCCAGCGTCTCGCCTTTCATCAGGAAGCTGTCGGCGTCGAGCACCACATGGTCGCCCATGGTGACGCCATAGTGCACGAAGGCGCCAGGGCCGATGCTGCAGCCATTGCCGAGGCGGACATAATCCGACTTGAACACGCCCTCCTCCAGCGAATGCGCCTGCAACACGCAACCCTCGTTGAGATTGGCGTAGTCGCCGACCTCGGTGAGCGTGCGCTCGGTGATGGAGCGTCCGCAGTCGAACACCTTGCGGCCAACCTTCATGCCCATGGCGCGGAACATCATGCTGCGGAACGGCGTGCCGGAGAACAGGCCGGTGATCATCGATTCCGAAAGCTTCCAGTGGCGCTCATGCTCCCAGAAGTAACGGTCGTAGATGGTGACCATCTTCGGCTCGAGCCGCCTGAAGCCGAGGCTCGCGCGCTCGAGCAGCACGAACATGCCGATGGTGACGCCGGTGAAGACGACGGTCGCGGAAAACAAGGCGAACACGCCGAAGCGATCGTAACTGGCAAGCGCCGCGCCCCACACGAGCAGGGCCGCGAATACCGACAGCCATCGCGCAGCGAGGAACATCGCCGCAGTGATGGCATTGTGAATGTTCTTTTGGCGCAACCGAATACGGCGGGTCGGCGCGTCGATTGCGGCGTTGAGATCGCGGTCGCGATCGACCATGCGGGGGATCTCGAAGGCCGGCGAGCCGAGCAGCCCGACGTCTTCGCGCACCGGCCCGTCGATCGGGATCATGGTCTTGGTGCCGATCAGGCAGTTACGGCCGGTGCGGCCGTTCGGCGGGTAGAAGATGTCGTTGCCGAGATAGTTGTTGTCGCCGATCGTCGTTTCGGCGAGCGCGAACGACGTCGCCGACATGTGCATATTGATCATCGACAGACCGTCGGAAACCATCGTACCGCTGCCGATCTTGCAGAGGAACGGGTTCTCGTGGCGCTGGTTGGTGCCCATGTTGGAGCCGGTCTGCTCCACCTTGCCGAGCCGCCAGCCGACATAGCGCATATAGCTGACGACCAGGGAACTGTCCCCGAACAGCACGCAGAAGAATTCAGAATTGCTGACTCGCAGGATGATGCTCTGCAGCAGATAGTGGATGCCGTAGGCCGGATAGACCACGCCGGGCTTGAGGAAGGCCATGCACAGCCGCGGAACGACGTAGATCGCCGCGAGCCCTAGCAGCATCGAGCCGAAGAACAAGACGGTGGACATGCCGACGAGCGACAGCGTCGAGACGCCGGCGGTCAGATCGAGACCCGCGGTCTCCGCATATTGGTCCCAGAGCTGATAAGCGACGATCGGCGCCGGCACTGCGAACAGAATCAAGGCGGCAAGCTCGATCGAGGAATAGAACGCGGTCCGTAGCGCGCCGCAGTCCCTGCCCTCGATGGGGCAATAATCCGACGTGGTCTCGATTGCGGGCGAGCCGTGATAACGCTTGCCGTCGGGCACGCTCTGGCCGCTCTGCAGCGAAGAGGCGTGGCCAAGCTGCGTTTCGTTGCCCATCGCGGCGTCGATGTCGATGACGCTCGCTTCGCCGACGAAGGCGTTGCGGCCGATGTCGATGCGACCGAAATGGATGAAGTTCGACTGCGCGCGATAGCCAAGGACGATGGTGTCCTTGCGCAGGATCGAGTTGTCGCCAATCGAGAGCAGATCCGCGCACACCGGCCCATAGCGGCAGGCGATCACCACGTTTCGCCCGATCTTGGCGCCCATCAGGCGCAGGTAAACGTTGTAGATCGGCGTGCCGATGAAGGCGACGATCGGCGAGGTGCGCATCATCGTCTTCACGACCCAGAAGCGGAAGTAGTCGAGGCTCCAGATCGGGATCGACCGCGGCTTGAAGCGGCCAATGAGCAGCCATTTGGCGGCGATGGAGATGCCGGTCAGCGCCACAAAGGACAGCGCCGCGAAGACAACGCCGCGCGCGTAGAGTTCGAGCGCGCTATTGGCCTTGATCGTCCACTCGTAGCCGAAGTCGAGCACCCACAGGCCGAACAGCGCATAGACCGCGTAGAAGCCGAGCTGCAGCGCGCCGCAGGCGATGTAGGACAGGTCCGAGGGGATATGGAACGGCTCGCGTGCGGCCGCTACTACGCCCTCGACCGCCGAGTCGAGACGATCGGCAAGCTGCGCGATGGTCGGGTTCATGTAGATGTCGCGCATCGAGACGGCCGACATGCGCGGCAACTTGCGGATGCGCGCGCAGAAGCGCGCCATGATCAGCGAATTGGCGCCGAGATCGTCGAAGAAGTGATGCTCGGTGGAGACGCGCTCGACCTGCAGCACAGCGGCCAGCGCTTCGGCGAGCACGCGCTCGGTCTCGTTCGCCGGTACCACATAGCTCTGCCCGGCGGAGAAGCGCGGCACCTGTGGCTTGGGCAGGCGCTTGGTGTCGGCCTTGTTGGAGAGCGTCATCGGGATGGCCGACAGCTCTTCCAAATAGGACGGGACCATGTAGGCCGGCAGCTTGCTGCGCAGCGCCTTGGAGATCGCGTCGCGCGGGAGGCTCGCGCCGTGCTTGAAGGCGTAATAGGCGACGAGCTCGACCAGCCCCGCCTCCGGCTCGAAGGTGGTGACCGCGGCCTGCGAGACCTGCGGCAGGTCGAGCAGCACCGCCTCGATCTCGTTGAGCTCGATGCGATAGCCGCGGATCTTCACCTGGGTGTCGATGCGGCCGCGATATTCGATCTCGCCATTCCCATCGATCCGGCCGAGATCGCCGGTGCGGTAGATGCGGCCCGACGGATTGTTGTCGATCGGCACGAAGTCGCGGATGAACTTCTTCAGTGTCAGCTCGTCGCGATTCATGTAGCCGAGCGCGAGCCCGACGCCGGCGATACCGATTTCACCTAGCTCGCCATTCGGCATCAGCTGATCGGCGACCGGATCGAGGATGACGATCGAATAGGTCGGCAGCGGCACGCCGATGGTGACCGGCTTGTCCGGATTGAGCTCGGTGAGCGTGCAGGTGACGGTCGCCTCTGTCGGGCCGTAGGAATTGAGGATGGTGCGGCCCGGACGATACCAGCGCGCGACCAGGTTCTGCGGGCAGGCTTCCCCGCCGACGAGCAGAAGCCGCAGCTCCGGCAGATCCTGCTCGATGGTGGCGAGCAGCGTCGGGCAGCAGGCCATGCAGGTGACGCGGCGCTCGCGCAGGAAATCGGCAAGCTCGTCGCCGATCAGGCTCGCACCCGGCTTGCCGGGCACCAACGTCGCGCCGGCGAGCAGCGGCACCCAGATCTCCTCGATGGAGAAGTCGAAGGCGATGGTCATGCCCTGATAGATGCGGTCGCCGGGCGCATAGCCGTAGAGCTCGGCGGCGACGCGGACGAAATTGCAGATGCTGGCCTGGGCGATGGCGACGCCCTTCGGGTTACCGGTCGTGCCCGAGGTGTAGATGATGTAGCAGAGCGGATCGGCAGTCGGCGCCGCTTCGCTCACCGGCGTGGCATCGGACTTGAGGTCGATCTCGATCCTGGCGCTGTCGAGATAGATGCGCGCCACGTCGAGATCGGCGAGCTTCGCATCGAAGCCTGACATCGAGACGATGGCCTTGATATCGGCGTCGCCGAGAATGAAGCGGATGCGCTCGACCGGGAACGCCTGATCGAGCGGCACATAGGCGGCATTGGCCTTGAGCACCGCCAGCATCGCCACATAGGTGTCGGCCGACTTGTCGAAGAGGAGCCCGACGCGGTCGCCCGGCGCGACGCCCTGCTCGATGAGATAACGCGCGACCTGGTTGGCGCGGCGATCGAGATCGCGAAACGTGAGCACGACGTCATCGGTGACGATGGCGTCGCGCTCAGCAAAGCGCGCGCAGGCCTGCTCGATGAGGTGATTGAGTCGCTCGCCCAGCGTCCAGCGGATCTCGTTGCTGACCGCGTTCTGCGTGACGACCTGCGGGCGCACAACGCGCGGCACGCTCGGACGCAGCTCGACGACAGCGGCGCTCCCGGAGCGGCCAGCATTCGGATTGCGCATCTCGGGAGGTTGGTACATGGACGTAGTTCTTCTGCGTTGCGGCTATCGCTTGCGACCTTGGGCGAGGGATTTCGCGGTCGTGCGGGAAGACTTCTCGTGCGGCAAACATGTATCGCGAACGCGCCATAGCCGCAATGTAAAAATCAAAAAAAGCGCTGAAATAACAGTAACTTAACGCACGTTCAGCTTCGCATTAATCGACGTTCAGCGAGGTGAATGGATGTTCAGCGCGGCGCCATATTTGGCATCGCTAGCAGGGCAAAGATTAACGTGGATCAATTGCCCCAGCGCTCCTGCCACATGCGCTCGCCGATCAGGCAGGAGATGCGCGGGGCATCAGAAGAGACGGGCACAACGCGCGGCTCGGGCGTGCGTCCGGCGATCTCGAGGACGAGCTTGGTGCGCGTCGCCTGGATGAATTCCTCACGCGCGTGGATGGGGACGACGAAGGCGCCGGGACCGCCGATGACGCAGTCCTCATAATAAACGTCGAGATTTTCGATATCCATCATCCCGACCGAGGGCCGCTTGAGCATGATCGGCAACCCGTTGATGGTGATGCGCGCCGCCACCGCCGCATCGCGTGCGGCGGTCACCGGCGAACCGTTGTTGTTGACGCCGTCGCCGGAGACATCGATCACGCGACGAATGCCGCGATAGCCGCTGTCGTCGAACAGCGGCCGGGCGAACAGAAGTGCGCCGGAGATCGAGGTGCGCGAGGCGCGCCGGTACGGCGCCCGCGCAATTTCATTAGCCACGGCATCAGCGGATTCCGGGCCATCGATCAAACGCCAGGGCATCACAACCTTCTGATCCCAGGATCCAGCCCACTCGAAATAGGTGACGGCAACCTTGCCGTGGATGCCGTTCTTCAGCGCCTGCATGAACTCGCGCGAGGTGAGCGCCGTGATATAGCCCTCGCGCTGCAGCGCCTGCTCCTCGGGATCCATCGAATAGGAGACATCCACCGCGATGACGAGCTCGACATCGACCGGCATCGCCGTCGCGCGCGTATCGGCGAACTGCGGCGCGCGCAATGGCGCGGCCATCGCCACCGCGGCGCCGACAAGCACCGCTATCCCGGCACCGAATCTCCAGCAACGCGGCAGTCGCATTGTGGCCTCTTGCGCACGAACGTGCGAACTCTAGCACGGAACGATGCCACCTCCCCGCCCCGATTGCCGACGGGTTTGCCTGACCACTAAACTGGTTTCGACCCTGCACCGAACGGCGGAGGAAAACATGGCAACGGATCATCTTTCACGGGGCGGCCTGTCGCGCCGCGTCGTGCTCGGCGGCGCAGCCGCGCTGACCGCGTCACCAGCGCTCGCCGCCGGATGCCAGGTCGGCCCGCCGGCGCATGAGAAAGGCCCGCTGGTGTGGATGGGCCTCGACCAGATCGAGCTCGACGCCTCCTATGACCAGAGCGTCTATGCACCCCTGATCGGGCAGATCACCAAGCGCTTCGTCAGTGCCAGCGCCGCCGCACGGGTGCGGCTCGGCGCACCCAAGCGCCTGGCCTATGGCTCGACGCTGATCGAAGCGGTCGATGTGTTCACCGGCAAGCGTGCAAACGCACCTATCTTCGTCTTCATCCATGGCGGCGCCTGGCTGCGCGGCGAAGCCAAGGCTTATCACTTCATCGCCGACCTGTTCGTCAATGCCGGCGTCAATTTGGTGTTGCTGGACTTCATCAACGTCGGCGAAGCGGATGGCGACCTCACCGTCATGGCCGATCAGGTGCGGCGCGGCATCGCCTGGACCTACAAGAATGCCGCGAGCTTCGGCGGCGATGCCGGTCGTCTGTATATCGGCGGCCACTCCTCGGGCGGGCACCTCGCCGGCGTGGCGCTCGTCACCGACTGGCAGAAGGATTTCGGCCTGCCGGCGGACTGCATCAAAGGCGGGCTCCTCATGAGCGGCATGTACGAGATGAAGCCGGTGCGGCTGTCGAAACGCAGCTCCTATGTGAAGTTCACCGACGCGATGGAAGCGGCGATGAGCTCGCAGCGGCGGATCGAGAAGCTGCGCGCGCCGATCGTCGTCACCTATGGCACCAACGAGACGCCGGAATTCCAGCGACAGAACCGCGACTTCGCCGCGGCGGTGAAGGCGGCTGGCAAGCCGGCCGAACTGATCGAGGCGCCAGACTACAACCACTTCGAGATGTGCGAGTCCCTGGGCAATCCGTACGGTCCGAACGGCCGCGCCGCGCTCAAGCTGATGCAGTTGTCCACTTAACCCTCGAGCGCTTCGGTCGCGACGATCTCGATGCCGAAGCCGCCGAGGCCCACATAGGTTCGCTTGGTGGACGCCAACAGCCGGATCGACGAGATGCCGAGATCCTTGAGGATTTGGGCGCCGAGTCCGATCTCGCGCCACTGACTGGTACGCGCTGCTTCCGACGGCGTGTCGCCGCCATGCGGGATTTCCGATACCGGAACGCCGGCGGTGCCGTCGCGCATATAGATGATGACACCGCGGCCTTCGGCCTTGAAGCGATTGAGCGCGCCATGGATGGTTTTGGCGCCGCCGAACACGTCGCCGATGACGTCCGCACGGTGCAGCCGCGCCAGCACATTTTTTCCATCGCCGACGCGGCCATAGACGAAGGCCATGTGGTGCACCTTGTCGAAGGGCGTCACATAGGCATAGCCGCGCAACGGCCCAATCTCCGAGGTGAGGGAAAACTCGCCGACGCGCTCGACCAGCTTGTCGCGGACTTGCCGATAGGCGATCAGCTCGGCAATCGAGAGCCGCTTGAGCCGATGCTTCTCGGCAAAGGCGGTGACCTGCGGACCGCGCATCACCGAGCCGTCCTCGTTCATCAGCTCCGAGAGCACGCCGACCGTCGGCAACCCGGCGAGCCGGCAAAGATCGATGCAGGCCTCGGTATGCCCCGAGCGCATGAGCACGCCACCTTCGCGGGCGATGAGCGGAAACACGTGGCCGGGCCGCACGAAATCACTGGCGCCCATATTACCGTTGGCGAGCGCACGTACGGTGTTGTTGCGCTCCTCGGCGGAGATGCCGGTGGTGAGCCCATGGCGCGTGTCGACGGAAACGGTGAAGGCAGTGCCGAGCGGCGCGTCGTTCTGCGCCACCATGGGATCGAGGTGCAGGCGGCGCGCGCCATCGGCGGTGAGCGGTGCGCAAACGATGCCGGAGGTGTGGCGGATAACGAAGGCCATCTTCTCCGGCGTGCACAGCGAGGCGGCGACGAACAGGTCGCCCTCGTTCTCGCGATCATCGTCGTCGGTGACGACCACGATCTCGCCTTTGGCGAAGGCGGCGATTGCCTCGTCGACGCGCTGGTGGCTGTCGTCCACTGAACTCAGCTTTCCTTGAACGGCCACGGCGTGCCCTCGCCCACCTGGCCGCGTTGCCGCAGATAGTGATCCGCGATCACGCATGCCACCATGGCTTCACCGATCGGCACAGCGCGGATGCCGACACACGGATCGTGGCGGCCCTTGGTCACAACTTCGGCGTCGCGGCCATAACGGTCGACGGTCTTGCGCGGCGTAAGGATCGATGACGTCGGCTTCACCGCGAAACGCGCAACGATCGGTTGCCCCGAAGAAATGCCGCCAAGAATGCCGCCGGCGTGGTTCGACAGAAACACCGGCATGCCGGCATTGCCCATGCGCATCTCGTCGGCGTTCTCTTCACCGCTCATCGCCGCGGTGGCGAAGCCGTCGCCGATCTCGACGCCTTTGACCGCATTGATGCCCATCAGCGCGCCGGCGATATCGCCGTCGAGCTTGCCATAGACCGGCGCGCCAAGCCCCGCAGGCACACCGTCGGCGACGACCTCGATCACCGCGCCGATCGAAGAGCCGGATTTGCGCACGTCGTCGAGATAGCTCTCGAAGAATTTCGCCTGCTCGGCATCAGGGCAGAAGAACGGGTTGCGGTCCACCTCATTCCAGTCCCAGCGCGTACGGTCGACCTTGTGCGGACCCATCTGAACGAGCGCACCGCGCACGCTCAAGCCGGGCACGATCTTGCGCGCAATGGCGCCAGCCGCGACGCGCACAGCGGTCTCGCGCGCCGAGGCGCGCCCGCCGCCGCGATAATCGTGGATGCCGTATTTGACGTCGTAGGTGTAGCCGGCGTGGCCCGGCCGGTATTTGTCCTTGATCGCCGAATAGTCCTTGGAGCGCTGATCGACGTTTTCGATGAGCAGCAGAATCGGCGTGCCGGTAGTGACGTCCTGGCCGGACGTTTCGTCGTGAAACACGCCGGACATGATCTTCACCGCGTCCGGCTCCTGGCGCTGCGTGGTGAAGCGCGACTGCCCCGGCCGGCGGCGATCGAGATAGACCTGGATTTCGGCAGCGGTGAGCGGGATGCGCGGCGGGCAGCCGTCGACCACGCAGCCGATCGCCGGCCCGTGGCTTTCGCCAAAGCTGGTGAACCGGAAAAGCTGACCGAAGGTGTTGAACGACATGGGCGATCCGTCTGCGGGCGTTTAGGTAACCCGCGCCCGGATGCCGGTCAAATCAATGAATGCGCGCGGATCAGGCGTAACGAGCGAGCCGCCGATCCGGCGAAAACACATAGACGACGCCATGGTCCACATCGGCAAGCGGCGCGGCAGCAGCCGGCGCGATGCCAAGCCGCGCCATTAGCGCGCGCATGGTGCCGCCATGGGCGACGGCGACCGTGTCGCGGGTCAACGAGGCATACCAGTCGCCCATGCGGACGGTGGCCATCTCGTAACTCTCGCCGCCCGGCGGCACGAAGCGGTACTTGTCGTGCTCGCGCATGGCTAAACGCTTCGGGTCGCGCGTGCGCAGCTCGGCGATGGTGAAACCTTCCCAGGCGCCGAAGGCGATCTCGGCGAGCCGCTCATCGATACGATAGTCGGCGGGATCAAGCTCAAGCGCCGCGCGCGCACCCTCCATGGTCTGCCGCGCTCGCAGGAGGGGGCTCGACACATAATCGAAATCATCCGCAACGCGCGCCTCGCGCGCGAACAGGTCGCGTAGGATGTCGCCGCAATGCGCCGCCTGCGTGCGGCCGCGCGCGTTGAGCGGCACGTCGTGGCGGCCCTGCAAGCGCCCTTGCACGTTCCACTCGGTCTCGCCGTGACGGATGTAATAAAGCGTCGGCACTCGCGCTCGACGACTACTCTTTCCCGACCGCGATGTCGGGTGCGTCGGGATGCTTCATACCGACGATGTGGTAGCCGCAGTCGACATGATGCACTTCGCCGGTGACGCCGCTCGACATGTCGGAGAGGAAATAGACGCCGGTCTGCCCGACCTCATCGAGCGTGACGTTGCGGCGCAAGGGCGTGTTGAACTCGTTCCAGCGCAGGATGTAGCGGAAGTCGCCGATGCCGGAGGCCGCGAGCGTCTTGATCGGGCCCGAGGACACGGCGTTGACGCGGATTCTCTTCTCGCCGAGATCGGCGGCGAGATAGCGCACCGAGCACTCCAGCGCCGCCTTGGCGATGCCCATGACGTTGTAGTGCGGCATCCATTTTTCGGAGCCGTAATACGTGAGGGTGAGGATCGAGCCCCCGTTCGACATCATTTTCTCGGCGCGCTGCGTCACCGCGGTGAGCGAGTAGCAGCTGATCAGCAGGGTCTTGCTGAAATTGTCCGCCGTGGTGTCGACATAGCGGCCGTCGAGCTGGTCCTTGTCGGAAAAGGCGATGGCGTGGAGCAGAAAATCGATCGACCCCCAGGCCGACTGCACGGTGGAAAACACCGCGTCGATGCTCGCTGGATCGGAGACATCGCAATGCCCGGCAACCAGGCCGCCGACCTCCTGCGCCAAGGGCTCCACGCGCTTCTTCAGCGCGTCACCCTGATAGGTGAAGGCGAGCTCGGCGCCTTGACCTTGGCAGGCCTTGGCAATGGCCCAGGCGATCGAGCGATTGTTGGCAACGCCCATGATCAGCCCGCGTTTTCCGCGCATCAGACCTGAGCTTTCCGCCATCCAGTTCTCCGTGACAGCCGGGCGAGGCCGGCCGTTTCCTATGGCATAGCGGTTGCACCCCATCAACCATGCCCTGCGCCCTGGTGTCGCGGGGTGCGAGGGTGGAATAGCCTGCAGGTCCTGGTGTTTGCCAAGCGAAGCCGCGTGCGCTGGAAAGCGGCACGACGTTAAGGTTTCCGCGCAAAGGTCGCGAAGCCTTCCCGGCGCCACGGCACAATGTGATTGGTTAAACAGGTTGAGACGGCGAGACGCATGAGCCCCGCAGGATTCCGTCAAAGCGTGGAAGCCACCATCCCGGCGTTGCGACGCTACGCGCGGGCGCTCACGCGCGATTCCGACGTGGCCGACGATCTCGTGCAGGACACGCTGGTGCGCGCGCTGCGTTCGGAACATCTCTTCCACGGCGGCGACGTGCGCAGCTGGCTGTACACCATCCTGACCAATCTCAACCGCAACCGTCTGCGTTCGCTGGCGCGGCGTCCGACGCTCACGCCGATCGAGGACAACGACGCACCCGACTTCGCCGGCCCGGAGGCTGGACAGCGCGACATCGAGCGCGCGCTCGCCGGACTTGTGGAGGAGCAACGCGCAGCGCTGCTCCTCGTCGTGCTCGAAGGCTTGAGTTACCGCGACGTGGCCGAGGTGCAAGGCGTTCCGATCGGCACGGTGATGTCGCGGCTCGCGCGTGCGCGTGCGCAGATCAAATCCTATCTCGACGGCGAGCGCCCGGCGCTTCGCCGCATCAAATAAGCAAGGGCCTGCCCCGATGACTGACAATCACTCCCCCATCACCCCGGACGAGCTGCATGCTTATGTCGACGGCGAGCTTCCCGCCGACCGGCAGGAGGCGCTCACCGCCTGGCTCGCAAGCCACCCGGAAGACGCGGCCTTGGTCACCGCCTGGCGCGCACAAGCGGACGCGATCCGCGCGCGTTACGGCAGCATCGCACAAGAGAGCGTGCCGGAGCGCCTCAAGCTCGAGCAGCTGACGCGGCGCGGCCGCTCCTTCGCGGCAATGGCCGCGGCAGCAGTGATCGCGGCGTTCTTTGTCGGCGGTGCGACCGGCTGGATGGCACATGGTGCCTCGGCGGCGCAGCCGAGCGGATTCGATCGCTTCACCGCGGAGGCGATCGAGGCGTACAAAGTTTATGTGGTCGAGGTGCGCCATCCGGTGGAGGTCTCGGCCAACGAGCGCGTCCACCTTGGACAATGGCTGTCGAAGCGGCTCGGCAAGCAGCTCGTCATTCCCAATCTGGAGAAGGTCGGGCTCAAGCTCGTCGGCGGACGGCTGCTGCCGGGACCAACCGGTGCGGCGGCGTTCTACATGTATGAAGGCCCCTCGGGCGAACGCTTCACCATGTATTGCGCGCCCTCGAACTCGCCGGAGACGGCGCTGCGCTTCAAGGACGACCAACACGTCGCCGCGTTCTACTGGGTCGATAAGAACGTGGCCTTCGTGGTCAGCGGGCCGTCGGACCGCGACCGGCTCAAGGCCATCAGCGAAGCGATTTACGAGCAGGTCGACAAATCCGGCGACGCGAAGGGTTAACTAGCCGAGATCCTTGCGCGGATCATAGGGCTTTCCCTCGCGCAGCTTGCGCGCGAGCTCCTTGAGCTCCGCGTCGCTCTTCTCGGGCAGCACGATACGCACGGTGGCGAGCAGATCGCCCTTGCCGCTCTTCGCGGAGAGCCCCTTGCCCTTCAGACGAAAGGTACGCCCGGCATTGGTGTCCGGGGGGATTGCGAGCTCGACGGCGCCACCATCGAGCATTGGCACCCGCACCTTGGCACCAAGCACCGCCTCATAGAGCGTCACCGGCAGATCGAGCCGCAGGTCGTTGCCCTCGACCGTGAACAGCGGATGCGGTGCGACGGTAACCGTGATCAGCACGTCGCCTGCGCCACCCGGCCCAGGCAGGCCCTGTCCTTTGAGGCGGATGGTCTGCCCGCTGGCGATGCCCGCAGGGATCTTCACCTCGAGGTCCTTGCCGGTCGGCAGATGCACGCGGCGCGCGGCGCCCTTCACCGCCTCCGGCAGGGTGATGGTCAACTCGGCGCTGAAGTCACGGCCATGCGGGGCCGCGCCAAAATCCTCCGCCTCGAAATGCTGCTGGCCAAAGCCGCGCGCGCCACGCGCGGCGCCGCCGAACATGTCGCGGAGCACGTCCTCAAAGCCGCCACCACCGAACCCGCCGCCGGGTGCGCCGCCCGCTGAGCGCCGCTGGAAGCCGTCGGGCCCCCAGGTGAAGCTCTCGAAATTGCCCTCGCGGCCGCTGAAGCCGCCGCCACCGGGCTGGGCGCCGAAGCCTTCGAAGCCGCGGAAGCGCGGCTTGCCTTCGGCGTCGATCTCGCCGCGGTCGAAGGCCTTGCGCTTGTCCTCATCGCCGACGATCTCATAGGCAGCGTTGAGCTCGGCGAAGCGCGTCGCCGCCTTCGGGTCGTGCTTGTTGGCGTCGGGATGCAGCTTTTTGGCAAGCTTGCGGAAGGCGCTTTTGACTTCGCCCGCACTCGCAGACTTGGAAACCCCCAACACGTCATAGGGGTCGCGCATCCTCATCACTCCAATAAAGAAATCCCCTGGCCGATACGATTCCGGCCTTTGTCGTAATGTGGGGAGAAAGTGCCGCAGTTGCAACGAACCCAAACCGGGCTCGGAGCTTATTCAGGTCCGTTTCCAGGGCTTGAGCGTGCGCACTTCCCATTTGCCGGCCCGGGCCCGGCAGGCCTCACCCTGCAGCCAGTCCTCGGATCCCTCGTGCAGGTAGCTCGCAAGGAAGTCGCGACAAGTGAGCCCGTCCGAGCTGTAGGCCGAGGCGATCGCCGTCACGGTGCCGCGGGCGCCGGTCTTCGGGTTTTCCCAGGGCACGCTGACGTCCTTGCCGGCGCGCGTGAGCATCTCATTGACCGCCGCGCGCGTATAGACGAGGTCGGCATCGTGCGGCACCTCGGCCGGCTTGGCGGCAGCGATCGAACCGGTGATCTCGGTCTTGTCGGCGCTTTTCTCGCTCTTGTCGCTTTTGCCGAACGAGAAGGATTCGAGCTGGTAGGAGAGAGAGCAGCCGCCGCTCGTCAGCGCGAGCACAAGCAGCGCGGCGAGTGCGGCGGAACGCACTCCCGCAGCGCGCCATAGGCGCGCCGCCGGGCTTCCACTATATAGAGGCAGCCCGGAAGAACGGGTTACCAGACCGGCCAAAACGCAGTCCCCTGATGTCCGACACCGGCTCGATAGAACACCCGACCTGGTTAACGAGTGGTGATTTCACGCTCGCCGATGAGCCAATGCGCCTGTTTGACGCGTGGTTCCAGGAGGCGGCGAAAACCGAGCCGCGCGATCCGAACGCGCTGGCGCTCGCCACCGTGGACGGCTCCGGCCAACCCAATGTGCGCATGGTGCTGCTCAAGGGCGCCGACGAGCGCGGCTTCGTGTTCTACACGAATACCGCAAGCCGCAAGGGCACCGAGCTCGACGCGCAGCCGAAGGCGGCGCTGGTGTTCCACTGGAAGTCGCTCAATCGGCAGGTGCGTGTGCGCGGCCCCGTCGAGCGCGTGACCGATGCTGAAGCCGACGCATATTTCGCCACGCGTCCGAAGGGCGCGCAGATCGGCGCCTGGGCCAGCAAGCAGTCGACGCCGCTGGAGAGCCGGCTTGCTTTCGAGAAGGCGATCGCCGTCTACGCGGCGAAGTTCGCCATCGGGGAGGTGCCGCGGCCGCCGAACTGGTCGGGCTATCGCATCGTGCCGCTCAGCATGGAGTTCTGGCAGGACCGGCCGTTCCGCCTGCATGATCGCGTCGAATTCCAGCGCACGGCGCCGGGCCAGCCCTGGAGCAAGACGCGGCTGTATCCGTGATAGGCTCGAGTCAGCCAAAGGACCTTATGCCCAATTCAACGTCCAACCAGCCGCGCCGTACCCTGCTCCTCACCGGCGCCAGCCGCGGCATCGGCCACGCCACGGTGAAGCGTTTTTCCGCCGCCGGTTGGCGCGTGATCACCTGCTCGCGGCATCCGTTCCCAGAAAACTGCCCATGGGAAGCGGGACCGGAGGATCACATCCAGGTCGACCTCGCCGACAGCGACAGCACGCTCGCGGCGATTGCCGAGATCAAGCGCCGACTCGAGACCAGCGAGTTGCACGCGCTGGTTAACAATGCCGCGATCTCGCCCAAGGCTGCCGGCGGCAAACGGCTCTCCTCGATCGAGACCGAGGTGGAGGTGTGGCGGCAGGTTTTCCGCGTGAACTTCTTCGCCCCGATCATGCTGGCGCGCGGGCTCATCGACGAGCTCAAGCGTGCCAAGGGCTCGGTGGTCAACGTCACCTCGATCGCCGGTTCGCGCGTGCATCCGTTTGCAGGCGCGGCCTATGCGACCTCGAAGGCTGCGCTCGCCTCGCTGACGCGGGAAATGGCGTCGGACTTCGGCGCGGTCGGCGTCCGGGTCAATGCCATTGCGCCGGGCGAGATCGACACCGCGATCCTCTCGCCGGGCACCGAGAAGATCGTCGAGCAGATTCCGCTGCATCGGCTCGGCACACCCGACGAGGTGGCGAAGATCATCTACGTGCTGTGCACCGACACGTCGTCCTACGTGAACGGCGCCGAGATCCACATCAACGGCGGCCAACACGTTTAGGCGGCTTGCGGAAAAGTGTACGCCGCGTCCCCCGGCGCAGCGTGCGCGGTCAAGAGAGAAGAGGCCTTCCCAAGACGCGAGCGTCGCGACCTCAAGCGGGCTCAGTCGGTCTCTTGCGGGACGATTGAGCGGCGCTCGTCTCGACGCGGCTCCGCCTGACAGCAGTGAACCGCGGCCGCCACTGCCGAAATCCCGATCTTGCCGTAGCAGCGGTCGAGCTTTGCAGCTTCACCGGCGGTATCGCGGTCCGTCTGGGCGGACTTCGCGGCGTTCATGGGCTCCTCCGAGGATCGTTTCTTGCTGTTGGACATGACCAAGACTTGGGCTCGGACTGCGGCGGAAATGCGCGAGGAATCGTGATCTCTCGTGACATTTGTCGAGTAGCCGAGGTTCCTCTCATTAAGAGCTTGTTATGGTAAACGCTTGATTAAGCACTTCCGCCCATGATCCGTTTTGCGCCGTTCCGCTCGGGTCGGAGGGGCGTTTCGGCGGTGCGGCATTCCTGCAACAGGTTCACAGGAGCGGTACCGGAACCACCGGAGAATCCTGGTCTGACCGTGCTCCTTTCGGTTAATAAGGTTGTGAATTCGGGGGCCGTGTTTCGAACATTACCCGGACAAAAACGAGGAAAAGACATGGCGGCACGTGGGGTGGCGTTGGTTCTGATGGGCCTCGGGCTGGTGCTCGGCGGCTGCATGCAGGGAACGCTGGAGCCGGCGGCCGAGGCCAATTTGAAGCCGCGCGATAAGGCGCTCTTGGCCAAGGCCCCGTATGAGAACGTTGATATTCCGGAGCCGTACAAGCGGCACATCGTGACCTATCATCGCAAGGAAGCCCCGGGCTCCATCGTGATCGATAGCGATGCGCGCTACCTCTATTACGTGCTCCCGGACGGCAAGGCGATTCGCTACGGCGTGACCGTGGGCGAAGAAGCGCTGGCTTGGTCCGGCGTCGCCAAGGTCGAGCGCAAGGAAGAGTGGCCGACCTGGACGCCGACCGCAGAGATCAAGAAGCGCATGTCGGTGCCGGATTTCGTCGGGCCGGGCCCGCACAATCCGATGGGCGCGCGCGCGATGTACCTCTACGAAGGCAACAAGGACACGCTGTTCCGCATTCACGGCACCAATCAGCCGGAATATATCGGGCAGGCGATCTCCTCGGGCTGCATCCGCATGACCAACGAGGACGTCATCGATCTCTACAACCGGGTGAAGATGGGCACCGTCGTCGTGGTGCTGGCACCAGGCCAGGGCGACTCGCCATTCAATCCGGCGAAGATCGCACAGACACGATTCTGATCGGCCAAGAGGGCTGGGATGAAAGCGGCGCCACTTGTGGCGCCGCTTTTGTTTTGAGACGCTCGATAAATTGTCTGGATCAGCCGAGATCGATGCGCAGGATTTCGGGCGGCACACCGAGGCGTAACGGCACGATGCTGGTGCCGATGCCGCCGGACACGATCAAATGGCGGTTGTTCTCGACGATGTGGCCATAAGCGAAGCGCGCGCCGTATTCTGAAGGCGCCCAGAACGGCGGCACGAACGGCAAACGCACCTGCCCGCCGTGCGTGTGGCCGGCGAGCGTCAGCGACACGCGGTCGGGAATCTCGGTGAAGATATCGGGCTCGTGGATGAGCAGAATCACCGGATCGTCGGTGGTCACGCGCGCCAGCGTCGCCGGCAGGTCATCGACCCCCTGGAACTGATGACGGCCGATGCGGATGGCGATCTGGTCGCCAAGCCCGGCAAGCCAGAAGCGATTGCCACGATCGCCGAGGAGCAGCGCATCGTTCTCCAACACCGGCAGCTTGATGCCGGCGAGCGCGTTGCGCACACCCTCGATGTCGTACCACCAATCGTGATTGCCGAAGATCGAGTAGACGCCCAACGGCGCGCGCAGCCGCTTGAGCTCGCCGGCCCAGGCGTGGTGCGGCACCACTTCGGTGACGAAGGGATGATGCGCAAAGAAATCGCCGAGCAGCACGATCAGATCGCAACCGAGCGCGTTGGTGCGGTCGACCACTTCGGCGACGCGCGGCAGCAGCATATTCGGTCCGCCGGCATGCAGATCGGCGACGACCCCGATGCTCAACCGCCGGCCCATCGGCCAATGCGGCGGACGCAGCTGGTATTGCGTCACAATGAGATCGTGTGCCGCGACGCCGGCCGCATAGGCGGTGGTGCCGCCGACCACACCGGCGCTGCCGATCGCGCCGAAGCCACCGGTGATCAGCGCGCGCCGCGTCAGGCTGCGGGGCGCGGAGCCGCGGCGCGGGTGCTGATCCGGCAGGGTGTCGGTGGCACGGGCAATGGTCATGCGAGCGTCCATAGCGCAGGACTGGTGAAGGGAGGGTGCACAGCGTCAGACGGGGTTAAGGGCCGATGGGCGGCCGGGGCCGAGGCAGCGGAATTTCACCGGATTCTGGGCCATTCTGCGCGACAACGGGGTCGCGCACGTCCCATTGGCACAGACGATACCCGTTACGGCGCTCGATCAGGTCGAGATGGATGTGGTTCTCGTGATTGCCGTCGGCGCCGGGCCCCAGCACCGTCGTGAAGCGGCCGCAGGCGCCTTCTCGCATCCCCTCGCGGAACGCCTTATCGACATGCACGTCGGTGGGCTCGATTGACCGCCCATCGGCAAGTTTGAGCGAGCGCACATCGAGCGCATCACCCTTGGCATGCTCGCTGATCTTTGCGGTCGCGACGCGATTGCGGCCGCGGCATTCATAGGCATCGTAATTCTCGACCGACTTGAGCGTCGAGCCGAGCGCGGCCACGCGCTCGCGCAGATCGTCGCGCACCCAGGAGGCGATGGATTCGGCCATCGGGCAGCGCAGCTCCGGCGCTGGCAGCAGCGCGACGCGACTCTTGTCCGGCATGATGACATCCTCGATGCGCACCATGTCGGTGCCGCCGCAGGCTCCGGGACCGAGAAGGCGCGGCAATGGCGTGATCGTGGCGACTACGGACAGCCGCTTAAAGCAGTCCGACGGCTCGCTGGTCAGCTCGGCCGGATTGAAAGGCGGCCACGGCGCGGCGTTCGCTTCCGGCGGACGCGGCTGCGGGAGCGGAATATCCTCTGCCGCGGCCAGCCCATTCACGGCCGCCAGCATGATCATGGCAATCACAGCCCTCACCTTTCGGCATCTTTGCCATAAATGCGGCATTCTGCGGGCTTCGCCGCCGAGGAAACGGAACCGGATGCAATGACCAGCTTCGATGTCGCCGTCATCGGCGCCGGCGCGACCGGGAGTGCCGCGCTCTACGCGCTGGCGCGACGCGGCCTGCGCGTGCTTGGACTCGAGCAGTTCCGGGCCGGGCACAACAGAGGCTCTTCGCACGGCGTGAGCCGCATCATCCGTTACGGCTACTACGAGCATCCTTCCTATGTGCCGCTGGTCCGGCACGCCGATGCGCAGTGGCATGCGATCGAGCAGGGCAGCGGGCGCACATTGCGGCATCGTACCGGCATCCTCGAGATCGGTACGCTCGATGCCACGCTGATCCGGGGAACGCTCGCCTCCTCGCGCGAGCACGGACTCGCGCATGACGTTCTCGACGCCGGCGAGGTGATGCGACGCTTTCCTGCGTTTCAAATCCCATCCGACTTTATCGGCGTGCTGCAGCCTGACGGCGGCTGGCTCGAAGTCGAGCCGTCCATTCATGCGCTGCTCGACCTGGCGAAGGCGGCACGCGCGCAGCTGCGTGAAGGCGTGCGCGTGCGGGGCCTCGAGCCGAATAACCGTGGCGTGCGCATCATCATGGACGATGGGAGCATCGAAACGCGCAGCGTCATTGTCGCGGCGGGCCCGTGGATGCGCGCCTTCGTCCCCGACTTGCCGCTGCGGGTGACGCGGCAGGTTGTCGGCTGGTTCGACCCGCTCGAACCGCAGCTGTTCGCGCCGGAGCGCTTCCCGATCTTCATGCTCGAGACGCATCATGGCATTCACTACGGCTTCCCCCTGCATGTGCAAGGGCTGAAGATCGCCAAGCATTTCCACAGCAACGAAGCTGTCGATGCCGACCGCGTCGATCGCACGATCTCCCGCAAAGACGAAGCGACGATGCGGGAGGCCATCGCCGAGCACCTGCCGGCGGCCAATGGGGCACTGCGCCGGGCAACGCCGTGCCTCTACACCATGACGCCGGATGGCGATTTCATCCTCGACCGGCTGCCGCAGCATCCGCAGATCGTCGTCGCCTCGCCCTGCTCCGGCCATGGCTTCAAGTTCGCCCCGGTCATCGGCGAAATTCTCGCCGATCTCGCTACGGGCAAAGCAACGGCGCACGACATTTCGCGCTTCCGTATCGGGCGTTTTGCCTAGGGACCTGCGCATCCCGCGGCGCAGCACGCCCGTATTTTTCACGGTTGCGCCCGCTTTTATGCGGGCTAACCTAGGCGCGACCATTTGAGAGGATGGTCCAATAAATGAGGGGAGAAACGCCATGCTCGGCCTGATGCAGGATTGGCCGCTGTTGTGCCATCGCATCATCGACCACGCCGCCATCTATCATGGAGAGCGGCCGGTGGTGACGCGATCGGTCGAGGGGCCGATCGTCGCCACCAACTATGCCGAGATCCGCGCCCGCGCGCTGAAGGTCGCGCAGCGGCTGGAGAAGGATGGCGTCAAGCTCGGCGACCGCGTCGCCACCATGGCCTGGAACACCTGGCGGCACATCGAGAGTTGGTACGGCATTCTCGGCGTCGGAGCGATCTACCACACCGTCAATCCGCGCCTGTTCCCGGATCAAATCGTCTGGATCATCAACCACGCGGAAGACCGCGTGATGATTCTCGACACGACCTTCGTGCCGCTGCTCGAGAAGATCGCCGACAAGCTGCCGTCGATCGAGCGCTACATCGTGCTCACCGACGCCGAGCACATGCCGAAGACGACGCTGAAGAACGCGGTCGCCTATGAGGACTGGATCGCCGAAGTCGACGGCGACTTCGCCTGGAAGAGCTTCGACGAGAACACCGCCGCCGGCATGTGCTACACCTCGGGCACCACCGGCAATCCGAAAGGCGTGCTCTATTCGCACCGCTCCAATGTGCTGCACGCCTTCATGGCGGCACTGCCGGATTCGAAGAACCTATCCTCGCGCGACGTCTGCATGCCGGTGGTGCCGCTGTTTCACGCCAATGGCTGGTCGCTCGCGTTCTCGACGCCGATGGTCGGCGCCTCGCTGGTGCTGCCGGGCGCCAAGATGGACGGCCCCTCGATCTACGAGCTGCTCAACACCTACAAAGTCAGCTTCACCGCCGCCGTGCCGACGGTGTGGCTGATGCTGCTGCAGGATCTGGAGAAGACCGGGGCGAAGCTTCCACACCTCAAGCGCGTGGTGATCGGCGGCTCCGCCTGCCCGCGCGCCATGACCAAGACCTTCCAGGACGTCTACGACGTCGAGGTGGTGCACGCCTGGGGCATGACCGAGATGAGCCCGCTCGGCTCGCTGTGCACTCTGAAGCCGGAATATGTCTCGCTCTCGGGCGACGAGAAGCTCGACCTGCAGCAGAAGCAGGGCCACCCGCCATTCGGCGTCGAGATGAAGATCACCGATGATGCCGGCACGCGGCTGCCATGGGACGGCAAAAAATTCGGCCGCTTGAAGGTGCGCGGCCCGGCCGTGGCCAAGGCCTATTACAAGGGCGAAGGCGGCAGTATCCTCGACGACGAGGGCTTCTTCGACACCGGCGACGTCGCCACCATCGATCCCTACGGCTACATGCAGATCACCGACCGCTCCAAGGACGTGATCAAGTCCGGCGGCGAATGGATCTCATCGATCGATCTGGAGAACCTGGCGGTCGGGCATCCGAAGGTTGCGGAAGCCGCGGTGATCGGCGTGCGGCATCCGAAATGGGACGAGCGCCCGTTGCTGGTCATCGTGCTGAAGAAAGGCGAAAGCGCGAGCAAGGACGAGATGCTCGGCTTCATGCGGGGCAAGATCGCCAAATGGTGGATGCCGGACGACGTGGTGTTCGTCGACGAGATCCCGCACACCGCGACCGGCAAGATCCAGAAGATGACGCTGCGCGAGCGCTTCAAGGATTACGTGCTGCCAACAACGGTGCAGGCGGCGGAATAGCGCGGCTGCTCATTCTGTAGCCGGGATTTCGCACCAGCGCTGCCACATCCTGCGGTAGCTCGCCTCGACCGCGCGGGCGAAAGCAGTGGCATCGCACAGCGGCGAGTCCGCCACGCGCGCACGCAAGGAGCGCCGTATATCCGCCAGCGCCGCAGCATCCGCCGCTCGCGCGCAGGCGATGCGCACATACTCGTCGACCGATTCGGCGATCCAGTCCGTAAGCCCGACCCGGCTGAGCAAGCTCGCGCCCACCCGTCCCGCATGGCATTCGCCGCGTAATGTCACCACCGGGACACCCATCCACAGCGCCTCGCAGGTCGTCGTCGTGCCGTTGTAGGGAAATGTGTCGAGCGCGATATCGATCTCGTTGTAGCGCGCCAGATGACCGGCACTGCTCGAGGCCCAGCCATCGAGGGTCACGCGCCCTTCCGCAATGCCCCGCTCCTGCAGCCGCGCGAGATAAAGTGCGCGTGTCGCCGCATCGGCGAACGGCTTTCCTTTCAGAAGGAGACGCGCCTGCGGCATCGGGGTGAGCACCGCCGCCCAGGCGTCGAGCGTCGCCGCCGAAATCTTGGCGGGATTATTGAACGAGCCGAAGGTGATCGTTCCCGAGGTCACGCAGGGCGGAGGCGTGGGCTCGGGCGCATCCGCCGCGCCGGCATAACACAACAATCCGTCGAGGCGGACGAGTTGCTCGCTCGAGCAGGCGTCGGATTGGCCTGGCGGATCGGTGACGGGGTCGACCAGCCGATAGTCGATCGCCTGCAGGCCGGTGGTGTTCGGATAGCCGAGCCAGGTCACCTGCACCGGCGCCGGCTTGCGCGCGAAAACCAGCAGGCGATTGTGCGCGGTGTGGCCGGCGAGATCGACGAGGATGTCGATCCCGTCGGTGTGGATGCGCTCGGCCAGCGCGTCGTCCAACATGCCGACGCTCGAGACCCAATGCTCGGCGAGCGCGCTGATACGCTCTGTCACCCGGTCGCGCCGCGGGACCTCGGCATAGCAGAACACCTCGACCACTTGCCGATCATGCGCCGCAAGCAGTGGCTCGAAGAAATAAGCCACCGAATGGGCGCGGAAATCCGGCGAGACATAGCCGACGCGCAGGCGCCGTCCGGCGCCGTGCGCATTGGCGTAAGCGGAAAAGCGCCGCAGATGCGCGGCGTGCTGTGCGTCCCAATTGCGGTGCTCGGCGAAGACCCGATCGGCTGCCGCGTCAGCGTTGTAGTTCAGCGCGAACAGCAAATTGGAATGCGCATCGATGTGGCGCGGATCGCAGATCAGCGCCGTGCGATAGGCCGCGAGCGCCGCATCGAGCTCACCCTGCTGCGTGAGCACGATGCCGAGATTGGCGTGGGCGTCGGCATAGGCGGGCTTGATGCTGATCGCCGCACGATAAGCCGCAGCGGCGTCGGCCAGCGCCCCTTTGTCTTTCAGCGCATTGCCGAGATTGTAGCGGACCTCGGCATTGTCGCGATCGATGGAGACGGCCTCCCCGTAGGCGGCGATTGCCGCATCGATCTGGCCTTGGGCGGAGAGCGCGTTGCCGAGATTGGCGAGCGCGCGGAGAAAGCCCGGCCGGCAGCGCGCGGCGTGACGATAAACAGCGACGGCTGCGTCGAGCTCTCCCTGATCGCGCAAAATATTGCCGAGATTGTAGTAGGCGTCGGCATGGTCTCCCCGCAGCGCGATGGCCTGCCGGTAGGCCGTGATCGCTTCGGCGTGCCGGCGTTGATCGTTCAGGACGTTGCCGAGGTTGTAGAACGCCTCCGCATTGTCCGGTCGCATGCTCAACGCTTGCCGATAGGCGATGACCGCCTCGTCGAGCTTGCCTTGGTCCTTGAGCACATTGCCGAGGTTGGAGCAGGCTTCGGCGTAGTTGGGCTTGATGGCGATGGCCCGCCGATAGACGATGGCCGCCTGGTCGAGCTGGCCTTGCATGCGCAGTGCTACACCCAGATTGGCATAGGCCTGGACCAGATCGGGCTTACGCTCGATCGCGGCACGATAGGCGGCAACGGCGTCATCGAGATGCTGCAGCCCCATCAGCGTATTGCCGAGATTGTAATGCGCATCGGCATTATCCGGCGCGAACGCGATCGCCGCGCGATAGGCCGCTGCCGCTTCGGCGAGCTTGTTCTGCTGCTTGAGCGCTGTCGCCAAATTGAATGCTGCACCGGCATGCTGCGGCTCGACCAGCAGAAGACGGCGGTAACAAGCCTCCGCTTCGCCGACACGCCCGGCCTGATGATGGCGCAGCGCCGCCTCGAACAGCGGAGCGGACGTCGAGGCCGGCGCGGCTGGCGCCGACGAAGGCCGTTGTGCAAGCTTGGCGGAGGCGCGGCGTTCTTTGCGATTCATATGTGCAAGCGAGCGTGGCGTCTTGAACGCAGCCGACGAATCAGACGCCTGGATGACATAAAGACATTCAATAGTTGATATGGAACCGCAATGGCCGAATGCCGAGAGAAAATGCATCCCGGTTGCGACCGCCAAGAGGGATGGCTAGGCTTGCCAAGAAACCCGCACCCGATGGACCCGTCATGACCCAAAATCCGGCCGTCGGTGCGGGCGCCGCACCGAGTACCACTGCCCCGTTGGGTGACATCCGGCTGCACATCGGCGGACGACAGAAGCGCGAGGGCTGGATGATCCTCGATGCGCTGCCCGGCCCGATCGTGGATTTCGTCGGCAACTGCAACGACCTGTCGTTTCTCGCCGACGGCAGTTGCGCGGAAGTCTATGCCTCACATGTGCTCGAGCACCTCGGATACGACGTCGAGCTGCCGACGACGCTGATCGGCATCTATCGCGTGCTCAAGCCCGGCGGCCGTCTGCGCGTCGCGGTGCCGGATCTCGAGATGCTCTGCCGGTTGTTCATCAACCCGGCGCTCGACGGCGATGCGCGCTTCCAAGTCATGCGCATGATGTATGGCGGCCGCACCACGCCATACGATGTGCATCATGCCGGCCTGAGCTTCGATTTCCTCACGGCCTACCTGCACGAGGTCGGGTTTCGCGATATTCAACGCGTGGCGGAATTCGGCCTGTTCGACGACGCCAGCACGCTGCGCTTTGCCGACGTCCCGGTCAGCCTCAATGTCGAGGCGCGCAAGTAGACACGATGCATTCCATCGATGCGGCGACATCACCTGCGGGAGGGGGCATGCCGCAGCCGAGCCCGGATACGGCCGGTGTGCGCTTCCTCGGCGAGCGGAACGACTTCTTTCGCCTGCTGGCGCGCGGCTCACTCTTCCTGATGGTCACGCTCGGCATTTATCGCTTCTGGCTCAACACCGACGTGCGCCGGTTCCTGTGGTCGAACACGGAGGTCGCCGGTGAGAGCCTCGAATACACCGGCACGCCGTTCGAGCTGCTGATCGGCTTCCTGATTGCCATCGCCATTCTGGTCCCGATCTACGCGCTGCTGTTCCTGGCAACGCTGCAGCTCGGAACCATCGGCCAGTTCTCCGGCGCAATCGGTTTCGTGCTGCTCACCGTGCTCGGTCAATATGCGGTCTATCGCGCGCGGCGTTATCGCCTTACCCGCACGGTCTATCGCGGCGTGCGCTTCCATCAGGACGGTTCGGCGTGGCGCTACGCAGTCTGCGCCCTGTTCTGGTGGACCTTGACGATCCTGACCGTGGGTTTGGCCTACCCGTGGAAGGAATCGCGGCTCGAGCGGTTCAAGATGCGGAACACCTACTACGGCAACGTGCAAGGCGCCTTCGCCAGCTCCGGTCTGCGCCTGTTCTTGCGCGGCCTGCCGATGTGGATCGTCGTCGTGCTGCCGTTGATCGCGGCGGTGGTTGCCTTCCCGGCAACCGCTGATCTTTCCGCGCTGAAGCAGGCGATCGCGCAGGGCGACGGTGGCGCGGACGTGATGAGCCGCATCGAGGGCGCCAATCCGCAGCTCTATGCGGTGATCGTGTTCGCCATGCTGGCCGGGGTGTGGAGCATGATCATGGGCGCCGTGCTCTATCCGGCGTTTCAGGCCATGCTGATCCGCTGGTGGGCGTCAGGCATCCGCTTCGGCGATCTTGTGGTGAAATCGAAACTGCGGACCGCATCGATCTACGGCGGCTATATGCGCTGTCTCGGCTATAGCCTGCTGTTTTCGTTGTTTCTCGGCGTCGTCATCGGTACGCTGACGGTCTCGCTAATGGGCATTCTGGGGGCGATCAAAAGTGCCCCGCCGCAGGCCAAGGAAATCCTGACGGTCGGCATCGGCCTCATCAGCTACGTCGTCTCGATGCTCGGCTATTCGGCGATCTACCAATCCACCGTCAAATTCGCGTTCTGGCGCTTCGGCGCGGAATCGCTTGAATTGTCCGGCATCCATGTCCTCGATCAGGTGCAGGCCACCGGAGGACCGAGCTCGCCCGTCGGCGAAGGGCTGGCCGACGCGTTGAATGTCGGCGGATTTTGACGCAAGACTTTCCGATGAGCATGGGGACCGGCACTTTTTATGATGGCGCAACCAGTGCGCGGCAGACGGTGACCGTCGAGCTCGCGGACGACGGCCTGCGCATCGGCACGCCGGATGGGCGGCTGATCGCCGAGTGGCCGTATCACCAGTTGGAGAGCCTCTCGGCACCGAACGATGTGCTGCGGCTTGGCCGGCGCGGCAGCAAGGTGCTGGCTCGCCTCGAGATCATTGACCCAACGCTTGCCGGCGCCATCGACGCGCATGCCGCGCAACTCGATCGAGGCGGGACGATCCAGCGCCGGCAGCGCGTCAGCGTCGTGGCCTGGAGCGTCGCCGCGACCATCTCGCTCATCCTGGCCGCCTGGTTCGGCGTCCCAGCGATTGCCGACCGGCTTGCTCCGATCATCCCGCATGGCATCGAACAACGTCTCGGCAACGCCGTGGACACGCAAGTCCGCGCCATGCTCGACAATGGACACGGCAAGGAGCCGTTCGATTGCGGCCAGCAGGCCTCGGAACAGGCAGGCCGCGCCGCACTCGACAAGCTGATGCAGGTGCTCTCGAACGGTGCGGCGCTGCCATTCCCACTGCGCGCAACTGTGGTCCGTCGCAAGGAAGCCAACGCGATCTCACTGCCGGGGTCGCAGATTTACGTGTTCCAAGGCCTCCTCAGCAAAACCGACAACGTCGACGAACTCGCCGGCGTCATTGCCCACGAAATCGGCCACATTGCGCATCGCGACGGAACCAAGAGCGTCTTGCAAGGCGCCGGCCTCTCGTTTCTGTTCGGCATGCTGCTCGGGGATTTCCTCGGCGGCGGTGCCGTGGTTTTCGCCGCCAAAACGGTCTTGCAATCCTCGTATTCGCGCGAGGTCGAGACGGCCGCAGACACCTATGGAGTGAACCTGATGAACAAGATCGGTGCCAACGGACGGGCGCTGGGCACGCTGCTCGCCAAGATCGGCGGCGCCACCGAGCCGGGCATGACGATCCTGCTCGATCATCCGCAGACGTCCGCGCGCGTCGTCGCCATCAACAAACTGGCGTCGGCGACGCACTTGCCGGCACCGCTGCTCACGGCGAGCGAATGGACGGCGCTCAAGCACATCTGTGGAGACAAGTGAAATGGCGCGGCGGCGTTTTGGTGACGAGGCGCGATCGGCGCTTGCCGTATGGGCCGGGCGCCTCGCCTGGTTCTCGCTGGTGGTGGCCGCGCTCTCGGTCATCATCGTGCGCTCGGCGCTCCTGGAAATCCAACCGGCGCTGGCCACTTTCGGCGCGGCGCTGCTGTTCGCCTTCTTCGCCATCCTGCTGGCGCTGCTCTCCTTCATCGGCATCTGGCGGCAGGGGCTCAAGGGTCTCGGCTCGGCGCTGCTCGCCATCGGCATCGGGCTCGCGCTACTCGCCTACCCCGCCTATCTCGGGTATCGCGCCTATCGGTTGCCTGCGATCAACGACATCACGACCGATTTCAACGATCCACCGCGCTTCACGGTCACTGCATCGATGCGGCCGCGCGGCGCGAGCTATCCGGGGAAGCAGGCGGCGGACAAGCAGCGGGCCGCCTATCCCGATATCGAACCGTTACAGCTGTCGGTTTCGGCGCAGGCCGCCTTCGAGGCCGCCATCACTGTGATCACCAAACGAAAATGGCTCGTCGTCGACGCGCGCGCCCCGACGCCGCAGCGTCGTGAAGGCACCATCGAGGCCGTAGCGCGCACGCCAATCATGGGTTTCCGCGATGACGTGTCGATCCGCATCCGGCCGATCAGCGGTGGCTGCCGGGTCGATGTGCGCTCGGCATCGCGTTACGGCATCCACGATTTCGGCGCCAATGCCTCGCGCGTGCGCGCGCTCACCGAGGATATCGATGACACGGTGAGCTCGATGCCCGCGGACAAACGCGCGCCACCCGAGCCGGAGAAGCCCGCGCCGGGGCAGCGGCGGCAACCGCAGCCGCGGCGTTAGCCGGCGAGCCGATACGTACCAGCGATCGACGGCGCGCCATCGGTGGCGACGACGCCGCGCGCGACCAAGTCCTCGAGATGCGCCAGCACCGAGAGCCCGGCGGCGCCGCCGAGCCGCGGATCAATGCCGATGTAAATCGCGCGCACGAGCGTCGGAATATCCGCCTCCCCTTTGGCGAGGCGGTGCAGGATCGACTCCTCGCGGCCTTTGCGATGGGCAATGTAGGCTTTCACGAAAGCCGGCGCATTGGGAATTTCCGGACCGTGGCCGGGGAAGTAAAGCGTCTCATGGCGTTTCTCGAGCTTGTAGAGCGAATCCATGTAGTCACTCATCGCGCCGTCGGGCGGCGCCACCACCGAGGTGGACCAGCCCATGACGTGATCGCCGGCGAACAGCGTATCGCCCCCGCGCAACGCGAACGCCACGTGATTGGCGGTATGTCCCGGCGTGGTCACCGCCTCGATCGTCCAGCCATCGCCGGTGACGACCTCCCCGTCCTTGAGAGCGATATCGGGCCGGAAGTCGTGATCGCCGCTGGAATCGAGCGGATTGAGCTCGCCGATATGCAGCGGCCGTGCCGAACGGTGTGGCCCTTCGGCATAGACGGCCGCACCGGTCGCGGCCTTGATCCGCGGCACGCCGGGCGAATGGTCACGATGCGTATGGGTGACGAAAATATGCGTCACCGTCTCGCCGCGCACGGCATCGAGCAGAGCCTGCGCGTGAGCCTCGTCGGCCGGGCCCGGATCGATGATCGCGACCTTGCCGCGACCGACGATGTAGCTGACCGTACCCTTAAAGGTGAACGGCCCGGGATTGTTGCAGAGGACGCGACGGACAAGCGGCGTCACCTGCTCGACGGTGTCGGGGGCGAGGGGGAAGTTCTTGTTGAACGGGATGTCGTCGGGCATGGGCGCGAAACGCAAGGGATTGATGCAGATGCATAGGCCGAATGCGCCCGCCTCGCCAACCCCTGATTGGCGAGCGCAATGCTGATCTTCCGGTTATGGTGTCCATCCTTAAAACAGCAAAGGCCCGTCATGTCGCCTGTCGAGAAAATCGAAGCCGCGCTGGAGCAGCGTTTCGGAGAAAAGCTCCACGTCGATCCCGCGCTGGCCGGGCTCAACGAGATCGCCCGCATTGCCGGTCATGGCACGCATCGCGCCTATCTCGACAAGCCCATCAACGAGGAGCTTCTGCGCTTGCTCTGCGCCTGCGCCCTGTCGGCGCCGTCGAAAAGCGACCTGCAGCAGACCGACATTCTCATCCTGCGCGACAAAGCGAAGCGCGAGACCGTCGCCGGGCTCATTCCCGATATGCCGTGGATCGCCGCGGCGCCGGCGTTTCTCGTTTTCCTCGCCAATGGCCGCCGTCTCACCGAGATTTCCAGACTCCGCGGCAAACCCTTTGCCAATGATCATCTCGACGCGTTCTTCAATGCCGCGGTCGATGCCGGCATCGTGTTATCGAGCTTCATTCGCGCCGCGGAAAGCGTCGGGCTCCGCTGCTGCCCGATCAGCGTCATTCGCGACCATGTGACCGCTGTGAGCAAGCTCCTGGAACTGCCGCCGCGCGTCGTGCCCGTTGCTGGCCTCTGCGTCGGCTGGCCACAAGGCGACGTCGGCATCGTGCCGCGGCTGCCGCTCGCCCTGACGCTGCACGAGGATCGCTTCGACGACCGCGACCTTGCCAGCCAGCTCGATGCCTATGATAAGCGGCGCGCCGGGCTGCGGCCCTATCGCGCGCAACGCCAGCCCGAGCGCTTCGGCAAGGCTGCGCTCTACGGATGGTCGGAGGACAAGGCGCGGCAATATGCGGATCCGCAACGCGCGGATTTCGGCGCCTATGTGCGCGCGCAGGGATTCAAGCTGGACTAGACGCAGTCTCAAAAAAACGCCGGGACTTTCGCCCCGGCGACTCTTAGCGATTGCCAGATCAGTTCGCGAGCGGGTTCGGCCGAATCTGGAAGTGGTAGAGCTTCGGAGAATTCTGCGTCCCGCCTTCGTTGTGAAACGCTGTACGCGAGCCGAAGGTCGTCCATAGACCCTTGCCCTTCCAGCCGGCTTTCGCATTGTCGATGCGCCCGTCGACGTTCTTGGCGAAGAAGCCGAGCGGGTATGGCACGCGGATGTCGACCATCTTGCCATTGACCACCGCGAGCAACGACTCGCTGCCGTTCGCCTCGGCGATCGGAACGTTGGCGCCGAGGCCGAGCGTGTTGAAGCGGTCGACCCACAGATAGTAGGCGTGATTGGCACTCCCCTTCGGGTCTACGCCTTTGAACTGCGGTCCGGGCATACGGTAGACCGTCCAGCCTTCCGGGCAGATCTTTCCATCCGCTGCCTGCGGCCCATTGAGCGGCCCCTTGCACTTGCGGCGATCGAGGCTCGCGATGTGACCGGAAGCGAGCGCCACCCAGACGACGCCGTCAGAGGTAAGGTCGAGGCCGCGCGGGCCCCAGGTCCCTTGCGGCGGCAAGTAGGCTTCGGTCAGAGCCGTATTTGTGGGATCCGAGCCCGGCACAATCCGCATGATGTAGCCGGGCTGATCCATCCGCGAGAAGCCGGTGTCCATCGACTGACCCCAGATGGAGTCATCGATGGGACTGGGCTGCACCGCATAGAAGCCCGCCATGATGCGCTTATCGGACGGATCGCGCTGACCGTTGCCGTTGGTGTCGATGATCAGCGGCGTCCAGCCTTGCGAGGCCTTCTCATCACCGGTCTGCTCGAACTTCTTGACATTGAGCCAGCCGACAACGCCGCTCTGCGGTCCACCGGGACTGGTCCACAGCGTGTTGTTGGCGTCGTGCGCGAAATAAAGATGCTGGGTCGCGAAGCACGTGCTGATCAAAGTCCATTTCTCGGTTTTGGGATCGAACATCGAGAGGTGACGTGGCGACTCGTTTTGCGGGGCCACTTTCGCGGAGGGATGATCCCCGCTCTGCTTGCAGTAATCCGGATTGGCGTGCTGGCGGATGCGCGCGGTGAACCAGACGCGACCCTTTTCGTCCATGATCGGGTTGTGAATGCTGGTGTGTCCGTCCCAGATCGCCTCCTCGCCCCAATAGGCCGAAGGGCCGTGTGGCAGGTCGAGCGACGACGGCGTTTTTGGATCACGATAAGGATGCGTGATGTAACTCGCCTTGTTCTTGATCGGATCGAGCACAGGGACACGATCGGTGCTCTCTTCCGGCGATCCGTAGACCGGACCGTAGGCATTCACGGTCGGATTGCGCTTATCGGTTGAGATGGCGTCATGCAGATAGTATTTCGGCGTCGACCAGTCCCACTCGGTGATGACGACGTTGCGCTCGACGCCTTGCGGCCGTGACGGCTTCGATGAAGGCAATTCACCGGCGGCGATACGGTCGGTCCAATTCGCGAAGATCTTGAACGCGCGGTCAGGGCCGATTCGGCCGAGGCTCAGCGCCATGTTGCTCATCGCCTGCCCGGCCTGCGTGCGCAGTGCCCACGCCTCTTCCGAATTCTTTGCCTGCTTCTTGAAGACGTCGGGGATCACGCGCACGCCGTGCGAGCCGAGCGCATGGCACGACTGACAGGAGTTCTTCACGGTATCGAGCCAATAGTGCTGATCCTTCATCACTTCCGGAATGCCGTTACCCTTCTCGCCGGTGCCAGGGAATTCGCTCGTCGACGGCACGTTGATCATCGAATACCAATACATGCCGGGGTACAGCTCCGCCGCGGTCTTCTCGTCCGGCGCTTTCATGGTGGCGAGATTGACAAGCTTGCCCGGCTCGCTCGTCACTTTCGCCGAGTCGGCCAGCCCATAACCGCGCACCCACACGCTGTAATTGGCCTTGGGCAGATCCGGAATGAGGAAGCGGCCTTTGTCGTCGGTGACGACGATCTTGGCATATTTGGTCGGCAGATCGCCGGTCTCGGCGATGACCCACACACCGGCCTCAGGTCCGTTCGGACCGCGCACCACGCCACCGATGTCCTTGGCGCCGACGGTGATGCCATTGGCGCGTTGCTGTGCAGACAATGTCGTTGGCGCGATTGCCAGAAACACGGCAACTGTAATCGATGCGCCGAGACACGAAGCTCGTCGAAACTTCATGAGCGTCCTCCCGTGGACGATTTGATTGTCATGTCCAGCCGGTCGTGCGCGGCGGCGGATCGTTATTGTCTTTGCCGATCAGTTTGCCACCGCGCGTTGTGCGCCGGAAGTGGGCAAGTGCCCTTGGATGGACCACGGCCCCGCCGGATACCAATCATCAACCGATTGCAGCAAAGACCCTCCTCGGGCGGTTGCGAGCAAGCGGCGGCGCAGATAGTTTTCAGGCTGCGAAAAGCTGATTCCCAGGCGAGGTCCTTCGCTTGTGACACCCGGCATGGAAATCGAACAAAGACGCCTTTTTCTGGCAACGGCCCTGGCGACGTCCGGGCAGCGGCGTGTGGCCATCATCATTGCTGGCATTGCCGCAGTGCTGTTTTTCATCGCGGCGCCATTCGCGCAGGTTCCGCTCGCCCGGATGCCGGCTTTCATTCCGAGCTACGAAGCAGCGTTGGTCTTCATCGATGTCGTCACCGCCGTACTGCTCTACGAGCAGTTCGCGCGATTGCGCCTGCCCGGAATCCTCGTACTTGCCTCAGCTTATTTGTTTGAGGCGTTACTCATCATTCCGCATGCCCTGACCTTCCCCGGCGCCTTCTCGGAGACAGGTCTCCTCGGCGCCAAAACACAAACCACGGCCTGGCTCTACACTTTCTGGCACAGCGGCTTCTCACTGTTCGTGATCGCCTATGCGCTTCTGCGCCGGCGCGACAAAAATCCAATTTCCGACTCTCGGGTGGCGCTGCCGATTGCGGTCTCGATCCTGTGCGTGGCCTTGCTGGCGACCGCGCTCGTGCTGATGGTGACGTGGGGGCACGATTATCTTCCAGTGATGATCCAGGGCACGAGCTACTCACAAGCGATCTACAAAGGGGTCAATCCAACGACATGGCTTTTGAATTTCGCCGCCATGCTGATGCTGTGGCAGCGCCGGCAGCGTGTCGTCGATCTCTGGCTGATGCTCGTGATGTGGATCTGGCTATTCGATATCGCCCTGGCCGCGATCCTCGGCGCCGCGCGGTTCGATTTCGGCTTCTATGCAGGACGCATTTTTGGCCTCGTTGCATCGAGCTTTCTATTGATCATGCTGGTGATCGAGCTTGGCGCCATGTATGCGGGCGCGCTCGGCGCCGTCCACAGCGCCGAGCAGAAGCTCGCGCGCCTGCGCAGCAGTCAAAGCGCCATTCCGCCACGCAACGAGCACACCAAGCTGTTCATTCGACGTCAGAACATCGCCCATTATCGTCAGCTTCTCGACTCAGGAACGCTCGATCCGGCACAGCGGCGCGCGATCGAAAAGCTGTTGTCAGAGGAAGAGCAGCAGAGCGGATCAACGCCGGCTGCGTGAGGCGCCGCATAACCGGCGCATAAAAAATTAATCGAGCGCCCCCCGGATCACAGAACGCTCGCGCTCGGGTCACACCCGCAACAAATTCCTCATGATTGGATTGACCGCACGCACATCAGCGCTTGCGCGCGGCGGTAAGCCGTTACGTCGAAAGGATTGCAGCCCACGATGACCATGACGGAAATGTCTGCCGGAAGCCGGACTACGCAAACCCCTCCGCCGCCATCGTCCGCTCCCCCGGAGGACAACGAGCTGAAGCTGCCGTGGAATTATTCCTTCATCGACATCTCGCGTTACCTCAAGGCGTATATGCTCGCCGAGAAAATCAACGCGTCAATCGATGACGCCGGATTTCGTGGCGTCATCGCGCAGCACAGCTGCGAGGGCTATGGATCGTACAAGTATTTTGACAAGAAGCTGTGGCTGCGGGCCAAAACGATGCGCGCCATCGAGTTGCGCCTGAACAAGCGCGAGCCGTCACGGGTGCTCGATCTCGGCTGCGGGCCCGGTTATTTCCTTTATGTATGCAAGTGGCTTGGGCACCACGTGCAGGGGCTCGACCTGCCGGATGAGGATTTCTATCGCAACATGATGGGCTTCTTTGCGATCCCCCGCGCCGATTTTCGCATCGAGCCCCACATCGAACTGCCCAAATTCCCGGAGAAATTCGACGTCGTTTCGGCGCATCAGATTTGCTTCAATGGGCACAAGACATCGCAGCTCTGGGGCGCGCCCGAGTGGGATTTCTTCATCGACGATCTGCGCCGGCATCACCTCAAGCCGGGCGGCGTGATCGCGCTCGAGTTCAATCCCGAACCGGCCGTCGGCTACTATTCGCATAAGCTGCGCGATCTGTTCGCCGCGCACGGCGCGGAGATGGTGCGCGGCCGCGTCACCATCCCCATCTAATCCATCGACGCGATCATTTGCGGTGAAGCTGCGCCAGGCTTGCGAGCATGGCGTCCCGTTCGGGCGAGGGTTGATAGGCACGGATCAGCGCCTCCGCGCCGCTGAGATCCGTATCGACATCGCAGCCGTGCACAGCCAACCACTTCAGCGCGGTGAAATGATAACCCTGCCCCAGCCGTCCCAGCAGTTCGCGATACGGACGCGGATCGTCCGGTCGCGGACGATAAGTCTTGGCGATATCGTGTCGAAGCCAGGTCAGCGCGCCGGCGCACAATCCGGGCGTCGCATCGAGGTCGAGCTCGGTGATATGCTCGAGGACCGCCCAAGCGACAAATTCGCTATCGCGCAGCATCCCGACCGCGTCGGCATTGCGGTGATCGAGCTTGCGCGCGCCGGCCAGTGCCTGCTCGGCGTATTGCTTGTCATTGCTGAATTTCAACCAGGCTTTCAGATGCGCCTGCGGCGTGAGCATGGAAAAATGCGCGGGGTCTTCGCGCAATATACGCCCGAGCTCTTTTGGATCGCGCAGCTCGCGTAAACGCACGAGATCGTAATCGTTACCCCGATATCCTTCCGCCATGCTCAGCCAGGCTTGCGCTTCGGTATCACAGGAGCAGCCATAGCCGACCAGCCACGACATCGCCGCGACCGCATCCGCCACGGGCAGGCCAATGTCGGCATAGGGTCGCGATTGCGGCTTCCCCTGAACGAGCGGCACGACCCGGGCCCGCAACAAGGCGCGGGCCTTCTCGCAAATCGCCGGCGTCGGATCGAGATCGAAGCGGCCGAGATAACCGAGCGGAAAGTCGCCGCGCTCGAGCATCACCTCGGCATCGGCCTGCCGCCGCGCGAGATGACGGGCGCGATCGAGTGCGGCATCAGCTTGCACAGCATTCCGGGAGCCCAGGAAGGGCGTCCACACCCAGAGCGGTGAATCGGCCGGGAGCTTGGCGAACTCCGCGGCAGATTGCGCGCTTTCGTTGCTCGCCTGCACGACCGCCGCGCCGCGCATCTGCCACATCGGAATGATGGCAACGCTGAGGACGAAGATCGCGCCCCAGGTCGACGCAATCGCTACACCGCTGCCGATCCGGGCGCGCAAGGACGGCAGCATCGCCCAGAGACAGAAGGCGACGATGAGAGGCGGCACCAGCGCCGGAACGACGAGTGGCCAGCGATACGGTGCGATGTTGGGGTGGATGAGCAGCTGCAGCGCCGCCAGCGAGGCGATGCCGGAGGCCGGAATGAGGAGCATCGCGGCCACCACGGACGGGCATGCGATGCGCCCCTTGATCCCGGCAACCAGGGTCAGGACCGCGAGCAGGACCCACAGGACGACAATCGCGATGGCCGCGAAGGCTTGGGCCAGCCCGTTGCCCGCGGCATCACTACTATTGAGGTCGTCGAGGCCCCCGACTTGCACGAGCCAGACGAGCGCAATCGGGACCGTCAGCACGATTCCGGCAACGGGCACGCCGCCGCCGGACGCCCTTTCCGCATTCGCCATCGCCTCCCCCTCAAAGCATGACGATTGCCATGCCGTCACGGAACTCCGCAAGGTTACGAGCAGACCTGCATCGGCGGCTGCTTGCGCGGATCGCCGACCTGCACCGCGTGGCAATGCGGGACGCGGATGAAGGTACGGTTTTCCGTGCGCCACGAACCGTTGAAATTGCCCATCATATGGCCGGCGCGCATGCTGGGCGGCAGCGGCTGCGGGTTGAGCGCCATGGCCGGCGCGGCGGAGAGAACGATGACGGCCGCGGACAGCAGCCGCAGAAACGTCTTGCGCGACATGTCAGTCTCCATGAACCGGGAGCCACCGATCTGGCTCTCCTCCGGTAGTCGCGGTCGGCCGTATCCGGGTTCAGGGTTCAGTCAGGCGGCGGGGCGGCAGGCGATTTCTGCCACGAAGCCCGGTCCAGGCGCGATGTTAAGCCGAAAGCCGTGCAACTTGACGATCGCGGCCACGAGGCTGAGGCCGAGCCCAAGCCCTTTGGTATGGCGGCTTTTGTCGGACCGGTAGAACCGCCGCACGATCAAATCCCGCTCGCCGGCGTTCACGCCGGGTCCGCTGTCGACAACGCGCACTACCCATTCGCCGCCGACGCGGATCAGCTTGACGTCCACACGGCCGTCTTCCGGCGTGAACTTGACGGCATTGTCGACCAGATTTGCGAGCGCCTCGAACAGAAGATCGCGATCGCCGCGCACCGCACCGCCACTGTCCGCCTCGACGTGCAAGGCTATCCGCTTCTCTTCTGCGAACGGCTCGTAGAGATCGCCCACCTCGCGCACCAGTTCGGCGAGCGACACCGGGCCGAAACCGTCGAGACGGCGCACCTGCTCGATCTCGCGGATCCGCAGCAGTGCCGTGATCATCGAGAGCGCCTGATCGATGCTGCCGATGGCCTGGTCGACGCTGCGCTGCAATTCCTCGAGGGTTCGTGCATTGGCGCGATTGCGTTCGAGGCAGATGCGCACGCGGGTAAGCGGTGTCCGCAAGTCATGCGCGATATCATCGCCGACACCCGCGATGCTCTGGATAAGCGTTTCGATCTCGTCGAGCATGCCGTTGACGATGGATGCAAGCTTGTCGAAGGGCTCGTTCGAATCGCGCGCCGGAAGGCGCTGGCGCAGCTCACCGGCGATGATGCGCTGAACGCGGATATTGACCTCTTCCACGCGCTTCTGCGCGCGGATGCTCAGGAAAATGCCGGCGGCAAGGCCGAGGCAGAGCGCCGGGATCAGCCCCACGGCAAGACCGCTCTCCATGATGTCGGCGATCTGCGCGTTCTCGTCGATGTTGCGGCCGAGCACCAGCAGCTCGCCGCTTGGCAGCTTGCGCGCGACCGCGCGCACCTTCTGCCGCTCGCGGCCGAGCGGATCGACACGCACCAGGGAAATATTCAGCGGCCCGGCGTCGCCGCGCAGCAGCGGCGGAAGACTCTCGATATTGCCGATGAGGCGACTGCCGTCGGCGGCATAAAGGCCGCCGAGCTTGGTGCGACGCGGATCCTGCCGCAGCCGGTCCTCCATCGCCTGAAAGCGCCGTTCCGGTGAATCGGCGGCCATCACGCCAGCTTCCTGGGTGATCAGGCCATCAGTCCGCGCCACCATGTAGTTGGTCGTGCGCATATAGACGAAGGCGAAGCTCACAACGATGGCGAGCGTGAACGCAATGAAGACGACAAGCGTCCAGCGAAATGTCGTTGTGCGGGCGAAGTCAGGCAGGCGCACGGAGCACGAATCCCTCGCCACGAATACTGTGGATCATCGGCGGCTCGTCGGTCCGGTCGACCTTGCGGCGCAGGCGGCCCATATGGACGTCGACGAGATTCGATTGCGGAACGAATTTGTAATTCCACACCTCCTCGAACAACATCGCACGCGTGAGCAGTTGCTCCTCCCTGCGCATCATATATTCGAGCAGGCGGAATTCCCGCGGCAACAACTCTATGTCCCGCTCGCCACGGCGGGCGGCCCGCAGCAGCAGATCGAGCGCGAGCGGCCCGACGCGCAATACGGTCTCCCGCGTCTCCGCCGGACGGCGCAGCAGCGCCTCGATGCGCGCGACAAGCTCGACCAGGGCAAAGGGCTTGGTGAGATAATCGTCACCACCCATGCGCAAACCGCGCACGCGTTCGTCGATCCCCCCGAGCGCACTGAGTACCAGGACCGGCGTGGATTGCCGATCTTTGCGTAGCGTCTCGATAACAGAGAGACCATCCATCCCGGGCAACAGCCGATCGACGATCATGACATCGGCATCACCGGCGCGCGCCCGATTGAGCCCGTCGAGGCCGGTCGCCGCCCACTCGACGGTGAAGCCGCGGTCTGCGAGCTCGGCAGTGATCTCACTCGCAGTCTCGCCGTCATCTTCGATGAGCAAAACCCTGGTCACTGTCTATCTCCAGACAACAGACGAACGAGAGCATCACGTGTGAGCCGGCCATTCGGCCTCGACCAGATAATCACCCGGATGACGAATGCGAGAGCCCGTCGGGCAGCAGGAACAGATTCGAAGCTCCGCACGTGGCGCGTATGCAGGAAAAGCGCAAGCACCAATTAAACTAATTGTTAGATTGCGGCGATTGCATCCGTGCATTGCACGGCACGCGTGGCAGCAACGCCGCGTTTATTCGGGTCGTGCGCGGAATCGATTCGTTGATTACGCGGATTCACTTCGACGTGACGCCGCTAAATTCTAATTTAATGGCCGAGCGTGCCGGGCTTCCTACGTTTCGCGTCGAGCACAAGGCGATTCCAAAATCGATACCGGACGTCGAGGCTCAACAGCGATTAAAAGGAGATCAATCATGAAGACTTATTTGAAGCTCTCGGCCGTCATCGGCATCCTCGGCGCGACCGCGCTTATGGCTGCGAGCCCGAGCATTGCCGCAACCAAGCGCCACGTGGCGCGGAGCGTGGCGGCGCAGTCCTACGCGCTGGCCCCGGATTCTTTCGTGGGTACCGGGCAGTTTGGCAACGCCAACGATCCGACGAGCTACGAAGGCCACGTCGTATCCGAAGGCAACTGACCACCGCGAAAAAAAAGCGAGGCGGGCTTTCGCCCGCCTCGCTTCCTCATCCAATAATTTCGATCAAGCTCAGCTGACAACCGTCGACAGCGGCGGCGCTTCACCGAGCTCCACCGATGCTGGCTTGTCGCCGTTGAGGTGCGTGCGCGAAGGAGCCTCGACCGGTTTGTCGAGACGACGGGACACGCCCTCGAACTGCACATTCTCTTCGATCTTGAGCGAGCGATTGAAAATCTCGCCGTCAATCGTCGCCGACCCGTGCAGTCGCACGTTGTTACCGCGGATGGTCCCCTTGAACGCGCCATGGATGGCGACGTCCTGCGCGGTGACGTTGCCCTCGACGTGAGCACCATCGCAGATCACGAGCTGGCCTACGTGGACATCGCCGACGACGCGACCGTAAATCTCCACCGCACCGTCACAGACGATGTTGCCGGTGATGACCATCCCGCTGCCAAGCTTCGACGCCACGTCCGCAACCGGTTTGACGACGCTCGAAACCGCGTGGATCGCCCGAGCTTCCTCGCCGTTGCTGACCGGCTTCTTCGTGTTGTCGCCTTTTTGGTTAAAGTAGCTCACTTGAACTCCCCCAATCGCCGCACTGACCCACCCCACTTGCCCCGTTTGCGGTCGCGGCACTCGTGTGCGTGCTGACGGACCGTTTCCGCTTTCCTGAACGGCACGATCATAATATGAATCTGTCGGGGCGCGAGAAAAAACTGTCGGGTATCGGCGGCTGGTGGAGAAACTTGCGGACGAAAATGCGTGACAAGCGTATGACGAGCCGATGAAGACGTGCGGGATATGCTGCGTTCGCGCAAGAAGCCGGCCACGATTAACCAAGCCGCCAAGTTCGCCTGATAGCGCTTTGAAGGACCTGTATCGAGCTTGTTGTTGTGGGGGGATGAACGATGAACGAATTGCTGCTGAAAGCGGCGGTTGATCGCTTTCTCAAGAACATACAGCTCACGGCTCAACGCGAACTCGAGAAGGTCGTGCGCAGCGCGCTGGCCAATGGCAGGCTGCAGAGCGATGAGAGCTTCACCGCGGCGGTGACGCTTTCGAGCGAAAAAGTCGGGCTGAACATGACGATCTACAACAAGATCGAGCTTTAGTTCCACGCCGTCTGCCTCAGGATCGCACTCGGCTTCGTCGCGCGCAGAAATGAAAAGGGCCGGCTCATCGCCGGCCCCTCCCCCGCAACGGCTGCCCCCCGGCAACCGCCGCCCCCTTGTTGTTCCAGTCGCTTTAGCCGTCCGCATGCTCCGCATGCTTGGCGAGCCATTTCGGGCCGGGGCCGCGCATGTAATGGCGCTCGGGCCGATAAGGATGGCGAACCGTCTTCAGGAGATCGTGGCAAGCGCTGAGCAATTCGGCGAAGCGTGGACGCGATCGGTACCGCTTGAGAAAAATGGCCACGTCGGACATGCCGAGCTCCCTCAGTTCGGTTCGCCGAGAACCGAGGTGAACGGCATGTTGAAGATTTCCTCACCGAGCTCGTCGGTCACGTGCACGGTCCAATTGCGCCAGTCTTCCTGATTGGGTTCCGCGATAAGCGCGTTGATTGCCCGTGAGGCCTGCTCGCGCGCGTCGCGCAAGCCCTCGACGTGAATGCCCTGGGCGTCGACGACGAATTCGCTTTCGGTCGAGTAGTGGAAGAAGACCTGCGCCATGTTCAGCCTCCGGTTCGGGAAGCGCGGGGGGATGCTCATGGGATAGCCGCAGGCGCCGCGGCAGAAAATTCAGATGAAACACCTAAGGACTTTGACGGAGGGCGATCTTAACTGACGGGTTACCAAGCCCGCAGCCCGATACCTTCAGATCGCGACCTGCCGTCCAATCTCCACTACTGCGTTCGGCGGAAGGTGGAAATAGTCGCTCGCGTGGGTGGCGTTGCGCTGCATGAAAGCGAATAGCCCCTCGAGCCACCGGGGTTGCCCTTTACCGTGATCGCGCGGGATCACGGTCTCATGGCCGAGGTAATAGGTCACGTCGTCAAGACTGAGTGTGCAGCCCTTTTTAGCAGCCGACTTGAGCAACGCCGGAATGTTCGGCCGCTCCATGAAGCCGTAGTCCGCGGTAGCCCGCCAGAAATTCGGCGCGACCTGCTCGATCTTCAGCCGCTCCGTGCCGCGGAACCAGGGGTAAGATTGGGTGCACGCCGTCAAAACGAAGAGTTTCTCGTGCAGCGCACGATTGTGCTTGACGTGCCAGACCATCACCGGCGGCGCACCGCGCAGCGTGCGCGTGAGGAAGACGGCGGTGCCGGGCACCCGCGCGATGCGGTCCGCTTCGACTTTCTTGATGAATTCGTCGAGCGGCATAGCTGCATCATGCAGGCGCCGCTCCACCGCGGTCGCGCCGATATGCCAGACCGCCATGACGAAGTAGATCGCCCCCGCGAAGGCGACCGGCACATAACCTCCCTCGGCGATCTTGGTGAGATTGGCGGTGAGGAAGCCGGCATCGACAATCATGAAGGCGCCGGCCAGCGCCGCGGCAGCCAGCAAGTTCCATTGCCAGATCTCACGCATGGCGAGGAACAGCAGCATCGACGTCATCAGCATCGTGGCGGAGACCGCGATGCCATAGGCCGAGGCTAGATTGTCGGACTTCCCAAATCCGATGGTGAGCCCGATCGTCGCCAGCATGAGCAGCCAGTTGACGACGCCCACATAAATCTGGCCGTAGCCCTCCGCTGAGGTCTGCACGATGGGGAGCCGCGGCATCCAGCCAAGCTGGATCGCCTGCCGCGTCATCGAGAAGGCGCCGGTGATGATCGATTGACTGGCGATCACGGTCGCGATCGTCGCCAGCGCCACCAGAGGCACCAGCAAGTTCGGCGGGCAGAGCTGGTAAAAGATGTTGTCGTTGGTCGGCGCTCCCTCGAGCACGATCGCTGCCTGCCCCGCATAATTGAGCAGCAGGCTCGGGAACACGATGAAGAGCCAGGCCGCGCGGATGGGTCGCGGTCCGAAATGACCCATGTCGGCATAGAGCGCTTCGGCGCCGGTGACGCACAGAAACACGCCGCCGAGCACCAAGAATGCACCGGCGCCGCCGTTGAACAGATAGCGCAGCGCATAGATCGGATCGATGGCAACGAGCACCGAGGGGTGCTGGACGATACCCTTGATGCCGAGCGCCGCGAGCGCCACGAACCACACCGCCATGATCGGCCCGAAGGCACGGCCGATCCTCGCCGTGCCTTGGCTCTGCACCGCAAACAGGATCAGAAGAATGATGACGGCAAGCGGCACTACATAGGGCTGCACGGCCGGCGTCGCGATCTCGAGGCCCTCCAGCGCCGAGAGCACCGAAATCGCCGGCGTGATCGCGCCGTCGCCATAGATCAGCGCGGCGCCGAACAGGCCGACCGCAACGATCCCTGGCCGGTGAGCGCGTTTGACGCCGAGGAGCGCCATCAAGGCGAGGATGCCGCCCTCCCCGTCATTGTCGACGTTCATGGCGACGCAGACATATTTGAGCGTCGTAATGACCGTGAGCGTCCACAGCACCAGGGAAAGCACCCCAAGCACAGTGTCGGGATTGGGCTGGCCGCCAGTAACCGCCAGCACGGTTTTGAGCGTGTAGAGGGGGCTCGTTCCGATGTCGCCGAAGACAACGCCCAGCGCGGCCAGTGCGAGGGCCGGCATCGGGGCCTGGTGGTTGCGTGTTGTCATGGCGAATTGGCTTCTCCGTTGGCCGCAAGCTCGGAGTTGGGAAGCCGCTGAGCTTGCGCATAAAATACCCGTAAAACACGCCGCGCGACGGCCCGGCAGAAGCACCGGCGGCCGCCATTGGATGCGTATTTCATAACAATTGATTAACCATCCGGGCGCAACATCCAGCCAACAGCTGTAGATCGCGCCCCTAGTCGGCGACCGCGACCCCCTGAAGTTCGCCACGGAGATGGCACGATGTGTCGGCGGATCACGGTCTGCGTGGCGCTTACCGCGCTCATCGCCGCGACGTTCGCCGCCGCCCCGGCACAGGCGGAGCCGGGTGTCGGCAAGGATGTCATCACTTTCGGACAGATCGCCGCGCTGGAAGGCCCGGCGCAGGCGCTCGGACGCGGCATGCGCGACGGCATTCTCGCCGCCTTCAGCGAAGCCAACCGCGCGGGCGGCGTCAATGGCCGCAAGCTCGAGCTCAAATCCGTCGACGACGGCTACGAACCCGAGAACATGATCGAGGCCATCAACAAGATGGTCAGCGACGGTGTGACCTTCGCGCTTGTCGGCGCCGTCGGTACGCCAACCGCCAAGGCGGGGCAGCCGATCGCCACGGCGGCCAAATTGCCGTTCATCGGTCCGTTCACTGGCGCGGAATTTCTGCGCACGCCTTACAATCGCTACGTCGTCAATGTGCGCGCCTCATATTTTCAGGAGACCGAGGCGTGGATCGAGCACCTGACCAACGACCTCGGCCTGCGCAAGATCGCGATCCTCTATCAGGATGACACCTTCGGCATGGCGGGTGTGGAGGGCGTCAAGCGCGCGCTCGACAAGCGACACCTGCCGCTCACGGCATCCGGCAGCTTCAAGCGCAACACCGTTGCGGTGAAAACCGCGCTGCTCGACATCATGAAGGCGCGGCCGGAAGCCGTGGTGACGGTTGCGCCGTACAAGCCCGTCGCCGAATTCGTCAAGCTGGCGCGGCAGGTGAAGCTCGACGCCACCTTCGTCGCCATCTCCTTCGTCGGCTCGGAAGCGCTCGCCGCCGAGCTCGCCGACCGCGGCACCGGCGTCGTGGTCAGCCAGGTCGTGCCGCTGCCGTGGGACACATCATTGCCGGTGGTCGCCGCTTATCAGGCGGCGCTCAAGGCCGCGAGCCCCGACAGCAAGCCCGGTTTCGTTTCGCTGGAAGGCTATCTGGTGGGACGCCTCGTCGTCGACGCGCTCAAGCGCATCCCTGGTGAGCCCACGCGCGAAGCCCTGCTCGATGCCGTCTCGGGAGGCACCTTCGACTTTGGCGGCGTGAAGCTGCGCTTCGCCAAGGACAGCAATCAAGGTTCCAACGACGTCTACTTCACAGTCCTGCAGCCCGACGGTTCGTTCAGAGCAGTCAAGCAGCTTGCCAAACCCGTCCTGCATTGAAAACCGCCGACCGTGACCCTCGAACCCGACATCAACATTCCGGCTGCCGATGGACGCACCTCGCGCGCGATCCGCGTGTTCGCGCGCTGGTCGCCGGCATCCTGGCTGACCACGATCCGCTCGCGACTTTATCTTGCCTTCGGCGTGACCGCGACACTCACCGTGATGTGCTCGCTGTTCTCGCTTTATGCCTTCACGAGCATTGGCAAGACCTCGACGCAGATCGCTTCGCGCAATCTGCCGGCGACGGTCCAATCGCTGCGGCTTGCCGAAGAGGCCGCCGACCTGGTCGCCACGGCACCGCGGTTGATGGCCGCGACCGACAAGAAAAATCGCTTCGACGTCTTCAATGAAATCGGTCGACTGCTCGACAACATCGATCTTCGCATCACCATTCTCACCGAGTTCAATCGCGAAAAGACGGCGGCGCTGACCAATGCCGACGCTCTGATGGCCGAACGGCTGCAGGCGCTGGATCGTGCCGTCACCGAGCGAATCAGCATCTCGGAACGTCGGCATCTTGCCGTGAGCAACGTGCGCAAGACCCACGAGGCATTCCTCGAGGCGATCACGCCGCTCATCGACGACGCCAATTTCACGATGATGACCGCCGATACGATCTCCAAGGACATGGGCGAGACCCTGCGGGAGCTCCTGGAGATGCAATCGGAAGCTAATCTCCTCGCCGGCCTTCTCGTCGAAGCGTCATTGGTAACCGAGTCGACGCGACTGCAGCCCTTAAGCGAGCTCATCGATTCTGCGCGACGAAAGGTCGAGGGCAATTGGAACAAGCTGCCTTTCGACGAAGCCGAGAAGCTCGTCGCCACGTTTAACCAGTTCACCCAGTTGGCCGACCGCGACGGTCTAATCGCCATTCGCGGCGCTGAGCTCGGCGCGCAAGACAAGGCCAAGAGCGCATTTGACGCTACGCAATCCGCGGCCGCCCAGCTGCGCGGGATCGTCGACACGCTTGTCAAGCAGGAGCAGGCGAGTGTGCACCGTGCCGTCGAGCACGGCAGCCAACAAATCACCTCCGGCCGCACCCTGCTGCTCGCGCTTTCAGTCGTATCCATGCTGACCGCCGGCTTGGTGGCTTTCTTCTACGTCGGCCGCAACATCGTGCGCCGTCTGCGATCGCTGAGTCGCGCCATGCACCGGATCGCCGACGGCGAGCTCGACGTTCACATCACCGACCGCGGCCGTGACGAAATCGCGCACATGGCGCGCACGCTGCTGGTTTTCCGCCAGGCTACCGCCGACGTGATCGCGGCGCGCCAGGCCGAGGTCAACCGCGCCCAGGACGCAGACGAGCGCCGCACCAGCATCGAGACGGCGACCGCGAATTTCGAGCGCGCGGTCAAGGCGATCATCGACTCGCTCAGCCACGCCTCGACCGGCATGGATGACGCCGCGCGGCACATGTCGAAGAGTGCCGGCGAAAACCAAACCGAAGCCGTCAGCGCCGCGGCGGCAGCCTCCGAGGCGACGCGTAATGTCGAAATCGTCGCGACCGCCGCCGACGAACTGGCGCGCTCGATCGAGCACATCTCCGCGCAGGTTCGTGGCTCGGCGACCGTGGCGCGCACCGCGGCCGGAGAAACGCAGGTCATTTCCAACGCGGTCGAGCAGCTCGCCAAGTCGGTCGCCGAGATCGGCTCGGTGTCGAGCCTCATTCGTGGCATCGCCGGGCAGACCAATCTGCTTGCGCTCAACGCCACCATCGAGGCGGCGCGCGCTGGTGATGCCGGCCGCGGCTTCGCTGTAGTTGCGCAGGAGGTGAAAGGCCTCGCCGCGCAGACCAGCCAGGCGACCGAAGAGATCACCCGTCAGATCCAGCAAATCGAGCAGACCACGGCGCGCGCGATCGAGGCGATGAAGACGGTCGCCGGTACCATCGTGCGGCTCGATGCCACCGCCAGCGAGGTCGCCGCGGCCATCGAGCAGCAGGGCGGCGTCACCCAGGAAATCGCGCGCAATGCCGGCGCCGCGGCGCAGGGAACGCAGCAGGTATCGATGAACGTGACGCAGGTCTCGCAGGCCGCACGCACCACCGAGCAAGTCGCGCAGAATGTGCTCGGCGCGGCCGCGGACCTCTCGCAATGCTCAACCATGCTGCGCAACGAGGTCGAGCGTTTCCTCGTGCGTGTACGCGCGGCGTAAGCTTTCCGGCGCGGTTACCGTCTTTTCAGCGACAAGCCCCGATCGAGATCGTGCATGCCTTCGCCGAGCCTCTGCTCGATGAAGTCCATATGCGCGATGATCGCCTTGCGCGCGGCGTCCGGTGCGCGGGCCGCGACGGCTTCATAGATGTCGGCGTGATGTTGCCAGATCAGCCTCTGCTCCTCGCGATTGGGGATGAACCGCTTGAAGCGATAGAACGCGGAGAAGCCGTCGCGCAGCACTTCCATGATGCGCAAGGCCAGCGGATTTCCGGTTGCGGCTGCAAGCGCGCGATGGAAGGCGATATCGTTGAGCTCCCACTCCTCGTCACCAACGTCGAGCACGCGCATGGCGTCGAGCCGCGCCTTGAGCGCAGCGACGTCGGAAGCCTCGGCATTGCGCGCCGCCTGTGCTGCGCACCAGCCTTCGATAAGGCGGCGGATTTCGAAGAATTCGCCGACGCGATGCGCCTGGTGCTTGAGAAGATCGAGCAACGGTTGATCGACCGACGATCGAGGGCCCTCGCCGAGAACGAAACTGCCACTACCGTGGCGCACCTCGACAAAACCCACGAGCTCGGCGCGATGGATCGCCTCGCGCACAGTCGGGCGGCTGGTGTTGAACATCGCGGCGAGATCGCGTTCGGGCGGTAGCTTCATGCCGACGGGAAAGCGTCCGGCGCGGATCGATTCCGAGATCTGCTCGAAGACCGCATCCGACTTGCGTCCGGCCCGCAGCGGCCGCAACCCTTTGATCGGCCGCGCCCGCGTGGGCGCTCGACGGCGCTGCTGCGGTTTGTGCATGGAGTCAGCGCTCTGTCGGCCGCGCGCTCGGCGCCGGCGTCCCGACGCCGAGATAAATGTTCTGCACCTGCTGATCGTTCTCGAGATCCGCCGCGGGGCCCTCGAGCACGCTGCGGCCGGTCTGCAAAACGTAAGCATAGTCGGCGATGTCGAGCGCCAGCGGGATCGACTGCTCGGCAAGGAGCAGCGTGAGGCCTTCGCGGCGCAGCCGGTCCAGCGTATCGTAGAGCGCCTCGACCACGGCCGGCGCGAGCCCGAGACTCGGCTCATCGAGCATGAGCAGGCGCGGCTCGCACATCAGCGCGCGGCCGAGCGCCAACATCTGGCGTTCGCCGCCGGACAACGTGCCGGCCATCTGCGCGCGGCGTTCGGCAAGCCGCGGGAACAGGTCATAAACGCGCTCGAACAGCACGGGCATCCGTGCCTTGTCGGCGAGCGCGGTCGCCCCGAGGCGCAAGTTCTGCTCGACCGTCTGGGTGACGAACAGGCGCCAGCCCTCCGGAGACAAGGTCAGCCCGCTGCGCACGATCGCATGCGCCGGCAGACCGGCGATCGGCTGGTCCCGCCAGACGATGTGGCCCCGGCTTGGCCGCACCAGCCCGGCGATGGCATTGAGCGTCGTCGTCTTGCCGGCGCCGTTCGAGCCGAGCAGCGCGACAACGCTTCCTTCCTTCACCTCGAGCGAGACATCGGCGATGCCGACGAGATCGCCATAGCGGACCTCCAGACGGGAAACACGCAGCATGCTCATGCTGGCGCCCTCCGCCGGCGGCGATGCCCATGTCCGAGATAAGCGGCGATCACTGCTTCATCCTTCACCACCGCGGCCGGTTCACCTTGCGCGATCACCTGCCCCTGATTGAACACGATGACGCGATGCGTAAGCGTCATGATCACATCCATGATGTGCTCGACGATGATCAGCGTGATGCCGAGCTCGTGGATGCGCCGCACCAGCGCGATCGCGCGCTCGAGCTCAGCCGGCGTCAAACCCGCCAGCGCTTCGTCGAGCAGCATCAGGCGCGGGCCGCTCGCCAGCACACGAGCGATCTCCAGGCGCTTACGGCCCGGCGTTCCCAGCGAGCGGGCGCGCACAAAGGTTTGCTCGCCCAGGCCGGTCATCTCGATCACTTGCAGTGCGCGCTCGCGCGCATCGTTCTGGTGCGGGTGCCGCAGGAACGCGCCGACCATGACGTTTTCCAGCACCGTCATATCTTCGAAGGTCGCCGGCACCTGAAAGGTGCGCCCGATCCCCGCGAGCGCATGCGCTTCGGCAGAAGCGAAGGTGACGTCGGCACCGTCGAACACGATGCGGCCAGCGGTCGGCGGCATGTCGCCGGCGAGACAGTTGAAGAAGGTCGATTTGCCGGCGCCGTTTGGCCCGATCAGCCCGACGATCTCGCCTTCCGTAACGGTCAGATCCGCGCCGCGCACGGCCTGGAAGCTGCCGAAGGCCTTGGCGACTTTTTCCGCGCTAAGCAGCATGGCGCAGCCTTAATCGCGAGGCGATACGATGCCACAGTTCGTGCAGTCCGCCGGGCTCGAAGCGCGCGAGCACGACGATGATGCCGCCATAGAGGATATAAGTGAGCCCGGAGCCGCCGCCGCCGAACCAGGTGTTGGTCGCGGTCTGCAGCGGCACGAGAATCAGCGCACCGACCAGCGGGCCCGCGAGGGTGCCGGCGCCGCCGAGCGCGGCGACGATCACCATCTGCACCGAGACGAGAATGCCGAAGCCGCTGTCCGGGTCGATGAAGCCGGTCTTGATGGAATAGAGCGAACCCGCGACCGAGGTGAAAGCGGCGCTGAGCATCAGGGCACGCAGCTTCACTTGACGCACCGCGACGCCGAGGCTTCGCGCCGCGCGCTCGCTCGCCTTGATCGCGCGCAGATAGTAGCCGAAGCGGCTCCTTTGCATGGCGTAGGTGATGCCGAGGAGCAGCGCCAGCACGCCGAGGAACATGTAATAGTAAGGAAGCTCGCTGCGGAACGTCAGGTCCCACCAACCGCGGCCGACTGCCGGCCCTTGCAGACCGATCGCCGCGCCGAGGAAATCCCAGGTACCGACGAGCAAACGGATGAGCTCGGCGACCGCGATTGTCGCCATGCTGAAATAGTGGCCCTGCAGGCGGAAGGTCGGCGTGCCGACGATCATCGCGAGGATGACGCTGAGCGCCATCGCGACCGGCACGCCGGCGATCGGCGGCAAAGCCCAATGCTGAAACACCAGCAGTGGCACATAAGCCCCGATGCCGAAGAACATCGCGTGGCCGACGGACACCTGCCCCGCATAACCGCCGAGGATGTTCCACGCCGAGGCCGACACCGCTGCGAGCAGGAAGGCGACACCGATATCCCAGAAGAACGGGCCGGTGAAGATGAATGGATAAAGCAAGAGCAGCAGCGCCAGCGCCGCGCCCGCCCATGGTCGCGTTTTGCCGGAGCCGCTCACGCTTTCCCCATCAGGCCCTGCGGCCTGATCCAGAGCAGCGCGACGAACAGCGCGTAGACGACGATGTCCTTGTAGATCGGCCCGAACCAGTAGGCGGAGACCGCCTGGATGAGGCCGATGATCAATCCGGCATAGAGCGCGCCGGGCACGCTGCCGAAGCCACCGAAGGTGACGACGACGAAGGCGAGAAGCCCGAAGGTCTCGCCGACCGAGGGCGACCATGGATAAGCCGTTGCCAGCAGCGCGCCGGCAATGCCGGCGCTGCCGCCGGCGATCCCCCAGGCCAGCGCCTGCATGCGGTCGGGACGGATCCCCATGAGCATCGCCGCCTGCCGGTCCTCGGCGACGGCGAGCAGCCGGCTACCCATCGTCGTGCGGGTGAGCAGAAGGTGCAGGCCGACGGTGAGCAGCAGCGCGACAACACCGGCGACGAGCTGCGGCACCGGCATGAAGATGCCGGCGAGGTTCACCACGCCGCTGAGGCTCGTTTGCGGCAGTGACACGAAATTGGCGGAGAAGATCCAGAAAGCGGTGTAGCGCAACAGCAGGGCCAGCCCGAACGTGGAGAGGATCTGTGCCAGCATTGGCCCGCGCAGCACATGGCGGATGAGCGAGGCGTAAACGGCGACACCAAGGACGAACAGCGCGAAGGCGGCGACGACACCGAAACTGGCCGGGCCGCCGTGGAGCCAGACGACGACGATCAACGCCACGTACATTCCGAGCATGACGAATTCGCCATGCGCGAAATTGATGAAGTTCATCATGCCCCAGAGGAGCGTGAGGCCTGAGGAGAACAGCGCGTAGATGGCCCCCAGAAGGAGGCCACCTACGATCGCCTGCAACAGCAGCATGGGCTACTTTTTCCAGCCCGTCATCGGCCACGCGAGCTTGGCGGCGGCGGCTTTCTCGGGCCAGACCAGCTCGTATTTGTCGCCCTTAAGCTGGGTCAGATAAGTGGAGGCGAGGATGTTCTGACCCGTTTGATCGAACTTCACGCCGTCGTAACCCATCATGATCTGATCGGGCTTGAGGTCGGTCTGCGTCAGCGCCACGCGGATCTTTTCCGGATCGGTCGAGCCCGCGCGATTGATCGCATCGACGAGCGCCATGAAGCTCTGCATCGCGCGCGCGCTGGTATCGTCGAGGTCGCGGCCTGTCTTGGCCTTGTACATCTCGTTGATCTTGTAGGTAACGCTGCCCGGCTTGCCGATGTCCCAGGCGCCGCGGTTCATCACGTCCTGGGCAATATCCTTCACCGCCGGAATGAACGACGGATCGGAGAAGCCGCTGTCATCGCCGATCACCATGGGCGGCAGGTAATCGAGATTGCGCATGGTCTTCATGTAGAGGATCGAATCCGCCGTATAGCTGATGAAGATCACCACGTCGGGCTGCTTCTCCTTGAGCTGCAGCACCTGCGCGGAGACATCGGTCGAGCTCGCGCTATAGGGAATGCGAATAGCGACCGGGATGTTTGACTTCTTCGCGCCCTCGGCGACCTCTTCGGCCACCGAGGTGCCGTAGTCGGTGTTTTCATTGACGATGGCGATCGAGCCGATCTTCTTTCCCTTTGACTTCATGTCGGCGAAAAAGCGCATGTAAGCCGCCGAATAGTCGGACGCGATCGGCGTGCCGCGGAAGGTCCATTTGAACCCGCGCTGGGTGATGTTGAGCGCGGAGGACTCACCGACCATGAACGGAATGCCGTAGCGCTCGGCAACAGCCGTCGCGGTGAAGCTGCAGGACGACTGATAGGCGCCGAGCAGCGCGTTCACTTTGTCCTGCGTGATCAGGCGGGTCGCAAGCTGTTGCGCCAGCGACGGATTGCCCTGGTGATCGACGGAAATCAGCTCGAGCTTGGCACCACCCAGATTGGTGAAGCCCTGGCCGGCGGCGAGCGGAATTTTTCCGAGCTCGGGATGGTCGTTATTGACGATATCGGCGACGACCTCGGCGGCCGCCTTCGCGGCCTGACCGGCGGCGGCAGCGTTGCCGGTCAGCGGATAGAGAATGCCGATCTTCACGGGCTCGGCGGCCACGCTTGGCAGTGCTGAGGCCAAGAGCATCGTCGCGGCGGCAAGCGCCAGCCGCAATCCAGTTCGCGTTTTCACGATCAACGTCCTCCCGATGAACCGAGGCGATGGCTTATGCCTTGTCCTCCAGCGGGAGCTTGTTCTAAAACCCGCCGGACTAGCCTGGTAAGATGTCCGACCACGTTACGGAGCCGGTGGCGCAACTGTCAATGTGCCGTGCGGCTGCGCTCGAACCAACAATGAAGGCCGCAAACGGCCGCTGGCTGCGGAGGAATGGGAATGCGTTACGCGGTAACGACACTGACGGTGAAGCCCGGCACGCAAGGCGAAGCGTTGAAACGACTGAAGGACTTCGATTTCGGCAGCGGATTCCTGGCCTGCTGGTTCTCCGAGCTTGGCGCACTCAATCGCATTCAGATCATCAGCGAGGTTGCCGACGCGACGCAGGCCATGCAGCAGAACGATCCCATGGTCCGCAGCAGCAACCCGTATGGCTTGGCCGACCTGATCATGGAGTCCAGCCTCGACGTGTATCGGCCGATTTCCGAGGTCGCGGCCTTCCCTGACATTCCGCCGATGCGCGGCGGGCAGCTCGGCCCAATTTTCGAGGTACGCACGTACACTGTGAAGCCGACCGGCCTCACGCCCACGATCGAGCTGTGGCGCAATTCGCTGCCGGCGCGCGCCAAATATTCGCCGGTCCTCGCGGCGATGTATTGCGCAAACGGCGCAACGACGCGCTTCATGCACATCTGGCCTTATCCGAGCCTCGACGAACGCGCGAAGCTCCGGGCGAAGACGAGCGCGGATGGCGTGTGGCCGCCGGCGGGCGGCCCGGCGCATTACGACCGAATGCAGTCGGACATTTATCTCGCCGCGCCGTTCTCGCCGATCCGCTGATTACGCTCGCAGCAGCGGAAGCACCGCGCCGGCCACGCCGCAAAGCACGACGACGAGCCACGGCGGCGTCTGCCACATGAACAGCAGCAGGAATGCCGCAGCTGCCAGCGCGAAGTCACCGGCATTGGCGATGCCCGCGGTCCATACCGGATTGTAGAGCGCCGCCAGAAGCAGTCCGACAACCGCGGCATTCACGCCGCGCAGTGCCGCTTGCATCCGTGGTCGATGCCGCAGTGCCTCCCAGAACGGGAGCGCCCCGATGATCAGAAGAAATGAGGGCAAGAAGATGCCGACCAGGGCGATGACGGCGCCGAGGACGCCGTTCGGCGGCAGGCCCATGACGGTGCCGAGATAGGCAGAAAAGGTGAACAGCGGGCCAGGCACCGCCTGCGCCGCGCCGTAGCCCGCAAGGAATGCATCGTTGCTGACCCACCCTGGCGGAACGACTGCGGCTTGCAGCAGCGGCAGCACCACATGGCCGCCGCCGAAGACGAGCGACCCGGCACGATAGAAGGCTTCGAACAATTTCAGCGCCTGGTATTGGCTTGCGGCCCCGAGCAGCGGAAGCCCTATGAGCAGGACAAAGAAAATCGCGAGCATGGTCGCGCCAGTCCCGCGGCTCACGTTCAGCGGCAGCACGGCTTGCTCGCTGCGCATCTCGGGGCGCGGCAACACGACAAGACCGACAAGCGCGCCAAGGATGATCGCTGCGATCTGGCCCCAAGCCGTCGGTACGGCAAAGACGATGGTCGCGGCAATCACCGCCAGTGTCGCGCGCTCGCGGTCCGGCGCCAGCGTGCGCATCATGCCGAGCACCGCTTGCGCGACGACAGCCACCGCGGCGACCTTGAGGCCGTGCAACCATCCGGAGTTGCGCACATCGCCGAGCGCGCTCACGCCATAGGCAAAGAGGACAAGCGCGATCGCCGACGGCAACGTGAAACCAAGCCAGGCAGCGAGCACGCCGGCATAACCGGCGCGCGAGAGCCCGACCGCCATGCCGACCTGGCTCGAGGCCGGCCCCGGCAGGAACTGGCAGAGCGCCACGATGTCGGCATAGGCGCGGTCGGAGAGCCAGGCGCGACGGTTGACGAACTCTTCGCGGAAATAGCCGAGATGCGCGACCGGCCCGCCGAACGAGGTGAGCCCGAGCCGGAGAAATGCCACGAAGACTTCCGGCCCGGTGCCGGCCGATCTCTCGCTGGCGCTCGTGTGCTGATCGCTCACGTCTTGAGCAGCGTTGCCATGAGACGCTCGCGCGTCAGCGGCATGTCACGCACGCGCACGCCGAGCGCATGCGACACCGCATTGCCGATCGCCGCCGCGGTCGGGCCGCCGCTCGCTTCGCCGGCACCAAGCGGCACGTCGCTGTCGGATTTGACGAGTTCGACCTCGATCTCCGGCACCTCGGAAAAGCGCAGCACCGGATAGGTCTCCCAGTCGCGCGAGATCACCCCTTCTCGGTCGAGCCGCACCTGCTCCTTGAGCACCCAGCTCGCGGCCTGGATCATGCCGCCTTCGAGCTGGTTGATGGCGCCGTCGGGATTGATGACGAGGCCAGCGTCCGTCGCGCACCACATCTTAAGGAGCCTGATCGTCTCGTCCGCTTCGAGCTCGACCACGACCGCCGCGTAGGCGGCGCGATCCTTGTAACGCGCAAAGCCGATGCCGCGTCCCCTGCCCGTCCCGCTCGGCAGGCCCGGTTTCCATGCCGCCATGTGGGCGACATGCTCGATCACCCCGCGAGCGCGCGGATCGGACAGGATCGACAGACGATAAGCGACCGGATCCTGACCGGCGCGCTCGGCAAGCTCGTCGAGGAAGCACTCGATAGCGAACACGTTCGGCGTGGCGCCGAGACCGCGCAGCGCCGAGGTGCGCACCGGCGTTTCCGGAATGAGATGCTGCACGATGCGTTTCGCCGCGATGTCGTATAGCGGCGTCGCATTGCGTGTGGCACCGCCGCCTGCTCCATCGGGCACGTCCGCATGCGGCAACGGTGCGGGCGGATTCGGCAGCGCTTCCGCCGCCAGCAGGTGGCCGCTGCCGGGCCGCGCGCTGTGCGTGCCGCTCCAGATTTCAGCGGTCCAGTCGACCGGCTTGCCGGACGCGTCGAGCGTAGCGCGCACCTTGACGACCTGTGCCGGCGCGAACGGCTCGAAGGCGAACTCCTCTTCGCGCCGCCAGCGCACGCGAATGGGCTTGCCCGGCATCCGGGTCGCGATGATCGCGGCGTCGGCCGCGACATCGTCCGCGCCATTGTGACCGTAACAACCGGGGCCCTGCACGTGACGAACGGTGATCTGCGCCGGTGCGAGCCCCAGCGACTGCGCGAGGCTCGCGCGCAGCGGAAACACGCCTTGCGCATGTGTCCACACCGTCAGGTGGCCGTCATTGAATTCCGCGAGCGCGCAGGACGGCGCAATGGATGCATGCGCCAAATGTCCGCGCGAAAAGCTCGCCTCGTAGCTCGTCCCCGTGGCGGCCGGCTCCGGGGCGCCGACGGTTCGGTCGATCGAGGGCCGCTGCAGCAGCCACGCGGCCTCTTGTTGCTGCGGATTGAGCGGCTCGACGTCGTTCCAGGTGACGGCCGTTTCCGCCGCGACCGCCGCGGCTTCAACCACCGTCTCGTCGGCGCCCACGATGGCGACGAAATTTCCGTGGCGCACGACATCGATTGGTCCGCGCGCGGCCTTCTTGATCGCCGCCTCGTCGATCGCCTTGACGCTGACGCCGCGTCGCGGCTGCCGCACGGCGCGCGCGTGCAACATGGCGTCAACGACCATGTCATGGATGAAGGCGGGCTCGCCGAACACCTTCGCGGGCAGATCGAGGCGCGCGGCATCGGTCCCAACGACCGCATAGGACGAGACCGGCTTGCGCGGCGCCGTCCCCGTCGCCTTCTGTTTCAGGTCCACGCTCGGGGCGAGGGTCCAATAATCCTGTCGCGTCGGCTTGCCGTTGCGCTGGAAGCTACCGTTCTTGATGCTGAGCTCGCCGGCCTTGCAGGCGAGCCGTTCGGCGAGCAGCGCGAGAAACCGTGCACGCACTTCAGCACAAGCCTGGCGCAGGGCCACGCCGCCGAACTGCATCGACTGGCTGCCGGCGGTGAAACCCTCGTTCGGGGTGCGTGCGGTGTCGCCGGATTCGATGGTGATGCGCTCTGGCGCGACGTCGAGCTCCTCCGCCGCGAGCTGGCGCATCGCGGTGAGCACGCCCTGCCCGATCTCGACCTTGCCGGTATAGATCGTCACCTTGCCCGGCGCAGGAAATGCCACCCATTGCGCAAGCGCCGGATGCTCGGCCAGCGCGCCGGTGAGGGCTCCTGCGCTCATGGCCGCGCCTCGGCGCGCATCCTTGCGGCCGCTTTGGCGACGGCGCGCAGAATGCGATTGTGGCTGCCGCAGCGGCAGATATTGCCATCGAGTGCCTGCGCGATCTCGCTACGCGTCGGCGACGGATTTTTGTCGAGCAGCGCCTTCGCCGAGACCAGAATGCCGCTCAGGCAATAGCCACACTGCCCGGCCTGCTCGTCGAGGAAAGCCTGCTGCAGCGGATGCGGCTTCTCCGGCGTGCCCAGGCCTTCGACCGTGACCACCGACTTTCCGGCAACGGCGCCGATCGGCCGGGTGCAGGATTTTTCCGCCGCGCCGTCAATGAGCACCGTGCAGCAGCCGCATTGCTCGAGCCCACAGCCGAAGCGCGTACCGACGAGACCGAGTGCATTGCGCAACACGGCGAGCAGCGGCACGTCATCGCGCTCGACCGTGACCTGCGTGGGCGCGCCGTTCACCGTGAGATTGATCGTCTGCGGCATGGGCGCGATCAGCCGAGCGTGAACGCGTCGTGATAGGCGCCCTGAATGCTGCCGCCGGGCACCGGACCACCCCCCGGCACATGCACCATGTCGCCGATGAGCGCCACAGTGGCGCCATGCAGGCCGTGACGCGGGATCTTCATCGGCGCCATCGCTTCCCACGTGTCCGTTTTCGGATCATAGGCCTCGTTGGTGCCGAACACCTTGCCGGTCGCCTCACCGCCGAACACCACAATGCGCTCGCGATAATAGACCGCGGAGACGCCGCTGCGCGCCGTCGGCAGCGGCGCGCGGAAGCTCCAGCCGTCGGCCTTCGGGTCATAGACGGCATTCAAGCTCGTGTTGAAGTCATAAGAGTCCATGCGGCCGCCAATGGCATGGATTTTCCCATCGACGACGGCGACGCCCATATGATCGCGCTGGCCGACGAAAGGCTGCGTGCCGGTCGAGCCACGCATGCCGCCGAGAAATTGATATTTGTCGGTCGCCGGATCGTAGATCTCGTGCCACTCCACCGAGCGCACGTCACGGCCGCCGAGCAGATGGATCTTGCCGTCGAGCACAATCGCGGAGATGGCGCCGCGTGGCCGTGCCAAGCCGGCGATCGGTGACCACTGATCGGTCGCCGTATCGTAGACGAAGCACCTGGAATGGGGGCAGCGGTTCTGCTCGATGAAGCCGCCGAAGGTATAGACCTTGCTGCCGATCGAGACGCCGGCGACGTGATTGCATGGGATCGGGAACGGCGCTTTCAACGTCCACTGACCGCTCTTCGGATCGAACACTTGATGGAAATTGCCGTCGACGCGATGGCGCGCGTAGCCGGCGATGATGTGAATCTTGCCCGAGCATTCGATGACTGCGTGTTCGCCGGTCGGAATCGGAAGCCGCGGCTGCTCGACCCAGCGGCCGGGGTTCTTCGCCACCGGCGCGACGCTCGTCATGTAGCGTTGCTTCTCCACGCTCGCCGGAATCTCGGTGATCTTGCGATCGTTGAGACCCGCGAACAGCGGATCGGCGGTTTCGGTGGCAGTCATGGCGATGGTCCTCGGGCTTTTCTTGGTCGTTGGAATGCGTCAGTTGGCGTAGGCGGGCACGGCGTCCCGAATAAGCGCGCGCGTCAGCGCGACGCCCTCACTCGCGACCTCGTAAGGCGAGCGCGCCCACAGCTCCGGGTTCGGTGCCTCGTAGCTCAGATATCCGGTGTAACCCTTCTCGGCCAAGAGGCCGAGCACCTCGCGCCAACGGATGGTGCCCTTCCCCGGTGGCAGCCTATCGGTCGGCCGGCGCACGCCGGTCACCGGGTTGGGCGACAAATCGCTGTACTGGAAGCAGAAGATCTGCTCGCCGGAGATTTCCTCGAAGCCGCGACCGCCGCGGCCGCTGCGGGCGAAATGATAAGCGTCGACGAGGTAGCCGCAATTCGGCTTGGCGGCGCCGGTGATCAGCTCCTGCAGCACTTCCAGCCGGTTGAGCACGTCGTGCTGGGAGTTGAACTCGATGGCGAGGCGCAGCCCGTATTCGGCGGCGATGTCGCCGGCCTCGCGCAGATATTTGATGGCGTCTTTGATCGGGCCGTTCACCTGCCCCGGCGCGCTCATCAGCATCTTGCAGCCGAGTGCCACTGCGTTCTGGCAGGATTCGCGAAACACGCCGAACAGTCGCCTGCTCTCTTCGCCCGTGGCGAACAGGAAGCCGTATTCGACGCCGAGCACGCCGACGGGAATACCGCTCGCTTTCACCGCGTCGAGCACCTGCGCATTGCTCATGCCGGCCTCGAAGCAGCGCTTGAAGTCGATGCGGCGCAGCTCGACTGCGTCGTAACCGCCCTGCTTGGCCGCATCGAGCGCCGTCTTGAGCGGCGTCGTGTCGATGGTCCAGAGATGCAGGGCCAGGCGGCCGAACCGGTTTGTCATCTGCTGCTCACTTGTGGGTTCGCGAAAGCGACGAGATACTTGCACCGGGATGAAGGCGCTTCAAGGAGAGTGAATGATGAATGCAGTCGCGTCACGCAACATCAAATTCGTCAGCCACAGCGATCAGGGCGGACGCGGCGACGGCACGCAGGTCATGGTGCATCGCGGCTATGCCTATGTCGGCCATGCCTTCAGCAACGGCTTCAGCGTCATCGACGTGCGCGATCCGAAGCACCCGAAAACCGTCAACTTCCTCGCGGCGCCCCCCAACACCCGCGCGTTTCATTTGCAGACGCACGACAATCTGCTGCTTACGGTCAACGCCCCGAACGTCTGGACGATGAAGATCGATACCAAGTCCTACTTCTCCAGCGCACCCGCTGATCTGATCAAAGGCGAAACGTTCACAGCGGGTCTGCGCGTGTTCGATATTTCACAGCCTGAAACGCCGCGCGAGATCGCTTTCATGCCGATCGACGGACTTGGGCCGCATCGCATCTGGTATGTCGGTGGCCGCTACGCCTACGTGTCCGTGCATTTCGCCGACGTCGCCGACCACGTCCTGGCGATCGTCGACATGGCCAATCCGCAAAAGCCGGAGGTGGTCGGGCGCTTCTGGTTGCCGGGTCTCGGACCGGGCGAGATGCCGACGTGGCCGAAGGGCAAGCGCGTCGCGCTGCATCACGGGCTGGTCAGCGGCCATTTGTTCTACGGCGCCTGGCGCGATGGCGGCCTCGGCATTGTCGACGTGTCCGATCCGCGGAAACCAAAGCTCGTCTGCCATCGCAACTGGGATCCGCCGTTCGGCGGCGCCACGCATTCGCCGCTGCCGCTGCCGGATCGCAATCTGCTCGTCGTCGGCGACGAGACCAACTTCGCCAATTGCAGCCAAGGCCTGCGCTACACCTGGATGTTCGACATCCGCGAGCCGTCAAACCCAGTGAGCATCGCCACCTTCCCGATTCCGACGGACGCCGACTATTGCAAGAAGGGCGGCAATTTTGGTCTGCATAATCTCTGGGAGAATCGTCCCGAGGGATTGCAGAGCTCGCGCTACATCTTCTCTGCCTACCAAAACGCGGGGCTGCGCGTGTACGACATCGAGAACCAATTTTCGCCGCGTGAAATCGGCTACTACGTGCCACCCGATCCGGATCGTTTGTTCGATCCACGACCGAACAAGCCGAAAGTCGTCCAGTCGGCCGACTGCTTCGTCGACAAACAAGGCTTGATCTACCTAACCGATAATAATGCCGGACTTAGCATTCTGCAGTTCAACGGCACTTAATGTAGCTCCAACGCGCACACGCATGCCGCTTTCGCCCGCATTGCGGGATGGCGCGCGCTATGTGCATTGACACCCGGTAGGCGGAAACCCAGACTGCGTCCCAACTTAAAGAGCCGCAAAGCGGCCCATCAGGGAGGGAATGCCGTGGCACAGACCATCGAGGCCTTCGTCGGCCGTGCGCTGGACGAAGCAAAAATCTCACCGCTGCATAAGCGAATTGTTGCGCTAATCGCGGCGGGTTACTTCTTCGACGTCATCGACTTCACCGTCTTCGGTTCGCTGGTTCCGTACATCGTGCAGTCGAAGTTCGCGACGACCACTAACATCGCGACCATTGGCTTCTTCCAGGTTCTCGGCATGTTCATCGGCACCGCCGGACAGGGTCAGTTCAGCGACCGCTTCGGCCGCCGCTTCATCTATCAATTCAACCTGCTGCTCTTCGGCGTGTTCACGATCCTCGGCGCGTTCGCGCCGAGCGTCACCACCCTGGTCATCTGCCGCTTCATCGCCGGTATCGGTATCGGCGCCGAGCAGCCGCTCGCCTTCGCCTATGCCGGCGAATATTCACCCAAGGCCATCCGCGGCCGCATCCTCGCCATCGTGCATTTCATCGGCGGCGCCTGTGTGTGGCCGATCGGCACGGCGTTGGTGCTTCTGTTTGGCACGACGCTGACGACCAACCCGGAGCACGCGTGGCGCGGCGTCTGGCTGGTGGTCGGTATCGGTGCGTTGATCGTGTGGGTGTTCCGTTTCACGCTGCCGGAATCGCCGCGTTATCTGGCAACGCACGGCCGCGGACAGGAAGCACTGAACGTCCTTGGCCGCCTCGGCATCGCGCAACCCACCGAAGCGCTGTCGACGGACGTGGCGAGCAACACCAAAAGCGACCCGTTCGCCGTCGTATTCAGCCAGTTTCCGGTACGCGTCATCGCCGGAATGATCTGCTTCACCGCCTTCTTCGGCGTGGCGATCGGACTCGGCGCCTGGTTGCCGAACATGATGAACGCGAAGGGCTTCGATATCACCAAGTCGCTGCAATACACTTTGGCGATGAACTTCGCCGTGCCCTGCGCCAGCATCTTCATGATGTACGCGCTCGACAAACACGGTCGGAAGATCACGTCGGTGTTTGCGTTCATCGGTGCCGGCATCATGGCGCTCGTGTTCGCCAATGCGACCACGGGCCTTCAGCTCATGATCGCCGGTTTCATTATGACGTTCTTCGTGCAGGTCTCGGGCAATTCGATGCAGATCTTCGCATCCGAGGTGTTTCCGACCAACGCACGCGCCTCCGGCTTCGGCTGGGCGGCGGGCGTCGGCCGCTTGGCTACCGCCTTCATCATGCCGACGATCCTGTGGGTACAGAACGGATATGGCCTGACCACCGTGTTCGTCTGCCTGGCGATCCTGCTGCTGATCGCCGCCGTCTCGGTGACCCAGATGGGTCCGGAGGCGCGGCAGAAGGGTCTCGACGAGATCGCACCGCCCACGGGCTGAGCCCTTGCCTGCAACAATGACCGACCGGGCCGGCGCGCAAGCACCGGCCCGGTTCGTTTTTTGCCGCTGAAAAGACTGGCAATTTACCATCCCCGCCGGCCCATCCCGAATTTCTTTACGCCCCGGAATTTTTCTCGGGCCCCTTGAGTCTCCTCCATCGCAGGCTGCCAACACAGGAGCGGGACCATGGGCGGATTCCACGGATCAGACGACGAGAAGCCGGGGCTCAATCGGCGCAAAGTACTGGAATGCATGACGTGGGCGGGGACCGGCGTGCTTTGGACCGTGTCCGGCGGCATCCCGCGCTCGCTCGGGATCGTCGACGAGGCGAACGCGGCAGAGAGCAAAGCCAAGGCCGGCCGCGTCACCTTCATGCAGATCAGCGACAGTCACATCGGCTTCGACAAGCCGGCCAACCCCAAGACCATGGACACGCTGCAGGCAGCCATCGACAAGATCAAAGGGCTGCCGGTGAAGCCGTCCTTCATGATCCACACCGGCGACATCACGCATCTGTCGAAGGAAGACGAATTCGACAACGCGCAGAAGCTGATCTCACAATCCGGCCTCGACGTGCATTACGTGCCGGGCGAGCACGACGTCATCGACGACGAGCGCTCGCTGTACATGAAGCGCTATGGCAAGGGCAAGCTCGGCCACGGCTGGTATTCGTTCGACGCAAACGGCATCCACTTCGTCGGCCTGGTCAACGTGTTCGACCTCAAGGCCGGCGGGCTCGGCAATCTCGGCGGCGAGCAGCTCGAATGGCTGGAAAAAGATCTCAAGGGCCGCTCCGCGAGCCAGCCGATCGTGGTCTTTGCCCATGTGCCGCTGTGGACGGTCTATGAGAAATGGGGCTGGGGCACCGATGACGGCGCTCAGGCGCTCGGCTACCTCAAGCGCTTCGGCTCGGTGACCGTGCTCAACGGCCACATCCACCAGGTGATGCAGAAGGTCGAAGGCAACGTCACGTTCCACACCGCAACGTCGACTTCGTTCCCGCAGCCGGCGCCAGGGTCCGCGCCCTCGCCCGGGCCAATGAAGGTCCCCGACGAGCAGCTGCGCAAGCTGCTCGGTATCACCCAAGTGAACTTCACCAAGGGCCAGCAGCGGCTCGCCATCATCGACACGCCCCTGCAAGGCTGATCGGAGCATCTGATATGAGACTGGACTGGATTGGCGCGAACGGCGCCGGGCGAAGCCGTGCCTGCGTCATGCTTGCGGTCGTCGCGTTGCTGACCCTCGGCAGCGCGGCGCGAGCGGAAGACGTGAAGGTGAACATCGACAACTTCACCTTCGAGCCGCAGAAGCTGACCGTGAAGGTCGGGACCACCGTCACCTGGACCAACCGCGACGACATCCCGCACACGGTCGCGTCGAGCACCAAGGCATTCAAATCGAAGGTGATGGATACCGACCAGTCGTTCTCCTACACCTTCTCGACGCCTGGCGAGTTCGCGTATTTCTGCTCACTGCATCCACATATGACCGGAACGATCGTGGTCGAGCCGCAGAAGAGTACGTCGAACTGAGGAAAGATGTGGTTGCCTGCTTGAGCGGGCCGGCACCTGGCAGCGCCGGCCCGTTTCGTTTTCGTCAGGCAACGTGCTTGGCGGGCTCTGCAACGACGACGGCGGCCTCGGGGGCATCGCCGACATATTGGAAGCGGCGGCCGTGAACCGTCAGGGACGGGCGCACACCAAGCTCACCGCCGCCGAACGCTTCGACGCGCCGGTCGAGATCGTCCTTGGCGATGTCGGGAGGAATTTCGCAGAGCGTTTCGTAAATACGGCGCGAGCTCTTTCGTCCATGCCAGGAAATCGGCAGCGTCGGCAGCGGCTCGGGCTGCGTCGCCAGCGTCTTCGCCCATGTCCAGTAAAGCGATGCCAGCCGCTTGTAGGCGAGAAGCTCCAGCTGTGGCGGCGTGGAGCCCGGCGGCACGTTGAACAGATCGACGGCAACGATCGGCCCAGCGTCGACGCGTTCGACCATCATGTGCATGGTCGCGCCGAAGATCGGCGCGCGTTGATAGCAGGCGAAATAGGCCGGAGCCCAGCCCGGGTAATAAGGCGAGCCCGGATGGAAATTGTAGGCGCCGAAGCCGAGCCGCTCGAGCACCGAGCCCGGCACGATCACACTCGTGGCAAAGCCGATGAGGCGCGCGCGCTCGAGCACGGCCGGCGATAATGTGTCGAGATCGGCGTGGCTCTTGCCGTAGCGAATGCTGAGTGTCGGGTTGTGCGACGTCAGGAGCCCGGCGAGGACTGCTTCTTCCGGCGACGAGGTCAGCAGAATGATGGTCTCGAACATCAAGGCATCCAGCGCGGGGAGCCTGTACCCGCGGCAGGGACAGCGCCCAACGTTACCCCGTTAAAGTTGGTAAATTTTTTTGGTTAAGATCGGGTTAAAAACCATCGACACCAAATGCCGCTGCGCCACTATGTGGCGCCACTTGGGAACGTTTCACCGCCGCAATCTGGACGACTTCCATTCAGTTCTGGTTCAGCCGTTGCCCGCCAATTTCCTGGGAGGCCAAGGATTTACCCCCATGCGCATGATCGTCGCCTGTCTTGTAGCCCTCTGGGCCGCCTTCGCTCCGGGAACTGCTTCGGCACAGGAACCGGAAAAACGCATCGCTCTCGTCATTGGTAACGCCGCTTACCAAGCCGGCGCCCTGAAAACCCCCGCCAACGATGCCGGCCTCATCGCCCAGACCTTGCAGGCGGCCGGCTTTGACGTGGCCGGCGCCCGCGATCTCGACCAGGATTCGTTGCGCCGCGCGTTGCGCGATTTCGTCGATAAGGCGCAAGCCTCCGGCCCGAATACCGTCGCCGTCGTCTATCTCGCGGGTTATGGACTGCAACTCGAGGGCGACAATTATTTCGTGCCGATCGATGCCAAGATCGCGCGCGACACCGACGTTCCCTCGGAAGCACTGCGCATTTCGGATTACACGCGCCCGCTGGCGACGCTGAAGCTCAAGGCGACGCTCGTCGTTCTCGACATGGCGCGCGACAATCCCTTCGCCAAGTCCGGTCAGCCGCTCGCCGGTGGCCTCGCGTTGGTCGATGCCGATCCCGGCACGCTGATCGCCTTTAATGCCGCGCCGGGCACGATCGCCCCGGAGACCGAGGGCCCGTACGGACCGTATGCGCAGGCGCTTGCCGAGATGATGCGCGAGGGCGGCCTGCCGCTCGTCGAGGTGTTCGACCGCACCCGACTTCGGGTCAACGACGTGACCAAGGGCGCCGACGTGCCTTGGCATGCGTCCAAGGTCGAGGCGCCGTTCGTGTTCTTCGAGCGCGGACCGGATGCGCCGCCGCCGGCCGCGCCGCCGGATCAGACCGCCGCTATTCGCGCGCGTCCGATGCGCGATATCGGCGTGCAGGACGCCTATGTGGTGGCGCTCGAGAAGGACAGCCTGCAAGGCTATCTCGATTTCCTCGCCGCCTATCCTGACGATCCGCTGGCCAAGCGCGTGCATGCGATCCTCGCCGCACGGCGTGAAGCCATCACCTGGCGGCGCACGCGGTTGATCAATTCGCCCGATGCTTACTGGTCGTACCTGCGCCGCTATCCACGAGGCCCGCACGCGGCCGACGCGCGGCGTCGCCTCGCATTCCTCGCCGCCGCGCTGGAGCCCCCGCCATCCTTCCCGGTGGTCGAGTACGACGTGCCGCCGCCGCCGCCCGATGAAATCGTCTATGTGGACCGGCCGGTGATTTATTTCGGCGACCCGGTGTTCGCTTTTGCGCCGCCGCCACCGCCGCCGGTGTTCTTCCTGCCGCCGCCGCCGCCGGATTTCATCGTGCTGCCGCCACCACCGCCGCCGATCGGATTGTTCGTGCTGCCGATCCCGATGTACCGGCCGGTTCCGGTGTGGGTGCGCCCGCCGACCTATATCGCGCCGCCGCAGAACAACATCATCTTCAACAACGTCCACAACACGGTGGTCATCAACAACACCACCAACAACGTGACGGTGACGACGCCGAACGGCCAGACGCGCACGCTGACACCGGTCGCCGCCGCCGGCCCAACCGCGACGGCAACAACCACGCCCGGTGGACAACCGCCGCGTCCGCAAGCCGGCACGCCGCTGATTTTTGGGCCGCACCTGCCACCGTCGGTCGCGCAAAAAGCGGCGCAGACACAGACGGGACAGACAGGACAGACGCCGGGAACGACACAGCAGCCCGGTCAGCCAGGTACGCAGCAACAACAGCCGCCGCGTCCGGGCGGGGGACAGCCGCTGCCGGGCCAACGCGGGCAGCCGCTGCCGCCGGTCACTCCGCAAACGCAACAGCCCGGCGGTGCCCGTCCGCAGTTCACGCCGCAGCAGATCCAACGTCCCGGGACCGTCGCACCGCCAAGCTCGTCAACAACGACGCCGGGTACAACGCCGCCGCCGGCGCATCCGGGAACGCCGCCGACCACGACGGCGCCGACGACCACCACGCCACCCGGCGCCGCCCGGCCGCAGGCCGCGCCAGCGCCCGGCACCACGACGCCGGGCACGCCGCCGACTCAGCACCCGAATGTGCAGCCGCAACGGCAGCCGCCGCCCGGAGCGACGCGGCCCGCAGCGCCCGCGGAGCGCCGAGCACCTCCACCGCCCAAGCCGGCAACTCCGCCGCCGCAGCGCCAGTCCGCACCGCCACCGCCGCGCCCGACGCCACCGCCGCCGCGACCGGCGCCGCCGAAGCCGGCACCACCGCCGCGCCCTGCACCCCCGCCGCGTCCGGCGCCACCGCCCAAGCCCGCGCCAGCGGCGAAGCCCGCCGGCTGCCCGGCAGGCCAGCACATGGCCGGCGGTCACTGTGTGAAATAGCGGAACTGCGGGATGACGTTCGAGCGAGCGTCATCCCGCGTGCGTGGCTGCAGATCTCAGGTGTGGGCCATTCGTGAATCCGCGGGCGCCTGTTCGCGCTCGTTGAGCCCGTAATCGCGGATGACCGAGGCGATGCGCAGGCGATAGTCGGCGAAAATGCCGCCCCGACCGGCAACCTGTCCCTTGCGATGATCCATCTGGTTGCGCCAGCGCGCGACCGCTTCGTCGTCGCGCCAGAACGACAATGACAACAGCTTCTGGGGATCAGTGAGGCTTTGGAAGCGCTCGACGGAAATGAAGCCGTCGATCTTCTCGAGCTCGGCGCGCAGCGTGGCGGCGATCTCGAGATAGGCGTCGCGGCGCCCAGGTGCCGTCCAAACTTCGAAGATCACAGCGATCATGTCCCGCTCCAATACACATTGGAGCGGGCATTATAGATCGAATCGACCCGCCGGTATCGTGGAACGGCGGGTGGGTGCACCAATCAGAATCCGGCGAACGAACGCACCTTGCCCCACATCTCGCCGAGCGTCATGCGGTTGGCAATCGAACGTGCCCGCGCCGCAATCAGCTTCGAGGTCGCAGTGCCGGCGCCCGGGTAGTGGCAGTCGCACACGAGATCATGGGCCTGAGCCGGCGAGATGTCGAAGAACGCAATTGCATCCCCGAGGCTGTCACCGGCAAGCCCCTGCGCCCGCAGCACCGGGTCGCTAAAGGCGATGGTCAGCGGCGACTGATCGACGCGGGCCCGCAGGCGCTCGCGCTCGGGAAGATATTCGATCCGCGAAAGCAGCCGTATGACACCCGGGTGCTGCTCGAGGACATCGGCAAAACGGTGCAGGCGGGCGCGTCGCAGTGTCCGCTTGTATTCCTTGGAGTCCGGGGCAAACGGGATGACGTTGGCCGCATCCTTCATATCCCGCAGGGGTTTGTGTTCCATCGCACTCTCCTTCCGACCCTGCACGTCCTGCATCCGACACACACGCGACATCAGCGTCGCGGCAGTCCTGCGCGTGCTCGTTGTTCAACGACGTCGTCAGAGTCCAGTTCCGCTGCGGCGCTGCAGGCGGCAACGGCGAGCTGGGCGTCAGCGGTCGAGGCGCTCGCGGCGGGAGGTCGCCGCGGGAGGTCAGGGCAGGATGGCGAAGGCGCGCGCCGGAAAGCCCAGGCCTTTGCGCACTTTGGGCCAGGTCACGACGATGAGCGCGCCTTTCGCTGGCACCTTGTCCAGATTGGCCATGACTTCGATCTGATAATGGCCGTGCTGCAGGATGTAGGTCTCGGAGTCCATCTTATCGGTGGTGTCGGTGTCCATCGCCTCGTGGCCGGTCGCCGTCACGCCACGCTGCTCATAGAGGAACTTGATGGTCTCGAAGGCCCAGGCAGGAAACGGTGCACGCTTGAAGCGCTCCGGATCCTTATCCCAGTCCTTGGACATGTCGGTGCGCAGCGCCACGAACGAGCCGCGCGGGATGCGCCCATGCTTCTTCTCCCAGGCCTTGAGATCGGCCACGGAGAACGCATGGTTCTCGTCCTTAGCGAGATAGGGCGTGTCGTCGAGCACGATCAGCGGCAGGATCATCTGCTTGAGCGGGATCTGGTCCATGGTGATCCCGTTCTCGGCGAAATGCGCCGGCGGATCGACATGGGTGCCGTACTGTCCGACCATCTCATAGGAGGTGGTGCGGAACCCGTCCTTCGCGATGGTGTAAGGCTCGTGCGTCTTCGGATCGGCGGCCGGCGACATCTTGGCCTGCCCGAAACCGGACCACACCGGCGTCGTTGCGTCGAAACTGTGGGTCAGGTCGACGAACTGCTTGCTCGCGACGACGCGGTAGGCCCGCACGAGATCGCTCTGCGCCAGCGCCGGGCAAATCCCGAGCGCTGTCGCAAAGCAGGATATCGCGATGATGAATCCAGAACGGACAGGATTGACAGCAAGCATGTGCCCCTCGGCGGCTCGTACACAAGAGAACGGGCCGCCAAGCTGGCACAGGGATCAGGTCCCTTCAACGGTCACCGTCACCGGCGTGATGCCGGAAAAACCGAGCGCATGGGCACCGGCCGGCGTGAGATCGATGATGCGGCCGCGCACATACGGCCCACGATCATTGATGCGCACCACCACGCTGCGGCCGTTGCGTTTATTGGTGACGCGCACACGCGTCCCGAACGGAAGTGACTTGTGAGCGGCCGTCAACCCGCTGGGCTTCGCTCGTTCCCCATTGGCGGTCTTCTCGCCGTTGTAAGCGTAGATCGAAGCAACTCCGGTTTCGGCATGAGCGGCGGACACATGAACACTGGACACAAAAGCAAGAATCATCCCCGCGCCGCAAAGCGCGGCGCGCAAGCGCACGATCATTTTTTTCTTCTCCTGGATAGGCCCCACGAATGAGGCGCTGCCTAGAGTCGGATCGTGCGCTTAGGCGGCAGGAGCTAGGGCAATTCTGCGGCAGTTTCGAGAAAAGATCGGACCGGCGGAACAAGGCCGATCGCCCGGAAAAATTTGCCGCCCTGCAGCCGGTGTGGCAATTCCTGACCACGACCGCACTCGACTTCTCCCTGATTCACCCGGGTTTTCCGTATGGCCCGCCGCTTGCTTAGTCATCGGCGAGGCTTCACTGCGCGTTGAATTGAGGAGTTGGTCATGTCGATTTCCACGGTCTCGTCCCATCAGGCGCTCGCCTACCTCCAGTCGCTGCTGCAGCCGCAGGCCGGCGCGAGTTCCGAGGGCGTTTCCGATCCCCTCGCCTCGCTGTTTTCGGCATTCACGGGAACTGGCACGGACGCATCCACGTCGGCGTCCCCCGGCGCCACAACGAGCTCATCGTCGTCCGTGCTCGGCGCGAGCTCGATGTTCAGCCCGGACACGCTCTCGGCGATGCTCTCGATGCAGGATCCGACGACGAGCCCCACAGATGGCTCGTCATCCCTGCAGTCGTTGTTCTCGAAATTCGATGCCAACGGCGACGGATCGATCAGCCAGAGCGAATTCGAAAACGCGATCGGGCCCAACGCCGACAAGTCGCAGGTCGATGCGCTCTTCCAGAAGCTCGACGCCAATGGCGACGGCTCGATTTCCACGGACGAGCTCGCCTCCGCGGAGAAGAAGGCGCTGAGCCACGCGCATCACCATCACCACATGCAGGGCATCGGCGGCGGTGATAACGGTGACCGAGATGGCGGCCCGAACGGAAGCGCCGGCGCCAACGGATTGCCGAGCTTCCTCAGCGGCAGCGACGCGACCGGCGCGACCACCCAGACCACAAGCAACAGCGATGGCTCGTCGACGACGACGATCACGTATTCCGACGGCACTACCATGACGCTGACGACGCCGGCCACCGCGAGCAGCAGCGCATCGAACGACACCGGCAGCACCAGCAGCAGCCAGAGCGGCACCACGGCCGCCGGCTTCAATCTGCTCGAGCAGCTGTTCAAGATGCAGTCGCAGATTCTGGCGCAGCAGTCGGCAAGCAGCACGCTGGCGATCAGCTGATCGGGATCAGTGAATCTCCGGCTCCGGGATCTTCGCGGTGCCTTCGAGGAAATCGAAGTCGCAACCCTCATCCGCCTGCGTGATGTGCTGGGAGAATAGCGCGCCATAGCCGCGCGGATAGATCGGCGGCCGCGGCGTCCACGCAGCCTTGCGGCGCGCATGCTCCTCCTCGCTGACGTGCCAGTGAATGCGGCGGGCGGCGACGTCGACCTCGATCTCATCGCCGGTTTGCACGAAGTTGAGTGGGCCGCCGACGAAGCTCTCCGGCGCGACGTGCAAAATACAAGCTCCGTAGCTGGTGCCGCTCATGCGCGCGTCGGAGATCCGCAGCATGTCACGCACGCCGGCCTTCACCAGTTTCTTCGGAATCGGTAACTGCCCCCACTCCGCGAATCCGGGGCCGCCCTTGGGGCCGGCGTTCTTGAGGACGAGAACGTGGTCGGGCGTGACGTCGAGATCGTCGCGCTCGACCTCGCGCGCCATGTGATTGTAGTCCTCGAAGGCGATCGCCTTGCCGCGATGTTTGGTGAGCCGCGGCTCGGCCGCTGAGGGCTTCATCACGCAACCGCGCGGCGCCAGATTGCCGGTGAGCACCGCGGTCGCGCCTTGCGCGTAGATCGGGTCCTTCAGGCTGTGGATCACCTCCGGCAGATAGGTCTTGGCGTCGGCAATGAGATCGCCGAGCTTGCTGCCGGTGACGGTGATACAGGAGAGATCAAGCAGATCGCGCAGCTCGCCCATCAGCGCGCGCAGGCCGCCGGCATAGAAGAAGTCTTCCATCAAATATTTGCCCGACGGCCGCACATTGGCGAGCACCGGCACCTCGCGCGAGATCTTATCGAAGCGCTGCATGTCGATCGGCACGCCGGCGCGGCGCGCCATCGCCACCACATGGATGATCGCATTCGTCGAGCCGCCCATCGCCATGTGCACGCGGATCGAATTGTCGAAGGCGGCCGGCGTCAAAATTTTCTGCGGCGTCAAATCCTCCCACACCATGTCGACGATGCGCCGGCCCGCGGCCGCGCACATGCGCGGATGATTGGCATCCGCCGCAGGGATTGAGGAGGCGCCGGGAAGCGCCATGCCCATGCCTTCGGCGATGGCCATCATGGTCGCCGCCGTGCCCATCACCATGCAGGTGCCGAAGGAGCGCGCGATGCCGCCTTCGATCTCGGCCCAGTCCTCCTCGGTGATCCGGCCGGCGCGCTTCTCGTCCCAATATTTCCAGGTGTCAGAGCCGGAGCCGAGCACATTGCCGCGCCAGTTGCCGCGCAGCATCGGTCCGGCGGGCACATAAATCGCCGGCAGCCCCATGCTGATCGCGCCCATGAGCAGGCCCGGCGTGGTCTTGTCGCAGCCGCCGAGGAGGACGGCGCCGTCGATCGGATGGCTGCGTAAGAGCTCCTCCGTCTCCATCGCGAGGAAGTTGCGATAGAGCATCGTCGTCGGTTTCACATAGGGCTCGGCGAGCGACATCGCGGGAAGCTCAAGCGGAAAGCCGCCGGCCTGGTAGACGCCGCGCTTGATGTCCTCGACACGCTCGCGGAAGTGCGCGTGGCAAGGATTGATGTCGCTCCAGGTGTTGATGATGCCGATCACCGGCTTGCCGGCCCAGTCGACGGAATCGTAGCCGAACTGGCGCAGCCGCGAGCGGTGGCCGAAGGCGCGCAGATCGGCAACGCCGAACCAGCGATGGCTGCGCAGTCTCTCGGGATTCTTATCGGCCATGCTTCTTCCTCGAACCTCCGGTCGTTTCCGCCCCTTCGAACATGCGCGCGCGCGCATTCTCGATATGCTTTTCCATCGCGGCGCGCGCCTTCTTAGCATCGCGTGCGGCGATGGCGCCGACAATGGCGATATGCTCGTCCTGCACCAGCCGCAGCCGCGCCCGCGCGCGCAGCAGCGACAGATTACGCGTGAGCGTCATGCCAAATGCAATATGCGGCTGCAAGGAGGACTGCACCGCCAGGTAATAGCCGTTATGCGTCGCCCTCGCGATGGCGAGGTGGAATTGCTCGTCGGCATCGACGCCGAGCTTGCCGTCGCGGATGCAGGCTTCCAGCGCATCGAGCTTGGCCTTGATATCGGCGAGGTCCGCCTTCTCCCAGCGTTGCGCGGCGAGCGCCGCCGCGGCGCCTTCCAGCGCCACGCGGAACTCGAAGCAGCGTTGGATGTCGGCGATGGAGTTAACCGGCGCGAATTTGAGCACCGCCGTGTCGGGCCTTTGCTTCACGTAGCTGCCGGAGCCCTGCCGCGAGACGATGATGCCGTCGTCGCGCAGCCGCGCGAGCGCCTCGCGCACCACCGGCCGCGAGGCCTGGAAGCGCTGCGACAGGTCGGTCTCCGACGGCAACCGCGCATTGACGGTGAATTCGCCGGCGACGATCAGCTCGAAAATACGCTGATAGATGCCGGCGGAAAGCTTGGCTTCGCCCGCTTCGCTGCGTTGGGCGGAAACCGGCACGTGCTTACCGTTTCTTGGCGACGCGCCAGCGGGCGAACTCGTCCTTGGCCTCGGGCGACGGCGGATAGACGCCAAAGATGGAGCGCCCCTCCTCGACCTTCTCCTGCACGAAATCCTCGAAGGCGGTCTGCTCGAAGGCCTCGTTGGCCACGTCGTCGGCGATCTTGGCCGGGATGACGGTGACGCCCTCGCCGTCGCCGACGACGATGTCGCCTGGATAGACCGGCACCTCGCCGCAGCCGATCGGCACGTTGAGGTCGACGGCGTGGTGCTTGATCAGGTTGGTCGGTGCCGCCGGCGCCTGGTGATAGACGGGGAATGGCATCTGCGCGATGTCGGGCGTGTCGCGAAAGCCGCCGTCGGTGACGACACCGGCGCAGCCGCGCTTCCACAGACGTGTGATCAAGATGCCGCCGGCAGACGCCGCCGACGGGTTGCGCCGGCTGTCGATGACGAAGACGGCGCCGGGAGGACATTCTTCCACGCCTTTGCGCTGCGGATGACTGCGATCCTCGAACACGCCGAGATGGTCGAGATCCTCGCGCGCGGGAATGTAGCGCAGCGTATAGGCCGGCCCGACCATGCGCGGCATGCTCGGGCTGATGATGCGCACGTCCTGCATGAAGGTGTTGCGCAAGCCGCGCTTGAACAGGACCGTCGTCAGCGTGGCGGTGGAGACGGCTTTGAGCTTCTCGCGGGTGGTCTCTTGCATGGCGTTGCAATCCATTAAAGGGCGCGCCACTTTTCATCCCCAGCTGCAAACTTGTCAATAGTTGTCAACTGCTGGATTGAGTTGTAATGGACGGCGCACAATCCGCCGTCCTGTCACAAGGAGTTTTTTCGTGCTGAGAGTTCTCGCCGCCGCGCTCGCTCTGTTTGCCGCCGCAACCTGCGCCCAGGCGCAAGACAAATGGCCGGCGCGCACCGTGACCATCGTCGTTCCTTTCGGGGCCGGCGGCACCACCGACCTGTTCGGCCGCATGCTGGCGCAGGCGCTGCAGGCGAAATACGGCACGCCGTTCATTGTCGAGAACCGTGCCGGCGCCGGCGGCAATCTCGGCGCCGCCGCGGTCGCCCGCGCCAAGAAGGACGGCTACACGCTCCTCGTCGGCACCGTGAGCACGCAGGCGATCAACCCGTTCATCTACACCAACATGCCGCTCGACGCGGAGAAGGACCTGCAGCCGGTATCGCTGATCGCGCGGCTGCCGAACATCCTCGTGGTCAATCCGAAGCTACCCGTGAAGTCGGTCGCCGAGCTCGTCGCTTATATGAAAGCGAACCCCGGCAAGCTGACTTACGGCTCCTCCGGCGTCGGCACCTCGACGCATCTCGCCGCCGAGCTGTTCCAGATCGAGACGCAGACCAAGATGGTGCACATCCCCTATCGCTCCTCCGGCGAGGTGATGAACAACCTGATGGGCGACCACGTCGATCTCGCCTTCGACAACATTACGCTGGCCTGGCCGCATGTGCAGGCCGGCGCCTTGCGCGCGCTGGCGGTGACCTCAATGAAGCGCAGCGACATCGCGCCCGATGTGCGGACCATGGCCGACACCTTGGCCGGGTTCGACGCGACCTCCTGGCACGGCTTGTTCGCGCCGGCGGGCACGCCGAAGGAGATCGTGGACACGCTGGCGGCCGAGGTGAAGCGCATCTTCGAGACGCCGGAGGCGCAGAAGGCGCTGCACGAGATCGGCGCGGTGCCCTCGCCGATGACGCCGGACGAATTCGCGGCCTTCATCGGCGCCGAGCGCAAGAAATGGCAGGAGGTGGTGAAGGCTGCGGGTGTGAAGTTGCAGTAAGGCGCGGATCACCGCTTGACGGAGTAAAGGCGGATTCAGCCAGCCGTTATTCAGAGAGTGCGTCGCGAAGCCCAGGCGTGTCGTTGATCAGTGCTGCGCCGAGCCAACAGCCAAGCTCCGCGTCGCCAACGCGGTACTCCATGTACACGCGCGACTGCCCGGATTCGAACATGCGCGTAATGATAAATTTTTTCGCGTGCTCGTCATAGTCGATCACGTGCCAATATCTGAGCTTGGGCAAGCGCACCTCGCTATGCCTCCATTTGGCAAGATCTCCTTGAGATTCCAATTGGCCACTTTCGCACAAAGCTTCGATAACAAGTGCGATCTCGCCCATCTCAACGGCGATGCCTTTCTCCTCGCATCGTTCGTGAGTCAGCGCGATCACCATGGCCGTCTTGAGCCACCTGCTCCGTGAAATTGATAAAATAGTCTCGGTGATTTGATGGTATCGATCGTCGGTCATCGCCTGCCCCTTTTTCCCCAATCGACTGCGGTGCGGAGAGCGCGCCGGAATGACGGCGCCTCTGAGCCGCTGCTTAGACCTCGTCGCGAAGCCCAGGTGTATCGAGGATCAGCGCCTCGCCAAGCATGCGGCCAAGTGCTTCGAATTTTGCCGACGGCGGTGTGACCCTGTCGATCGGGAATTCCGTGAACAAGTGCGATTCCCCAGAATCGAAGACGCGCGTGACCACGATCTTTCTTGCGCGCTCGTCGTATTCGACAACATGACGATATCTGTGTTCGGTCATTGCGTTATTCCATCGATGTCTAACTGAAATTGCAGATTTCAGCTGCTTACCCGCGCCCAAGCATCTTTCTTGCATCCGCCGCCGTCGCAACCTCATCGCCCAAAATGGCAATGATCCTGGCCGCCTTCTCCACCAGCGCGGCATTGCTCGGCGCGAGCTCGCCCTTGCCGAGATAGAGATTGTCCTCGAGCCCGACGCGGACATGGCCGCCGAGCAGCACGGTCTGCGCGGCCATCGGGAACTGGTGCAGGGAGATGCCGAAGGCGAACCACACGCGGTCGGGCGGCAGCAGGCTCTTCATATAAATGACGGCGTCCGTGGTCGCCGGCTGCCCCCACGAAATGCCGAGGCAGATCTGGAACATGCCGGGCGCCTTGATGTGGCCGGTCTCGATCATGCGCCTGGCGAGGAGGAGATGCCCCGCCTCGAACACTTCGAGCTCCGGCGTGACGCCGGCGTCGCGGATCGCCACTGCCATCTTTTCCAGATGCGTCGGTGTGTTGACGAAAACCGTCCCGCCCATGTTCATGCTGCCCATATCGAGGCTGCAGATGTCGGGTTTGAGCTCCATCACATGGCGCACCCGTGCGTCGGGTGGCGACAACGTGGTGCCCGGCGCGTATTTGAGCGGATCGTCGACGCCGGGAACGAAACGCGCGCCCGGACCGGTGGTGAGATTGATGAGCACGTCGATGCCGCTGTCGCGGATGCGTCCGACCACTTCGCGATAGAGCGCGCCGTCCATGCTCGGCTTCGTCGTCTGCGGATCGCGCACGTGGATGTGGACGATGGCTGCGCCAGCCTTCGCCGCATCGATGGCGGAGGCGGCGATGGCCTGCGGCGTCACCGGCACGGCGGGATTGCGCGAGGGCGTGTCGGCGGAGCCGGTCACCGCACAGGCGATCATCACCTTCCGCTGCATTATGTCCCTCTCACTCGATGCGCAGATGCGCGTCGTGCACCACTTTGCCCCACTTGACGATCTCGGCCTTGATGCGCGCGCCGAACTCCTCCGGCTTGTCGGCCACCGGCACGAAGCCGAGCTTGAGCAGCTGCGCCTGCACCTCGGGCTTGGCCACCGCCGTGGCGACCTCCTGCTGCAGCAGGTCGACGATCGCCTGCGGCGTTCCCTTCGGCGCCAGCATGCCGGTGAGCGTATCGGCCTCCTGGTCGGGATAGCCGGCCTCGCGCATGGTCGGCACATCGGAGATCTGGCCGCTGCGCTTGAGCGCGAGCACCGCGAGCGCGCGCAGCTTGCCGTCCTTGATGTTGGCGAGTGCCGGCGGCAGCGCGGTGAAGGCGATCGGCGTGTGCCCGCCGATGGTGGCCGCGATCGCCGGTGCCGCGCCGGCAAACGGCACATGCGTGAGATCAAGGTCGAATTTCTGCTTGAACAACTCACCCGACAGATGCGGCGTCGAGCCGATGCCCGGGCCGGCGAACGTGTATTTGCCCGGACTGGATTTGATCAGCGCGATGAGCTCGCTGACGTTCTTCGCCGGCACCGACGGATTGACCACCAGCACATTCGGCGAATAGGCGACCATGGTGATCGGTGCAAAATCCTTCACCGCGTCATAGGGCACGTTGGCATAGAGGCTCATGTTTACCATGAAACCGGTCGAGACCACGATGAGCGTGTAGCCGTCGGGCGTCGCTTTCGCCGCCTCCGCGCTGGCGATGTTGCCGCCGGCGCCCGGGTGGTCATCGACGTAGAATTGCTGCCCGAGCGAGGCTGAGAGCTGCTGCGCCACTAGGCGGGCGATCACGTCGGTCGGGCCGCCGGCGGAGAAACCGACCAGCACGCGCACCGGATGATCGGGATATTTCTGCGCCAGCGCGCTCTGCACGCCAAATGGCCCGATGAGCAGCAGGCACAGGCACAAGAGAAGCGGCCGCAGTGCAAATGTCATGAGAGCACCTGTGCAGGCTTGTCAGACGACGAACAATGCTCAGTCGATCTTCACTCCCGCGAACTCGACGACCTTCGCCCATTTCGCCGTCTCGTCCTCGACCAGCTTGCCGAACTGCGCCGCGGTCATTGGCGTCGGCATGCCGCCGAGTTCGCCGAGCCTGGCGATGAGCTTCGGATCCTTGAGCGATTCATTCACCGCCTTGTTCAGGATCTCGATGACCTCGGGCGGCACGCCTTTGGCCGTGGACAGGCCGTAGAAGCCGACCGACTCGAAGCCCGGCACCGTCTCGGCAACCGCCGGGATCTCAGGCACCGGCGGCCAGCGTTTGGGCGTGGTAACACCGAGCGCGCGCAGATGTCCGGCGCGCACCTGCTGGATGGCCGACGGCAGATTGTCGAACATCACTTGCACCTTGCCGGAGATGAGATCGGGCATTGCCGACGCGGAGCCGCGATAGGGCACGTGCAGCATGTCGAGGTGGGTCATCGCCTTGAACAGCTCGGCCGACATGTGCACCGAGGTGCCATTGCCGGAGGACGCGTAGGACACCTCCCCCGGATGCGCCTTCACATAGGCGATGAACTCACCCACTGTCTTCACCGGCAGCGAGGTCGGCACCACCATCAGATTGGCAAGCTGCATGATGCTGGCGACGGGCGCGGTGTCGTTGAGGAAATCGAACGGCAGCTTGCGATAAAGCGAGGTGCTGATCGCGTTGTTGGGCGCGACGAGCAGCAGCGTGTAGCCGTCGGCCGGCGCGTTGACCAAGGCCGCCGAGGCCATGTTGCCGCCGGAGCCGGTCTTGTTCTCGACGTAGAAGTTCTGCCCCAGCCGCTCGGAGAGATATTGCCCGATGATGCGCGCGACCGTGTCCACCGGACCGCCGGCGGTGAAGCCGACAAGGATGCGCACCGGACGGTTCGGATAGTCGGCGGCGTGGACGGGAGCGGCAACGAGCGCGGCAAGCGAGAGAATGAGTGCGAACAGCTTGCGCATCGGCGCCCCCCGCGATGGCGTGAAAACGTCTAGTCGATGGAAAGATTGGCGAACTTGACGACCTTCGCCCACTTCTCCACTTCCGCCTTCATCACATTGCCGAAGTCGGCCACCGAGCCGCCCATCGGGACACCGCCGAGATTGGCGAGCCGCTCGATCAGCTTCGGATCGGCGAGCGCTGTGTTCATCGCTTTGTTGAGCTTGTCGACGACGTCCGCCGGCGTGCCGCGCGGCGCGCCCATGCCGAACCAGGCGGAGGCTTCGTAACCGGGCACGGTCTGCGCGACCGTCGGCACGCCGGGCAAGGCCGGCGACGGCTTGTCGGTGGTCACCGCCAGCGCGCGCATGCGGCCGCTGCGGATGTATTCGATCGACGACGGCATATTGTCGAACATCACGTCGACCCTGCCGGCGAGCAGGTCGGTGAGCGCCGGCCCGGCCCCCTTATAGGGAATGTGCTGCATTTGGACCCCGGTCATCGCCATGAACATCTCGCCGGACAGATGCACCGACGTGCCGTTGCCCGACGACGCCATGTTGATCTTGCCGGGATTGGCTTTGCCGTAGGCGATGAACTCCTCGACCGTCTTCGCCGGGAAGTTCGGATTGACCTCCATGACGTTCGGCACGCGGCAAATGCCAGCGACCGGCGCGATGTCGCGCAGCAGGTCGAAATTCAGGTGCTTGTAGAGCGTGACATTGATGCCGTTCGCCGGATTGACCAGCAGCACGGTGTAACCATCCGGCGCCGCCTTGGCGACATAGTCGGTGCCGATATTGTTGCCGCCGCCGGGCTTGTTTTCGATGGCGAACTGCTGGCCGAGGGTCTCCGACATCCACTGGCCGGTGAGCCGCGCCAGGATGTCGGTCGTCCCCGAGGGCGGATACGGCACGATCCAGCGGATCGGCCGGTTCGGAAAATCCGTCGTCGCGAAGGCCGTGCGTAGGTTGAGAAACGGCGCGGCAACGGCGCCGGCGCTGGCCGATGCAATGAACGAACGACGTGAAATCGAAACTTTCCGGGTCATGGCGCTTCCTCTGGGAACGCCCTGAGCGGGCGTTTTTGCTTATGTGCCGGAGGTTACGCGGGCTGCCCAGGCGTGCACAAGACCGGCAACGAACCGAGCCCGGTGTTGCGCGTTAGCCGGACGTCCGACCAGACGGGCCAGCCCGCCACCGGCACGGCAATACCTAAAATGAGGGAGGGATTCCCATGCATTACAGGCCGAGAGGCAACGCAGCGCTGCACATCGCATTGGGCGGCCTGCCGCCGAAAATGCCGGTCGATGTCGATGCCGACGTCGGGGTGCGCGCGAAGACCGTTGCCGATCTCCGCAAGGTGGCGGCGTGGCCAGACAACCTTGTGGTCTCGACGCCACCAGGCGAGCGGGGCGAAGGCTGCGTCAAGGTGAGCCGCGTCCACGCTGCGAGCCGCACCACGCCGAAGGCGTAGCGAGGCAAACGGCTATCGCGTTGTCCTGCGCGTCCGTTGTCGCGCGTCCATTTTCCGAACGCGATCGAGAACAATCGCGGCCGGCACATAGTTAGCAGCGGCCCTCGCAAGCTTTTCCCGCAACTCGGGAGGCAACGCCCGCCTGTGTTCCAGGAGGTACTCGGTAAAGCTGACGATGGCGCACTCGTCCTCTGCCTCGACCGCTTTCTGGATCCAGAATTCGTATTTTGACGAATCTTCCGGGAATCCGTTGGCACCGGTTTGGTAATTTGCCGCGAGCATCGTTTGACTGGCGGGGTCACCTGATTCCGCGCCGCGTTTCAGGTAGTCCCAAGCAATGCGAGTTCGATCATCCCGTTCCTGCTCGCCCAATCCGTTCAGATAGGCGAAGTGTGCGGTGACGTGCGCCGCTGGCATGTTGCGCTGCGCCAAGTCTTCGATCGCTTTCATGCAGCGCCGAACCTCATCTTTGTCACCTCGCCGATGGGCTTCCTCGGCCAGATCGCCATAGGCCGGCGCCACGCCAGCCTCTGCTGCTTCGCGCAACAACGCGAGCCCCCGCGCTCTGTGGCCGGCTGAAAGAAGATCAGACCCCTCCTCGTACTTGCAGACGGCATTTTCCCACTGCGGCCCTTCCGAACGATTATTCATGTGCCCCTCCTAAAATTTCCGACGCATCAGTGGTGATGTGCCGCGTAAGTACCTTTTCATGATGTACCTCTGTATCGGCCGATTGTACCCCTTGATCTCAGGTACTTCACTTTCCAAAATCCTGTCGACGAACTTTTTCGCCTGATCCTTAGTCATCTTGTTCTCAGCGGAGATATGGTTCTCCGCAATAAACTTATCCATCTCCGCACCCACAGCAGCATTGTACTGGCGTGCCGGCGCGTCATAGAAGCGATGAGGATTCCGCGGGTCGCGCTGAACTAATTGGTCTTTTCCTATGGTTGCCTCCGAGAAGTACTCGATCGCTTCCTGGCTCATGACCTGAGCGCGCTCCCTGACCGGCGCCAAACCAGCAAGGTGATGACCCTTGTTGCGCGCAAACAATGCCGCAATTGATCCTGGAGGACGTCGGAGGTTGATTGCGTACGAGCAACCTCATTCGGCAAACGAAGGCACGCGCGCGGAGAGCCGCGCGCGTTGCTTTCTTGGGTGAACAATGAGTAGACGCGCTGAGACGCCGCCGATTGAGTCGGATCAGCCTTCAGCGAGGCGACCGACGCGGCGAAGATTTGCTATTCATCCGGCAGACGAGAGCGCACAGCTTAAAACTGAGGCACTTCGGTTCAGCGTCTTTCCTTCCACGCGGCGATGATCTCACGCAGATCGACCGGCTGCGTTTCCGCATTGAACGGCTCGTCGGGAATGTCGAACCAGGTCTGCGCGCTCCTGGTCCAGATGTGGCCGACCGGTTCGAGCCAGGAGGCACCGTCGAGGGTGCCGGGTTTGATGATCGCGACATTGGGGCGCGCATGCGGCAAATGATAGAGCCGCACGCCGCAGGTCGGGCAAAACAGGCAATCCATTTTGTTGCCGCTATCGGCCGTCCGCACCCACGTCGCCGGCTCGCCCTGCGTGATCACCACCGCCTCGCGCGGCACCACCATCGAGAGACCGAACGAGCCGCCGGACTGCCGCTGGCATTCGGTGCAGTGGCAGGCGTAAACCGCAAGCGGCTCGGCGCGGATTTCATACCGCACGCCGCGGCACTGGCAGGCTCCGGTCATCGGGGATGGCATTGGAAAAAACTCTCCGCAGTGTGAGGAGAGCTTTTAGCAGCGCAGCGGGCAGAGACAAAATGCGCGCCACGCCGGCTAGCCGCGCTCAAACGAAGCGCACGCCGATCCGCTTGGCGCTGCGCCACGCCACCTCGCACGAGCGCTTGATATTGTCCGGCTTGATGATGAGGTCGAACTTGTCGGGAACGCCGACAGAGGTTTCCAGCTGCAGCAAGGCGCCGGTCTCGGAAATGTTGCGCACGATGCAGTCGAGACCGGCCGCGAAGCTGAAGGAGATCTTTCCGGTCTTGAGCGTGCGGCGGCGGAGGCTACGCCGATGCTCGCTCCCATTGGGCTCAGTCAAAAACCTTCCTCGATCTTTTTTTGATGGCGGAGCTGCTCGCGATCCTTCGCCCGGCGCCGCCGCGAGATGATCTCGCGCACGACGTAACCGGCAGCAAAACCGATCGCCAGCAACACCCCCACCGCAAGCGTCGCGCCCCACATGGACGCAAGTGGTAAATGTCCAGTGTTTAGGCGTCGCGTAAAAATCTTGTAGAAAAAAGCGCGCTCCGTATCGCCACGGCAGAAATACGCCGTTGAGTGTCCGCAAAATTTGCAGACATGAACGAGACTTAAACCCCTGTCTCACGACCAGTTCACGCCCACACCGCTAGGTTGATGCGACTCAATGCCGCCAATCGTCGCGGCGCCTTCGCATGATCGTCATCCCGACCAACGAGATTGGCGATTCCCACCCATCGGAGAAGACACCATGAGACCCATACTCAAGATTGCACCTGCGCTTGTCGCGCTCGCTGTCACCCTCGCGCGCGGTGCCGGCGCTGCGCAGGCGCAAGTTGCCGTCATCGTCGGCGAGCGCGCCATGCCGGCGCCGATCGTCGAAATCGTCCCGACCGCCCGCCCCGGCTACGCCTGGGTCGCCGGCCACTGGGTCTGGCGGCGCGGCAACTGGTTCTGGGTGAAGGGCCATTACGTCGTCGGCGCCGTGACGCCGATGCCGGCGCCCGTCGTCGAGGTGGTGCCGGCGCGCCCCTCCCCGGCGCATGTCTGGATCAAGGGCCATCACGCCTTCGAAGGCAACCGATGGGTCTGGCACCCGGGCGTCTGGGTCCGTCTCTAACGGATCGGCCCGCGCGCCGTCACGTATGCAGCGCAGCGGTCGCGGTGATGATGCCGCGGCCGCTGTTCTTGCGCCCGCGCGCTAGACAATCGGTCGGCGCCATCCGCCCGTGGCGCCGAACACCACCGAGATGACGAACAGCAGCAGCACGACAAAGAACACCGTGCGCGCGATATCGAGCGCCGCGAATTCAACACCGCCGAATCCCAAGACGCCGGCGATCAGCGCGATGATCAGCAAAGTGACGATCAGGTTGATCATGTAAGCCTCTTATTCACCGTTGATTTCAGGCTGCGCTTTGCCGCAGGTCGGCATCGCGCAACTGGCCGCCGAGAATCCCGGCAAGCGCTGCGGCGACAGCGCCGAAGAGCAGCGCCATGAACGTCCAGAACGAGGACATGGCGCCGGCCTTCTCGGTCTTTTCCTTCGCCGTCTGCAACGCTGTGCGCGCCTGGTCTTCGACCTGCGTGACCCGCTGCTCCGCCTGATCCTGCGGAAGCCCGCTGCGCATGGCGACGAGCTGCGCGAGATAGCTACGATCCGTGTCGTCGAGCTTGCCTTGCGAGGCCGCATGCATGACGACGCGCGTCACTTCCGCACGTGTCTCTCTGTTGAGCGGCGCCGACGAGCCGCTGCCCGAGCCGGTGGTTTCGCTGCCGGCACTGGCAGCTTGCGTGATGGAGCGCGGGCGCAGCATCAGATCGACAAAATAGTCAACCGGACTTGCAGACGACGTGGTCTGGCCGCTCTGCCCGCCACTACTGCCGACCATGCCGGCTGCCGCGCCCGCCGAGACATGGGCAGCGGCACCGGCGGCAAACAAGCTCACCATCCCGGCAACCGCGGCCATGACCACGACGCCGAGCGCCCAAACCACGAGGCCGTGCGCCGCATCGCGAAAGGTCGTGTCGCCTGGCGCCAAATCCTGCAACGGGCTGCGCAGCCGCGCGGCAAGATAGCCGCCCGTGGCGAAGGCGAGCGCCTCTGCCAGCACCAGCCAGACCGCTGCCGCGGCGGTCAGCGTCGTTGCCGACGGCCCGCTATAGGGAAGCGACAAGGAGAAGCCGATCCCGGAGCCAAGCGCGATGATGAGAAAGGCCACCGCGGTCGCCGCGATGGTCCCGCCGATCACGGCGCCCCAGGAGAGCGCGACTCTGTTGATCTGTTCGCCAGCATACGGAGTGTCGATCGAAGTCTCGATGCCTAGACTACTCATTGTCGTCTCGCCTCATGTCCGGAGCTGTCCTGGTCATGAACCGCAGCGCCGCGGCGAACGTTCCCGGCGAAACACGCTTTGGATTGGCGCGGCCGCTCGACTGGCGCAATAACCGCCGGCCCGCAGGAACAGGTCGGCGACCGGCGCGTTTTCGGGCGGGGAACCAGAGAGCGATCCGATGTTGCGTTGGGAAAACGTCAAGCAATGCCATCACGAGGCCGACGCCTGCCGGCAATATTCGGTGGCCGAGGATAGCGCGGACGAACGGCTGCTGTGGCTCCGGCTGGCCGAAGCCTGGGAAGCATTGGCCAAGGATCTCGTCACCGAGGCGGGCCGGCCTCACTGAACGCGTCGGTCTCGGCGCCGCGAGGCTTGGCTGCATTTGCGCACGCAAGCTGACTTGCTGTGCATCGCCGCCCGCGGTCGCGGACGCGTGTTTGCGATAGCAATCGCCGCCCGCCGACCCCACTTGATCGAAGCAGTCTCATCGAACGCATTTCGGGAGCACGCGCGTGCGCGCCTGCGCCGCCGCCGTCAATCAACGACCGGCGTCATCAATGAACGATATGTCCGACCAGGTAGAAGCCGCTGCCGAGCACGACAACGGAGCCAACGACCCACAGGACAGGAACTAAAAGGACCATGGTTCAGCCTCCTGAAGCCATGAACGTGATGGTCCGCCGCGAGGTTCCGGGCGCAAGGAACTCCCGATGTTTCCCCGGCGTTTTCGGCCATGCATGGGTGGTGGGTTGAGGAGACAACATATGTGGTCAGGTGCATTCACGTTCCGCGGCTGGAGCTGGTCAGCCGTCATCATCGGCGCCATCGCGGCGCTGATCTTCCAAGCGCTCTTGTCCATGTTGGGCTTCGGTCTGGGTCTACTGACGATCGATGTGCCGACAGCCGAGAGCGCGCCCCGGGCGGTGACCTGGGCGGTGTTTGCCTGGTGGGTCGCTTCGGGCGTGATCAGCGCCTTCGCGGCGGGTTGGATTGCGGCGAATTTCTCCGAGACGTTCAGCGCCGAAGGGCGCGCGACGCATGCCCTGCTCGCCTGGGCGGTGGCGACACTGGTCGTCATCGCCGCCACCGGGTTGACGGCAAGCAACTCGGTGGCCGGCAGTCTCGGCGGCCCGGCTGGGACCGCATTCGCGCAATACCAGAGCCTGACGGCGCCCGGTGCCACGCGTCCTTCAGCGGCGCAAGTCGAGTCGGCACGGCGCAACTTGGCGCTGGTGATGCTCGGAAGCTTCGTCGCGCTGATCGTGGGTGCCGGCGCAGCCGTTGGCGGAAGCCAATGGCTGCCGGATGAAGCGACGCGGCGGCAAACGACGGCGCTGCCGACCTGACGTCGACGCCAGCATGCGGACCGGCCGGCACGCTGAGGTTGCCGGCCGGTGTAATGGCTGCACATCGCAAGCCGCGAGCCGACATTCTCGTTCAGCGCGATGACGCGAACTCGCCGTGAAGACGGCGGCGCGCCTCAGTGGCTACTCGCGCAGCCGTGTCAAAATCACGGAAACGACCTAAATCGTACCGCGTGCGCCTAAACACGATGACGACACGCCATTTGCGTGATTCATTGTCCCAGCAGATTCCAGACACCCCGGTCTTGTTGTCGCAACGCACCGCCCGGTTGATCGCATTTTGCTGCGGGGTTACGTCGCGCAGATTCTCCCACTGGTTGTTTTGGCGATCGCCGTCGCGGTGGTCGACGAAGCCGACGGGGTCTTTGCCCGTCATCAGCTTCCAGATGACGCGGTGCATCGGATACGTAGTCCCTTTGACGCCCACGTTCAGATAGCCGTGCGACGCCACCGATCCCGCACAAATCCATGCGGGGTTGTGCCCCCGCCGCACCCGCCAGGAAAGCACGCCGGTTTCCGCGTCATAGGCGAATAGCCGCAACAGCTCCTGCTGCGGAGGCAGCGGCCTCATGCGTTTACGTGCCCTCGAAGCGGCCATGCGGGAAGTCTCCTGATTGTGCGCGGATGAAAAAGCCGCTCTACACTGTGCTCCGCACGGAGGAACGATCATGGACATGCGCCCATTCGGCCGCAGCGGCATGCGGCTTTCCGTTCTCGGCTTTGGTTGCGGAGCAGTCGGCGGGTTGATGGTGCGCGGTGATCCGCGCGACCAGGAGCGGACCATCGCGCGGGCAATTTCCGTCGGCGTGAATTATTTCGACACCGCGGTGCAGTACGGCAACGGCGAATCCGAGAAGAACCTGGGCAACGTCCTGCAGCGGCTCAAGCCCGCCGACGTCGTCGTCGGCACCAAGGTCCGGCTGCCGGAGCCGGACTTTGGCCGCATCGCCGACGCCGTGACCACGTCACTCGAAGCGAGTCTGACGCGGCTTCGTCGCGATCATGTCGATATCTTCCACCTGCACAATGCCATCACCGCGAGCGGCGGCGGAAAAGCCTTGAGCGTCGACCAGGTGCTCGGCGACGTGGTGCCGGCGTTCGAGAGGCTGCGCCAGCAAGGCAAGACGCGTCACCTCGGGCTCACGGCTGTCGGGGACACCGTGGCCTTGCAGCGCGTAATCGACGCGAAGGTCTTCGAGAGCGCGCAGGTGGTCTACAACATGCTCAATCCCTCGGCGGCGATCAATCTGCCGGCCGATTATCCGGCGCAAGATTATGGAAAGCTGTTCGACCACACGCAGGCGGCCGGCGTCGGCGTCATCGGCATCCGTGTGCTTGCGGGCGGTGCCCTATCAGGATCGGCGGAACGTCATCCGATTGCGTCACCGCCGCCCGAACCGATCGGCTCGGCGACGAGCTACGACGCCGACATCGCGCGCGCCCGCCGCCTGATGCCGCTGGTCGAGGAGGGATTTGCCGCGAGCCTGACCGAAGCCGCGACACGGTTTGCGATTTCGCATCCGGCCGTCGGTACCATTCTCGTCGGCATGGCGACGCCGCAGGAATTCGAGGACGCGCTGAGCGCGGTGCAAAAGGGCCCGCTGCCGCCCGCCGCGATCGATCGGCTCACAGCTCTGCGGAAGGATTTCGCCGGCGAGCCGCGGTGACTGTGATCGCTAGCCCGGCGTTGTGGAGCGGGACCGGCCCCAGTCCAGGTAATGCGGAAGAGTAAGCCGGCTGACGCGCTGCTGTTGCCTTTCACTTCATTCCAGCAGCGCAGCCCATACTGAACGCGAAAGCCGACAGTCATCGCCGTCTGCGGCGAGTTCAACAGCGCCCGCTCAAAACCCTGGGCAATCCTTGAACAGCATCAGCACCTCGGTCATGCCCTTGAGTGGCGTGAGCGTGAGGAAGACCATGCCGCCGGTCGCGACCGTGCGCGTGAGCCCCTCGACATAAATGTCCATCGGCGGCTCCTCGTCGAACCAGACGAAGTCGAGCGTCTCCGCCTGCCACTTCTCGCGACCCTGATCGTAGCTCTTGAAGCCGAGTGTGGAGGCGCCGCCGCTCACGTGACGCACCACGACGCTGTCGAGCGCGTTGGGCACATTGCCGCGCAGCGACCAGTCGATGAGATCGTCGCCGGGGATCATTCCGGTGCCCCAGGTCTCGCGCAGCTTCGGCTCGCCAACGAGCATGCGCTGCACGCCGTCGCGCGTGGCCTCAAAGCCGGTCGAGCCAGCCCAGCCGCGCACCGGCTTGTCGAAGCGGCGGCCTTTCCACCATTCCGGATAGCGGCCGGTGAGATGCGTCGCCACCTCGGCACCGCCGGAATAGGTCTTGCCGAGCTGGTTGCCGGCCTTGAACAGCCGCTCGTTGAAGTCGGCGCCGGCGTCGTGGAATTCGCGCTGCTTGGGCACCGGATGGTAGCGGAAGAGCTTAGTCCGCGCGTGGCGTCTCGCCAGCTCCGCCGTGTTGTCCTTGAGCTGGCGCACGAGCGCCGCCTTCGATTCCAAGCTCGGCGAGGCTGGCGAGGATGTGGGTGAGCTCGGTGCGGAGTTCGTCATCGGATTTCTGTTCCTCTTCGGGTTGGGCGCGCTCGCTGAAGAAGCCTTGCAGCTTGCCGATCAGCTCGAGCGCGCGGTTGGCGGCGGTGGAGTCGTATTTCAGCTGTCCGGTGGGCGTGCCGTCGCGGGCGAGCACGGGCTCGCCTTGCATGGCCTGCTCGACGATGGCGATCAGGCGCGCGAGCAGCCAGTCGCGGCTGCCAGGCGCGGGCGATGATGTGCTGGAAGCGTTCATGAAGGCCGTTTTGCTCCGCGATGTTTCCCAGGTTTTGCCCAGATTGGGTCACGAACAGGCAAGGTTTCATGGGCATGGTCCGCCCCGGGTAAGGAGGGAGCCGCTATCCCATGAAGAGATTTCACTGCACCGCGTTGGCTGCGCTGGCCGTGACTTTGGGTGCCGTATCAGCCCAGGCCGCCGACCTGCCGCGCAAGGCAGCGCCAGCGCCGGTCTATGCGCTGCCGGCGCCGTACAATTGGAGCGGCTTCTATCTCGGCATCAATGGCGGCTTCGCCGGCGGACGTTCGAGCTGGAACGATCCGGCGGCGGGCGGCGACTCCGGCAATTTCCGCCTGCGCGGCGGCATGCTCGGCGGCCAGTTCGGCTACAACTGGCAGATGGGCCGCTGGGTGCTCGGGCTTGAAAGCGACGCCGACTGGCTCGGCGTGAAGGGTGGCGCGACGAGCGCGGGCGGCGTCTGCGGCGCCGACGGCGGCGGACAATGCCAGGTGCAGCAGAACTGGGCTGGCACCACGCGCGCACGCATCGGCTACGCCTTCGACCGCTTCCTGCCCTACATCACCGGCGGCGCGGCCTATGGCGACGTGCAGGCCAATCAGCTCAACGGCAGCAGCGAGAAGCTGCGCGCGGGTTGGGCGGCTGGCGCCGGCGTCGAATACGGCATCACCAAGAACGTCACCGCCAAGATGGAATTCATGCATCTCGATCTCGGCACCGCGACCTTCATGGGTGCGGCGTCGGGCACGCCGACCTTGTCGGTGCCGGTGACCAACAACACCGTGCGGGCCGGGCTCAACTACCGCTTCTCGTGGTAGGCGCGCGGCAGCGTTTGCCTATCTAATCCATCGACGCGCCGGAGAACTTCACGACGTTGGCCCATTTCGCCGTCTCTGTAGCGAGCAGCGAACCGAACTCGGCCGCCGACATCGGCATCGGTGTGCAGCCGAGTTCCGCCAGACGCTCCTTGATGGCGGCATCACCGAGAACAGCATTGATCGCGGCGTTGAGCTTAGCCACGACCTCAGCCGGCGTGCCCTTCGGGGCCACGACGCCATACCAGATACTGGCCTCGTAGCCGGAGACAGTCTCAGCCACGGTCGGCACATCCGGCAGCGTCTGCGAGCGCGCCGCAGTGGTCATCGCCAACGCGCGCAGCGCACCGGCGCGGATATGCCCGAGCGAGGACGGCAGATTGTCGAACATCACCTGCACCTGGCCGCCGATCAGATCATTGAGCGCCGGGGCGCCGCCGCGATATGGAACGTGCACGAGCTGAACGCCGGTCATCGCCATGAACAATTCGCCGGACAGGTGGATCGCGGTGCCATTGCCCGCCGAGGCCATCGCGATCTTTCCCGGATTGGCCTTGGCGTAGGCGATGAATTCGCCGACCGTGCGGGCCGGCACGGAGGGATTGACCTCCATGACGTTGGCGCCGCGCGCCAATCCCGCAACCGGCGTCGAGTCGCGCAGGAAGTCGAAACTGAGCTTCTTGTAGAGCGTCGCGTTGATCGCGTTGTGCGGCGCGACGAAGAGGAGCGTGTAACCGTCGGCCGGCGCGGCGAGCGCAAGCTGCGTGCCGATATTGCCGCCCGCGCCCGGCTTGTTCTCAACGATGAAGGGCTGCCCCAGCCGTTGCGAGAGCGCCTGCCCGATCACGCGGGCGATGATGTCGTTAGCGCCGCCCGGCGGAAACGCCACGATCCAGCGCACCGGACGGCTTGGATAATCGAGCGCCTGCGCCGCCGGCGTGAGGAAGAGCGCGGCGGCCGCAAACACGAGGCCGAAGAAGCGGATCAACGTGTCCTCCAAGGCGGCGAAAGCCGGCGCGACGACGGGACGCGATGCCAAGGGTAAGTCTTGAGATTTGGAGGGCAACAGGCAAAAATAGGTATTCATTTTCTATTTTTGCAAAAACCTATGGAATGGGATGATCTCAAGTATCTGCTGGCGGTGGCGCGCACCGGCAACCTGGTCGCCGCGGCGCGCCAGCTCAGGACCAGCGCCTCCACGGTGGCGCGGCGGATCGCCGAGCTCGAGGCGGCTATCGAGGCGCGGCTGTTCGATCGCAAGCAGACCGGCTACACGCTGACCGAGACCGGCGAGGCCATCCGCCTGCGCGCCGAAGAGGTCGAGGAGCGCGTGCTGGCGCTACAGCGCGAAGCGCTCGGCCGCGATGCGCAGATCACCGGCAAGGTCCGCGTGACAGCATCCGACGACATCGCCACCCACGTCATCGCGCCGCAGCTTCCGCGCTTCGCTCGCGCCTATCCGCAGATCGCGCTCGATCTCACGGCGCAGATGGAGCTTGCGAACCTGGCGCGCCGCGAGGCGGACATCGCGATCCGCGGCCAGCGGCCGACGGAGGGCGACTTCGTCGCGCGGCAGATCGGGACCTGGCCTTTCGGACTATACGCAGCAAAGAGCTACGCCAAATCGCGGCGGCTGAAGCCCGGCCTCACGGATCTCAACGGCGTCGATATCATCACCTGGACCGAGGAATACGCGCACCTGCGCGGCGGACCGTGGTTCGCCAAGCACATGCGCAACGCCCCGGTCGCGCTGGCCTCGAATTCACGGCGCGTGCATCACGAAGCATGCAAGGCCGGGATGGGCGTCGCGATCCTGCCCTGTGCCGTCGCCGACAAGGAGCGCGGATTACTGCGTCTGCTGGGGCCGGATCGGGTGCTCTCGCTGCAGCTGTGGCTGGTCGTGCACCGCGATCTCACACGCACCGCCCGGGTGCGCGCGGTCATGGATTTTCTCATCGACGTCGGCAGGAAGCACGCTCCCGCCGGTTAAGGCGTCGTGCCGCGGTCGCGCGCCATCGCGCTGTCGGCCGAGGCGGCGGGCGCCGGCTTGAACAGCTTCTGCAGCGCTTCGGTGACCGGATCGCTCACCCGTGCGCGCGTCTGTGCGTTGCCGGTCACCGCAGCGTTTGCTTGCGCCGCCTGCGCCGTTGCCGCCGGCGCAACGGGCCGCCGGACCCGCGCGTGATGCGGGGCTTGCGCATGGTGCGCGACATGGTGTGCCGCGAGCCGGTGGTGCGACGTTCGGGCCGACGCATCTGCCGGCGTGGTCTCGCCTTCGCCAACGGCCTCGCTTGCGGCCGGCGGTATACCCAACACCACATTGTTCGGAAGCGGCGGCAGATCGATCGACGCAGCCGGCGCGGCTGCGGCGAGCTGCGGGGCCGGGCTGGCAGCGGGCGCATGCGGTGCGGCATCGGCCTGCGCCGGTCGCGGCGTCGCGACACCCTCACCTGCCGTCAGCCGCGCCGCATCCTTGACGCTGATCGCGGCGCCCGCCGGAGCGCTCGGCGGCGGTGGCACGACCGCGTGCAGCGCCGCGCGATCGGATTTACGCCCGGCTGGATCCGGCGTGACCACGGAATCCGGGTGCGAGGCTTTAGATGCGACGAAGCTCGTCACCACGACGGCACCGCCGGCAATGACGCCGGCGCAGAGCACCGCCCGTAGTGCGATCGAGAGCGGCCCATGCCAATCGCTCGCCGGTTGCGCCACCCGGATGACCTCGACGCGCTGCGGCACTGGCGCGCTCGGCAACGCCGGCGGCCAATCGCACCCGAGCGGCGCGCGCCGTTGGATGCTTTGGAGGAAGGCGGGAACGTCGATCGTCTCGTCGCGGCGCGGCCGGCGCGCAAAGCGCTGCGCCCGCGTGCTCAGAACATGGTCCCGAATTTCCACAATACTCATGGACACGCTCCGTTTTAATCCGTGCGGTCGAGCCGGCTCACGGCAGGACGATTGTGAAAATGAAGGCTGGCTCTCCCCGTGCAGCGCCGATGGTGAGCGGCCACCCTCGGCGTTAGTGAGACGGAACCTCGTCCGAATTATGAACGTGATGGAACTTCCGTGGCGCAATCAGTGGTGCGCAGCCACTTTTGCGGCGTCTGGAACACGGGCCGGCGCCCGGCGTTCGCTGCAAAGCACGATGATAGTCCGGAAAGGAACCCGTCCATGACGCGAGCTTTCATCACGCTGCTGCTTGCAGCCATCCTCGCCGCACCGGCTTTGGCGCGCAGCACCCGCACCCCGCAGTCGGGCCCGGATTGGCAGCAGCAGGAATGCCTGAAGGGCGTGGCGATGATCAAATCCGAGCTGAAAAAGAACCACCCGCAGGAGGTGCGCGATCATCTGCAGCGCATGCTCGAGCGGGCGAATGTCGAGGTCACCGAAAACGACTGGCCGGAGTGCCGGCAGTACATCGGCGAGGCGCGCCAAGCCTTGCAGACGCGCTAGGGTCACATCGACTATCGCGTGCAGGGCAGTAGCCCAGGTTGGAAGCGGAAATCTGCTATCTTTCGCGCAGACGAATCACTGGATCGCCTTTGCGCGCGCCGCTCTCGGGACTTCGCCGGACCACCCTGCTCGCCGGGGGCACAGCGACGCTGATCGCGATCATCATCGCCACCAATGCCTATGTGCTGTGGCGAATGCATCAGCAGACGCTGAAGGACGTGCAGGCGACGCTGCTGCTGCACAGCCTGACGCTGTCCGAAGCCGTCGAGCAGACCTTTCGCGCCACCGATCTCGTCCTCGACAATCTGGTCGAACGCGTGCGCGCCACGGCGGAACGCAACGATCCGTCCGACCCGCAGCTGATGACCTCGCATGAGGCGTATCTCCTCCTGAAGGAAAAACGCTCGGAGCTGCCGCAAGTCGATTCACTTGCAATCCTCGATGCCGGCGGGGTGCTCCTCGCCAATTCCCGCGTCTGGCCGACGCCCACCATCGATTTTTCCGACCGCGAATATTTCACCGCCGTCAAAGCCGAACCGAAACTGTCGTCCTTTGTCGCCGCACCGTTCCGCAGCCGCCTCACCGGAGAGTGGCTGGTCGCCCGCGGCCGGCCGATCGTCACAGCGCGAGGTCGCTTCATCGGCGAGGTCGTGGCGACGATGCCATTGCACCACTTCGAGACCTTTTTTCACGCCACTTCGCTCGGCTCCGGCTACACCGTCAGTCTGGTGCGCCGGGACGGCATGCTGTTGGTGCGATATCCGCAGGCCGGCGTGGTCGGCGGTGTGTTTCCAGGCTCCGTGCTGCGCAGCCTGACCGACGCGAACGCGGGCGTGGCGCGCTCCCCGAGCCCAGTGGACGGCGAAGCGCGGATCGCGGTGGGACGCGCATTGGCGGATTATCCCCTGGTCGTGATTGCCACGCGTCGCGAGCTCGATGCGTTTTCCGGCTGGACCCATATTGCGGCGATCATGGTTGCGGCCGGATGCGGCACCGTCGCCGCCGCGCTGGCCGCGGCCTTCGCCATTGCCGCCTGGTGGCGCCAGCAGGAGCGGCTGCGGCAGAGCGAAGCGCGCCGCGCTTTCGCCGTCGATGCCGCGGATTTCGGCACCTGGAACTACGAATATGTCACCGGCGAGCAATCCTGGTCGGACCGCTTGCGCGCCATCCTCGGCGCGCCGACGGCGATGCCCGCGACCCGGCCGAACTATCTCGATTTCATCCATCCGGCCGACCGTCACATCGTCGAGGAATGCGATCGAGATCTCAATCCGGAGCAGCCGCAGTTCGACGTCGAATACCGCATCGTCCACGGCGAGAACGGGGAGCCGCGCTGGCTCAATTCCATCGGCCGCATCGACTACGACGAAAACGGCCGCCGCATCTGCCATCACGGCATCGTCCGCGACGTCACGGCGCGCAAACAGGCGGAGGTCGAGCGCGGTGAGCTGCGCCGGCACCTGCTGCTGGCGCAGGAGGCGGAGCGGCTGCGGCTCGCCCGCGAATTGCACGACGAAGCCGGACAGAGTGTCGCGTCCGTGCTCATGCATCTGCAGCGGCTCGGCGGGCTCGTCGGCGATACCGGTCGCGCCCAGCTGCATCTGGTGCGTGAGCAGCTGCAGCGCATGGGCAAGGCCCTGCATCAGATCGCCTGGGAGCTGCGGCCGCCGTCGATGGATGAGATCGGGCTGCAGGCATCGCTCGCGAACTACATCGCGGAATGGGCCGAGCGCACCCGCATCACCGCGGATTTCCATTGCGAAGCCAAGCTTGATGACCTCACCGACGAGGTGCGCACGGTCAGCTACCGCATCATTCAGGAAGCGCTGACCAACATCGCCAAGCACGCGCAGCAGGCGCGCACCGCGAGCATCCTGATCACGCGCACGGCGGAGATGCTGCGCCTGACCATCGAGGACGACGGCCCGGGCATGACAGCTCCGGCCGGACGCACCAGCGAGCGCGGTCTCGGCCTCGCCGGGATGCGCGAGCGGCTCGCACTGATCGGCGGCGAGCTCACGATCGAAACGACGTCCGGCGGCGGCACGACCCTGTTCGTGCGCATGCCGCTCGGCGCGCAAAGGCTCAGTGCTTGAGCTAAGCTGTTATCTTGCCTCGCGATTTCTGTTCATTTTAGCGACGGATGCCATTGCGCCGATACCCCGCAGGGATTGGCGACGGAGGCGCCTCGTGTCATTCTCTCCGCGGCAATGATTTGGGGGGCCGGCTGAGTCGGGGAAGCAGCCGGATAGAGGGCTTGGCCTATCTCGAGCTAGAGATGTCGGGAATGCAGTGCCGCTACTGCGCGCGGGGAGACTTCAAGCTCCTCTCCCGCCGCGAGGATTTGCGGCCCGGGAGCATGATGCTGCTGGAGTGCCAGGGCTGCGGCCGCCTGCGCTCCGAGCAGGCGAAGATCGTGCAAACCCCGCTGCACGAAGAGACCTGAGCGACACAAGCGCCAGATTTTCGGCGAACCGCCAGCCGATTGAGCGTCCGCCTTTGACCAGCGCGTCGCACGAGCTGCGCTACGACGACTACCGGGCCGATAGCCACCGTCCGGCCTTCGACGGCCTGCGCGGCATCGGCTTCCTCCTGGTCATCACCGCGCACATCCCGACGGTGCCGCTGTTCGTCTATCTGCAAGGCTGGAGCGCCGTGTGGATCTTCCTGGTGATGAGCGGCTACCTCATCGCCATGCTGCTGATGCGCGAGGAAGAGCGCAGCGGCTCCGTCGCTTTCGGCGCGTTCCTGGTGAAGCGCTTCTGCCGCATCGTCCCGAGCTACTGGGCGGCGATCGCGCTCTATTGGCTCGCCTGCTTCGCCTTCGAGCCCTCGCCCGGTGACTATGCGAAGTTCATGACGCGCCTGCCCTGGTATCTCGCCTTCGCGCCGGAATACGGCGAAGGCACGGCGTTCAGCATCTTCACGCATTCGTGGACGGTCGGCGTCGAGCTCAAATTCTATCTGCTGTTTCCGCCGATCCTGTTCCTGGCGATCAAGAACGCGAATGCGCGCTTTGCCGTAACCGCGATCGCCGCCGTGCTGTTGACGGTGCAAGGCTCGTTCAACGCGCAGTCTTATTGCGCGCTCTTATGCGGCGCCATGCTGGCCTTCACGCTCGAGCGTCCGCAGGGCTACGCATTCATCGCGCGCATGGTGCGTGTGCCGCTCATCGTCCCGCTCGCCATGATCGTCGCGCTGTTCGTCATGTTGCTCTATACCGAGCAACTGTCTGCGGTGGCGTCCGTCGCGACCTATGTCATGGCCTATGCGATCGTGCAGCCGCACAAGGTCGCGCGCGTGCTGTGCTGGCGGCCGCTGGTTTATCTCGGGCAGCGCTCTTACGGGGCCTACCTGCTCCACGTGCTCGGTGTCCGCTACGGCTACATGCTGTTCGGCGATAGCGCGACGGGCGGCATCCTCATCGCCTGCTTCTGTCTTGCGGTCACCGTGCCGGCAGCGGAGCTGATGTATCGTTTCATCGAATGGCCGGCGATCGATTACGGGCGACGGCTGTTGAGCCGCACGCGGCCGGCGACGGCGCGGTAAGGATGTCGATCCGCGCTGCTTGGCGAAGACAAATGACGGCAGAGCAAATGTCAGGGCGGCGGCGTGTTGATCCGCACCGACCACCATTGATTGGAAAACAGCGGATACATGTTCTGTACCTCGCGATTGGGCGGCAGGTACGGGCTGAAATCACGGTTGACGTAAGGCTGCGCACTGACCAATCCGGCGCGCTGAACATCTTGCGCCAGCTTGGGGTCGACGCAGGTGTGTGCGGCGGTCCGGCCCCAAGCGCATTCCGGCGGCTTTTTGGGCGCAGCTTCGACCGGGGCGGCCGCACCTAGCACGGCAACAGCTGTTATGGTCACGATGAAGCTTCGACGGGCTACCATGAGTATGTTGCTCCGATCGATTCCAGCCAACCGTTGTCGGCGATCGCAGGCAACGACAAGCCGGGATTGGCTCCCTGGTCGATCCAGTAGTGCTCGACGCGGCCTCTGATCGCCAGATCCTTTGTCAGATCATAAGTCGCAAATCCTCCGGCCGTCCATTTGGTCTTGGCCGAGATGAATTGCAGCACGGTCGGAACGTACGAATTGTTGGGCCGATACAGATAACCCAAGGTCGGTCCGACCGTGAGAGCGGAGCGCACCTGGAATTTGTTGTCGAAGGTCACCTGATAAGCGTCGGTGTTCGAATTGAACAGCTCGGCCACGAGCGGCGGCAGATCGGCCGCCAGCACCTGGTTGCGACCGTTGTGCCCGTAAGAAGCCACCAGCACCGAGGTCCACACGTTCGACCAGTCGTATGACGTCGACCACGTCACCTGGTGGGCGTTGCCGGCGCGGTAAAGCGGCCCGCTATACGGCGTGAAGCCCAGGGTGCCTGAGGCGCTGGTCGTTGTTTCGAAGGTGGCCGATGCGTTCAGCCGCGTGAATAACGCGCCCTGCTTATAGGCCAGCGTGCCCGTCACCGTGTAATCGTCGCCTTGCTTCAGACGCGCGGTCGTGCCGGTGAAGGGCGTGAACGTCGCCGGGTTCAGGAACGTGGCGGTGTCCTTGTCGTAGGGCCCGTGGAATGTGTATCCAAAGGCTGCGCCGACCATCCAATTTTGGCCGATCGGAATATTCACGCCGACGGTCGGACCGACATTGAACCCTTGCCCCGAGACTGAAATCCCGACGAGATCGGGATCCATCCGGCCATTGATCGCGCTGCCGAACAGCGCGCTTTTGCCGGTCGGCAGATTGAGCGCGAGCGACGCATAGGGCTGCACCCCATCCAGCCCAAGATAGGTGTAGGTCAGCGCCACCGTGCTGTCGGTGATCTCGGAAAACGACCCCGTTTGCCCGGGCGTCGTCTGACCCGACCACACATAAGCGGACTGCACCTGCACTTCCCACTTGTCGACCGCGGAGGTCTTGCCGACCGCATCAAATGACACAGGAACATAGACCTGCGACCCGCTGCCGCCGGGCCCGGTTCCGATGGGTGGAAAGCCGCGCGTGCCGCTCCACTGATAGAAGCGCGTATCCTCGTCGAGCGTGAACTGCCAAGCCGATGCGCTCGCTGCCGTCGCGAGCGAAGCCTTGGTCGGCATGTCGGCTGCCTGCACCGGGCCGGCATAGGCCGAGAACAGCAGTGGAAACAATAATGCGGCGCGCAAACCCGCGAAGTGGCGCGCAGCGGTCGGGACCAAGCTCACCATCTCACTGCCCCCGACACCTGCGCTCGCACCCACAATTTCACGTATTGCGAGCGTAATGCCGGGCAGCACGCGAGGCCAGCAATGGCGCGCGCTGTCCCTGGATTTTTCCCCTGTGCTGCAGGAATGCCACGGTCGCTTGGCGCGCCGACGCACTGCCGTCGGCAACCCGACACCGGCGCCGGCCTGCCTCGCGGTGCCGCGGCCGCGGTCGCCAAGGTGTGGCTCGAGGCCTGCGCGACCGCGGCGCGGTTTCGCGCTCAGTCGCGGATGTCGATGTGGTCGGGCGGTAGCCCGTCGCGACGCCGCCGGGCCATCGCCTCATAGGCGGCCTCCAGATCGCGGGTGAACCGCGGCGTGTCGAACAGCGGAGCCGTCAGACGATTGTCTTCGAGCTTGCGTTTGACGGCATTGAGTTTCGCGGGGTTCACCGCCAAATCGACGGCTTTGCTCACATATTCGTCCGCCGTCTTCGCGACGAGCTCCGGCAATCCGACGGCGCATAAAAGGCTTGCGGCCACGCGACCGACGAAGGTCTCGCCGATCTGCGTGAGAACCGGCAAACCGGCCCACAATGCATCACTCGCCGTCGTATGCGCGTTCACCGGCAGAGTGTCGATGAACAGATCGGCGAGACGATGCCGCGCAAGATGCTCCGGCAGCGGCAATGGCGGAGCGAAAACGAGGCGAGCGGGATCAATGCCGCGCAGCGCAGCTTCCTTCTTGAGGTTCTTCGCGGCGGTCTCGTGAGCCTCAAACAGCCACAGCACGCTGCCGTCCACCGCCTTGAGGATGCGAACCCAGCAATCGAATATCTCGGGGACGATCTTGTAATTGCTGTTGAAGCAGCAAAAGACGAAACCGGTTTCCGGAAGCCCGACTTCGGCTTTGGTGAAAACCCGCGGTGAAATCTCACGCTTCCTGTCATTGACCTGGTAGCTGTGTGGCATGAACGCGATCTTTTCCGCATAGGCGTTTTCGGAAGCAGCGGGAATGATCGTGTGGTCGGCGATGATGTAATCCATGTAATCAGCGCCCATCGTTCCCGGGTACCCCAGGTAGTTGACCTGAATGGGCGCGGGCCGCCGGGCGAAGATGCCTGGGCGCGAAAACTGCGTGAATCCTTTCAAGTCGACGAGAATATCGATTTGCCAGTGCTCGATGAGGGACGCGATCTGGTCGTCACTTAAGCCGGCGACGTCCTCGAAATGGTCGAACGAGCGCTCCAGTCTCTTGCGCAGGTCCGATTGATCCGCGGGGCCGTAAGACAATCCGGTAATCTCAAACTTCGTACGATCGTGACATTCGAAAAGACCGGCGATGAGATACGCGGTCGCATGCTGGCGAAAATCGGCCGAGACATATCCGACACGGATCTTCTCGTGTTTTTGCGTGCTGCGCGGAGTTGGCGTTTGTGCGAGCTTCGGCCGATGCATTTCGGCGAACAGCCGCGAGCACCGAAGCTGATCCTCGGCGGACGAGGGAATGCAGAAGAACACGAAGTGCGCCGCATTGGACTTGCCGGCGCGCAGCGACTGCAGGAGAGAATCGCAATCGGATGCAAGGTCGCTCCAGTCGCAGCACAGCATCTTTGCGTAAAGCCGTGCGCCTTCGACATTCATCAGATCGCGCTTGAATGAATAAGCCTTGTCGTAGGCGACGGCGGCTTCGTCGTAGCGCTTGAGCTCGGCGAAGACATTGCCGCGGCCGAGCCATGCCTCGGCCAGATCCGATTGCCTCGCGAGCGCCCCGTCGTAGGCCGCAAGCGCCTCGTCGTGGCGCCTGAGCTCGAAAAACACGTTGCCTTTCCCGAGCCAGGCATTCGCCTGCTGTGGATTGATGGCAATGGCCTTCTCGAAGGACGCAGATGCTTTGTCGCGGTCGCCGAGCCGGAGCTGGACGTTGCCTTTGCCGACCCACGCATCGGGATGATTGGGCATGAACTGCAACTGCTTTTCGTAGCATGTCAGCGCTTCTTCGAAGCGTTGCAGCTCGAGCAAGGAATTGCCGAGATCGGAATAGATCGGCGGATAGTTCGGATTAAGCGCGATGGCGGCCCGATAGGCTTCGATCGATTCCTCAAACCGGCCGAGCCTGGCCAGAATGGTCCCATAGTTGTGCCAGCACGGGATCACCCGCTTGTCGACGGAGATCGCCTTGTGCAGAAGCTTCTCCGCTTCGGAGAACTGACCGCGCTGCGCATGAATGATGCCGAGCATGTGCAGGGCGTCGAAATCAGCCGGGTTGATGTCGAGTGCCGATTTGTAGAGCGCCTCAGCTTGTTCGATCCGGCCCTGCTGGTGGAGCGAGATGGCCTGATTGGTCAGGTGGGCGGCCGCATTCGGCTGGGTGTAAGCCATGGTTTTTCAATGCCTTAGCCGGCTGCAGGAAGCCGGACCGGCTTTCTAAGCATAGATCATCGATTGCGTCACCTTCGGCAGGCGATGGCGGGCCTTCCGCTCACCCGCGCGTGTCGATCTTCGCCTCCATACGCTCGAGCCGCGCCTCGATCTTCTCGAAATTGCTGCGCAGATCCGAGGAGACGCCCTTCATCACCTAACCTTTTCCTAGGCAAGTGCGCTGTCTGAACGTCTGGATCGACACTCCGCCGATGCAATGACCGCGGCCGTAAAGATCGCCACCAGGCTCCAGAAGAAATACCGCATTTGGCTCGCTACCCCGATGATGAGGTAGGCGCTTGCATAGGGCAGCGCGGACAGGAGCAAAGCGAGTGCGGCATCGATCGACGCCGAACGTCGGACAGAGCGCATGGAGGTCAGGCAGACCAACAGGCCGGCGCCCATCACAATCCACAGTGCCGATGCGGTCACCAAATCGTAAAGCGCAACCGAAAGCGGTTTCGGCCCTGCGGCATCGGAGTCCCACATTGAAAGGCCCTCGCCGATCTCCGAACCAAAATGCAGAAGCCTGTGTTCGGCATACGCCAGCGGATGGTGAACGATTGCAGCAATCCAGCGATTGGACAAATCCGGATTGGGCTTCAGACCCATCGCGCCCCTCGCATCGAGGCTTGCTGCCAGTTCTCGCAAATCCGGGGACACGGCCAAGCGGTCCCAGAAAAACCGGCACTTGCCCCAAGGCGCAGCGCGATCCCATCCCGCCGGCGTATAACAGCGAGCCAGTTCGTCTTGCGTGAAGGACGTGCCGGGTCCGAACACGGTAAGGTCATGCGAATAAAAAGCGATTCCGTTCAAATCGAAAACTTGCAAGGATCGGATGGGATGCAGCGGCTCGGCCCGCAAGAGCCGATGGTTGATCAGATCGGCCACGGGTACCAAAGCCAGCGCGAGCGGAATCGAAACGGCCAAAAGGCGCCACGGTTTGCCCAACCACTGCGGACGGATCAGGTAAACAAATAACGGCACGACGGCGAAGACGGCATTGACGCGCGCCAACGCACCAAAAACCAGCAATGCCAATGCGATTGCAGCGACGGGGGTGGGGATCTTGCGATCCTGCATTCGCCACCAGAAGACCATGGCGAAGGCAGCAAGGAATGTTACGCCCATGCCGACGTCATTGAGCAGCTCGATATTGGTCGTGAACAACGACGGGAACAACGCCACGGCGAGCACGGCCCAGGCCGCAACCCATCGGCCAGTCCGGGAAAGCGTGAACGCGATCAGAAGAAAACCGAGCCAGTACAAGATAACCTGAAAGCAAAACATTGGTCCGTCACCGTCGGTGACCAGCCGAAACAATGACCAGAGCCAGACGGTGATCGGTGGGTGCCAGTCGTCAAGGTGCCAGGTCACGGCCTGCCAATATTGAGATTGACTGTCGGGACCAGACTCGCCCGGAAACCAGATGGCAAGATTGGTGATCCCCAGCAGTAAGCCTGCGATGGCAATCGATACCGGTTTCGTTGCGACAAGACGCATTCGGCGACTGCCTCGAAGTGAGCGGCACGCTTCTTCGCTTAAGGACCCGAAATCAACCGTCAAATCAGCTATAGGGTCCAAAACTGGCCCTTAGCCGACGCTGGTCGTACGCCTGACGTTTGGCCGCGGTAGCGAGCGGCGCTTCATATTTGGCCTGTCAGCTTTGGTCCAAAGCCGAGGTCCTCGGCTTGCAACGTCGTCCGCTCAATATCCGCAAGCGGCCGCTCCCTACCCCCGCGTATCGATCTTCGCCTCCATGCGCTCGAGCCGCGCCTCGATCTTCTCGAAATTGCTGCGCAGGTCCGAGGAGACGCCCTTCATCACCTACATCCTGCTCGCGGCCGCTTTCAGCTCTCGGACGAACAGTTTTGCTGCCGGGCTGAGCGTTCGATTCCGCAAGGTGACAACGGCGTGTGGCGTCGCCTTTGTCCGCAGGTCGATCGGCAATGCTTTAACCGACCATTGTCTAGCGTTGTAGCGAAGGACGGAACGGGGCGTGATCGTCAGAAAGCGACCGGTCGCGAGCAGATGATTGAGCATGTGCAGAGTGCCTGACGTGACCTGTTCCCGCGGCGGTGGCAGCCCATGTGCACGGAACGCGCTGGCGATGACCTCTCGGACCACCTGACCTTGCGGGAAAACCCACGGCTCCTCCATCAAGTCCGCAAGACTTATCTTCGAACGACGAGCCCAGGGATTGCGCGTTCCTGCGACGACGAAATGCGGATCATTCAGAAATACGTCGACCTGGATATCATCCTCGAGCCGTCTCTCGGGCACCCGCGCAACCAGAAGGTCCACGCTGCGATCACGCAATTCGCGAAATTCCAGCGTGGACGGATTCGCCAAAATCGCGTGAATATAGATTTGCGGGTAGCGCTTCGACAGGCGATCGATGACGTCCGGAATAAGTCCCGCGGCCAGAACCTCGGCCACGGCAACCCTCACCTCACCGGCAGCCGGATTTGCCAGAAACTCGATCTCTTTTACCGCCCGGCGCAATTCGTCGAACACGGCATGTTCGCGTTTGAGAAGCGCAGACGCGTAGAGTGTCGGTGCAACCCCGCGCGGCGTGCGATCCAACAGCGGCACGCGCAAGGCGGCTTCCAGGTTGGAAACGGCTTCCGAAACCGCGGGCTGCGATAGCTGCAGGCGCTTGGCGGCGCCGGCCATGCTCCCCCAACGAACCACGGCGGAGAGGATGTGCAGGTCGCGCAACTTCAGCCGTGCGCCGATCCGGCGATCCCAGTCGCGCTCGGGTGCCATAGGCATTCCCTATATCGTTCAAACCAAAATTAGGGTTCAGCTTATAGCTGGGGCAGATACGCTCGCAAGAACTCCCAGTGCCATCGCGGCACAATGCGACGCGTAATGACCTGTTTGTCAGCGAAGGCGACTTTGCTTGAGGACAACGTGCATGAGCCGACTGAGCAGAATTTTGATTGTCGCGGTGGCCTGCGTTGCACCCTTGTTCGGGCCGCCGGCGATTGCGGATGAATACCCGTCAAGGCCCATTCGGCTGATCATGCCAATCGGCGCCGGCGGGAGTGCCGACGCTCTCGGGCGCCCATTCGCTGAGAAACTCAAAGTCCTGTTGAAGCAGCCGATCGTCATCGAGAATCGTCCGGGTGCGCAGATGTCAATCGGCGCGAGTTACGTCGCCAAGTCGCCGCCCGACGGCTACACCCTCCTCTTCATGCCCGGAGGACAGGTGCTCGCGCCGCGGCTCGTCAGCAACCTCAGCTATGACCCGATCAACGACTTCACGCCGATCACGGTCGTCGGACGTTTCGGCTACGTCCTCGCCTCCAACCCCGCGCAGCCTTTCAAGACCTTGCCCGAGCTCATCGCCTATGCCCACGACCATCCTGGGATCGTGACGATTGCCGTGTCGGATCCCGTGACTCGAGTCGGTGCTGAATTGCTGCGCAAGGATCTCGCACTCAACCTGGTTATCGTCCCATTCAAGGGGGGCGGCGAAGTCGCGACCGCCTTGCTCGGCAATCACGTCGCGACAGCGCTGCTCTTTCCCGGTGTTTTCGACCCGTTCCAGAAAGACCGGCGGATGACCGCCCTGGCGGTTACCACCGCCTCGCGACTGAGCGCGCTGCCGGATGTGCCGACCGTAGCCGAGTCCGCGAAATTGCCTGACTACGATCTCGGCAGCTGGTTTCTTCTCGCCGGCCCCGCGCATCTACCCAATGCCGTTGTCGACAAGCTGCACCATGACGCGGCGCAAGTCCTGTCCGATCCTGCGATGATCAACATCATCAGATCGGAATTCTTCGAACCTGTTGCCGATGCGACGCCGCAGGCTGCGCGCCGCACCATGCATGACTATGCATTCAAGATGGGCAAGCTGTTCGATGAGACCGGAGTCGGGCCTCAGTGACTAAGGCCTACAGGGCATGATCGACGGCATTGAAATAATCGACTTTCGGGCTCGTCCTCCAAGCCCGCAATTCATCGACTATTTTTCGCTCGAGCACGTGCGGTTCTTTGCAGAGCGGCAGGTCGTGGGAGATCTCTCGCCTTCCTATTACGCAGGCTCTCTCGATCTGTTCTTCCAGGAAGCTGATGCGGCCGGTGTCGACAAGATGGTGATCATCAATCGCATCGTACCCGCTGCGGGCGGGTCGCCCGGCTGCAACATATCAAACGATCACATCGTCGATCTGGTCGCGCTAAAGCCGGATCGCATGCTCGGGATCGGCGCGGTAGATGTCGGCGGCGATCTCGGCGATCCGCTTGCCGAGGCCGAGCGTTGCCTCAAGGTCTTGGGGCTACGCGGCATTCACATTTCGCCTGGTCGCAGCTCACTGCTGGCCGCATGCGACGATCGACGGCTCTATCCGCTTTATGAGACTTGCGTCGCCCTGAAGGCGGCGTTGGTGGTGATGAGCGGCCCATTCTCTGGTCCTCGTCTCGACTCTACCCACCCGCTGCACATCCAAAAAGTCGCAACCGATTTCCCGACACTGGACATCGTGGTCGGTCACGGATGCTGGCCTTACACGAACGAGTTGATCGGCGTCGCATATCGGCACACCAACGTTTACATCTCTTCAGATTCGTACCTGTACATGCCCAGTGCTAGCGAGTTGATAACTGCCGTCGGCGGATTTCTTCAGGATCAGTTCATTTATGCGTCATCCTATCCGGTCGGCGCGCTTGGTTCCGCTGTTCAACGATTCACTGCATTGCCCTATACCAGGACCGTCTTTGAGAAGACCTTGGCCGGTAATGCGCGGCGGGTCCTACGGCTCTGATTGAGAAAGCGCTTGCGCAAGCACATCCGTCGCTAGTGCGGGCGCCCCTGCACCGTTGCATGGGGGCAAACGAGGCGATTGGTGGCGATCGTCATCGGACGTCCGCGCCGCGATCAGCCCCGCGTGTCGATCTTCGCCTCCATGCGCTCGAGCCGCGCCTCGATCTTCTCGAAATTGCTGCGCAGGTCCGAGGAGACGCCCTTCATCACCTCATAGAAGTTGTCGCGGCGCAGATAGGTGTCGCGCACATAGAGCTCGACCTCGCGGATCTTGTCGCGCAGCTCGATGAGGTTCTTGCCGAGCGAGCGGGTGAGCGCATCGAGCTCGCCGTCGACCTTCTCCCGGTGCGCCGCGATCTCGCTGCGCACGGCGTCGCGGATTTTCGCGACACCCCAGGTCAGCCCGACGAGCGCGACCAGCACATTGAGCACGAGCCCGGCGAGCGCAATGGTTTCGGTGGGGGACATGAGCTTCACCGCTTGATGATGCGCGCGATCTTTTCCAGCGAGCGGCCGCCGAACCACAACGCCATCAGCCAGCCCGCCCACACGGCGAGGTCGCCGCGCAGCGGCGCGGTGCTGCCGAGGCCGAGCACGCAGTCGACCACGACGGCTTTGACGACATAGAGGGCGAAGGCGTAGCAGACGAGCGTGCGCGGCAGCGCCGTCCACCAGCGCCCCTCCTCCGCGATCACGACCTGCGTGTTGAGCTCGCGCTCGCGCTGCTCCACGGCGAGCTCGCGGGCGGCGAGATCGGCGGCGATCTTCTCCGACGTGTTGCCGGCCGCAAGCTTCGCTTTGTAGGCGCCGATCAGCCCGGTGACGATCGGGCCGCCGATGAGATTCGCGAGAAACGACCACATAGGCTCAGTTCTCCTTGCGCTCGTCAGCGCCGACGGCTGTACGGCGACGGCATAATTCAGTGACGATGCCGATGGCGATGACGTAATAAGGCACGTATTTCGGATCGAGCGCGCCCTGCACCGCGCCGGTGACGGCGGGATCGGTGGCGAGCGCGGTGGCAACGGCAAGCGCCACGCCTGTGAGCGCGACCAGGCGCGCCCACAGGATGGTGACCGAATGCCGGAAGCCCTTCTTGAGGCGTTCCCACATGGAAGATTCTCTCCTTTATTGGCCGACAGCGGGCGCGACAGAATGGTGAGCGGTCGCGCCCACGGACTTTTGTGTTTCGCCGTCAGCGCGCGTGACAGAATGGTGAACGGTCACGCGCGCGGAGTTTTGTTCTCCGTCAGCGCGCGTGACGGCCTGGTGAACGGTCACGCGCGCGGACGGGTGGGTTACGCCTTCGGCTGCGGCAGCGCGGCGACCGCGCTGTTCACGGTGTCGGTGATGTGCGCGGCGAGATTGACGCTGGCGTTTTCGATCTGGTCGCCGAGACCGGCGACCTTGGCATTGAGCGCCGCGACGTCGCCGCTGCGCACCGTGACCGCGCGCGCCGCGGCGCCCGCGGCTGCTATGGCAATGCCGTGGATGTGCGTGGCGAGCAGATAACCGCCGACGAAAGCCGCGGCGGCGGCGACGGCAACGATGACAATCAATTCCATGGTTCTCTTTCCTTCAGCTTCGCGCTTCCTGTTGCGAACGGCGCCGGCGCTCGAGCGCGAGGAGCGACAGGCCGATGAGAGCAAGCCCGGCGACGAACACCGCCGCGGTGATGAGGGGATGGGCGCCGAGCGTGTGCGCGAGACCGGCGGCGCCGGCGCTGGCCGCAGCGCCGGCCTTGATCACCGTGTCTTTAGAGGCGGCGGCGGGCACCACCGCTTTGCCCGGCGCGGTGCCTGGTGGCGTCGGCTGGCGTGCGGGCGTGGGCGCGCTCGCGGCAAGCGTCAGCGAAAAGGCGCTGACCTCCTGCACGCGGCGATTCCAGCCGGCGCCGAACACCGGCCAGGTGGAGAGCCGCTTGAGGAAGGCAATGCGCTCGGCATTGACGGCGAGAATGATTTCCTTCGCATCACGTTGGCGCAACGCCGCGAGCACGCCGTCATCGATCGCGCTTGTCGCGTCGGACAAGCCCAGCACGCGGCGCAGCACCTTGCCGGAGCGGCCGATGCCGGAGTTGACGCCGTAGTCGAAGACGGTGTCGTCGACGCCGGCGGGGAGCTCGTCGCAGCGCTGCGCGTCCCAATATTTGGCGCGATAGATCGCCTTCGCCTCCTCGACGCGCATCGCCTTGACGTCGGCCGCACTGGCGTTCGGCTTGGCGTAGCGGCGATAGTCGGCGATGGTGATGCCGAAATTGGTCGGCCCGCCGGGATCCGCCGGATGATGGGTGTAGCCGCCCTCGTCGACGAGCAGGCGGCGCAAGGATTCGTCATAGCTCGAAGCGGCCATGCGGAAAGTCTCCGGATTGTGTGGGATGCGGACGCAAAAAAACCGCCCGGTGGGGCGGCGGGGGAGGACTAAGGAATATTCGAGTGGCGCTTGGTTCTCGATTGAGCCTGTTTCAGGCAAGACCTATGAGAATTCTGTCAGGTTCAGACTGATGGTTTGTCCAAATTCGAATTCGTATCTGCGTACTGGACACTTTCTGTTCCAAAACCTTATGCCATTCGATCGTCCATACCTCGACCACGCGGTTCGGCGTTTGAAGGGTGCCGTCAAATACAGGAGGCGTAGCGAGTTTGACGCGGTCGCCCGCTCCGATTGTTATTTCCGTACTGCCGTCCTGTTCGGATTTACAACCTACTGCAATAGATGAACGCGTCGAGAAAATATGAGCACCCGGCGCCCAAGCCGGAATGTCCGCGGACGCAGGCGAGCCGGTGATCAATATGAGAGAATTCGGAGGTGCAATTCTTGCTGACTTGATCATTTCCGGTACCTCATTCGATTACTCATGTAGAGGCCTTGTCTTCGGCTGCACTCGAGACAATGTGGGAACAATCGACTGACCAAATCGTCAATGTTGATCTGCAAACCTCTTGCAAGAGTAAGTTTCCAAGAATTCGGCGGTTGATGGTCAAGCACGAAATCGCCTGTCGCCGTGCCTGGATCTCTCGTCCCACACGTATGACATCCAAAAGTGTAACCGATTTCGTTGCCCCAATCGCGCTCCTCACGGGAAAAATTTCGGTCGGGTCCGCGCGCGGGAATTGACTCGCATGCAAAACGACCTGGCCCAACGCCATTCCATATTAGCTCGGAAAGATACCGCTCAGCCCTGATGGCCTGGTCCGAGGATATCAGGCTTTCGACGTTGTCCCGATTGTACCAGCCGGGTGGTGGAGACCATGTGGGATCTCTTTCCAGTATTTCATCGAGAGCATTTTGGAGTCGGGCTGTAACCGCGGTGAGCCTCGCCCATTGGCCCGGGGTCGCTCGCTTGTGAAATTATAGGAGATGAACCCACTGGGACTTCTCGGATTTCTCCGCCGGCATATCGTGCGCCGGGCCTCCAGGTATCCCCAGGCAATGCATCGGACACGATGCGCCCTTCATCTAGCGTCGCATCGGTGTTCGGTTTTGGCCCGCGGGCCTCACTCACCGAGGTGGAAACACTTGCTTGATGGGGCGCCGCGCCGATAACAGCAGAGTCACCTCCCTCACTCGTCCACTGCCCGCCACCGGACTGCCCGGCCGGCACGCGCGGCTGGTCCGGGTTGTAGTGGTGACCGCTGAGCAGCGAAAAATTCCCGACCGGAATCGCGGGGCGCGCGGTGCGCGCGCGGCCGTCGAGTGAGGTGAAATCGGAATAAGCCATCGTCTACCTCGAAGAAGAGCATGAGGACGCGTTGACGCCGCGCGTTCGCCGCGGAAAGGTCGTGCGGTGCTGGAGCTTTGCTGCTGTGTCAGCCGCGCACTGGCTACGCTGCACTCGCGGTCGGGTTTGCGTAGCGGCGGTAGTCCACGATGGTGACGCCGAAATCGGTCGGCCCGCCGGGATCCGCCGGTGTAGCCGCCCTCGTGGATGAGCAGGCGGCGCAAGGATTCGTCATAGCTCGAAGCGGCCATGCGG
>Ga0070741_10000206_pt1 | contig 223442 bp, 196 predicted proteins | sample Coa_R1_4_FD_66440 | JGI IMG/M metagenome (GOLD analysis project Ga0070741, IMG submission 66440) | Surface soil microbial communities from Centralia Pennsylvania, which are recovering from an underground coalmine fire - Coalmine... | ecosystem: Environmental > Terrestrial > Soil >...
CAAGGAACTCAAATGCCGTCCCTTGCCCCTCGCGCTCCCCCATCCCGGCTCAAACCGAAGGGGGAGTCGATGTAAGTTGTCGTATTCTTACGTGAACGAAACCTGGGGGCAGGTCAAACCACCGGACGAAGAAACCCTTGCGCCGCCCAGTTTGAAAGTTGTTGCCACGCCACTTTCATCAGGTCCGGCTTTTGCGAGAGGTAAGTAAGCCATAGTCCATGAACGCTAGCGCCTTTCGCATAAAGCGCGCCGGGATCGAATTGCGCGCGCTCGGCGGTGGCAGTGCCATAGACGATGACGCGGCCGAAGTCTCGCAAACAGCGCACACTTTTCAGAACATGCTCACCGCCAAGCATTTCGAACACAACGTCGACTCCTTGGCCGTGCGTAAGATCTTTAATTGCAGCTTCGTAATCCTGTTCTCGATAGTTGATTGGATGCTGCAACCCCAATTCCTTGACGCCCTCGAGCTTTTCGGCAGATGAGGAAGTGCCATACATCTCAACGCCGAGTAATTTGCCGATCTGAACTGCTGACGTGCCGACTCCGCCAGCGACGGCGTGGATGAGCACGCGAGGTCTCTCGCCGTCCTCGGGAAGGGATGAACCTACCAGACCCGCTTTCCAATACGCGAAAAAAGCAGTGAAGAAGTTGACAGGAAATGCGGCGCCTTCCTCCGCACTCCAGCCCATCGGCACGGGCCAAAGCAGCGCAGAGCGCGCTGCCACGGTTTCGGCGAACGCTCCCCATTGCGTATATCCCATCACCCGCTCGCCGTTGCTGGCCCGAGTACCGCTGAACTCCCGTCCGGCAACCAGGGGCGGCTTCGGCGTGCCCGGGTAGCCACCGCGGGCCGCCATCGTGTCAGCAAAGTTCACCCCGCCAGCTTGCACCCGCACAAGTTCCTCGCCCGCGTTCGGTACAAGTTCGGGGACGTCGCGTATTTCCAGCACATCCGGTCCACCTAGTCGAGCAATGACCACGGCTTTCATATAGGAAGTCTATCAATCAGAATCTCACGGCAATCGGAATCTCTTGTGATGCATATTCACTTTGAAGCAGGTATATACTCATCGGAATAATCCCGCGAAGAGCGAGCGGGGAGCCGACTTTCATTTCATAACGGCTCCGAACAGCGAACGCCGGTTTTGAACTTATCCGTGGGTTGCTGGCGCGGGACAACTGCGGCAGGTCCGTGGCTGCCCCGGGGAGGAAGTATTATGGACCTGATTCTTATTCGTCTGATTTTCATTGTTTTTGTCTCTTTTACCTGTTACCTGATTCACCCCTTCGGACTTAGCCCCAGGCTCGATGCAGCGGTAGGAGCGCTGCTTGGGCTTGCGATCGTGGTCTTCGAATGGAGGCTATTGCGCGTCAGCCTGAAGCGGCTAATCGGCGCGGCGCTCGGCAGCATTCTGGGGATTTTTGGCGCTTACCTTTTTGCGCTGGTCATTCGGAACAGCCTGGTCGATAGTTCACTGCGCAGCTTCCTGCAAATTATGGTCATGCTGCTGATGGCGTATGTGGGCCTGATTGTCGGCGCCAACAAAGGCGATCTGCTGAATCTATCTGCACTCGGTGGAATTTTTGGCGGCGAAAAACAGCTCAAAAAGAGCTACAAGATTCTCGATACCAGCGTGATTATCGACGGCCGGATCGCAGACATAGCGGAGACAGGATTTCTCGACGGCACCGTTGTCATTCCCCAGTTCGTGCTCCGCGAGTTGCAGCTTGTCGCGGATTCCGGCGATTCGCTCAAGCGCAATCGCGGCCGGCGTGGCCTCGATATTTTACAGCGGTTACAGAAAGTTCCCTCGCTGCAAATTCAAATCGTGGAGGACGATTTCCCCGGCGTTCGCGAAGTTGATCTGAAGCTGATCGAGCTCGCGAAGGTGTATGAAGGCAAGATCATCACCAACGATTTCAATCTGAACAAGATTGCGCAATTGCAGGGCGTAGAGGTGCTGAATATCAATGAGCTTGCGAATGCGCTCAAGCCGATTGTTCTTCCCGGCGAAACCATGCGCGTCTTCATTTTGAAAGAAGGTAAAGAGTACAACCAGGGCGTTGCCTATCTCGATGACGGGACGATGGTCGTGGTGGATAATGCGCGGAAGATGATCGGCAAGAACATTGATGTTTCGGTGACGTCAGTTCTGCAGACAACTGCCGGCAAGATGATCTTCGGCAAGTGGGATGAGCGCTCATATCCGCGCACTGAGGTCAGGAACGCGATGGGTGCCGCTAATTCAATGTCGGAATCGAAGAAGCCGATTGCTGTTGCTGAGCAGTCTCCAGAATAGCGGATTAAAGCATTGGCGCGACAGAACTGACGACGATTGTGTCGTTCTGAACTGTTCCGGTCACATTCGCGCGAGTGCCGATCAGTTTTGCCAGCGATTCGTTCGAGCCGCTCAGTGCGTATCTATGGTACCCGTTCACTAGGACGAAGTGTGCTCCGTTCCGAATGCAGGCTGCCGCGCACTCCGCCGGGGTTAAATCCCTGTATCGGCGATGCCGCGCTCCACAGTACGAGTCGGTAATCATGCCGTTAATGGTAGTCAGGTCAGAATTCTGAGCCTGCAAAGGCTGTTGGCGATCATTCGGGGGAGCGGCGCTTTGCGTCTCAGTTGGACTTTGCGCTGGCTGCTCGTGACCGGCGAGGGCGACAGATGCTCCTGCAACAATCACGGCGAAAAGCAAAGCCGTACCCAGCACGGTGAGCAGGCAGAAACCAATCAGCGAAATCCAGGAACGGTTCGGTTTCACTCGGCCTCCTGCGCGGCTGGCGTCATTGTTGCGACTTTTCGTCGGGCTTCGAGTTACAGGCGCGTAGTTTTGTTGCGTTGGGTGGAACTCCGGTTGTATCGCGGCATTTGAACCCGCTTCCCGCAACTCGTATACTGTTCGCCCGCATGAAGATAGTGGCAATTATTCCCGCCGCCGGACTCGGCACCCGAATGGTGCCCGCGCCGGGGTCAAAGGACAGGAAACCCGCTGCAAGCAAGCAGTTTCTAGAGCTTCGCGGAAGACCCGTCCTGGTACACACTCTGACGAAATTCGCGGCCAACTCCGAAGTTGCTGAAATTTACGTGGCCCTCAGGCAGTCAGAAATTGTTCCATTTCGCGAACGCCTGGAGCGGGAAGCACCCGAGATTCTGAAGAAGAAAACTGTATTACTCGAGGGCGGAGAAAGCCGGCAGCAATCAGTTGCAAATGCCCTCGCGGCTATCTCTGCTTCGGGAGATGATGTGGTGCTTGTACATGACGCTGTTCGCCCATTTCTGAGCGACGAAATCATTCACGATGTAATTGCCGCGGCCAAAAAATACGGCGCGGCAATCACCGGGGTTCCGGCAGTGGACACTGTGAAGCAAGTAGAACGCACAGCTGAAGGCGCACTCATCAAAACCACGATTCCGCGCGAGAAGATTGTCATGGCCCAAACTCCGCAAGGTTTTCAATATTCCGTGCTGAAAAAGGCCTTCGATGAAGCGGCGGCGGATGGTTTTGTGGGAACCGATGAAGCTTCGCTCGTGGAACGCTCTGGGCATCAGGTTGCGGTAGTGATGGGCTCACCACGGAATATGAAGATCACCACTCCCGCGGATTTGGGATTGGCTGAATTTTACTTACAAAAGTAAGGCCGACATCTTACGAAATCGCCTCGCCGCGGTCGACAGCCAACGATAGAATCGATTTTCCGCATCATTCCTTTGACAAGCCGTTGACAATTATTTCTGATATTCTCATCCGTTTTATTCCGAGGTGATGCGTGGAAAGGCGCCAGCAAAAATACCACCGAGAGCGCCTGGGTGAAGCCCTTCGGGAAGAGATTGAAACCATTGTGGAAGGCGAACTAGCCGATCCGCGGATTGGCCTTGCGACGGTAACTGCTGTCGAGTTGGCTGAAGACGCGCGGTCGGCGCGGGTATTGGTCGTTGTACATGGAAATGATGAAGAATGCCAGCGCAGCATGGAAGGACTGGCGGCAGCGACGTCTTTCATTCGCCACGAAGTAGCGGACCGCCTGCAGTTGCGGCGCGCTCCGGAGTTATTTTTTATGCTCGACCGGTCGGAAAAGCAAAACGCAAGAATCAGCGAGCTGTTAAAGCGTGCCAAGAAAAACTGAATGCTCGACCAGGTCCTAACCGAGATCGGACGGCGTGAGCGCTTTCTCCTCACCTCGCACGCACGTGCGGATGGCGATGCTGTTGGATCGACGCTCGCCTGCAGCGAAATCCTGCGCCGAATGGGCAAGAAAACAGAAGTAGTCCTGCGAGATGGAGTGCCGCGTGTATATCAGCAATTACCGTACGCGGCCAGTGTGATTCAAAGCGAGCACGTTAACGGGAATTACGACGCCGCCATACTTCTTGAATGCGATAGCGTTCAGCGGACGCGACTCGGCGGCCTTGAAAATCAGTTTCTCATCAATATTGACCATCATCGCAGCGGCCACACATTTGCCCACGTGAATTGGATCGACCCGAAGGCCGTTGCTACTGCTGAGATGGTCTATCGCCTGGCTAAGCAGGCGGGGATAAAGATCTCTTCGGAAGTTGCGACATGCCTATATACCGCAGTACTCACCGATACTGGTGCGTTTATGTTCGAAGGCACCAGCGAACACACGTTCGAATTGGCGCGGGAATTAGTGCTCGCGGGGGCCGATCCCGCTCGATGCGCGCGGCAGGTTTATTTCGGCCACTCCACCCCCAAATTGCGATTGCTGGGCGCAGCCCTTTCGGCCCTGCAACGCGAGGGGCCACTCGCCTGGATATGGGTGACACAAGAGCAGATGGAGCGGGTTGGCGCGAAGGAAGAAGACTGCGAAGGCCTGGTGAATTACGCGTTGTCCATCGGAGATGTCGAAGTTGCCGCATTCTTCCGTGAACTCCCAGACGGACGTTTCCGCGTCAGCCTTCGAAGTAAAGGAAAACTCGACGTCGCGTCCATCGCTGAGGAGTTCGGCGGTGGGGGTCACGCTTGCGCCAGCGGATGCGCAGTCGAGGGGCCATTGCATGTTGCGGTCGAGAACATTTTGGGCAAAGTTAGAAAGCAGTGGTCAGCAGTCAGTGGATAGTGGTCGGTGGTTGGTGCTTCGTGGTTGGGTCGACAACTTATGTTGTCAGTAGGAAGTTCGGCGTCGGTGCTTATCGGGAATAAATCCTAAAATCTTCGTTTCGCGGCTCGACTCTTTGTCTGTTGCATGGAATACTGGCAACTCATCACTAGTCACTAACCACTGCTCTTGAACACCCGCTCTCGCACAACGGATTATCTGCTGCTCATTGCCATTCCGGCATTTTTCTTCCTTTGGAAGCTTTCGGCGTTCGGACTGATCGGGGCTGATGAGCCACGCTATGCGCAAGTTGCGCGCGAGATGCTGGGACGGCACAACTGGATAACGCCCACTTTGGGAGGAACCCCGTGGCTGGAGAAGCCGCCCCTCTACTACTGGCAAGCCATGATCGCCTACAAACTCTTCGGAGTGAGCGATTGGGCCGCACGCCTGCCTTCGGTTTTTAACGGATGCTTGCTGGTGCTTGCGTGCTATTTCTTTGTCAGGCGTTTTCGCCGCGGAAGTGAACTGGACGCAGCATTGATTCTCGCCACAACAGCTGGAATCGCAAGCTTCGCCCGAGCGGCATCGACTGACATGCCTCTCACTGCGATGTTCAGCATCGCTTTGCTTGGCTGGTACGCGTGGTTTGAAACCAGCGAGAAGAGATGGCTGATAGTTTTTTACGCCTTTATTGCCTTTGGCATGCTCGCCAAAGGTCCGGTTGCGCCGTTCCTTGCAGCCCTGGTCATAGTGGTTTTTGCAGCAGTGAACCGGAATGCACAGATCATATGGAAGGCGCTGTGGGTTCCAGGAATAGTGACCTTTTTTGTAATAGGGTTGCCATGGTACCTGCTAGTACAACTAAGGAACCCGCAGTTTTTTCACGTATTCATCCTTGAGCACAACCTCGCGCGCTTTGGGTCAAACCTATACCACCATCCTGAGCCATTCTGGTATTACATTCCGGTCACGCTGCTCGGCTGGGTGCCATGGGCGGTCTTTGTGTTGGGCGCGCTGGTCTGGGTTGCGAAGCAATTAAAGAGATCCGAGTCAGATTCGCTGCACGTTTTCCTGCTGATTTGGATTGCGGTTGTTGTGATCTTTTTTTCTCTCTCTCGGTCCAAGTTGCCGGGATACGTATTGCCGGCAATTCCCGCCGGCGCGATACTCGCCTCGGAGTTTATTCGCCAGCGGTCGGCTCAAAGTGTTCCGAGCCTGCTGAGACGAACCCTTGTCTTCGGCATTCATTCACTGATTCTCGCGGCGCTGCTATTCTGCGCCTTGATGATTCAGCCGCTAATTCTAATGCACCACGTTCTGTGGAGTGCGGCTGCGATTCCGCTGGTTGTGTCTTCAATAGTGGCGATTGCCAGCTTTCTGTTACTTCTTAAATTCGATGTGCGGGCGTTGCGACTCGCAACGTTTGTGCCTTTGATATTAGGGCTTGCTGTGGCGTTACGCTTCGGCGCCGCTCCCCTCAACCAGAAGTTATCGGCGCGACCCGTCGCAACTGCGATCGCAAAGCTTGATCCTCACCATCTTCCGATTGCGATTTTCCTTGTGCCGCGCGAGACGGAATTTGGGCTAGCTTTTTACCGCAATCAGGCGGTCGCGAGATATGAGTTGCGCGATATCCCTTCTGGCGAGCACGTCGTTGTTGCGGCTGAAGGGTTCGAAGAGAGCATCGCACGAGAGACCGGCCGGGGACCGGTGTACCTGGGGAATTTTCCACCGCAGAAGTTGGAATTTTTCTATGTGCCGGGCCGATAGCAATGTCTGCTCAGTTACTCCCACTCACGCCAACAGCAGGCTTGAGTAGGCCAGCTGTAGCTATACTCACTCAAAAATCCTGGCCTTGCCGCAAAGAACGCGACAAGAGCGGCGTACCCACGTTGTCGCTCCGTGTTCCTCGGTTTGATACCCAGTATCCACTGCCACTACACTCAGTTGTTGCCTGGGCAAACGGCGGCTTGAGCCGCTGTGCTTGGCAGGAGCAACGATTGGAAATCCTCGATCTGAGGCATTTTTCGTCCACCGATTTACGTCCATTACTGGACGATGAAATTCAGGTGTGGGCGACCATGCTCTGCTGGGACTACACCAGCTCCGTGGAGATGATTCTCCGCTATATAGACGCCAAGTTTTTGCCAGGCTATGCCGCCGTTTCCCGCGGCAAAGTTTTCGGTTATTCGTTCTTTGTTTACGAAAATAATAAAGGCGTGATCGGCGACCTCTTCGTGAGCGAAGGCGGGAATGGAGCCGATCGCACAGAGGTCGAAGGGCGGCTGCTCACGCACGTAATTGAGACGCTGCAACAGTCCCCTGGAATTCACCGTGTCGAGGCGCAACTCCTGGCGCATGAAACTGGAGCTGCGGCAAAGCCGTTTGTAGACCAGGGATTCAGCCGGCATGCGCGACTGTTCATGACATTGGCTCTGTACGGATCGCCGGCGAACGACAGGAAGTTATCTCCACAATTTGAAATCCGCCGCTGGACCGAGCACGATTACCAGTCTTCTGCCGCGGTCATTACGGCCGCGTATCGTAGTCATGTAGATTCCGAGATCAACGACCAATACCGCACCCTGAGTGGCTCGCTTCGCTTTCTCAACAATATTGTGCGTTTCCCCGGATGCGGAACGTTCGATCCGGAATCGTCTTTCGTGGCGGTTGATCGTGAATCGCATTCTTTAACAGGAGTTATCCTCTGTTCGCGCGTACGGCACGATGTGGGACATGTGACTCAGGTTTGTGTCTTACCGGAATTTCGCGCACATGGGCTGGGCAAGTTGCTGATGGCCGCTACGATTCGTAACCTGCGACAGCGAAAATTCTCGACGCTATCGCTGACCGTTACTGAAGCCAATACCCGCGCAGTGGAGCTTTACCATCACTTGGGATTCGAACAAAAGCGGGTATTCGATGCCTTTGTGTGGGAAGGATAGACCAGCATTTAGCAGCGAGCGTTTATTGAGGTAAAAGCTGAGGGTTAACTGCTAAAAGCTTCGTCAGTGCCTTAGCGCCCACATCACCCAGCCTGCCACGATTAGTCCGCCGATAAACATCGCGAAGCAGTAGAGGCCATAGCGGACCTGGTCGCGTGGGGTGTCGCGCACGGTGATTCCGAAAACGACACTAGTGAAAATCGAAAATAGCAGGGCTGCGTTGAAATGTGAGAGGACCATTAGTCTTTCTTACCAATCGCGATGTGATAAGCATCAGCGACGCTGATGAAGTTAAGAAGGCCGGCAACAATGATGTACTTGGTTCCGTAATCTGCCGTAGCGTGCGGAACGATGACATGTCCCAAGTCCATCGCACGGCTCACGATGTACATGCCACCAGCGCCGAGATCACCGATGAATCCTAAAATATCGAGGATGTCGCCGCCGTTGGGATTATAAATTCGGCCATCCATCAGCAGGCCGAGAACGAACATTGCCACAACTGAAAGCATGAGGAGCAAGCCGCGGATCCAGCGCTTTTGCATAAGGTGACCAGCACCTGGTATGAGCCATGCCACGGCGGGTACAACAACGGACATGGTGCTTGGAGCTATGGGTGTAGGCTTGCTGGCGACCGGTTCTCTTCTGGTTGGAGTAGTTGCCATATTCAACGAAGTGGCGGGCGAGGGGCCCGCCCCACATAGGAATCAATTAAAAAATCAGACGATTACGACCTCATTTTGAATTCTACCAGTTACTTCAGCCTGACCGCTGCGGACCAGCATGTTGATTTCGCTGCGCACGCCGAACTCAGGGAAATAAATGCCCGGCTCGATCGAAAAAATGCTATTCGGCAGAATGCGGCGTTCGTCATGGACCTCGAGGTCGTCCATGTTGGCGCCGTTCGCGTGAACCTCTGTCCCGATGGAATGGCCAGTGCGGTGCACAAAGTGATTGCCTAGCCCGGATAGTTTAATTTTGCTTCTAACGGTCTGGTCAACCTGATATCCGGCTATGGTTTTTCCGGCGGCAATAGAGTCCTGAACGAATTTGGTGCCGGCGTCGCGCGCATCCCGTACTACCTGAAATATCTCCTGAACCCGATCTGATGGAGCTTTGCCGAGGAATCCTGTCCAAGTGATGTCGTAGTACACAGCCCTCGGCTCGTTTTTTTTCGCCCAGATATCAAGCAGGACAAAATCGCCGTCGCGAATGGCCGCGGAATTTGTGCTGCTGGGACCATAATGAGGATCGCCGCTGTTCTTGTTAACAGCAACCACCGGCGGGTCAGCCGCCATCAGGTTCTCGCGACGAAATGCCTCCAGAATCCACTTCTGCATTTCAAATTCGTTCGTGCCGCCGTTTCGCGCGCGACGGCCAATTTCCTGAAAAGCGCCAGCGGTAATTTTGTCGACGGCATCGCGCGCGGCGAAATGGCTCTGAATTTGGTCGTCGGTTAATGTCGCCTCGAACTGCGCGACCAGATCACCGGAGCTGACGATATTTTTTCCTAGCCCACGAATAAGATCGAGGGTGCCGCCGTCGACCAGCGAAATCGTAAAGATGCCATTGTTAGGCGAGTACTGCATTGCGATGTCGCGATGATTCGAGAGCAGGTGCTTGAGTCCGTCGAACAACTCTTGCCAGGCAGCGTATGCGCGCTTCTCGCCCGGCAATGAATCTAGGTGTCGGGCTTCAATCTTATGAACTAACTTCCGCGGTTCTCCTTCTGCCGGAATGAGGTAGAACCAACGCCGGGTCACCATTAAGTTCGGCGAAAGGCCCAGCACTCGATAAGCGATAGGGTCGCGGTGGTGATGATCGTAAAAGAGCCATGCATCAAGATTACGGTCACGAAGTGCAGATTGGATGGCGAGGAGATTCATAGAGAAAATCATTCTAAATAAAGGACATAGTTTTCGGCGAGTATTCGCCGATGGGTAAGGTAGGCCCGAAATAAGGGGAAGGCCAAGCGCGACAGTCGAAGCTTAAGGCTGGATTGTTGATGCGCAGTGCAACGAAATAGTTGCATTTTTTGGTTCGTCGGGCGTAAGATGAACCCGAATGCGGCGTCTGCATTCGGTTCTGTAGCAAAGCTGCCCGTTACTTCCTGGGTTCGAACTAACGAGTTGTCTCAACAAGGAAGAGGCGCAGAAATCGCCTCTAACCAGCTCCGGAGATACTCTATGTCTTGGTACGCGTACTGCATTACCGAGCATCACAATCACGCCAACGGAACACGCACTCGGCGGCCATTCATACTCGAAGGCATTCAGGGAGTGAACGGAGCCACAGTCCTCAGCTACCCCAGCGGGGAGTTTGCAGTAGTGGTCAGCGAGTTTGAACGCAGCGCTGGAAGCCTCGAAGAAAAGCACGTTTTGGAGCACGCCCGCGTGGTAAGCGTGTGTTTCCGTCAGGGGACTGTGCTGCCGTTCCGCTTCGGAACGATTTTCGATAGCGACGATTCGTTGCGGCAGGCGGTTCGTGCCAATCGGCGCACATTCGGCGAGAGCGTAGCCAAGCTGAAGGGCAAAGCCGAAATGCATGTAAAGGTCCTGGTAAAAGACGGCACGCTTAAGGCGCTCCAGGATGTTCAGATTCCGGATACGGTCGGCGGCGAGTATCTTTCAAAGTTGCGAGAAAAGGCCGTAGCTGATCGCGAGCGCCAAACTAAAGCCAAGGCGCTCTCGGTGCAAGTACACCGACTTTTTAATCCACTGGAAGAAGAAATTAGCTGTAAGCGGGTCAACACCGACGGAATGCTCATCGATATAGCCCACCTAATTGATTCAAAATCCGTAGAAAAATATCAAAACCGCTATAACAGTGCGCTTAAGCAATTAAAGAATTGCCAAATCTCCGTAAGCGGCCCATGGCCACCGTATCACTTCATGCCGGGGAAGTTGCGGACTGTAGCGTAGCTGGCAGGCACAAGAGAACCCGAAAACCCTATCCGTCACTGGATGGGTTTTCTATTGGTGTCCGTTCGCCGTCAGTGCGAGCGACAATAGGGCCTTTTGCTCCACGTCATGCGCTTTGGCTGAGCCGGTTGCCGGGCTGGGGCTAGCTGAACGTTTTACTGAAAGCACCGAACGTTGTCCGGCCAGATGGCGCAGCCGCGGCAACATGTAATTCAATGCGCCCATGTTCGCCGGCTCTTCCTGCACCCAAACGATCTCCGCATCCGAATGACGCTGCAACTCGGCGGAAAGTTCAGCCTCAGGAAACGGGTACATCTGCTCGATAAACGTGATCGCAACACCGAAATCCTTTCTCTTTTTGCGTTCCATGCGAAGTTCGTGGCCGATTTTCCCGGTGCAGAGGAGAATCCGTCGCGTATCAACGGCTTCGGTATCTGGCCGAACTTTCAAAAAACTACTGCTTGAAAACTCTTCGATGGAGGACGATGCATCCGGATGGCGCAGCATGCTCTTGGGCGTAAACACGACCAAGGGTTTTCTCCATCGCCTGAGAGCCTGTCGTCGCAGCAGGTGGAAATACTGCGCAGCCGTCGAAGGCTGACAGATCTGGAAATTGTCGCAGGCAGCGAGCTGGAGAAAACGTTCGATTCTCGCGCTGGAATGCTCCGGCCCCTGGCCTTCGTAGCCATGCGGCAACAACAGCACCAGACCGGAGAGCAAGTCCCACTTGAATTCCCCCGCGACGATGAATTGATCGATGATGGCCTGCGCGACATTCGCGAAATCGCCGAACTGCGCTTCCCATAAAACCAGCGTTTCGGGATAATCGCGACTGTAGCCGTACTCGAAGCCGAGGACGCCGGCTTCAGAGAGCGTCGAGTTGTAAATTTCGCACCGGGCCTGATTCTCTGAAATGTGCTGTAGCGGAACGTACTCCTGCTCGTTTTCAACGTCGAGCAGGACGGAATGGCGTTGATTGAAGGTCCCCCGTCGGCTGTCTTGGCCGCTTAGCCGAACCGGAGTTCCGCCCTTTACGAGGCTTGCGAAAGCCAGGGCCTCGGCCATGCCGTAGTCGACGGCACGCTTCCCACCGCCCATTTCGGCGCGTTGCTCCAGCAGTTTTGCGACCTTGGGATGAATGTGAAAACCGGCAGGGAAGGTTGTGAGCCGCTCGGTCAAGCTCCGCAGTTCATCAGGCGAAACTGCGGTTTCGACTTCATACTGTGCCTTATAGCGCCGGCCGATGTAGTTGTCCCAATAGTTCGGCAGCTGGCGCATCATCGGCTTCTTGCGAATATGCCCGGCCTGCTTCTGCGCCGATTCAAGTTCGGATTTGATCACGTCGGCACGCGATTGCGCATCTTCAATCCCTGCATCTTCAGCGTAAACTTCCCAGAGCGGCGGATGCTCTTTGATTGCTCTGTACAGGAGCGGTTGGGTAATCGTGGGATCGTCGACTTCGCTATGCCCGTGCCGGCGATAGCCGATTAGATCGACCACGACATCGGTTCCAAACTTGTAGCGATAATCCAGCGCAATCCGCCCGACGCGCACAACTGCGTCTACATCTTCGGCATTGACATGAAAGATGGGAACATTCTGGCGACGAGCAAGTTGCGCTGCGAAGCGCGAAGAGTGGAGTTCGCTCGGCTTGGTCGTGAATCCGATGAGATTGTTGACTATGACGTGGATCGTTCCGCCCACGCTATAGCTCGGAAGGTCAGCTAAGTTGAGCGTCTCGGAAAAAACGCCTTGGCCAGCGAACGCTCCGTCTCCATGCACCAGTAGAGGTAGAAATTGTTTCCTGCCAACTTCACCTGCACGATCTTGCTTTGCGCGCGTGCGGCCGACGGTCACGGGATCTACTGCCTCGAGGTGGCTGGGATTTGAAACCAGGTGAATATGAATCTTTGCGCCGCTGCGGGTTATGTATTCTCCTGTCGCCCCCATATGGTATTTCACATCTCCGCTGCCGAGAACACTGCGCGGATCGACGTCTTCGAATCCCGCGAATACTTCCTCTGGAGCACGCTGCGCGATGTGAACGATTACATTCAGGCGCCCCCGGTGGCTCATTCCCATTACCAGTTCGACTGCGCCGTACCGGCCGGCGCCTTCAAGGATTTCATCAACCAGCGGGATGAGAGCGGTGACGCCTTCGAGAGAAAAACGCTTGGTTCCCAAATATCGCTGCTGTAAAACAAGCTCGAACAGATCAGCCCGAATCAGCAGATCGAGCGCATGGCTTTGATCGACTGCCGATTGCTGCCCTTCAATTCGATCCTGAATCCATCGGCGGCGCTCGACGTCCGGGATGTGCATGAATTCAACACCGACGGTGCTGCAATAAAACTTACGCGCTTCTTCGGCGTAGTCGCCTTCGGTGGGCAGCTCGGGATGCGGCAATGGCTGCAAGAATCCAAGCGGGTCGAGGTCGGCTTCCAGGTATCCCCATTGCCGAAACAGGTCGAACACTCGTTCGCGCTCACGTTCGCCATTCGGACTTTCAACTAATGCAGTTCCGGCTCCATTGCCGGATTTGGATTGTCGGCTAGGCATAAAACTATTACTAGAATAAAGGATGCTGGGGCGGGCGTGTGTGATTCGCGGATAACTTTGGTACGGCGGCCGGTAATCCAAGCCGCAGAAGGCTCATAAACAAAATTGCCCTGGACCAATCCAGGGCAACATAGAACTGACAAAAGTGAGTTCAACTACGGCCAGCGCTTCGCGCTATCTTCCCAACCGGCGGCGCGCGCAATCGGCGGCGCGGCCTGGGCAACGGCGGGTTGCGGAATTCTGATCGGCTGCTGCGCGGCGGGAGAAGCGGTCGTGAGCGTGGGCTTTAGAGCGGCGTCACCCGTCATATCTTTGTCATCGGAAAGCAGCGGAGCGGCCACGCGCAAAGCTTCTACTTCCTTTTCCAGACGCGCCAGCTCCAATTCCTTCTGGCGGAGAACTTCATAAACATTCTTCATAATTTGGGCACCTGTAGAGAAAAACTGCCGGGCAAACCTGATCGAACTTTATGCAGCTACAAACGATTTGTCAAGAAATAAGCGGGAAAATGGCACGTAAGTCCCATGCTGAATGCGAATTGAAGGCCCATTTCCGAGCGCTCATTCGAGAAAGCTCGTGCGCTTGGTGTACCCTGATTGCTCATGCGATTCGCGCTGATTTCTTCCCTGCTGTTGTTTCCTCTGATGTGTCTAGCGCAGTCCCCGGCGCCCGCACCTGATGATTATTCCGGAATGTATTCCTTCCTGCGCGACGGCGAGTTCGTGCAAATCACCGTTGAAGACGGCGGAAAAGTCAGTGGGTTCATCTCTCGGTATGGAGACACAAACGCGGACAAAGATACTTTCATCGATCAGTTTTTCGAATCCGGCAAGCTCGCGGGAAACCATCTAAGTTTCGCCACGAAACCGCTACACGGAGTCTGGTTTACCTTCGAGGGCACGTTGAATCGAGGTCCCGGTAAGGCGATGGACGAAGAAAGTTACTACGTAGCTCGCGGAACCTTGGTGCGCTTCAAAACCGGCACGGACGAAAAGACTACCCGCGAATCACGTACGGTAGAGTTCAAATCATTTCCAAAGGACTAAGTCTAAGACTGGCTGCCGGCGCTTTCGCGGCGGATTCCGGATGAGAATCCATATAGGGAATTTGGTATTGCCAGCCGGCGGCCAAGAGATTACTTCGCAGTCACCAGAGAATGCGTGATCGCGTGAACTGAGAGCGCGATGCGGTTCTGTACGCCGACCTTACGCATGAGCTTTGCGACGTGAGCTTTCACCGTGCGTTCTTCGATGCCGAGTGCAGATCCGATTTCTTTGTTCGAGCGGCCGGCAACCAGCATTTCCAGAACCTCTTTTTCGCGATCGGTAAAGGTGACGCGGCCGGCTGGGAAGATGCGGCCCGGGGAGTTGCTGACGCGCTCGATAAACATCGAGAGCACGCGGCGTGGCGCCCAGACCGAGCCCTGATGGACGATCCGCAACGCTTGGACAAATTCTGAAGCCGAAGCGGCTTCATCCACGTAACCCTTTGATCCGGAAGCGATAGCTTTCAGAATGCTTTCCTCATCCATGCCTGCGCCGGTCACGATAATTTTCACGTCCGGGCGCGAGGCCTTTAAGCTGGCCATCACGTCAAAAAGATTTTGCCCATTGCGGTTTCCAAGCAGCACGAGGTCGATTTCGGGCATGTTGGCAAGCTCCGCCAGGCTGGCGGAGACGAGTTCGAAATCTGGCTCCGAATCGAACAGAGCACGGAATCCAACAAAACGGAGCGGATCGCTTTCAACCACAGCGATGCGAATCGCATTCTTGTTGGGAGTTGCCTTCATCGCGGTTCCAGCTTTCATAACTGTGCGTGTCCTTGGACGTAGGGCTGTGGTTAGCATATAGTGATCCGCTGCTGATGCAAGGTTCCGTAACGGTGTGCGAATTACGGGAGTAACATAAATAGCAACAAATCCCGGTGAGGCCGAGAACTTAAAAGTGATGAGAAAAAGCCGAGTTGCCGCCGTTATTTCTTCCCTACTGCTTGCCGCCCTGATGGCCACTGCTCAAACGACCTATCAGCCGAAATTCAAGGGCGATCCTGCCCGGTCGGATTCTGAAGCCAATGCTCTGGGCTATTTGCGGACATTCCTGCGCGCGCAAAAAATCTATAAACGAAAAAATAATCATTACGCCACTTCCCTGCTTGACTTGGTGCATACCGGAACCTTCACTCGGCGCATGGCAAGTACCGACCAGGGCGACTACACGGTGAAGTTCACGGCTCATAAGGAAAAAGATACGTTCGAAATGGTGATGATTCCGAAGCAGCAGGATGCTACTCATCGATCATTCTTCTCGGAGCAGGAAGGCAAGATTCGCGCGGATGAGCAGAAAGTGGCGGACGCAAGTTCGCCGATACTCAAAGCGGACTAATTAGATTGCAGATTGCAGACTTTAGATTGTGAGATTGCAGATTTCAGATTGGGCATTTCTTGGCTGGCTGCACAAGGGAGGCGAATCCTAACGTCGCTCGTGAATCTGAGATCTGCAATCCCGAAATCTGCAATCGAGCCTAGCTTGCCGATCCCGGTTTGATGTCCGTCGCCTTGCCGTCATGAAAGCTGATCGTCAACGGCTTTCCCCCGTTCGGATAATCGAGGGTTCTGTCAATTTCATCGCTGCCGGATTCAAGCAGGCCAATGCCGATCGCACACCCAACCTGTAACTCATTCATGCCGGGCTTAGCTTGGTGCTGATCAATGGCCTGCCAGACATTGGCCGGCCAGTGCTTGTAAAGCTGGTGTGGATTCTCGATGAAAAACATGTCGTCCGAGAAGAATTTGAATTCTCCGTCGCTCTCTTTGCCAATTGGCGTCGCGTAGGTTTTCGCTCCATCGTTAAAGACCACCAGCACCTGCCGCTCGCCGGGATCTTTGGGCGACACTCCGGTGACGACATCCTTCACGTCGAGCTTCTGTAATGGCCCAAGCTTTCCGGCTTCATGGGAGAAATTCACGCGATGGGCAGCAGGCTCGTAAAGGTAGTAAGGATACGCGTAGCCGACTTTGACCCAGACCGGCTGCTTGGTAATTTGCTTCGCGGACTTCAGATCGTAGGGGTAAAGCTTTTTGGGCGAAACGTAGTAGTCAGGGTTGAGTGGTGGTGCTTCTTTTTTCTCCGGAACGATGGAAGCTTCATGCCGCTGATAAAAGATGATGCCTACTCGAACGCCTGCAGCCAAAATCGCCACCAGCAGGACAATATGAATTGTCTTCGTCATCGCCGGCTAGCATAGCAGCTTCTACTCCATGCTCGAACCGAGTGGGTTGTAGCGATACTTGTGCCCGTCCCAGAAGATGGCTGAAGTCATCTCGTCGCCGCCCGCTTCTTCCACATAGATCGCACTCACGATTTTGTGCTTTTTCATCTTCATCCGTTTAACTGTGATCGTCTTGATAGGAAGATTGATGATGACGAATTTCTCGAGAGGAGTTGTCGAATGCCACGCGTCAACTCCGGCTCCGTGTATTATCAGCAGGCAAATGCCCCGCAACTTCGGATCATCTGGCGCAAAGCTGGTCGTAATCTTCGGGTTGCCATAGCCATAAAAAGAATCCATGGGATCAACAACTCGATAATTTTTGTCGCCTTGATCGACGAGCGGATTCTTGCAGTGCGCGACGATGACGATATCGTCCACTCCGTCCCCGTTGAGGTCAGCAACCATAGGCGGCCATGCGGCCTCGAGAGAACAGGTATCACTGAACTGCTGATGAACAAAGTTATCGTCGAGGGTGAACGTTTTAGTTGCATTGCTTTGCGCAAACACACTGACGCCGGCAAACAACAGGGCAGCTACTGCAGAAAAAGAAACGCGGGACGACATGGACTTACTGTAGTCCCGCATTTGACGTATTCGCTAGAGTGCGAGAGTAACGAAAGTCACCGCTATTTTGTGATGGCAAGGCTGCTGAGGCTTCCAACCTCGGTGTCGGTTAACAGCAAAAACGAATTTGGCACGGCTGTAAAGGCGCCGGTATTTTCGTCCACCGAGTACGTGGTTACGCCGACTTCACAGGTAAAGCACGACTGCTGATCGCCTGTTATTGCCCAGAGAAAATTTCCAGTGGGGCTGATTACCGGCCAGTCGCCCGGCCCTTGAGCAGAAACCTGCGAGATCGTCCCCGTCCTCTCATCGATGGAATAGATACCGCAATCGTCGTACATGAACTTGCCGGCGCTCGCGATGGTCATGTTGTCATTACCGGGAATGCCTATGGTTCCCGAGGGCACTACGCTGCCGCATCCTCCGGCATTGAATGGCGAAGCGGAAAGCGGAGTCAGAGCACCCGTGGCCTGGTCGATGCTGTATCCAAAAATCTTGGTTGAGTCTTGCACTTGCAATTCGTAGAGATACGAGTTCGTCGGCGTGATCACGATTGCCCAGCCGTCAGGCACTTGTGTAGCGCCAAACGGAGAGCCGGCAATAGGAGTCAGTTGGCCGCTGGTCTGATCGATCGTGTAGCCGAAAACTCCCGCGCTGGTTGAGACATACAGAAACTGATTGGTTTGATCTATGGCCATGAGGTTCCCGGCGCGTGGGAATTGTGTTGAGCTTGAGCTTGCGGCGGCGAAGGGCGATCCCGAAATCGGCGTCAAAGTTCCCTTCCCTGATTGAATGCTGTAGGCGTACACGCTCGATGTACCTAGCACATACAAAAACTTCCCTTGATTGTCGACTACGTCTGCTGCTAGGCTCTGGCCGGTCTGGTAGGAGGCTACAGGCGTGCCCAGAGCTCCACTGGAACGGTCAATTGCGTAGACGAACAGGCCGCCTTGCGTGCCGCGGTTATAGCCCAGCGCAGTTTGATAAAGGAACGATCCGGAGGGATCGATGGCCATTGTCATGGGATTCTGATTGTTAGCAGATCCCGACTTCTCTCCAGTTAACATCCCATTTCCTTGAATCGAAACCTCATATGGACTGCCTCCCGGGAGAGGATTGGCATACAGGAACTTCGACGCGCTGGTCTGGCCGGACGCCCCAATGCCTGCTCCATAACCTGGGATGGATTGCCCACCTGATCCCGAACCTCCACCGGATCCCGAGCCGCCACCCGAACCTGAACCTCCGCCGGAACCGGAACCACCACCTGATCCGGACCCACCCCCAGACCCAGATCCGCCTGAGCCCGATCCTCCGCTCGTCCCAGATGAGGTACTCGTTGAAGTTCCCGCACAGCCGGTTAAAAACATGAAAGTTGAAATGAGTACGAGGAGTGCTATGAATTTTTCTAGGCGAACCATGAATTTCTCCGAGAAAACGCCATCTTGTGTTGCGGGAGCGTCTGCTTGGATTGGGCAATGCTCGCGCGAGTTGGCCTAAACGCGGTACCTGAAGCCGAGTTTCAGGTATCTCCACTTTGTTGCTTCAGGAACTTTACTTAGTCTTTTGCCGGGTCGGTTGGGGTGCCCGGAAATGCTCCCAGCCGAGGGGTTTCAGGCGTGAGCGACGTCCATTCGCATCGCTCAGAAACATTCCTTGTCCCCGCGTAATCTCGCCAATGCAGGTGATAGAAACGTGCGCTATACGGCTTGAAACCTTGATGCCAGGGGGTGCCGTAAACAGCAGTTCGTAATCCTCACCGCCGTGCAGAGCGAGATGGAAGGCTGCGCTTTTATTTTTCGGGCCAGTTTGGGCGATGGGAATGGCTGCGGAGTTAACCTCGGCCCCTATGTGGCTTTCTTCGCAAAGATGGCTGAGGTCCGTCGACAGCCCATCACTAAGGTCGATCATGGAAGTTGGAATGTTTTTCATCCGAAGAATTCGCGCGACCTCGATTCTCGGAATCGGCAGGAAATGTCGGGGAAACCTCTTTGAATCGACTTTCTTTTTTGAATAGAAAAGTTTGAGCGCAGATGCAGATTCACCCAGCGAACCGGTGACGTAAATTCGATCTCCCGGTTTGGCGCCGGAGCGGAGAATTGCCTGTCCTCTCGAAATTGAGCCGATGACAATAACGTCGGCGAGCACGCCTTGCGTCGATTGTGAAGTATCACCTCCCGCAAGCCTCACGCCGAACTTTCGGGCCAGCCGCAGGAAGCCATCAAGAAATCGATCAATCCAAGCTTGAGACAGATTGTCCGGGACAGCCAACGACAGAAATGCCGCGACTGGCTCGCCGCCCATGGCCGCTATATCGCTGAGGCCGCGCGCCAGGCATCGATGGCCAACAAATTCAGGCGGGTGCCAGTCGCGCCGGAAATGTACGCCTTCAAGACTGAAGTCGGTCGTTACCAGAAGGTCAGACCTACCTGTTGCCCGCAGCACAGCGCAGTCGTCGCCTATGCCGGTGACTAAGCGCAGGTCGCCAGTTCTTCTTAACAATTTCCGGCTTGCCGGCGTTGCCGGTAAGTAGCCAGCAATTCGCCTAATCTTCGAAATCAGCGCTCGTTCCGAGGAAGGCACGGAGGAAACATAATATGCGTAGCAGGCGTTCCGCAAAAGAACCGGCTTATAAAGGTCCCAGTGCTGGGGTACGCTGCGAAACAGAGAACCCTTACCGAGGTGCCGACAAAACAGGTACAACCCCCTGTTTTACAGGCACATCTACCCATAGCCGTTGTAATTAGGGCGGCTATACCCGAATAAGGCGATACCGCCAGCGGTAACCTTCGTCACTCTGTCTCGGAACCGTAACTGGCCCGAGGGTCAACGCGCGATTACCTGCCGTTTGTAACCTGAAAAGGGCCTTCTGTGTCGTTGACACGCGGGAACCTGCTTTGCTACCGTTACCCAAGCAAAGTTCCCGAAATTAAATCTTAAGCTAAGTGCAGCATTCGCTTTGAGTTAAAAGCATCCCCGGCAATTGAGGCTCCGCGAACGTTTGCTTTTGGAAATTCATCGGGGCCGACTTCGACGATTTGGAAAGGTAAGAACCGGCAAGGAAATCAGCGTGCTGGCATCCCCACGGTAAGTCCAAGGACCGATATTGCGTAAACGCTTTTACATTCTTTTTGTGGCTCGCGGCGAAGACGGCCAGCTTCGCAAGATTCCTATTCCCGTTCATTACCTGTACGTATTCGTAGCCGGAGCTGCGGTTGGGCTGTTCGGGCTGACCGGCATAGCGCAATCGTATATGCGCATGTTAATGAAGACCTCTCAATACAACGAGTTGCGCGCCGAAAAGGACGACCTCTCAAACCGTTACACCCATTTGGAGCAGGTGGCGAAAGAACGCGACATGCAGGTCGCATCACTCGGCTCCCTGGCGAGCGAGGTTTCGTCGCTGTATGGGTTGAAGCCTGATCCGTTGCTCACGGCGGCGGCTTCTTCGGACACAGTGGAAGATGACCAAGTTACCTCTTCTCTGGATCGCCTCTCGACCTTGAAAACAACTGCCCTGAGTGGGGCAACAACCGCAGGGCTGACGCTTGGGCTGACACACAATGCCACTACGGCAGATTGGGTCCGGGCGAACTCGGCTCCGAATCTATGGCCGGTCGAAGGAATCATTACGGGTGCGTTTGGCGAACGCATTGACCCATTTAACGGCGAGGGCGCGTTCCACTCAGGCGTGGACATCGGCGCCACAATCGGGCAGCCGATCATTGCTCCCGCTGACGGGGTCGTAACTTTTGCGGACTTCATGGGGGGATACGGCCGCGCCGTGGTGATTGACCATGGTCATGGAATCAGCACGCGTTACGGCCACATGAAGAGCTTCGCGGTTTTTCCTGGCGAGCACGTCCACCGTGGCGACACGATCGGCTACGTCGGAGATAGCGGGCGCAGCACCGGACCACATCTCCATTACGAAGTCCGGATCAATGACATTCCTGTGAATCCGCACAAGTATTTGCGCACCACCTACGCGCATGTAGGCGGATTCGCCGCGGGCAGCTGATTCCACTTTGCCCTTTTTCACCGTGGATAAGTAGATATTGACCGGCATCGGCCCGCGGCTAGCTTGAGCCAAGTTGGTTGCGCGGCGTTTCCCATTTGTGCGACTCCGCAGAACGGAAGATCGCTTCGATCACTGCCATGTTCTTGAGCCCATCGGTGAGAGGGACCGGTACTTCCAAGTTCTCGCGCACAGCACGCGAAAACACATCCCCTTGAATTGTGTACTGATCGCAGGTGGGGAACTTTTCGTCGCTAATGTCATTGCCGAAAATATCACCACCGTCATCGATAAGAATTCTGCACGGCCGATCGTTTGGGGCGTTGAAGGGAATCTCAATTTCGAGGCGGCCCTTAGTTCCCAAGAAGTGCATCCGCTGATAGGGCACCAGTTGGGTGCTGCAGGTAAAGATCGCCTGGCCTGAGGGGAATTCCAAAATCGCGGACGATAGCCGGTCCGTCTTCATCTCCGGATCGCGTTCAAGCAGGCCGACTACTCGCAATGGCTCCTGGCCAAATATGAAGCGCGAAGTCGTAATGCAGTAGCATCCGATGTCCATGAGCGCGCCGCCGCCAGTCGCAACCATGTTGCGGATATTCTTCGGATCACGATTGAAGTAACTGAAGAACCCGGTAATAGAGCGCAATTCTCCAATGCGCCCGGAGGTAATCAATTCGCGCGCTCGCAGCCACTGCGGGTGCGTGCGCACCATGAATGCTTCGCCAATTTTCATGCCGGTTTTTCGCTGCACCGCGAGAAGCTCGCGGGCTTCTGCCACGTTCAGGCTTAACGGTTTCTCGCAAAGCACGTGCTTTTTCGCCTCGGCAGCTTTGATCGACCACGGCACGTGCAGGTGGTTGGGAAGCGGATTGTAGACCACTTCAATTTCCGGATCGTGCAACAGCTCCTCGTAAGAACCGTAAGCTTTGGGAATACCGAGCTTCCTGGCAGCTGCCTGAGCTTTGCTCAAATCACGCGAGGCGATCGCGCGAATTTCCGTCCTTTCACCTTTTTTCATTCCGGGGATTGCTTTGGTAAGCGCGAAATCGGCGGTGCTGAGAACTCCCCAGCGCACTTTGTCGGGCATAGATTCTTCTCCGTTTGAAATCAACTACCAGAAGGATAACGGCAGCAGGTGCGGTACTACCGGCTGTATTGATTCTTTTTCTTTTCCTGATAGCGCTCCAAGCCAAGCTGAAGAAGGCGATCGATCAGTTCCGGATAGCTCAGCCCAGAAGCGGCCCACAACTTGGGATACATGCTGATGGAGGTGAATCCAGGCATGGTGTTGATCTCGTTCAGATAAATTTTGCGCGACGTGGGATCCATAAGGAAATCGACGCGTGCCAAACCGGAGCAGTCAACGGCACGGAATCCGGCAACCGCCAACTCCTGAATTTTTTTGGCTTCGGCTTTGGTCAGCTTCGCGGGAATGATGAGTTGCGAGCCTTCATCGAGATATTTCGCCGAATAATCGTAGAACTCTGCGCTGGGTACGATCTCGCCTGGCACCGAAGCTTGCGGTTTGTCGTTGCCGAGCACCGAAATCTCAATTTCGCGTGCTTTTTTCTTTTTTCCACCCACGCCTTCTTCGATCACAACCTTGCGGTCGAACTTCGCGGCTTCGTCGATTGCAGGGCCGAGTTCTTTACGATCGCGCGCCTTCGAAATCCCGACGGATGATCCGAGATTGGCCGGCTTAACAAAAACTGGATATCTCAATTTGCTCTCAACCAGCTTATGAACTTTTTTCGGCGCGGATTCCCACTCGCTGCGAAGCACCGTCACATGCTTCACAATCGGCAAGCCTGCGGCGCGAAACAACGATTTCATAATGTCCTTGTCCATGCCCGCAGCTGAGCCGAGCACGCCCGCCCCGACATAAGGCAGGTCAGCCAATTCGAGCAGACCCTGGATCGTGCCGTCTTCGCCGAAGGTGCCGTGGAGGACGGGGAAGACAACATCGACGTTGATGGCGCGATCGGTCGCGCGGCGCGCGGGAGCATCGCTCTGAAAAGGCGCCATTGCCGAGCCATGCGGCTCAGGCGGGACAATGACCGATTCGCCATTTTGCAGCCCTGCGGCAGACGGGGTGCTTTCGGGGTCTCCGGCGCGAAGTCGGCGATCAGTCTCGAGAGGCTTGCCCTGGAGCAAGCGTTCGGCATCGGAAGCCGTCAGCCAGCGGCCGTCCTTTGTGATTCCAATGGGGACGACTTCATATTTATTCGGATCGATCGCCTTGAATACCGAAGCCGCCGAGAGCAGCGAAATTTCATGCTCGCCGCTGCGGCCGCCAAAAAGAATACCGACACGGAGTTTTTTCATTCAATTCAGTTTGGAGTGGGGGTGGGAGTTGCGTCAATCGCAGAGGTGGTTCTCGAAGTGGTGGCCCTCTCGGGCGTGATCTCCACGTAATCCAGAGGCGCAGGCTCGCCATCGTCAGGTGTCCCTGCGATTCTCACTATGTCGCCCGGCTTCAGTTCGATTTCCCTTATCGTGTGCCGCGTGGAAGTATGCCCATTCATCTGGTTCGACGGGAGATGATCATCCGCCGCCCATGCTGCCACTTCGCGATCATTCACGAACAGCTTGTAATGCGAAACTCCATTGTTGAAATCAAAATACTGCACCGCAATTTCATAACGGCCGGCTGGACGCTCGAATTTAAAACTCGCCGTACACGAACTCTGTCCCGTGCACGCGACCGCCTTGCCGCCCGATGCCGTTTCCCAAGGTGTGACATCAACTGGCGCATATCCTGAAAGCTGCATGTCTTCCGCTTCTACCCGATTCGGAGTGTGACCGGCACGGCCAAGTGCGTCATCTATTCCCGATTCGCGATGAAACCAGTTCACGACGGCATCGCGCCAGACAATGGCGTGGCCCTCCTGATACTCCAGGCGCCTCAAAGTTTCATAATAGCGTTCCTGATCTATCAGACCGTTAAGCGCCTTCCATTGAGCGACCAGCCAGCTTGCCTGCTCCGCACCTTCATAGTGCGAATCATAGATGTACTGAATCACGGTCTTGTTCTGGTGCAGCACGTAGGTGTACGGCACGTGATGCATGAACAACACGAGATCGTCAGGACAGTTGATGAGCGGCTCATAAAGCTGCTGTACGGCGGGCGAGTATTGCCCGATATAGCCTGTGCCTGTGGCCATCGTTCGATCCATGCCAATTCCCTGCTGATCCGCGCGGTGCCATTGCCCCCAACCGTTTCGTTCAGATGATTCGATTCCCGGTCCGTAGTGCGGGCCCGTGATGTCGGTTAACGTCTGCGCGCCGAGCGGGCCGGTGTAGTTCACGTAAATTCCCCACGAGTGGAGCAACATAGACGAAATCGTCGCGACCACGCGCGGATCGTTGCCGAAGGTGAGCTGCGTCCACTCGTCCGCGATTCGTTCTGAATCTAAATTGGGATTCCACGCTAGCCGTCCGTATCCGTAAAGATTCGCCATTGCAAGCGGATGCCCGAGCCAGTTTTCGTCGAGCCCGACGTTAATGACAGCATTAAATCCACTCAGCGGCCGATGCCAGACTTTACCGACCACAATGTCCTTCATCGGCGTCACGCCCTGCACGTGCATATCAAAGTCGAGCATCTTCTTCCACATTAGAATGAGAAATACGAGATGCCGCTGCTGCCCGGTGTACTCTTGCGTAACCTGCAGCTCAAGTGCTTCATTCGTGTGCTGCATAGCGCCGAATAAGGGCGACGCCGGCTCGCGTGCCTGAAAATCAATGGGCCCGTATTTGATCTGCACCACGACGTTGTCTTCAAACTGACCGTCCAGCGGATGAAAGTAGTCGTACGCCGCCTTGGCTCGATCGGCCTTCAGGTCGTGCCAGTCGAGGTGATGGTTGTAGACGAACGCCCGATACATCAACACGCCACCGTGCGGCTTCAGCGCCTGTGCAATCACGTTGGCGGCATCGGCCGCCGTGCGGTGGTATTGCGAGGGGCCGGAGCGTCCTTCGGAATCGGCTTTGACGACGAAACCTGCGAGGTCAGGGACTCGCGCGTAAAGCTGATCGACGGTCTTCTTCCACCACTCGGCAACTTCGGGATCGAGTGGATCAAAGGTTTTCAATCCGCCGACTGCCATCGGGCTGCTTAGATCAACCGATAGCGCCAGCTTCACGCCCCAAGGACGAAAGACGTCGGCGACGCGAACGAGTTCGGGCAGGAACTCAGCGCTGAGCACGCGAGGATCGGCATTAACGTTATTGATCGCACACGCGTTGAGACCAATCGAAGCTAGCAGGCGTGCGTATTCGCCCGCGCGAGTCAGATCGCTACGGACGCTGCCGTTGTCGAAAAAAATTGACCGTCCCGCATAACCCCGTTCGATACTGCCGTTCAGGTTGTCCCATTCGCTGGCCCAGCGAATCCGCGCAGACGGATTCTCGAGATCATCCAGTTCTGAGACGTTTTTCTCTTCAGCAATGCGCGCGAGAAAAGAAAAAACTCCATAAAGAATCCCTTGATCATTGTTCCCAATAATCAGCCAGTACTTTGACCCTCGCCGCTGAACTGTTTTCAGCCAAAAGCCATCGTTCGAAATCGAGCGGAGACCTTCGAGTTCCGGGAATGCGTGTCGGAGTTCTTCTGTGCGCCCGAGCACGAGAGCGGAAGAATCCGCCACTCTCGCTGAAACTTGTAAGTCGGGAACAGCCCTCCTCAACTCATGTACTGCGCTGCTTACGACATAACCTGAGCTAAATACAACGACGTGAGTCGGCAGTGAATCGGCCTTCCACTTCTGCGAAATCTGCTGCGCCGAATAGCGGAGCCAGCCTTCGCGGCCGGTTTCGGAAAATGACAAACGGCAGCAGGTGAGAAGAATCGCGAATCCAAGGCATGCAGCGCGTTTCATTCGCCTTCAAGATACACTACGAGGTTGCAACGGGCGACGCCCATCGCCCACAAGTCGTATCGCTTGAATTGCCGGAACGAACGATGTTGAAGCGCCCTCCAGGCCCGCCTCCGAAATTTCTAATCGGCAATATGCCGCTCGCTAATGCCGATCCGCTTTCGGTTTTCGCAAACTGGGCGCGCGGATATGGCGATATCTTTTACTACCGTGCCGCGTGGCTCCAGCTTTATTTCCTGAACCATCCTGATCTGATTGAAGAAATTTTGGTCCGGAATCCGCGTAATTTTCTGAAAGACCGGGTAGTTCGCAAAAGTCGCTGGTTCTTCGGTGATGGACTGCTCACCAACGAAGGCGAATCCTGGTTGCGACAGCGCAAGCTATCGGCGCCTGCGTTCCATCGAGAACGCATCAGTTCCTACGCGCAAATAATGACGGGATATGCGGAGCAGATGGCTTCGACCTGGCGCGACGGCGAAACGCTCGATATCCAACAGGAGATGATGACCCTGACGCTGCGCGTTGTGGTGCGCGCGCTATTCAATCTCGAATCAGACAGCACCCAGCAGATTCGCACCGCGATGAACTTAATGATGGCGAACGCAACTGGAATCCGCATGCTGCTTCCTCCCATTGCGCGCTATTTACCCACGCCGCAGATGAATCGCGTGCGTCGCGCCGTGAAAGAACTGGATGAGGTTGTTTATGGGATCGTCGCGCAGCACCGTACGGCAAACCTTGACTCCGGCGATCTGCTTTCGATGTTGATGAGCGCGCGAGACGAAGATGGATCGCGCATGTCTGACAAGCAACTGCGCGACGAAGTGCTCACATTCCTGCTCGCCGGACACGAAACCACCGCACTCGCGCTTACCTGGACGTGGTACCTACTCGCTCAACATCCAGACGCGGAACAGAAGCTGTATCAAGAGTTCAACCGCGTTCTCGGGGATCGCGTACCCGAGTTTTCCGATTTATCCCGATTGCCTTATACCGAGCGTGTGATCAAGGAATCGATGCGGCTCTACCCGCCCGCCTGGAGCCTGGCGAGAACCGTAATCTCAGATTTCGAGTTGCGCGGCTACAAGATTCCTGCTGGTGCAAACGTTGTCATGAGCCAGTGGATCATGCATCGACACCCGGCATATTTCCCAGAGCCGGAGAAATTCGACCCAGACCGGTGGCTCACGGAACAAGCGCAGAAACTCCCGCGCTTTGCGTACTTCCCATTCGGAGGTGGCCCGAGACAATGTATTGGCTCAGCGTTCGCAATGATGGAAGCGACGCTTTTGCTGGTGACCATTGCGCAACGCTTTCGTTTGCGGACCGTGCCAGAGCATCAGGTGGTCCCGGTTCCTGGCTTCACCTTGCGGCCGAAATATGGAATGCGAATGAAGCTGGAGTCGCGCACAAGAGATCACTCGTCTACTAGTTGGACTACGTCATCCCGAAACTCAGCGTTTTCTCCGGCCGAGTGAGGGATCTGGCGTGGGCCACGCATTCCTGACAGGAAGTTAAGCCTCCGCGCAAGATTCCTCGCCCCGCTCATAACAGCGCGGGGCTTCGGGATGACTGGTTGGCGGCCACTTACGGTCCCAGATACATCACGTGACAGTACGTTCCCAGTCTCACGTTGTATGCGAGATACCAGCCCGGATGGTCTGGATCGTCATAGATAACGATGTCATCCGTGTCCCAATTCCAGTCGCTGCAGTAACCTACATCGTAAGGCGCAACCGAGAAGAAAAATCCTCCGAACCCGAACCGGGATGGGCCCCCGCCAGTAAGCCTCCACACGTGACCTCGGCCAATTGCGCCAGGAAAGTGGCCATGCTCCCAGGGATGATCAACATGATAGTGCGGGTCGCGTGGGCCGGTGTTGTGACCAATCCAGCGATCGTTTTCAGCATGGACATGTGGCGCCGCCGGATGCCCATGTTCGTCGGCAAAGGTCCGATGTTCTGAGGCCGGAGGCGCCGGACGAGGAGCACGGACTGGTGTCGGGCCGTGCGCCGGAATGTGACCGCCTCCGACATGTTCTGGTCCGACCGGTCTTGCCGGCGGAGCACCCCCCGGCCGGCCATGTTGGGCAAATGCCGTGAAAGACAATAAGGCGACTGCGCCGAGCAGGACCAATAAACGTTTCATGCATGCACCTCGATTTCGAGTAATGACATTACCGCTGCGGACAGCAGAAACACCTTCGCGACAAGAGCATTTGTATCTTTAACCGAAACCGAGTCAGATCTCTGGAGCCTCGGCTCGGCGCCTTTTTCGTATTGTTTATAGTATCGTGCGTTGACTTCCGTCGCGGTGCTTTCTAAGATTCAAGCTTCTCATGATCGGCCAAACCGTCTCTCATTATAGGATTGTCGAGAAGCTCGGTGGCGGCGGCATGGGAGTGGTTTTCAAGGCCGAAGATAGCCGGCTAGGCCGTTTCGTCGCTCTTAAGTTCCTCCCCGACGAACTCACTGGGGATGAACATCAGCTAGCGCGTTTCCGTCGCGAAGCGCAGGCAGCATCAAGCCTCAATCATCAGAATATCTGCACAATTTACGATATCGGCGAAGATAGTGGCCGCGCCTATATAGTCATGGAGTATCTCGAAGGCCATACACTTAAACATCTAATCGGTGATCACCCGCTCGAACTCGACCGCATAATCACACTTGCAATGGATGTCGCTGATGCCCTTGATGCGGCACACTCGCGAGGCATCGTGCATCGAGATATCAAGCCGGCAAACATTTTTGTAACCGACCGTGGGCACGCGAAGATCCTCGATTTCGGGCTTGCCAAAGTTGGACAGTCCAGTAGAGCTATGGCGCCGGTGGGAGCGGACGAAGCGACCGCCGGAGTGAGCGAGGAACATCTCACCAGCCCCGGCTCGGCGCTGGGAACCGTGGCTTACATGTCTCCCGAACAGATTCGTGGGAAGCCGCTCGATCCGCGTACCGATCTGTTTTCATTCGGCGTTGTTCTCTACGAAATGGCCACCGGAGCGCTTCCATTTCGAGGCGAAACTTCGGGCGTGATTTTTGATGGAATCATGAACCGCGCCCCAGTTGCGCCGGTACGTTTGAATCCGGATCTCCCGGCGAAGCTCGAAGACATCATCAATCGCGCTCTAGAGAAAGAGCGCGAGATGCGCTACCAACACGCCTCCGATATCAAATCAGAGTTGTTGCGGCTCAGGCGGGATTTGGAGGCAAAAAAATCCAGTGTTCACGCGGACGATTCAGCCGAACCGGTGCCGGCCCACGAAGGTACGGAAAACAGAGCTTCCGGCACCTCGCAGGTGTCGATGCCGAGAGCGGATTCGGAGCCCGCTCCAGTCACAGCATCGCGTTCTAATTATTCGCCGAGCGGTGCATTTTCAACGAAGCCAATCTGGGCTCGATGGCAGGCCTTGGCTGCGTTGATCATCGTGGCGGTTCTTGCCGCGGGAGGTATTTTTTATTTCAAAAAAAACCCGGTTCCCAAACTCACTGATAAGGACCAGCTGATCATCGCCGATTTTGACAATAAGACTGGCGACCCGGTGTTCGATTCAACTTTGAAAGAAGCGCTGGCGATCCAGCTTGAGCAGTCGCCGATGATCCAGTTGGTGAGCGATGCCGAACTGCATGACAGTTTGCAGTACCTGGGGCAGCCGAAGGACCAGCACATCACTGCCGAACTCGCGCAACAGATCGGACAAAGGTTGGGAGTAAAAGCTTATCTTGCCGGCACAATCACGACCATGGGCCCTTCTTATGTTATTTCCATCAACGCCGTTAATTGCGCTACCGGGGACGTTTTTGGGCGGGAGCAGGTAACTGCGGCCGATAAGTCAGCGGTTTTGAGCGCCGTTTCGAATGCGGCAACGGCAATGCGCGCCCGATTAGGCGAGTCGTTGGCTTCGATCCAAAGGCTCTCTACACCATATCTGAGCAGTGTAACCACAGCGTCGCTTCAGGCTTTTCATGCATTCTCTCTTGGGGAGAATGAGCATCGCATGGGCCGCGATTTTCCTGAAGCTGAATCATTCTACGAGCAGGCGGTTCAGCTTGATCCCGCATTCGCCATGGGATGGGCTCGGCTCGCAGTCGTTTACGGGAATATCGGGGCCACTTCCAAGGCGCTCGAGTACATGAAGAAGGCGTATGACTTACGCCAGCACGTGACTGAGCGCGAACGGATGTACATTGAAGCTCAATACGCGCTGCAGCAGGGAGACTTGCCGAAGGCGCTTGAATCGTATCAACTCTACGCCTCCGCTTATCCGCGCGATGCTAACGCGCTTAATAATCTGGGATCTACCTATCAGGCCTCCGGAAATGAGCAGCAAGCAGCGGATAACTTCGTAAAAACCTGGGAAGTCGCCAAATGGGACACTACCGCCGCGACGAATGCTGCCCAAATGTTTTTAGCCATTGATCGCATTGCCGATGCCGAACGCTATCAGAATGAAGCAGCACAGCAGGGTGGCAGTGATAACGTTGCATTTCACTTCAATGCCCTTTTCGATGATTTTCAGTCTGGACGAGAAAATTGGAGCACGGAACTCGATTGGGCGGTGCCAAAACCAGGTGGCTTCCTGGTCGAGGATGCAGCAGCGAATGTAGATTTTTATCTCGGAAAGCCTCACGCGTCGTTGCAGCTTGCGCAACATGCCGGTCAGCGCGCCACTCAGCAACATTTGCCCGATACTGCTGGGACATTCTACGGGCTGGCTGCAGTTCAGCACGCTCTCTCCTCGGATTGCTCTTTGGCTCGCGAAACCGCGCATCATGCGCTGTCGGTTGATCGTTCGGATGCAACCCTGCCCGACGCAGACCTGGCACTGGCACTGTGTGGAGAATCGGTTTCAATAGGTGAGATGGAAAAACTCGCTGCCGCCGAGCCCACGAGCACACTGGTGAATGACGTCTACTTGCCTGAAGTCAAAGCCGCCCTGGCGATATCGCAGCATCAGTTCCAGAACATTGCAGAACTGCTCACATCTGCGGCTCCTTATGTGCTTGCCTCGAAGTCACCGGAACTCGCAGGAGAGGCTTCTTTGGGCAGACAAGATTGGAAACAAGCCATCAGCGACTTTGCTCCGGGGCTGCGCTATCGAGGCTTGGCGTTGCAGGAAGGAGCGAGCGGAACGTATCAGTCGCCGGATTACACAATTTGCCTGCTCGGTACGGCACGAGCTCAATCCCATGTCGATAAAGCAGCCGCTTCTCACAGTTACCAGCAATTGCTCGATATCTGGAAAAACGCCGAGCCCGATTTTATCCCCGCACAGCAGGCTCGTCGCGAACTGGCCTCGCTTGGCAAGTAACGGAATGATTCTTGACGAAATTCCACGATGCTTTTATCATTGTTGATACCAGTCTGCTCTTCGGAGCCGACCTTGGATTTCATGCAGAGTGGCTGAGGGACGAGCCCTGAGACGCCACGGCAACCGGATCTTGATCATCTATCAAGACCGCCAGGTGCCAACTCTCGACCCGGAAAGTACGGGGGACATGAGATTCGGGAAGCGAGAATTTAAGCACTTCCAGAACCTCTTTTTCCATTTTCCGGGGAAAAGAGGACTTCGTCTTTTAGGGCCGAAATAGTTCTCCTTCTACTCGGATCGGAAAGTGCCGTGCGATACGAGCTACGATGTCGTGAGTGTCACAAGAGCTGGGGCAACGTACCCAAGACCGTGTGCGAAGAGTGCTTCTCTCCCCTTGAAATCTTCTTCGACTACGACTCTCTAAAGCACGAATTCACACGCGAAAAGATCGCCCAAGGCCCTCCGAATATCTGGCGTTATTCAGCCCTCCTCCCCCTCCCCGAAGGATTTCAGCCGACTTTGCCTGTAGGCTTTACGCCGCTGATTAAAGCTTCAACGCTTGGACGCTCGATTGGTTCAAAGAACCTCTACATTAAGAACGACGCCGTCTGCCTTCCAACTTTAAGTTTTAAAGATCGCGTGGTCGCGACTGCTTTGGCTAATGCGCGGGCCTTCGGATTTGACACCGTTTCCTGCTCTTCCACCGGAAATTTGGCGAATGCAACGGCTGCGCAGGCTGCGCGCAACGGATTCAAGTGCTGGATCTTCATTCCTGCTGATCTCGAGCAGGCGAAGATTATTGGAACCCAGGTTTTCGGCGCGAAGCTGGTACGCATCTCCGGCAGCTACGATCAGGTGAACCGGCTGTGCTCGCAAATTGCCGACGAGCACAATTGGGGATTCGTGAATGTCAATCTTCGCCCGTACTATTCCGAGGGCTCGAAGACGTTCGGTTACGAGATCGCGGAACAGCTTGGCTGGCGCTTGCCTGATAACGTCGTTTGTCCGATGGCTGGCGGCTCGCTCATTATCAAGATCAAGAAGGCGTTCGAAGAGCTTATTCAACTCGGTCTGGTCGAGCCAAAGCCAGTGAAGTATTTCGGCGCGCAGGCAACCGGCTGCTCGCCGATTTCAACTGCCGTGAAGCTTGGAAATACCGAGATCGAGCCACAGAAGCCATCGACGATTGCGCGGTCGCTCGCGATTGGCAATCCGGCAGACGGGCATTACGCGATCAAGTGCATCACCGGAAGCGGCGGCTGGTCGGAGGACGTTTCCGATCCCGAGATCGTCGATTCCATTCAGCTTCTCGCCGAAACCGAAGGCATCTTCACCGAGACCGCGGGCGGCGTGACGCTTGGCTGCACGCGCAAGCTTCTTAAGGCCGACCTGATTCTGCCGAATGAGTTGACGGTTGTGTGCATTACCGGCAACGGCCTGAAAACGACCGACGTGCTGACAGGGGAATACGCAGAAGAGGCACCGATTCCGGCAAAGCTGACGGAGTTTGAGAAGTTGCTTCAGGGCTCCCAGGAATTTCGAGAGCCGATCGCCGTGTAAGCCAGGCCTTTCATCCTGAGCGAAGCAATCCGATTTGCTACGAATTTCACCACGGAGACCCAGGCAAGCCCGCTGTCATCCTGAACAAAGCAAAACTTATCATCCTGAGGGGAGCCATCCGATTCGCTTGCGAATCGGATGGCGGAGTCGGAGGACCTCTGCACCACTACACAATTTCACTCAGCACTTCGTTCGAATGCTAATCACTGATCACCGATTGGACTTGCGATTACATAGATCCTTCGACTGCGATGAATCATTCGCGCGTGAATGATTCATCTTCGCTCAGGATGACGGGTTGGGACGGGTCGAGCCCGACGAAAAGGTGTCGCTTGACATCTCCGTCAAAGATTTATATAACTAACCAGTTAGTTAATTGTGACAGCGTCCCATCCAATGCGCCTGGGCAGCCGCGGCAAGCCGGAAGAAAGCCGTGCTGCCATCCTGAAAGCTGCGGTAAAGGAATTCGCGCGCGAAGGCGTCGCGGGGGCGCGCACAGATGCAATCGCGCGCTCGGCCGGAGTTAACAAAGCGCTGCTCTACTACTACTTCAAAGACAAAGAATCGCTCTACCAGGCCGTTCTCGACGACGTCTTCAGCGGAGCGCGGGGCGCGGTCCACACCGCCCTGTCGCAGCCACTTCCGCCACGACAAAGATTGAGCGCTTATATTTCGGCCCACTTTGATTACATCGCGTCCCATGGGCCTTATCACCGCCTGGTTCAGGCAGAATTTCTTCGAGCATCACGTGATCCTTCGAGGCTCCAGCACGTCGCCAAACAATATTTTCAGCCGATTTTTTGCGAGCTTGCAGCGTTGTTGAAAGCGGGGGAGGAGAGCGGCGATTTTCGTGCGGTTGATCCGGTTCAGTTCATACCTTCCATGATTGCGGCTATCGTCTTCTATTTCACAATGGGACCAGTCATCAAGGTCATGACTGGCGCCGACCCGATGTCGCCGGAGCTCCTGGCAGAGCGCCGGGCCGCCGTAATCGATTTCATCTCCGCTGCTCTGTTTACGCGGAACAAAGGAGAGCGCAAATGAACGCGCGCAACAAAGTTTTCATTCTTCTGGGTGTGATCCTCGCCATATCGCTTGGCTTTTATTACTTTTCTACGCCTCATGGTTCCGATCTCGATTTGACCGGGACGGTTGATGCGAATCAGGTGATCGTCAGCCCGCAGACCTCCGGCCGAATCCAGAAGCTGCTGGTGGATGAAGGCACGCAAGTAAAGCAAGGCGATCTGATTGCCGTGCTCGATCCTTCGGAACTCGAAGCACAAGCCCGTGCCGCCGCGGCCATGATCGACAGCCTGCGTTCGCAAGTTCAGGCGACCCAGGCGACGAGCATCGCGACAAAGGGTTCGACAACCAGCAGCGTTGCCAATGCGCAGGCGCAGCTTGAATCTGCGCGAGCGCAACTTCTTGAAGCAGAGGCAGCGCTTCAAAGAATTGAGAGTGACAGCCGGCGAACTGTCGCGCTGGCGCAACAGGGAGTCGCCTCAGACCAGGAACGGGTTCAAGCCGAAGCGAACTTGAAGGCGCAGCAGGCGGTGGTCGCGTCGTGGCACCAGCAAGTCAGCGCTGCTCAGGCCCAACTTGATACCGCAGTTGCCAACACGCATCAAGCGAGCGCCGCCCAGAGCACGGTTGCTTCCACCCGTGCGCAGTTGCTGAACTCAGAGGCGCAGTTAAAAGAAGCCGAGGTCCGCCTTGGCTACACGAAGATTTATGCGCCGGTGATGGGAACGGTTTCTGTTCGTGCAGCTCGCGAAGGCGAATACCTGAATCCCGGCCAGCCGATTGTGACCATCGTCGACTACACCGACACATGGGTTCGGGCGGCGATTCCTGAGACTCAAGCTGATCACATCGGCATTGGAGATGTTCTGCGGATCAAACTCCCAGGCGGAACAGTCACCCAAGGAAAAGTGTTTTACAAATCTGCCGAGGCCGATTTCGCTACTCAGCGTGATGTGAGCCGCAGCAAGCGCGACATCAAGACCATTGTCTTGAAAGTGCGCCTCGATAATCCGAAGGACGCGTACGTTCCCGGGATGACGGCTGACGTGCTGGTCTCGCCGTCACAGTTGCGAGGCACGGTTTCGGCGGATACGGGCGGCGGTTCGGGGGCGAAGCAATGATGGCGAATTCGAACGTCTCGCGTCCCACGAAACCCGCCTCAACCGTCCCCGGCTCGAACGGCACCCCGAATGCGATCGAGGTTAATCACATCGTCAAGAAGTACGGCGACTTCACCGCTGTAAATGACGTGTCGTTTTATGTCAAGGAAGAAGAAATATTCGGATTGCTCGGCCCGAATGGCGCAGGTAAATCGACCTTGATTCGCATGATGACGACGCTCATTCCAATCACCGCCGGTTACGCCCGCATTGCCGGGCATGATGTTGCAACCGATCCGGATGATGCACGCCGCGCGATCGGGGTAATTCCGCAGGCGCTGACCAGCGACATCGATCTGACGGTCCACGAAAATTTAAGCATTTACGCCAAGCTCTATGATGTTCCTGCCGCGAAACGCAAACAGAACATCGACGAACTGCTTGAGTTAGTTGATCTTACCAAGTGGCGCGATGCGCAGACGAAAACTCTTTCCGGCGGAATGCGGCGGCGGCTCGAAATCGCACGCGGTCTCGTCCACAGCCCAAAGATTTTCTTTCTCGATGAACCGACCACTGGTCTCGATCCAGTTTCGCGCGTGGCCGTTTGGGAGATGCTGACGAACATTAAGAAGCAGCGTCAACTCACGATCCTGATCACCACGCACTACATGGACGAAGCTGACCGGCTTTGTGATCGAATTGCCATCGTTGATCACGGCAAACTGGTCGCCCTCGATACTCCTGCAGCTTTGAAAGCGAGCGTTCCGGGCTCAAATGTGATCGAAGCGCAGTTTGATGACGCCCCTGCTGACTGGGAGCAGCAACTGAAAAGGCTCGATGACGTCACTTCGGTCCAGCACGAGGGCGCAGGCGCTTACCGGATATTGACAGGCAACGGCTCGCGAACGACCACAGAACTTGTAGAAACCGCGGTACAGGCCAGCGTGGCTGTGAAATCCCTTTCAGTTCAAAACACCACCTTGGATGACGTCTTCGTCCACTACACGGGCCGGCAACTTCGAGACGAACTTGTAAAGGCGCACGGATTCGTGATGCCACCGAGGCCGGGAGCTTAGGTTATGAACCGAATGATGGCAATTGTTGAACGTGAAATGCGGAAGTTCTTTCGCTCTCCGGCGCTGATGCTGGTCGCAATGGTGTTCCCTCTGGTGCAGCTCATAGTTCTGGGAAATGCATTCGGGGGGAAAATCCGCGATGCGAAGTTGGGCCTGGTGGATGAGGATGGCGGCACACAGGCGCTAAAGATCCGTGAAGCGTTCGATTCGGTTCGCGCCAACATGCGCACATTTGAGCCGATTTATTACACCAATGAAAAGCAAGCGGTTGAAGATGTTCGGAACGGAAAGCTTCAGGGGGCAGTCATCATCCCTCCGCAGTACTCGCGCCGCGTTTATGAGCAGAACGGACCCAAGATCGGGCTGGTCGTCGATAACAGCGATCAGTTCATGACCTCAACGCTCGAAAGCGAGCTCAGCGAAATTACAAACGCCCTGAACAATCCAACAGTTGAGCCGCGCATTCTGCAGCAAACAATTTTGCAGATCGTTGAATTGTATCCGTATATCGAGTACATGAAGTATCTGCTGCCTGGCTCGATTGCGCTGGCGATGTTTGTGTCGGTGATGATCGGTGGCGGCATGTTGTACATCGACGACAAGGCTCGCGGCGTTCACGAAGGGTACCTCGTCACGCCAATCACGAAAGCTGAACTCGTCTTCGGTCTGAATGCTGCCGGCGCAATCAAAGCCGTGATGACGGGCATTGTAATCAGCTTTATCGGATCGCTGATCGCCGGCGTGGGTACAATTTTCAATCCCGGAACTATTCTGGGATTGTTTGTGATGATCTTTCTGACATCGCTGGCCTTTAACACGATGATGTTTCTGCTAATGGTGCGAGTCGAAGATCCACTAGTCCCACGTGCGATTTTCGGGATTCTGAACACCCTGCTGTTTTTCCCCAGTGGCGCGGTGTATCCCATTCAGGCGTTTCCGAAATGGCTGCGGGCGATTGCAGCGGTCGATCCGTTTACGTTCGCTGTAGACGGATTCAAATCTCTTTTGCTGAAGGAAACTGGTTTAATCGCCATCTGGCCGGATATGGTCTATCTCTCCGCGTTTGCAATCATTACGTTCTCGATCGCAGTACCGTTGTTCAAGAGGACGTTGTAGAAGCAGTTGCTCGTGATTCGCGGCTCGTACCTGGCAATAACTGGCTACAGCCACGAATCACGAGTCACAGCTTTCTGGAACTTTTTCTTCCTCCCCGGATTCCATTATGCTTAGAACATGACGCTCATGGATGCGCAGCAGTACGACGAGGCGCGCGGCCGCCGTCGCAGAAATCTGATCATTGTCATCGTGATCGCTGCCCTGATCCTGGCGTGGGTGGCTTACCATTTGCGCGACTACCCTGAACGGCACGAAGCGGGCAAATTCTTTACAGCGCTGACTCATCAGAACCTCGAAGGCGCTTACGCCATATGGTTCCAGGACGCTAACTGGAAGCAGCATCCCGAGAAATATCCGAACTATACTTTTGGCGAGTTCTCGCAGGATTGGGGGCCGGCGAGTGAATGGGGAACGATCAAGAACTATTCGGTCGATTGCTCGCTCTCGAGCGGCAGTGGCGTAATTGTGCAGGCGACGGTTAATCATCGCGCCGAGCATACTTATCTATACGTCGATAAATCGGATAAGACGCTCCATTTCCCGCCGAATCAGATCGAGTGCGGAAATTGGTTCGGGTGGCTGACGGAATAACGTTACCGATGATGGTGCGATTGAGTTTTCTCATGAGATGCCGATGCTATACTTTGGCTGCAAATGAGCATCCGCCGCAAAACCGACGTTTTGGAACTTCCGGCCTACACAGTCAGAGAAGCCGCGCACTATTTGAGCATTCCGTTTGCGACGGTACGTTCTTGGAGCGCCGAGAGACCCTATTCGACCAAGTCTGGTAGAAGATTCTTTCAGCCAGTGTTGGCTTTGCCGGAAAAAATTCCTCCTGTCCTTTCGTTCACAAATCTAGTTGAAGCTCACGTTCTGGACGCGATCCGGCGTAAACATCAAATTCCGTTGGATAAGATACGGCTTGCAATCAAGTATCTGCGCGAGGAATTTGGATCAGAACACCCTCTAGCAGACCATCGACTGGAAACTGATGGTCTCAATCTATTCATCGAAAAATACGGACGCTTAATAAACATTACTCAGTCCGGACAATTGGCAATTCGACAAATTCTCCAAGGCTATCTCAAAAGAATTGAGAGAGACTCACTAGGCTCGGCGGTGCGTTTATATCCGTTTACCAGAAAGCGTGACATGGATGAGCCTAAGTATGTTGTCATTGATCCTGCAATCTCCTTCGGACGACCTGTACTCGTCGGAACTGGAATTCCCACGGCGGCCATAGCCGAGCGCTACAAAGCGGGCGAATCTGTGCCACAACTGGCCGACGACTATGGGCGGTCGCGTGAAGAAATAGAGGAAGCTATACGTTGCGAGCTTCAGCTTGAAGCAGCCTGATCAACTGACGTTTTTTCTCGATAGGTCCCTAGGCAAAGAATTAATAGCTAAAGCACTTCGCGGCTCACAAGTTTTGGTGGAAGTGCATGACGATTGGTTCCCGTCCAACGCGCGTGATGAGGAATGGCTATTCGACGTTGGTAGCCGCGGCTGGATCGTTCTAACGAAGGATAGAAGATTCCACACGAGAGTACTCGAACTCTCAGCGATTGCAAGATCGCAGGCTAAAGTTTTCAAGTTGGCTGTCGCCAATCTTCAGGGCGCAGAGATGGCCTTGATCTTCGCGAAGGCTATTCGCAAAATTTCGCGCGTAGCAATTGGTAATCCAGGACCGTTTATTGCGACAATTAACAAATCCGGAAAGGTAACGATCGTACTGAACTCCACAAAGCTGAGAAGGTATCGGTGAGAAATTCACGCGGTTAAAACCACACCTCCACCAAACGTCTTCTGCAGCGACGCTTCGTCCTCCACATTGACGCACTTCTTCGAACGATCGATCTGACGCATCAACCCGCATAGCACTTTTCCCGGTCCGACCTCAACAAACGTTTGCACTCCGCGCCCAACCAGCCACTGCATCGAGTCGCTCCACTTCACCGAGCCAGTGACTTGGCGGATCAAGGCCTCGCGCGCGCTTTCTGCGTCTTCAATTGGAGTGGCGTGGACGTTGCAAACAACCGAGAACTTCGGCTGAGAAAATGTCAGACTCATCAAGTCGGCAGCCAGCCACTCCTGGGCCGGCTTCATCAGCGAACAATGGAATGGTGCGCTAACAGGAAGCATCACAGCCCGTTTTGCGCCGCGTTCTTGCGCTAACTTAACTGCGCGCTCGACAGCCGCAGCGTGACCCGAGATCACGATCTGCTCGGGAGAATTCATGTTCGCCGGCTCGCAAACTTCGCCTTGCGCTGCCTTGCCGCAAATTACGGAAACCTCCTCAGCATTCATGCCGAGAATTGCCGCCATTGCTCCCGTTCCGACCGGCACCGCTTCCTGCATGTACTTGCCTCGATTGCGCACGGTTCGCACCGCATCGCCGAACGGAATCGTGCCCGCGGCCACATGCGCCGAGTACTCGCCCAGACTGTGCCCTGCCGCAAACGCGGGTTGCAGTCCCTTTTCCTTCAGCACACGCCAGGCAGCTACGGAGACGGTCAGAATTGCCGGCTGAGTATTCTCAGTCAGTCGTAACTGATCTTCCGGACCTTCGTAGCAAAGCTGAGAAAGTTTCTTCCCGAGCGCTTCGTCAGCTTCCTCAAATGTCTGACGGGCAATCGGAAATTTGTCCGCAAGATCTTTGCCCATGCCGACTGCTTGCGAACCTTGGCCGGGAAACAGGGATGCGATGCTCAATGAGTTACCTCGACCGGAGCGGGGGAGCGAATGGCGGCCAGCTCCTTCTCAATATTGCCAGTGATGTTGCGCTCCACAAACTCAGAAGCCACGCGAACCGCGTTCTTAATCGCGTTCGCATTCGAAGATCCGTGAGTAATAAAACACGCGCCTTTAACGCCGAGCAAGGGAGCACCGCCATATTCTGTGTGGTCCAGCCGCTTCTTGAAGTCAGTAAACGCACTGCGAGAAAGCAGGAATCCAACCTGGCGCGTGATCGTCGCCGCCAGCGTTTCTTTCAAAGTCGCACGCACCAGATTCACTACCCCTTCCGAACTTTTCAGCGCAACGTTGCCAACGAAACCATCTGCAACAATGACGTCCACTTTGCCGCTATAGAGGTCGCGGCCCTCGACATTTCCAATGAAGTTGATCGGCAGCTGTTTCAGCAGCGAGTAGCTTTCACGCGTGACCTCGTTTCCTTTGCCTTCTTCTTCTCCGATCGAAAGCAGACCAACACGCGGGCGAGAGGTTCCGAACATGCTGCGGAAATAAATCTCGCCCATCACCGCGAATTGCTCGAGGTTGTGCGGCTTGCAATCTACATTGGCGCCGACATCTAGAAGCATCGTGACCGTGCGCACCGCAGTCGGCATGATTGCCACCAGCGCCGGACGGTCGACGCCTGGCAATCCGCCAAGCACCATCTTCGCCGTAGCCATCGCAGCGCCGGTGTTGCCAGCAGTGATGAATGCTGCGGCCTTGCCGTCACGCACAAGCCTAAGTCCGATGCGTATGGAGGAATCGCGCTTGGCGCGGACCGCCTGCACCGCTTTATCTTCCATGGTGATAACTTCGCTGGCGTGAATGAGTGAGATCGGCAGGCTGGCCGCGAAGGGATGGCGGTTCATTTCGGCCCGAAGCGTTTCCTCCGGGCCAACCAATGCGACTGAAATACCGAAGCGCCGCGCCGCCTGGATTGCGCCTTCGACCTCAGGCTTGGGGGCGCGGTCTGAACCCATTGCGTCTAAAGCAATGACGCGCGACATGCTGTGTTAGCTGGATTCCTCTACTTCCAGAACCTCGCGTCCCTTATAGTAACCGCATTTGGGGCAAGCACGGTGAGGCAATTTGCGCTCATGACAGTTCGGGCATTCAGAGAGTGAACGTGCGGTCAAGGCATCGTGGGCTCGCCGGGTTGCAGTGCGCCGCTTCGAATGCCGCCGTTTTGGATTTGGCATGGGAGTCCTTTCAAACAATCGTCGTGAGTCGTTCGTCGCGGGTTGTCGGCAAAACCATACCAGTCAACTTCTTTGCTTGGCGCACGACCAGCGACCGACGACCCTTTTAATCTTCCAACTTTTCTCTAATTTCTTTTAGCGCCGACCAGCGCGGATCCTCGAGCGGTTCGGCGCAACTGCACTGCTCTAAGTTTAAATTCTTGCCGCAATGCGGACACAAGCCTTTGCACTCTTCTTTACAAATCGCACGCAGCGGCAGCGCCAACAAAATCTGCTCGCGCAGAACGTCTTCGAGCAGCAAACCTTCTCCTTGATAATACCCGACCTCGGCCTCAACCGCGGTCACCGAGAGCTCTTCGCGTCCGGCGTCAGAACCTTGCGGACGATAGAGCAAATCAAACTTCTTCACCAGCTCGTGTTCTATCGGTTCCAGGCACCGTGCACATGCAAGTTCCACATGAGTCTCAAGACCGCCGGCAATGCGTATATCGTTGATCAGCTCGTGCTTGCCGTGCTGCTCGCGCACCAACTGAGCCCTGCCTGCGGCGTGTATCTTTCCACTTTGCCGGATCTCCGGGCCGAAATCGATCACTCCCGGCCCAATCCGCTCGTCAAAATCGACAGGATGAACCTCCAACTTGCGAATCTCAATGAGCACGGGAACCTCCGCGCCCCCTCCAAAGCTCGAACCGCGCAGGCCGCGGAAGCACATTAAGGCGTGTAACTAACCAAGGGAGCTAGAATTAAGGATAAAAGTTGGTGAGCGGAAGTGTCAAGAAAGCCAGGGTCCGAGCTGGTATCTAAGCTAGGATCGAAGTCGGTTTGTCAGCTCCGCCCGGGGCACCGCAAATTGTTGCCCGGTCGTCAACTTCTTAACGGTAAACACGTCACTGTGTACCTCGTTCTCACCCACAATCACCGCGTACCGACAGCCTAGCTTGCTCGCGATTTCCAGAAGACGCCCGAGTTTGAAGCTTCGATCCCCCAACTCTATCGTCAGTTTCTGACGGCGAAGTTCGGCAGCTAAGGTCAGCGCGGGGCGGTTCATGCCTTCGCGAACGGGGGCGATAAACGCGTCCGGCACCTCCGATACAGGTGGAGATAGCTGCTGGAGGGCCAAAATTAATCGATCCTCCCCCATTGCAAATCCGACTCCAGGTGCTCGTTGCTTGCTTCCGAGCAACTCCGCGAGACCATCGTAACGCCCGCCGCCCAAAAGCGCGTTCTGCGCGCCGAGTGCACCATATGTAAACTCGAAGGCTGTCCGCGTGTAATAGTCCAGACCGCGAACTAGGCGAGGATTGATCTCAAACTTCACCCCGCTTGCATGGAGCAGAGCCTGCACATTATCGAAGTTTTCTTTAGCCTCTGGACTTAGGTGGTCGAGAATTTTCGGGAGCCTCTCAATGACGGGCTGATCTTCTGGAACCTTGCAGTCAAATATTCGAAGAGGATTTGTGACTGCCCTGCGTTGGCAATCTGCACACATTTGGCCCACTACCGGCTTAACTGCGTCTCGAAGCGCTTGATTAAAGGCAACACGGTCGTCGGGATCGCCCAAGGAATTGATCTGAAGATTCCAATCGCGGATTCCGAGATTCTCAAGCATCGTTCTTAACATCTCGATAACTTCCGCGTCGCGGATGGGGCGATGACTGCCTGAGCTGGTCGGTCCGATGACCTCCGCACCGATTTGATAGAACTGCCGGTAACGTCCCTTCTGTGGGCGTTCGCGACGAAACTGCGGCCCGATGTAGTAGAGCTTGTTCAGCCCTCGCGCTTGAAGGTTGTGCTCGATATAAGCCCGAACCACGCCGGCTGTATTTTCGGGGCGGAGAGTAAGGGATTGAGAGGACTTAAACACCGGCGTCCGATTTTGGAATAGCTCAACCTCAGCCTCATGTGTTTGGAGTCCCAAGTCAGCCGTACCGGCAGGCACGACTATACGCAGCCTAGCTCTGTGAGCGTAACGGGCGTCTTCTCCGTATTGCTGAACAAACTCGGCAGATCCGACATGCGTACGAGCTTTAAGCAGCAATTCGACCGCCTCCGAAGTAGCCTTTCCTCGGAAACAAACTAATTCTGGCTTATCTGGGCCGGACGCATTCCTCGGTGGGCGATTATTAATCAAAAGAATTCCGAGCGGTCGTAAGTAGCTGTTAACCTGAGTTGCGCCACCCTCCACGTAGAACTTATTCTCAGTGTCTCCTCGAGAGACCCACTCATTTTTCAGTGCATCTTCATCGAACCGCTCGCCATCGCTCCATGTGTACATTTCTTTCGATACGATGTCCGTCTCTTCGCCCACGCCTCGTGCGAAGAGTTGTGTGTCTTCAAAAATCGGCGTGCGAATTTCCTGGAAGTTGTAAGCGCGGAACACGTCGCGCACGGTCTTCTCGACAAAGTTCCACAGCGCTGTTTCCGGCGGGAGAAGATCGCGCGTTCCTCGAATGGCTTTGATCATGGCAGTCGTGCGTTGCTGGTCGTGGGTCGTGCGCTTAAACCCTGTCATCCTGAGCGAAGCGAATGCTTTCGCTTGCGAAAGCATTCGCGCAGTCGAAGGACCTATGCACTACTTGCACTCCACTTGAAACGTCAGGGAATTCTTACAGGGAACAGTGAGAACTGCCTGCATCATCCGCAAACGAGAAGTACAGAGGTCCTTCGACTTCATCTGATTTCGCGCAAGCACGAAATCAGACTCCGCTCAGGATGACATTCAAGTTCAAGGTGACAATTGAATATAAATGAAATGGCCCGGCTAAGCCGTGCCCTGACACCAAGCCCAAACATGCGCCTCATGGCTGAGTGCTGAATGCGGAGTGCTGAGTGCTATTTCTCCGCCAAATACGAATCCTTGTATCCCAAATAATTCTTCGCGTAGCGCATGATGGTCTCCTGGTCTTTGTCATCCAGCTTGCGGCGAAACTTCCCCGGCGACCCCATCCACAACGAGCCCGGCTCGACAACCGTCTTTTCCGGAATCAGCGTTCCCGCCGCAATAATCGATCCTGCGCCAATTCTTGCGCCATTCAGAATGATCGATCCCATGCCGATCAGGCATCGATCTTCGATCGTGCAGCCGTGCAGCGTCACATTGTGCCCGACAGTTACGTACTCGCCGAGAAACACGCCGTATTGCTCTTTCATTCCGTGCAGCACGCTGCAATCCTGAATATTGGAATATGCGCCGATGCGGATCGAATGCACATCCCCACGCACGACCGCATTCATCCATACGCTCGCGTCTTCGCCAAGCACAACATCGCCAATGATCTGCGCAGAATCGTCGACGTAGCACGAAGCCGGGATTTTCGGGGAGATGCCTTTGTAGGAGCGGATCATGGACAAGGGCTCAGCATTTAGCAACCAGCACTCAGTCATCAAAGACCCGATCAGATCCACAAACTTGCCGCGGATCAATGCTGAGTACTGACTGCTGAGCGGTGGCTGCTAATTGCTTAATGTAGCAAATTTCCCGCATCGGGAATTCTTGAAAAAATTTCTCCATGCGTCACTGACTTCCATCCACCTTCGTGATATATGACAAAAGTCTCCCGTCGAGGCTGGACTCACTTCTCTCACGGAGTGAATCCATGCGGCATCTCGCACTTTGCATCGCAGCTGTTCTGCTGTTTACATCGACATCGTTTTCTCAGGATGGCTCGACAGGGTCGATTCGCGGATCTGTCGTCGATTCTGCAGGACGGCGGATTGCGGGCGCTTCAGTTGCGCTGGTGAACAGCGCAACCGGCTTTCATTACGAGCAAACGACGGACCTCGCGGGTCGCTTTGCATTTCAGCTTCTGCCGCCTGGCGATTACTCAGCGCGAGTCAGCGCGGACAAAATGTCGCCGCAGCTGAGTCCCTTTCTTCAAGTAATGCTGGGCGGAGTGACGGAAATCGAGTTCAAGCTCCAGGTTGCCGGAACGCGCGAAGATGTTACGGTTTCTGCTGAGCCGCGCGGAGTAGACACACAACCGCGCGGGCTTTCCGCCGTAATCGATGAGCGGGCGATTCTGAATATGCCTTTGAATGGCCGCCGCTTCACCGATTTGGCAGCACTTACCTCGCAGGCCAGGCCAGACCCGCGCGGACAGAACTCAACTTCAACCGGCGACATTTCTTTTGGTGGCGTGCGCGGGTTCCAGACCACGTATCTTGTCGATGGGAGCGACAACAACAATGCGTTCTTTGCCCAGGCACGGGGACGATATCGTGCGCCATATCAATTTTCGAACGAAGTTATTCAGGAGTTCCGGGTCTCACCGAATTCAACCTCACCTGAATCCGGCCGAACGGCAGGCGCGGTCGTGAATGTGGTCACCAAATCGGGCACGAACAAATTCCACGGCACGGCATTTTATTACCTGCGCGATAGCATGTTCGACGCGAGCGATCCTGAGTTGCAGATGAAGCCAAGCGATACGCAACAGCAGTTCGGATTCACGCTTGGCGGGCCGCTCAAGCGCAATCGAATTTTCTTTTTCGGAGGATACGACCAGCACATTTTTCATGAGCCCACCGTCGTGCGCTTCGTGAATGGAGCGAACACCGTCGTTCCTCAGGCGCCTGCGGGGCCAGCAACTCCGGGTGACTTCGAAGCCGACGATCAGGCGCTAGTTTTCGCTACAGCTGCGAAATTAGATCAGCAAGCGGGCCAATTCCCATCGAGATTGATCGGCAATGCTGGCTTTGCCAAACTCGATATCAATCTGTCGCCGCACAACCAGCTTGCGTTGCGGTTGAACACATCGCGATACTCCGGCGCAAACAATGTTTTCCTGGATCCTTCGAGCCCGCTCACAACGTATGCTATGTCAGACAACGGTACGGAAAACGTCGGAACCGAAACCGCAAGTGCGTCCCTTACGACTGGCTTATCTTTTCGGACTGTGAGCCACTTCCGGGCGCAATATTCGCTCGATCATCAGTGGTCGGAGAGCAATTCTGGCCTTCCGCTGACGCGAGTCCCCACGATCCTGGACGGCATGGGACGGTCAACAATTTTGCCCCGAGAAAATCGTGAACATCGCGCTCACGTCGCGGAGACCATCAGCCGAGAGGACTCGCGGCACTCGTGGAAATTCGGCGGTGATGCGCTGCTCACGACCATCTATGATTTCTTTCCATCCAATTTCGGCGGAGAATACATGTTCGATCCGATTCGGGTCAATCCGTTTACTTTTCAGCCGATGATCGGCGGCCTGGAGCTTACTCCTCTACGCGCATATGCTCACCAGGTTCCGCACTACTACATCCAGAATTTCGGCCCGGCAGTCAGCCATCCGGATACGAACGAGTACGCAGGGTTTGCTCAGGACATGATTCGCGTGACAGGCCATTTTGACATGAGCCTTGGGATTCGCTACGACCTGCAAACGTTTGGCACAAAGTATCTGAAGAGCAACCCGCTGTGGCCAGACTCGGGCAAAGTGCCGCTCAACACGAAAGATTTCGCTCCCCGCGTGGGACTCTCGTATGCGTTCGGAAACGATAAGCCGTTAGTCGCGCGGGTCAGCTATGGCTTGTTCTATCCGCGCATCCCGCAGATCTACAACTCAATCATTGAAACTCAGAATGGCCTGACGCCGAACTCAATTTTCCTGAATCAAACCAAGTTCTACGACCAGCAAATTTTCCCAGAATATCCATATTCACTCGTAAGCTGCGCGCCTCTAGCCACTTCATGCACGCTACCGGCGAATCTGGTGCAGTTCGCTCAAACGGAAATATCATCGTTTTCTCACAATTTCCGCTCGCCGGAAGTGCATCAGGCGAGTTTGAGCCTGGAACGCGAGATGGGGAAACGAGTGGTCGCGGAAATTTCCTATTCATTCGTACACGGACAAGATCTCATTCGCGCGAGAGACGTGAACCTTCCGCCACCAACCACTGTGCAATATCCGATTTACGATTCCTCAGGGGCGAACGTGCTTGGCTATGGGTCATTGGAGAGCTTTGCGACGTGGCAATTTTCGAATTCGCTCACATGTCCATTTCCCCCTTGCGTCAATCCAGTGGTGCGTCCGATTCCCCAACTGAGTTCGATTGATGTATTCGAGAGCGCGGCTTCGAGTGTCTATCACGGTGCGACCATTTCCATTCGGCGACAAATGAGGCATGGGCTGTACTTCCGCCTCGGCTACACCTACGCGCACGCGATGGATGATGGCCAGGACGCGCTCGTAGCAGGCCAACCAGCGACGGTGCAGAATTCGTATTCGCCGAATTCCGAACGTGCAAACAGTGTTACCGACCAGCGCAATCGCTTTGTCGTGTCCTGGATTTACGAACCGCGTGCCTTAAACGGTGGCCACGGCTTGCTCGGCAAACTCACGGAAGGGTGGAAGAATTCGGGAATCGTGACCGCGGGCAGCGGCATGCCAGTCGATGCCACGATTGTCGGCGACGCAAATCAGGATGGGAATTATGGGAACGATCGCTTGCCGGGTGCACGTAGAAATTCATTCGTGGGTCCAGATTATGAAAGTATGAACATGGGCATCACGCGCAGGCTGTATTCGCATAATGGATACAAACTCGAATTCACCGCTGAATCGTTCAACCTGCTGAATCGTTTAAATAGTCGTTTTCAACTTACCGACGATGGCGCGATGAGCAACGCAGCCACCTTCAATTACGACACTAAACACATTGGGATCAACTACTTCCCTGCCTACTACCAAGTACCCACCAATTTCATGAGAGCCACGAACGCTTATGCGCCTCGCCAGGTGCAATTTGCGCTGCGATTGTCGTTCTAAAAAGCGGGCGCTATAAATATCTTTTATTAGTGACAAAACCGATATTGCCTTGACTTTACGCGGCTAAATTGCAATAAAGGACGAGTTCAACCAGGACCAGTTTGGGGGTGTAGTTTCGTTGGCGGAAGTACGATTGCAGGAAGGCGAGTCGCTCGAAAACGCTTTGCGCCGCTTTAAGCGGAAGGTACAGCAGGAAGACATTATCAAAGAAGTGAAGCGTCACTCCTTTTACCTGAAGCCGGGCGAAAAGCAGCGTGTAAAAGAGGCGCTGGCCCGCAAGCGCAGCCGAAAAAAGCAACGCAAAGAGCAAGAATGAAATCTGTACAGGCTGCGGCAGTGAGTCGCGGCCTGTACGCCTATCTTGAAAGACACCGGTCTCAAGTCTTAGCGCACTTATTCTCCTGCCATAGTCTTTAGCAGTCTCCCGCACACTTCCCTGTGCGGAAGGGCCGAACCCAGGGTAAGCAGTTCAGAGAGGGGCTAGATCACGCAATGGCGCAAACGCAAGCCCATGCGTTTGCATGCCATTGGCACTGGGCCAAAGGAGCTCTCGGATGGAATTCCAGGATAGGGTGCTGAAGTGCATTGACTGCGGGACCGACTTCGTCTTTACCGCGGGCGAGCAATTGTTTTTTCACGACAAACAATTCAAGAACGAGCCCAAGCGCTGCAAGAATTGCAAAAGCAAACGGCTTGCGGCCATCGGGGCTGCGCCGGTTCGTCAAGGTTTTCAGCCAAGGCCAAAGGTTGAAACTAACGCCGTATGCTCGCAATGCGGGAAGGAAACGACAGTTCCGTTCCGTCCAACCCAAGGGAGACCGGTATTTTGCCGGGAGTGCTTCCGGGACCGACGCCAGGCAGCGAGCGCCTGAATTTTGTCTCTCACATTGAGCGACGGTTGAGGTGTGGGCGCGCGACGTGGCGCTAACTCGCCTTTTGCTGTTCTTTCGGCGAGGCTAGCTTCTCGAACCGGGCGAGCCCTGCGCGCGATTGCTTCTCGTCCTGGTGTCGCACCAGCAACGCTTCAATCTGACGTAGCAAATCTTGCGTCCCGATCGGCTTCACCAGCACCGACTGCACACTATCGTTCCGCCAATCCATATTGCGCGGCGGATAGGCGGTCAGAAGTGCAGTCGCGGGATCGTAAGGCTGCTGGCGCGCAGCGCGAATCACATGGAACCCCGCGTCATCAGTTTCCATGCGCGAATCGGTGATCACCATTTCGAACTCGCCCAGCGCGAGTTTCTGGAGAGCTTCGGCAGCTGATGCCGCCGTTTGAACTTCAAATTGGTTGAGCTCGAGTACTGCTTTGAGTGTCAGCAGCACGGTTGCGTCATCATCGACAAGAAGGATTCGGCGCTTCATGACTTCCTCGAATGCGAAACTGCACGAGCTCCGGGGAAACACATCCGGAGAAGTACATACGCTAGTATAGTTCGGTGGCCAGTTTTTACGTAGAAAATTTCGGTTGCCGCGCGACCCAAGCCGACGGTGCGGCTATTGAGGAGCAGTTCCGGAAAGAAGGGTTTGTTACCGCCGGACGTGAAATTGCACAATTTGTCGTGCTTAACACTTGCGCCGTAACGGCTTCCGCCGAGCGGGATGCCCGCGCCGCTATCCGCCGCCTTCGTCGCGAAAATCCCAAATGCAAAGTAATAGTTACCGGCTGCTACGCCCAGCGCGCGCCGCGCGAAATCGCGGCACTTCCCGGCGTTTCTATAGTAGTCGGCAACTCTCACAAACAGAATCTCGCACAAATTGCTGTGCGCGCACATAGTGAGAAGGACAGTATTGGAACCAAAACCTTCATCCCTGTGGCAGAGTTGAGCGCTTCATTCAATTGTGAGGACCGGTCGATTTTCGTTTCCGATATCTTTGCGCACACTGAGCTGCTGGCAGCACCCGTTTTCGATTCTGCAAATGGGCGCACGCGGCCAAATCTGAAGGTGCAAGATGGATGTAACAATCGTTGCGCGTTTTGTATTATTCCCTCGCTGCGAGGCCCCAGCCGGTCGCTGAAGATGGAAGAAGGGTTGCGGCAGGTGAATGATCTTGCTGCCGCTGGCTATCGGGAAATTGTAATTTCGGGAATTAATTTGGGGCGATGGGGACTGGATTTGCCAGCAGAGGCCGGGTGGGGCGGGCGCCCTCGCCCGCCCAGGTTTGAAGATTTAATTCGGGCGATCCTCGACGAAACTTGCATTGAAAAGCTCCGTATTTCTTCCGTCGAACCGATGGACTGGAGCGAGTCTTTCATCCGGCTCATGGCGGAGTCTCCGAGGATCGCGAAACACGCGCACGTTCCCATGCAGTCTGGCAGCGATGCGGTTCTTCGACGCATGCATCGCAAGTATCGTCCGTGGCATTATCGCGAGAAGATCGAAAAGATTCGCGCTGCAATGCCAACCGCCGCGATCGGCGCAGATGTTATGGTCGGCTTTCCTGCCGAGACCGATTTTGAATTTGAAGAGACTCGCCGGATGATCGAAGAATTGCCGTTCACATATCTGCACGTCTTCACATTTTCCGCACGGCCAGGAACCCCGGCGGGTTCAATGCGAGATCAGGTTTCACCGCGTGTTGCACACAAGCGAAACCGGGTTTTGCGTGAACTGGCAGCGGAGAAGAAGCGCGGGTTTATGCAGAGCTTCGTGGGACGAAGTCTCGACGCAATTACTCTCAGCATGGTATCTGAAGATGCAAATGGCGCCTCAACCGAAGCCCTCACGGACAATTATTTGCAGCTCAAGCTCAAGGGCAGCCACACTCCAAATCAGTGGTTGAATGTGAGAATCAATTCAGTTCGCGATAATCGATTGATCGGAGAATTGCCTGCTGACCGCCCCAATGCGATAAATTTTGCTTCTATTCAGGGGCAATCGTAGTCCCATACTTATGCAGACTGAAGAGGTCTTGCCGAAAAGAACAGTTCTCAAGCTTTCATTTTTTGTTGCTCTGCTGCTGGCCGCGTGTTTTGCGCAGACGCCGGGTGCACCCCCGGCATCCCCGCCGAGTTCGCCTTCTGTCGAGAGTTTTCTCGATCCTCTGCCGCAAGACACCGGTTCAGCAGGTCTGAAGCAAGAGTTGCGGCGATTGCAAAACACCGGGCGGCTCATGATGGTGGTCGCGCATCCCGATGATGAAGACGGTGGACTGCTCACGCTTGAGTCGCGCGGCAAAGGCGTGCAGACACTTTTGCTAACGCTGACTCGAGGCGAAGGCGGGCAAAACAAAACCGGCGATACATTTTCCGACGAACTCGGCGTTCTGCGCACGCTTGAGCTGCTAGCGGCTGATCGCTACTACGGAGTCGAACAGCGGTTCACACACGTGGCCGACTTTGGATATTCGAAAACCCCCGAAGAAACCTTCCAGAAGTGGGGAGGGCACGATGTGCCGCTGTCAGACATCGTGCGGGTGATCCGGCAATTCCGCCCCGATGTTCTGATCGCGCGCTTTTCAGGCACAGACCGCGACGGACATGGACACCATCAGGCGTCCGCAATTCTTACCAAGGAAGCATTCCGCGCTGCCGCCGATCCAAATCGATTTCCGGAGCAGATCGAAGAAGGTTTACGACCGTGGCGACCGAAAAAACTTTACATCGGAAACGTCTGTGGCTTTGGAGCCAGCACCTGTGCAGATGAGAACTACACGGTCAAGCTCAATACCGGCGAAGAAGATCCGGTGCTGGGAATGTCCTATTTTCAGTTTGCGATTGAAGGACTGCGGCACCAGGAATCTCAGGGATTGGGAGATTTACGAATTCCGAATGGCCCGCGTTTCGCATTTTATAAACTCGCCGACTCCGTCCTTCCGAAAACCACCGACGCCGATGGGCACGAGAAAGATCTGTTCGATGGGATCGATACCAGCCTGCCTGGATTGGCCAGTAAGTTCGGGGAGGAAAATTCGGTCCCGGGATTGAAACCCGAACTGGAGAAGATCTCGGGTGAGGTCCGCGATTCCGTAGCTGATCTCTCAAATGCTGCGCGCGACTTCGAATCTCTTCACAATGAGATAGATCAGAGCGGGTTGTCGACGGAAGTGAAGCTGCCCTTGCTCCAGTCCGTCGATGAGAAGACAAAACAGTCGACCTCCGCGCTCAATCTCGCGCTGAACGCGAATTTGGAAGTCACGGTCGCACCGCCTGCAGGGCCGGGAACTCCAGTCCCACCTGAATCGGAAGCACTAACGGCGGTTTCGCCTGGTCAGAAATTCGAAGTTATCGCCAAACTGCACAATGGCTCGAAGTATTGGCTGATGATTCAGAATGCGACGCTTGATCATCCGGATTGGGTTCGCCAAAGACATGCCGATGAAACGGGAATCGCGCCAGGCGAGGATTATTACGCGAACTTTCTTGTCCAAGTTCCGGAAAACGCGCCTATTTCACGGCCGTACTGGCATCGTGATGATCCTCAGACCGAAGCAGTAAACAAGATCGACGACGCGAAATATATAACGTTGCCTTTCCCGCCGAATCCGCTGAATGCGACGATCACGTTTGATATCGCCAGCAAGCGCGGAGAGCATTCAGTCGCTCCGGATTTCTTACGGCGCAAGGAAAAAGCACCCTCACAGGGAACAATCAGCGGAGACGTGCAGGTACCCTACACAGATGAACATGGCACAGTGCGTCCACGAGAACTGGCGATCGTACCGGCCTTTTCCGTTGCACTTGAACCAGCACAGCAGGTCATTCCGGTTTCTAGTTCGAACGCTAAAAGTGTTAAGGCTGAAGTGACCTCAAACCTCGCCGCAGCACCCACAGGCGTACTGCATTTGCAGGCGCCCGATGCATGGCCCGCCGAACCCGCGAGCGCAGATGTAAGTCTTTTGAGGCGCGGAGAGACACGGGACTTCCAATTCAAAGTCACGCCGCAAAACTTGACGCAAAGCCGGGCCGAATCGCGCGCAACCCTTGATGCTGCGCAAAACAAATATTCCGAAGGCTACGTGCTCGTCAGCCGTGACGATCTCGGGTCTTTTTATTACTTCGAACCCGCGATACAGCACATCAGCGTTGTAGATGTAAAAATTCCGCACGATCTCAAGATCGGCTACATCATGGGCGCTGGAGATGACATTCCAACCATCCTGCAACAGATTGGCATGGACGTGACCCTCATTCCTGCTGACAAAGTCGCGACAGAAAATCTTTTGCAGTTTGGAACAATTGTGTTGGGAGTGCGCGCTTACGATACGCAAAAGGAACTAGTCGCGAATAATCAAAAGCTATTGGATTTCGTTTCCAACGGCGGAACGCTTATGGTGCAAAACAACAATAGCGTCGGCGATTTCAATAGTGAGCACCTCACGCCATACCCTACGGAACTGAGCCGCGCACGGGTTTCTGTTGAGGACGCTCCGGTGCAGGTTCTCGCGCCCGACAATCAGGTATTTCATTACCCGAACGAGATTTCGCAAAAGGATTTCGATGGTTGGGTACAAGAGCGCGGGCTGTACTTCATGAGCTCCTGGGACGATCACTTCAAGCCGCTGCTGTCATGCCACGATCCGGGCGAACCGGACCAGAAGGGCGGAATGCTTCTCGCAAGGTATGGCAAGGGCACTTACATCTACACCGGATATTCGTTTTTCCGTCAGTTGCCGGCAGGAGTCCCGGGTGCGATTCGGCTGTATGTGAATTTGGTGAGTGCAGGGCAATCAGCTGCTAGCCACTAGCTTCTAACTGCCAGCAACTGTTTCACTGTCATTCCGAATGGCTTAAGCCATGAGGAACCTGCTTTTGTATTCGGCTGAACAGCAGGTTCCTCACCGATCAAGCGGTTCGGAATGACAGCATTCGTTATGGATCGCTAGGAGCTGGCCGCTAGAAGCTCATGCAACAAACAGACCATCCCGGAGAACATACCCTCATCCGCGGCATCGGCCTGTGGAGCGCGACCGCGCTGAACATGATCGACATGATCGGCGTCGGTCCATTCATCACTATCCCGCTTGTGGTCAGCGCAATGGGCGGTCCGCAAGCCATGCTGGGCTGGATTTTGGGCGCGCTGCTGGCGACTTGTGATGGCCTTGTGTGGGCGGAACTGGGCGCGGCGATGCCTGCTTCCGGCGGTTCATACCAGTTTTTGCGCGAGATTTATGGCCCACGCAGGCTAGGCAAGCTGATTTCCTTTCTTTTCGTGTGGCAGCTTTCCTTTAGCGCGCCATTATCAATCGCTTCCGGCGCAATCGGCTTCGCCGGTTACGCTTCGTATCTTTTGCCAGGGCTCGAACAGCAATATGCCGCGCGTAATTGGAATCTGCATATTCCGGTCATCGGCGACTTGCAACTGCGCTGGGCGGCCACGGGTACGACGTTCATCGCAATCGGGATCGTGCTGATTGCCGTATTACTTCTTTATCGGCGCATCACGCAGATCGGGTGGCTGTCAAAATTTTTGTGGTTCGGCGTCATGGGAACCATTGGCTGGATAATCTTCGCTGGATTCACTCATTTTAATGCAGCCCGCGCTTTGAGTTTTCCGCCGGGCGCGTTCACCTTATCAAAAAATTTTTGGCTAGGGCTGGGCTCGGCTATGCTGATTGCCACCTACGATTATTGGGGCGCGTACAACGTCGCTTTCATCGGCGATGAGATCAAAGACCCGCACAAGAACATTCCGCGCGCCCTGCTGCTATCGATTTTCCTGGTCGCCTGTCTATATCTGATGATGAACATCAGCATTCTCGGCGTGGTGGATTGGCACGAGATGCTGCACGCGCAGAATTCCAACAATAAGTTATACGTTGTCTCGACGTTCATGGAGCGAATTTACGGTAATTGGGCGGGCAATCTGGTGACGGTACTCGTCATGTGGACTGCGTTCGCCTCGGTGTTCTCGCTCATACTCGGCTATTCTCGTGTTCCCTACGCGGCCGCCCTCGATGGAAATTACTTCAAAGTTTTTTCCCGGATCCACCCGAAGTACCGGTTCCCGCACATTTCATTACTGGCGTTAGGCGGAGCTGGCCTGCTGTTTTGCTTTTTCTCGCTTGCGGACGTAATCTCGGCGCTGGTAGTGATTCGCATTCTTTTGCAGTTTATTCTTCAAGCGGTTGGCATTATTATTTTGCGAATTCGTAAGCCGGATATGCCTCGCCCATTCCGCATGTGGTTCTATCCTCTTCCCGCGCTACTGGCAATTCTGGGATTCAGCTACATCGTGATCGAGCGCAAAGACTTCCTTAAAGAGATCCGATATGCAGCTGTAATCCTTATCGCCGGCATACTCCTTTACGCCATTCGGGCGTGGCGCAATCGTGATTGGCCTTTCCGGGAAGCACTTCCTGCTCCCGCGGAAATTCGGGCGAGCTGATGTCCGATTCCACGCACGCTTCGTCGCATGCCGTTTCAACGCAGAGCAATTCCGCTCTTGCCCCGTTGCGCGAGCCGCTTTTCCGGTCGCTTTGGGTCGCGGCCGTAATTTCCTATATCGGCAAGTGGATGCAGATGGTCGGCGCGGCGTGGCTGATGACGCAGCTCACCACCTCGCCATTCATGGTGGGGCTGGTTCAGGCCGCAATTATGCTGCCTGTATTTCTGGTGATTCTACCCGCAGGCGCGATAGCGGACATGGTCGATCGCCGGCGCTTTCTTCTGGCGACGCAGGCATGGATGGTCGCTGCTGCAGGCAGCCTGGGGATCCTCACTTTGCTTGGTCTGGTGACGCCATGGATTTTGGTGTTGTTTACATTTCTGCTTGGCCTTGGAGCAGTTGTTAACGATCCCGCGTGGCAAGCCATTACTCCTGAAGTCGCTTCGCCCCGGAACCATGCAACCGCAGTGGCCCTCAACTCCGCCGCATTTAATGTTGCGCGGGCTGTCGGACCAGCCCTTGGCGGATTCGTAATCGCCGCGACCAATTGCGGCGTCGCGTTTCTCATGAATGCCGCAGGCTTCACCGGCGTAATCCTTTTTCTATACCGCTGGAAACGGCCGCGAGTTGAACGCAGTGATACCAGCCGGGTAACAGAGTCGCTGCTGGGCGGCTTGCGGTACGCGCGATCGTCGCATATGGTCCACTGTGTGCTGGTTCGCACCGCTGCATTTAGTGTCGCAGCAAGCTCGGTGTTGGCCCTACTGCCGGTCATTGCACAACCTTACGGGGCTTCGGGGTACGGCTTACTGCTTGCGTCGTTCGGTGTGGGAGCGCTTGCTGGAGCTGGCCTGCTTCCCCATATTCGCGCCCATTATTCCGTCGATGGACTCATGGCGGCCGCGATTGTTCTCTTCGCATTCATGGCGTTCGCTACCGGCCGCGCCGGGACCTTTGCTTTACTCGCTATCGTGCTTTTCTTCGCTGGCATGGCATGGATCAGTATCGTCGCTTGCCTGAATGTTGCAGCGCAGATTATGACTCCGAGCTGGATGCGTGCCCGTGCCATCGCCCTATACCTATTGGTCCTGCAAGGCGGAATGGCGGTTGGGAGTGCGGGTTGGGGCGCGTTAGCAACAAAATTCGGAGTTCCGGCTACAATGCTCTCTTCCGCAGTGGCGCTGATCTTGGGGCTCGCCGCGGTACGTCGTTATCGGATCACGTTGTCAGAACCGCAACTCACGCCTTCGGTGAGCGCGGACTGATTCATGCTCGTATCTCTCTGGGGAAAGACAAAATTCAGTTCTGAGGAGGTTTCTATGCGTTTCGCGAAATTAGTAATCGGTTTTTCTGTTCTGCTTTGTTGTACCGCGTCCCTATTTGCTCAAATGGCAATGCCACCAGCTAAGACGACCGGTGATGCCCTTAACGCCGCTTTGGCCATTACGGAACATGAGTTCGTTCCCGCCGCCGAGGCGATGCCTGAAGACAAATACGATTTTGCCCCTACAAATGGAGAGTTCAAGGGGGTTCGTACCTTTGGCCAGGAAGTGAAGCATGTAGCCGCCGCCAATTACACGTTTGCGTCGATCGTAACCGGCGAAAAACTAACGGTTGACTTAGGAAAAGATGAGAGCGGGCCCGATACAGTTAAGACAAAGGCTGACATTGTGAAATTCTTAAACGATTCCTTTGCCTATTTGCACAAGGCGCTTGCTTCCGTAAACGACAAGAACGAGCTCGACCAAATGGATTCGCCATATGGGATGAAATTGGCGAAATTAAGCTGGGCATCTTTCAGCGTCGCGCACCCGATGGACCATTACGGTCAGATGGTGGAGTACTTGCGGATGAATGGGATCGTGCCACCGGCTAGCCGGCCTCGGAACAAGTAAAGCCAGCTGCGAGTTGCACAGCCTGGCCCGCGCCTGGGGCTTTGTTCCAATAGCGTCATCCCGAAGGTCGGCGTTTTCACCAGCCGAGCGAGGGATTTCGCGCGGGATCGGTTCAGATCGGCCCTGCACGCCAGATCCCTCGTCGCGCCGGTAAATGCGCGCGCCATCGGGATGACGCAGTTCATTAAACCTCTCGAAAGCAACCTTAGTACCATCTATTTGGTCCGACCCTCTTGCGAAGTTGAGGGATTTTGCCTAGCATCCGAGATGGAAAGCCGGCCTGCAAGGTTGGTGATGGCGGTAACCGATTTTTGAACCAATGCCTGAATGAACGGGGCCCGACTCGAAATTAGATCCGGTGTGCCATGCTCCGCCATGCGGAGAGGCCTAAAGGGTCGCGGAGGGCTCCAAACGTCTACCGACGGTTCATTCTCGGCCCGTCACACGGTCAAGTGGGTCGGCTTTAAATTCGCCGTTGGTCGCCTGTTAGTCGTTAGCCAGCAGGTTTCGCGAACGACCAATGACAAACGACGATTTCTATCACCCGATCATTTCCTGCTCTCGCCCGCATCTAATAAACTAAACACGTGTTTCCCAGACTTTTTCACATTGGCAGCAGCTTCTCCGTACCTACATATGGCGTACTGGTCGCGACTGGTGTCCTCATAGGGCTTTGGATCAGTGTTCGCAATTCCGCGAAACAAGGGATCAAGGCCGAGAACGCCTGGGATTTTGGCATTGCTGTAGTTCTCGCCGGAATTATCGGATCCAAAATCCTTTACATTACTTTGGACTGGCAGAGTGGAAACGCTTTTGGCGACAACCTGCGCCAGATTTTCAGCTTTGATACGCTGCAGTCAGGTGGAGTCTTTTCTGGCGGGTTGATCGCAGCCTTCGTCGTCGCTTGGTGGTTCCTGCGCAAGCATCGCATGCCTGCACTTGCCACCTGTGATGCCTTCGCGCCTGGCTTGGCGATTGGGCACTGCATAGGGCGGCTGGGCTGTTTCGCGGCGGGATGCTGCTACGGAAAGCCGACGGACCACTGGTGGGGAATTACGTTCAAGAATCTTCTGCCCACTCCGCTCGTGGATGCTTTGGTCCCCCGCGAACCTACACAGCTATTTGAATCCGGCGCCGAGCTGATCATCTTTCTCATACTCACATGGATGTTCAAGCGAAAGAAATTTGATGGCCAGGTCTTCGGAGCATATCTGTTTCTCTACGGTATTGCGCGGTTCTTCCTCGAGTTTATTCGAGATGATCCTGGGCGCGGATCGGTGTTCGGGGGAATGCTTTCCGGCACGCAACTGATTGCGATTGGGCTTGTGCTTACCGGCGGCGTGATTTGGTATTTGCGACCTGCACCGAAGATGACCATGGCCCCGGCCACACGCTGAGCACATTTACCATGTCATCGTGAATACGACGGCAACATTCACCATCTTGTCAGATCACGCCGGCAAACGCCTCGATCAATTTCTCGTTACCCAAATTCCTGAGACGAGCCGGGCGCGAGTTCAGCAGCTCATCTCGGAAGAGAAGGTCTTGGTAAATGGCAAGCCCGCGAAAGCGTCGCTTCCACTTCGAGGCGGAGACAAGGTGGAGATCGTTGGCACCGTGCAGCGCCCAGCATTGCGCGCCATCGCGGAGGACATTCCGCTCGACATTGTCTACGAAGACGATGACTTGGCCGTCGTTAACAAACCAGCCGGCATGATGGTTCACGCCGGAGCGGGGGCTACTGATGACGTGCGCAATCGCGGGACCCTGGTGAATGCGCTACTGCACCGGTTCGAAGCGCTGTCGGGAGTCGGTGGTCAGTTGCGGCCAGGCATTGTTCACCGGCTGGATAAAGAAACTAGTGGGCTCATTATCGTCGCAAAAAATGACACTGCTCATCGCAAGTTGGCGGCCGAGTTTTCTGGACGGGAGGTAAGGAAGGCCTACATTGCACTCGTGCATGGGTCATTAAAAAACGATTGTGGCACAATTTCAACGCCGATCAGCCGCGATGTACTCCACCGCACCCGCATGACCACGAGGCGCTCCGGCGGACGGGAAGCCGTGACTCACTATCAAGTGGAGCAGCGGATCCAGAATGAGTTCGGAAAATTCACTTTGCTCAAAATCAAAATTGAAACTGGGCGTACGCACCAGATTCGCGTGCACATGGCGTCGATTAGCCATCCCGTCGTCGGTGATACAGTGTACGGGGCGCCGCGCCAGATTGGGAATCACGCCGACAAAAGTACTTCGTTATCGAGGAATTTTCTTCACTCAGCCGAGCTTCAATTCGTGCATCCACGCAGCGGAGAAATTCTCACCTTTTCTAGCCCGCTCCCCAAGGAACTGCAGGAGTTCCTGCGCCTTTTGGATATGAATCTCCCCTCTGGGAAGCGGCTATAATTAATTTCCATGCAGTGGCTCCCGCGCACTTACCTTGTCGCGATTGCGGCTTTGATTGCTGTTCCGCTGTTCGCGCAAACCAGCGATGATTTGCCTTCGGCACCCTCGGCGGTAGTCCAGCCCAAACCGGCTCTGCCAAAGCAGTCAACCCCACCGCCGACGCAGCAACAAGCTCCCGCAAACCAAGATCAGTCGAGCGCGGCGTCAGAACAAGCCGCCGACGCCAATACTACAAATACCGGCCCCAACCCAAGTGAGCAGGTGGCAACCCGGGATGACTCGACTTTTATTACAACTGTCAACGAGGTTCCTGTCGTCTTCACGGTTACAGACAAACACAATCATTACGTCAGGGATCTGAGCAAGAAAGACTTTAAGGTGATTGATGACGGCCGTCCGGTTGAGGAGATTCTCGGCTTTCGCCGAGAGACCAACCTGCCATTGCGCGTTGGCCTGTTGATTGACTCGAGCGCTTCGGTTCGCAGCCGCTTCAAGTTCGAGCAGGAATCCGCGATCGAATTCATGAATCAGACGATACGGCCGAGGTATGACCAGGCCTTCATCATGGGATTCGACACCAGCCTTGAGATCACGCAGGACTTTACTGATGACAGCGAACTCCTTTCTAAGGGGATTCGCAGCTTGCGGCCAGGAAACAGTACCCGGCTCTACGACGCCCTTTACTACGCGTGCCGCGAACGGCTGCTCGACCGGCAGGAGCCCGTTGCTATACGTAAAGCTATTGTGCTCATCACCGACGGTGACGACAATTCAAGCCGGGTTACTCGCGAAGAAGCGATCGAAATGGCGCTGCGGGCGAATGTGATCGTTTATACGATCAGCACAAACTTTCCCGGGTATTCGGAAAGCGGCAAATACGACAAGGTTTTGCAACGCATTGCTGACGCCACTGGTGGGCGCTGGTTCGAGCCATTCCAGGTCACGGACGTAGCCAATGCCTTCGCGCAAATACAGGCTGACTTGCGCAGTCAGTATGCGCTCGCATATCGCCCGGCGGATTTTCGTCACGACGGCCGCTACCGCACAATCGAGATTTCCGCTGACCATAAAGGGCTGAAGGTGCACAGCCGTCACGGATACTACGCTCCGGCGGAGTGAGAGAACGCGTCGAGCGTTGTGAGTCGTGTATAAAACAGCTTCTAACCGCAGAGATGGCGGAGATTGAAGCGAGATCGCAGAGTAGCACTGGGTTATAAACCGCCTTTGCAAACGACCAACAAGCAACAGAGGTTTTGGCGCACGACTCATGACGCGCTAAGCACGGCGTTCTTAGAAAGGTAAATTTTGAGCCCGACTGAAACTGCAAGCAACACGAAACGCGAAATCGAGGTTGAAGTTCCGCCAGAGGAGGTTTCTCGGGAAACGGATGCGCTGATCCAAAAGTATCAGAAGCTGGCGAGGATCCCCGGATTCCGTCGAGGCCACGTCCCCGCATCCGTGATCCGCCAGCGCTTCTCGCAGGAAATCCAGAACGATGTTGTCGACGCTCTCATCCCCAAATACTTTCGTAAAGAAACTGCGCGCTTGGGATTGATTCCAGTCTCTCAGCCTCGAGTCACTGATCTGCACGCACACGAAGGTAAACCTCTGCACTTCAAGGCCAGCTTTGAAGTCATGCCCGACATTAAGGTGGAGGGCTATAAAGAACTTCGCGCCGAGCATCCAGAAGTTTCAGTGGCCGACGAAGAAGTCGAGCAATCGCTGAAAGCTTTGCAGGAGCAAAAGGCAACGTTCTCTCCCGTCGAGGGGCGTGCAATACAGGAAGGCGACTACGCTCAAGTCTCACTCGACGGCACTCCGAAGGACCGAGAATCAGGGACCAAGCCTGTCCATATGGATGACGTGATGGTTGAGATTGGCGGGAAAAACACGATGCCGGAGTTCACAGAGAACCTCCGCGGAGCCAATTCTGGCGACGAACGTGCATTCGATGTTCAATATCCCGAAGATTTTTCTGACGAGCGGCTGCGCGGCAAAAGTTTTAGCTACAAAGTAAAGGTGAACGCAATCAAACAGAAGTCGCTACCGGAACTGAACGACGACTTTGCCAAAGAGCTCGGCGAATTTTCTACTCTGGATGATGTTCAAAAGCGGGTCCGCGAAGGTATGGAAACCGAGCGCCGCCAGAACGCAGAGCGGGACGCTAAGGACAAGTTAATTGCCGAGTTAGTCCGTCGCAATGACTTCGAGGTTCCAGAAGCTCTGGTCGAGCATCAAATTGATATACGCCTGGAACGTGGCCTTCGCGCCCTCGCCGCGCAGGGAATGAGCTCCGAGCACATGAAGAAGATGGATTTTGCCCGCCTTCGTGCCGGTCAGCGCGATCAGGCGGTGCAGGAAGTGAAGTCTTCCCTATTGCTTGAAAAGATAGCTGACGAAGAAAAAATAGAAGTCGGCGACGAGGAAATCAATCGCGAGATCGAGGCCTTAGCGAAGCAGACGAATCAAACGGCGGATGCGATCCGCGCTCGTTTGACACGTGATGGAGCGCTGGATAGAATCCGCAACAGGATTCGCAACGAGAAAGCCCTCGACTTTCTGTATCGCCAATCTGCCTGAGCAGAGCGTATTTAAGTCCCCCCAGAATCCGGATTTCCGGGCAGGAGTGTGAAGTGAGCGACAAGGAGGCACACAGCATGCTGGTTCCCATGGTCATCGAACAAACCGGACGCGGTGAGCGAGCCTACGACATCTACTCGCGCCTTCTGCGGGACAACATTATTTTTATTGGCACTCCGATTGATGACAATGTGGCGAATCTGGTGATCGCGCAGATGCTGTTCCTGGCCCAGGAAGATCCTGAAAAGGACATTCAGCTGTATATAAATTCTCCCGGCGGGTCGATTACTTCGGGAATGGCGATTTACGACACAATGCAGTACGTGAAGAACGATGTCACTACAATATGCATTGGTCAGGCCGCAAGCATGGCGGCAACTTTACTGGCTGCGGGCGAACCCAAAAAGAGGTTAGCACTGCCTAATTCTCGAATTCTGATTCACCAGCCACACATGGGTGGGCTGTCTGGCCAGGCGACCGATATCGATATCCACGCGCGAGAGATCCTGCGGATGCGCGATATCACGAACCAGCTGCTGTCGAAACATACAGGGCAGAAGCTGGAGAAAGTAGAGAAGGACGTCGAGCGCGACTTCATTATGAACGCGCAGCAGTCGAAGGAATACGGAATCATCGACGATATCATTTATAAGACGCGTTAGGCTGTATGATCGGCCTTCCGCCCGTTAGTTTCCGAAAGTTCTCGGCGCAAGAAAATCTGGCAGGCCAAACGGGCCGAGGGAAACAAGGCAGCCAGAAGCAGCACCTAAAGGAGTTTGGGCCGGGTGAAAAATAAAACGGGAACTGAAGAAGTCCTTCGCTGTTCGTTTTGCCACAAGTCGCAGGATGCAGTTGCCAAGCTGATCTCGTCCCCGAGCGACTATCCGCGGGCTTACATTTGCGATGAGTGTGTGGCCGTTTGCAACTCCATTCTTGAAGACGACCGCGCTGCCACCCCCGCGGCAACAACTCCGAACCAGCTTCCGAAGCCACATGAAGTCAAGACTTTTCTGGATGAGTACGTAATCGGGCAGGAGCAAACGAAGAAGAAGCTGGCAGTGGCGGTTTACAACCACTATAAGCGCATCTATATGAATCGCCAGCGCACTGGCGATGGTATTGAGCTGACAAAATCGAACATTATGCTGATTGGCCCGACTGGTACGGGCAAGACTCTGCTCGCCCAGACCCTGGCCCGCATGCTCGACGTGCCGTTCGCGATTGTTGACGCCACTACCCTGACCGAAGCTGGATACGTTGGCGAAGACGTTGAAAACATTATTTTGAAACTCCTGCAGGCTGCTGATGGCGATGTCGGGCGCGCGCAGACGGGAATCATCTACATAGATGAAGTGGACAAGATCGGCCGGAAAGACGAGAACCCTTCGATCACTCGTGACGTCTCCGGCGAAGGTGTGCAGCAAGCGTTGCTCAAGATTTTAGAAGGAACAATCGCCAATGTTCCTCCGCAGGGTGGGCGTAAACACCCTCATCAGGAATTTACCCCGGTTGACACAACGAACATCCTCTTTATCTGCGGTGGGGCCTTTGTAGGATTGGATAAGATTGTTGGCCGCCGCGCTGGAAAGAAATCCCTCGGCTTTAAGGCGGAAGAAGAACAGCAGCAGGAAGTTGTAGTAGAACGAAAGCGGAATTTTGAGTTGATCAGCGACGTGCAACCTGAAGATTTGATTAAATTTGGCCTTATCCCGGAGTTCGTAGGCCGTTTGCCTGTGGTGGGCGTGCTTGAAGATCTCGACGAAAATACCCTCATTGAAATCCTCACTCGGCCCAAGAACGCTATTGTCAAGCAGTATCAGCGGCTGTTTGAATTCGAGAATGTCCGCTTAAAGTTCAGCGAGGAGGCGCTCCGCGCGGTTGCCCGCCAGGCGATGGTCCGCAAAGTCGGCGCTCGCGGGTTGCGCATGATCCTCGAAGAGCTGATGCTTGACCTTATGTACCACCTGCCCAGCCAAAAGAAGGTAAAAGAGTTCGAAGTCACACGCGAAATGGTTGAAAAACGCAACGTTTCGCTTACTATGATGGAGAAGGCAGGATAAATTAGCTCTTAGCCTTTAGCTGTTAGCTCTTAGCTTTTCCGTGCTTCGTTCGGACGGCCTGCTACACTTAGTTTCAGCTAAGGGCTAAAGGCTAATAGCTGAGAGCTGTTTTTTTGGAGTCCCCCTTGACCGCTACCAAAGAGAAATTCGAGACCAGAAAGCTGCCCATGATGCCCATCCGGGACGTGGTCATCTTTCCCCATATGATGACCCCATTCGTGGTGGGCCGCGAATCGAGCGTGCGCGCTCTTGAAGAAGCGCTCGCGGCGGACAAAAAAATCTTTCTGGCCACTCAGCATGATGCGAGCGTCGATGAGCCCAAGTCGAATGAAATTTATCAGGTGGGCACGGTCGTCAATATTGTCCAGAGTCTCAAACTCCCGGACGGAAACATCAAGGTTCTGGTTGAGGGCATTGAGCGCGGCAAGGTACTGCAGATCATCGATAGCGAAGGGTTCATGCAGGCGTCGGTGCGCCTTGCGAGGTATGTAGTCGAGAGTAACCCACAGCTCGAAGCTGCCATGCAGCGGGTTACTTCGCTTTTTGAGCAGTACGTAAAACTCTGCCAATCCCTCAACTACGAAACCATGATCGCCGCTGTGCGGATGGAAGATCCGGCAAAGCTGACCGACACCATCGCTGCGAACCTGCAACTTTCGATTGAAGAAAAGCAGGAATTGCTCGAAATCTTTGATCCTGCGGAACGCCTGACGCGAATTGCCGATGTGCTCGATGTCGAAATCGAGAAGTTGAACATGGACCGCACCATTCAGTCGCGTGTGAAACGGCAAATGGAACGGGCGCAAAAAGAGTACTACCTGAACGAGAAGATCAAGGCGATTCAGAAAGAACTCGGACGCGGCGAAAAAAGCGAATTCGACGACTTAAAGAAGAAAGTCGAAAACGCGGGCATGCCGAAAGAAGTAAAAGATAAAGCGCTGCAGGAACTCAAGAAGCTCGAAGCCATGCCGCCGATGTCGGCTGAATCGACCGTATCTCGTAACTATCTCGACTGGCTGCTTGCGGTGCCCTGGAAAAAACGTTCGAAGGAAATCCGCAACATTTCACGCGCGGAAAAGGTCCTGAACGAAGATCATTATGGGCTGGAGAAGATCAAGGAGCGCATCCTTGAATTTCTCGCCGTCCGTCAATTGGTAAAGAATCCGAAGGGCTCAATCCTCTGCTTCGTTGGCCCTCCGGGAGTCGGCAAAACTTCCCTGGGGATGTCGATTGCCAAAGCTACCGGCCGCAAGTTCGTACGCATGTCGCTGGGCGGCGTGCGCGACGAAGCTGAAATCCGAGGCCATCGCCGCACCTATATCGGCGCACTTCCCGGCCAGATCATTCAGATGATGAAGAAGGCTGGCACCAAGAACCCGGTCTTCATGCTCGATGAAGTGGACAAGATGTCGATGGATTTCCGCGGCGATCCGTCCGCCGCGCTGCTCGAAGTGCTTGACCCCGAGCAGAACTACATGTTCGTCGATCATTACCTCGATGTCGAATACGACCTCTCGCAAGTTTTCTTCGTCGCTACGGCAAACGTTCTGCACACGATTCCGCCTGCCTTGCAAGATCGGATGGAAGTTCTGAGGCTGCACGGATACACCGAACCCGAAAAGGTTGAAATCGCCAAACAGTTCCTGGTCAAGAAGCAGATGGAACAGGCTGGGCTGAACGAAAAGAACATTAAATTCAACGATGACGCCATTACGACCCTGATCCGCAACTACACTCGTGAAGCTGGCGTCCGCAACCTGGAACGCGAGATCGGGAACATCTGCCGCAAGATTGCGCGCAAAGTCGTAAAAGAAGGCGCGAATTATAACGTGACGGTCACAGCCGAGAACGTGAACGACTTCCTTGGCGTGCTCAAGTTCCGCGACAGCTTGGCGCATGAAAAAAGCGAAATCGGCCTGGTCACGGGACTTGCGTGGACTGAAGTTGGTGGCTCAATCCTCAGCACTGAAGCCACTGTTGTAGATGGCAAGGGCGGAAAGCCGATTCTTACCGGCAAACTGGGCGACGTGATGCAGGAGTCGGCGCAGGCGGCAATTACCTACGTTCGCTCGCGCTGGCATCGGCTTGGCTTGGCCCGTGACTTCTATCGCAACATCGATATCCACATTCACGTGCCTGAAGGCGCAATTCCGAAAGACGGACCGTCAGCGGGAATTACGATTGCGACGGCAATCGCCAGCGCATTGAGCAAAATTCCTGTTCGCCGTGACATTGCGATGACCGGCGAGATCACTTTGCGCGGCAAAGTTCTGGCAATCGGCGGATTGAAGGAAAAACTGCTCGCAGCGCACCGTGCCGGGCTGTTCGAAGTGCTTCTCCCGAAGGACAACGAAAAGGACCTGGCGGAAGTTCCTGAGAACCTGCGCAGTGCGATGAGGTTGCACTTTGTCGATACCATGGACCAAGTGCTCGCAATCGCGCTAGAAAAGCCGCTGCCGCAAGTCGAAATACCCGGCGAAGCGTCGCAACCGATTCCGCTTGGGCAATCGACTGAAGGCCCCGCTGCTCACCAGTAAAGTCTCTCTTTTCCGCAGGGTTGCAGCTTTCCGTGCCTTGACACTGTCAGCGTGCGCCCTTACAGTGAGGACACTCCAGCCGGCATTGAATCGTCCGTGATTTCCAGCCCCGCACGGCGCATTTCTAAGGTCTTCAACAATCAGGAGTCGTAAAATGTCCAGCACAGTGGCCCAACCGGACACAGGACTTTTTCCCGAGACGACGCAAGAATCTGCGGTTCGCAGCAGAGGCATTCTTCCGTCGCAGGGAATTCGCGAGCTGATTCGGACTGGACGCATCGCTGCTGCTCCGCCGATTGAAGAGCAGCATATTCAACCAGCGAGCCTCGACTTGCGGTTGGGCAACATTGCTCACCGCGTCCGCGCGAGCTTTCTTCCGGGCCCAAACAGCACCGTCGCAGCAAAAATCGAAGAGCTCCGCATGGCAAGAGTTGACCTGAGCGGCGCAGCCGTCCTTGAAAAGGATTGCGTATATCTTGTGCCTCTGCTCGAGGAAGTCGACTTGCCAGAAAACATTTCGGGCAAGGCAAACCCCAAAAGCACGACGGGGCGGTTGGATATCTTCACGCGGCTTATTACGGATTATGGTGTCGAATTCGATCGGGTACCTGCGGGATACAAGGGGAAGCTCTACGCCGAAGTTGTCTCTCGAACGTTTACGGTCCGCATTCGCGCCGGAATGAGGCTGAGTCAGTTAAGGTTTGTACAAGGAAGTCCGGTTGCGGGAGACCGCACGATCCGCGAACTCGACCAGGAGCAGAACCTGGTTTATATGGACGACGACAGCCCCACACGCGCGCGCCTGGACCGCGGTTTGCGAATTACGTTGAATCTTGAAGCTGCTGAACCGGGCGAAGTTGTTGCCTATAAAGCGCGTCCCGGCGCCCCGGTAGTGGAACTCGACAAAATCAACCATTATTCCTACGAGCAGTTCTGGGAAGCGCTTTATCAAACGCCGGACAAAGGCCTGATCTTGCATCGAGACGATTTTTACATCCTGGCTTCGCGTGAGCGGGTCCGAGTCCCTCCCGATTATGCAGCCGAAATGATCCCTTTTGATCCGTCAGATGGCGAATTCCGCATTCATTACGCCGGCTTCTTCGATCCTGGATTTGGCTACGGTTCGAGCGATATCAAGGGGACACGGGCCGTCCTGGAAGTCCGCGCCCACGAGGTTCCCTTCCTCATGGAACATGGACAGCTGGTGGGAAGGCTAAACTACATTCCTCTCCTCTCGCATCCCGACAAGATTTACGGCACGGACATTGGTTCTTCCTATCAGCAGCAAGCCTTGACGCTCAGCAAGCAATTCAGACGGCGAACTTAGAACAGCTGCTCGGGACGGAGCGACATTTCGATCGCCAACGGCTAGAATCTGTCTAATCGCCATGCTTCCCAGAATGTCCATTCACGTTAAAGGGACGACCGGGCTGATTGTCGCTGCCGTGATCATGATCGCCGTGCTGATCGGTTTCCCGGCTTATCGGCTGTTTCTTGGAATCAGCCTGGGGATTGGAATTGTGGTGGCCCTCATTCTTCATCTGCGCAACAAATATCGCCCGATTCGCGATGAGGATGTGGACAACAAGAGGCCACTCGGCCTCGACTGAACGGTCCCTCGACTGCGCTCGGGACTCGGCAGCGGGTTCACACGCCCGTTAATCGCCCCCAACTTGCAAGAATTCTCAAGACCCGTGAAACTGGACTGTGCGCGTTTTGTCGCGATTCCTTTTGTCGGCTACTAGCGTCGGGCAGTTCCCTGCTCCCACGCTGCCCGAAGTCGCATTTCTTGGTCGCTCGAATGTCGGCAAATCAAGCGTCATCAATTCGCTCTTGGGAACAAAGATCGCTAAGACGAGCTCAACTCCTGGACGCACCCGCGCCATCAACTTTTTTGAAGTGCGGTGGCCCGGTAAGCCGCAACCCGATCTCATTTTTACGGACCTGCCAGGCTACGGATACGCGCGAGTGCCGCGCGAAATAGCAGATCAGTGGTCGAGCTTTACCGAGCCATATTTAAAAGAGCGTCGCACCCTCGCGCTGTGCCTGGCGCTGGTTGATTTAAATGTTCCGCCGCAGCAAAGTGACCAGCAGCTTCTGGAATTCTTGAGCTCCATTGGCCGGCCTTTTCTCATGGTCGGCACCAAGACTGATAAACTCTCGGGAAACACCTTGCGCAAATCAGTCGACACATTCACGCAGCAGATGCCAGGGTTGAAAATTGTTCCCTACTCTGCGCGAACCGGTGCCGGACGCGATGAACTTTGGCAGGAAATTCGTGTGGCAACGCAAAGCCTGCAAACTACACCGCGGGAAGTCGCTCTCTAGGTATATTGAATCGTGGCCCTTTGTCTCATCACAGGAATCGCAGGCTTCATTGGCTCCTCGATTGCACGTGCTGTGCTTGCACAAGGAGACCAGGTTCGCGGTATCGACAATTTCGCAACCGGCAAACGCGAGAACATCGTAGACATTATGCCTGAGATCGACTTCCGAGAAGCCGATCTCCTCGATCAGAATTCTCTTTATGATGCTTGCCGCGGCGTTGACTACATATTCCATGAAGCCGCAATTCCTTCGGTGCCAAAATCTGTGCTCGACCCGCTCGGCAACAACCGTGCCAATGTCGATGGTACTGTCCACCTGCTAATTGCGGCGCGCGACGCTAAAGTCAAACGGGTTGTGTATGCTGCATCGTCTTCCGCATATGGGGATACGCCCACGCTGCCGAAGCACGAGGGCATGCTGCCGAATCCTATTTCGCCATATGCCGTCGCGAAGCTGGCCGGCGAGCACTACATGAAATCATTTTTCCGCTGCTATGGCCTTGAGACGGTTTGCCTGCGTTACTTCAATATCTTTGGACCGCGCCAGGATCCGACTTCGCAGTACTCCGGCGTTCTCGCGAAGTTCATTACCCAAATGCTCTCTGACGTGCAGCCAACGATTTTCGGCGATGGCAAGCAAAGCCGTGACTTCACTTACATCGACAATGCCGTCCACGCAAACCTGCTTGCGGCAAAGGCGCCTGCGAGGGAAGTCGCCGGTGAAGTCTTCAATGTGGCAACGGGCGCGCGTTTCGATTTGAACGAAACCTTTCAGCTGCTTAAGACAATCATTGGATACGCCAGCGAAGCAAAACACGGGCCAGAGCGCGCCGGAGACGTGAAGCACTCTCTGGCGGACTTGACGCGCGCAGAAAAGCAGTTGGGGTATACGCCTCAGGTAGCCTTTGAAGAAGGCCTGCGCCGGACTGTACAGTGGTATCGCCGCGAAGCGCAAGCAGCCAAAGCTTAGCGGCCAATCCCAAGAATTCACGCGTCTTGCAGAGCCTGAATGCTGAATGCTTCTACAGCCACCCATCCCATCCGCATTACCTTCGGCACTTTTTCCCGGAATCGCCGCCGGATAAAGTTTCACCATGAGCTCCAGCACAGGAAGCGGAAAGCAGTATGTCTGCATGCAGTGCGACATGCCCGAGAGCAAGTGCGTTTGCGATAAGTTCTGCTGCCTATGCCAAAGTCAGCTGAGTGTACGACTCTGTCAAGATGGGCTCCTTTATTGCGCACCATGCCGTGAGGCGTGTGGGTACAAAGCTTCAGAATAGAGGCGGTTCTAAATCTTTGTCTGCGATCTCGTGATTTGACGAGCGCACTCTGCGGTTGAAGAGCTCTGAGTCCTACATTCAGATCACCACAGTTTCGTGATATTCCCCAAAGACTGCGCGCATAGCATCTGAAATTTCGCCGACAGTAGCGCAGGCCTCGACGGCTTCAAGAATTTTCGGCATTACATTCTCCTTTGATCGGGCAGCGTTGCTCAGAGCCGCAAGTGCAGTGCTCCATCGCTTCTTGTCGCGCTTTGCCCTGAGCGCCCGGAGCCGCTCCACCTGTTTTCGCTCAAGCGATTCGTCAATTCGCTGTATCGGGATTTGACCTTCACTTTCCTGCATGAACCGGTTCACGCCGACGATAGTGGCATCTCCGGCTTCAACGCTCCGCTGGTATTCATACGCGGCATTTTGAATTTCCTGCTGCACGAATCCACGCTCGATGGCTTTCAACATTCCCCCGAGGCCGTCGATCTTATCGAGATATTCCAGCGCGCGCTTTTCAATTTCATCGGTGAGCGATTCGATGAAGTACGAGCCCGCAAGGGGATCAACTGTATTCGGGGCTCCTGCCTCATACGCGAGAATTTGCTGCGTGCGTAAAGCGATTCGTGCAGCCTGCTCGGTGGGCAATCCCAAAGCCTCGTCGTATGAATTCGTATGCAATGACTGGGTTCCCCCCAGCACGGCGGACATTGCCTGAATCGCAGTGCGAACAATGTTGTTCTCCGGCTGCTGCGCAGTCAGAGTCGATCCTGCAGTCTGAGTATGAAAACGCAGCATCCATGAACGAGGGTTGTGGGCGCCGAATTTGTCACGCATGAGGCCGGTCCACATTCGGCGAGCAGCGCGGAATTTGGCCACTTCTTCCAGGAAGTTGTTATGCGCGTTAAAGAAAAAAGAGATCCGCGGCGCAAAGACATCTATATCCAATCCCGCATTCAGAGCAGCCTCAACATACGCGCCGCCGTTCGCCAGCGTAAATGCTACTTCTTGCACCGCTGTGCAGCCGGCCTCGCGCATGTGATAGCCCGAAACGGAAATCGTGTTCCACTCGGGAACGTTTTGGTTTGCCCAAGCAAACAAGTCCGTCACGAGTCGCATCGCTTGGTTAATCGGATAGATGTATGTGCCGCGAGCAATGTACTCCTTCAATACATCGTTCTGCACGGTTCCGGAAAGTTTCCTGAGGTCCGCACCTCGATGTCTCGCGACAGCAACGTACAGCGCCAAAAGAATTGGCGCTGTAGCATTGATGGTCATCGAAGTCGAGATTTGTGTAAGGTCCATACCGTCGAACAAACGTTCCATGTCCTCGATGGAATCGATGGCAACGCCGACCCTGCCGACTTCTCCGGTCGCGAGTGGATGATCGGAATCCAGACCAATCTGCGTAGGTAGATCGAATGCGATGGAGAGGCCCGTCGTGCCGTGCGCGAGCAGATAGCGGTAACGCTTGTTTGATTCTTCCGCGCCTCCCATGCCGGCGTACTGGCGCATGGTCCACAGGCGACCGCGATACATCGTGGGCTGTACGCCGCGTGTGAAGGGGACTTCGCCCGCGTAGGCTAGAGCTTGTTCGTAGTCCCATCCCGCCAAATCCGACGAGGTATAAAGCTGCTTAATGGGTATGTGAGAAGAAGTTTCCGGATCAACAGCTCGATTCGACGGCTTGGGCCTTTCTGACATGAGTTATTTTCGACTGCGCGCGCGGAAAAAGGAGCTGAGACCGAACCATGCGAACATTAGCGTGAATGCCACACCCGCGGCGACCTTTGAAGGCGTGGATTTCCCCGCGTGATACGCGGCATACTCCTTCACGGTCGCTACCGCCCCAATGCCCGCGAAGGCAAGAAAAACGAACCCGGTGACCTCCAGCCAGAGCTGGCGCAGAACCCCAGCAAAGTGGCTCAGCGTGGCACGTGCGCCGCTCAGAACAGCTCCGTAGGTCCGAGTACGCTTGACCTGCTGACCAGCAATTCTGGCAGCAATCCCCAATTTGCGTCCGGTTGAAACGTTCGCCATTTCTTCTCGATTTTACCAACCTTCAGGTTTAAAATAGTTCCAGGCGGCGCGGGATCCTCCAGACACTCGGGCCGCATCCAAGAAGTGAGCATTTTAGGCCGGAGATTCCGTGGACCAGCAATTGAAGCACCTGATGAAAGAACTGGGCGAGGCAATCAATGAATCCCTCGCAGATTCCGAGCAGATTGCAGACGTGGTCTCCAGAATTAAAGACGGTGGCTATGATATTTTCCTGGTCCTCGAGGCCACAATTGGTGTGAGCCGCCCCGGCGAGAAATCAGACAAAACCTCAATGGTCACAACCCTTTCGAGCAATCCTGAATTGAAGGGATTGAGCGATCAGGACCTCAAGTTCCTGAAGTCACTGCGAATCAAGATCGAAGACGACGCGGCCTAGCGTTCCACTCAGTTATTCTCAGCTAATTTCTTGTGGGAGCAACAGCCCTTCTTTCGTTGTAATCAAAGTCTGCGCCGTGGGAGACGCAATGGCAGACTCCAGCCTCAGCACCGCAGAACAAGTCTCTACGATCTGGAACCTTGGCGGCCTTAGCACTCGGCAATTCGCAAAAAAAGTCATTGCCGGCCTGAATGATGACAACATAATCGGTCGCGCCGCCGAATTGGCCTTTAATTTTGTTCTGGCGCTTTTCCCAATGTTGATTTTTCTGCTGTCGCTGTTGGGACTTTTTGCTGCTCACGGCAGCTCTCTCCGTAGTCATCTGATCTCGTACTTTTCATCCGTACTCCCGCGAGATGCGGCACATGTCATCACGAGCACTCTGCAGGAAGTCATGCGCAACGCCAGCAACGGGAAACTCACGTTCGGTATTGTGCTGACAATCTGGTTTGCCTCTGGTGGGATGAGTTCGATGGTTTCTGCCTTAGACGGAGTTTATGAGGTAAGAGAATCCCGTTCCTGGCTGAAAGTGCGATTGGTCGCGGTGGCCCTCACGATTGCGATCTCGGTATTGATTATCGCGGCACTTGTCGCGGTACTTTCCGGAGGTTATTTAGCGAATACGGCGGGCGATTACCTGGGATTACAGCAGGTTTTCATTTTCGTCTGGAAGGTGCTGCAATGGGTGGTCGCGGTAGTCTTCGTCGTCCTATCGTTCTCGCTCATATATTATTTTGCGCCGGATTTGGAAGAGCAGCACTGGTACTGGATCACTCCCGGTTCGCTCGTCGGAGTCGTGCTCTGGATCGCGGCATCCTTCGGATTCCGCGCCTATCTTCACTTTTTTAACAGCTACGGCAAGACCTACGGCTCTCTTGGCGCGGTGATGATCCTTTTGATGTGGTTGTACGTCACGGGATTCGCGTTCCTTATGGGCGGAGAGATCAACGCACAAATCGAGCATGCCGCGGCGCGGCACGGGCATCCTGAAGCCAAAGCTCCGGGTGAGAAGAAGGCCGCCTGAGTCTTTCGCATACCCAATCATTGCGGAACGCAGCCCTTCAGTGGCTCACAACCACAATTTAACTGCTTCTCCTGCCGTCGACTCGGAATTCTTGCTAAAATTGACCTTCCGTAAAGATCAGCGGATCTCAGGAGAAAGCTACTCATGGCCTATGTAATTGCGGAGCCGTGCATCGGTACCAAAGATGCTGCCTGTGTGGACGCCTGCCCGGTGGATTGCATTCATCCAAAAAAAGATGAACCCCAGTTCGCGAACGAGGAAATGCTGTATATCGATCCCGTGGAGTGCATAGATTGCGGTGCGTGTGTACCCGTGTGCCCCGTTTCCGCGATTTTTGCGCTGGATGACCTGCCGGAAAAGTGGAAGAGCTACGCGGAGCGCAACGCGAAGTATTTTGGAAGATAGCTCTCAGCTATCAACCTTCAGGTTTTCGGCTTCACTCAGATACAGTCAATCCAATTTTTCTCATTCCGAATCGCTTTAGCGGTGAGGCAACTGCTGTTCCATTTAAACTGCAAATTCCTCGGACCTGAAGAGCCGGCCCTAAGCGAAGCCGAATCGCCCCTGGAACAACAGTGAGTCTTGCAGTCAAGGCTGAAAGTCGCCATCTGGAAGCATAAAATCAGCACGGACTTATGCCGCACAAGGAATCCGAGGCGATCGTTCTCCGCACGTATCCTTTTCGTGAATCGGACCTGTTGGTCACGCTCTTCACGCGAACTGAAGGGAAGGTCCGCGGTGTCGCACGCGCGGCCAAGAAATCGCGGAGGCGGTTCGGCGGCGCTCTCGAACCGCTCACATACGTCAAGCTCACCTTCGAGGATCGCGAGCGGCAGGAACTTGCGCGGCTGGATGCGTGCGAAGTGCTGGACTCCCCGTTGACCTCTGAGGTCAGCTATCCACGAGCGGTAGCCTTGGGACATGTGGCCGAAGTTTTGGACGAACTGCTCCCCGACCGCGAGGCCAACGATGCCGTATTCCGTTTGGCACTGTCAGTACTGAAGCAAATTAAGGGTGACGAGTTTTGGCTTCCGATTACCTACTTCGATTTGTGGATGGCCCGCCTGATGGGCTATTTACCGGACATTTCCGAGTGCATTACGTGCGGTCGGGTGTTGAATGGAAGCCGAGCCTATTTCCACGCCCTGGCTGACGGGCTCATGTGCCCGGAAGACAAGCGGCTGGCATCATCCGAATTATCGCCGGAATCCAGAAAACTTGCGGCGGAGATGCTTCGTGTGCCCTTATTGGCCATCGAGACCCCGTCCAGCTCCTCGGGCGCTGACTTACGAAAATTTGTGCTGCAAACTCTCGAGCGCCACATTGAGAAGAAGCTGATCACGCGGGGGATGCTGGACAAGATCAGCTAACGCTATCGAAACTTAGACTCTGTACAAGGCTGACGGTCTCTGCTCCATCCATTACAATCACTTGATTACCTGGGGTCTTTTTGAGTTCGCCTAGTTCCAACTCGCTCACGTTCCAGGAGCTTATCCTGCGCCTGCAGACCTTCTGGGCGGAGCGTGGTTGTGTACTGCAACAGCCTTACGATCTTGAGGTTGGGGCGGGGACCATGGCGCCAGAGACGTTCTTGCGTGTGCTTGGACCGCAGCCTTACAAGGTGGCGTACGTGCAGCCATCGCGCCGCCCCGCCGACGGGCGCTATGGGGAAAACCCTAATCGGCTCTACAAGCACACGCAGTTGCAGGTCATCCTCAAGCCACCGCCGGAGAATGTGCAGGAGCTTTATCTCGAGTCGCTCGGCGCAATGGGCATCGACCTGCGCCAGCACGACATCAAGTTCGAAGAAGACAATTGGGAATCGCCAACGCTGGGTGCGTGGGGCATCGGTTGGCAGGTGATGCTCGACGGGCTTGAGATCACGCAATTTACTTATTTCCAGCAATGCGGCGGGGTCGATCTGGATCCTATTTCTGCCGAGTTGACGTATGGCTTGGAGCGCATCGCGGCCTTCCTGCAGGATGTCGACTCAATCTACGACATTATCTGGGCGCGCGATCCTGCGACGCGACACGTGACCAAGTACGGAGATGTGCGACTAGCCGACGAGCTGCAGCTTTCGGTTTACGACTTCGAAATGGCGGACGTGGAAAAAACGTGGAAGCACTTCGAATTGTGCGAGGCGGAGTGCAAGGCTTTGCTCGATCGATACGCAGGTATTGGCAAGATAGAAGATTCCCATGTCTCTGAAAAGCATGAAGACATGGGACGCCCTCAAACGGGCGAGAAGAAGCGGTTCCCGCTACTCGGTGCTTACGAACTCTGCTTAAAATGCTCCCATCTATTTAATATCCTTGACGCGCGTGGCGCGATATCGGTCACCGAGCGCGTGGGTGTCATCGCACGGGTGCGCGCCTTGGCCGTCGGGATCGCAAAGGCATGGGTTGATCAGCAAACGGCAGAATCGCGCCCCGAAAAAGAAGAACCTGAGCCTGCCGTGACGAATAAAGTAATCGAATTGGCTCGAACAGTTTCTTAGACGTTCTCATGCCCCGGTTCCAAGTCCTTCTCCTGCTTCACACTAAAGGCACACGCCCGGTTGCCGCTGTTACCTAGGTCATCTTGGGGACATTACGAATTCAGAGCATGATGGATGTGTGAGGGAGAGCACTTCTTCGCAGTAGGCGAACCTGCCTGTGCGGCCGAAGTGCTCTTCCGGCGACGTCCTCTGGGGATCGTGAATGCATATAGATGATCTGCTGCGTATTGCCATGGAGCGGCGCTCCTCCGACCTGCACCTGAAAGTCGGTAATTACCCTCACCTCCGGATTGACGGAGAGTTGGTGCCCTTGACCGACCAGCCGCGTATTACCGCAGAAGATATGCTGACCATGGCTTTCAGCATGATGTCCGCCCGGCAGAAGCAAAAGTTTAAAGAGACCAGCGAAATTGATATGGCGTACGGTGTTGCCGGATTAGGGCGCTTTCGTGTGAACGTATTCCAGCAGCGCGGCAATGTTGGCCTTGTGCTTCGCGTTATTCCGACGAAAATTCGCGCTTTGGATGAGTTGTATTTGCCAAAAGTGATCGAGCAAATTTGCGAAATGCCCCGTGGTCTTGTGCTGGTAACCGGCGTCACCGGCTCCGGTAAATCGACAACACTTGCCGCGATGATCGACCGCGTGAACTCGACGCGCGCCGAGCACATCATCACGATTGAGGACCCTATTGAATTCCTGCATCGCGATAAGAAAGGCTACGTTAATCAACGTGAAATCGAAGTAGACACTCCCAGTTTTTCGGCCGCGTTGCGAGCCAGCTTGCGTCAGGATCCTGATGTGATTCTGGTCGGCGAAATGCGCGATATGGAAACCATCGGCACGGCCCTGCACGCCGCCGAAACCGGCCACATGGTGTTCTCGACCCTGCACACACTCGATGCTGTCGAAACTGTTAACCGAATCATTTCTGTGTTTCCGCCGCCTGAGCAGAAGCAAATTCGCTTGCAGCTTGCCGCAGTGCTGCGCGCGGTTATTAGCCAACGCTTGGTGCGACGCAGTGACGCCGAAGGCCGAGTCCCCGCAGTGGAAGTGATGATCAATACCGCTTACATTCGGGAGTGTATTCTCGTTCCGGAAAAAACCCGCTCTATACGTGACGCGATCTCTGCCGGCACATCGCAGTACGGCATGCAGACCTTCGATCAATCGTTGTGGGATTTATTCCAGGCCGGACTCGTCGCCTACGAAACCGCGCTCGAAAACGCCTCCAACGCGGACGACTTCAAGCTGCGCATGCAGGGCATCTCCTCAACCAGCGACATGTCGAAGAATGCCATGCAAGCGGCGGGCTTCGGCGGCGGAAGATAAATTCGATTTACGAATCATAAATGCGAATGGGTCGGACATTGGCGTCCGACCCATTTTTACTTTCGCGTCTTTTGCAGCCTGGACGTTGTCTCAGGCTATTGCCATTGCAGCAGCATTGACGGACTCCCGCTGCTCACTACAGATTACGCTCAGAACATCGTGAAAAGACGAAATGTCGAACACGCAACTGAGATGCGTGCGCGTCAGCATCTCCCGTACGAACGGACGCGGATTCACCAGCTTCAGATGAGTGTGGTTGTCTTCAGTCCAGCGGCGCAGAAATACAAGCAGGTTTAAGCCGCCTGCATCAACCAACTCGACATCTGTTAAATCAAGCACGAGCATGCGCGCCAGTTTCTCCTGCAGGACAGCGTTGCGCAACACGGCTTCCTGACCGCGTACAATTCGGCCCGCGCACTTGATAATCACTACATCGCCGACCCGTTCATTCTTAGCCGTCAACATGACTTACTCCTGTTCTCTGTTACGGATATAGACGACTTGAAGTTCCCATTGTCATCAAAATTTCGGTAAAGATTCTGTTAATATCCGCAATCGAAAGTCGTAATACCTTGCGAACATGGCATTTAAGCGGCGAAAACTCGACACCGAAAATGAGCTGTATGAATACGCTATAGGTGCTCTGGCGCGGCGCATGCGTTCGATCGCCGAGTTAAAGCGCTTGCTGCGCCAAAGAGTTGATTCCGAAACCGAAATCGGCCGAACGTTAGTGGAACTGGTAATTCGGCGACTAAAGGATCAAGGGTACTTGAATGATGCGAAGTATGCCGCGGCATATTCAGCATATCGTCGTGACAACGAAAAATTTGGCCGCAGGCGTATCGTCACTGAGTTGAAGATCAAAGGAATTCATTCGGAGATCATCGACAACACGGTTGAGTCAACGTTTTCTGAAGTCAACGAAGAAAAGCATGCGCGCGAATATTTAAAGCGCAAGCGCATACAGAAACCGCAGGACAAGAAACAGGCCGCGCGAGTTTTTCGTCAACTGGTGCGAGCGGGATTTGGAATGAAGACCATCTTCACAATTTTAAAAAAGTGGGATGTAGACGATGAAATGTTGAGTTCGTTCGAAACAGAAAGCGAAAGTTAGTACTAAGTGAGATTTACTACGCTGAAGCCTGCCTGCGCACCAGATCCTCCACGTCTCCGAGCTTGTCGCCCAGCGTATTAATTTTGCTCGCCAGGCCTTGAATTTCCACTTCGGCTCGGCGATTAACTTCAAAATCCAATTCGCTGCGTAGACGGTCTTTTTTGTCCTGGCGGTTCTGGCTCATCATGATGATGGGCGCCTGAATGGCGGCAAGCATCGAGAGAAATAGATTCAGCAGGATAAAAGGATATGGGTCCCAGGATCTGCCGCCCAGAAATGTGCTCGTCAATGAGTAACCAAGCAGAACCAAACCAAACGTAATGATAAAAGTCCAGGATCCACCAAAGGACGCAACTGAGTCGGCAACTCGCTCGCCAAAAGTTTCTTTTTCCTCGATCACCTGGTTCGGATTACGATTCGCGCGCACTCGAACCAATTGTTGCGAAGCATGGAACTGCCGACCGAGTACGGTCAGCATGTCCATGCCAGCCATCGGTTTGCGCTCGAGCAGCACAGAGATGTCATGGCGATCGACTTCGACGCACACCGTTTCTTCCTGCGCGATGGCAGTAGTCTGGTGTGGCGTCTGCTCCAGCATGGAGGCGAAACCAAAGAACTCTCCGCGCGCCGGCTGGTCGATGACGACTTCCTGATGGTCCTCATCAACAGTAGTCACGCGAACCGAACCGGACACCAGCACATAAGCCTGGCCACTCGGTTCACCCATTTTGTAGATGCGTTGCCGCGATGCGAACTTCTTCACTTCAACCTGGCTGGCGAGAACAGCGGTTTCCTCATCGTCGAGCAGAGCAAAAAGTGGGACTTGCCGCAAAATGTCAGGGTTGCAGGCCATGGATCCTCCGGGATTGAAGCATCGAAACATTGAATCATTGGAGGCCAAGGCGCGCCAATCTATTCCCGTCATTTAGAATTGACTTTCCATCATGCTGACTGGTTCTGACATCCGCAGAAAGTTTCTGTACTTCTTTGTCCAGAAAGGGCATCGCGAGGTGCATTCGTCGTCGCTCGTTCCGCATAACGACCCGACGCTGCTCTTCACCAACGCTGGCATGAATCAGTTCAAAGACGTCTTTCTGGGCATGGAAAAGCGCGACTACAACCGGGCAACGTCTTCGCAGAAATGCGTTCGCGCTGGTGGCAAGCACAACGATCTTGAAAATGTCGGCTTCACCAATCGCCATCACACGTTTTTTGAAATGTTGGGGAATTTTTCGTTCGGCGATTACTTCAAAAAAGACGCAATTGCGTACGCGTGGGAACTGGTGACTTCGCCTGCATGGTTCGGGATATCGAAAGAGAAGCTGTACGTGACAATTTTCAACGGTGAAGGCGGCGTGCCACGCGACGCGGAAGCATATGACTTGTGGCTAGGCCAAGGCGTCGCGAAGGAACGAATTTTCGAAGCTGGCTTGAAAGACAACTTCTGGCAGATGGGCGATACCGGACCCTGCGGTCCATGCAGCGAGATCCACTATGACATGGGCCCTGCGGCTTCCGATCAGGGACACGGCGTTTCTTCGCCCGCTTGCACTTTTGGGTGCGATTGCGGCCGCTATGTTGAAATTTGGAATCTGGTGTTCATGCAGTTTGATCGGGATTCTTCCGGCAGGCTGAGCCTCTTACCCAAGCCTTCGATTGATACCGGCATGGGCCTCGAGCGCGTGACGGCTGTGCTGCAAGGCGTGATCTCGAATTACGAGACGGACTTGTTTAAGCCGTTGATTAAGCGTGCCGCCCAGTTAACGTGCTCTGACTTAGACGACAGCAGAAACATTCCTTCCCTCCGGATAATCGCTGATCATTCTAGGGCCGCGACTTTTCTGATTTCAGATGAGGTTGTGCCCTCTAACGAAGGACGAGGATATGTACTCCGCAAAATCCTACGGCGAGCGATAAGACACGGACGGTTGCTGAATTTCAGACATCGCTTTTTGAGCGAGATGGTTTTTGCGGTCCGCGACGTAATGATCCAAGCCTACCCTGAGTTAGATAGTACCGCTGCTCATGTGGCGAAGGTAGTGGATGCTGAAGAGGCTCGCTTCGCTCACACCCTAAGTATCGGGCTGGAACGACTGGAAAGTGACCTTTCTTCCCTTCGCGCAGAACGCAGCCTGGCGCTTCATCCCGAGCAGACGCTGGAACAATTAAAGCAGCTCTTTGGGAACGGTATTAGCGAGAGCAACTGGGGTTCATTAAAGCCCCAGGTGCATCCGTCGTATGCCGGCGACAAAGCCTTCCGCTTGTACGACACCTTTGGCCTGCCGCTCGATTTCATTGAAGACGCCGTACGCGATGCGGGACTGAAATTTGACAAATTTGGCTTCGACAGTTCCATGGCCGAACAAAGAACTCGTGCTCGCGCCTCATGGAAAGGCGCAGCCAAGCAAACCGCTAATCCTGCATATCAACAGCTTCCCAAATCAGTGTTTGAAGGATATCTCCAAACGCGATCAGAAGACTGCGAAGTCCTTGCGATCATCAAGAACGGCCAAGGCGTACAGGAACTCAAGTCCGGAGAAGAAGGCGAAGTTATTCTTGATCACACGCCGTTCTACGCCGAAGCTGGCGGCCAAGTCGGAGATCGCGGCGTGCTTTACAGCGACGAACGTAACTCAGTTGTCGCCGAAGTGAACGGGTGCTATTACCCGGTGCAAGGCGTCCGCGCGCATCAGGTTATAGCGAAACAACCTATTCGCGTTGACGACAAAGTTGACGCAGTCGTGGACACCTCCATTCGCGAAGCCACCATGCGCAACCACACCGCAACGCACCTGCTCCAGGCCGGATTGCGCGAGGTGCTGGGCAAGCATGTGAAACAGGCAGGGTCGCTGGTCGCACCCAATCATCTGCGCTTCGACTTCTCGCATTTCACCGCCGTCGAAGACGAAGAATTGCAGGACATCGAAGACCTCATCAACAAAGAGGTGCTGCGTAACCAAAAAGTCGAAGTTATCGAGAACGTCCCCATCGATGTCGCGATCAATGAATATCACGCGATGGCTCTGTTCGGCGAAAAGTATGGCGATCGCGTGCGTGTCATCAAGATCGGGGGTTTCTCGACGGAACTCTGCGGCGGTACGCACACCGGCGCAACTGGCGAAATCGGCCTGATAAAAATCCTGAAAGAAGGAAGCGTCTCTTCCGGAGTGAGACGCGTCGAGGCCGTGACTGGAGAAGGGTCGTTAAAACACTTCCGCAAAGATCATCAACTGGAAAACGTCGTCGCGAGCCTGACACCTAAAGAGGCCATTCTCTCGCCTGCCGATGCCCTCAAGGCTGAACTCGAGAAGAAAGACGCCGAAATCAAGCGTCTTGCCCGCGAACTCGATCAAGCCCGGATGAAACAAGCATCATCTTCTACTGCGAACATCGGCGAAAAAATAAAAGACGTGCGCGGGGTCAAAGTTCTAGCCCACCGTGTGGACAATCTGGAGCGCCCGCAAATGCGCACCCTGGTCGATCAACTACGCGATAAGATCGGCTCCGGCGTGGTCGTCCTCGGTTCTGCCACTAACGGCAATGTGGCATTGATCGTCGGAGTGACGAAGGACCTCACGTCACGCATTCAAGCTGGAAAAGTCATCGCGCCAGTTGCCCAGAAAATCGGCGGTAAAGGCGGCGGCCGTCCTGATCTTGCCGAGGCTGGCGGAAAGGATTCGTCTGCATTGGATGCGGCACTGGGAGAGGCGTACAGCGTGGTAGATCAATTACTGGGTTAACGCTCCGGGCGGTTACGACTTCTTGGCTCCGACCAAAGTCATCAGTGATTCGACGTCTCTTTTCGCGTTCTGGTCGCGGTCCGTCAAATCAACTCCCCAAAAGTTGTCCAATGGTTGCATGGCCTCAATACCGGCATGAATTTCCTTTGGACTAACGTGCCGGATCCATGCCACGCGAAAACTTGCTTTGCGGCCATTGCGAGTCAACACCACGGTCTGGCCGGTTTCGAACGTAATTTGGACTCCACCCAACCGGGCTCCCAATGAGGTGATATCCATGGTGTAGGCGAGCCCCGCCCCGTCGCCGATTGAGACCTTTACCGGCAGGACCATCTTTTTTCTGGGATTACCGCGGCGCTCCTGCATTGCAAACTCATTATGGTTGTGGGTGCCGCAACTGGAAAGTTACTACAGTAACCTCGGGTCGCTCAAAGGGCGGTGACGAATGAGAAAAAACGTTTACACATCGGACTTACGGCTTGTCCGGGCTATCCGGACTGACGGCATCGTCGCCAATGTGGCTCAGGGTCCAGCCAAGCAGCCCCCCTGCTATCGCCAGACCTACACCTTTTGCCGCTGGCGAAGCCAAACCGGGCCCGGTTTCGGCCGGTGGAGCATTGGAATCGTCCGCGTCAGCAAGGCCACAATTCTTGGCATCAGGACGCGTAAGGTGGTGGCCTTCCTTTACTACAGTCGGCTTCTCGGCACCGCACTTGAGCTCAACGTCATTCTTGATTGCCGAAATCTGAATCAGCCCGCCGGAACGCTCTACTTCGAACTGCGTCCAGTTGGGCGACACTGGAGTGATCTGGTAGTCCCGGGTGAACACGCTGAGGGATTTTCCGGTCCCTATTGAAATAACGCCTCGATCGAGCGCCACACCTTCATTTCGAAAGCGAACGATCGCATTGGACTGAAGCATGGCGGATGAGCCGCTCATCTCCACATGCGCTGCGCTCACCTCCTTGGTTTCGACCACGTCGCCCGTCATCACGGGCATGGAATTCGAAAGCTGTGCTCCGTCGAGAAACACAGAGCCGTTGCCGTATAGCACGCCTGCAGGTGATGCCACCGGCGCCTGCTCGCCAGCAGGCTGTGCCGGCGTGGCGGCTCGCGGAATTGTACCGCTTTGCGCAGAAGGGGTCTGAGAACTAGTCGCACTTTGTGAATCGGAATTTTGCGGAGTGCCGGCGAGCACTGCGGAAGGCATGATCGCAATAAGAAGGCAGCAGATGAACGCTCGCATGACATCTCCATTTCAAGTCGAACCGCGCGTTTGGATTAATCGTAATGACGCGCTGGAGTGCGTTCAATTGTGTTCCGGCTCGAGGTGCCGTTGGAGTAACCCACGTTCCGGCTGCCCTTTAGCGAGAGTGCAGGAACAAGTCGAGGCCGAAAACTACGCTCCGGCCAGGCATGATCACTCCGGGAATTTCCTCATATTGCGCATCGGTAATGTTTGAAACCACCAGGTGCGCAGCCAGGTGCGGGAACTGGCGCGCGACGGCCACATCCCACAATGGGTACGGATCCTGCGAAAAGCGATCTACCACGCCCATGCGGCTGCGGGCAATCAGCTTCCCTGGCAAACGGCCACTCCAGGCGATCACCCCATCATTGACCGGATAGTTGAACGCATACTTCGTTTGCAAACCGTCTAAGGCCTGCTGGACTCCATGTAGTGCGGTGTATGCAAACTGCAGCTGTTGCTCGCGTGGCAAGCGAAGTTCAATCGAACTTTCAACGCCGAGAAAATTCAGGCGTTGCAGGTTCTCGGCGTGGTAAACATCTGTCGAAAGAGAAGAGCAGGATGTACCCGGCGGTACCTCTTCCGCAGGAATTCCAGAGCACGCACGCAATACGTAATCGATCACGTCTTGATCGCGGCGATTGAAAACCGTGACTTCTGCTGTTAGGCGACTGTTCGGGCTCCACAGCAATCCGCCTTCATAATCCCACGCGCGCTCGGGCCCGAGTTGGGGATTGCCGAAGTTCGCCGGATCATGATATTCGAGGTCAGTGAAACTTGGCAGCCGAAACGCCCGCCCGACACTTCCCTTCAACTTCAATCCCGAGCGCAGCCAAAATCCTGCCGAGGCAGTCGGACTAAACTCGCGATGCGAACCGCCGAAAATCTCTTCTCGTGCGCCCAGAGAGAACGAAAAACGGCGGAGTACCCGAACATCGTAATCGAGATAGACGGCACCGCGGCTGCGCTCGTGGTCTCCCAAGTTATTACTGGTAATGCTCTCGTGGATGCCTTCCGCGCCATAAAACAGCGTGGAATTTCTTGAAACAGAGTCATGTCTGCGCAAATCGGCTTGCCAGCTTTTATCGATGTGATTGTTTTCAAAGATCGATGGCTGATTACGAAAGAGAACGAATTCATCCGTGTGCCGGCGAAAACCGAAAGCGGATTCCGTCTTCGTGCCCAGGGCTTGATTCAGCCCGATAAACCACGATTTCGTTCTTTCCCAGGAATTGAATGGGCCGTAAAACTGGTCTGCACCATATGGCTTGTCACCGTAACCGAGCATCAGGAGTGAGCGCCCGAGTGCCGTATTAAGACCTGTGGTCGAAAATGCGGTAAAACTTCGATAATCGCGATCGGGACGGAAACCACTCGAGAAATCGCGTTCGGCATCGAGTTGCTCGTCGAGGTTCTTCCACAAAAAAGACCCGGATCCGCTCTGTTGATTCACTCCGAAATTTCCCACGCCAGCGCCGGCGCGAAGATCAGAATGCTCCGGAACAGCCGTGATCACGTTCACCGAACCGGCCATCGCATCGGAGCCATAGAGCGTAGAACCTGCGCCACGCAACACCTCGATTCGCTGGACAGAATCAGTCGGCAGCGGCAAATCCATATCGTGGTGTTCGCTCTGAACATCATCCATTCGCAAGCCGTTTAGCAGCACAAGCGTTTCGCCGAAAGTCGATCCTCGAATCGTGAGGTCGCTCTGAACGTCATTCGGAGCGCGTTGTTGCAAGTCAACCGAGGGCACGAACTGTAGATTGTCGACCCAATTCTTGAAGAGGAGGCCTTGCTCTGGGACTTCGATCACAATTACGGACCGGTCAATGTCGGTTTCAGGAACAGGAGTGAACGTGCCGGTCACCACCACTGTTTCCTGTTGTGGCGGAACTTTCGCGGGCGGCTCCGTGTTCTCTGGTTGTTGAGCGTGCGCCGGGCACACTGCTAAAAAGCACGGCAATAAAGTGCAGGCCAGACTTTTCAATCTTTCTCTCACCTAGAGTTGTTTGCGGAATAGGCATCCCGCAGATTGGATTGCGCCCTTTAGGCGGCGAGTTGCGGTCGCGGCAAATTGCATATCCAGGAAGCCTTCAATTTGGCGTGTAAAGCCTTCGCCGTAGCCATACCACCAGATTTTCTTCATGCGCGGCAGCCGGTCAGAAGTCACATATTTTATTCGAACCATTTCTTCAAGGCCGAATCGGCCATGGGTTCGTCCAATGCCGCTTGACTTGACACCGCCATGCGGCGCCTCACTGATGGCGAAGCAGGAGACCGCATCGTTCACAAGGACAGTGCCCGCGGCGAGTTGGCGCGCGAGTGCTTCTCCGCGAGCGCGATTTCTGGTCCACACGCTTGCGGACAATCCGTATTCGGAGTCATTAGCCACGCGAACCGCTTCGTCTTCGGTGGTGAATGGCATGGTTGGCAGCACCGGCCCGAAAGTCTCTTCGCGCATGATGCGCATTTCGTGTGTCACGTCTGCAAGCACCGTGGGAGCGTAGAAGTTGCGCCCGAGTTCAGTAAGACGTTTGCCTCCGGTAAGCACCCGTGCGCCCTTTGCGATCGCGTCTTCCACGTGCTCTTCAACAATACGAAGCTGACGTTCGTGGATCATAGGGCCGATATCGGTCTGTGCATTAGAGCCTTTGCCAACGTGCAATTGTTTTGCCTTGCGCACACATGCTTCCAGAAATGGCCCATAGATTTCGCGATGTACGTAGCAGCGCTCAACCGACAAGCAAGTCTGCCCCGCATTCATGAACGCGCCCCAGACTGCTCCACTTGAACTGGAACCGACATCGGCATCTTCGAGCACCAGCATGGGATCTTTGCCGCCGAGTTCAAGCACAACAGGCAATAGGCGGCCCGCCGCAGCCTGCGCAATGCGCCTACCGGTGGCGACACTTCCGGTGAATACCAGCTTGTCGATTTCCGAGTTGACTAAAGCCGTGCCGGCGGCGCCATCTCCGACCACTACCTGAAAAATTTCCTCGGGCACTCCCGCGAGGTGCAATAATCGCGCCAACTCCAGCGCGACCAGCGAAGTGAAGTCTGAAGGCTTAAGAATAACCGCATTGCCTGCGATCAATGCGGCAACGCTCTCGGTGGCAGGAATCGAAAACGGGTAGTTCCAGGGCGAGATGATCCCGATGACGCCATATGGCTCTCGAACAATGCGCCCTGACTTCGTCTTCATAGCGAGGTTGCCGTGTTGCACAGGCTCATCCCGCAAAAGAACGTGGGCGTTCTCAGTGCAAAACCGTACCGAATCAAGGACCACCGCGATTTCCGTTGTAAGGGCTTCGACGTAGGGCTTTCCGGCTTCGCGTGAGATTAGCTGCGCGATTTGACATTTGCTTTCATGAACAAGGCGCTGGAATTTTTTGAGTACCGCTGTGCGGCGGCGAACGCCAAGATCGACCCACGCAGGCTGCGCTCCCCTGGCACAAACGACGGCCTGATGCACCTCGTTAGCGGAGGCGCAATCGAATTCCTGCAAAGTTTCTCCGGTTGCCGGATTTGTGGACACAACTTTGCGCAGAAGGGCGTGGAGGTCAGTCGCCATGCTTCACAAAAGTGTATAGGAGGACTAATGCGCCGTGCCGGCTTGCGGCTGGTTAAAAGACCGCTCGATCGAGTCGTTCGGATCAGTTGATACTTGGTGATCGCGCCATAACCATCGCATCATTTCGGGCAGAATTGCGCCGCCCATCTTTTGCCCGTGCTTGTTCATTCCCCACGCATAGTTCACGTCGTATCCCTTTTCGGTGAGGGCCTGCATCATGCGGACATTCTGATAAAACCAATCGCGTGCCTGATTGTATGATCCGTCGGGATTCGCGCCGCGATTGTCATTCCGGCCGTCACAAAGAAATATGCGAATCGGCTTCTTCTCGCCTTTGCGGATGATGTCGGGATAAGCATTGCCTCCGCGCAGATCGACAAAGCTGCCAACATTACTCAATACCTTGCGAAAATCATTGGGCCTTTGCCACGCGACGGTGAACGCAGCGATCGCGCCTGAGCTCGATCCGCCGATGCCGTGCTGCTCCGGATCATGCGAAATGTTGTAGGTCTTGTACAGCACGGGCATAAGCTCGTCCACGATCACTCGCGCATACTTATCGTCAAGCGTGTTGTACTCAGTGGGACGGTTTGTCGTACGGTCTCCCCATTCGGTTGCGGTGGGTTCAGGTTGATCAGGGCGGCGGCCCGGATTGATGAAAACGCCGATCATGACAGGAAGCTCGCGGCGAAAAATAAGATTGTCCATCACATTTTGAGCGCGCACCTGGCCATCGGGCTCCATGAACGCGTGCCCGTCGTTGTAGATCATCAGGCTTGCTGGAATAGAGGGATCGTACTGCGCAGGAACGTATACCCAGTATGTGTGTTGGGTTCCAGGGTAGGCCTGGCTGGGCAGCGTGAACGGCCCGCGAATTTCGCCTTTGGGAACGCCGTCCTGCGGGAGCGAATCCGGGCCGAGTTGATAGAACGCATCTGGATCGGGACGGTTTGCACTAGTCTGAGCGAACAGCGTAATTGGGAGTATCACGATGGCACATACGACAACAATCGCTAGCAATCTCATGTGGCGCACAAGATAACACAGTTGTGAGCGAGTGAGGATGCGCCGCGAAAGCTGGCTACAGTTTATTGCTGAAAGACGTGTCCCTGGCGTGGAGCAATATATGACAGTCAGCTCGCCACGCTCGACGGTGACGTCGCTGCTTCTCTGGGCGGTTGACTCGCCGCTTCCGCACGGGCCAGATCGAGATCGCGCTGAAGCGCGTCAAGCACGTTGCTTGGAAGTTCGTTGTCCCATTCATCCTGCTCGCTGTCGGCCCAGTGGCCGTTCAGACGAATGGAATCATCGAGGTCCTCAGGGAACGCTTGCCGGTAGCCGCCTTCGCGAATGAGCGTCTCGCCGAGCTTCCGTCCGGTAGCAGCGTCGAAGATGCGCCGCGCAGCCATTCCGCCAGAGTTTGCAAAGCTGAGAAATACTTCACCAGCATCGCGGTATTCTCCGCGGTAATACCAGGCCAAGCTCGCATCGATTTTCGGATGCGCTCTGCGCCGAGATGTTTTGTCGGCTTTCTGTTCGGCAGGAGCTTCCTTCGAAGGATCGTAATAGAGAATTCGCTGGCAGGAATCGCAAATTATGAGCTTGCCGCCGCACAGTTCGTTGTAGATCTGCGGGCGCAACATCACCGAGCAGCCGGTACATTTCTGGTCGAGGACTTCGGCAATGCCTGATCCGCGAAACTTCAACACGCGATCGTAATGCCGCAGCAGATCCGGATCGACCGCTGATCTGGCCGAGTCGCGTTTCACAGTCCATTCGGCGAGTGCCTTTTCATCCTTTGCGGTTTGCTCGCGCGCAATTGTTTTTTCTTTCTCGATCTCCGCAGTTTCGGCCTTCAACTCGACTTCGGCGGCCTTCACTTCTTTTTCCCGCACCTCAGTGTTGACCATCAGTTCGAGAACTTTGTCTTCGTTCGAGCCTATCTCTTGCTCGGCGAATTGAATTTCGTGCAGTAATGCCTTGTACTGCTCGTTGGTTTTAACGTCGAGTGACTGGTCTCGATATTTTGAGATCTTCTGCCGCAAATCGGTGATGGCGGTCTCGTATTTACGGCGGGCTGCTTCGTCGCCTTTCACAGCTGCCCGAGCTTTTTCGAGTCCAGCCTTGGTTCCGGCTAATTTTTCTTCGATTGCGGCCACGCGCTTGGGGAGTTCGGCAATTTCCGCCTTGAGCCGCTGAATTTCGCGGTCCGTCCGTTGAAGTGAGATTAAATGCTCGATTTCAGGCGACATCGGGAGTGTTGCTGCAATTTTAACACGTTCACTGAAACCAACAGCTTTTAGCCGTGCAGGCAGAGCGCACACCAAGTCACGGAGAGATGACGGGGCTATTCTCAAAAGCACTCTGTGCTCCCGGTTGAGCACTCGGCGCACTCTGCCGTTAAATGATTTTTCGCGCGACGTGCGAAGCGGGGCGGTCGACGGATTTAAAATCTACCGATGACTCGATCACCAGATCCAATCCGTGTTTCAATCGGCGACTTCGAATTAACGGCTCTTTCCGACGGGACTTACTATCTTGATGGCGGTGCATTCTTCGGTGTTGTGCCGAAAGTCCTATGGTCGAAGCGCCTTCCTAGTGATGAGAAAAATCGCGTGCCGACAGGACTCAACTCTGTTCTTGTTCGCGGCGGTGACAAAACCATTCTGATCGAGGCGGGAGTCGGCAACAAGCTTCCTGAAAAAATGGTTCAGATTTACGGCCAGCCGGCGAAGCTGATCGAAGCCTTAAACAGCATCGGCGTTTCTCCAGAAGACATCGACATCGTTATCAATTCGCATTTGCACTTCGATCACAGCGGATGGAACACGATTCGTTCAGGCGGAAAGCTGGCGCCGACATTTCCAAAAGCCAAGTACTATGCGCAAGAAGGCGAGTGGAAGCACGCGCACGAAGGCCAGCGCGACACCGTGAGTTATCTCCACGAAAACTACGACCCGCTGGTCGAGAGCGGCCAAATGCAGTTATTGCGCGGCGATCAGGAGATCGTGCCGGGCGTCTCGGTCGAAGTCTTCCCTGGACACACGCGCGATATGCAGGCGATCACAATTCGCAGCGGCGGAAAGACCGCCTGCTACATCTCCGACCTGATTCCCACGAGCCTGCACGTCGAAGTGAACTGGGTCATGGGATTCGACCTGTATCCAATCGAAACGATCGAGAGCCGCAAGCGCTATTATTCGCGCGCGATTCCCGAAAATTGGCTGACGATGTTCACGCACGATCCGCATGTGCCGTGGAGTTACGTGGGCAGAGATGAGCGCGGAAAGATTTTTGCGAAAGAAGAGGTCTCGCTAGCCGGATAGCACGGCAAAGCATTTAACCGCAGGGATCGCAGAGCTGAAGCTGAGTTCGCCGAGAGAGTCTCTGAATTTCAGATATTCGTTCGCCGACAAAGCCTCCGGAACCCCACACTTTCCTGAAGTCCACATTTTCTGAAGTTCCACTTATTGAGGCGCAATGTCTTCTCGGCGAACTCGGCTCTCAATCTCGGCGTTCTCTGCGGTTAAAAGCTTTTCGTTTGTCCCTTAATCGCGATTGCTCTCACAGCAAAACTGAACTAAGATTCCGGCACTCACAAGAAGCGGAGATGAGATGAGAGCTATCAGTCTGTGTGCGTTCGTATTCATTGCAACAGGATTCGCGCAATCCACCGATCATCCGAAAATTACCGGCATTGACCACGTGGACTTTTACACAACCGCTCCCGAAGCGACCCGCGATTTCTACACACAGGCGCTGGGGTTGAGCGCGACTGGTCCCATTGAGCCGGGACAAATCCAACGATACGTTGTGGGAACGCAATGGGTAGGTTACAGTCCGACGCCAAATCCGAACTCACCCAATCGAATGGACCACATCGCATTTAGAACCGATAATTGCGCGGCGCTGCGAGACTACATCGCTCAGCACGGGATTCTGGTTCCAAACGCGCTGACACAGTGGAAAGACGGTAGCGTGAGCTTCACGATCAAGGACCCCGAAGGGCACAAAGTTGAGTTCATTCAAGTACACGGCCGAATCGAGATAAGCATTCGCGATCTCCCTGTCTCCCGCCACATGATACACGTCGGCTTCGTCGTCCACGATCGCGCCGCCGAAGATCACTTCTACAAAGACATCCTCGGTTTCCACATTTACTGGCATGGCGGAATGACAGCCGATCGCGATGATTGGGTGGCGATGCAAGTTCCCGACGGCACCGACTGGCTGGAATACATGCTGAACATCAAGCCGAATGCCGACCTGCGCACCACGGGCGTGATGAATCACATTTCACTCGGCGTGAAGGACATGAAGCAAGCGGCGACGAAGGTGGATGCGGCAATTGCGCAATTGCCATCCGGCTCCAAGCCGCGCAAGGACGACAAACCAAAAATTGGTCGCGATGGAAAGTGGCAATACAACATCTATGATCCCGATCAGACCCGGATCGAACTGATGGAATTCACTCCGGCTGAAAAGCCCTGTTGCTCGGAGTTCACAGGGCCGCATCCGAAAGAGTAGCTACGCGCGGCGAGCGACGAGCAATCTACTTCACTCGACACCCTGCTACGCTGTCATTCCGAGCGAAGTCGAGGAACCTGCTTTCCTATCGGAACCATAACAAAGGTCGTCCCTTTTCAATCCCTGAACAGGCCTAAACCTGCGCCAGAGCCACGGGCCCAAGTCTCGCTTCGAAGAATGCTTCGACTCTCGTCAGAATCTCTGGCGCTGTCTTCGATTCATAGATTTCTTTGCGCAGTGCAGCCCCACCCGGCACTCCATGTGTAAACCACGAAGCGAACTGCTTCATCTTCCCTGTCGCATCGGGCAGTTCTTCTTCGATCAGCATTTGGAAGTAGGTGCGGATCATCTCATAACGGTCCAATTCGGAAGGCTCGTCATAATATTTCCCAACAGAGCGGCCTAGAACTGGCGGGAAGGGCACGACTTCAGTCGTGCCGTGATTGCATTCAAACGAATCCAGGCCTTTAGCCCCCGAGGCCTCAGCGGCTGAAGCCAACCTCTGACTGTCAGAGTTTTCGACACGACTCAAGTCGTGCCCTTCCCGTCTGTGCTCCATCCAATCGCAATACTGCTGAATCTGCCGGAATATCCACGGATTCGACGGTGCCGTGCGGCCGATCATAACTGCGTCGCACCCGGTCGCAGCCACCATCGCGCACGCATCTTCGGGAACTCGAATATCGCCGTTGCCGATCACGGGAATTTTCACGGCATCCTTCACTGCCGCGATCCACTCCCAGCGCGCGTCGCCGCTATAACCCTGCTCACGAGTTCGAGCGTGCAGCGCGACAGCGCACAACCCACAATCCTCGGCCATCTTCGCCAATTCGACACATACAATCTCTTCGTCGTTCCATCCGACGCGGAACTTCACCGTAAACGGAATCTTCACCGCCGCGCGTACCGCTTCAAAAATCGACCCGATGCGCGGCAGATCGCGAAGCAGTCCCGACCCGCCATTGCACTTCACTACTTTCTTCGCTGGACATCCGAGGTTCAAATCGACAAGATCGAAACCGAGGTCTTCCACGATGCGTGCGGCGTCTGCCATCACCTGCGGATCGCTGCCGAAAAGCTGCGCGGAGATCGGATGCTCATCTTCGTAGAAATGCAGGTAGCGCTTGGCTTTCTTGTCTTTCGCGCGAAGTACGCCGTCCGCCGAGGTGAACTCGGTCATAATCAGCCCGCAGCCGCCAAGATTGCGGATGAATCGCCGGAAAACGGTGTCGGTCACGCCCGCCATCGGCGCGAGGACTGTGGCCGGAGAAATATCTACGGACCCGATCCGAACGGTGCGAGGCACCGCGGCGTTGGTGGCCGGGACACTCATTTCCCGAAGGGCACGCCCGCGATCCGCCGAGTTGTCCCAAAACTTCTTCACAGCTCTATTCTACCTGCGAGGTCTTTTTGGGCTGGATTGGCTGGTTACTCCATGCGCAGGCTGTCGAGCATTCTGTGATACGTCGGCCGCAAGGCGGCAAAGTCTTTCTCAGGCGCGATGAAGATGAGATACAGATAGCTGCGGTCTGAACCTTGGGTGACCACAAGCCAATCGCGCTCCGGCAACGGATTTGCACCCTGCTGCAAAGGAGAACTTCCAGTCAAATCAACGGACCGCCCTTCCCTGCCTCCCGCGGTCTCGCCGCGAATATCACCAGATTGGCGCAGGCCGGGATTCGATCGTTCGAGATTTTGAATGAGGTCCTGAGCTGCCTGGTCGAGAGAACCAGCATTCGCGTCTTGAACTGCACTCACGATCACGCCATACGCGATCGCGTTTTGGCTCACACCAGCTTTCGGCGCAATCGTGATCGAGTCCTGTCCGGTAGCTGTGCTCCAGTTTGAAGGATAGGAGATGCTTACGCCCATCTGGTGAAGGTCGCTGAACTGATCACTCGGCCTTACCTGATCGAAGGTGACGTTCGCGATCGCTCTTTGGCCTGCTGCCTGTTGAACACTCGCTCGCACATCGGCTGGCACGGAGCCATTTTTTATGTTGTGTTGTGCCCACAACCCTTGCTTCGCGCCATCAGCAATTTCCTGTGAGTTGTAGGCGCGTACTCCGCTTGCTTTTTCTTTGGCATTCACGAACTCAGGGCTGTCGCGACGATAGTTCTTCGGCGGCCAGTCCTGGATCTCTTTCTGAATTGCTTCGGTGCGATTCCCAGGATTCGGATGATCACTCAGGAACTGCGGCGGAGTGCCGCCCTGCTTGCTTAGCATCTCGAAAAAGTTCGCGAGCTCGATCGGGTTGTAGCCAGCCTTGTACATAATGATTGCGCCAACCGAGTCGGCTTCTGCTTCGTCTGCGCGGGAATACTTCAGCAGGAAAACTCCTGTCCCGGCTGCACCGATACGTGCAATCGTCCCCGCCGTACCGCCAATAATGCCGCCCAGCACGCTGCCCAGTGCGCCGATTATCCCTTGAGCCTGTTGACGAGGAATACTCTTTGCGGTGTGCTGCATGTAAATGTGCGACATCTCGTGCGAGATAACGCCGGCGAGTTGCCCCTCATCGGCCGCAGCAGTGATCGTACCGAGGTTGATGAAGATCGGCCCGCCGGGCAAAGCAAAGGCATTGATCTCTTTCTGCTGTACTACATGGAATTCATACGGCCAGGAAGCATCTGGCGGAATCTGCTTAACGAGTCTTGCTCCCAGGCGCTGAACGTATTGCGTGATGGGATCGGAATCCGGCAACACGGGCATCTGCTTGTAAACCTCGGCTGCGGCTTGACGCCCAAGCTTTTGTTGATCTTCGCGCGACATGCTGGGATTACCTGGAGGCGGCAATTCCGGCGTGGTTGGTGTAACCGCCCAGGCAGGCACTGCCAAAAGCGCAGTTAATACGAGAACCGTCACGCATCGAAGAGCTTGGAACGTTGTCATAGCTTTCCTAAGATGCAGGCCCGAGAATGCCGGTGCGCCATACAATAATGTCTATGCCAGCAGATCGGAAATATGAGGCGCCTTCGTCGGGCGAGAAATTATTCAATCGTGTATTCGGATTTTTGGCCGGATTTGGACTAGCGCCGTCGTTCATATATCTGGTGGAGGTTAGAGGCAGGAAGTCGGGAAAACTATATTCCACCGCGGTCAACTTGATGGAACTGAATGAGAAGCAATTTCTCGTTGCTCCACGGGGACGCACGCAATGGGTACGCAACGCAGAAGCGGCGGGAGAAGTTACTTTGAAGCGGGGAGCGCGTCACAAATATCGGCTGCGAGCTCTACCAGATTCGGAAAAACCGGAGGTGCTGAAGGCGTATTTAACGAATTACAAGAGCGCGGTGGGAAAGTTCTTTCCTGTCAGACCGGATGCACCGCTGGAGGAGTTTGGCAAGATAGCAGGTGGATATCCGGTATTCGAGCTGACGGCGGCGTAGAACTCCGGTTTGCAGTTGCGTCAGGTCCGGAAAATATTTCTGTTCAGAAATTCATTCCGGAACTTTCCTTTGGGATCAAATTCATTGCAAAGAGCCACAAACTCAGGAAGCTTGTCGTAACGACTCTGTAGTTTCTCGCGTGACATGGCGAACAACTTTCCCCAATGGGGGCGGACCTGGAGCGGCTCTAACTCTCTTTCAATTACCGGCAAAACTTTGTTGACCGCCGGCCAATCCTGTTTCCAGGTGAAGTGGATCGTGACGGACGGACGCTTGTAGCAGGTGCTCATCCACAAATCGTCGGCGGCAATGGTTCTGATTTCACTGATCAAAAGATGGGGGCTGACCATCTCATTGAGCCGCTGCACGGCGAGAATCGCATCCAAGGCATGCTCGCGCGGCACGAAATATTCGGACTGCAATTCCTTCCCGGCGCTCGGGGTGAATCCCATGCGGAAGTGCGGCAGGCGCTCATACCAAGGCCCTGGAACTCCCATCTGTCCAGTACAGTTCTCCGCCGAAAGCTCGATGATCGGGTGCAGGTTTCGCGTCGCGAGTTTGCCACCGTAAAACTCTGGCGCAGCTTTGAATCCCACATCCATCCGGCTCTTGATCCAGACCTCATTGATGCTGCGCTCGCGCCAGTCGGTGAAAAGGCTCACGCTGTACCCAGCGGCTTCGATCGCATCGAAATTCTTGGTTAGCTGGTCGAGCGGCAAATTCTCGTAGACCCACTGCTGCATCATGAATGTGGGCTGAAGATCCAAAGTGATTTTCGTTATCACGCCAAGCGCGCCAAGCCCTACGACTGCGCCTTTGAAATTTTCCTCATCCTTCTCGCGCGACAATGTCCGAACTTCGCCGGACGCAATAACAAATTCCAGCGCAGAGACTGCCGTCGACAAGTTTCCGTTTTTCTCGCCCGAGCCGTGAGTGGCTGTAGTGCACGCGCCCGCAACCGAGATGTGCGGCAATGAAGCCAGATTATGCAACGCGAATCCGTTCTGGTGTAGATAGGGCGCTAGCTGCCCATACGTCATCCCGGCTTCGATGGTCACCGTGCGCGCGCTTTTGTCGAGCGCGATGACCTGGTCTTGAGGCTTCAGCGAAAGAAATTCATTGCGAGTATTCGCAATGTCATTGAAGCAATGCCGCGTGCCGAGGACTTTGAAACTGTTGTGATCTTTTACAAACTGCTGAACTTCGGCCTGAGACGTCGCGGGAGTAAGCTGCTCAGTCCCGTATTCAAGATTGCCAGACCAGTTCGTCAACTTTTCTTTCGATTCAGCGCTGAGCATAGGTGATACAAATCGACTGGCCGCAGCCGCTGAACAGAGCTTAAGGAAGGTGCGCTTGTTCATGAAGGCATTCAAATATACCGCAGTCTGACACCTGGGTACCCCATCCTTGTCGCGCTCTTTGCGACAGGGTGGGGATGTTGAATTCCTTCGAATCTCTCAATTTGTCATCCCGAGCAAGCCAGAATGAGTTTCGTCGAAACTCATTCTGCGCGTCGAGGGATCCGCAGTACGATTTTCTCGCCCAGACTTTAGCCAGATTCTGCTGCCTCAACTGCAGGTCCCTCGGCTGTAAAGATCATTCGCAAGCGAATGATCTTCTTCGCTCGGGATGACATGCAGCAGGGCAGCGGGTGAAACGGAAAGAGTCTGTGCCGGGTGAACATAGTCTCAGGTCTGGCAATACCGGTGGCATCCGGTGTAATCCGGTGCCACCGCTGGTCGACGCATCTTGTACAGGTTCTTGCGTGAGCTTACTAAAGTTAGGCGCAATTCTTAACGGTCGGGTGTCTAATACAGCTCATCGTCCCTTTGCACCGCCGAATGAAATCTGTGCCCAAAATCGGCATCAGCTGGATCGCAGTCGTCGCAGGGCTCGCCGTTGGCGTTCTTGGTCTCGCGTTTTCCGGTTCTTTCCCCGTCCTGGGTCCCGGGACTTACGCACGGGGATGGTGGTTTGTCGTTGGCAGTGCGATCTTTGGATTTTGCTTTCTCCACGCCTCTACACTTGGCCTTCAAAATCGGACGCGGGCTGGGCTGCTTTTGTTGGTGGCCGCACCGATCGTGACACTTTTCGTAAGGTTGTCGCAATTTTCGGGATGGGTGGACCTGCAAATCTGTATAGTCCCAGCAGCAGCATGCGTCATTTTTGCAGGATTCTGGCTGCTTACGCGGCGGTGGCCGGCTTGCCTCCCACCAATTCGTCTTCCATTTATCGCGAAAGTGCTAGGTTCCAGCGTCATTTTGTTTGTCTTAATTGCGGCAGTCTCAATCGGCGCAATTGCCCTGACTATTTGGTCACCTGACATTGTAGATTGTGGCGAAGGCCCCACACCGAACTACAAGCCGCATCCCGAATATCCGGTGTTTGTAGCCCGAGTCATTTACTCCGACCCTCTTGTTGGTTCAGTTGCGGTCATTCAAGAGCGCTTCTGGAATCTGCGACACGAGACGAACGTCGTGTTCCTAAAAGCACTTTGGAAGCCCGGGGATGTTTATTTTGTCGCGGGTCGACTCAGCGATGGCCTTCTAACACGCTGGCTTTTTCCTGTCATAAATATGCATTGTTCACGGTCGAACCCGATCCAGTATGCGGGGGTGGATCTTCGAGTGCTTAGAGCCGGGAGACCAAAATCAGGAGCGCGAATCATTGGACGAGTCGAGAAGCGTGGAAATTATCGGCAGTTGGTTCAGGGAGTAAAAGTAATCATAAAAGGATCGCGAGGAACCCTTATCGTTACAACAGATCATGAGGGAATCTACGACCTAAGCGGTGTGTTGCCGGGACAGTACGAAGTGCGCCCCGAAAACAACAAGGATGAAATCTGGCAATCTCACTGGTGCCACGTGATAAACCTGGGTCCTGGGGACGTGGGCGGCTGTACTCTCCATATAGATTGACGCAATGCGGATCTACCCTACATCCTCACTCCAGCCCTCTAGCGTCTTCTTCACGAAGGCCATGAACTGGTCGGCGACGGCGCCATCGATCAGGCGATGATCGTAACCGAGCGTCAGATGAACAACCGAACGAATAGCGATTGAGTCTGCGCCGTCTTTATCGGTAACGACCAGCGGCGTTTTAGTAATACCGCCGACACCCATGATCGCCGAGTTCGGCTGATTGATGATTGGCAGACCGAACACAGCTCCGAACTGGCCGGGGTTGGTCACGGTGAATGTCGAACCTTCCACCTCTTCCGGCTTCAGCTTTTTCCCACGGGCGCGTTCGCCGAGATCGGTAATGCCGCGCTGCAGGCCAAGAAAGTTAAGTTCGTCAGCATTCTTGAGTACCGGCACGATCAGACCCCAATCAAGCGCAACGGCGATGCCAACGTTCACGTTGCGGTGATATCGGATATTGTCGCCGTCGAGAGAAGCATTGACGATTGGAAACTGTTGCAGGGCAATAATCGCCGCGCGCACGAAAAATGGCATAAAGGTCAGGCGCGCGCCATTGCGCTGCTCGAAGCTCGACTTGAGCTTGTTGCGCAAGTTGACGATTCGCGTCAGGTCCACTTCGAACATACAGTGAACGTGGGCGCTGGTCCGGCGCGACTCGATCATGTGCTTGGCGATGAGTTGCCGCATGCGGGACATCGGAACAATGTCCCCTGGGATTTCAGCGGGAGCGGGACGAGAAACTTCCCCACCCTCTCTAGCCAAAGGCGGGCTCGACAGGGGTGGGGCAACCGGTCGAGGTTGTTCGTACGCAGCCGAACTCGGCTGGACGGCCGAGACACCCGTCGCCCCACCTCCAGATTCAATGAACGCCAGAATGTCCTGCTTGGTGATTCGTCCGCCGAGGCCGGTGCCCTCCACCTGAGCCAAATCCACATTGTTCTCGCGAGCGATTTTTCGAACCAGCGGTGAGGAGCGTGCGTGTTCATCTTCTTCGTGAGCAGAAGGCGGGGGAGCGGCAGGCTGGGATTTGGCAACAGGAGCCTCGGCCTTGGGCGGTGCGGGAGCGGGCGCGGCTTTCTTTTCAGGAGCGGGCTTTACGGCGGCGCCGTCGCCATCCGAGGCGATGGTTCCGACGACCGTATTCACCTGAACAGTTGCCCCTTCGGCGACTTTGATCTCCTGCAATACGCCGGAAGCAGGGGCAGGAATTTCGGCGTCAACTTTGTCAGTAGAAATTTCGAAAAGCGGCTCGTCGCGTTGAATCTTGTCACCAGGCTTTTTCAGCCACTTGGTGATCGTGCCTTCTACGATCGATTCGCCCATCTGCGGCATAACAATTTCGGTAGCCATGATTCCTCTCTAAGAGGCCCAGCGAAGGATAGCCAGTGCGTAATCTGAGCCGAACGTAACCTGTAATTATAGCGAAGCGAAACCGTGACGTTCGGGTGTGGGCACATGCGAAAAGCTTTTAACCGCGGATCGGGAAGTTCGCCCCGAGATTGCAGAGAACAGAAGGGCTACGAGTCCGCCTTCGGCAATTCCGGGGATTTTTCTGGTTTGGCAACTGTCTTTGCGGAGCCCTTGCTTAACGCTTGCAAGAATCGCGCATTGAACTCGGGATCATCGGCCTCTACTGTCGCACCTTTATATCGCCAGCGACTCGCCAGCCATCCCGTGCACCCCAGCATTCCGCACCAGCCAAGAAAACTCACCGCCGCCGCGATGCGGGTGTCGTAGTCGAGAATTCCAAGGTTACCGAAGATAGTGTTCCAGTCGTGCTTGGCAAATTCGGGATCACCCAAGGTCACGAGAGGAAGCTCCATTGCGCGCGCGTCAGCCATATAGGTCGCGGTGTAGATCCAATTCTCAAAGAAAAAGAATAGACAGAACACAAATGCAGCCGGCTGGCGCTCATGAAAGAAATAGGCGGCGAGAAGAAGCGGCACAAGCCATTGCAGCAGTGTTCCGCCCCATAAGCCCAGAGTAGAGCCGAACCAGTCAAACAGCGCATGGCCCCCTTCATGCACGACCATGTTGGCGGTATCAATGAACAGAAATCCGCCATGCTTGCTAAAGGCGTATGCCAGGAACCAAGCGTAAAAGACGAGCCAGGCTGCAATCGCGAAACGCGGCAGCGGTTTCCAAGGCCGACTTGCGCCGGCGGCTTCCCAGATCGCACCCAGGTATTCGCGCATGCGGGTTATTTTATGAAGCTTTGAAGAAGAAGAGGAGATTACGCTGGTGTAGCTGAGGTCTCGGCCTCACCTAAATTTGGGTTCATGAGCACACGTTTGAGCCGAAGCTTCTCATCCATAAGGGCTTTTAGTTGTGCGGCATCGGCATTGCGAATGGACGTCAGCTCCGTTTGTATCTGTTCTAAGCGCCTTCGAATCTGGACGCGGAGCAGCGCTTTCATCGCGCCATCAATTTTCTCCGTTGTGAGTTCTTCTTCGTGCTTCAGGAGAATCGAAGCCAGCAGTTGACGGTCGCCTTCGGAAAGCGCCAAATCCATCGGGGTGGCCATTTCCGCAGGAGCGTTGAGCAGAGTTTCGATCAGAGATTCCGTGCCGAGGCCGACATGCAGCCGCTCCGTCGAAAGCACATGTCGCGCTTGGCGTGCGGGGTCGAGGTCCTCATCAGTTTCGAACTTTCCATGCGGGGCCAGTGCACAGACCAGAATCCTCTCAGCCTCGGTGACCTGCGCTTCGACTGGAGCTTTGACCGAGACCGCTTTGCGCGTCATCGCCGCATGTTTCAACTCTTGTCGGAGAACCGCGGAGTCGATGTTCAACTTTTGCGCCACTTCTTGCGCAACTTCATCGCGCACAATCCGGCTGGGAACGCGCTGGATGTGCGGCAAGAGATAATTCACTGCTTTGTGTTTCCCCTCTGCGCTGCGCACCGGGAATTGCTGGCGTGCTCGTTCGATCAAATAGTGGAAATATTTTTGAGAATTCTTGAGCGCTGCCGCATACGCATCCTTTCCCTTTCGCCGGATGAACAGGTCAGGATCAAAGCCGGCCTCAAGAGTAAGCACGCGAATATCGAATTCTTCTTCGACCAGAAGTCCTAGCGTTCGTTCGGTGGCTTTGGCTCCGGCGGCATCGGGATCAAAATTGACAACCACTTGTTTCGTGAACCGGCCAAGCAGCGCGGCCTGGGCAGCGGTGAAGGCCGTTCCGGAGCTGGCGATTACGTTCTTGAAACCAGCGGCGAATACGGAAATGCAATCCATCTGGCCTTCGACGATGATCGCGTAATTCAACGCGCGGACCGCCTCTTTCGCTTGATCAAGATTGAACAACACACGTGACTTTGAATAGATCGCTGTTTCGGGTGAATTCAGATATTTAGGTCCGGCTTTCTCGTCGGTAGAGAGTGTGCGCCCAGTGAATGCGATGATGCGCCCGCCCTCGTTCGAAATCGGAAAGATAATGCGGTTGCGAAATTTGGCGTACATGGAGGAGACAGCAGCTCCAGGCTTCAAGCTTTTGGCTCGAATTTCAGGAGTTACACCATGGGCTACATTTCCGTTTTCCTGGAGCCTAGGGCCTGAGGCCTGAAGCCCGTTCTCTTCTTTCCACGAGAACAATCCGCTTTCACGCAGCACCTCTTCGCTGAAGTCATTCTTCAGGCGGTCTCGCAGCAGGAATCCCGAGTCAGGGGCAAATCCGATGCGGAATTGCCGGACCATCTCGTCGTTCAGCCCGCGTCCAGCGAGGTATTCGCGTGCATGGCCGCCCTCAGGCCGGCGTAAACATTCCTGGAAAAATGCACAGGCCCGCTCGTGGATTTCCAGCAGCGCACCGCGAACCTTTGCATCTTTCGCTTCTGCTTCAGTTGCAAACGCGCGTTTCGGAATCGCGACCCCAAGCTTCTGCGCAACCAAGCGCACCGCTTCAGGGAAAGAAATCTTTTCGATCTTCTCGACGAAGGTAAACACATCTCCCTTTTCGTGACAGCCGAAACAGTAGAAGTATTGCCGCGTGGCGTGCACCGAAAATGACGGCGTCTTTTCTTTATGGAACGGACACAGTCCCGAGAAGTTCTGGGCTCCGGATTTACGCAGCGCGACATAGTCGCCTACGATGCGGACAATATCTGCCTGCTGCTTCACGTTCTGCGAGAAATCGGAAGAGTAGGCCATTCCTTGAATCAGAGTTCTTGAAAGATTGTCGGCCAGCGCAGCCAATTTAGAAATATAAACACAGGTGATTATTGTGGAGAAACTGTGGGAAAAAGGGATTTTATGTGCGACCGCGAAATGCCACGACAAGGCAAGGTGGCGCGCTCAGGACATCCGCCATTTATCTCTCGTGCGCACACAGATGTCTTGGCGCACCGAGACTGGGGTGCGGGCAGAGCAAAAGCAGTCAGGCTTGCTTTTCGGAAGTTACGGTGCTCGCGAGTGGCGGCTGATACGGGTGGCCACGCCTGGTCCAGGAAGTCATCAGTTCTGCCAGCAGGCACACTCGCAGAAAACACCGACCAACTACTCCGGACACGGGATATTGGACACCTGTGAGCGCAGCTGAACCGAAGCTGAGATTCGGATTTGTACTTGCCAGTGTTGCCTTGGCAAAAGCGGGGTTGCTAGCGATGGCCGGCGTGGGAATGGTGACGGACGATGTACTTACTTGCCTTTCGCGGAGATATTCAGCGGACATATTCTTGGCCCCTTACAGCCCATCTCTGGGCGGCAACTTCGATGCACAGAGCGGGTGCTAAGATGCCGGGCGGCGTAGCCGGCCAGAGTAGAGTTAAAGTACTCACGCCAGAGTGCCTGCTGGGCGGGTTCTAAGCCGAACTCCTGTTTTGAGATACCAGAATCCTGTGCTGATTATACGCGGCTGCTCTACAGTTTGTGCGCACAAGTATTCAGGCATGTTTTTTCGTGGACTCAGATAAACCCCCTAAGTTGAAGGCCGAATGAACCTAATTGAAAAGTACCATCTTCGACATCAGCTCACAGGTACTTGGAAATAATTTTCAGCCAGCGAAACGTTACACAACGATTCTTGCTATTGATTATTGGATGAGTTGATTGCTTCGCGCAAATTTAGGTGCATCGTAGGTCAGCAGTTCCCAGTTTGTTGAATGCTGACCGCTGATGGCTGAATTTTGGTCGGGACGGGCAGATTTGAACTGCCGACCCCTCGCACCCCAAGCGAGTGCTCTACCAGGCTGAGCCACGTCCCGACTGGATCGAACTGGGCGTTCGAACGGGGTTGACTCACAAATTCTACACTACCTACTTCCGCTTCCGTTTCGGCTTCTCCGGGCTTTCCTCGAGTAGTGCGAACTGAATTTTCTTCTCCGCCGGATCGATGCGGTCGACAATCACACGGACCTGTTGGCCCAAACGGAAAATTCGCCGCGAGCGCTGGCCGATGATCTCGCGGGTATTCTCGTGAAACATGTAGCGGTCGTCGATCAGGGTGTTCAGGGGAACGAGGCCTTCGACAAACATATCTGTGAGTTCGACGAAGAAGCCGAATTTCGTGACGCTCACGATCAGGCCGTCGAAGTCTTCGCCAATGCGGTCCTGCATGAATTTGGCCTTTTTCCATTCCATGAGCTCGCGCTCGGCGTCGTCGGCGCGGCGCTCGGACTGGCTGGATTCCTCGGCGATGGCGTGGAGATCGTCGAGTGGGATTGGGCCTTCTTGCAAATCGAGCTGTCCGCGTTGGCGGCGTTTGGACCAAGGGGAAGCGGTATCCGCATGGCGCGGACGGTGCGAAATTTCGGGATAGGATTTCTGTCGTCCCTCCGGGACTTCGGTCGATTTGCCGCTTGTCCCAGGGCTGAAGCGCTGGGTTAAATTCTCTCGCTCCTCCGGAGCGGAAGTTGGATTCTCAAGTGGCAATGTGGATCTCCCTACCGGAATTCCACCATCCCATGTTTCTGCGGACTCTTCGAGCACCTTCTTCAAAATCCTGTGCACGATCAAATCCGGGTAACGACGAATAGGTGAGGTGAAGTGCGTGTAGGTGGTCGCAGCCAAAGCGAAGTGTCCCAGGTTCTGTTCCGAATATCGCGCCTGTTTCAGTGAGCGCAACATCAGATAAGAAAGAATTCGCTCTACTGCCTTGCCGGCGATTTTTTGCGTCAGCTTCTGATACATTCGCGGCGTGATGTGCACTTCCTTCGGAATTTCAATTTCTCTCGCCCGCTTTCCCGTGCCGTAACTTGCGCGTCGGTCGGTCTTGAACTGCATGCGTTGGATTGGCAGTGCACCGACTCCAAGCGAATAGCCGAAGGTTGCGGCGATCACCTCAAAGTCATAAACGCGCTTGGCATCTGGCTTTTCGTGTATGCGGTAGAGAGATGGAATTCCTTTCACTTCGAGATATCCCGCCACACATTCATTTGCCGAGAGCATGAATTCTTCAATGATTCGGTGAGCGATGTTACGCTCCGAACGCGCAATGCTCTTCATTAATCCGAATTCATCGAACTCGATCACCGGCTCGGGCAAATCGAAGTCGATCGAGCCACGCCGCTCGCGCTTGCGATTCAGAATGATCTCCAGTTCGCGCATGAGCTCGAAATTTTGAACAAGGTTCGAATATCGTTGGCGAGTGGATTCATCGCCTTCGAGGATCGCGTTCACTGCTGTATAGGTCATGCGCTCGGCGGAGCGAATCACGCCGGGACAAATTTCGTATCCGACGATCTCGCCGCGGTGGTCGATTTCCATGATGCAGGACATCACCAGGCGATCGACCTGCGGGCGAAGGCTGCAGATGTCAGTTGAAAGCTCGAGCGGCAGCATGGGTACAGCGCGATCGGGAAAATAAACACTAGTTCCACGCAGGCGGGCTTCCTGGTCGAGGGCGGAGTCAGGAGTCACGTATTGCGCGACATCGGCGATATGGACTTGCAGCTCAAAGTTGCCGTTTCCCAAACGTTGCACGAGAACCGCGTCATCGAAGTCGCGCGCGGTTTCGCCATCGATGGTGACGATCGGCAAATTGCGGAAGTCCCGGCGGTTCCGAGTTTTATGAGACGAAATGATTGGCTCGATCTCTTCCGCGTCGTGCAGCACTTCGTCGGGAAACCGGTGGGGCAGGTGATATTTGCGAATGATGATCTCGACATCGACTCCGAAATCATCTTCGTAGCCAAGAATTTCGATGACGCGACCGCGGGGATTCTGTGTTGCCGTTGGCCAGTCGGTGATCTCGACATCGACAACGACGTTTTCAAGGTCGGTCCAATCATGACGGGCGGCTTCTTCGCCGAGGACACGATGTTTGGAGTTCGTCGGGCGTCTTGCGTCTTGCATCGTGCGGGAAACAACCGCCGCGAGTGCTGCGTTCTGGCTCGCAGATACTTCGTTTCCGTGTGACGTGCGACTCACGACGTGCGACGGTTCTTCGTGCGACGTGCGGCGCTCGACGTGCGACTCCGGATACTCCATTCCCCTCGGAATCACAATCTCACGCGAAATCTTTTGATCGATGGGAACGACGTAGTTATGCCGCGAGCCGTAGTGAAAGACTCCCACTACGCTTGCGTGAGCTCGATACACTGTGCGCAGAATTCGGCCTTCGGCCCGGCCACCGTCGCGAATGGTTGTGACTTCGACAAGAACGCGATCGCCATGCATAGCGGATCCGATGGCGTGCGGAGGAATGAAAATGTCTCCGGAGACGCGAGATTTCAGATCACCGCTGGCAGAAGCGAGATCAGGAATTACGAATCCGAAGCCGTCGCGATGCAAACTCAATTTTCCGGCGACCAGGTTTTTCCCTGAAGCAGCCTGCGGAATTGCATATCGATCGGAATCAACCGCGACCAGTTCGCCACGAGCAATCATCTTCTGCAATCGCCCTGTCAGTTCTTTGCGCGCGTCGCCGTGAAGGCCGAGCTCCCGCACAAGTTGTTTGTACCCGGCGGTCTGCTTCGGCTGGCGCTGGATTTTTTTCAGGATGATGGGGTCAGAGAGCATGCGCAGTGAGAGACTAGTCCCGGCGTTCCAGCGGATTTTACTTCTCCCCTTCGATTCTAGCCCCCCATCGCATCGTGGTGACCATGAGTGATAACGCTTGACTTCGAGAATCCTCACAATCACGCTATTCTTTGGCTGTGCAGCAAGCAACGAAGAACCGTATTCTTGCGCTGGTCGCGCCGCTGACCTTAGGACTGGGTTTCCTCTTTAAAGTTTTTTTGAACATCCTGTTCGGTTGGTGGCTATTCCCCCTTCTTCAATGGAAAAATACTCGTGCCTTCAAGAGGGAAGTAAAGCTGAAGTGGCGCTCGCTGCTCTCACCGTCAAGCTCAATGACAGTCAATCGAGGGGATTCGCCCACCATAACGATCACCCAAGATAATTTGTCATTTACACTGGTGCGCTGGCACGACGAAACCGCCATCAGGGTTGCGCCTCGTCACGTACCCACGGAATCTTATGAGCTTGGTCCACTCATCGCGGCTATCGAGCACAGACACTACTCAGAGCACGACATTGTTAGTGATTTGGAGGGTGCGGAGAGGATGTTGCTTCCTCGATTGAATTCGCTGAACGCCGCCTTCTCAGAGCAGCGCTATCCCCTTGTCAAGGAAATGCTCTAAAAGTCCTCGACCGGAGATAAACTCTATATCACTCCTTGACACTGGCCGCATCTTCTAAGGCTTTGCCCTGAACTTCTCCCTGAGAATATCCCCCATAAGTAACCGGAAATGCACAAAGTATTGCGCTTTTCCACATTACAAACAATCTTCTGGAGAGTAGAATCTGGTTGGCTACCGAAGCGAAATTCGGTCCCAATAACATTTTCCTTAGAGGAAAGGATGTCTTCTCACATGTGGAAGCCTACTAATCAGCCCATGGCGCCCGGTGCTCGTCCGACCGAGCCGGAGCGTACCCCTATTTCAGCGCCGAGCGCTCCTGCGGTAACCGAAACGGCCGCCAGTGCTCCGCGAACCGTCTCGGCCAGCACGGCAGACCAGGCTACCATCGGGAAGTCTCTTGTCATTAAGGGTGAAGTAACCGGGTCCGAATCGCTTTACATTGATGGTCGCGTGGAAGGTTCGATCAATCTCGCAGGCAACCGCGTGACGGTTGGGCGAAATGGCGTAGTTGCGGCGAACATCAATGCTCGCGAGATCGTGGTACTTGGAAAAGTTCGTGGCAACTTGACGGCCAGCGATCGTGTGGATATTCGTAGCGACGGTTCGCTCACCGGCGATGTGGTCGCCGCGCGCATTTCGATTGAAGATGGCGCGTTCTTCAAGGGCGGAATCGACATTCGTAAGGCTGGACAGAAACCGAACGGCGAAGATAAATCTGTTGTCAGCAGCAGTTCGACCGAAGCTGTCGCTGCCCGCGCGTAAACGTTTTCAGTTTGTTGCTTCTTTAACAGGCGCCCTTACTTAAGGGGCGCCTGTTCTGTTTTTGCGAAAAAACCTTCTTTGCCGTGGGCGAATTTACCTTTCCATTTACGGGATTTCCCGAAACTTTCCGAACACATGCCCAGCATCCAACCGATTGGAAAGGAAATGGAAAAAATGCCTCTTCCGGATGTCACGCTCGAAAAAACGTTGCCAGGAATTCCCGTTTCCCTGCCGCCACGCACCGACCGCGACGGAAAAGCAATCAAGAACCGGATACTGCTGACCATCCCCGAGGACGAATTCATCGCTGTCCGCCCAATGCTCGAACCTCTGGAGATGCCGCAGTACAAGATTTTTTATGAACAGGGAATGAAGATTGAGCACGCCTACTTTCCCAATCAAGGCATGGTCTCATTGGTTGTGCTCGTGAATGACGGACGCAGCGTCGAAGTCGGGATTACAGGAAACGACGGCATAGTAGGCGCTCCGCTGGCCTTTGGCTTTGAAAGCGCGCCCATGCGGGCAATTATGCAAGTACCAGGCAGAGGATTACGAATTCCTTCTACTCTGCTTGAGGAGCTCTTCAGCTCGGCGCCAAACCTGAAATACCAAATCGAGCATTTTGTGATGCTGCAGCAATTGCAGGTCGCCCAGCTTGCTGCCTGCAATCGGCTGCACGACATGGACCAGAGATTGGCCCGCTGGCTGCTGATGTGCCAGGATAGGGTCGACTCCGAGAACATTCCTCTTACGCACGAATTTCTTGCCCAAATGCTGGGTTCAGGACGCCCAACCGTGACGATTGCCGCAGGCGTGCTCGAACGTGCAGGCCTGATCTCGAACACTCGGGGAAGCGTAAAGATCCTCAATCGCAAACGCCTCGAGGATGCGGCATGTGAGTGCTACAGAGTGATTCAGAACTACAACGGCGCACTCAGTTTTAAGTAGTTCGCACGCCATTTTGGAACTTGAACCATTGGCTCCCGAGGCCGCGCCCAGCGTCGCACATGGCAACGAAGCGCCGGCAGAGAAGAACATCGATTGGATTGTGCTCAACGTGGCACTCTCAGTTCGTTGGCGAACTGACACATTTTTCTCTGACAACTAGCCTACGCGCACTGGTCTTCTCCACAGAATCTAGTTTTGCGCGTGGCTTGCAAGAGGAGCACGTTTGCAACGTACGAATGGTCGAAACGAAGTAAGAAATTCAGCATTGGATCCCGGCGCCGGTAATCCACGGCCAGTCGAAAACCAAATCCTAAACTCGATTCCGGACGGCGAGTACAACCTTATTCGTCCCCACCTGGAGCCCGTGCAGCTCACACATCAGAGTATTCTGCACGAGGCTGGCGAAAAAATTGAGTTCGCCTATTTTTTGAATCAAGGTTTGGCGTCACTCGTAGTTCTAACCAGCGATGGTCATAGTGTAGAGGTCGCTATCGTAGGCCGAGAAGGAATTGTCGGTACGCCGCTCGCTGTCGGAATTCATCGCGGCCCTTATCGTGCCATCATGCAGATTCCCGGCTCCGGGATGCGCATAAACGCGGAGTTGCTGGCAGACGTAATGCGCGAGGCGCCGGAGCTTCGCCTCGTCCTTAACCGATATGTGCTGGTTCAAGGTCTACAAATTGCGCAGATCGCTGCCTGCAACCGTCTGCACGAAGTCGAACAACGCCTGGCGCGGTGGCTTTTGATGTGCCAGGACCGTGTCGGCTCCGAAGTTCTGCCGGTTACTCATGAATTTCTGGCGCAAATGCTCGGTAGCGGAAGACCGAGCGTCAGCCTGGCGGCCGGCATTCTACAAAAGGCGGGATACATCGAAAATCTTCGCGGGAACGTGAAGATCCTTAACCGCAAGAAGCTCGAATCAGCCGCCTGCGAGTGCTATAAAGTCATCCAACAATTCAATCGGTCTTTGTTACTGAAGCGGTCAGGCGGCGAGTGATTGGGACTCGCTCACCTTCTTCTTAGGTCGTGCGGCAACTTTGATTTTGTGAGCCAAAGCCCTACTGCAACCGTGGTTCCCCAGGCGACGCCGATCAGCACCAGCGCCTCCACATCTGCAAGCCGGCTTCCGCTCAAATTCACGAGCTTCGTAATCCTCCAGCTAACGATAGCCGCAACAACCGATACCAGCAGCGCTTTGCCAATCTCCATCCATTGCAAGCCGCTGAAGCGCACGAGCCGGCGCTGATTCAGCAAGAAGGCGGCAGCGAGACAATTGGCGGCTATTCCCACATCTGAAGCAATCACCAGCCCCTGTGCCCCGAGGATGCGATTCAGCGCCGCATATAGGGGTAATGATGCGAGCGTAACCACGGTGCTTGCGAGCATCGGGACCAGGGTATTTCCTGCTGCATAAAACGCGCGGGCATACAATCCTTGCGCCGCCCAGAAAGCGAGCGAAATGGAGAACCAGAACAAGTACAGCGAGGTAGTTCGGGAATCTGAAAAGTCCAGATGGCCCCTGCGATACGCCAAATCAATCAATGGCAGTGCAGCGGCCATGATGAAGCTGGTAACCAGCAGCGCCGCGGCAAATATCCGGTAGATCGAGCCGTTCACGGCATTCTCAAAATCGACGAACTTCTTCTCTCCAAATAGCCGCGCAAAAAACGGGAGGGAAGCCTGGCTCGCCGCTTGACCGATAACGGCAATTGGCACCTGAAACAACCGCTTTGCATAGTTCAAGCGCGTAATGTCGCCGACACTGCCGGAAGCGAAATATCGCAGGATCCAGTCATCCGCAGTAACCAGCGAAACACCGAGCATGAGTGGGATCGAGAGCTTTACCCATTCGCGGAATGCTGCATTGCGCACATCGAAAGAGATTCGATATCGCATTCCGACGCGCGAGGCACCAATTGCATTAATCAGGAAAATTCCAATGAACGCGCCGGCAACGGCTCCATACGCCAGCGCGGAAATACCAATGCGATGCGAAAACAGTAAGCCGCCGCAAATAATGCCGCCGTTGTAGACGAGAGGCCCGATCGCTGGGAGCAGAAACATCTTGCGAGACGAGAGGACCGCAGAAACGACACCGCCAATATAGAAGAATAGCTGCGCCGGGAGCAGAATTCGAGTCAGATGGACACAGAGCGCAAATTCCGCCGGCTTGAACTTGCTGAACATCAGCCGGTTCAATTGCGGCGCGAAAATTTCCGCAAGGATGATACCGACCACAAGCACCGCGCTCATGATCGTAATAACGGCAGAAAAGGTCTTTTGCGCTTCTTCCTCGCGGTCTTCAGCCAGAAAACGCGTGTAAATAGAAATAAAAGTGATGGATGCCGTGCCGCCGGCGACCAGGTAATTCAACCAATCCGGGATTGTGAATCCGGCGTTATAGGCGTCGGTCATCTGGTTCGCGCCAAATGCCCAAGCTATGTACATCTCCCGCAAAAATCCGACTATGCGGGAAAGCAGGATGGCGGTAATCAGTAATACAGTAGCCGAGAAGGCGGTGTGCTCGCGGGAAGGATTTAACAAAAGCAGAAAGCGCCGCGCAATCCCTACGCGCCTGGAAGCTGGACCACTTTGCCGGGAAACTTCTTCGCCCGCTGCCTTCGGAGACGGCTGCATTATGGGCGATTCTACATGCGGAATGCTGCAGGAGAGGCCCCAGTGGAGATGGCACTTCGGATTCCCGGCAGTGATTTCTTCAAAGATTTCGGTGTTAACAGCGCATCAACCGAGTCTGTTTCAAAGTAGAACTGGCAGCCTGAAAGCTTGATTGCGAACTTCTTTCCAGCAACTCTTTTCTTGGGAACCGAATCAATACGTCGGACATTCCACGTGTCGGGTCAAGCTGCTACGCAAGAATTATCGGGTTCGGCTTTATTGCGGCGCTCATTCCGCAAATCCTTCCCTCCTGCGGTGCATGGCGAAGGAGCTTACCTCTGGGACGCTCAAGGCAAGCAGTACCTTGACTTCTCCGGATCGGCAGCGATGAATTTTGTCGGTCATGGAGTTTCCGAAATCGTCGCAGCCATGACCGCACAGGCTCGCCCTCTTGCGTTCGTCAATAGCCGATTCACCACTTCCGTTGCCGAGCAGTATGCGCAGGAATTATTGAGCTTTGCGGGTGAAAATTTTGCCGGAGGCGCCGTCTATTTTTGCAGCAGTGGGCCAGAGGCCCTCGAATCCGCTGGGAAATTGGCGAGACAATACCAAAGGGAAATTGGCCAGGCAAGACGCTCGCGGATGTTAACCATCCGCAATCAAGATAGTCGGCCACCGCATGTAGAAAGTGCGGGAAAAATAGAAGCCTTAGCTGAGCCGGAAAGCGGGGTCGCCGCCGTCGTAGTGGAGCCCGGGAGTGAAGCTGCACTGGGATCCGAAGGCAGCGCCAAGAATCATTTCGAGGAGATTGCGCGACTTTGCCGTGAGCGCGACGTTTTGCTGATCGATAACGAGGCCGTAAGCGGAATCGGTCGCACCGGGCGCAACTTCGCCGTAGATCATTGGGGTATTGCACCTGACATTGTCGCCACAGGGAAAGGGCTTTCCAGTGGCTATGCGCCACTTGGCGCAGTAATACTTTCGAAGAAGGTCGTCGCCGCCGTGTCTTCAGGCTCAGGCTTTTTCATGCACGGCTTTACGTATAGCTCTCACCCGATTTCTCTCGCCGCGGGCCGGGCTGTACTCAAATATGTTTTGCAGCACAACCTTATCGAAAGCTCCGACTCCGCTCGCGACGGAACGATCGCTCACGAATTGAAGGAAAGGCTCACACCTTTGCGCAACCTGAGTTTTGTTAGTCGGGTCTGCGGCGTCGGCTTACTGTGGCGAGTCGAATTCGCTGGGGACAGCAGCAAAGCTGCTTTTCGCATGCATGATAATTTCTCGAGCAAAGTCGCTCAGGCTGCTGTGCAACGAGGGCTGCTCGTCTATGCGATGGAAAACGGCACCGGCGGTGAGTACGGAGACCACATTCTGATCGCTCCGCCAGCGGTGATTTCTTCTTACCAGGTTTCCTGGGCGTGCGAACAACTAGGGGCAGCAATTCAACAGGCGTCAGCTCAGGCCTGATGTTTCTCGCGCGAGAATTTCGCGACCACTTCAATAACTCCGACGATGTTGTAGTTGAATTCTGAGAGGTCGGCGGCAGGAATCCAAAGTTCCTGGTGAACCGAGCTACCGGCGGTGTGTATCTCGTAACGCGCACGTCTCATTGAGAACAGGATAAAAGAATGGCTGTTCGGGTAATCGTGCTGGAAATTTGCGGAATCGAGATTGCTTGATCAGATTGAATTCCGCCTCCCCCACCGGGCGATAAAGTGTTGTAGTCCGATGAGCCATTCATCCTCACGCGCATCTCGCGGGTTTTGTATAGCTTACCGCTTGAGGGCCAATTGATATGAAATTGACAATCAGAAGATTGACGCTAATCCCGCTACGTCGCACAGTCCCTTGCAGGAGAGAACATGCACGGACAAGTCAACGTCGAAACACCACCGGGCACTCCATTTCGCCAGGCGACGCGCCTTCAACACAGCTTCCTTGCTATCCCGGAAAAACGCCTTCTGGTGTGGATGGCGGAACATACGCCTGATTGGATCAATTCTGACCACCTCACGGTTGTGGGGTTCGCCGCCCAACTGCTGACCGGGACCAGCTACGCTCTGGCGCGCGGGAACCGGGCATGGCTGCTGATTGCCATTGCCTTCCTCGTCTTGAACTGGTTTGGCGACAGCATGGACGGCACTCTCGCCCGCGTTCGCCATCAGCAACGACCACGATACGGGTTCTATGTCGACCACATGCTCGATAGTATCGGCGCTGTGGCCATGATGGGCGGTCTCGCTGTGTCGGGATTCATGAGCCCTCTGATCGCAATCGGTCTGTTGACGCTTTTCTCTTGCTTTCAATCCAGTCCTATCTTGCCACTTACGTGTTTGGTGAATTCCGCATGTCATTCTGGAGCTTCGGTCCGACCGAACTGAGATTGTTGCTCATCGCCGGAACCCTGGCACTGCTTCGCTGGCCAACTGTGCTTCATGGTCATCGGCTGTTCGATATTGGTGGCGCGTTCGGCATCGCAGGCATGGCGGCGATGCTGGTGTGGTTTACTGCGCGCAATATCACTCGGCTTTATCGCGAGGAGCCGATAGCAGTACTTTCAAGTCGGGAAGAAAAAGTCGGCTAGCCGGCCAGCGTCGCGTAATACTTCTTTTGATACAGGAGTGAGGTGGTTCCCGCCCTTCGCAAAACCCGCGAAGGACGGGGCACCCCACGTTAAGGGTGGGCCACCCGCCAGTTATCGTTTCTATCTGCTGAATGAACCGGGAATTGTCCGCTTGAATGAAGGATGGCCGAAGATTTGGTTTGCAAGTCGGGTGGCGTAATACTTCTCTTGATACACGAGTGAGTGGTTCCCGCCCTTCGCAAAAACGGCGAAGGACGGGGCACCCGACCTTTAAGGATGGGCCACCCGGCCGGCAGCTTAATCCATGTGATTGTGTTGCCGCTCGACTGACCAGATATCGGCTTGCGTCTTTTCGAACGGATAGACGTGGACCATCCAACCGAAGATTTGCGGAATGAATCTTCCACCCGCGGCATCGCAGGCTTCTTTGGTCGCGATTGAGCCCCTCAGCCCGAACTGTGTGCCGGCAGGCAGAACGTCTTCGCGGTCAGTATCACGAGGAGGCAGGCACATGTTTACGTGTGCATGCCACTGAGCGATGCTGAGCGGAATCCGCGCATTCAATTCGTCTTCGGTCGCGTTTTTTCTTGTGGTGTACATCACGCCAATGAGCTTGTAACCGTCGCCGATTTTTTCGTAGAGCAAGGATGTTGGCTTCGATGGATCGAAATTGTTGCGCGTCTCGAACGCATTCTCATAGTTGGTGAAGTGATATTGCTTTTGTGGGACGTTAGGTAGGAAGATTTTGTACCCGTCAGCGAGCGCAACTTTGTAGTCTTTATACTTTTCAGCTACGACGCGCGCCGCCTGCACGATTTGATCGGCCTTCTCCTGGTCACCAGGCTGCACCGGACGCAACGCTGTCATCTTCATGTGAGGGCCCATATCCATGTGGTGGCCCTCCATCGAGTGCATTGCCTCAGCGTTGCCGCTGTTTTCCATCCCTGGCATGCCCTGCATGCCTTGGCTGCCGGAACTGGAGTTCTGCGCGAATGCAGACGACACAAAGAAGAGCAACGTGATCAGTAGCGATGTGCGCATTGAAGCCTCCGCCAATTAGTTATATCGGACGAACCCTAACCATGGTGAAAGGTTTCGTAAAGAATCGCCAAGATTACTAGAGTGTTTGCTATGCGCCTGCACTTAGGATCGCGAGATCGCCCAGGACTTTTGCGACAGCCTCTGATCCCGACCTCACGCAATCAGGAATCCCAATTCCCCCATAAGCATTCCCTGCAAGGGCCAGTCCGCGAATATGCGAGGTAAGCTGCCGGATTCGCTCGACTCTCGATCTATGCCCGAGAGCGTATTGCGCCATTGTCTTTCGCCATCGATAAATCCGCACGAGTAATGGCTTGGCAGTAATGTCGAGAATATCGCTCAGTTCGCGATACACGATGCGTTCGATCTGCTGATCGGACATGCTCAGTATTTCTTCGTCGCGAGTACCTCCGAGGAAGCAACGAATCAATGCGCGTTTTCCCAATGCGCGATTTGCAAACTTTTGGTGGACAAAAGTACACGCCAGGATGTGCTTGCCTTCGGTCCGGGGAACCAGAAACCCGAACCCTGCAGGCAAAGACGAAAGCACCCTTTCATCGTAGCCGAGCGCAACCGTTACCGACGAACTGTAGCGGATTTCGCCGAGTTCCGAACCAAGCTGCGGACAGTCCGCTCGCAAGAAACTGCCGGAAACATACGCCGGGACTGAGAGAATGACTCCATCGAATTCTTCGGTTCTGCCTCGACTCACAACCAGCCACTTGCCTGATTCCGGCTTCACCGCTTCGATATAGGCATTCAGGCGCCGCGACGGTTCGGGGAGGCTGGCCACAAGAGCATCGGACATGGACTGCATGCCGTTTTTCAATGACGTGAAGACTGGGCGCGGTGAACTGCTCTGTAACTTTCGCGATGCAACCATCGCGCGGGCGAGACTTCCCTGCTTGGCCTCGATCTCAGCGAATCGCGGCAAAACCGCTGTAACGCTCAACTCCTCGGCGCTCCCGCCATACACTCCTGCCAATAATGGATCAGCCACGCGCGCGACCATCTCCCGCCCGAAGTGGCGCGTGACAAATTCTGCGACCGTACTTTCAGGTACATCGGGCGTTGGTCGATAGAACCACTCTTGCAAAATTCGCAGTTTGGTGTGCCAGGAAAATAAGCGCGAAAAGAACGTTGCGGCGAGGTCAGTCGGGACCATGAACATCATTCCATCGGGCAGCGGCACCAGGCGATCTTTTAGAAGAATGTAGGTCCTTCGCTCGGAATCATTCGATGTGATGAGTTGTTCACCTAGTCCCAGCTCACGGCAAAGGTCAGCCGCCCAGGGCTTCTCTGTGAGGAAAGAGTCGGAGCCGGCTTCGACTACAAAATCGCCGAGTTGTTCTGTCTGAACTACTCCGCCAAATCGCGGGCCCGCTTCGAACAAAACATAGTCCAGTTCGGCGCCTTTTGTTCGATGTTTCTCAAGCGCATGCGCCGCAGTGAGTCCAGCAATGCCGCCGCCAATAACCGCGATCCTCGTCATGACGGTGTCATGCTCGGTCAGCCGCACCGATCGCAGACAGCACGCGCGAGCGGACGATTTGTTCCAACGCGGAAGTCAGAAGCGGCGAGTCGTTCAAGGAGTCAGCCCGCCACAAACGCATGCCTTCTTTTTCAGCAAACTGTCGGAAGACCACATCGATGTCGTACAAAATCTCGACGTGATCGCAAAGGAAGCCGATCGGCTGAATGAAAACTGCACCGTAACCCTGGTTTTTTAATTCGACAATCGTGTCCTCAACGGTTGGCCCAAGCCACGGGCCTCCTGACATCCCCTGACTTTGAAATGCGAACCTCCACTCGTCTTTTCTTAACCCAACCCCCTTTGCTACCAGCGCGGCCGTTTCCCTTGCCTGCAATTCGTAAGGATCACCTTCTCGGACAGTTCGTTCCGGAACGCTGTGCGCGGTAAAAACTACCGGAATTGCCTTGCCAGATTCGCGATCAGTTTTTTCTTTTCCAGCTTTGAGCTTTTCCGCGAAGGCTTGAATCAGCTGCGGATGGTCGTGCCAGGATTCGACGAAATCGAAGCGCAATTCATCTCCAGCCGTGGCCAACGAGCTCCGATATAGACCCACGCTGGTGCGTGAATTATGCGGCGCAAGGCAAATCACCACCGCGTGGCGAACGCCGTCTGCTTTCATCTGCTGAATCGCCTGTGAAACAAACGGGTGCCAATTCCTCATGCCGACGTAAACAGGCATTCCCATTCGCTGGGCCAACAACTCCGCTTGCCTTAAGGTCAGTTCCGTCAGCGGAGATTTTCCGATCGCCGCATAACGATGCTTTACTTCTTCGATTGTTGCGGCCGGCAAAGGGCGGCCGCCCGTCACACGCAGCAAGAATTCAGGTACATCATCGACGGAAGTCGGACTGCCATGCGCAAGCAAGAGCACAGCTTCTTTGTGTGGGCTTGCCATCATCTTGTCACCGATGCGGCACGCGCAGAGTGTTCCCGCACGAACTCCGCGAGCGCTTTTACATTCTCGACCGGCGTTTCCGGCAAAATTCCGTGACCAAGATTAAAAATATGTCCCGGCCGTCCGCCAGCGCGATTTACGACATCCTTAGCGCGCTGTTTCACTTCTTTCCAGCCGGCGAATAATGCGACTGGATCCAAATTCCCCTGCACCGCGCCAGAATTTCCAAGCAGTTTCCATCCCTCATCGAGCGGAACGCGCCAATCGAGCCCGATCACATCCGCTCCAGCTTCTTTCATGGAACTAAGCAGCGCGGTGGTGTCGGTGCCGAAATAAATGACCGGAGCACCGGTCGATTTCACTTTTGTTATTAGCTCGGTCGTTCGCGGCAGCACATAACGGCGATAATCATCCACTGATAAACATCCCACCCAACTGTCGAAAACCTGTATCACATCCGCCCCGGCGCGAACCTGCTCAATAGCATATGCCGAGGTCACAGAGACCAGCTTGCTCAACAGTTCATTCCACGCCTGCGGTTGCGAGCACATCAGCGTTTTCGTATTGATGTAGTGCCGCGACCCTCCGCCTTCGATCATATAACTGGCGAGCGTGAATGGAGCGCCGCAAAAACCGATCACCGGCAGCTCTGCGCCAAAGTGCCGCGCTACGAGACGAACTGCGTCGGCAACATAGTTCAGTTCGGCTGCGGAATCGGTAGTCAAGCGCCGGACGTGGTGCGCGGTGCGGATGGGACTCTCTATGACCGGTCCTTCGCCGGGAGAAAAATGAAAAGGCAGTCCCATCACTTCGAGTGGCAATAAAAGGTCCGCAAATATGATTGCCGCATCCACACCTAAAATTTCGGCAGCCGTAATGGTCACTTCCGCCGCGAGTTGCGAGTTCTTGCAAATCTCGATGAGCGAATGATTTTTCCGTACCACCCGATATTCAGGCATGTAACGTCCCGCCTGTCGCATGAACCATACCGGGGTTCGCTCGACCGGCAAGGCTTTGCATGCTCGAACGAATATTGAATCCGGCGCTGACATGAAGAATTAATGTAGCACCACGAACGCAAAGTCAGCTGATCGGCGAATTGGCTTCATGTATGATTCGTTCCACTTACAACGACCCAGGAGAATGCGAATGCTTGAATCAGCCAAGATGATGGGATTTTTACTGACAACTGATTACGAAAAAGCGAAGGCCTTCTTCGTCGGCAAGCTCGGTTTCCGGTTTATCAGCCTCGACCAATTCGCCATTGTGGTGGATTGTGGCCAAAACCTCATTCGTATTTCGGAGGTTGAGAAATTCTCTCCGTTGCAGGGAACGGTGCTGGGCTGGCAAGTTTCCGATATTCATGCCGTCGTGGAGAGTCTGAAGCAGAACGGTGTCACCCCAGAAAAATACCCGTTCATGAAAGACTCCTACATCTGGAGCGCGCCGGGCGGCGCCAAGATCGCATGGTTCAAAGATCCAGACGGGAACGTCCTGAGCGTGTCACAACATCCCTAAGGTTTGCTCTTAGCTCCACTGCAGAGTCGTCACGGAATTCTGATCGAGCTTGACGCTCGTGCTTTGGTTGCCCAGGCGCAACTCGCAGTTCTGAGCAGGTCCAGGGTTGGTAAGCACCACCACGCGCCCGCCGTTCGGGTTTTCAAACGCCACGTGAAGCAGATCGGAATTAGTACTCTGCGAATCGAAACGCCGAGCTTCTCGCTTAACAAACCGCGAATAGTGCGCGAATGCCCAGTATTGGCCGCAATACGCCAGTTCCTTCGTTTGCGAATGGACCTGCACCAGACCACCACAATTGAATGGCCCGATATTTGGCTTACCGTGCTCGTCCAAAGCAAAATTCCACGAAGTGATTGAGCGGCACCAGTGATGCAGAATTCCGGTGAAAGTCTTGCTCCACTTCGCCCAGTCTGTCAGATAGTCCGGCAAAGTGTAGTCCGGACCGCCTTCGGTCCAGTACATCTCAACATCCGGATATGCGGTCTGCACGCGATCGATCCACTCAACCTGCCCGACATAACCGTGCCATGCGATCGCATTCGTGTACTTGCGAACGTCCGGGGTTTCCAGCTCGCCCAGGGCCCGGCCCCACAAATTGTAGTTGTGGTCGATGATCCAAATTTTCGTCTTGACCCCGGCTCGCTCAAACGCAGGCCCTAAATGCTGGCGAACAAAATCAGCTTCGTATTCCATGGGCCAAGTGCACTGCGGCATCCGGCTGTCCTGGTCGGTATCGACTTCGTTTTGAACGGTGACTGCCTGAATCGGCACGCCCGCCGCCTCATAGCCCTGCAAGAACTTCACAAAATAATTCGCGTACGAGGGCATGTACTTGCGCTGCATGTTGCCGCCAAGGAGCGATTTGTTGGGTTTCATCCACCCCGGCGGGCTCCATGGCGAGGAGAACAAAAACAAATCCGGATTCGCCTTTCGAATTTCGCGAAGGATCGGCAGGATATACGCGCGATCGTGGTCGATAGAGAAACGTTTCAGATCGGGATCGGGTTCGCCTTCGTCGAAGCTGTACGCTTCGGTTGAGTAATCGCTTGAACCGACGCACGTCCGGCAGACATTGAAATTCATTTCCGACGGATCGAAAAGTTCGTGGAATAACTTTTCACGGGCGGGCGCATCGAGCCGGTTGAGTGTATAACAGGCCGCATCGGTGAAAGCCGCGCCGAAACCGAGTATTGGCTGAAACTTGTTGTCAGGATCAAGCACTACTGTCGCCGAGTTGGCTGCGCCAGAGGCGGGCTGCCATGAAACGGATTGGCCACGTGCGCAGCGTTGACTGTCGTTTGTAACCCACACTGAAATTTCACCCTGTGCAGGTGCTGCGTGAAGGGAACTGGGCGTGAGCGTTCCTGCGCTGGCGAGCGCGGCTGCACCAAAGCTTGAGACCTTAAGGAAATCGCGGCGAGAGGTTTGTTTGCGCATAGTTACCCGGCGGCCTGATTTGAAAGCGAGCGTTCATTATGCGTCCGACCCCCTCCCTTCGTAAACCTTCTCTGTAACGCGAGCATCTGAGCGAACACTATTGCAGAAGAATTTCTCGGCATTCTGACTCTTGCTTCATTTCGGACAAAACACTTCTCTGCACCACGATCAGTGATGATTTCCGAAATTGCCGCGAAGAGCTGGCCGGGACCGAAATTACGTGGAATACGCTCGAAGATTGCTCGCGGTATTCAGTGTTTCATCGTTTTACTCCGTCTTTATTCCTTGTTTCCTCGGGATCGGCCTATTGACGGCCAATTCGGCTGGCCTTCGGTAATGTGTGTACTTTTCCCGAAAAAGTACATACTCCGTTTATGCCCTTTACCCCTAAGATCGAATTCCAAGAACGGCCGGAACGTGTCGGCTTTGACGAGAAAACCCCGGTCGTAGTTCGCTTTCCAGGCGGCGTCCGCTGCTCTGCACAACTAAAAATATTGTCCGTAACCGGCGGGCTACTAAGTCTGCAACGGCCAGTACAGCCGGGAGCTGTAGGCAAACTGATGTTTCTAAGCGGGAAGGGCTGCATCGCCGGCGAAGCTCAGATGCTGACTCCGGTATCGTGGGACCGCCAGCCATTCAAGTTCACCATTCTTCACGACGACGATCGCTATCGCCTGCAGACGCTAATCAAGCGGCAGGTCGCTCTGCGCCGTCGGGACAACCAACTACGCCGAAGCGACCACGTAGAGATCGAAAGATTCAGGTCGTGGTGAAGAGCCGGGGGCTAGGAGCCAGAAGCGCTACTTTCCTCTTCCCTCCGTTCCTTTTGCACATCAATCCCTAACTGCTCGGCTTTTTTATAAAGATGGCTGCGCTCGAGTCCGAGCGCTTTTGCAGCATTGGTCATGTGAAAACCTGCGCGCTTCAGTTCGGAGAGAATCACCTCGCGTTCAAACTTCTCCACACGATCCGCAAGCGTGCCTGATGCCACTTTCGACGTTCGCATTTCGCTCCCTGGCGCAATCACGGTTCGAACGGTTTCGCCATCGACCTCACTATCCGTAGCAAGTAACATAAGCCTTTCAACCATGTTGCGCAGCTCACGCACATTCCCCGGCCAGGCATAAGCTTGCAAGGCATTTATTGCTTCCGTCGTGAACGTCACCGGCTTCCAATTGTTTTGATCACACACCTGCGCGGCAAAATGCTCGATGAGGCGAGGTATATCTTCTCGCCTCTCGCGAAGCGCCGGCAGGGACAGCGGGAAGACATAAACGCGGTGAAATAAGTCTTCGCGAAACTTCCCTTCGCGCACAAGGGTCTGCAAATTGCGGTGCGTAGCAACAACAACACGCACATCCACGCTCACTGGCTTGCTCGCCCCGATCCGTTCGACTTCATTTTCTTCGAGCACGCGCAGAAGCTTCGCCTGCATAGGCAAGGGCATGTCCCCGATCTCGTCGAGAAAAAGTGTTCCATGCTCCGCCTGCTCGAACTTGCCAATGTGCCGCCCAGCCGCACCGGTGAACGATCCCTTTTCATGACCAAACAATTCGGACTCGATCAACTCAGCCGGAACAGCAGCGCAGTTCAACGCAACAAACGGACCTGAGGCGCGAGGGCCTTTTTCGTGCAGCGTTCGCGCCACCAACTCCTTGCCGGTCCCTGTTTCCCCAAGAATGCAAACGCGAGTCTCAGTCGCAGCTACGCGGTCTACTTGCGCCATGACTTTCTTCATTGCCTCGCCGGTCCAGACCATTTCGTGCTTGCCTAAACGCGCGCGGAGTTGCTTGTTCTCGGACTCCAGCCGTTGCAGCTTCAGCGCGTTTTCGACTGTCAGCAAAAGTTTGTCTGTCGAGATCGGCTTTTCGAGGAAATCCAGTGCGCCGAGTTTCGTCGCGCGCACCGCCATTTCGATATGCGCCTGCCCGGACATCATCACGACAGGAGTCGTTACTCCTTGCGCACGGAGTTCTTCGAGAAAGGTCAGCCCGTCCTTGGCGGGCATGAACACGTCGGAAAAAATCAGGTCGAAGTTGTCTGACTTTGCAAGTTCAATGGCCCGGTTGGCGTTATCGCACACGGCTGCATCGTGGCCAGCAAGGCGGAACGCACGGGAAATCGTCGCCAGCGTACTGGCCTCATCATCGAGGATCAACAGATGTGCCTTCACCGGCAAAGCTTCTCCTTAGACATGTGTTCCCTGTGCATTCGTCAACTTCTCGTGATTGACGGGCAAATCGATGATAAACGTCGTGCCGCGCCCGCCTTCGCTCGAAACGCTGATCCTGCCGCCGTGATCGCTTATAACTGATTGCACGATCGCAAGTCCCAAGCCAGTCCCTTGCGATTTTGTCGTGTAGTAAGGCGTGAACAGATTCGCGCATTCTTGTGGGGTCAGCCCTTTGCCTGTGTCAGAGACCTCAATTCGGGCCCACTCCGCGCGCGTGCTGGAGCGCAGTACCAAGGTTCCGCCATTCGGCATGGCGTCAATCGCATTCAAAATTAGATTCGATAAAGCACGGTGCAAGAGATCAGCATCGGCTGCAATTACACCTTCGCCGCTGCAATCCAGTTCGCATTGAATGCTTGCCTTCGCCAGCTGCGCCTGATGCAACTTTGCCACTTCCGCAATCAGCTCACTCAGTTTGACCAGCTGGAAATGTGGCTGAGGCATCTTCGAGAAGTCGCTGAACTTTGCAACGATACTTTTCAGATTTGATATTTCCAAAAGCAATGTAGTCGCACTCTCGCGGAATACTTCGTCGAACTCCTCTCCGTGTTGCGCGGGTGCCTTCGTCTGTAAGACAGTCAGCTCACGAGCTCTTAGCAAGTTTTCTACCGTCAACTGCAAAGGAAACAAAGGATTCTTCAGCTCATGCGCCAGCCGCCGCGCAAGCTCGCGCCATGCCGCGACACGCTCAGCCTGCACCAGTCGGTCCTGCTGATTACGTAATTCATGCGTCATGCGATTGAATGATTCCGCGAGTTGCCCCAGTTCGTCACCCGTGCTGACTTCCGCCGTCGCTTTCCAGTTTCCCTCGGCCAATTCATGAGCAGCCCTGGCAAGCTCTTCTACCGGTTTCGTCACGCGTCTCGCTGACCAACTACTCAACAGAATCGCGAGCACCAGCCCCGCGCAACTCGCAAGCAATGCCGCGCTGCGGATCTGATCGCGAAGATCGGTGTAGATTTGGCGCGAGCTCGTGACCAGCAACACTCCGAGCACGTGACCGTCTTCGCCTGCCAGCGGAAACGAGTGCACGCTCTCATCGCCCGAACCGGCGTGAATCAAGGCGCCTGATTCATGCCTCTCCCTTTGCGTCTGCTGAATGATCGGAGCGAATTGCTGGACGTCTTCAATCGGCACGGTTGAAATCAGATGGTCAGCAGAAAATCCTTCGCTCCCGAGGCTTTCGTAAAGCAATACTCTCATATCAGCGGGCGCTTCGAGCGTCGCGAGAAAACTCTTGTGAAGCCGGATGCCGCCAATCACGTAGAGTGTTCGTTCGCCGGCAGTCGCGGTTTTTATCGCGAACAAACCCAGTGACGCGCCCGACGGCAATTCCTCTTCCTTCAGGAACGCTCCAGTTGGCACGTTTCGAATCAATGGTTCGTCATAGCCGAACCTAGCCGGCCATTGAGCGGAAGAGATGATCTTGCCGTGATCGTCGGCGAACTCCAGAAAATCTAGACGCTGCGCCTGCGCAATGGCCTGCGCAGTCTCTAGAAATGAACTGTAATCCGGAGTGCGTTGCGCCGAAGCTATCAACATACGGTTCGCTTCGTCGTCAGCAGCAATCGATTCCACGCGGCGGCTTACCTCATGACCGCGATTATCAAATTCCCGGCGAAACTGCGCCACGAGCGCGGAAGTTCGCTCGTCATTGGCGCGATCGAACGCGCGGCGGGTCAACGTAGAAATAATCACCGTGACGGCTGCAACTGACAGCAACACCGTCAGTGCGAACAAGAACAGAAGCCGCCGACGGAAACTCATGGCGTCTCCGGCGAGAGCCAGGAGCCACTTAAATCCCAAGTGCCGTCAGGAGAGACGGCAACTGCATGCACATTCGACCGAATTGCAACTCCGCTTCTAAGGTGAAGCAAAGGAATAATGCGCCGCGTTTGCAGCATTGTGTTTTCCGCTGAGTATTCCGCCGCAATGGAAGCGTCTGCGAAGGTCGGCGCAGACAGCTGATACTTGCGAGCCAGTTCAATCAGCACTAATTGTGGATTCAAAGATGGCAACTGTATTCGCGCCAGGCGCATGTCAGCATTGTCGCCATTAGTTGCTTGTAAAACGATGCCCGCGTCTTTCGCGTTCAGCAAAATTCGGTCTGCCAAAATGCGCGCAAGCGGATCGGCAACGTCGTAGCTCAGCGTCAATGACGCGCGTTGCTGTAATCCTCTTTCGCGAGAGCCGCCACCGATCGAGAAGACAAATCCATATCCGGTGAGCCAATTCGGCAAGAGTGCGCCGGTTGGTTCTCCGCCGCCCTGGAATACGACATTGCTTAAAGATGGGCGATCTATCGCGCTCGAAAGCGCCGTACGTAGCCGCATCTCCGCATTCGATTGCACATCGTGGCTGAACACGAGCGCCAACAACTCTTCCGGTTGAGAAGCAAGCACGGCACGATTCCCGGCGAGCGCCGCGCGAATTGCTTCCGGTGCGATCTCGACCAGATCACTCTTCCCAAGGTCGAGCGCCATCAGTTGGTCGCGATAGCTTTTTCCAAAATCCACTTCCACGGAATCAATGAATGGCCGGCCGGCCCAATATTGATCGTTCGCGGCAAGGGTCATGTGCTTCGCTGCGGCGTCCCATTTCGCGACCGTGAATGGACCCGTTCCGGTGAGCGAACCGTCGCTATTTCGGCGAGCAATACTGTTGCGCGCGAGCGCCAGCTCGGCAGGAACACTGGCGTCGGGAGCGTCCGTTTCGATCATGACCAGATCTCCGAGGGCAAAGACCTTCCACTGCGGATTGCTCGCGCGCAGCGATGCTGCCGTGGTGTTTGCATCGAGGGGAGTCCCGTCACTTAAAAGGACACCGCCGCGCACCTGAAAGCGCCAGCGCTGATTCCCAGGTTCAACTTGCCAGGTGCTCGCCAGTAGCGGCTCAAGACGGCCCCGTGAATCAAACTTCACGAGAGTTTCGAAGGCAAGCTGCGAGAGCGAGCGAAGCGCCGGTGAATCTGCCGAAGCAGGATCGAAACTCTGCGGTGAATCCGCAACTGCAACGCGCAGTGTTCCGCCATAATGCGGACGCGTTGCCGCAGCCACCGCCATCGCGCAAGCTAAGCTAACGAGCGCAATCGAAATTGAGCTGAACCGCTTCATAGTTCCCGGTACTCGAATTCTGAAAAGCCGCGATCGCATTTTCTCCATCCGGCGCGGCCCAAAGCGCGGTAACTCGGCCATTAAGCGCCAGCTTCGGGCTTACTGCGGCCGGTTCTCGATCGGCAAACTCAAACAATTGCAGCGAGTCTGATGTTTCGCTCTCGGAGGTGTCGGCCAACACCTGCCAATCCTGACGGCAGGCGGCATGGACTGCCGCCAGATCACTTCCCCATCGAACTTTGCTTAAGACCTGTTGATTGAATCCATCGAGAAGATGCACCTGGCCATCAAGTCCCGCAAACGCCCATAGAACATAATTTGATCGCGGGAGCGCCGCTGCGGAGTAAAACGGCGGAGCTGATTTCTGCTTGCCAATTCCCGGAACTAACGCTCCCGTAAAGAAGTTTCGTGTCGGCGAAAAGAATGCCGATAAGCCAAAATTCTCTGCCCCTAGCGGCCACGGATCATCGCTCGGCGCGCAGCTCATTGCGAGCGGTGCCGAATTGTTGCTATGACAGATAAGCCCCGGGAGATAGGTGTCGAACAGGTGGTCTTTGCGAAGAATGATGTGGCCCCGGGCGTCACGTGGCAAAGGGTTCGGCGAGGTAATTGGCATCGATTGCAGCGTGTTCCAGTGCCCGCTTTGTAGTTCCTGTAGTGTGATCTCAGATCGGGTCAGCACGAAGATTCTCTGCGGTATGCCGGTGAGCAAAGCGACGTCCAGTATCGGCTGCGGCCGTGAAATGAGAGCGGTCGCACGCAGGGTCAATGGCGGCACGTTTTGCTGCTGAGCGATTGCCGTGTCGGGCCGCGGCGATGAAACCAGTATGATTCCGTTGTCGTTGGCTGCCTGCTGTATTTCTGCAACCCAGACATAGTTTTGCAAATTTTCCGAGAGGGTGAGTTTGATCATCGCGGCAGCCTGGTCAGGCTGCCACACGCGAACGCCTGCTGTCGAAAGCGCCGTGGTGAGTTCGCGACGAATCTCTTCAACCTCGGCCGAAGCAATAGATGAGCGATTACTTACATCAAGCGCAACAACGCCCGGCCCAGTCAGAGTGGCGATTTTGCCGGCAAGTTCCGAGATAGGTTGGTGCCAGTCCGCGGCGAACGAAACCTGTGCGAGCAGGAGACAAACACATACAGCCCAGCCCACGCGTGAGATCGGAAAATTCATTTCCGGATTGGGCGAATTATAAATCCGCGAGCGCATGGGCCCTCCCGGCTGGAATCTAGGTGGTCAGTAAAGGAGTGGATCGTGATCCGCGGTTCGTACCCGAAGAAGAGGAAACCACCCACTGATCATTAGCCACTTGCAACCAACTATTAACCACAAGTTAGCAGGCACTTATTTCTCCTCTCCCTGGTCAGCTTCACTTCCCTTATTCGCCATGTTCATGCTTTTCAAAACGTCGTTGGCGAAAAAGTATTTGCCATCGGACGGAACCATCATGATCTGCAACTTGTCTGAAAGCTTCTCAGCAATGATTTTGTTGATGAGCAGTGGATTCTGCTTCAATACCGCGCCTTCGCTCTTCATCCGCTCGGTGTCGGCGACCGCAGTCACTCGAATGCGCTCGGCTTCGGCATCCGCCAGCATCTTACGGCGCTCCATCTCGGCCTTGCTATCGATCACCTTCGCCTGCGCCATGGCTTCGGCGTTTTTCACCGTAGCCGCCGCGTTCGCTTCCGCGTTTTGTACAGTGGCTTCTTTGCGGGCTTCGGATTCGAGCTTCGTCTGCTCGATCTGTTTTTGTTTCAGCGGTAGTGTGTATTGCATCGCATCGGCTTCGGCTTTGGCCTGAAGCACGCGTACCTGCGCTTCCCCTTCGGCTTGCTTCACCTGCTGGGCTTTCGTGGCTTCGCCTTGCAGTTCCGCAATCCGAACCTGCTTCTGCTGGATATCGGTCTGCACTCCCATTTGGTCATCTTCTTGTTCTTTTAGCAGAAGGTCTTCGAGTCCTTTGGCGTACTCCGGCGGAAGCTGAATGTCACGCAGCATGACTTCTTTGACAACGATCCCATCAGCGGCAAGTTTCTGCCCAATTACGGTCGCAGCTTTTGCGCGGATCTCCTCCCTCCGCGTGGCGAAGACCTCGCGCACCGTGTAATTAGGCACAAGCTCGCGCCATGTGCTAGCAACTACGGGCGGAACCAGTTCTTTTTCAACCGGCTGTGGCAGGTTCGCCTGGAGGTAATCAAGGTGCTTAGGATCTAGACGATAGCGGATTGTGATGGCCAGCCCTAGGGTTAAGCCTTCTTTCGCCTGCACATCGAGCAACTCGGTATTCGCCAAATGCTTCTTCTCGCCTTTACCGTCTTCAACTGCTCCGGTCGTAAAGAGCTGATCGCGGGTATCAAAGAGCACAATGCTCTCGGCAAGAGGGGTCAGGAAGTGCGCGCCTGGATATAGGGTTCCCGGAATCGTACCGCTGGTTTGGCTGACGCGAACACCGCCCATCCCGCTCGGCACCACAACGATGCCTGACGCCAGCACAATCGAAAGCGAGGCAATACCCGCTATCACAGCTGCCATGCGCCAACGAACTTCCGGTGTGGCCGGAGCGGGTGTAGTACCCGCCGTGATCGCTCGCCGATACATGAAATCGAGGTAAAGGTCGCGGGCAAGAATTGCTATCGAGGCAGCGATCATTCCAATTCCGCCCCATTCGAGTAAGTACTTGAGAAAGAGCATAGTCTCCTCCTGGTAGAGACTGTCTGCTAGCGATGCGCGACCTGGTGCGCCCGCACAGGTTGAGCAATCCAGCGCGTCCAGATCGGAACCTTGGGAGACGGGTTTGGCTGGGCCAGCGCCGCCGGGGTAAAGAAAATCTTAAAAATCTGGCCAAAAATCCATTCCTCGACCACGACAGCAATCGCGATCGAGAAAACCAAGCCTCCAATGACGGTTAACAATGTAATGAGCGCCTGCATATGGGTTCTCCCTTGAACGCCGTGTGTGGGTGCAAACAAAACCCCAAAGCGCAAACCATTGAATTCACAAGCCTTCGAATGGGCTACGTGTGTGGATCGCGGAACACACTGTGTATGGGGATAGACGGCCCGCTGGCGGTCCTGGTAAGGAGGAGGCTTGGTGCGGACAAACTTAGCCCGGGCCGGATTGCAGAGCGAAGTCGAAGACCTTCAACTGGGGACAGGAAGACGAGCAGGGAAACACGGAGCAGAAAGCCGAAACGAAAACCCCAAGATCACATTTCCTCAGCCGCGTGCCTTACAGTAGTAAAGACGGCTAGGCGCTCTCATCCAGAGAGCAATTGCATCTAATCTCGTTTTACTGCATCGGCCGGGTCACAGCGGGAAACATCTCAGCCGCATTCGGGGAAAAGAACTTTGCCATCGCAAGACGCCCTTTGGTACAAGGACGCGATTGTCTATCAAGTCCATGTCCGCGCTTTTTTTGATAGCAGCGGAGACGGTAATGGCGACTTCCGCGGTCTCGCCCAAAAACTCGATTACCTGCAGGAACTCGGCGTAACCGCCATCTGGCTCATGCCGTTCTTCCCTTCACCGCTCCGCGATGACGGCTATGACATTTCCGACTACCGGTCGGTAAACCCAACCTATGGCACGCTCGATGATTTCAAAACCTTCCTCGACGCGTCCCACCAGCGCGGCATTCGCGTCGTCATCGAAATGGTGATGAACCACACCTCGGACCAGCACCCCTGGTTCCAGGAATCGCGCAGCTCGCGAACCAACCCACGCCGTGACTGGTACGTGTGGAGCGACACCGATACCAAATACAAAGGAACGCGCATCATTTTTCTTGATACCGAGCTCTCCAACTGGGCGTGGGACCCGGTCTCAAAGCAGTACTATTGGCACCGCTTCTTCAGCCATCAGCCCGACTTAAATTACGACAACCCTGCGGTTTTCGAGGAAATGTGGAGCATCGTGAAGTTTTGGGCGGAGATGGGTGTCGATGCATTCCGCCTGGACGCGATTCCCTACCTGGTAGAGCGCGAAGGGACGAATTGCGAAAATCTGCCAGAGACGCACAACGTGATTAAAGAATTACGCGGCCGCCTCGACCGCGAATATCCGGGCCGAATGCTCTTGGCTGAAGCGAACCAATGGCCGGCAGATCTCCGCGCTTATTTCGGCAGTGGCGATGAATTCCACATGGCATTTCACTTTCCGCTAATGCCGCGCATGTTCATGGCGCTCAAGCTCGAAGACCGCAAGCCGATCACGGAAATCTTGAAGCAAACACCGGAAATTCCGGAAATCTGCCAATGGTGCCTTTTCCTCCGCAATCATGACGAACTCACGCTCGAAATGGTCACGGACATGGAACGCGACTACATGTACGACGAGTACGCGAAGGAAAAATCCATGCGGTTGAATCTTGGAATTCGGCGTCGGTTGGCTCCGCTGCTCGATAACGATCGGCGTCGAATTGAACTAATGAATGGGTTGTTGATGTCCCTTCCCGGAACGCCGATCATCTATTACGGTGACGAGATCGGGATGGGGGACAATGTGAACCTGGGCGACCGGCATGGCGTTCGCACGCCGATGCAGTGGGAAGGCGGGTGGAACGGGGGTTTTTCGACGGCCGATCCCGAAGTGCTTTATTCGCCATTAATGCTGAATCCGGTGTACGGATTTCAGGCGATCAACGTTCAGTCGCAAAAACGCTTCGACCACTCGTTGCTTTCGTGGATGAAGCGGCTTATTCAGGTAAGAAAAAGCACACCCACCCTGGGACGCGGATCAATTCAGTTCTTATATCCCGCAAATCATCGCGTGCTCGCTTACACGCGCAAGATGGGGAACGAAACGATTCTCGCGGTCAACAATCTTTCGAGCAAAGCACAGGCGGTTGAATTGGATTTGAAGGCCTACAAAGGAAGCATTCTGGTGGAGATGTTTGGTCGAAATATTTTTCCCCGTATCGGCGAGCTGCCGTATCTGCTTACGCTGGGGCCGTATCAGTTCTATTGGTTTAGGTTGAGAAGAATTTAGAAAACAAAATACAGAAGTAAGAAGGCAGAATACAGAAGCAACGCCGGAAACTCATACGACCGAATAAATTCTGCATTCTTATTTCTTGCTTCTTACTTCGCCATGCCCGACGAGACCATACTTTCGGACGATTTTATCCACGAGCTGATGAACGTCGGCGACGTGGATATCGTTGTAGGCGTTCCGACTTACAACGACGCTCGTACCGTAGGCCAAGTCGTCCAGGCGGTTCGGGCTGGATTGCTGAAGTACTTTCCTCGCGAGCGTGCCGTGATCATCAATGCCGATGGCGGATCACGCGACGGAACCCAGGAACTGGTCCGAGCTGCCGCGATCAGCGACATCAACGCCACCAGCGACGTGCATGCCCTTCGCACCCTGCACAGCATCAGCACGCAATATGAAGGCGGTCCTGCCAATGGTCTCGCCATGCGCAACATTCTCGCAGCCACGGATTTGTTGCAAGCACGCGCCTGTGCAATCGTCTCGCCTGAATCGACCACTCTCCAACCTGAATGGATCGAGCGTTTGCTGCGGCCGGTTTTTCGTGAGAGTCGGGATTTGGTTTTACCCGTCTACAAACGCCACAAATTCGACGGGTTGCTTATCAGAAATTTGGTATATCCAATGGCAAAAGCCCTCTATGGCTGCTCGGTCCGAGAGCCATATCCTGCCGATTTCGCTTTTTCCGCTGATCTGGGCAGCCACTTTCTTTCGCAAGACATCTGGAACCAGGAACAAGGCCGCCGGGGAACTGAGTTGTGGATGACTCTGTGGGCGGCAATTGGCAGGTGCAAGTTGTCTCAGGCGTTCTTAGGAGCGAAAACGCGGCGCGAGGATGCGCCATCTGATCTGGTAGGGGCGATGCGCGAAACCGCAGGGACCCTCTTCAGCTCACTCAGCGCCTATTCGTCTGTTTGGCAATCCACACCGGAACCGGTGCAAGCGCCGTGCTCTGGTTGCGAGGCGGCGATCAGCGAAGAACATTCGCGTCTGAATCGGAAACGCCTGCACGACATGTTTGCTTTTGGAGTCAAAGAATTGGACCCGGTTTTTCTTTCGATTCTCACATCGTCGACCCACGATGCATTAGGAGCACTGGCAGATCTGCCGGAAGAAAAATTCTCGTACTCGGGTGAATTGTGGGCGCGTACCGTCTACGAGTTTGCGGTCGCCTACCAGAAAGCCGTCATTGGACGTGACCACATTGTGCAGGCGCTGGTGCCGCTGTTCCGGGGACGCGCCTATACATTTTTGACCGATAACCGTGATGCCTCCGCCGAAGAGGTGGAGGACAATGTTGAATCATTGACTCAGGCGTTTGAACACGAAAAGCCGCGCCTGCTCGAACTGTGGAACGGCGGAAAGTGAGGTGCACATGTGGCAAAACTTCATAGGTGAGCTAACGAGAACGATGGATGAAATCCTGCGTAGCTTCGGCCGCTTCCTGCCGCGGTTTATCGAAATGTTGCTGATGGTGATCGTCGGCGGCCTCATAGCCTGGATTCTGAGTGCTCTGGTTCGCAGCGTGTTGCGTATCGCGCGGTTCGATAAACTGTCAGAGCACACTGGAGCTGCGCACCTGCTGCGACGCGCGGCATTGCCTTCGCCGACCGAGATGCTTGCCCGTTTTGTATTTTGGGTCGCATGGGTTGGATTCATTTTGGTCGGAGTCAGCGTGCTGCCTGTGCCGTGGCTCTGGCCTCACATCTCAGATTTCTTTGAATTTCTCCCCAAGCTGTTCGCGGCGTTTCTCATTTTATTTTTCGGACTGCTGGCTGCGACCTTTTTTTCGCGGTCCGCGCTGATTAGCGGCGTGAACGCCGATTTACCCTCGCCCCGCCTGATCAGCCAGACGCTGCGCACGATGATGATCCTGTTCGTGCTCTCGATGGCGTTTGAAGTAGTAGGAATTGCGCCCCGAACGGTGCTTGTTGCATTCGGATTGGCTTTTGGCGCGCTGATGCTCGGATTAGCAATCGCATTCGGACTTGGTGGCAAAGATCTGGCGCGAAAGTATTTAGAGAGACGCTTCGCGCGTGACCAGTTCCCGGAAGAACCCACCCGGGAGAGGGAAGATGAACTGTCTCCACTCTAATTCGAGCACAGGGTGTGTTGAGCAGGCGATCCAGACCCGGCCTGGACGTACCTGGAGGAGCGCCGCCCCTGTACTGACCTGGGTAATAGTCGCGTTCCTCGTCTGCCCAGCTTTCTCACAAAAGCCCCAGCCCCTTACCGCAACGGAAATTTCGCAATATCTAATCGCACGGGATCAGAAGCCTCCAAAATTCAACCCGCAAACCTCATCCACACTCTCCGTCGACAGCATCGTCGAGAAAATGACAACTGCAAACGCGCGCCGAGCGGCGGAACTGCGCGGATTCCAGGGCAGGCGCTGGTATCACCTGCAATACCACGGCTTCCTTGGTGGCCGGGAGGCGAGCATGGAAGTTCTCGCAACCTACTCGGCCCCCAACAAGCGGGAATTCACCGTGATCTCGGAGAACGGTTCGCATTTGCTGCTGAATCGCGTTTTGCTCAAATTGCTTGATAGTGAACGTCAAGCTTTCGAAGACCGGAAACAATTCGAGCTGAGCCCCAGAAACTATAACTTCGAATTGCTGGATATAGAACAGGAACCAAAAGGTGAGACCTGTTACGTGCTCTGGGTAAAACCGCGCAAGAACAACGAATTCCTCTACAACGGGAAAATCTGGGTAGATGCGAATGACTTCGCGGTAGTCCGCATGGAAGGTGAGCCCGCGAAGTCACCGTCATTCTGGATCAGGGACACGCAAATCCAATCCAATTGGGTGAAGATCGGCGACTTCTGGTTCATCGCGCACAACAGCTCTGTGAGCCACATCCGCATGGGAGGCACTGCGACTCTAAGCATCGACTATGGCGATTATCAATTAACAGGCGTCGATCGCAGCGCGGCCAAAACTCAGGCACAAGGCCAAGACCTCCCCGACCCGGCGGCGGTCACGCCTCAGCGCTAGCTCGACTGGTAGCAAACCTTTAGGTTTGCGGACAATCCGGGCGAACTGCTGGTTGGGTCCTGAGTTGCTTACTAACTCTTAATGGTCTTCGACCCCTCGTCCCAATACACCGCGCTTTTACGGAAATACGACTCATTCGCCATATGACACGCGAGCGCGGCATGGTTGCCGAACACGGCATCTTCCATGACTGGCTTGCGCGACTTCACCGCCTGGAAGAAGTTCCAGAGATGCGGACGCACGTCGTCCCATGAGTCGCTATGAAACGACTCCGCTTCCGGCGCAGGTTCCTGGCCGGGCTTCGGGTCATGCTCCTCGTGCCATTGCTTGTCGTAAGCGGCTTTCATGGCGCGCGGATAGCTGTTTGTGTAATAACTCGGCGCTTCGTCCTTTCCAGATTGCGGCGTGAAGGTTATCTGAAATTCGGTCATGTCGAGAATGCCCTTCGATCCCATGATGCGGTACTGCTCCGGGGTTTCGGTGCCGAGATTGAGCCGCATGTAAACCGGATTCTTGCCGTAGTCGAAAATTGTTGCGTGAACGTCGGGCATGTTGCGGCCATCCGGCCAGCGCAAAATTCCGCCACTTGCCATCGCCCGTTGCGGCGCCTCATTGAGGTTAAGCACGTACATCATTCCGCTCACCAGGTGGACGAGCAGATCACCGGCAACTCCCGTTCCGTATTCCTTCCAGCAACGCCAACGGGCAAAAATCTTGGGATTGAATGGGACTTTGGGAACCGTACCTTGCCAGGTGTTCCAATCGAGATTGTCCGGGGAAAGATCCGGTGGAGGCGGATACTCCCATGCTCCGGTGGGATCATTTCGGCCAAGCGAACCTTCAACCATCATGAGATCGCCTAATACGCCTTGCTGCACCAGTTCGCGGGCCTTCGTAAGAAGCACCGAACTGACGCGCTGCGATCCGATCTGCACGATGCGCCCCGTTTTCTGCGCCGCGGCAACCATTGCAAAACCCTCAGCGGGACTGTGCGACATCGGCTTCTCGCAATAAATGTCTTTTCCGGCGTTTACCGCATCGACCACGACTTGCTTATGCCAATGATCCGGAACGGCAGCAATCACGCAATCGATTTCTTTGTTGTCGAGCAGGTCTTGATAGCGGCGGGTAACGGGTAAGCTGGGATTGTTCGCAATTTCTCTTGCCAGAGTATGTCGGCCATCATAAAGATCGCACGCGGCCACGCACTCAATTCCGGGCAGGGAAAGTGCGTTCGGCATCAGACCTGAGCCTTGCATTCCAATGCCGATCATTCCAAAGCGCACGCGATCGCTCGCCGCAACTTCTTGCGGCATAGCGAACGCCGGGCTGGGATCAAGAAAGATTGTTTTCGCAGCCAGAGTTGTGCCGGCAGCAGCCGCGCCCAGACCAAGAAAATTCCTGCGAGAGAGCGATTTCATCTGTAGGACCCCCGTGAAAATTTCAACGTTTCAGAGGTCTCAACGTTTCAATGTCGGAACGGCAGACAAACTTTCCGAAAACTTTGAAACTTCGCAACCTTGAAACCTGAAAAACTTACTTTTTCAACATCTTCACTGCGACTTCCTTGAAAAACACGATGTCATTGTCACTATGGTTTTGCAGCCCGATGTAGCCCTCATTCGGTCGCGGCCCGCGCTGCGGCTCAAAGCTGAACTTCCGCTCCGGCACCGGACCACCTTCGGTATAGTCCGTCACCTTCACTCCATTTACCGAAACGATCGTGTGAGGGCCATCGAGAGTAATGTCCATGGTGTTCCACTCCGGCCCGGGTTTTCCCGGACGCGCCAGTGGCTTCGTCAAGGAATAAAGCGTGCCGGTAACGTGATACTCATCTTCGTGCGAGTCTTCGGGCTGATTGTCGATCTGCACTTCATATCCGTAATGCACCGGCATCCACTCTTCGCGCGGTTCAATAGGAATGCGAATAAATACGCCGGAGTTGTCGTTGTGGTCGCGCATTTTATAGACCACATGTATTTGGCAATCGCCCAACTTGCCACCGGCCCAATACAGCAGCCCCATGCCACCGTGCGTGTGAATTAAACCGTCCTCAACAGTCATGGACCCCGGCCCGACATGCTTCCATCCGGTCAGGTCTTTGCCGTCAAAAAGCTGTTTCCATTCGTTCGTCTGGGCGTGAATCGGGAGCGTGAAGAGAAAGGCGCAGGTACAGGCAAGCAGGTATCGGATCATCCGCAACCCCAAAATTCAAAGCTGGACATCTTACAACAAATTCCAAGTAGCTACTTCGCGGGATCCACCAACGCCGAATACACCACTGCATGGCTTTTGTACAACAGAGTGTGATTGTCGTGCCCCAGCATGCGCTGGATCATGCCAACAAAAACGACATCGTTCGTTGGATCGACCCAGAACCAAGTGCCCGCAGCGCCATCCCAGAAGAACGTGCCCTTTCCGACCGACTCGCCGGCCTCAGGTGGATCGAATACCACGGCGCAGTTGAAGCCGTATCCAAAGCCCGGCCGCATCATGTGCTGGCCGATCCCGAATCCCCCGTTCAGAACTTTTTCTGACAAGTGATTCGAAGTCATCAGCTTCACCGTCGAGGGCGCCAGAATGCGTCGGTCTCCAAGTACGCCACGATTGCCAAGCATCTGTGCGAAGCGGTAGTAGTCTTCTGCGCTTGAAACCAGCCCCCCGCCGCCGGAAGGCAGGCTCGGTTGGCTCGCATAACTCCTAATCAGAGTGTTCTTGGCTTCAACCGGTTCAATATGTCCCTGATCGTCACTCTGATAATTGGTCGCAAAACGCGAGCGCTTCTCCTCAGGAACAAAGAAGCCCGCGTCTTTCATCCCTAGCGGTTCGAATATGTGCTGGCGCATGAAGTCGGGTAGGGTTTGCCCGGAAAGCTTTTCAATGATGTATCCCTCAACGTCCATCGACATGCTATAAAGCCACTGCGTTCCCGGTTCGTAGTTGAGGGGAATCGTCGAAAGCTTGTCGATCATCTCCTGCAGGTTCTTCGAGTCCAGAGGCTTCTTTTGCTGGTAAATCGCGTCGACCGGCGAATGCCCCGATCCATATGAAAATCCCGCCGAGTGCGACATCAGCTCGGCCATTGTCGGCGCGTGTTCCGGCGCGGCAAGAATCATCTTGCCGTCGGCATCGACTCCTTTGAAAACTTTCAGCCCCTCGAATTCCGGGACATATTTTGAAATCGGATCCCACGGTAGCCATTTTCCTTGCTCGTAGAGAATCATCATCGCGACGCCGGCGACCGGCTTCGTCATTGAGTAGTCGCGGAAAATCGTGTCTTGGGTCATTGGGGCATGGCTTGCCACGTCCTTGTATCCGTACGTGCGATAGTCCATGACTTTCCCGTGCCGCGCCAAAATTGTGACTGCGCCCGCGAGTTCCTTCTGATCAATTTCGTCCTGAATCAGTTTATGCAGCCGATCGAGGCGCTGACTGGAGAAGCCGACTGACTCCGGCTTTACCGGAGTCATGTCGAGCTGCCGATGTGCGTTCGTCTGTGCCCCGCAAAAAGCCACGCTAAGTAAGATCACGATCGTTAATTCAGCAGTATGCCGAAGCCGAAGTTGTCTCATCGTTGTTCCTGGAAGCGAATTTTGAATTTCTACAGATGTGTGTCTGCTCTTTAGCTCCACAATCGGTCCCACGAGCGTTCGTGGTCCCATTCTGGCGTAGGTGCGAAGTAACCACTGCCGGGCGCGAGATGCTGCCGAACGACATCTTCATTGAGTGTGACCCCGAGGCCTGGGCGGTCCGGCACTTCGATCCATCCATGATTCACCATGGGAGCACTCGCGTATTCCTCGACCAGGGAAGACCACCAGGGCACATCAAGCGAGTGATTTTCAAGAGCAAGGAAATTCTGCGTCGCCGCGGCGCAGTGCACGCTGGCCATGCAACTGACCGGCGTTCCGGCAAAGTGCATTGCCATTGGTACGCCAAATTCCTCGGCCATGTCACCGATTTTGTGAGTTTCGAGAATTCCGCCGGCTGTGGCGAGATCGGGATGAATTTTACTGATCGCACGGCGCTCGCAGAGCACACGGAACGGCTCCTTCAAATAAATGTCTTCTCCGGTGAGAATCGGCGTTGGGCTTTGGTCAGAAATTTCTTTGAGCAGATCGGTATAAGTCCAAGGGATGACGTCTTCTATCCACGAAAGATTGTATTTCTCGTAAGCCCTCCCGAGGCGGATGATCGACTTCACGCCAAGATGGCCGAGATGATCCATCGATAAAGGAATTTCCATGCCGACCGCGTCGCGCACGGCCGCGACATATTCTTCGAGCATCGCAATACCTTTATCAGTGACCTCGGTAGCAACGAACGGGTGCTCGAGCTGGTTTTCTTCCCAGGGAGTGAGGTCGGAAGGTTGGGTAACCGTACCAGGCGTGTCTGAGACCATTTCGATGCCGAGATCCATCTTGAGCCAGGTGATCCCCATGACTTCTTTGCGTTCTTTCATGCGTTGGGCATAAATCTTGGGATCTTTCGATTCGGTAGTGTCGGCGTAAATACGAATTTTGTCGCGGAACTTGCCACCGCCGACCATCGCATAAACCGGAGCGTTATAGAGTTTGCCGGCAATATCCCAGAGCGCCATTTCAATGGCGCAAACTCCACCTCCCTGTCGGGCAGGACCACCAAATTGCTTGAGCTTGCGAAAAATTTTGTCGAGTTGCAGCGGGTTGTCCCCGACGATCCGGCTCTTCAGGAATAAGGCATACGTGGGGCTTGCCATATCGCGAACTTCGCCTAACCCGTACACGCCCTGATTGGTATCAATGCGAATGATCGGACACGGGCTCGGCCCAGGCTTGGCGATCGTGGCGACGCGAAGGTCCGTAATGCGCAGCGCGGAAGGAGCGGAATTCGTGTTAACGCCCTTCGGGTAGGCCTCAACTTCCTCGGCAAGTAAAAGCCCGCTTCCCAAAGCAAGGGCAGAGGTCTTCATTAATTCACGACGATTAAAGCCGTTGAGCTTGCTCATACAACTCCTTCCTTTACGATCCTCCCATTCACTGCCTGGATCCGGTTTAGCATGCGCGCAGTTGGTTCAATTTCTCAGCCGCCAAGTCTAAATCAGAGAAGCTGCAATTCGCCTTCGCTCTATTTCAGAGTTCTGCGTGGCGCATTCTGCATGCACAATGGCGTGTCTTGCATATCCAAATCTCGATCGGAAGACTCTAATAGCCATATGCAAAATACGAAAGCTTACGCTGCTGCTTCTGCAACCTCGCCCCTCAAACGCGTCAACATTACACGGCGCGACCCCACCGAACACGATGTTCAAATCGAAATTCTATTCTGCGGGATCTGCCACTCCGACCTACATCAGGTCCGGAACGAGTGGGTAGATGCGATGGCGACTGTATATCCGTGCACTCCCGGGCATGAAATCCTTGGCCGCGTCGCCAAGGTGGGCACCTCGGTTTCCAAATTCAAGCCGGGCGATCTCGCCGCGGTCGGCTGCATGGTCGATTCCGACGGCACCTGCCCCGAGTGCAAGGCCGGACTGGAACAGTTCTGCTCCAACGCCACATTTACCTACAACTCTCCCGATAAGCATCTCGGCGGCGTCACCTACGGGGGCTACTCTGAGAACATCGTCGTTAATGAACGGTTCGTTTTGCATGTTCCTTCGAACCTCGATCCGGCCGGCGCTGCCCCTCTGCTTTGCGCCGGAATTACGACCTATTCGCCGATGCGGCATTGGGGAATCGAGAAGGGCAAGAAGGTTGGCGTGATTGGCCTGGGCGGATTGGGACATATGGGAGTGAAGGTTGCGCACGCATTCGGGGCGCACGTCGTGGTGTTCACCACCTCAAATAGTAAAAAGGATGATGCGCGACGGCTGGGCGCTGACGAAGTCGTGATTTCCCGGAATGCAGACGAGATGCAGAAGCACGCCGACAGCTTCGATTTCATTCTTGATACCGTCTCCGCCGACCACGACATCAACGCGTACATTAACCTATTGCGCCGGGACGGCAATCTCACCTTGGTAGGCGCGCCTCCGAAGCCACTCGCGCTCGCGGTTTTCGGCTTGATTCCGCGCCGCCGAAGCGTCTCCGGCTCGTGCATCGGCGGTATTGCGGAAACGCAGGAAATGCTCGATTTCTGCGGCAAGAACAATATTACCTGCGACGTTGAAGTCATCCCGATCCAGAAAGTGAACGAAGCCTACGAGCGGCTGCTCAAGTCCGACGTGAAGTACCGTTTTTCGATCGATATGGCATCTCTCAAATCCGAGTAAGACGATGAATAAACATTTTCGCGTTTCCGGCGGCACATTTTCGAAATTGGAAGAACTCGGCGTATCACCCTCGGCGGTCCTGCGCCGCGCCGGACTTTTACAGACGTTTGCCGGTCAACCTCGTACGCTCCTGACGACGAAAGAACTCTTCGCGCTCTGGCGTGCAATCGGCGAGGTCAGCAACAATCCGGCAGTCGGTCTCCAACTCGGCTCCGAAACAAAGACGGAACGGCTCCATCCGATCAGCCTCGCTGCTCTTTCGACCGAGAACTTCGGCGCAGCCGTGAAGCAGATGGCCAGATATAAGCAGCTAACCTGCCCGGAAGAAATCGCGCAGTCTAAAGATCGCGAAGAATGGAGGATTCATTTCAGTTGGCTGCTGGCAGATGAGAGCGAACCGATGGCGCTGATCGAGTGTTGTTTCGCATGGGTGGTCTCCGTTGCTCGTCACGGCACGGGCACGCGCATATCTCCACTCCGTGTCGAGTTCATTGAACCCCGCCAGCACGCAAGAACCATTGAACGTCACTTAGGTTGCCCGGTTATCTGCGGAGCTCCGCACAATGCGCTCATCTTTCGAGCCGCCGATGCTGAGCGCCCATTCATTACGCGTAATGCCGAGCTTCTGGCGATGCTCGCACCGCAGTTTGAGGAAGAACTGAAGCGGGAAAACGAAGACGAAAATTTTACCGAGCGCGTCCGGGTTGCAATTCAGCAAAAGCTAACTGGTCGGCGTCCGACGATTGATGACATCGCCGATGCGCTGCATGTCAGCTCGCGTACGTTGCAGCGGAGATTGCAGGATGCGGGATCTAGTTTTCAGCGAGTTCTCGAAGAAGCTCGCCATCAGCTTGCTCGGCACTATCTGAATAATTCCGTTCTTGAGTTGAACGAGGCTGCTTACCTGCTCGGATACGAGGATGGCAATTCATTCGTTCGCGCGTTTCGCACCTGGGAGGGCGTTCCACCCGCGCGCTGGCGGGAAATGCAGCGTGCGCAAGCGGCGTCTTAATTCTTACGGGTGAGGTCAGCCCGGAAGCAATGTCGCAGGTTCGGCAGTAAGTCGATTTATTGTGCAAGGAGAGTAAAAATGCCAAAACCATCCGATGGAGCTAAGAAGCTGATCGGCGACTTCGCCCCTAAGCTAGTCGAATTGACTGACCGGGTACTTTTCGATGACGTTTGGGAACGCAGGGAGTTGCCGAAGCGCGATCGCAGTCTCATCACCGTCGCCGCGTTAATCGCGTTGAATCGACCGGACCAGTTGCGCTTTCACTTGAATTTTGCCTTGCAGAATGGAGTCACAAAGGACGAGCTCATCGAGGCGATTACGCATCTGGCCTTTTATGCGGGATGGCCGAATGCGATCACCGCAATCATGCTGGCGAAGGAGCTATTCTCAACCGGCTCAGACAAAGAAAACCTGTAAACCAAAAAGCTATTGCGCCACTGCCGCGCAACCTCCCTGAAAGGATAGACGATGCAAAAACGCAAACTTGGAAAAAGTAATCTCGAAGTCTCCGCTATTGGTCTCGGCTGCATGGGATTGAGCTTTGGCCTCGGGCCCGCTGTCGACAAGGAGCAAGGCATCGCTCTGATTCGCGCGGCATACGAACGCGGCGTCACATTTTTCGACACCGCAGAAGTCTATGGTCCGTTTACGAATGAGGAACTTGTGGGTGAGGCGCTCGCGCCGTTTCGCAAGAATGTGGTGATCGCGACGAAGTTTGGATTCAATATCGCGAACGGCAAGCAGTCTGGCCTCGACAGCCGCCCCAAGCACATCAAGGAAGTTGCCGAAGCCTCGCTGAAGCGGCTTAAGACTGATGTCATCGATTTGTTCTATCAACATCGGGTGGATGACAAAGTTCCCATCGAAGACACGGCAGGAGCGATCAAAGATTTGATCCAGCAAGGCAAGGTGAAGCACTTCGGCCTCTCGGAGGCAGGAGCAAAGACGATTGGTCGCGCGCACGCCGTTCAGCCGGTCACCGCTCTCCAGAGTGAATACTCGCTCTGGTGGCGAGAGCCCGAGCAGGAAATCATTCCGACACTCGAAGAACTCGGGATCGGCTTCGTCCCGTTCAGCCCGCTTGGCAAGGGTTTTCTTACAGGCGCCATCAGCAAGGATACGCAATTCGAAAAAGACGACTTCCGCAATATCGTCCCACGGTTTTCGCCCGAGAACCGTAACGCGAACCAAGACTTAGTCGATCTGATCGGCAAATTTGCGCAGCAGAAGAAAGCCACGCCCGCGCAGATCGCACTCGCCTGGCTGCTCGCGCAAAAGCCTTGGATTGTACCGATCCCGGGCACGACGAAACTACATCGACTGGAAGAAAATCTTGCCGCCGCCAACGTGGAGCTCTCTCCTGACGATCTCCGCGAGTTGGACACAATCGCATCAAAAATTCCGGTGCAAGGTGCCCGATATCCCGAGGAGCTGCAGAAATTGGTCGGCCGCTGATCCTGCCGGGGCTATTGCCGAGCAATGTTTAGTAGTAACGACTGACACAATGAACGTATCACTCCGCGTTTGACGTTGCCGGTTATTGCAACCAGAATGAGGCTCAGACTGGGATGAAATCACCGCCCTAAGTACCAATCCCTGATGATTTTGCAGGTTACCCCCTGCACTTCCGGCAAAGCACCGAAGTTCCTGAGTTTCGCATCCAACCGGATATAATTAAGTATCCGGCTGCGCCCGAGCGCGGCTTTTATGTTCCAGGAGTCAGATGTCCACCAAAGTCAAAACAGCCCTGCTCGTTGCCTCCGCTGGCGTTCTCCTCTTTTCGCTCGCGGGGCAGATCGCCCACGTCCGCGCTTCCAACAACGACGGCGCCTATCCGCAGATGGAAGTCTATAGCGAGGTGCTCTCGCGCGTGCGAAGCGAGTACGTCGAAGAGCCGAACCTGCCGACCGTGACCGATGGCGCGTTGCATGGGTTGCTCGAATCGCTTGACTCGAACTCCAGTTATCTGAACGCCAAGCAATATGAGACGTACAAAGACCGTAATACCAACGCAAAGGCGGACATCGGCGCTGCGGTCTCGAAGCGTTTCGGGTATGCTTCGGTAGTTTCGGTAATTCCGGGCGGGCCCGCCGACAAATCCGGCCTGCAAGACACCGACATCCTTGAAGCCATCGATGGCAAGAGCACGCGTGAAATGTCTCTTGCCGAAATCCGCAGCCTGCTTTCTGGCAGTCCAGGTTCTACCGTGAACCTGTCAGTCGTGCGCGCCCAAAGATCGGAACCTCAAAAAGTTGTCATTACGCGCGACGTTGTCTCGATTCCTCCGGTCAAGGACAAAATGCTGCAGGACGAAATCGGTCAGATCAAAGTTGATACGCTGACCAAGGGCAAATCCCAGGAGATCGCAAGCAAGGTGAAGTCGCTGCAAAAAGAAGGCGCAAAGAAGCTGATCCTTGATCTTCGCGATTGCGCGGCGGGCGATGAAAACGAAGGTATCGCGACGGCCAACCTTTTCTTGAACCATGGCACCATCACTTACCTGCAAGGTCAGAAATACCCGCGCCAGGCGTTCAATGCCGATCCCTCAAAAGCCATCACCAGCCTCCCGCTGGTTGTGCTGGTGAACAAAGGTACTGCAGGCCCGGCAGAGATTGTCGCTGCTGCAGTTCTGGACAATGCTCGCGGCGACGTCGTCGGCGACAAGACTTTCGGCGATGGTTCAGTGCAGAAGCTGATCGAACTTCCTGACGGCGGCGCGCTCATTCTTTCAGTCGCCAAATACTATTCGCCCGAAGGCAAGGCAATTCAGGACACGGCGGTTACACCCAACGTTCTCGCGGCGGACGCAAGCGATGACAGCATCCTGCCCGACGAAGACGAGAACGCCGCACCGTCCGATATAGAGAAACAGCAAGCGCCGCAGCACGACGATCAGCTTGATAAGGCTATCCAAGTGCTGAAAAACCACAAGAGCTAATTCGATCTCAACTTCAAAAGATGTGTTGCACGGGCGTCTTCGCTCGTGCAACATTCTGCCTTCCGCATCCTGCTATCCTAAGCACATTACCTGATGAAAGCAGTTCTGGAGGAAGTCGAAGCCGTCCACCCCAGCCGCAGCAAGCTCCTTACGCGGCTCTTTATAGGCCTCCTTATACTCTTTGCCGCAGCGATCGGTGGACTCGGCGGCCTCTTCCTCGTTTACTCCACCGATCTTCCCGAAGTTCAGCAGCTCGAGCATTACCGGCCAGTTTCGAGCACCGAGCTCTACGATATTCACGGCAACGCCATCGGCTCATTCGCCCTTCAACGCCGCGTGGTGGCTTCCTACAATCAGTTCCCCAAGGTTCTGCTGGAGGCGCTTGTCTCAATCGAAGACAAGGAGTTTTATCGCCACTGGGGTATTAATGTCTGGCGAATTGCAGGCGCAGCGTTCCACGATATCGAATCCGGAGGGAAAGTCCAGGGCGCGTCCACTCTCACCATGCAGCTCGCACGGAATCTTTTTCTGTCTCCCGACCGCTCTTTTCATCGCAAAGTTGAGGAGGCCTTGCTTGCGATCCAAATTGAGCGGAGGTTCACCAAACAGCAGATTCTCACTCTTTATGGCAACCAGATTTATCTCGGCCATGGAGTGTACGGCTTCGAAGCCGCTTCTGAGTACTATTTCAGCAAGCCCGCGCGCCAGCTCACTCTTCCAGAAGCCGCGCTGATTGCGGGATTGCCGAAATCCCCTATTTACTACTCTCCGATCAATCATCCCGATCGCGCGCTGCACCGCCGCAATCTCGTCATCGATGCGATGCTCGAAGACGGCAAAATTACGGTGGCCCAGGCCAACGATGCTCGCAATGCGCCGCTCGGGTTGAATATCGCGCACGATCCGAACTCACTCGCTCCGTACTTCGTCGAAGAAGTCCGGCAATATCTGGAAAACAAATACGGAGCCGACGAGGTCCACACCGGCGGCCTGCGCGTTTATACCTCGCTTGATATGGATTTGCAGGCAGCCGCAAATAAGGCAGTGCTTGACGGACTTGCCGCCTATGAACGCCGCCGTGGTTGGCGCGGACATCTCGAGAATATTCTGCTCGAGGGCCAGACGCTCGCCGGCTATCAACATCCGGATTGGAACGAAGAGCTGACTGAAGGCGCCTACTCTCACGCTCTGGTCACGCAGGTTTCGCCGAAATCCGCTGCGGTAAAAATTGGCTATTACAAGGCGACAATGATCCCCGCCGACGTGGCCTGGACGAAAATACCGATCATGCGATTGCTCGCCCCCGGTGATGTGATTTACGTAAAAGTTCAATCGCTTGAGACTGGCGGAAAGCTTAGAGTGACTCTCGAGCAAGACTCCGGAGTGCAAGGCCCGCTGCTGGCCATCGACAATGCCAGCGGCGATGTACGCGCCATGGTCGGTGGACGCGATTTCAATCTTTCAAAATTTAATCGTGCGACGCAAGCCGAGCGCCAAGTCGGATCATCGTTCAAGCCGTACGTCTACACGGCAGCAATTGATCAGGGCGCAACTCCCGACGACACCATTCTCGACGAGCCCACGATTTTTCAAACCGCTTCCGGGCCGTACTTCCCGCACAATTACGACGAAAAATACGAAGGTACCATTACCCTTCGCCGCGCGCTCGCTCAATCCCGCAACATTCCCGCGCTGAAACTCGCCGATAAACTTGGGATCGTCAACGTCGAAGCTTATGCGCGTAAGTTTGGAATTACTTCACCCCTGCCGCCGTATTTGCCGGTCGCACTGGGCGCAGCCGAGATGACGCTGCTCGAGCAAACGTCGGCATATAGCGTGTTTCCAAACGACGGTGTCCGCGTCGTTCCACGATTTGTAACCAGAGTTGTCGACTATGACGGTCGCGTGCTCGAAGAGGATTATCCCGACGTGAAAGACGTCATCAGTTCACGAACCGCTCGCATTATGACTTCAATGCTCGAAGCGGTCGTGCAACACGGTACAGGCGTGGCCGCCACTCAACTGAAACTTCCTCTCGGCGGAAAGACAGGAACGACGAACGACTTCACCGACGCGTGGTTCGTTGGCTTCTCGCCGACAATGACTACAGGAGTCTGGTTGGGCTACGACGAAAAGAAATCTCTTGGACCGAGGGAAACGGGGGCCCGCGCCGCACTCCCCATCTGGATGCAATTCATGCGTACGGCGCTGGACGGCAAAGATCCGGGCCAATTCCAGCCGCCGCCCGAACTGCCACAGAAAGCAACTGCTTCAACGCTCGACACCAACGATCTGGCGCCTGCCGGTGACGAAACGCACTGATGTTTGTAATTGCTCGGGACAGAGGTGTAGGGTAGTTTCTCCAAGACGGCAAAGTGGACCACTGCGGGACCGACTTGTTCAACCTGGTGCGAACCAATGGCAAGTGGCTCATCGCGAGTATCGCAGATACCGGCCGCAAGAATTGTCCCTTACGGTAGCGTTCTTCATCATCCGATCTTCCGATCATTGCCATTTATGAATGCCTACGCGAGTCTGTGGCAAGTACTGCAAACAGCAGCTCGCTTAATACATGGATGACGGTATTCAAGGCGCAACGGAGGGCTGGCATAATCGAACTTTCCATCGATGACGAGGGGGAACAAGGCGTGGCCCAAAGTTCGGTGTTGCTTGTAGAAGACGACCCTGCCGATTATCGTTTTGTTCAGAGAGCGTTTGAGAGATTCAAGGACGAAATCAAATTATTCCGAGTCACGAATGGAGACGATGCGGTAGCTTACATAGCTGGAGAAGGTCCTTACGAAAATCGGGGAGTGCACCCGTTCCCCCTAGTGATATTGCTTGACCTCAAACTCCCGCGCCGTTCTGGTTTTGAAGTGTTGCAGTGGTTACGTTCGCAACGGGACTCCATCCACCGCCTGCCCGTGGTTGTTCTCAGTGGCTCAGACGAGCCCAAAGACGTAAATCGCGCATACGATTACGGCGCTAACTCTTACCTTTGCAAGCCGAACGGATTTCAGCAGCTGGAACGCCTTGCCGATCAATTTGAGGCGTACTGGATGAAGCTGAACGAGTTCCCAAACCTGCAAAGCTGAACCCGAGGTAGTGTTTGGCTGAAGAAGTTCTCAGAACGATTCTGCTCATCGAAGATGAACCTTCTGATGCCGAACTCCTGCTGCGCGGCTTTGACAAGGCCAAGGTACTCAACCCCATCGTTCATCTCTCGAATGGTGACGAGGCACTCCGTTATCTCGCAGGCAGGGGCGAGTTTTACGACCGAATCAAATTTCCACTTCCCGCGCTTATTCTCCTCGACTTGAAGCTGCCGGGAATAACAGGTATACAGTTGTTGCAGTGGATGCATGTGCAGGATGAAATAAAGCGCATTCCGCTGGTTGTCCTAACCGCCGACGACCGTCAAGAGACCGTCAATGCAGCCTATGACCTCGGCGCCAATTCCTATTTGGTAAAACCGGGTAAGGCCGATGAAATTGCTCGAATGGTGAACCTGCTCCAGAGTTACTGGATAGCCTTGAATCAACCTCCCCAACTCGTCATGGCCGCAGATCTTGCTAATTAGACAACAGAACTTTGAAGCGCGGATTTCAACGTTGGTCACCGTAAGCTCGACTGGTTAAGGCCTAATAGCTAAGTGGACGCCGTTCTGTTATTGATTCTCGCTTCGACAACGTCTTCGCCAGTAGTGCGGCCAAGGTATTGGGATCCGTTGGTTTAAGAATGTAGTCATCGACTCCGTGCCGAATTCCTTCTATCGCGCTTTGCATGTCCGGATGCGCGGTAAGCATTACAGCTACGCAATCGGGATCGATCGCTCGGATAGCACGAACAACTTCAAATCCGTCGCTTACGCCCTCAATGTTCAGATCGCAAAGGACTATGTCGAACTGCTGCTTTCGGATTTCATCCAACGCTCCCGATACTGTGGCGGCTACGGTCACGGCGAAGCCGGACTTCCGCAAAATGACAGGCAGGGTCTTACGAATGGCGGGTTCGTCATCTACGAACAGAAGGCGCTTTAGGATTGTTCTGTCCGGCTCCATTGGCTCTACTTACCTCCAAAAGGAGCTATATACCAGGCGTTGTACTTTGTCAGTCACTTATTGACATTGGCCTTAGCTCGTCCGGATTGCTGGCCGCCGCAGGTACAATCATTGCGCGTCGAACAAAATAAAGCCCTCGGCAGTGTTCGATGGTCTTTCGACCAAGCGCGGCACGAGGGCTGTCGATCACGTGATAGGAAATTGTTTTTGATGCAGCGCGCTGAATCAAATATCAAAAAAAGTCAAGCGCGTTCCTCAACTGGTGTGTTCGTCTCGCGCTGACAATCATGGCGGTCAAACTGCGCCTTCAGGTTTGCTTGGGCATCCACCGTGCGCTTAATCGCTGCCAGCGGAACACGAAATTCGAGTCCGCAACACGTACACACTCCCACTGCGGGAGCCATTCCTAGCCACTTCGTGACGCGGAGATTGCAAAGCACTTTCAGGACCTCTCCGCAAAAATTTGCGGGGTGGGAGAGGCAAATGGCAGAAGCAGCACGAGACTACTAGTGTCTCGCCAGACCCGTACCCCAGCACTTTGACGATTGCGGCAAAATTCCGGTTGCGTGTGAGATACCGAAAAAATCCTTTTATTAATTACGATGGGCAGGACCTGAAGCTCAGGCGTGTGTTTGGAAGACGAACGCCTGCGACACAGCGCCTGAAACGGCATCACGCCTTAAGCAGGCTGCTCACGTACGAGGGCGTGAGTGGAATCTTACGCGCGCGCACGCCGGTCGCATCGAACAATGCCGCAGCAACCGCGGGTGGAACCAGCGCATTGGCCGCTTCAGATCCTCCGCCGAATCCTTTGTCATCGCGCGAGAGTTGGACGATTTTGATTTCCGGTATTTCGCCCATGGTAAGAATCTTGTAGCTGTTCCAGTTCGTGCTCGTCACTTTTGATTTGTCGAAGGTGACCTCTTCCTTCAACGCTTCACTCAGTCCCATCACTACGCCGCTTTTCATGCAGCGATCGAGTTGCCGCGGATTGATGACTTTGCCGGGTTCGCATCCAAGGGTGAACTTCGTTACTTTCAATACTCCGGTGTTCGGCACCACAGATATCTCGGCGATCCCGACCCAATAGGCATTTGAACGAATCATTATGCAAACACCGCGCCCTGTAATTGCCGTGCTTCCGCTACGTCGTGCATCTCGATGTGGCGACGGTCTCGTTTCCCAGTTCGCTGCTTCGGCGGTCGCATGTAACAGACTAATCAGCCGCTCATCCGTCGTATGCGCCAAGCGATACTCGATCGGGTCCGTGCCGGCCGTCGCTGCCGCCTCATTGATAAATCCTTCCAGCGCGAAATTCTGCTGCCTCTGTCCAGGCGTACGCATGATGTTCCCGCGCAATCCGCCATAGGCCGAATCTCCAGCAATATTCGGCATTCCATACACATCTTCCAGTCGGTGGGCAATCTTGTTGTACGGCCATTCCGTTGCCACCCAACCGCCCGGCTTCGATGCTGCAGAAGGCATGCCTGCTAGAAGGGCTCCAAGCGGCCGCGGATCCTCCATGTGAGGTGCATATTGAGCGCTGTGGAACGCCACAATTTGCCCCTTCGCGTCAACGGCGGCGCTCATATCGGAGACCCACGCTGGGGAAACGCTCGACCACGCCATGTCCTCTGGCAGTGTCCACTGCACTCGGACCGGCTTTCCGGTTAGCTTCGACAGAATCGCAGCATCGGCCTCAGCCCCGTCGCCGCCGAATGTTGTACGCCCGTACTGCCCTGAATGGTCCAACCAGCGCACGATAACTTTCTCAACAGGAACACTGAGCACGTACGCAATTCGAGCACGCAATCCCTGCGACTGCGAAGAATGGGTCCATATCGTCACGATGCCGTCGCTGTTCACGTCCGCAACAGCCACGAACGGGCCGATCGGCGCGTGTCGCACATAACCTTGTTCGTAAGTTGCAGAAATCTTCTTCGTAGCGCTCTGCAACGCGCCTTTCGTTTCAGCGGCTTTGCCTTTGCTCTGCGATGGCTTGGCAAACTTGTGCGCGCGAATCGCTTTCGTCACGTTCTCGCTGCCGGGCAAGCCGGCCCAGTTCGTCCACTTTGTAGAGTCCGCAACGCTCTGCGCTGCCTGTACAGCTTCCCATTCATTCGGAGACACGACCGCAACCAAGTTTCCCTTCCGAACGACTTTCGCAGTTGGAAACTGTTTCGCGTCGATCGTTCCTACTGAGATCAACGTCGATCCCATCGTCACAGGGCGGACCATTCGCGCGTGCAGCATGCCCGGCAGGTTCACGTCGCAGCTCCACTTGGTCTTTCCCGTCACTTTGTCGGGAATATGTCCCGCCGGAAACGATGTTCCGATGACCTTGAAATCTTTCGGAGCCTTCATCGGCGGATCGCCGGTGACGGTCAATCCATCCATCGACGTCATGCCAACTTCGCCCGTAGGATCAGGCTTCGGCATCGTGCCTTTGATTGGAATCTTCAGCTCGAGATGTTGTCCTTGCACCAGCTCGCCGTAGGTAATCTTCTTTCCGCCACCCGTCACCACACCATCCGTAACGCTGAGCGACGAAACCGGCACACCCATTCGTGTAGCCGCCAGCCCTAACAGCGCCTGATGCGTATATGCTGCCACTTTCCGCACATTGGTCATTCCATCGAGGAATCCAGCCGAATACCCGCCGTCCGGCGTGCGGTCGGTGTCGCCCATGATCAAAGTGATGGTTTCTGGCCGAACATTCAATTCTTCGGCAATCGTCTGCGGGTAGTAACCGGTGATTCCAACGCCGGTTTCCGTTCTTCCCGTGCGAGCGATGATGGTGTTGTCGCTGCGAATCTCAAGCCACGATTCGGGCAAGGTCGCATCAATCGAAGTTGGATTTTCAGCAGCAGCTGCTCGGGCGACGAATGGAATGGGGACGGCTAGCGAAACAAAGAGCGCTCCACCAGTCTTCACGAAACCACGTCGCGAAATCGTACCAAACACCGGAGTCTCGGGCTGTGCGGTTTTGCTGTTCATAGCGCTTCTCCTCTCATCGCCTTACCGGCACGCTGAACCGCATCGATAATCGCGGCATACGTTCCACAGCGGCACAGATGCGGTGAGGGCGGTGCATTCGTGAACGCGTCCTTAATTTCTTCGACTGAGGGATTCGGGTTTTTGGCGAGCAGTTGGGCCGCGACGATCATCATGCCACTCTGGCAATATCCGCATTGCGGCACTTGCTCGTCGATCCACGCTTGCTGCACTGGATGGAGGGTTTTCTCCGCCTCGTCCGCACTCAAGCCCTTTTCCGCCGCCCAAACCGCGGGCAACCCCTCGATGGTAGTAACCTCTTGTCCGGCGACCCCAGAAACCGGCGTAATGCAGCTCCGAATTTCTTTGCCATTCAGCAGTACGGCGCACGCCCCGCACTGCGCCATCCCGCAGCCCATCCTTGGACCCGTTAACTTCAACTCATTGCGCAACACGAATATCAATGGAGTATCAGGATCAATAGTGACGGTTTGTTTTACGCCGTTGACGGATAATGTGAGTTCGTTCGTCATATTTCCTCTATAGACGGACTTCGCGATCGAAAGTATCAATCGTGCTCACAGCATGATACTCCGTCGAAGGTTTGCAAAGTGTGCCGGATGACCGATAAAAATTTCTAAGACTTGCACCGGGAACCTGCCATGTATTGCCACAACCGGAGGGGACGTGGTTTACAAAGTCGAAGATACCCGGCTGCACCGTTCGGATGATTGAAGGCGGAGGCAGCCTGGGTCTCACGTTGAAAGCGGGCAAGCGACTGCGGGTCGCGGGCGACTTCCTCCGGCAGAATTTGAGAGCGATGGCCGTGACGTGCAGTTTCTTACCGGCGTGCCTAGATAATAAACTGCAGAGCTCGTTCATGCCGCTCATCAGCTCCACAGCTTGAACCGCTCCAGGAGCGGCAGGTCTTTGATAGCTTGATGGCGCCAACCCGCGGTAAACCCGAAGGAAGAAATCAGATTTACTAGGCCATAGGTGGTCGACATTTCGTCAAAGAGGCTTCGAACCTCCGCTGGATCATAACGCTTTCTGAATCGGCACAGTGCAGAGAAGATTTATGTCCTACCGCAGGTCTTCTTCCGAAAGAAACGGGCGGCTTGCGCCGCCCTTCTCTGAGTCTGAATGCTGACTGTTGGGTGCTTATGTTCCCTCCGACCACCCCGCCAAATACTCTTCCTGCTCAGGCGTGAGCTTGTCGATCTTTATTCCCATCGACTCGAGTTTCAGTTTCGCTACCCGCTTGTCGAGTTCTTCGGGAACGCGATAAACGCGCTTCTCTAGCGTCGAGTGGTTCTTCACCATGAAGTCGACTGAGAGCGCCTGATCAGCGAAGCTCATGTCCATCACGGACGGTGGATGCCCTTCAGCTGCAGCCAGATTAATCAGTCGACCTTCGCCGAGCAGGTTGATTTTCCGGCCATCTTTAAGAGAATATTCGTCGACGAAATTCCGCGTCGTACGCTTTGACGACGCCATTTTCTCGAGCGCCGGAATGTCGATCTCAACGTTGAAGTGGCCTGAGTTCGAAACAATCGCGCCATCTTTCATCACATCGATGTGTTCTTTGGCAATGACGTTCTTGTTGCCCGTCACCGTGCAGAACACGTCCCCGAGCTTCGCGGCTTCGGACATCGCCATGACGCGGAAACCATCCATCACTGCTTCGAGTGCCTTGGTCGGATCAACTTCCGTAATGATGACCTCGGCTCCAGCTCCACGCGCGCGGCTCGCGAGCCCGCGACCGCACCAGCCGTAGCCGGCAACCACGAACTTTGATCCTGCAAGCAGGAAATTGGTCGCGCGAATGATGCCGTCGATCGTTGATTGGCCTGTTCCATAACGGTTGTCGAACAGGTGCTTTGTGTCGGCGTCGTTCACGGCAACGATCGGATATTGCAACACGCCTTCTTGCGCCATCGCGCGCAGCCGGATCACGCCTGTCGTCGTCTCCTCCGTTCCGCCGATCACTCCGTCAAGCGCGTCTTTGCGTTTCGTATGAAGAATGCTAACCAGGTCGGCGCCATCATCCATGGTGATGTGCGGCTTGTGGTCGAGCGCAGCCAGAATGTGGCTGTAATACGTCTCGTTGTCTTCGCCCTTGATCGCGAAAACGCCAATGCCGTGGTCGCGCACCAGACTCGCGGCGACATCATCCTGCGTCGAGAGCGGATTCGACGCGCACAACACAACGTCCGCGCCGCCGTCGCGCAGGCAAATGGCCAGGTTCGCCGTTTCGGCGGTCACGTGTAAGCACGCTGCAATCCGCGTTCCCCGCAGCGGCTGGTTCTTAATGAATTCCTTGCGGATGATTTGTAGCACCTTCATGGACTGATTAGCCCATTCGATCCGCTTCTTGCCTAGATCGGCGAACTCGAGACCCTTAACATCGTTCTGAACTGCGGTCGTAGCTGTTGACATATCTCTCCTGTGGCGCTTCCTGCTTCCGGAAATCCTTGCTTTTGCAACTATGAATTAGTTGAAGGTGCCCCATCCTTGTCTCGCCGACTTTGCGAGGCAAGGTTCAGGTTTTGACTTTTCTCAATGACTCCGTGTCTCCGTGGTAAAGCCTGCTACTTCCTCAATCCAGCCAGCGCCGGCTCTTTCACTCCCGCATCACTCGCCAGAGCGGCAGCTTTATCCGTCGCTTCCCACGTGAAGTCCGGATCATTGCGCCCGAAATGCCCGTACGCTGCCGTCTTGCAATAAATCGGCCGGCGCAACTTGAGCGACTCAATAATTCCCTTCGGCGTAAGTTTGAAATGCGCCCTCACGAGATCGGGGATCTTTTCCGGATTCACTTTTGCAGTACCGAAGGTTTCAACCAGAACGCTCACTGGCTCAGCAATTCCAATTGCATACGCAAGCTGAACTTCGCAGCGGTCAGCGAGGCCTGCCGCAACAATATTTTTTGCGATATATCGCGCGACGTATGCTGCCGAACGGTCTACCTTGGTCGGATCTTTTCCACTGAATGCACCGCCGCCGTGCCTTCCCATGCCGCCGTAGGTGTCCACGATAATTTTGCGCCCAGTCAGTCCCGTGTCGCCCATCGGACCACCAATCACAAAGCGCCCGGTTGGATTGATGTGATACTTCGTGTCGGCATCCAGCAGTTCCGCGGGAATCGTCGCCTGAATCACGTGCTTCAAAATATCGGCGCGGAGGTCATCATTGGTTACTGTCTCCGCATGCTGGGTCGAGATCACCACCGCGTCCACGCGTACCGGCTTGCGATTCGCGTCGTATTCAACCGTCACCTGGGACTTGCCATCCGGTCGAAGGTAGGGGAGCTTGCCGTGCTTACGTACTTCCGAAAGCCGCCGCGTCAATTTGTGTGCCAACGAAATTGGAGCAGGCATCAATTCTGGGGTTTCGTTGCAGGCGTAACCGAACATTTGTCCCTGGTCGCCGGCGCCACCTGTGTCGACCCCCATGGCGATGTCGCCTGACTGCTTGTTAATGCTGGAAATCACGGCGCAGGTGTTCGAGTCGAAGCCATAGAGGGCATTGTTGTAGCCGATGGATGCGATCACCCCGCGCACGAGGGTCTGGAAATCGACATATGCTTTGGTTGTAATTTCGCCGGCGATGACCACCAGCCCAGTTGCGGTGAGTGTCTCGCAGGCAACACGACTCGTTGGGTCTTCGGCAAGGCAGGCGTCGAGGACGGAATCAGAAATCTGGTCGGCGATCTTATCGGGATGCCCTTCAGTCACAGATTCCGACGTAAAAAGATACGGGTTGCGGGATGACAATTTAGTTTTCTCCTTCAAAGTTGCTCATCAATGCTGAAGCACAATCGGGATTATTGTCCTGATAGATGCGAAAATCGCGGTCTCTGTGTTTGGCGTGGGTGAGGGTACCCGGGGCCAGTTTTCGGAACACCATCAGAACCGAACAGCCATAAAAATGAACAGCTTACGCTTCATTTGAGGCTACCAAAGAAGTTGGGAAGGCGCAATGAAAATTACGCCAATCGTAAGTTGAATCAGTAGAAGGGGAAAGGGGAGATGTGGATGGGGAAAGTCACGGTTCAAATGGATACAACGGCGTACATTGGACCCACCCTGTCCCAAAAATCAGGGACAAGGTGGGGCAACCCGTGAATTGTTTTTGTAAAAACTGACGGGTCCCTCTGATTTCCATTTCTCTTAACCCGCAGGGAACGCCATTACCAAGGTTCATTGCTCGTCGTCCAAGTGGTGCCTATAATCTGAGAACCTCACGCCAGCAAAGGACCCACTGATGTCGAAGGCCGCAGGAGCGGAGACTGCCCGTCAGAACCAGGAATTGAGCATTTTCCATGACGTGGCACAGGCCCTGACCTCGTCTCTCGATCTCGACTCCATTCTGCAAACCATTATGGAAAAGATGGCGGAATATTTCCGCCCTGATACCTGGTCTTTGCTGATGGTGGATGAGCAAAAGGCTGAACTCTACTTTGCCATCGCAGTCGGCACAGCTTCTGACGCGCTGAAAAATGTACGGCTGAAGGTGGGCGAGGGAATCGCGGGTCACGTAGCGAAGTTTGGCGAAAAGCTTATCGTTCCCGACGTTCGCGCCGACAAACGCTTTGCCAAACGCGTAGACCAGCTCACGCAGATGGAGACGCAATCCATCATCTGCGTTCCGCTCAAATCGAGACTACGAGTACTGGGCGTAATTCAGCTTGTGAATGTGGAAATGGACCACTTCACGCAAGCCGAGTCGTTCTTCCTGCAAGCCCTCTGTGATTACGCCGCGATTGCGATCGAGAACGCACGCTCGGTCGAACGCATTCAGGAACTCACAATCACCGATGACTGCACCGGACTCTACAATGCGCGACATCTGTATAAAACACTGGAAGCCGAAGTTTATCGATCAGCGCGCTTCGGATACGAGTTCTCGGTTCTGTTTATCGACCTAGACCATTTCAAGCAAGTAAACGACACACACGGCCACCTTATTGGCAGCAAGTTGCTCGCGGAAATCGGATATCTGATTAAAGCGCAGCTGCGATTGATCGACTTTGCGTTTCGCTATGGCGGAGACGAATTCGTCGTTTTACTCCCTCAAACCGGGAAAGACTCGGCGCTGATAGTCGCCCGGCGCCTGCGAGACAGTCTGCGCAACGCCGTTTTCTGCAAAGAGGAAAACCTAAACCTCAACGTTCGCGCTTCGATGGGACTGGCAACTTATCCGCACGATGCCAAGACTCCGCACGACGTCATCCGTCAGGCTGACGAAATGATGTACATGGTTAAGAACTCCACCCGCGACAATATTGGAATCGCGCAGCGAGGACTGGAGCGGTAGGTTCATCCGGAGATCACAATCGAAGTTGCTACTCTTCAAGTCCTGTTGGTCATATTTATTGCGACTCTGATCCGCTCGGCCTTCGGATTCGGTGAGGCGCTCGTTGCCGTCCCACTACTCGCATTTCTGATACCGGTCAAAGTCGCTGCCCCGCTTGCCGTACTTGTCTCGATCACGGTTGCCGCAATCGTCGTCGCGCAAGACTGGAGAAAGGTTCATCTTAGCAGTGCTGGCTGGCTCGTCCTGTCCACGCTTCCGGGGATTCCACTCGGCCTATTGCTATTGACAAGCCGGCATCAGGTGTTTGTGAGAGCCGCTCTGGGTGCGATCATCGGGCTGTTTTCGATTTACTCGCTGATTGGGTGGGCCCCGTTCGAACTGGAAAATGACAATCGCGTGTGGCTAGTAATTTGCGGATTTTGCGCGGGAATTTTTGGCGGCGCCTTCGGGATGAATGGCCCGCCGCTTGCCATCTATGGCTCGATGCGCCGATGGTCAGCGCAACATTTTCGAGCGACGCTGCAAGCGTACTTTCTTCCGGCGAGCATCGAGGGGATGTGCGGATATCTTATTGCCGGACTTTGGACAAGAACAGTAACTCACTATTATTTAGTTTCGCTGCCAGCGGCCCTGCTTGCGCTGTTTCTCGGGCGTGTTATTAATCGGCGATTGAGCGGTGAAGGATTCCTGAAATATGTGTACGCGGGCTTAGCGTGCATCGGTGTGACTTTGTTGGTGCAGGCGGTTGGGGGATGGGAATAGGCAAATTCGCGAAAAGAGGATTTCCGTCATTGAACTCGAGCGCATGAAGTTCCTGGTAGGAATTCCTCGAGTTATCCAGCGTATGCGCGGGAAGAACACGATGTCCTTCGACTACGCAAACCGATTCGCGAGCGAATCGCGTTTTCTCCGCTGAGGATGACAGTGCAGTAGGACTCGTTCCCCGCCGTATAATTTTCCCCCATGAGCAACTCTCCGCAGAACCGACGCGTGCGGCTGGACGATCCTCGTCTCGATCGCGACGATCCCTACCTGCGGATATTGTGTGTGAACGTCTATGTTCGCGATCAGGACAAGAGCGCGCGTTTTTTTGTCGACCAGTTGGGATTCAGCGTGTTGGTCGACGACAACTATGACGGCGCGAATCGATGGGTCGCCATCTCCCCTCCCGACGGAAACACGTTGCTCTCGCTGATTGCGCCAGCGCCCAAATCGCCGGACCAGAAGCTGATTGGGCACGGCAAACACACAGTGTTGGTAACCGAAGATGTAGAGAAGAAATACAAGGAATGGAGCAAGCGAGGAGTTAAGTTTCATGCGCCGCCGCAAACCACCCTGTGGGGCGGGATTGTGACTACCTTCGAAGATATCGATGGGAACAGCTTCGCTCTGATAGGACTTGATACGTTCGTGCGTGAGCTTGAGGAGCATAGGCGTGCGGCCGCGGAAAAAATCGAAGCTGAACGGCGTACAGCACAAGAACTGGAAATTGCGAAGCAAGTCCAGGCACGGTTGTTTCCACAGAACTCTCCGCCACTGCGAACGCTCAATTATGCAGGAATCTGTATTCAGGCGCGGCAGGTCGGCGGAGACTATTACGACTTCCTGAATCTCGGACGCCAACGGCTGGGGCTGGTCATCGGAGACACTTCTGGAAAAGGAATCGGCGCTGCCCTTCTCATGGCGAATCTGCAGGCGAATCTGCGTAGCCAGAGTGCTGTCGCTTCGGAGCAACCACAAGTTTTTTTAAAGTCTGTAAACCAACTTTTCTGGGCGAACACAACCGATAGCTCTTATGCAACGTTGGTTTTCGCCGAGTACGACGACTCGTCGCGACGCGTGCGTTACGCAAACTGCGGGCACTATCCAGGATTGTTATTTCGCAGTGATGGGGCGCTTGAAAAACTGGGATCGACTTCAACGGTGCTGGGATTATTTAACGAGTGGGAGTGCACACTCGCAGAGAACGAGCTTTCTCCCGGAGACACACTTGTTCTCTATACGGATGGCGTGACCGACACCTTCAATGACAAAGGAGAAGATTTTGGAGAAGACCGCCTGATTGAAGTTGTACGTAATCACCGTAAACTCGCTCCGGAGCCGATGCTGACTGCGGTGGTGAATGAGGTGCGCCGGTTCAATCCGCACGAGCAGCACGACGACATAACGATGATTGTGGCTAAGGGGAGGAAGTAAATCCCCCGGCTCTGTGCTTTTTGTTGAGACAATCAAATCCCAACTCTGTCACACGGAACGTGAAAAGGGTAGGCAACCTCGGCAAGGGTTACTTCGCACTTCTTCGAACAACGCGGAGAAGTAGCCCACTCCGCACCCTCGACATTCCTCAACTACGGATTGCGGTGGAGGATATGGGTGGCGATGTCGGGCCAAAATTCGCGGAAGATATTTGTCAAAGCATCTCGGCCGACGGCATATGCGTATTTTTGGCTTATGGCTCCGGCGGTTCGAGTTCCGCTCGGATAGTAACTGAGCGAAATACCTTGCGCAATTCCTCTGCCCAATAATTCCGAAACGTTGAAGCTGTTGTGGCCGTCGTAGTTCGGGGTGACGAAGACGCGAGTGCCGGAATAAAAGAAGCGCTTCAAGAACTGGCCTCTGCCCATGGCGTAGTAGCGTTCGTCCTGGTGAAAGACGGTGGGCATGGCGAAGATGACGAAATAGTTTCCGATGGTCTTGTCGGCAAAACCTCGCCAGTAGTATCGGCCGTATCCGCCCATGCCTTCACCAAGTTGCGGGTGGGCATCGGACCATTCCGCCATAGCTGAAGTTATTCCGACAAAGACAAACGAGGAGTAGTCGAAGCTATTGCGCGTGGCTATGACGAAGGCCTGCTTCGGGCTGGGTGGAGGAGGCAATGCTCCGGCGCTGACGGCGCGGAAATTCGGCATGATACCGAGGATTCGTTTCGGTTGCTGTTTCGATGCTGGTGCGCCCTGGTTCGCAGGGGCGGCCTTCGTCGATTGCGGCGCGGTCTGAACGGGATCACTTGGAGAGCCGGGAACTGAGGGATTCTGCGAGTAGGATTGCTGTGGCTCCTGGGGCATTGGTCTGTGGGCGGATTGCTGGGCGTCGCTCTGGTGTGATGGTTGCGCCGGAATGCCAGTGGACTGTGGGGCCTGGGCAAAAAGCAGAGGTGCGAAGAGTAGAAAAATGAAGGCAGTCGCGAAACGCAAGAGTCTCTCTCCCGGGGGGGGATTGATGTGCAATTGTGACGCTCTCTTTATATTGATGCAGAGAGGGCGACTGTTGTGAATCGAAGTAATGGCAAGGCGCTCAAGCACAGCGGTATCGCGTGGGAACTGCTGGGAGAGTCGTTAGAGGAGTACTGAACTAGACTTACTGCACATGGCGAAGGTGCTGATCAGCGGCGCGTCGGGACTGATAGGATCGGCGCTGGCGCGGGCGCTCGCGGACCGTGGCGATGCAGTTACCCGGCTCGTGCGGCGTCGACCTGCGAGACCAAACGAAGTGCAGTGGGATGCGCTGCGCGAAGTTGCTCCGGACGTGGTCTCAGGGTTTGATGCAGTCGTCCATCTCGCGGGAGAAAACATTGCGGAACGCTGGACACCCGAACAGAAACGCCGCATACGGGAGAGCCGGGTGGTAAGCACGCAGAATTTGGTGCGGGCGATGTTGCAGGCAGCAAAGCCGCCGCAGAGCTTTATTTGCGCCTCAGCTACTGGTTATTACGGCGACCGTGGAGAGGAAATTTTGACGGAAGAGAGCCGGAGCGGTTCGGGATTTCTGGCGGAAGTGTGTCGCGAGTGGGAGGCGGCGGCAGAACCGGCAGCGCAGGTTGGAATTCGAATTGCGAATTTGCGGCTGGGGATTGTGCTGAGCGTGGATGGGGGCGCGCTAAAACAAATGCTACTGCCATTTCGCTTGGGCCTCGGAGGACGAATCGGAAACGCCCGCCAGTGGTGGAGTTGGATTCACATTGAGGATGCGGTGGGCACGATTTTGCACGTGCTCAATCAGCGTGTCGAGATTCGCGGGCCGGTGAATGTTGTTTCGCCGAATCCCGTGACGAATGCGGAGTTCACGAAAGCTTTGGCTCGCGCGCTTAAGCGCCCTGCATTGTTCCGGGTGCCAGCGTTTGCAGCGAGACTTGCGTTCGGAGAGCTCGCGCGGGAGGGCATGCTGGCGAGCGCGCGGGTGGTACCCAAGAAGTTGGTGGAGAGCGGATTTGAATTCCGGTATGGGGAGCTGAGTGCGGCGCTCAAGTGCTTGGTGAAGTGAGTTGACCGAGCCCGAGTGGCGGCGACAGGCTGGGAGAACGCCTGGAAGTAGCAGTGATGCGGAAAGGTGCAGAGGTCCTTCGACTACACCAGACGACTCGCAAGCGAATCGTCTCGTTTCGCTCAGGATGAGAGTGGAAGAAGCTCAGAAAACGCTAGAAGAAAAGCAATTATCTAGCGCGGGCTTTTGCGAAGTGCTCGACGCGTTCGTAGACGCTGAGAACGTGCTTAGGGAGCGGCAGGTGGCTGCCTTGCTCGAGAATCGGTATCAGTTTGTCGAACTCAGGGCCGGAGTGGGATCCGGTGATCACGATGCGGATGGGATGAAAAAGTTCTTTGCCCTTGGCTCCGGTTTCGGCTTTCACTTCGTTGACGATTTTTTTAAACTGCTCGGCAGTGAGCTTGCCTTCGCGCCCGGACTCATCTTCGAGAATCTTGAAAGTGAAACGGGCGAGGACCGCATCGGTTTGCGGTAAGGCAAGGACTTCGGCATTGTCAGGAGCAGCGAGGGCGGCGTTGGCGTCGTAATTGAAAATGAGAAAGGCGCGGCCAGGAAGCTGGTCGAGGCGGTCGACCGAAGGGGCTAACAGCCGCGTGATCCTTTCAAACCAGCCGATCACGTCCGGTTGCCATGAGGTTGCAATAGGGTCGTCGCCGGCATGCTCGGGAACCTCACCTTTAAGGCCGCTAAGTCCGCGCGCAAAGTAAGGAAGCGCCAGCTTCTCGATCCTCCCCGGCGGACTTTGTTTGATGTAATGCCGGTTTAGCCAGTACAACTTTTCCATGTCGAAGACGGCGGGCGAGGGCGTGACGCGATCGAGAGAAAATTCTTTGATCAGTTCTTTCGGCGAGAAAATTTCGCGCGTTCCTCCTGTCGGCGCCCAGCCGAGCAGAGCCAGATAATTCACCAGCGCTTCGGGGACGACTCCCATGTCGCGGAAGTTCGCGATGGAAGTCGCGCCGTGGCGTTTTGAAAGGCGTTCGCGGTCGCTGCCGAGAATCGTAGAAAGATGTGCGAACTCGGGCACTGGCCAACCCAGGGCTTCGTATAGCGCGACTTGCTTCGGTGTATTTGAGAGATGATCATCGCCGCGAATCACGTGGGTGATCTTCATCAGCGCATCATCGATTACGACGACGTAATTGTAGACGGGCATCCCCGAGGAGCGCAGGATGATGGGATCGCTGACGACTTCGTTTGAGAACTCGACCTCGCCGTGGACAATGTCGTGAAACTTGATCGGATGCTCAGGGATGCGAAGGCGAATGGCGCATAGCTCGTCCGCTGTGCGGCGGCGCTCCGCTTCGGCACGATCAATGGCGCGACATCTGCCGGAGTAGATCGGCTGGCGATGTTCGGCGGTGGCGCGGTCGCGCTCTTTCTGGAGTTCTTCTTCAGTGCAGAAGCACAAATATGCTTTGTGTTCGCTGAGCAGACGTTCGGCATGCTCGCGGTAAATCTGCAAGCGGTCCGATTGGCGGTAGGGGCCGAAGGGGCCGCCGATGTCGGGCCCTTCATCCCAGTCGAGGCCGACCCATTTCAGATCGGCAATCAGCTGATCTTCAAATCGGGCTTCGCTGCGGTCGAGGTCGGTATCTTCAATGCGGAGAATCATCGTGCCGTTTTTCTGACGCGCGAAAAGCCAGTTGAAGAGAGCGGTGCGGGCGTTACCGACGTGAAGATGACCGGTCGGGGATGGAGCGAATCGGACGCGAACGGGGGAAGTTGGGGGCACGAATTGATGTTAGCAAATGGTATTGGAAGGGTTAGCCCAACGGTTTTAAAAGAGGACAAAAAGTAAAAAAAACACCATGGCTTTGCGGTCAGGGAAAGCAATGACCACAAAGGGACGCGAAGGTACACGAAGAGCAAACGAGACTACTCCGGGGCTAAATGGGTTTTGGTGATGCGGTCGTGCCAAGAGAGTTCGTCTTCGTCGAAGAAGCACCAGGCATAACCCAAGCCAAGCGAGATACCGGAGAGAACTGAGGCGACCACGCGCCAGCGGCGCAATTTTCTAGGGACTACAGTGCCGTCAAAACGCATAATTCTTAATCTCGCTGCGCGCAGGCCCAGAGTGGTACCGCAACAGATTATGAACGCGGATTGATAGGCAAACCATAAGATGGCACCGAGAACGAGGCCGAATGCCATGCTCAACCGCAGTGGCGGGAGCGACGGATTGAAGCGCAGGAACATGTAGCCGAAGATGGTAATTGCGGCGAGGACTACAAGGCCGTCTATTGACGCACCAAATATCTTTCGGGACAGCCGTGCTGTCGCGAGTGGCATGTCCAGACCGGGCTGTCGCTCCGGCTCCGGCTCGATTGGTTGCGTAATCGAAATTCCGCCAAGCGCAGGCGGCGGCGGCAAAAGCTCTGGGGCCTCGATGATTCTTGGCCGATCGATTACTGGCTCGGCTAGTTCTTCGCGGTTGAATGGCAGCATTCCCGGGCGCGGGAATTCGAGCACGCGCGCCGTTGCCTCATTCACCAACGGAATGGGAGCAGGTGGCGGATCTTTAGGTAAAACCTGCGGCGGATCTGACTGCGGATAAAAAAATTGAGATTCCGGCAGCGGGGCAACGGTCCTTTCTGGTTTCCAGGCGGGCCGCGACTCAAATGACAATTGCAGCGACGGATAGCGTTCCGGGCGTGGCTTTGCCGTTTTATAGTTCTTCACCTTGGCACTGACGAGATCGCGCCAGTCGAGAGCCGGCACAGACTGAGGGCTGGGGGCGTCTGCTGGATCCAGGCTTTCAGAAGGGGCGATCGCCTCCGGACCGGCGAGATTCCCGTCTTCCCGCTGGTTATTGTGATTAGAATTTTCGGACGGGCGAGGTGCCCCTCCCGTCAAATTCTCACTGTGCTCCGCGGAGATAGGATGTGTCTGCGAATTCTCTGACGAATCGACTACGAATTCGGCTTTCTGCCCGATCCGCTCCAGGCTTGCGGAAAAGAACTGTTCGCTTGAGTCGATCGCTTCAGGATCGAAATAGGTTTCGTTTGAATCAGAGTCGAATTGGGATTCGGGCGAGTTCATAACTGCGAGGGAACATTCGCGGCGCCTTTTTGCTCCACCAGTAGCAAACGTGCTAAGTTCGCCGAGAGGCGAATGCTCTCGCGTCGTTCTTGCGCTCGAAATGCTTCCCCTTCGATTGCTTATCACGGCAGCACTGGTTTGTCATCTGCTAGTGGCCCCGCGCCTAGTTACCAGCCAGTTGCATCCCGATTTGAATGAGGATTCGAGCAGCGCAAAGCAGCCCCCAGATGCACCGGAAACGCAGCATTTTCCCGTAACAATCCGCGCAATTGAGCAGGAAAAAAACGGTCCGGTCTACACCGCGAAGGGCAGCGTGAGGATCGACTACGCGACTTATACCATCCTAGCCGATCAACTCACCTACAACGAAGACACCGGCGACGTTGACGCTGAGGGGAACTTGCTGCTCGAAGGCGGCCCGAACAATGAGCATATTGAGGCGACCAGAGGGAAATACAACGTACAGAACGAAACCGGCAGGTTCGAAGGCGCACACGGCAGCGTCGGATTCCGCTTGCGCGCTCGCCATAATATGTTCACGACGACGAACCCGTTTTTTTTTAGTGGACGGGTAATTGAGAAGACAGGTCCGGACCACTACATTGTGACCGATGGAATGATCACGACGTGCGAACTTCCGCGGCCCAAGTGGGAGTTTGCGGCGCATCGAGTTGATGTCGAAGTGGGAGGCCGGGCTACCATTTACCACAGCAACTTCCGGCTGGAAGGCATTCCGATTCTCTACTTCCCCTATGCCACGCACCCGACGCAGAAGAATCCACGGCAGAGTGGATTTTTTATTCCGAGCGTGACTCGGTCTTCGGTCCGTGGCAACACGATTGGGGATGCATTCTTCTGGGCGATCAATCGGAGCATGGATCTCCGGGCAGGAGCGGAGTATTTTTCGAAACGTGGCTGGGCGCCCGATGCCGAGTTTCGAGCGCAGCCGACCGATAACTCGTTCGTGGATGCCACGGTTTTCAGCGTGCTTGATCGCGGTCTAAACGGCATAAAACAAGGCGGAACGGCGGCCCGGCTGAACGGTGAAGGCGAGTTTGACCACAATTTTCGTGCTGTCGCAAATATCGATTATCTTACTTCCTATGTTTTCCGGTTGGCATTCAGCGACGTTTTTTCGCAAGCAGTGGATTCCGAAGTTCGTTCCCAGGCATTCCTTTCGAATACGACGTCAAACTTCTTTCTCAACGCCGACACGAGCCGCTACCAGAATTTTCAGAGCACGGCGCCCGGGGACGTAGTCACGATTTTGCATGCACCCGGTTTTGAAGCTTCAACCGTTGATCGCCAGCTCGGGCCAACTCCCTTCTACGGTAGCTTCGATGCCGATGTGGAGGGGCTTTCGCGCAGCGAACCCGGATTCAGCACCGCGCCGTTGCTCGGGCGCTTGGATCTAAATCCCACGGTGGCACTGCCTCTGGGGCTCGGCGGCTGGAGCTTCCGCCCTGAGCTGTCATTGCGCGACACAATTTACACCCAGCAACTTATTCCAACGCCGACTACAGTGCTCAGCCAGGTCGGAGCAGTCGTATCCAACGATCTCAACCGCAAGTCGCTCGAAGGCTCGTTCCAGCTAAGGCCTCCTGCGCTGGAGCGTGTGTTCAGTGGCGAGTTGTTTGGGCACAAGTGGAAACACGTCATTGAGCCGCGGATCGTTTACGACTATGTGACAGGAGTGAATAATTTCTCGCGTATTCTTCGTTTTGACGATCGCGACATTCTGAGCGACACGAATGAAGTTGAATATGCGATTGTGAATCATCTTTATGCGAAGCGGATCGTTCCGAAGGAAGAAAAGTGCGCTCCGCCAGGGATGCCTGCATTGATCGTGGGTGGCGCCCCTCCGCCAACTCATATCCCGTGGCAACGCACTCAGAATCCGACCCTAAGTTGCGCTAAGCAGCCGGAGACGCGCGAGATCGTCAGCTGGGAGCTGGCGCAGAAATACTTTATCGATCCGACATTCGGCGGAACACTGATCCCAGGACGAACGAATGTGTTCACGAGCACCGTCGACTTGACTGGAATTGCGTTTCTCACCGAGCCACGGCACCTTTCACCTTTGGTCTCCCGCTTACGGATTGGCACAACGACCAACAGCGATTTGGAATGGGATGCGGATTACGATTTTCTTGCCAGCCGAGTAAATTCGAGCACGTTTCTCTTCAACTATCACTTCGGCCTGTTCACTGTGGGCGCGGGGGACGCATTTCTGCATGTGCCCGGCGAAATCACGAATACAACCACAGCTCCTCCCGCGCAGAAGTTCAATCAATTCCGCACCATCTTGGGGTACGGAAGCGCCAACAAACGCGGTTTCAGCGGCGCCGCGAACCTCGGCTTTGATGCGGAACTCGGGCAGGTGCAGTATGGTTCGATTGAGGCAAGTTATAACTGGGATTGCTGCGGCCTGAGCCTGGAATACAGGCGCTTTAACCTGGCCGCAGTCAGGAACGAGAACCAATATCGATTTACGTTCTCGCTGGCGAACATTGGATCTTTTGGTAATTTGCGGCGTAACGAGCGGTTGTACTGACCGCAATTCACTGGGAAGGCTCCATCAAAATTCTAGAAAGTTTCACCCCAGATAGCACTGATTCACAAGGAACGCCACAGAGAATGGTTTTGGGCTTACCATATCTGCATGGCAAATTCGGTGGAACTGGCCGCCAAACAGGCAACGCTTAACTTAGAGCTTCGAAAGCTCGGGCGGGCACTGGTGGCCTATTCGGGCGGCACGGATTCGGCGTTCCTGGCCTGGGCTGCGCACAAGGCGCTCGGTGCGGACATGCTGGCGCTGATTGCGGATTCTCCGAGCCTTGCCCGTTTTCAGCTGAATGATGCCGTTGCGTTTGCCCGTGAGCAGAAAATCCCGCTCGAAATCATCCACACAGACGAATTCAGCCGGACGGAATATGTGCGCAATGATGGTTCGCGCTGCTTCCACTGCAAAGACGAACTTTTTACAGTAATGGAGAAGTTCGCTGCAGCACACGATTTTGAAGCAATCGCCTATGGTGTGAATCGCGATGATCGGGGCGACTTCCGCCCGGGACAGGCTGCGGCAGCAAGGCACAAGGTGGCAGCGCCGTTGCTGGCTGCGGGCCTAGGTAAAAACGAGGTTCGGGAACTGGCGCGCGAGGCAGGGCTGCGCATTTGGGATAAGCCGGCTTCGGCGTGCCTGTCATCACGCATTGAGTACGGCCGGGCAGTCACGCTGGAAGCGCTCTCCGCAGTCGAGCGGGGCGAAGATGCGCTGCGCGAGCTGGGGTTCCGGCAATTTCGCGTGCGTTATCATGGCAAGATTGCCAGGATCGAAATTGCCCGCGAGGAGATGAGCCGCGCTCTCAATCAGGAAATGGCCGCCGAGTTTACGCGGATTTTCAAGGCGCTCGGTTTCAAGTTCGTGACACTCGATCTTGAAGGGTTCCGCTCGGGCTCGATGAACGCACTGCTTCCGGCAGAACAGATCGTGCGTGCCGGCTGAGTTCCGGTCTTCTGTGGCAAGGGCTTCTGGGGCACTTCCCCATCGTGACTCGCAAGCTGTGTAATAAGCTGTGAGATAATTCACTCAATCCTCAATCCAGGCGGTCTTTTTGAAGCTGTACCAACTTAGCTTTCCACTCGTGTTGCTGCTAACGTTTACGTGTTCTGCGCAGGTATTGCCGAACCAAGTTTTATCGAGCGATGTTCAGCAGCGTATTGAACGCGAAATTCGCGTCAAGTACGAGCTTCCGGACTCGGTGAAGCTCACAATTTCAGAGCCACGCGCCAGCGAATTCCCCAACTACGATGCGTTATCGATTACGGTGGGCGACTCCGGCAAGAAGACCTATGAATTTCTTCTCTCGAAAGACCAGAAGACGCTGATCCGCTTGACCAAGCTCGACCTGAGCAGGGACCCGTATGCGGAAAACATGCGGAAAATCGACATCAAAGGTCGGCCGGTACGTGGGAACCCGAATGCAAAGGTGGTTGTGGTCAGTTACGACGACTTTGAATGTCCGTTCTGTTCGCGGGCACACAACACACTCTTCCCTGAGTTGTTGAAGGAGTATGGCGACAAGATCGCGTTTGTGTACAAAGACTTTCCGCTTTCAGATATGCATCCATGGGCAATTCACGCGGCGGTTGACGCGAATTGCCTGGCAGCGCAAAGCAACGACGCCTATTGGGATTTCGCCGATTACATTCACAAAAACCAAGGTCAGGTGAATTCGCAGAGCGGGCGTACCAATCAGTTTGCCGAACTCGACCGCATCACCGAGACTGAGGGTACTAAATTCAACGTGGACTCCACGAAGTTACAGGCATGCGTGAAGGAACAGAAGCAAGATGCCGTCAGAGCATCAATGAAAGAAGGAGAGTCGCTCGGCATCGATGGCACGCCAACAATCTATGTAAACGGCGAAATGCTGGACGGCGCGCGATCCGCCGACGAATTCCGCGCGGTGTTTGACAAGGCACTGCAACAGGTAGGGGTCGCGCCCCCCGCACACCCCACCGCCCAACCGGACACATCAGCCAAGTCAGTAGCGCCAGCGGCGAATGCGAACGTAACGCACTGAGCGGAGACTCTTTTGCATTCAGGAAACAGACTAAAAATCTCGTTAGTGGCGGCCGCTGTCGCTCTCGCCCTAACTGTCGGGTGCACGCTAAAGACCCCGGGCGGCGACGTGGCTGCTACTGTCGACGGGGAAAAGATCTATCGCGCTGATCTCGAGGGGTATTTCCAACGTCAAACTGCAGGCGCGACGGAGCCGCTCAGCGAAGAGCAAGCCACAGGGTTGCGGCTCAGCATTCTCGAAACGTTGATTGATAACCAGATTCTGATCCACCAGGCGGGAAAGCTGGGTTTGCTTGCAACCGACGATGAAGTTGACCGCGAACTCAAGAAGACACAAGCGCCTTACAATGACAAAGATTTCGAGCAGATGCTCAAACAACGTAATCTATCGATGGATGACTTCAAGCGCGAGATTCGACGTTCGCTAACGACACAGAAGGTGTTGAACCGCGAAGTCACATCGAAAATTAATATCAGCGAGCAGGATATTTCCGCGTATTACAACCAGCATAGAGCGGAGTTCAATGTGATCGAGCCACGATATCACTTGGCGCGAATTCTCGTGGCGGCTTCGGCAAACGCACAAGGGCTGGACGCCAGTCTGGATGCCAATAAGGTGCACAATGAGGCGGAGGCCCGCAAGAAGATTGATGACGTGCTCGGCAAACTTGAGGCAGGAGCGGATTTCTCGAGCCTGGCGATGACGTACTCTGAGGACGGTGCAACGGCGGCAAATGGCGGGGACATGGGAATCGTGCCAGAGTCGTCACTGCAGGCAGCATTAAAGCGGACGGATCCTGCGACGCGCGAAAATATTCTGAAGCTGAAGCCAGGGCAGTATACGCCGGTAATGCGAATGAATGATCCGGCTGGATTCCAGATCGTGAAGCTGATCTCTGTTGAGCCTGCGGGACTACGTGAGCTCTCGGACCAGCGCGTGCAACAGGACATTCGGAAGCAGCTTCAGGATCGGCGCGAACAACTGCTCAAGACGGCGTACTTCGAAGTAATGCGAAGCCAGGCGAAAATCCGGAATTACTACGCGGAGCAAGTGCTGGCAAGCAACGGCTCAGGGCACTAATTGCTGAAGCAGCTATTCGATAACTGCCAACACCTCTCCGGCATTTACATTTGATCCCTGTTTCGCGATGATGCTTTTCAGATTCCCAGCTTTGGGTGCGCGGACTTCGTTTTGCATCTTCATGGCTTCAATCACCAGAATTCCCTGGCCGAGTTCGATTTCTTCGCCTACGCGCGCCAGTACCCGCACTATTTTGCCAGGCATTGAGGCCGTAACTTTCTGCTCACCTGCATCATTTACCCCGCTGCGTTTTCTACTCCGCAGCGAACGGGAATCGCGGACGACGCACTCGTAGGATCTGCCCTGAAGAAAAATTGTGACAGTCTCGACTGAGCGGCTCACTCGTGCTTCGACGGATTTGCCATCTGCAATAAGAGAGAGAACGCCAGGACTTACTCGCAGTGAGCTAACTTGGATGTCGCGCGGGGCGCTTGCTTGTTCACCTGCTCCTGGTTCACCGATTTCCGGTTCACTCAGGCGGATGTTCCAGAGAACCTCAGCGACGTCCTTGTCCGATCCGGAGTCCTCGGTCCGTTGCAGTTCGACGCGATAGATCTTGTCTCCAATACTTACTTCATATTGCATGATGGGTTAGCTCACGACCTCGCTTCGGCCAGCCAACTTCCATGCGGAAGGCTTGGATTCGGTAAGGTGCTGGTGATCGGTGTTTCCACTCTGAAGAGCCTGGAATATGGCGGCAGCAATAGCCGCAATCTCTTGCTCGCCTTTGCGACCAGTGCCCAGCTCTGGCGACAAACGCGAGAGATACCCCGTATCGGTTTTGCCGGAGAGAAAATCCGGATCGCTGAGAATTCGCCGAAAGAGTGACAGGTTGGTCCTTACTCCGCCAACAACATAATCGCTAAATGCCTGCTTTAACTTTCCGATCGCGTCAGAACGATTTCCACCATACGCGACCAGCTTGGCAAGCAACGGGTCATATTCCATCGGTACGTTCCAGCCTTCGTAAACGCCGCTATCGACGCGGATTCCGGGACCCGAAGGCTCATTGAGGACGGAGATCCTGCCGGGGCTGGGAAAATAATTGTTGTCAGGATCTTCGGCATAGATCCTGCATTCGATGGCGTGACCACGAGGGGCGATGTCTCGCTGCGCGATGGGCAACTTTTCCCCGGCTGCAATCCGAATCTGCAAGTGGACCAGGTCGAGGCCTGTGACCAGCTCGGTGACAGGATGCTCGACCTGCAAGCGAGTGTTCATTTCCAGAAAATAGAAATTTGTGCCGTCGAAGAGAAATTCGATAGTGCCGGCGTTAGCATAGCCCGCGGCTTGCGCCGCGCGCACCGCGGTTTCGCCCATTCGCTGGCGAAGCTCCGGCGTCAGCGCTGTGGAAGGAGATTCTTCCAGAACCTTCTGGTGACGCCGCTGGATTGAGCACTCACGTTCGCCGAGATAGACACAGTTGCCGTGCTCGTCAGCCAGGATTTGCATCTCGATATGGCGCGGATTGGTGATGGCCTTCTCGAGGTAGACTTCATCGTCACCGAAGGCTCGCAAGGCTTCGCTGCCGGCTGAATCGAGCGCGGACGGCAACTCTGATTCGTTTGCGACCAGCCGCATGCCTTTGCCACCGCCACCCGCTGCGGCTTTGAGCATGACGGGGTAACCGAACTTCGCCGCCAATTCGCGCGCTTCGGCGAGAGATTGCAATCCTCGCGACGTACCAGGCACAAATGGTACTCCAGCTTTTTCGACTGTCTGCCGGGCCCGGGTTTTTGATCCCATGATTTCGATCGACTCGGGACTGGGGCCGATGAACTTTACGCCAGCGTCGCGGCTGGCGCGCGCAAAATCCTCGTTTTCAGAGAGAAAGCCGTAGCCGGGATGAATTGCTTCTGCGCCGCAGCGCTTTGCCACATCGAGAATGCGGTCGATATTCAGATAAGACTCAGCCGCCGGGGCGGGACCAATCGCGTAGGCTTCATCGGCTTTCAATACATGCAGGGCAGCGCGGTCCACTTCCGAATAGACTGCGACGGCCGCGATTCCGAGTTCATGGCACGCACGAACCAGCCGGACAGCGATTTCGCCTCGATTGGCGATCAAAATTCTTTTGAATAATCTGCTCACATCATTTCAATTGAGTTAGCAGTCGAGTTCTGGCCTATTAGGACAGAACTTCGTACTATAAGCATTCTTTCGAATGGCCGCCACTCAGCAACCTAGTACACGCATGAAAGCGACACTGTGGCTGGAGAGATATGCTCCGGGGCTGATCATTGTCGCGGGCCTTGTGGTGCGTCTAATCAGCGCACATTCAAAATTTTTGAATGCCGATGAGGCGATGCACTACCTGCTAGCAATGCAGCCGTCGGTTTCAGATGCTTATCGCGCCAGCCTCGGCACTGCGCATCCTCCGTTGTTGATTCTGCTGCTGCACTACTGGGAGATGATTTCGAGGAGCGAATTTTTTCTGCGGCTGCCTTCGGTGGTCGCGGGCACGGCTGCAGGATGGTTCCTATATGCGTGGCTGCGGGATGTGAGGGACCGCGGGACTGCGGTTGTCGCATTAGCATTGTTTCTGTTCTCTCCAGCTCTCATCTACACGTCGACCGAAATTCGGCAGTATGCGCTGTTGCTGTGCTTTATGTCGGCTGCGCTTTACCTACTGGACAGAGCGATTGCAACGAATTCGCCAATGCTGCTGCTCAGTTCGGGAACCCTGTCATGTTTGGCGCTCGTTACGCATTATTGTGCGTTGATTTTCGGATTGGCGGCTGCAATATATGGCTTCATCCGTATTGTTTCCGTGAGGACCAGACTATCCCTGAGGCTGATATGGCTTGCAGTTCAGCTGGGTTTCGCCACGATTGCGGCGTTTCTCTGGAAAACTCACATTGCAATCATTCGGCACAGACCGTTAACGCAAGATGTGGCGGAATCGTATCTGCGGAGTTCCCTGTTTCACCCTGATGAGGAGAATATATTTGTATTTCTCGGCAGAGCGAATTTGCGGCTGTTTCACTTTTTCTTCAGCCAAGGGGCAATCTCCATTGCTGGCTTGCTGCTGTTCGCCATTGGAATAGTGCTTTTGTTTCGCGAAAAGAGCCACACATCAAGTCGTGATCCGAGCTCACGGCAACTTGGGGTTTTGCTGCTGTTGCCATTCGCAATCAATAGCGTCACAGCGCTGGCAGGAATATACCCCTATGGTGGAACGCGACATGACGTTTACCTCGCGATTTTCGCGGTGCCGACGATTGCGGTGGCACTCGGATATTGGCAACCGTCGCGGAGATGGACGAAGCCTGTAGCGGTTCTCATTGCACTGGCAGTCTGCAATTTTACGGTGATACCAGCGGGTGCTTACATCAAGCCGAAAAATCAGAGGAAGGAGTTGATGAAGCAAGCGGTCGCTTATCTAAGTACGTCAGCGGCTCCAGGGTCCATTGTGCTTACGGACTACGAAAGCGGATTGCTGTTGAGCTACTATGTCTGCCAAAAGGACATCACCCATTCGGGCCAGCCGATTGGCTTTTTCTATCATGCGCAGTGCGGGAATTATCAATCTGTTTCGCTGCTTCCAAGGCTGTGGGTGTTCCGGGCAGAAACGTTTCCGTCCCAAATTTCAGAATTAGCGAAAAGCAGTCTTGAGGACCATCAGGTCTGGCTATTTCAGGCAGGTTTCATCGTCGACCGAGAACCGGAATTCCAAGCCCTTCTTGCGAAATATGGCTGTGCCGAGCCGCGAAGGTTTGGCGCGAATATTTTAGTCTGTAAGATACAGTAGCCGAAGAGTTAAGACGGGCAAGGATGCCCGTCTTCCTAAGCGTCAAAGCCAAAAAACACTCTTCGGAAATCGAGAGGGCTATTGGTTGGTAATGCCCTGCGGGGCCGAAGCGGCTTTCTCGGCCTTCTCTTTTCTTGCCGCCATCGCTTTATCCAGCCAGTCGTCGGCAGTCTTGCGGTCCTGGGTCGCTTCATCAGGCTGGTCGCATTCGCGGTCAGCTTTTTGGCGATATAGCAGGTTCATGTACGCCATAGCGTCGTCGTAGTCCTGACGGAGCTGCATGGCTTTGTTCAAGCTATCCAAACCTTCTTGCAGGGTCCCGCTGTCCCTGTCGCGCAGACTGGCGCACAGCTTTTTATCTTTGAGCGACTCATCCGGCTTCAGGCCTGCCTTCGACCGTTCCTCCTGCATGGGCGTGAAGAGCTTCCAATAATCAATAACACCGATCGAGTAGTAAGCCTCGGGATCGTTCGCGTCCAACTGGATCGCCATTTGGTTGTATTTTTTTGCATCATCAAACTTCTTCATCTGAAAATACAGACCAGCGAGGCTCTTGACCGCGTTCACATTCTTTGGATCCTGCTGCAGCACTGCCTCGTACTGAGCAATCGCGCTATTGGCGTTCTGAAGGTTTTCAGGAGAGTCCACGCCGGGAATGTATTGCGCCACGTATGCGGCGGCCAGGTAAATCTTCGCGTTGGCCAGGCTTGGATCAAGATTTACCGCATTCTTGAAATGCTCGACGGCCTGCTCGTAGCGCGCATTCTTGTAAGAAGCAACGCCTTTATTGAGTTGGTCACGCGCCCGCAATTTATTGCAACCCACGCTTGATAATGCAAGGGCGGCGACCGCGAACAACGCCAGAACTCGTATATTTGTTTTCATGAAAGTTTGATTCCCCTCACCGAAGCGCATAAATACCAGCCGCATACGATAACAGAAACCCCATATGCGCGTCGACGGGCGGGGACACCCGTCAATTCGACTGAAAAAGACCGCTGGGCGGATGAGGACACCCGCCCGAACAAGAAGTTCTTATCCGCCAGCTTCGATCTTGGCTGTAATCAGGCCGACTTTGTCCACCCCGGCCTGATGCGCAATATCGATCACGTTGGCCACGTCAGCAAAAGGAATGTTGTCGTCGCCTTTCACGAACATGACTTTCTCGGCACGGCTCTTAAAGATGTCAGTCAAGCGATCCTGCAGACCGTCCCACGTGGTATCGTCCTGGTTGATTTTAAGACCCGGTGTTTGCCCCGGCCCGCGATCAATCACCTGAACCACAATCGTGCGATCCGGGGGTGGCGCTTTCTGATTCGGCGGTGGCGGCTGTGGCACCAACGCGTCCAATCCCTTCGACACCACTGGGGTAATGACCATGAAGATGATCAACAGAACCAGTAGCACGTCAATGAGGGGCGTAACGTTGATCTCGCAGCTTTGACCGCCCTTCCCACCAACTGCCATTCCCATAGGAATTCTCCTTAGATCCTTCGACTACTGCAATTACTGCGCGCCACCCGCGATCGGAGTAGGCGGGGCGCCTGGGCCACCCGGAGGCCGATTATGCGGCTGCTGCTTCTGTTCGGTCAGCAAGCCCAAATCGTCTACGCCAGCAGCGCGCACGTTATCTACTACCTCGACAACGCTCTTATACTTTGCTCGCGCATCGGAGCGGACATACACTTGCTTGTTAACCTGGCTGGCGATGCGATCCTTGACCTTATTGGTCAACTGATCAGGTTCAATGCGATCGCGCCCCAAATAGATGCTGCCGTCGCGGGTAATCGCAACCACAATAGCATCTTCCTTGTCGGCATCTGTCATTTGCTGAGGATTGTTGACCTTAGCCAAGTCGACGGTAATGTCTTTTTGGAGCATGGGAGTTATAACCATGAAAATGATCAGCAGCACCAACATGACGTCCACCATTGGTGTGACGTTGATGTTGGAGTTAACCCTTGCCCCTTCATCTCTTTTTACGATACCCATACGGTTTCTCCTGCCCGAATTTGGGAGGTAGACCCGACTGGAGCGTCGCTCCGGCCGGGTCTTCGCAACTCAGACTTTCGGTTAAACGGACGAGACGCCCGCGCCAGAAAATCAGTTATCTGCGCACTGCGCCACGGCGCTTCAGGAAGTAATCAATCAGTTCGCTCGACGAATTGTCCATTTCAACGTCGAACGCTTCCACGCGGCCAGTCAGATAGTTGAACATCATCACGGCCGGAATCGCGACCAGCAATCCAAAAGCCGTGGTGACAAGGGCTTCTGCAATACCGCCTGCGACAGCCGTAAGACCGGTTGCGTGCGCGGATGAAATTCCACGGAACGCATTCAGAATGCCCATCACGGTTCCGAACAGGCCAACGAACGGAGCAGTGGAGCCGATTGTCGCTAAACCGCCCAAGCCGCGCTTCAGTTCGGCGTGCACGATAGCTTCGGTGCGCTCGAGGGCGCGTTTCGAGGCTTCAATGGTTTCGCCAGGAATGTCGCTGCTCTCCTGGTGGGCGCGGAATTCCATCAAACCAGCGGTGACGACCTTGGCCAGATGGCTCTTCTTATTTCGCTCGGCAACTTTAATTGCTTCGTCGATCTTTCCGTCCCGCAGCGCGCCTGCGACTGCCGGAGCAAATGCCCGCGATTGCTTACGGGCGGCGCTGAAGGCCATCCAGCGGTCGATCATCACGCCGAACGACCAGCCCGACATGATGAAGAGAATGAAGACGACCGCGCGCGCGACCCATCCCATTTGCTTCCAAAGCGAGATCGGGTCCCACTGCGGCTCGGCTGCTTCTTGCAGAAGCCAAGTCGCAGTGATATGTGCTTGTGCTACTAGGTGTGTTGCTGCATGAGCTGCAAACATGAGTTGCTTTCCTCCTCAGGATCTTTAACCTAAAATCAGATGCTTACATTTCTTACTCAAGTTGTTCTGCCACTCCGGATGACACCGTCTCATTCCAAGATCGAGCAACCGAAACGAGGAGGAACCTGGGTTAGAAAGCAGATTCCTCAACCGGTGAGCTGTCCGAATAACAGTGAAAGAAGACTATCCGCCCGAAAGCGTGAAGTTCACCGTTACCTGGGTGTCAACCTCAACAGGTTCTCCGTTCAGAATGTACGGCCGATAGCGCCACTGCTTTACGGCATCAAGCGCCGCCTGGGTCAACAGCGGGTGACCGCTGAGGACGTGCAGATTCTGAATGGTGCCGTCTTTTCCAATCACGGCAGCCAGTACAACGCTACCCTGAACCCGGGCCGTGCGGGCGAGTGGCGGATACTGGGGCTGCACACGATGCAGAACCATTCCCTGCGTCACGCCCTGCGAAACGCGCACCCGCTGAACCGCAACCTTGGGAACCGCCATAGGAGCGCTGCTGATAATTCCGCCGATTACGCCGCCTGCGGCACCCCCAGGTACGCCACCCGGAACTCCGCCCACAACACCTGACATCTGTGGCGGGGGCGCTTCCTCTTCTTTAATTATTTCAACCTTCTTTGGAATCTTGGTTGGGGTACGGAGCTGACCGTTCACGATATCGGTTTGCACCTGGTGAACAATGTGAACGGCAGCTGGAGGCGGAGGTGGTGGCGGCGGTGGCGGTGGTGCAACCAGCGCCATCATGAGCTGCGCCTTCGGCAGCGCCTCAGTAAAGAGCAGCGGAATCAGGACCAGAATTCCGACGATAATCGCTTCCAGAACGAATGAAAAAGTGGTCGTCCTGCCGCGCTTAGTTTTTAGCTTTCCACCCGATTCAATCAGGCTGTCCTCAAACATAAGTTTTCTCCCTGCACAGGTCTACGATACTTTAGACACCGGACGCCGCCAGTTTGCTCCCAGTTCCGTACCAAAGACCGGCGACATGCGGCGTAGGAAGCACGTCCGCGGCCATACCTGGGAAAGCCCCCGGGCGAGCAGCACTGCACAAGCAACAGAGCGAACACTTACATCAAAACTGCATCACTTCGGCGTCTTTGCCGGAGCTTCCCGGCTCGGAAGCCCGCGTCAAGCTAAGCCTTTGCTTTCAGCTTCTCCCGGCGACTGCCACTTCCACTTGGAACCATGGCCGCCGGCCGATTTCGATTCGATCGCCAGTCCAAATACGCCACCAGAATCGGCGCGGCAATGGCAATCGACGAATAAGTCCCGATTAAGATGCCAATAACCAGGGCGAAGGAAAACCCGTGCAACACTTCGCCCCCGAAAAGGAACAAAGCTAGCACAGTCAGAAATGTTAAACCCGCCGTCAAGATGGTCCGGCTTAAGGTCTGGTTGATGCTGCGGTTGACAATATCCGAGAGCTTTTCCCGCCGCATTAGCTTCAGGTTCTCGCGAATGCGATCAAAGACAACGATCGTGTCGTTATTGGAGTAGCCGATCAGGGTCAAAATGGCGGCAATCACGGTGAGCGACATAGGATAGTCGCGCAGCGAGAATGCGCCCACCGTGATCAACGTATCGTGAAAGACAGTGATTACCGCAGCCACTCCGTAAATCCATTCGAACCGAAAAGCCAGGTAGATCAACATGCCGGCAAGAGAGTAAACGGTCGCCAGAATCGCCTGCTTACGTAATTGGGCACCCACCTGCGGCCCTACAATCTCTACCTGATAGACACCGAAATCCGAAAGAAAGAAACCGTCCTGGATCGACGAGAGAACTGCTGGTTCGACTACTCCCTTCAATTGGTCGAAATTCGCGAGCACGCCGCCCTGAGTTTTGTCGCGAAAGTCCGCAATTGCCTGGCCGATTTGCGTGTAGCGTTGTTGAGCGTCGGTACCAAGGTGCAGCGGATCCTTTTGCATCAGGTAAGAAGCAAGGCTCAGATTGCTCGTATTGTTCAGATCCTGCTTGCCAGCGGGGGCGGTGGTGCTGAGCGCACTGATTACCTGCTCCCTTGGGTGCTCGAGTGCCGCCTGGTCAGTAGCCTGAGGAACGTCAATGAGAACTTCGTTACTTCCTGTATGGCCGTAGGTCTGAATTCTGACGTTGTGCAGCCCGGCGCGATCCATGGCGCTGCGGATAGCATTGTCATTCGGCTGGTGCGAGAACTTCACGTAAACCAGCGTTCCACCGCGGAAATCAATGCCCAGCGGAATGCCATGCCAAAACAGCATAGATATGACGCCCGCAACGCTGAAGATCAGCGAGAAGGTGAGGAAATACCACTTCTTTCCTAGAAAGTCGATGTTCGGATTATGAAAAAATTCCACGAAAACCTCTTCGTCGTGCGTCTTTCGTCGTGCGCTTAGGACCGCATGCGGCGACGTGCAACGGTTTCTAAATACTTAACGCCTCGCCTACGCGCTTCCGGCTCAAGACCCAATCAAAAATGGCGCGAGAGACGAAAACGGCGGTAAACAAGTTAGCAAACAATCCAAAACTGAGTGTCACAGCGAAGCCCTTCACGGGACCGGTGCCGAACAGAAACAGAATGATTGCCGATACAATTGTGGTCACGTGGGTATCAATAATGGTCACCAAGGCGTAGTGAAATCCCTGCTCCACCGCGGACGGCGGCGTTTTGCCGTTGCGCAACTCCTCGCGAATACGCTCGAAGATCAGGACGTTCGAGTCAACACCCATACCGACGGTAAGAATCACGCCGGCGATACCCGGCAGAGTTAAGGTTGCGCCGGTAAAGCCAAGGAATCCCAAAAGAATAACCAGGTTCAAAATCAGTGCGATGTCGGCGTTGATCCCGGCTGCGCGATAGTAAATCAGCATGAATACCAGCACGGCAATCATACCGACAACGGCCGCGCGAACGCCGGCTCGGATGGAATCGCTACCAAGCGAAGGCCCCACCGTGCGCTCTTCGAGATATTTAATTCCTGCAGGAAGGGCACCCGAGCGCAGGATCATTGCCTGATCTTTCACCTCCTGCTCGGTAAAACGGCCCTTGATGATTCCCTGATCGTGAATGGGTTCATCGATGGTTGCAACGCTCTGAACTTTGTTGTCCAAGACTACGCCGAGCAGGTCCTTCACGTGAGCGGAAGTGAAGGCATAAAACTTGCGGCCACCTTCGGCAGTAAGCGTAAAACCGACTGCCGGCTGGCCGTTCTCATCCGTTGAAGGTTCGGCACTGCGAAGGTCTTTGCCGCTGACGGCCGGAACTCGCGAAACAATGTACCAGCTCTGAGAACCGTCAGGATTGGTTTTACCCGGCATCAGCATGGAATCTTCCGGGAGCACGCCGCCTTTATCCTGCAATGCGGCATCCTGGCTGGGATACGGGCCGCCAAGCACCTGGCGAATCTCAAGCATTGCCGTCGACTGCATGACTTCTTTCACGCGCGCGGGGTCGTCGATTCCAGGCAATTGCACCAAAATCTGGTAGTCGCCAAGGCCATGTTCTTCGATCACCGGTTCGCTCACGCCAAGCTGGTCAATGCGATTGCGGATGGTTTCAATCGCCTGCTGCACGGCCCGGTTCTTCAGGTCAGTCAAATTGGTCGGCTTCATGGTGACCGTGAAAGTGTCGTTGGCAGCTGAGGCGAGATCGTACTCCGGCAAGCGGTCTTGCACGATCGTTCGCAGGTCGCCACTCGCTTCGGGGGGGACGCCTTTAATTACGATCTGTTCCGGGTGATTGGCAGGATCGGGTTTAGTAATGTCGGCATAGTTGACCTTCGCATTTCGCAGCCCCGACTTCAGCGTCTGCAAGGCACTATCGCTATCGACATTGACAGCGTCATTTACCTGCACCTGCAAGATCAGGTGAGTACCGCCTTTGAGATCAAGTCCAAGGCTAATTCCGTGACGCATCCCCGACCCGTGTAGTAGCCCATCGGCCAAAGCGCCACCGGAAAGGCCGCTCGGGATACCGAACACGCCATAAAGGAAGATCAGGACCGCACCGACGATGATGACGAACTTCCAACCCAAATTCTTGTTCATGAGAAAACTGCTCCGCAAACCAGGGTTTCAGGGCTTTCGAACTTTCAAGGTTTCGCAAAGCACGATCAGGGTGAGTCGGCTTAGAACCTTGAAACAGCGAAACTATGAAACCTGAACCTCAAAAAATCCTACTTCGCCACGGGCTCTTCCGGCGTGGTGACCGATGCAATTGCCGAGCGGCTCACTTCCAGCCTCAAATTATCTGGCGGAACTCGCAAATGTACTGAGTCCTCTCTTAGGGCGACAATTGTTCCGCGAATGCCGCCGCTGGTTGTAACTTTGTCTCCGGTCTTCAACTGTCCAAGCATGGCCTGCCATTTTTTTTGCCGGCGCTGCTGCGGCATGATCAAAATAAAGTAGAAAATCGCGAAGATGAAGATAAGCGGAGCAATCCCGAGCCAACTCGCGGAACTCCCGCTTTGCCATGCGATAAGGCCGTATATAAACATTCGATTCGATGTCGGAAGCTATTGCGAACTTAGAACCGGGTATCACACGCCTGCACTAAAAATGCGGGCTTTCTGAATCCTTTGCGCTCTTCGCGGTTAAGCCTCAACGGGCAGATGCCGGAGGCGTGCCGAGATCAACAGGGAGGATTCCTCAGAAGGCCAGCTGCTCTCTCTACGTTACCAGAAAATAAAGCTGGACACTCCCAAGTCAAATAGAATGCCGGACGCGCCGCATAGTGTCAAGGTAGTAGAACAGATTGTGAATGGTATTCAGAACTTGCGCAAGGACCTCATTCGTCGCATAAAGATGACGTAAGTAGGCGCGTGAATATCTATCGCAGACGCGGCATGGGCAATTTCGGTCAAGCGGAGATTGGTCTGTGGCGTAGCGCGACTGCTTTATCGAAAGTTTCCCTTCTGATGTGAAGAGCAGCCCGTGGCGGGCGGCGCGAGTGGGAAGAACGCAGTCCATCATGTCGACGCCGAGCTTTGCGTACTCGACGATTTCTTCGGGAGTGCCTACACCCATGAGGTAGCGCGGCTTGTCTTTGGGTAGGTACTCCAGAGTTGATTCGACGATTTCGCGAGTGAGTGCCCGCGGCTCGCCGACACTGAGGCCTCCTATCGCATAACCGTCGAAGCCGATTTCGATCGTGCGCTCGGCGGATTCTTTGCGAAGAACGCGATCCATACCACCCTGGACGATGCCGAAAAGGGCCTGGGTGGAGTTTTGAGTTTCCGGTTTCGAGTTTCGAGTTTCCGATTCCTCATTCGAATTTTGTGCCTTGCCGAGACTGCACGAAACTTGAAATTCGAAACTTGAAACTGCCTGAGGGCTGAGGGCTGATGGCTGAGAGCTCCATGGCACTTCATTCTTGTGCTCTTCAAAATATTTCTTGCAGCGAGCGGCCCAGCGGAGGGTTAGCTCCATGGAATCGCGAATGCGGGAAGCCTCGGCAGGATATTCGGTGCACTCATCGAACGCCATGATGATGTCAGCGCCGAGCCCGATCTGCACTTCCATTGATTTTTCCGGCGACAGGAAATGAGAAGAGCCGTCGAGATGCGAGCGAAACGTCACGCCCTCTTCGTTCACCTTGCGAAGATCACTGAGGCTGAAAACCTGAAATCCGCCGGAGTCGGTAAGAATGGCCCGCGGCCAGGACATGAATCTGTGCAGGCCTCCTAATTTGCGGATCAGATCAACTCCGGGACGGAGATAAAGATGATAGGTATTGCCGAGCAGAATCTGGACGCCGAGTTCTTCGAGAACATCCTGCGGAACACCCTTAACGGTCGCTTGCGTGCCGACGGGCATGAAGACTGGGGTTTCGACAGGACCGTGAGGCGTACTCATGCATCCGCGTCGCGCCATGCCGTTTGTCTTGGTGATTTCGAAACGCAAAGACATGTAGCGCGATTCTAAAGGAACATTCGATTCCCTAGTCGAGAAACACGCGAACATGGGTGGGGTACCCGCTGCTCCACTCAGGAAGAAGGCTGGAGTCAAGTATCCAACTGCACGATTTCGGCACGGATTGTTTTGCCGTCTACGATCAGTTTGCCAACCGTAATCGGCAGATTGAACCGCCGCGGGCCGGCGCTGCCAGGATTCAAGTAGAGCACACCATCTTTCATCTCCTGTTTGGGGACGTGACTGTGGCCGTAGATGATCGCGGAAAGTCCAGCTGCTTCCGGCTTCAGATCGAGTTTTTCGAGAATATGCAGGACGTAGATGCAAGCGTTCCCGACTTCGAGAATCTCAGTTTCGGGAATTTTCGAAGCCCACTCTCCGTGATCGATGTTGCCGCGCACGACCGTGAGGGGAGCAATTTCGCGCAGGCGGTCCAGGATCTCGGGATCCCCGACGTCGCCGGCGTGAATGATGTGGCCTGAACCTTTCAGCGCGTCGAGAGCCTCAGGCCGCAGCAGACCGTGCGTATCTGAGATCACGCCGATAATCATCACTTCGCCGGGACAACAGGCAAAATCAATGCCGACGGATGTTCAGCGTCGTGCAATATCAGGTTTGTTGCACTCACAAATTGATTTCGCGAAGATTCCTCGCCCACCTGCACGTAGCGTAACTCGCCGGTATTCAGGTTGCGGTCGAAGCGCGGGAAGTTGCTGCTTGAGACTTCGAGGCGCAACGCGTGACCTTTTTTGAACACGTTGCTCGTGGCCCAAAGGTCAACAGTGAGTTTGTAGACCTGCCCGGGATTCAACAATGTCGGCGTCTCGCGCGAGTCGCGATAACGCGCGCGAAGAATGCCTTCCGTCAGGTTCTGCGCGAAGCCGTTGGGCCATACATCAACCAGCTTGCCGGTGAAATCGGTATCGACCGCAGACGATTTCAAATACAGCTCGAGCGAAACCGGGCCAGTCACCTCCGTGTCTTCAGCCATCGGCGGAGTTGAATAGACGAGCACGTCATCGCGCCCCTCAACTGAACGCTGATCGCGGGCACCCGGCTCCCATCGTTGCGGCTCGCAGCACAGCGGACCACCGACCGTTGGCACGGGATTTGCTGGATCGTAGATGTATTGGTCTGGCTGCTCTTTCGACGGGGCTGTGGTGGAGAGCGTCCCGTTACCTCGCAGCGAATTGGCTTTGCCACTGGAGTGCAGGAAATATTTCGTAGTTTTTGCACGCGCAAGCGGCCAGTCGTCTTCATCGCGCCATTGGTTCGCGCCCATGACGAAGATCTTCACCGGCTTGCCTGAGGCAAATTCGTTGTGCTCGCCTTTGAATAAGTAGTCATACCAGTGCAACGTGATCTCGTCTTCATCGATGTGCGATGCAGGGCCGAAATTCACATCCCCGATTTTCGGCCCGTTACCTGAGTGCCCACCGACAACGACCATAAGCTGCTGGCCGTGTCGGGCCTCGTCGGTTCCACCGTGGGCTTTAATCCCTTCGTAGTTGTGCAGTGATCCGCCAAGGAACAGGTCGTACCACGCGGCGACGTGGAGAGCCGGAACTTTGATGTCTGGATAATGTTCCTCGATGGAGATTGCCTTCCAGTAGTCGTCGTAACTTGGGTGTGCAAGCCAGTCGAGGAAATAGGGGGCAACCGATATGTTGGAGGCAAGATCGGACCGATTTTCGAGATTAAGAATGGGATAATTGGTAAGCGGCAATTTCCAGATTCCGCCGACCGGATCATTCTGGTGACCAACCAGGCGCGGGTAGGTATCTTGCGCGAGCCCCGAGGTCCAATCTTCGTTGAACCACTGCGAAAAAGCTCCGCCCACGTACGTCCAGTTCTCGTGATAGTTGCTGGCGGTCACGATCGGGCAAATTCCGGCGAGATGCGGCGGATGAGTAATTGCCGCGAGCACCTGCGTTGCTCCGACATACGATCCACCGAACATGCCGACCTTGCCGTTTGAGTATGGCAACGCCGCGGCCCACTCGATCGTGTCATATCCGTCGTTCGGCTCGTGCTTGAATGTGTACCACTCGCCCTCGGAGGCGTAACGGCCACGAACATCGACAAAGATAACGATATAGCCTTGTGCCGCGGCTCTCAACCCGAAAGTGACGCCATTGTCTTTGTTGTATGGAGTGCGTTGCAGGAGCACGGGAAACCTGCCATCGACGCTTGGGCGATAAATGTCCGCCTTTAGTTTGACACCGTCGCGCATAGTGACAACGACATTGCGCTCATAGGTGACGGCGTATTGGTCCGCGGCCTGGGCGAGAAAGCCAAGCCCACATAAAAGCAACGGGACAGAGATCGCGATTCTATTCAGTCGCATGCGAGTTTCTCCAGATAAATAACGGAAGAGATTACCAAAATAGAAAGAAAACTTCTCTGATTGGTTTTATTGGAGAAAGTCCGTCTGACGAATATGCTATAATGTCGGACATGGACTCCCAACGAATCACGGTCCGGATTTCCGACCGGCTAACCGCACGTTTACGCAGCCACTCACGCGCCAGTGGCACCAGTGAATCTGAACTCGTACGCGAAGCATTGGAAAATTATCTCAGCCGTCCCACCCAGAATCAGTCTGCGTATGAATTGGCGCAAGAGGCAGGAATCATAGGAGCAGCAAAAAAGGCGCCGAGAGACCTAAGTACCAACAGGCGTCATTTCGAAGGATTCGGCAAGGGCAAATGAGGCGTGTCCTCGTCGACACCGGCCCAATCGTTGCCATCCTGAGTCAGAGCGACCAATATCATCAGGTCTGTATCGAAGCTTTGCGCGATATGCCTGGCCCGCTCTTTACCTGTTGGCCAGTGATCACAGAAGCGGCGTGGCTGTTAAGACGCGATTCGAATGCGATCCAGAAACTGATGAACAGCCTCGACACCGGAATGTTTGAGTTGCTATCGCTGGCGGCAGCCGACGCCAGACCGCTTGCCTCACTCATTAAGAAGTACCACGATATTCAAATGCAACTCGCAGATGCGGCATTGGTGCATGTCGCCTCGCGCGATGGACTAGATACAGTATTCACCCTCGACCGGAAGGATTTTTCTGTATACCGGCTGCCGAAGGGAAAGCCGTTTCGGATACTGCCAAAGTAAGCGCGTGGCCGTAGCCGTCGAGATTTCAGCGGCGCAGTACGCGAACCCGGATGATGCGCGAAGCGAATTGTCCTGCGGAGTCGAGGACCCTGCTGTTTACATCAATGTTAAATTCTGCGAGGAACTCAGCCGAAATTTCGGGCGCGTTGCTGTTCCCTGTGGCACTTGTGGCAGACGAGCCTAGTTCCCTTCGGTGTAGCCCTGTTCCGGATCCAGCCTATCCAGTTCCGCCTCTTTCGGAACTGTTTCTCCGCAAATCGCGCAGAGACCTCGTTGCGAAATTGCTTTCGCGTACTTGACTTTCTTGCGATCCCCGGGGCGACCACGCTCGTCATGTTCGAGCCGTATGCGAATGTATCTTCGCAGCGAAAAAAGGAACCGTTGATCACCTGCCGTGACTTGTTGAAGCCGTTCACGAACTTCGCTTACCAGCGATTTAGCAAGTTCGAGTTGTTCGCCCTGAAGACCTTTGCGAGGTTCTTCCATTTTTGTACGCTCACTCGGCATGTTTAAATCGTCGGAGACCTGGATATAGTCAGCAATCTCACACGGCTCGTAAACTCCTCCGCTCCCATGTCCTCGGTCTTCTCTTTCCCTCGCGTGCGGACGTTCACCTTGCCCGCTTCTGCTTCCTTGTCGCCGACGACGAGCATGAACGGAACTTTCTGTAGCGCATGCTCGCGGATTTTGGCGTTCATCTTTTCGTTACGGGCGTCGACTTCAACGCGGACATTCGACTCACGTAACTGAGCCGCGACCTTATTCGCGTACTCCACGTGGCGCTCGGCAATGGGGACCACCACAACCTGTACCGGCGAGAGCCAAACTGGAAATGCTCCGGCGTAGTGCTCGATCAACACACCGAAGAAACGCTCAATCGATCCGTAGAGCGCGCGATGCACCATGACCGGCTGCTTGCGCGTGCCGTCTTCGGCGACATACTCCAATCCGAAGCGAGCGGGCAAGTTGAAGTCGAACTGCACGGTTGAAAGCTGCCATAGGCGGCCGATTGCATCGACTAACTTGATATCAATTTTTGGTCCATAGAACGCGGCTTCACCGGAAATCGTTGTGTAGTCGATCCCGAGCCGCTTCATAACTTTTTCTAGAGATGCCGTCGCCGAGTTCCACTGCTCTTCCGATCCCACGAAATTTTTCTTGTCTTCAGGGTTCCAGGTGGAAAGCTCGGTTACGAACTTGTCGAAGCCGAAATCGTGCAGCGTGTCTTTCGCAAATTCAACGCACGCGGCGATCTCATCTTCAATCTGCTCGGGTGTGCAAAAAATGTGGGCGTCGTCTTGAGTGAATCCGCGCACGCGCAGCAAGCCGTGCATCACTCCCGACCGCTCATATCGATACACCGTGCCCAGCTCGCCCAGCCGCACCGGCAGATCGCGATACGACTTGAGGCCGTCCTTATATATAAGAATGTGGCCGGGGCAATTCATCGGCTTCAGGCGATACTCGGCGTCGTCGAGTTCCATGGTGTCGAACATGTTTTGCGAGTAGTAGCCCTCGTGCCCCGAAGTCTGCCAAAGTTGCTTGCGCATAACGTGCGGCGTGTAGACGAGCGAATATCCGCGCTTCAGGTACTGCTCGCGCATCCAGTCTTCCATCTCTTTGCGGATGATGCCGCCCTTGGGATGCCAGAAGATCAGGCCCGGACCGGCGAGCTCCTGAATAGAAAACAGATCGAACTGCTTGCCGAGCACGCGATGGTCGCGCTTTTTGGCTTCTTCAATCTGATTCAGATACACGTCAAGGTCTTTTTTCGAAAAGAACGACGTGCCGTAAATGCGCTGCAGTTGCGGGTTCTTCTCGTCGCCGAGCCAGTAGGCGCCGGCGATGTTCAGCAGCTTAAATGCCTTGATTTTGCCGGTTGAAGGAATGTGCGGTCCGCGGCAGAAGTCGAGAAACTTGCCGGTCTTGTAAATCGAAATCTTTTCTTCGGGCTTGGTGAACTGCTCGATGAAGTGGCACTTCATGAAGTCGCCTTCACTTTTGAAGCGCTCTAGACCTTCATCGCGCGGCAGAAATTCGCGCGCGTAGGGCAGGTTCTGCTGCACCAGCTCCTGCATCTTCTTTTCGATCTTGTCGAGGTCCTCGGGCGTGAACGGAGTCGGACGGTAAAAGTCGTAAAAGAATCCACTCTCAGTCGCCGGACCGTGGCCTAGCTTGGTCTCGGGAAAAAGCTCGAGAACCGCCGCCGCCAGCAAATGCGCCGACGAATGCCGATAGACGCCCAGCGCCTCGGGATCTTTGTCGGTGAGGATGCGGAGCTCGGTGTCTTTTTCGAGCGGCCGGGTAAGGTCGATGAGGTCTGGTGTGGCGTGGACACTTTTGTCCGCGTGATCACCGTTGGTCGAGATTTTCGCGGCGATTGCCGCATCGGCTAACCGTGGGCTGATCGATTTCGCGACATCGAGCGCCGTCGAGCCCTTCGGCAATTCCTTCTCGCTCCCATCCGGAAGCTTGATGTGAATGGTTTCTGGCATGGAAAGTTCAGTTTATGGGACAGGAGAAAAGGCGGTCAAACCCGTACGGGGCTGGTGGTCTATACAGAGGCCAAAGGGACCCTCCTCCCGTTGCAGCGGCTGCTGGTCATTCAACTCCCCAGCCCTGGGGTGTCAAAGCTGATACCTTGGACTTCAATGTGATAGTTGCCAATTCCCAGCGTGTATTTGAATTATCTCAAATGGCAGATGCTCCTCTTGATTTTCAGGCTGTTCGAAGAATAGCAATCACGGCGCTGTTTTCCGACGACATCCTCTTCGACAAGGTCGTGCTCAAGGGAGGGAACGCCCTCAATATCGCCCTAGGCATGAGCGAAAGAAGTTCGCTTGATCTCGACTTTTCAATTGAGAACGACTTCGACGACCTTGGGGAGATTGAGAAGCGGCTGTCGGCAGCACTCGCCAGACGTTTCGGTGCTGTCGGATATGAGGTATTTGACTTCAAATTCGAGAGCAAGCCCAAAATTGCGAGAGAGGGGATGAGTCCGCGCTGGGGCGGATACATGGTCTCATTTAAGTTGATGGAACAACAAAAGTACTCCCGGCTGTCCGGGAATATTGACGCAATTCGCCGTGATTCACTTGTAATTGGGCCGAACATGCAGCGGGTGTTCACGATTGATTTGAGTAAATGCGAGTACGTGAAGGGTAAGCGGAAAGTGGAGTTCGATAACTACACGGTCTACGTGTATTCGGCAGAAATGATCGCGATAGAGAAGCTTCGCGCGATCTGCCAGCAAATGCCCGACTATCAATTGAACCGGACTGCATCGCCTCGGGCTAGAGATTTCTTTGACATACATCTCATCCGTTCCAAGACAGGTATGAATTTTGCTTCAGCCGAAAACCTCGAATTGGCGCGTCAAATATTTTCTGCCAAAGAGGTTCCACTCGGGTTATTGGGAAAAATCGGGTCATTCAGGGAATTTCATCGGCCGGATTGGGAGAGTGTTAGAACCTCCACAAGAGGAGAACTCAAGTCTTTTGATTATTATTTTGACTTCACGCTGAATTTAGTTGAGTCAATGAAGTCCCTTTGGAATGAATAGGCGCCAGTCAGCGATATATTCCTTCTCGCGAAGATCGTACGTCAAATAAAAGTCATATTTAAGGCCGAAGTCCTTTAGTCGGCCGTATAGCTTCTCCGGATATCCAGCGCGCTGCATATAAAAGCCAATCGCTTGGTGGTAAGGGTAGACGTATGCCAACTTCCTAAGCGTTGCCACAAGTGTTGCTACGGAGATCCGTGTCTGAGCACTTCGGTAAGCTTCTAACACTTGGAATACACCACCGGCATAGTTTGGCCGAACAACGATGTCAATGAGAGTGCGCTCCAAACTAGTTACGGGCAATTTCGCCCCAGCGAAGTCCAGTTGTACTACCTCAAGCTGGCCGGTATTTTTCCCCGAAATCAAAACGGCCTGGTGGTCGTTGAATCGAAAAACGAAGTTTGATTCACGTTGTTTTCCAGCGAACGCTCTGTCAATTCCCTCTTGGGTCAGTATCCCAGATGACTGTTTTGGACTTTGTTCAGCATTTACGAAAATAAACGAAGGAATTTGTTCGGTTAATCCGTGCAACAAAAGAGCGGTGGCATAGCAAAGATACGAGTTTCGTTTTAATGAGAGTGCAATCTCATATGGGCTTACCTCCTTCCACACGTACCTGACCACACCAGAAGCCTTGCTGTGGTGTACAGGGGTAAGGTCAATTTTTTTCATCGGTGTTTTCCCTGTAAGGAATCTGAGAAAGGGCGGTGTCGTAGTACTTTGGGCGAGTCGCCAAAAATTGCGCTGCTCAGTCAGTATTTTTGAAATATCGCTTGGCCAGAAGATCCTGTTTGGCAGGGACTCGAATAAGGTAATTATGTCTTTTCTTGCAATTTGTAGCCGTGTGGCCAATAGAAGACCCCTCAATTTTTTAGGCTTCTGAGAAGCCTAATTGCTGTGCAGGTGTATCCTCAAATTTTTAAATATGTATACCGAGTATTTAGCAAAACACGTATACAAGTAAATTTGTTGGGTTAAAGCATTTCTCGGCCTAGCATTAGACTTTGTTGCTGTTTATATTGGTATATATACCAATATAAACGTCGAATTGGTAAATCAGATCCCCATTACTTTCTTAAAGGTTTCCCATAGCAACTTCATGTTCATAATATAATATTGCTTGGTATATATACCAAGCAATATTAAGAGGCTTAGCCTCTCATGGTTTTTGGACACGGTCTGCCTCGACTGAGTAAACGCGGCCATGAATGGCCGCTCTTCCACGCCTGTGATGCTGATCAGAGTGAGAATAGAGATTCTGTGCATTTACCAGCGTTCCAACCTCAGTCTCTGTTAGCGTGGGCGTCGTTAAACGTGACGCGAAGGACGTAGGCGTACTTAGCAGGAGGCTGACTCGGCAGTTGAACGTGCAGTCCGTCGGGGCGTTGCTCAAATCGCACGGTCGCGCTGCTGCCGATCAAAGCAACAGACTTCACGTGTTCGGAGCCAGCAATCGATGCGAGGGAATGGATTACTGCATCTCCGTGCGCCGGCCAGGCGAGTCCGATCGCATAGAGCACGTCACCTTTGGTGGTGAAACGAAAATCCTCAGGTTTGTAGTCTGCAGTATCGGTGTCGTGAAATGATCCAGAGGTTACTTTCGTCGGGCCCTCACCATATGTCCGCCATGGCCGAGTGCCGTATATTGCTTCGCCATTGACATCCAGCCAGCTACCCACATCCAGAAGCACTCGCTCCACATCTTCGGGAATAGTGCCATCCGAACGCGGGCCGATATTCAGTAGCAAATTCCCGTTTTTGCTGACTATGTCGATGAGCTGGTGAACGATGAACTCCGGCGATTTGAAAGTGTCATCCTTGATATAGCCCCAAGACTTGTTGCTGACGGAGGTATCCGTCTGCCAGGGTGATGGGCGCATATCGCCGAGTTGGCCACGTTCAATATCCAGGACGCCCGAATGTTCCTGCATGGCGTAGTCCTTGTAGTTGATAACTCCTAGGTGATCTGCATATTTCAGCGAGCTGTTGTAATAAAACGCGGCAAAGCGCGTCAAGTTAGAACGAAGCGAAGGCTGTCCAATCCACCAATCGAAATACACAATGTCGGGATGGTATTTCTCGACCAGCTCTACACCTCGGGCCAGCCAGTCATTGGCCCATGCCGTGGAAACGTAAGTGAAATCATTGTTAAGGGGAGTACCCGATCGGTTCATCAACCAGGTATGAGCGGGGCCATACAGTGCAGCGTAGTGCGGATCGTTCACGTCAGCGGGAATTGTCCTGCCCGGACCAAAGAAGAAGTTGTGTTCAACTCGATGCGAGGAGACACCAAAGTGTAAGCCCGCGGCCCGAACGGCTTTGGCCAGTTCTCCGGTCGTGTCGCGATGCGGACCCATTTTCGCGACGGTCCAGTCGCTCAAGCCACTGTCGTACATCGCAAAACCATCGTGATGTTCCGCCACCGGGACAACGTACTTTGCACCCGACTTTCTGAACAACTCGGCCCAGGCCTGAGGGTCGAAGCGTTCGGCCTTAAACATTGGAATGAAATCTTTGTAGCCAAATTTATCCTGTGATCCATAGGTGGCAAGGTGATGCTCGTATTCTGGCGATCCCTCGACATACATCAGCCGTGGATACCATTCACTCCCGAACGCCGGAACGGAATAGACTCCCCAATGAATGAAGATTCCGAACTTTGCGTCTCTATACCAGTCGGGAACCTGGTATTTCTGCAACGATTCCCAGTCAGGGCGGAAAGGCCCTTGATTGTCGGCTTCGTCCAGCCGTTTGAGGAGAGCGCTGCGTTGCGAATCATATTTACTACTCGCCTTCTGCCAAACTTGATCGATGCTTTCAGGATCTTCCGAGGCGGTTGGCGCGGTTGGATTCTGGGAATGCAGGAAAGAAGCCGTGGTCAACACCGCGACGACTAGGCTCATCTTCCGAACCGATGAGAGCGACGGATGAAAGGTCATAAATTCGCTGCGGATAGATTCTTTGCCCGCACATCGGGATTGTAGATCATCAAGGGAGAGAGAGGCACGAGTTAGCAACCTCTTTTGGCTAAGTCAGAGGCGACTGGTCAGCGTTTGCTTCCCGCCGTTTGCAACTGACGTCGCAATTATTCGCAGTGGCCATGGATGGTCGTTCTTAAGCGCTTGCCATTTCGAGCGAGTGGCTGCTTTGCGAGTGCTCAGCTACTTCCTATCGCACGACTTCCTGACTGAGCACCTGCTGCCCTGAAGGGCTGGTGACGGAAGCGGAATTTTCGGCAGTAACAAACAGCCGGAATGTCTTGTAAGTTGTCGGCGTCCTGAAGTGGGCGCTCAGGTCGTCATTGACCTGGAGCTGACCTTGTTTAATAGGAGCGCCATCTCGGGGTTGAACCCAAACAATGTAGACGGACGCGGGTGGCGTGAGGTTTTCCGGCCGCGCAAGATGCTTGACGTCGAGAGTAACGACTGTGTTTCCATTGCTGTCGTGAGTAATATTTGCGGTCGCAGTTGCAGCAGGAACTGTTGTAGCTGGTGTGAGATGTACATGCTTCGCGCACCCACTCAACATCAGAACTGATCCAAGAACCGCGAAGAGTATGGGGCTGTTCGCTCTCATTGCTTACCGTTACGTCTTATGATGTAGGGGCGACAGGAGCGGTTTGCCAAATTTCAGTCGGCCTTTAGCTTGCTGCCTCGATCTTGGCCGTGATCAGGCCAACTTTGTCGACACCAGCGCTGTGAGCTTCATCGATAACGGTGGCAACATCCTGCCACGGAACAGTATCGTCAGCTTTCACGAACAACACTTTTTGAGCGCGGGTCTTAAAGATGTCAACCAGCCGGTTGGTGAGATCAGACCAGCTTACGTTCTGCTGATTGATTTCAAGCTGAGGCTGTCCGTGTGGCCCGATGGCGACCTGCACGACCACCGAGCGATTGTTCGGCTGCGGTTTCGCGTGGGGCGGCGGCGGTTGGGGGATGAGGGCCTTCTCACCTTTGGGTGCGACAGGCGTGATAACCATGAAAATAACCAGGAGAGTTAACAAGACATCGATAAGCGGCGTGACATTCATGACGCCGAACTTGCCACCAGGGCCGCCGGCCAGCATTTCTTCCTCCTCAATTTTTTCAGTCTCTATAGGTATGGATGCGTGGCTAACTTATCGAGGAGGCCTGATGCAGGGCAAGAATCGCTGCGTCTCTCACCTCAGCGCGACAGCGTCAAGGCTGGCGCGAGCAAGTGGCAACGAGAGGATTTCCTGAGGCGTTTGATGTCCCTACAGAAGACGCATGGGTCCTTCGCTTTCTTGTGATCTTTCGCGAGCGAAAGATCACACTTCGCGTCTGCATCTGGCACGTAGAGATAGAACATCGCCGGCATCGTCTCGTATTTTCCGTGTGCCTCACCCATTTCAATCACAGACTCCCCGACGCGAACCGCTGCGTGATTCACCACGCCATCGGGCGCGACGTACTTGGCGATATCCTCGGCTTCGAACGCACGTTTCAGAAATGCGATCAGAGGCTCGGCCCGCTGTGGATGCAGATACGGATTCACGTCGAACAGTCCTTGCGGCTTGTAGTTCTCGCCTTTCGCTGTGGAGATATACCAGAGACTACCAGCCAAATCTTTCACGGTCGCGGAGCGCTCTCCGTAATCCTGATCGACGGGTTTGTCGACCAGCGTCGCACTGTGCCCTGAAACTCGCTCTCGGCAGATTGCGCAGGTCTGTCGCGATATGCGATAAGCGGATTAGCGCGGGTGGATTTGGCTGCGGCGAGCGGTCTTGATCATATTCTTGATCAGGTTCCAATTCTCAGGAGAGAGGACGGCGATGTCGTGTTTCACTTCTTCGTATCGTGGATTTTCGCCTAGAGCTTCGGCATAGCGCGCGCCGTATTTGTGCCGTAATTTGTCTTCGACCAGCACGCGGTCCAGTTCTTCAAAGTTCAAATCGAGTACGTGGCAGATTTCTTTGAGGAGCAGTCTGGAGGGAAAAGCCATTCCTTTCACGAGCTTACGGGCGTGTTCGTATGTAATGCCAATACTTTGAGCGAATTCAGGGAGAGTGGTGTGGTCCCGCTCAAGGGCGTCTGATAGAGCTTCGCCGAGTTGGCCGAATGGCCTATCCTCGTCGCGTTTCGCTTGCGAAGTCCGCGCCATAGTACCTCTTGGCAAACGGCGTTGCGAGGGCCCTGGGAAAAGGGTACGGCAACCCACATTCATCATATGAGTTGTTTGCAGGGAAAGTCAATTAAATTGTTTGGGATGCAGCTAGGTATAGGCAGCTAATTGCCATACATTTATAGCGCCATAAGCAGCACATATATTACCGATGTAATATGACACAACTTGTTCAGTTGTATCGTGACGCGATATAGTTTAGGATATTGCTCACGAAGGAGGACAAGTTGGAGTTCATCGAATCTGTCAAAAATTACTACGCTTATCTAGTTCAGGGGCGCTGCCGGCGGCATGCCCGCAATCTGATCACGGTAGAGATTGAAGGTCACTGCGCCAGCACGATGCCGGTTTGCGTCGAATGCCATCCGCACTTTAGGGACCGGGCAGTTCTGGAACCGTCGCACACGACAACGACTACTTCGCCTCTCACACTCGAACCATTTCCGACAACTGCCCCAGAGCTGGCGGAGGTCGAAGTTGGGTAGACGCTACCGGGTCTCGTTTGTAACCCTGCTGGGGATCGCGGTCGGCGTTATTGCCGGCCTGGTCGCCGAGGCGTTACTGCGGGCTATCAACTTCATATCGGATGCGGTTTATTACGGCCACCTCTCGACGGCGACCATGCCGCCGGGTTCGGCGCCATTCCACTACTGGCGAATTCTTCTGCCCGCCGTTGGTGGTCTTGCTGTCGGATTAATTGCGCACTATTTCTGCCCGGAAATTGCAGGGGACGGCATTCCTGAGGCCATGTCGGTTGTTCTCAAGAATCGCAGCGTGGTCAAGCCGAAAATTAGTGTTCTGAAACCGTTGACAGCGGCCCTTACCGTCGGCACAGGAGGGCCGTTCGGCGCCGAGGGGCCGATTCTGCAGACCGGTGGAGCGATTGGCTCACTGTTAAGCAGGCTCTTCCCTTGCAGCCCTGCGGAGCGCCGCACATTACTCGCGTGCGGTGCGGCAGCGGGACTTGCAGCTGTATTCAAAACACCATTTGCCGCGGCACTGATGGCCGTCGAGCTGTTGGTGTGCGAATATCGCGCCCGCTCGTTTCTGCCTATCACTGTTTCGTCCATTGTGGGAACCCTGATAGCCATGGCATTCCGTGGCACAGGCGTGGTCTTCCCAGTTAATACCGATTACCACCTGCACGCGATGGAGCTGCCGTTCTTTGTGCTGTTGGGCTTGTTTTGTGCAGGCGCCGCCTGGCTGATGAAGAAAGCATTGTACGGCTGCGAAGGATTCATCGAGCACCGTCTACGGCGCTGGTGGTTTCCTATGGTTCCAGCCGCAGGCGGCCTGTGTGTAGGTCTTCTATCGCTTTGGCATTCTGAAGTGCTCGGCACAGGTTACGCCGTGATCGCCGAGCTGCTGGCTCGTCCTCATCCACTCCATCAGCTTTTGGGAATTGGCGTGGCAAAACTGATGGCCTTCTCCCTGGCTCTGGGATCAGGAGCCTCCGGCGGCACATTCGCACCGGCACTGATGATCGGCGGAAGCCTGGGTGCCGCGTTTGGGACGCTCGTTCATCAAATCATCGGCCAGAGCGCTGCAACGATCGGTTTGTACGGCATGGTGGCCACAGCAGCCTTGTTTGGCAGCCTCTATCGCGCAACACCAAGCGCAGTGCTGTTCATGCTGGAAGTAACTGGCGCGTTCAATGGCTTGCTACCGCTCTTGATCGTGTGCGTCGTAGCGGCACTGGCGATGCACTACATCAGCGATACGTCGATCAATACGGAGCGGCTTGTCCGGCGCGGCGAGCTTGTTCCGGAAGCCTATACCGTTGATCCCATGCGGATGCACCGCGTCTCTGACGTGATGAGTACGGACGTGAATACTCCGGCTGAGCAGGTGGTGTATATGGATGAAATTCTGCACAACGTCATCCCACGGCTACTGGAAGCGCAAGCGGAATTGTGTGTGGTGCTAGACCGAAATGGCAAAAGGGTGGGTACGCTCACTCTCCTCGACATTCTGAGCGCACATGAGTGGGAATATTCGCAAGAGATTCGCGAGCCGGGCCTGCTGCAGCTTCGTGAAGTAGGACAATCCGTCTGGGGATTCGGCAGCGATGAACCGCGAGTGGCGCCACAGTAAGCATCTATCGATCCTGGCGCGGGATGAGCGGCTACCGTAGAATCCCGCGCCGGATTTATTCATCCCCCGCGCTCCTGGCTTTATTTCCGGGCGTCCCATCAAGTCCTGGAGATTCGCTTAATCCGCGCCGGTAACCACGCGCGTGTTGAGTGCTGCTTACGCTGGAGATAGCAAGGGATTTAACGTCAGCCGCCGACCGCGGAGCTCAACGTGCGCAGATCGTGAATATCAGAAATATATTGCCTATCTGTAGCCACCAATCTTAAAAGCCTTGCGCCACGTAAATCTGAATGAAATTCTATCGACACGCGGAGAACTGAGTGAGAATCGCTAGCGCTTTATTAAAGCGAGTGGTGTATCCCTGCATTACAAGGACCGGCTTGTCTCGGCGATTCATTGGGGACGGACCGGCTGTAATTACGTATCACGGAATAGTTCCCAACAATTATCAAAGACGAGATCCTGCACTCGATGGAGCATTGGTTCATCAGGACTCTCTCCGTGCCCAACTTCGACTTCTAAAGTCGCATTATCAATTGATAAGCCCAGAGGAATTTTTGAGCTGGCGTGAAGGAAAAATCGAGCTTCCTCGACGATCTGTTCTGCTTACCTGTGACGATGGACTGCGCAATGTGACCGAGATGCTGCCATGGCTCGAGTCATCGGGAACCAGGTGCCTCTTCTTTGTCACAGGCGCTTCCACATCTGAGAAGCCCTCGATGCTCTGGTACGAAGAGCTGTACCTCATGATGTTGGATTCGAGCAAGAGCTTGAATGTCAGGAATTTTGGCCTAGAGCCAGTCGAGAATCACGATCAGAAGCGCGGTATTTGGGTTCAGCTCCTCACACATCTGTCTCGGTATGACTGCGAATCACGAATTACATTGCTGGACACCATCCGCGAACAACTAGGGCTGGAAAAATCCTGGAAAGAGCGCTATTGGGATGATGCAGCATGCCGTGAGCGATTTTTTGTTCTAGACAGAGAAGGAACACAGCGACTGATTTCGGCGGGGATGACAATAGGCGCGCATACGCTCTCACACCCCGTTCTGTGCGAACAGACGTTGTTGAGTGCAAATAACGAAATAGCTTTATCGAAGACGATGCTGAGCGCAACTTTCGGCCGGAATGTATGGGCGTTTGCATATCCGTTCGGGGATCCGGGCTCCGTCAGCGAGAGAGAATTAACAATAGTTCAAAAGGCGGGATACCGGTGTGCCTTTATGAACACCGCGGGCGGGTTTGGTGCGCAGATGCAATCATTCGCATTTCCGCGCATGCACGTGACTTCGGATATGACGCTCGCCGAATTCGAGGCACATTTAACCGGCTTCTATCGTTTGTTGCGAGAGCGGTTCCGACGTGAAGTCACTGCACTTAGAGCAGATAATGCGCACGCTGGACCGGACAGGAGAGTGGCTTGCGCATCATAGTTTCACACGAGGTGGCAGCGGACGATGGCCTTCGAGCATCATGGAATTCTTTACTGGATCAGACGGAGAACGCCCAGGTTTTTTACACGTATGAATGGGCGATTGCAGTGCAACGCGCGTACGGATCAATTTTTAAACCGCTAGTCTTTCTATTTTATGAAACAGACAAGCTCGTCGGGATTGCTCCTCTGGCCACATCTTTATCGAGCCGCCATGCGTTTTTTCTTACAGCCACTACGGCCGACTACTGTGACATTCTTTGCGACCCGGAATACACGCACCGGATATGGGCATCTCTTCAAGCAGAATTGAGAAAACTGGGAGTCGAGACGCTGGTACTAGCAAACATGCCCGAGGACTCGCCTACGCACAAAGCACTCCAGGAGTCGAAAACGTACGGGTTCCACTCACACATTCGAAAGGCATATGACTGCGCACGTGTTGTCCTCGGATCGGCGGAACACAGAGCCGAAATTAAACTTGTGCTTAGCAAGAAGAAAGTCTATCGGCGTGCCATTCGGCAAATGATGAGCCAAGGGCTCGAAGTACTTCACTTGCGAGAGTACTCCGAAGTATCGCCCTGCCTCGAGCAGTTTTACTCGGCCCACATTGCGCGATTTCGGGCTACTGGACGAAAGAGCAACCTCGAGGATTCGGACAGGCGTTTGTTCCTTACTGAACTCGCGCGCGAGCTTTGTGCGACGCAATCAATGGTGCTCAGCTGCCTTCGTCTTCATGACGCCCCCGTCGCATGGAACTATGGCTTCCGTTTTCGGGGATGCTGGTTTTGGTATCAACCGACGTTTGATTCCGCATACGAGGATTTCTCGCCGGGTTTCTCGTTGCTCGGAAAAATAATCGAGGCAAGTTGTGACGACCCGGAGCTTGCGGTTGTCGATTTGGGACTAGGAGCTGAGGAATATAAGGAGCGTTTCGCCACCTCAATTCGTCGAACGGTGTACGCCACCTTACAGCAATCACGCGTCGGTCACGTCCAAACGGCTATGCGATACTGTCTTTCCACTTGGGTCAAACACTCACCCTACACCGAGCGAAAAGTCAGGCAATTGATGAATAAAAGGCACAGAGAAACAATCTCTGCGCCTTCCGCGTAGTCGCAACCGCGTAAAAGCAATTAGATTCTAGAACTCCTCACCAGTAGTGAAAGTTGAATTTGTCCAGCCAGATTGAGTACGGCTGCTGTTGGTAGTTCCCGTCCTGCTGATAATTCACGGTGATTCCCGACCACGAAGTTTTTGTTGGGGTGTCGTATCGGTTCACATTGGCGGTCTTCCCATTCAAAGTGATCGACTTGAATAAAAGGTGGCCATCAGAGGTGCGCTGCACCTGAATGGTCAAATGATTCCATTGGTTGTTCTTTGGCCAGCAGCCAATTCCTGTCGGGTGCCATGTTTGTTTCGGATTATCCCAAACGTCCCACTGGTTGCCGCCAGCGATGCGGCACTCGTGCCCCCAGATGTAAGACTTGCCATTCAGAAATTGGTTGATATCGAACTCCAGGGCTTGCGAGGTTCCCAAGTCCTTCGCAAAAAAGTAAATATCATAGACAAAGTTGTGGGCGTTGGAGTTGATGCTGTTGCTTGGATCCCACATTCCCTGCGAAGAGAATTGGCCGATCAGGTGGTTGTTCCAAAGTACATCCGAGTATTTCGTCTTCCCGCCAATGGTCAATTTCATGGCTTTACCGGTGAGTGAAGGAGAACTTACGCCCTGACTGCTTGACCACGTGGTCTGCGGGCCGCTCGGAGAACACGAAGAACAGATACCGAACCACGGTGGCAACAGAGCATAGCCAGTCCAGCCTTTGCTTACTTGCAAGTTGGGAATGGTTTTGGCTTGAGCGGGAACGTCGCTCGAAGAATTGGGCTTCGACGAAGAAGACGATGATGAGGATGACGACGAGGAACTCGAACCCGATGTAGATGAACCCGACGACGAGCCCGATGCGGAACCGGCCGACGACGTCGAGTTAGAACCGGGATTGGGGCTGGTGTTATTGCTCGGCACCGGGGCAATTCCGCCGCAGCCGACCAGTGTTGCGGCGATAAGGATTACGACACAAGTTTTCACGGGCGATACTCCAGCTTTGAGATACGCAGGGAATTCCCAGGCAAGTGACATCTGACAGCAGAACATCTACTTACTGCTGAGCTCTTCTGAGTAGGCCGATTCTATGCAGCGTTCTACTTGCGCTCAAGCACGGAAGTGCTTGGGGGATACGTGGCTTTGCTGTCAGCCATGCCTTCAGGATGGTAGGAAGATTGCCCGCTCACGCCAGCGGCAACAAAGCTGAAAGAGGCCAACCCTGGCTATGCCGGTGATGATAGGGCAGCAATTTTCTGACGCGTGCCAGATGCCGCGGATCGGATTCTTTCAATTTTTGGTCGAAGGTCGTTTGTTTTAGCCACCCTAGTCATAGCTTTTTCGGGAAGTTCGTAAAACGGGTTTTCCAGCAGAATTGGACCTTCAATGCGAACGAACGGATGAGTTGCTAGGCAGTCGTCAATTGCATTCGGCGGCATGGTCCCGAGATTGTACAAGCAAAGGCCAAGCGCCCGGTTCGACTCGTAAAAACGGTTCAATCTCGCTTCGTACTCGGCCAGTTTTTCGGATCCTGGAGCATTATCCAGCAGCCAGTTCATATCACCGGCGGCACACAGCCCCTTGAACCCTTGGGCGAGCGTATCTTTAACGGCGGCGGCGAGCATTTCGATCATGAGGTCCGGGTCGAATGTTCCGCCTTTTAGATGGCCATCATGTTTGGTTAACAAGACCAGAGCGCCTCGCGCTTCTTCGTGCTCAACATCGATATCCGCCTGCTTCAGCGCGGCGCGGAACTCATTCAGTTCACGCTCGCAACAGACGTAAAGGCATCGCTCGCCACGGCTGAGGCCTCCGCGGATATACTCCGCTGCGGCCTGGAGTTGTTCCTCATGTGTAGTAAACAACGTGCAAACATGATCACCTTGGTGATACGACAACCTGGGAGAACCGACCATAACCGCCTCCTTCTACTAGAAACACGGACTGAGTCTGGGGTGTTCGTCTCTAGCCCTCAGTTTAGAAACCACCCAAAAACAGGATATCCAACAGCTACCTTACTTCCCAATACAGTTAAGCCTGTACCACGGCGCACACTCTCTCTCGCGGCATGGTGCCTGCGAGTAGAAGAATGGCTCCGCAGTACATTAGCGTGTCGCCTAAGTAATTTAGGCCATTGTTGAGACTGGCGCGTTCTGCGACTGCAATCGGGACGTAGACAACCAATACTATGAAGAAAACGGTGAAACCGAGCCACGCCGCGGCAGAGGGCATTTTCTTTCCAAGGACCAGTAAAATTCCCACGACTGCGTAGACCACGGCGGCGAGGTATGTCCAAATAGAATGCCCGAAGATGTATGTCGGAGTCAGCCGTTCGAGCGGCACGCCGGGGACGTGATCGGCGTGAATGAATTGCTCGAAGCTGTAGAACAGCACCGGAATTGCGATGAAGTAGCGCGCGATGGTGGCGAAGACTTGCGGCCACTTGCGCGGGTGATCGGGGCGTGAGCCGTAGGTGAGGCTGACGGCAAACGCCAAAGCTCCCCCGCTAAAAGACAGTTCACGCAGCGTGAGGATTGCGAAAAGTCGATTCCCGGGATGATGCAGCCAAACCGGCGCGTCCATCAAGGCCACGAAAAGTAAAAACGTCAATGCAAGCAAACTGGCGGCAACACGCGCCTGAATTCTGGTGACCATGCTCAGCGGGCCTGCAATGAAACAAGCCCCAACGAAATAGGCCCAGAATAGATGCCAGGGAATATATCGCGGCACGATCGAGGCGATGGCTGCTGTCAGCGTGAAATGTTCAGTACCGAAGGCGGCAAGCGGTGCAGCGTAGAAGAGTGGCCCGAAGATAATCAGCTTGTCAAAGCCCCGCGCCTTTTGCCATTCATCGCGATAAAAGATCTGAACCAGCCCGATTACAAAAATTGAGGCGCCGACGGAATACGACCAAATTACCGTATTGGGAATTGCGACCGCGAGAAGCGGCCATAGATCCATTACTCTGTCGATCATTAAATCTTTTCCGCTGCTACTTTGTGTCAGAGCACGATACATCGTCGGTTAGAGAGCACTCAAGAACAAAGTTGTGGGCGGATGTTACGGAACCAGGGTCTTACCCCGCCGTAATCTGCACGGGGTCGAAAATCGGCATCAGAATAGGCGAAATGCGGCTTCTCTGGACATCAATGATTGTCATCACCCTGGCTGCCGCTGGTTTCGGAAGCGCATTCGCCCAAGATGATTTCGAGCAGCCATATGGAAATGTTGCACTGCTGAGTGTGGCACGAAGAACGCAAAATCATGACAACCATTCGTTAACTCCTGATGATCGGCTATCGCTACTCGCCGCCGCGCTAGATAAAAGGGTGCGACGAGAAGAAGACGCCGACTGCTCCCATCTTGTGCATGCAGTTTATGAAGATGCAGGGCTCCCATATGCTTATGCGCCGTCATCAGAACTCTTCGTGGGAGTCGAGAATTTCGAGCGCGTGAAAGCTCCATTGCCTGGCGATCTGGTGGTGTGGCGCGGACATGTGGGAATAGTGATCAAGCCGTCAGAGCACATTTTCTTCAGCTATTTGAGTTCCGGACCCGGAACAGATAATTACGAAGCGCACTATTGGAGGCACCGCGGCCGGCCTCGTTTCTACCGTTATGTCAAGAAATAGATGTGAGGAACCGGGGCCTACTTGTGGGACAACTAGCCGTGGGTCTCCTTTTGGCCGTAGGCAAGCAATTCGCAGGTTCTGCGGATCAGGTCTTCCTGCATGCTGTCGCGAGCAAGAAATTCGAAGCCGTGGCGCAAGCCATCACGGTAGCGAACGAGCGCACGCAATTTCAGAAGTACGGAACTGGCGGGCAGACTGAGCTCCAGAGTCGCCACTTCTCCGGGTTCTAATTGACCGGTCAGAGTGACGCCAATACCATCCCGCCCTAGTTCAATTGATCGTCCCCAGAGCTCGATGGGTGCGCCGTCACGGAACACCTTTGCCGAGACACGCACGTCTATGGAGTAACGAGGATAGCGGCGGCGTTTGCTCGGGTCGGGCAGCTCAGCAGTCATCAGCTCTGCTTCTCATTTCAGGGAGTGAACTGCTGGGCCCAGTCCGACTATTAAGCAACAGCATAAATTGTTGGAAATAGTACCTCAAGCGCTCGGTATCAGCAGAGTAATCGTTGAACTTCCCGGCAGCTACTGGCGTATTCTAAGCTAAAGGGGGTGTGCGGATGTTGTTCTGTAATCGCTGTGGAACACAGTTGCAACCAGATTTCAATTTGTGCCCCAAATGCGGCGCCCCGGTTGCCAACATTTCGCCAGCAGGTGTGCCGGTCGCCGGTGGGACAACGAAACTGGAGCGCCATCTTCGCACCCTCGGAATTTTGTGGATCGTGGTAGGCGTGCTTTGGGTTGTGCCTTCGCTTGTACTGATGGGCATGAGCCACGCTTCTCACATCGTGATAGGCGACGAAATGTTCACGCGACACTTCATGCCGCCCCTAATGTTTTCGCTGGGTTCGGTTTTCCTGTTTATTGCGGCGGGAGGAATTCTTGTCGGATGGGGATTGATGAATCACGAGCGCTGGGCACGAATTACCGCGATCATCGTCGGCATTCTCGCGATTTTTCATCCGCCTTTCGGTACTGCACTGGGGATCTATACGCTTTGGGTTTTACTTTCCGCTAATGCGGCCGCTGAATATGACCGCATGTCGCATGCGTAGATGAAAGTAACGTCAGGCCCGCGAAACGTGATTACGGATTGGGGCGTCACTTTTTACAATTCTGTGCGTCTTTTCTGTGGGAACCTACGAAGAACATAGCAGCTGCGTGGAATGCATCTTAAGATGTTGTTCAGCTTTCGATTGCCCGCCTTGAGAGTTTCCGTTTCAGTTCTCTGTTTTTTGCTGCTGATCTTCTTTTCGAGCGCGTCCTCTGCCCAGAGCCCATCACCTGAGCATGGCGATGGCAGGGTATTAGCAGTCACCGTGTTCGATGAAAACGGCGTAGCTGTTTCGGCAGCGCGCGTTGAGTTAACCTCGCCCACGGCATCCCTGCATTGCGAGACGGACCTTGCGGGCCGCTGCCAATTTACGAACCTTGGGGTGGGGTCGTGGCAAATACAGGTCGAAAAAGAGGGATTCTATCTCGTTAAGCTCGCGAACGTGCAGACGTCGGGCAAGATCGAGATCGGGCTGAATCACCAACAGGAAGTGCGGGAAAACGTAAATGTCGTTGAGTCAGTTCCGGCAATTGACCCGCAACAGGTCTCATCGCAAGAGCAACTGAGCGGCATTGACGTCCTGAACATTCCATACCCGAATACACGCGATTATCGTTACGCGCTCGAATACATTCCCGGCGTAGTGCTTGATCAAAGCGCGCAGCCGCATATTGAGGGGGCTGAAACCTACGAAACGCTGGTGCTGCTCGATGGGTTTAATGTGACTCAACCCGCAACCGGGCAACTGCTTGTCCGTCCGAGCACGGACGCGTTGCGCGAAGTGCGGGTCGAAACGAGTCGCATATCGGCAGAATATGGTAAAGCCCCGGCGGGAGTGCTTTCACTGAACACCGGCATCGGCGATGATCATTTCCGCTTTGCGGCGACCAATTTCTTCCCCTCATTTCAAGACAAGAATGGATGGGCGTTCGACAAAGTTGACCCGCGGTTCACTTTATCGGGGCCGATTGTGAAGGGAAAATTGTGGTTTTTCGATGGATTGGATGGCGAATACGACAACGTAATTGTCATCGGACTGCCGAAGAACGAAGACTCCGACCGCGTCTGGCGAGGAGGCAATATCGCCAAAATACAAGCGAACCTAACTTCCCATGACATTCTGACTGGAAGCTTTTTGGTCGACTGGCTGCATGACGACCATCTTGGGATTTCAACCCTGGCGCCACCAGCTACTCGTCCGGCAGATACGGAAAATGTTTACGTCACCTCGGTCAAAGAACAGCACACGATGGGCGAGGATAGGCTCTTAGAATTCGGATTCAACTACGACCGTTACGGATTGCGACAGACTCCCATCGGAACGCAACCATATGTTCTGACCACGAACGGAGCCTTGGGAAATTACTATTTGCATGCAAATACCACCGCGACACGGTCCCAGGCTATCGCGAATTTTTATATTCCAGGGGAATGGCATGGCAGGCATGATTTCATCTTTGGGACTGACCTGGACCATCTCTCTTACGATCAGTTATTCAAGAGATCTCCAGTTTCTACGCTGAGAGAAGGGCAGACGCTCGCGCCGAATACGACGTGCCTGGGGCCGCCTACGGTGCCGCCGACTTCCTCGCCATGTGCACTGTTTTCGGTATTCACGGGCGCGCTACCCTCAAGCACTTACAACGCCGAAGCCAGCGCATATGTTCAGGACCGCTGGTCGGTACTTCCGCGCGTTTTGATTGAGCCAGGCCTGCGTTTCGATTGGGACCAGATATTACGGCGACCATTGTTCTCGCCTCGCCTGGCAGGAACGTACGTACTCGACAACTCCGGCAATACGAAAGTGTCGGCTGGAATCGGGGAGATTTATCAGTCAACGAATTTGTCGTTAATCGCGCTGCCACTGCAAGGCGGTCGACATGATTATTTTTTTGATCCCTCGGGAAACTTGAACGCTTTGTTTTTCTCGACTTTTGCAATCAACAGGCACGCATTGGCGCCCCCCCGATATGTGAACTGGAGCATGGAGGTCGAGCACAAGCTTCCAGCGGAAATCTTCTTAAAGGCGAGTTACTTGAGCCGCGAGGGGACGAATGCGTTCGTCTATAACACTCCAGGGGGAGTGTCGAGCACCAACTTCGTGCTGCAGAATACCAGGCATGACAACTACAAAGCATTCAAAATCGACCTGCGGCGCACGTTTCACAAGAGCTACACTGTGAGCGGGTCTTACACGCGTTCGAGCTCCACTTCAAATCAGGTGCTCGATTATTCGCTCGATAGTCTCGTCATCAGCCCGCAGGTGCCCGGCCCATATGCGTGGGATGCGCCAAATCGATTCATCTCGTGGGGACTTCTGCCGCTGGGATCTCTTCCGATCATTAAACATCTGGATCTCGCATATTCAGTCGAGGTGCGAAGCGGATTTCCATTTGCGGTCGTCAATCAGCAACAGCAGCTCGTATTGCCGCCGGGAGTTTATCGTTTTCCGACCTATTTCACACTGAACCCACATCTGGAAAAACGCTTTCATGCGATGGGGTTTTACTGGGCATTGCGAGGCGGGTTCGAAAACATCACCAACCACCAAAATCCATATACAGTAAACAATATTCTTGGATCGCCGCAGTTCCTGCAGTTCAGCAATTTCGACCGCCGTGCATTTACTGCGAGAATCCGTTTTCTAGGGCGCAAGTAATCGACACGTTAGTACATCCTGAGTAATCCTTCTCACATCATGGAATTTCTTACTTGCCCCGGCTGGAGTGCATTTTCCCAAGTAACAGAAAACATGAGCTTGTTGCGTCTTGGCACAGCAAATGCAATGTACTCCCGCGTAATCCAGTGTGCGGAGGTGAATTATGGAAAGTCAGGGACAAGATTGGCGAGAGCTCTCCGAAGCTGCCAGCCGTGAGCAGGATCCGGAAAAACTGATGGAGCTCGTGGAGCAATTGAATCGCGCACTTCTTAACCGTGAACTGCAAATGAACCGCGGTCTCTCTGCAACGGCTAACTAACTTCTAAATCCACTTCGTCCGCATTCCTCAAACAATTAAAATCTGAAACGAAACAGGCAAAGCGTGTGTCGCTCGAGTTATAACTGCCGTGTCCAGTCGATGCTCGCCCGCGATATGATTCAGAAGGGCAGACGAGTGGGCGGCAATTTGAGACTGTCGGCCGCAGCAGATGAACTGATTGGCTTACGAGGACACAAAGACCGCGCGCCTCCGCCCAGATGAAGCATACGGAGTACACGAAGATGAAGCCAAAGAACACAATTTGTCTCTGGTTCGACAGAGACGCACTCGACGCGGCCCGCTTCTACGCCGCTACTTTTCCGGATAGTAAAGTAACCGCTGTTCACAATGCGCCAAGTGACTATCCGAGCGGCAAGAAAGGCGATGTGTTGACGGTGGAGTTCACCGTAGTGGGTATTCCCTGCCTCGGTCTGAATGGCGGCCCAACGTTTAAGCACACCGAGGCCTTCTCTTTTCAGATCGCGACGGAGAACCAGGAAGAAACGGACCGCTATTGGAACGCAATCATCGGCAATGGCGGGGCCGGAAGCGCCTGCGGCTGGTGCAAGGACCGCTGGGGCCTTTCTTGGCAGATCACACCGCGCGCGCTAACCGATGCGCTAGCGGCTGGCGGTGACGAAGCCAAACGTGCCTTCGCGGCGATGATGACGATGAAGAAGATCGACGTTGCCACGATCGAGGTAGCACGCCGAGGTTGACGTGAACACGTCGGCCAGAATCGTTTCATTCAGGATCGGTTTAATGACGAGCCGCATACGTGGCCAGCTACGTGCAATCTCGGCTGGAATCAGAGAAAATATGCCTGAAGCCCGTGGTAGTGGTCAGGCATTCCACACTGCCCTCAGCAACTGAACACTGAAGACTAGTCACTGACCACTGCACTACTGCATCCTGGGAATCATTTCAGTCATCTTTCATTTCGGAGGAAGAAACCATGGCACATGAATTACCACCTTTGCCGTATGACTACTCTGCCCTGGAACCTGTAATTGACGCGCAGACGATGAAGTTGCATCACGATATGCATCACGGCGCTTACGTGAAGAATTTGAATGCCGCACTGGAGAAGCATCCGAACCTGCAGTCGAAGAGCGCTGAGGATTTGATTCGCGATTTGAATTCCGTCCCGGAGGATATCCGCACGGCTGTGCGCAATAATGGCGGCGGGCACGTGAATCACACGATGTTCTGGAAGATCATGAAGCCGAAAGGCGGAGGAGATCCTGGCGGTCCGATCGCCGATGCGATCAAGAAAACTTTTGGAAACTTCAACGACTTCAAGACCAAATTCAACGATGCCGGTGCGAAACAGTTCGGCAGTGGATGGGTTTGGCTCGCGGGAAAGCCCGGCGGTGAAGTCCAGGTGATTAGCACTCCGAACCAGGACAATCCGCTCTCGCAAGGGCTATATCCGATCCTTGGAAATGACGTTTGGGAGCATGCTTATTATTTGAAGTACAACAACCGGCGACCGGAATATCTTGCTGCGTGGTGGAACGCGGTGAATTGGGAAGAAATCAACCACCGTTACGAAGTGTTCAAGTCGGGCAAGCTGGAGCCGGCATTGGCAACGAGGTAGAATCCAGCCCAATTCTTCAAGCGATGGGACGATTCGATTACGAATCGTCCCACTTTTTTGCGCCAAATGCGTATCTGGCGGCATGCTTCCCTTCTATTTCAAAACCGCTCTGGTAGAGTTCCTATTTCGCATCAAATACATCGATGTCTGCCGACGTTCTCATCATCGGAGCCGGTGTTGCCGGGCTGAGGGCCGCAATTGACTTGGCGCGCGCCGGGATGAGGGTCGAGATCATCGAAGCTCGCGACCGAATTGGCGGTCGCATTCTGACGGTGCATGACCGCGAATCGAACCATCCGATCGAACTTGGTGCGGAGTTTGTTCATGGCATGGCGCCGGAAATCTGGTTGCCACTGCAGCAGCACGATTTAAAAGCGACCGAAGTTGACGGCGATTTGTGGTGCTCGATTGACGGAAAAGTCCAGCGATGCAACTTTTTCGCAGAAGCGGATAAGATCCTCGAAGAGATGAACGATACAGATGCCGACGAATCATTTCTGGATTTTTTGACGCGGAGGTTTCCTGGAGATGACCAGGCCGAAGCGAAGCGGTGGGCGACAGGATATGTAAGCGGCTTCAATGCCGCCGATCCAGGTTTGGTAAGCGTGCACTGGCTGGTACACAGCCGTGAAGCGGATGAGCAAATTTATGGTGATCGCGCGTTCCGGATTGCAGGTGGTTACGAGAAGCTTCTCAAAATCTTCAAAAAGGAAACCAAAGCCCTGAATGTTCCGATCCACTTGAATACGGTTGTTAGCAGTGTGGAATGGCGCACTGGTTCGGTTGCAGTTCACGCGATTTCAGACGGAAACAAAGTAAAATTCAACGCGCCGCGCGTGCTGATCACGCTGCCACTGGGAGTGTTGCAGGCTCGTGATTCGGTCCACTTTCAACCTGCCTTGCCGAATGAAAAGAAGGTGGCGCTCGAAAAATTAGTGATGGGCAAGGTTGTGCGGGTGACGCTTTGTTTTCACCAGCGCTTTTGGGAGGACCTGCGCGGAATTCCCGATTCGAAGCCGCTGGGTGATCTCAGCTTCCTTTTCTCTCGCAATGATGTGTTTCCTACGTGGTGGACGGAGATGCCGGACCCAGTGCCGATCATTACAGGATGGTCGGCATCGCATTCCACTGATGAATTGGCAGGACTTGGTGAGGACGCGGTAATTAATAAAGCAATCGAGTCGCTGAGCACTCTCTTGCAAATTGGAAGATCCGAAGTCGAATCTAAGCTGCGCGCGCCGTATTTTCACGATTGGGATGCGGACCCGTTCTCGCGGGGTGCATACAGTTATGTGGAAGTAGGCGGTGAAGGCTGCCAGCGAACCCTTGGCGAGCCGGTTGCAAATACGCTGTTCTTCGCCGGGGAGGCGACGGACACCACGGGCCACAACGGGACTGTTCATGGAGCGATGGCTAGCGGGCACAGGGCGGCGAAAGAAATTCATAATTCCCGCTAAGTGGAATTCCGTACCGTTCAAAAAATCTTTTTAGGATGGGAAGAACTGGACTAGGAGTTTGCACCCTTCAGCTCAGCAATCGAGAGGTGGATTCCGAGGGTGCCCCGTCCTTGTATCGCGATTTTTGCGAGACTGGGCGGGGATTTTGACCTTGGCAGGCCTCTAAGCCTCCGTCGCGAGACCCAGCGCGCAAGAGATCCTCGACGATGGGTTACATTAGATACATCTTCTAATGCATATTCAAAAGGATTCCTGTTGAGTTTATCGATTCGCAACATAGCCATCATCGCGCATGTTGATCATGGCAAAACGACTCTGGTGGATGCCATGCTGCGGCAGAGTGGCACATTCCGCGCCAATGAAGCAGTTGTCGAACGCGTGATGGATTCGAACGAACTCGAGCGCGAGCGCGGAATTACTATTCTGGCAAAGAATACGGCCGTGCTCTATGAAGGCGTGAAGATCAATATTGTGGACACGCCCGGCCATAGCGATTTTGGCGGAGAAGTGGAGCGCGCCCTGAAGATGGTGGATGGCGCCATGCTGCTGGTGGATGCGAGCGAAGGCCCGCTGCCACAGACGCGATATGTGCTGGGAAAGGCTCTCGAGGCGAAGCTGCCACCGATTGTGGTTATCAATAAGATTGACCGGCCAGATGCCCGCGCGCAGGAAGTGTTAAACGAAATCTACGATTTGTTCATTGATCTGGATGCGACGGAAGAGCAGCTGGAATTTCCCGTGCTTTATACGAATGCCAAAGCGGGAACCGCTTCGGTTAGTACGAATGAACGTGGAGAGGACCTGCGGCCGTTGTTCGATGCCATTGTAGAAAAGATTCCGTCGCCGAAAGGTGATCCATCCGGACCACTGCAAATTCTCGTAGCGAACCTCGACTACAGCGACTACCTGGGCCGCTTGGCAATCGCTCGTGTGTTCAATGGCAACTTGCGAACCGGCGAAGAAGTTGGCATTGCGAAGGTCGATGGTTCGATAGAGAAAACGAAAATCACAAAATTATTTTCTTTCTCGGGCTTGAAGCGCACGGACATCACTGAGACCGAACTCGGAGACATTGTCGCCATTGCCGGGGTTGAGGGGATCACGATCGGCGACACGATCACGAATGCCGAAAATCCTTCGCCGCTCGAACGCATTCTGATCGACGAACCCACGATCGCGATGCAATTTACGGTCAACACGTCCCCGTTTTCCGGCCGGGAAGGGACTTACGTTACGTCACGCAACTTGCGCGAGCGTCTCGATAAAGAGCTGCTGACGAATGTTTCGATCCGCGTGGAAGAAACGGGAAGCACGGATTCTTTTAAAGTGCTTGGCCGTGGCGAGCTGCAGCTTTCGATTTTGATCGAGATGATGCGGCGAGAAGGTTACGAGCTCGCGGTCGGCAAACCAGAGATCGTCACCAAACGAGTAGCTGGCAAGCTGATGGAACCAGTTGAGCACCTGACCATCGATGTTCCCGAAACATTCGTGGGTGTGGTCATGCAGCAGTTGGGTGGGCGCAAAGGCGAAGTCGCGAACATGCATAATCACGGCTATGGACGCGTGCGCCTGGAATTTCGTGTGCCGAGCCGCGGGTTAATTGGGTTGCGCAGTCAATTACTTACCGACACGCGGGGAACGATCGTCATGAATTCCCTTTTTGATGGCTACACGGAATGGCAGGGCGAAATTCCGCATCGACCGACGGGTGCACTGGTGGCCGATCGGGCGGGCGTAACCACATCCTATTCGCTATATAACCTACAGGAGCGTGGCGTGTTGTTCGTGGGGCCGGGCGTCGATGTTTACGAGGGAATGGTCGTTGGAGAAAATGCGAAGGACGTGGATCTGGATGTAAATATCGTGCGCGAAAAAAAACTGACCAACATGCGCGCTTCAACCGCGGACGAAGCCATCCGCCTTGTTCCTTTCAAGCAGCTCAACCTTGAGCAAGCAATCGAGTTCATTGCTGAGGACGAATTCGTTGAAGTCACGCCTAAATCATTGCGACTCAGAAAAAAAGTGCTTCCGGCAAACCAGCGGAAGAAGCAAAGCGCAACGGCGATGGAAGTATCTTCTTAGCTTCGGTTTTCTCGCCAAATATTGACAATCTACTCTCGTCAGAAGTGGTAGTCTTTCCGGCTGGGCTGATGAAGGTGCATACCCCAGTTTCTCGCCAGCAATCTTTAGAGGAGGCCGCTATGGCAGTCAAGCCTGTACCTGATGGATATCATTCAGTAACTCCTTACCTCATTGTTAAAGGCGCTAACCGCGCAATTGATTTCTACAAGAGCAGTTTCGGCGCGCAGGAGATCATGCGCTTTCCCGGCCCGAACAATTCGGTTGCACACGCGGAACTTCGTATTGGCGATTCTGTCATCATGCTGGCTGACGAGGGTCCGCAAGGACTTCACAGCAGCCCCGAGGCATATGGCGGCACGCCAGTGAGCCTGATGATCTACGTTCCTGATGTTGATAAAACCTTCAAGCAGGCGATTGCGAACGGCGCAAAAGAAACCCGGCCGCTACAAGACCAGGTCTATGGAGACCGATCGGGAAACTTGGTCGATCCGTTCGGACACGTGTGGACGGTTGCTACGCATGTTGAAGACGTCTCGGCAGAGGAAATGCAGCGGAGAATGGCAGCACTGCCGAAGCCGGCATAACTAGTTTCTCGTTTAGTGACTTCGTGTCCTTCGTGGTCGAAGGTACACTCGCGAAGGTCACGAGGGCTGGCGAGATCGGGCATAGTTCTTTACGTACTCGGGAATCTTCAACCCTTCAAGAAGCCGCACGTCCTTCACTGGCTCGCCCACCGCAACACTCAACGGCAGTACACCTGTCCATACCGGAAAGGCATAGTCCTCTTCGTCGTCTTTCGGTGGGCCGGTCCGCACCTTGGCTGAAAATTCATTAATAGGCATTCGGAGAACTTTCGTTGCTTTCAATTCTTTATCATTCGGCTGGCGAGCGTCGTCCCAGCGTCCCGCAATGATGTGTTCAGAGATTGTGCGCAACGCTGCGAGTTTCTCGTCACGATCTTCCACCGGGGTAGCTGTGCCCAGGACCACAACCGAGCGATAATTCATCGAGTGATTGAAAACTGAACGAGCCAGAACCAAGCCGTCAAGCAATGTGACGGTAACGCAAATTGGAATCCCGCTGCCCGCGTTGCGCAACATACGGCTCGCGACCGAACCGTGGATGTAGAGAACGTCTCCGTCCCGGCCATAGCTGGTTGGAATTACGAACGGCTGCCCTTCGAGGACAAAACCGACATGGCAGATGAATCCCTCGTCGAGAATGCGGTTGACCGTTTCGCGATTATAGACGCCCCGATGCGGCAGGCGCTGGACACGAGTGCGCGTTGTCGGCGCGGGCTTGGACATGAAAAGGGATCTCCGGCAATCGCGAAAGTAGCTTCTTAAGACATGTTAGCAGGATGCCAATTCATTCTTTTCCGCAGTTCTGTGATGTGGGCCCTGTGATGTGTACCATGCCATGCGTACATAGCGAGGTTTTTTTCGAGTGGCATGACGCCGAGTTCCGGATGCCTCAAAGTTCGCTTCCAATCCTCTTCGCTTAACGAGCGTAGCAGGCACACCCAGCGGGCATGCAGGTTTTCCAGCAGCACTAATGAAACTTCAATTGGCGTCGATTGCGTATCCGCGAGTTTGGCCCAGCGGTCTTCGGCGTAGGGCTTAATGGTGGGTTCGTCTTCGGTCAATGCCAGCTTGAACCGGACGTATGCGTTCATGTGGCTGTCAGGAACGTGATGCACGACCTGGCGAACAGTCCAGCCACCCTCGCGATATGGCGTATCGAGTTGTTGCGGAGACAAGTCCTTCACTGCTGCGCGAATTGCGGACGGCGTTTGCTCGATGTCGGAAATGAACTTGGCACGCTGTTCTTTTGACGGCGTGCCTTCGTAGTGAAACTTGCCGATGGGGTAGCGGGGGTCGGTCATTTTCGCTCCTTACGCGAGAGTACCCTGAGAGATGAAGCAGGAAGAAATCGAGGCGCGATTTTTTCTCTCTGTGGTTTTCCTTGTGTAACTCTGTGTTCTCTGTGGTTAGGTTGTAAAAGCTTAAGGCACAGAGAACAAAGAGAAAAACCACAAAGGTTAAGGCACGATAAGGAACGCGACGATCGCTGCAAAGACCGTAGAAAAGAAATTTATCGCGTTATTCCCAATCCCCCTCCGTCCTTCGATAGTTGCGCCCAGAAAACTATCGGCGAACATCCCTGCCGTGCCGGAAAAAGCGACTACAAGTAAAGAGACTCGACCGAAATCTCCAAATGCAAAAAAAACAAATGCAACGGCCACGGCAGCAATTGCGCCGGCAGCAGTTCCAATTCCGGTGATTGCCCCATTCGTGCCCCGGGCAACTTCTCGCCAACTTGTAATCAGCCGTGGAACTCGACCCATAGCTTGGCCGATTTCGCTCGAAACCGTATCCGCTGCCGCCTCTGCCAGGGCGGCCGCCATTGCCACGAAAATCCTCGGATTCGGAAATTGAGTATAGACGGCCGCACATCCTGCTGCGGTCCCGAGATTCGCGAGGACCTGCAGCGTATTGCGACCAGCGCGGGCCTCAGCCGTTCCCAGCCGTTGTTTGCGAGCGTATCCGATATGAGTTGCAACCCAAGTAAACGCAAAAACTGTGAAGAGAGCTGCGAAGCCCCTAAGTCCCGCCGAACACAATAAGACAAAACAGACCACCGCTCCCGCTATGGCTCCGCCCGTTGTGACCCCGCGAACTAACCTTCCAAAAACGGCGAAAAGGGAGCTTATAGAAGCAAAAATCAAAATTTTCTGGGCTTCGAGGATTGCAGGTATCTGTCGAAATACCGCTAAGTGGCTCATAAGAAAGGTGAATAGCAATATGAGGTGTGGGCCAGGTGATGCACCGCACACCGAATCAAGCGGGTAAACACCAGATATGGCCCTGCCGAAAGTAGCACCCCATCCGTCCCGCTTTTAGTTTCGATAACCTGCACAATTCTGGTGCATCAAAATACGCGGGGTGGTCTAAACTGCTACCCGGCGTTTTCTGTCGCAGCGCCAGCTTTGGCAGTCATCGAGGGACTAACTATGGCAGCTTCGGTCTGGTCTGGATATCTTACCTTTGGCTTGATTTCAATGCCGGTGCGCCTGTTTTCGGGCGCGCGCAGTTCAAGCATTTCCTTCCACATGTTGCACCGTGACGATTTAGTACGAGTGAAGCAGCAGCTCATTTGCCCAGCAGAAAACAAAGTTGTTGAGCGCAGCGAAATCGTCAAAGGATACGAGTACCGGAAGAATGAGTATGTCGTGATCGAGCCGGAAGAGATCAAGAAGATCGAGCCGAAGACGGCAAAGACGATGGAGATCCTCGAGTTCGTGAAGGCCAGCGAGGTCGATCCGGTTTACTTCGAGTCGTCTTATTACATGATGCCAGAGGAAGCTGGGCGGCGGCCCTATGCATTGTTGACCAAAGCCCTCGAGGAGAGCGAATTTGTTGCGATTGCCAAACTCACAATGCATAACCGCGAGTACACAGTATTCTTGCGGCCGCACGAAGGCGGGCTGATGCTACACACGATGTATTACGAGGAAGAAGTTCGCAAGGTCGAAGGCTTCGGCGCGCCCGACGTTGATTTGAAGGACGCGGAAGTTAAGGTGGCACATCAGCTGATCAATGCACTCTCGAGTGACTGGGAACCGGAGAAATTCCACGACGAGTTTCAGGAGAATCTGAAAACGATGATTCAGACGAAACTCGAAGGCGGCAAGATTGCCGAAGTTGAAAAGCCGAAGAAGATGGCCCCAGTAGTCGATCTGATGGCCGCATTGAAGGAAAGCCTGGCACAGATGGAAGGCAAGAAGAAGCCATCGGCGACGGCTGAGGCTGCACCGGCTCCAGCAAGGAAGAGGGCTAAAAGGTAATTTGGCTGGCACGCCCCGTCTTTCCATAACAAGCATTTGGGCCAGCCCCGGGAGCTTCGGCACGGGGCCCAACCCACGACGCGCAATGAGAAGGAATTTCAATCAGACAACCTTCCATTGCTCCAATTGCTTCCTACTCTCAATCCACGTCAAACGCGGCTCGCTGGCGAAGATCGCCGCAAGTCGCTAGAATAAGCAATTCCGAATGAGACTTCCGGGCAGGATTATTGCGCCTTCGGCGCGGTTCCAACTACTGAACACCGCTGTGATGCTGACGCTGGCTGTGTGTGGCGTGGCATGCGGAGATTATTACCGCCCTGTTGCTCAGCCGCTCGAAGGAATACAGCCCAGCCCAGCGGCGGCCCATTCCATAATCTCCATTAACACTGATGGTATTGCAGGCAACAGCCGAGGTAACGGATCGGCGAGCAACATTGACGCTTCCGGAGACAGCATTCAGGGGAATCTGATTGTTGGGCTTGCGCCCGCCCACGCGGCGCTTACTCCGAACGGAACGAGGATGTATGTTGCAAATAGTGGCGAAGACAGCGTCACCGCAAATACTACTTCTTCGCCAACAGGAGTTGCGGCGACAGTAAGCGTTCCCCCTTCTCCCGGCGCACAGATAATGCAGGTGACCGGCGATGGCACGACTGCGACCTATTTCTATAACGGCGCTGCGGCCTTATTTTCCGTGGGCGATACTGTGTTTGTGACCGGATGCGCTACGGCAGGATTCGATGGCGTTTATACGGTGACAGCTGCGAGCGGAAACACATTTTCGGTCGCGAACTCAACCAGTGCTACGGACAACCCTGAGTTCGGCGGTGCGCAGGCAAAGACGCCAAATGCTGTTTTCGCGAATACGGCAGATAACAACAATATGTATGTCGCGGGATATTCAACGAATTCGGTTTACGCGATCAACACGAGCACGGATGTGGTAAGCGCGACCATTGCCGTGGGAAGGCATCCGGTATCATTGACGGAGCTGCCGAACGACCAGCAGATATATGTCGCTAACCAGGGCAGCGGAACCGTGAGCGTGATCAGCACGGTGAACAATACTGTAACGCAAACTGTTTCGCCGACTGTGGGTGCGGTGCCGGTATGGGTAGTCGCGAAATCCGATAGCACGAGGGTTTACGTGCTGGATGCAAGCGGCGTCATTTATGACTTTAATCCTCTCGCAACAACGATAAATTGTGCGTCGAGTCCCGCGGTGGGATGTTCCGCAACCGCAACGGCGAATGCAGGGGCTGGAAGCAACTTTCTGACGTTTGATCCGGTTATGAACCGTCTTTACGTGACCAATCCTACGAATAGCCAAGTGGGAATTCTTGACGCCAGCGTCGATCCACCCAAGCTGATTAACACGATCAATCTTGCGACTGCGGCTGCGTCGGCGTGTTCGGGTTGTGCCCCGGATGCAGTGACGGTGCTTGGCGATGGAAGCCGTGCGTACGTAGCCGCATATCAATTTGCTCCAGGATGCACAGACTCATCCGGCAACGCTGTCAATTGCGTAGACACCTTAGTGGCAGTAATTGACGGGCCGAGCGCGACGCTTAAATCCGTGATTACAGGAATTGGCAGCGGCGCTGCTCTCAGTGCGACCGGTTGTGGACTGGGTTCAGGTCCGGTGCCTACTGTCTGGCAACCTGGAATTGCGCGTTTCCGTGCTTCGATTGCGTCTTCCGGGGGCGGAACGAATTCGAATTTTAAAGTTTATGTCGGACAGTGCGATGCAGGCAGTGTAGGAGTAGTCGACACCTATCCGGTGAATGGAAGGCCTGGCGACACATACTCCGGCGTTTCTGTGAATGCACCATTGAGCACGTTCCCGCCGCTTGCGGGAGGAGTGCCGCCAGCGCAAAATCCCGTTTTCGTGTTGGCGGGCCCGTAGCGGTCTCGGGTGATCTTCTTCTCCGAAAGTTCTCAGGGAGAGAATTCCTCCCAGCCCTTTCTTCAGAGCACAAGTTGCATGGGTCCTTCAAGTTCGCAAGAACTTCGGAGGCCGAAGTTTTGGCTTCGCTCAGGATGACAGCTGGTGAGAGAAAAGTGGAGACTACAAGCGGAATGCCGGCCGGAGGAGCGTTGCAGAACAGCCGCGGCCTACATCGCGGCTGCGGTAGATACGTTTTTGCCGTAGCGAAGAGCGATATTCATGAAGACACTGCCGCTGGCAGTTTCGAACGAGAGCACCATGGCCTCGGTGTCAGGTGTGTTGCGAGCGCCCTGCTCGGAGGTGTGAAGGCGGGGAGGATGAACCCGGAAATGAAAACCTTCATCGTTCAGCGTAGCTACAGCGTTACCGATGACCTGGTTTGCCAGTTCGCACACGGCTTCGCGCACAAGTTCGTCGGTTTCGGGCACCTCTGTGCCGGAGAGCATGCTTGCAATACGGGCTGCGGCAGAGGGCTCAATGTCGAGGATGATACGGCCTTCGATATCGCCGCTCAGTTCCACCATAGCTGCAACACCTTTGCGGCGATAGGCGTCCTCTTCCATGGTGAGATTGCCGATCTCGATAGGCGATTTCATGCCTTGGGACAACACCGCATCGGCCGCGTTGATGAACGGCTGGATTAGATCCATTTTCATTGTTAGGCCCCTGAGCCGGCTGCGGCAGCGACCGCGCCATCTTCTCCAAGCACGTATTTAATGACTTCGTACAGGACATCAGGCTTTACCGGCTTCTGCACAAAGTGGCGTGCGCCACGTTGCAAAGCAGCCACGATGTTCTCCTGATAACCGACCGAAGAGACCATGACGATGCGAGCATCGGCATTTTTCTGCACGATCTTCTCCGCGGCCTCAATGCCTTCCATCTGGGGCATGGTGATATCCATCAGCACGATGTCGGGTTTGGTGCGCTCGTATTCCGAGATGGCCGTCAGTCCGTCACCCGCCTCTCCTGCGACCTCGCCGCCGAATGATTCAATGATGCGGGCGAGATTCTTGCGTGCGAATACGGAGTCGTCGACGATCAGGTAACGGACTGATTGACCGTCCTTGCTCCGCTTAATTGCTGCAAAGTGCTCCATAACTCCTCCTCTTTCTTTTCCCTTCTCACTTCACTTTCCGGCACGCTCGAGTGGTACCGGCGAAACTCTATGCCTGTCCGGCTCCGATGGCTTTGTTCGGGCGCTCAGAGCAGTGAGCGTTTAACGTGGCCGCCATGGCCTGCAAATCCACCACGCGCATGACGTGTCCGCGCTCAATTGCAGCTTTGGGCATTCCAAAGACAACGCAGGACTGCTCACTTTGGGCGATCGTGACACCGCCTGCCTCTTTGATCGAAGCTAGTCCGTTGGCGCCGTCATCGCCCATCCCGGTCATAATGACGCCAATGGCGCGAGTGCCAAATTCCTCCGCGACACTCCTGAACAACACATCGGCAGAAGGGCGATGACCGTTTACTCGGGCCTCATCACTCAGCACCGCGACGTCGCCTAAGGGAAGACGCTTGGCCTTTAGGTGCCTGCTCCCAGGGCAGATCAGCACCCGGCCGGCGTGCAAAACGTCTCCCGATTGAGCTTCTTTCACTCGCAGAGAAGTGCACTCATCGAGCCGGCGGGCGAACATCTCGGTAAAACCTTCCGGCATGTGCTGCACCACGAGAATGGTGCCGGGAAACTCCGGCGACAACTGCGAGAGCAAGTACTGCAACGATTGCGGGCCGCCGGTCGACACTCCGATCGCGATCACTTTGCTCGGCGGGTTGGTGCCGGTCGATGTCAATTTTTTGCGCGGCACAGGTTGCGGCACTTCTTCAGTCGGTGCGATCTGAATGCCGCGGCTTTGGGCAGCAGCCTTGATTTTGGCGATCAACTCATTCGCGCTCTCCTGCATGCGCGAGGTGACGTCGGCTGGCTTGGCCACGAAGTCGAACGCGCCCAACGAGAGGGCTTTCAGCGTCACGGAAGCGCCTTTCGTACTATGCGAGCTCACGACGATCACAGGCAAGCGGTGCCGCCGCATGACCTCCTTGAGCATCTCGAGTCCGTCCATCCCAGGCATCTCGAGATCGAGCGTGACGACCTGGGGCTTGAGCTCGGCAATTTTTTTCAGACCGAAGTTGCCGTCCATGGCCGTACCCACGACATGGATCGAGCCGTCAGTCTCGATCATCTGCGGGATGAGCTTGCGCATGAGCGCCGAGTCATCGACGACAAGGACGCGTACGGGTTGCGCGCTCATTGCCGCACCTCCGCCGGAAACTGCGCTCCGGGTACTGGCGCGAAAGCGCCGGCTTGCCGCACGTGGGTGCCGCTCCTACTGAAGCGGTCCATCACTGCTGCAAGATTCATGATCAGCACCACGCGTCCATCGCCCAGAATGGAGGCGCTGCTGACGAGATCGGTTGAAACTGTCTGATCGTCCAAGGCTTTGGTCACCAATTCCTCTTCCCCTTCGAGGGAATCAACGATCAGCCCTAACTTGCGTTCTCCGAAGGTGAGAACCAATACAAAGATTTTTTCTTTTTCGCGATTGACTTCCGGCGTACGGCGCGCGGCCACGCGAACGAGTGGCAAAATCTGATTGCGCAACTGCATGACCTCTGTCTGGTCAACACGGTGCAGATCGGTTTCATGTGCGCGAGCGATTTCGGCAACCGAGTTCAGCGGAATGGCATAAAGCCGGTGCTCGATGCGGAACATGAGTGCTTGAACAATGGCGAGGGTCAAGGGAAGTTTGAGCCGGAAGGTTGTGCCCTGGCCAAGCTCCGTCTCGATCTCCACCGAGCCTTTCATGCGACTCAGCACGCTGCGCACAACATCGAGGCCGACCCCGCGTCCAGAAACTTCCGTGATTTCCTGCGCCGTGCTAAAACCGGGACGGAAGATCAGGTCGAGTAGTTCCTGCGGCGATAAACGCTCGGCTTCTTCCGGTTTGATCAATTTGGTTTGCAGTGCTTTGTGCTTGACCTTGGCAGCGTCGATTCCTGCGCCGTCGTCTTTGAGTTCGACAATCAACTGATTGGCCTGATGATAGGCGTGGAGACGAATAGTGCCGAGCACGGGCTTTCCAGTGGTTTCGCGCGCCTCAGGATTTTCAATACCATGACTGATCGAGTTGCGGATGATATGGGTAAGCGGCTCGGCAATGGCATCAAGTAAGCCCTTGTCGACGTCGGTATCCTGACCGCTGATAAGAAGCTGAACTTGTTTGCCGCAGCGTTTGGCGGTGTCGCGGACGATGCGAGGAAAGCGTCGAAAGAGCTGCTCGACAGGCACCATGCGGACCTTCATCACTGAGCGCTGCAAGTCGTTCATGACGCGCGACTGAAATCCCATTGCATCAGCAAAGCGCAGGCGCAATGCGTCCTTTGGAAAGCGGCGGGAAAATTCCTGGACTGCCTGTTGAAGCATGGACTTGGCAATGATGAGTTCCCCGACAAGGTTGAGCACATTATCGATGCGCTCGGCATCGACCCGTAAAATATTTTCAGAGACTGGGCCGCTTGGGGCGGCAGCTGGCTCTGGTGCAGGAGCGGCTTGCGGGTTAGGTTCGGCTTCCACTGCGAGGGAAGCTTCCCCATGGTTCGGAGCGGCAGCAGCGCTACTCTCGTTTTCCGCTGAATGTATTTCGAAGTATTCAGCTCGCGAAATTACTGTGGGAATCAGGCACTTGGAGACGATCATCGTTTCGGGTGCTCCGGTTGCGATGAGAAGGTCGAGCCTCTTGGCCCTTTCGGCGAAGCCCTCCGGCCTGACTCCTACTACTTGCGCAACTGAGCTGAGTGCGGTTACGACCAACTGCCGTGCGGCAATTGGCATGGCGCAGTTGCGATCGACGTGCGCGATCAGGTGAAAAATTCTGTTGCCCTGATTACGAGCATTGCTGGCAGATTTTTGTTCGTATTCGGTCCAACTGACCTGCGTAGTTGCGACTGGCGCCTTCGCTGCCGATTGCGAACCGGATGCCAGTTCCTCGACCATTTTCTGAAGCGCAGAAGTTTCCGGCATCGAACTCTGATGCCGGTAGGCGTTCAGCATCTCTGTGAAAATGTCGGCCGCGAGAAAACTCAATTCGACCAACGAAACCGCAGTCGAAGTGATATCGACTGCAAGCGCGTCTTCGAGTTTGTGCGCAAGCTCGCTCAACTCCTGAAATCCGCATGCGGCCGAGTCGCCTTTAAGGGTGTGTACCGTCCGGCGGATGCTGCGAACGACCTCACCGTCGCGTGGCGATTTTTCCAGCTTCAGCGCGTCGTCGTTCAGCGCCTGCAGCAGTTCCTGCGAGGTTTCGAAGAAAAGCTCGCGCATTTCAGCGCCGGGATCGTCGGAGAACTGGGTCATAGCGACACCTCCAGGCGCTTATATGCGGTCCCGCTATTGCGATAGACCATCGCGAATTTGTCGGTGAGGCCGAGTAAGCTTTCTGCGTGACCAACGAGCAAATATCCGCCGGGAGCAAGGCATCGATAGAACTTGCCGATCAGGCGGCGTTGTTCAGCCTCATCGAAGTACATCATTACATTGCGGCAGAAAATCACATCGTTACTCTGCGGAAGGAATTCGGTCTTTAAGTTGTGGAAGTCGAAGTGGACAAGTTCTTTGACGGCTTTCTTTATCGCGTAACGCTCACCGACTTTGTCAAAGTAACGAAGACGATAGCTGTAATCGACGGAAGCCATCTGGTTTTCGCTGTAGACACCTTCCTGCCCGGCGCGGAGAACGGTGTAATTGATGTCGCTGGCAGGGATCTCTACATGCCAGGGCGGAGGCACAATCGGCTTTGGCCAAATGACTTCTTCAGAAGTTGGTGTACGAAGCTGTTGATAGGCAAGCGCGTCGGCAATCAGCATCGCGATGGTGTACGGCTCCTGGCCAGTAGAGCAGCCGGCGCTCCAGATGCGCAGGTTGCAATCGCCTTCGGCTGCTTTCTTGCGGATCAGTTCATCTAGAATTTGCTTGTGAAACAGTTCCAATTGCGCTTTATTGCGGAAGAAGCTGGTTTCGTTGACGGTTAAATCTTCGAGCAGCCGGGAAAGCTCCTGCTTCCCTTCCGCGCTGATGAGTAGCCGGTAGTAGCTGTAGAAGGAATCGAGCCGGCATTCGCGTAGTCGGCGCTGCAAGCGGTCCTGTAAAAAGTGGGTGCGCCGCGCGTCGAAGTACATCCCGCATTCTTGATAGACGAGCGTCTGCAGCAAGCGCATTTCGGCATCACTGAGCTGGATGGCCAGAGCTGGAGTGCTCATCGGTTTCCTTCTGCGCCTTACTTGCCTGCGGCCGCTCGCCGCATGTCTTTCTTGCTGTTGGCTTCGGTGGCTTCTTTTTGCGTGTTGCCGAGATCGAGCAGGCGGTTCATGTCGAGCAATACGATCAGCCGCCCTTTGTGCTTTCCTAAACCGGTCACGCAGTTCAGGCCGCCTTCGTGCAAAGCGGCCGGCGAGGGCTCCACGTCGGATGCAGGAATTTTCAACACCTCAGAAGCGGAATCCACGATCAACCCAGAGAGCCGGCCACGATGCTCGACGACAAGAATGCGATTTCGTTTACCCGAGGTCACTTTTTTCTCGCCCAGGCGCTTGCGCAGGTCCATCACGGAGACGATCTTTCCGCGAAGGTTGATGACTCCTTCCATGAAGTTCGGGGCATCCGGCACGGTTGTGATCTCAGGAACGCGCACGATTTCATGCAGCGAGGTGATCGGGACGCCGTAGGTTTCCCTGCCTACCTGGAAACCGACGATGTGCAACTCGCGCGCTACCGGAGATGCTGCGCTCATGCCCGTGATCCTGCCGCGGCATGACGCGCGTTCTTGCGGGTTTCGGACAAATTGGAATCGCTTTCGATTCCGAAGCTATCCATCGAATCAAGCAATCCGCGTGACATTTTCGACATCTGTTCGGCTGAAGCGGCAAGCTCGGTCGAGCCGGAGGTCGTCTGCTGCACAAGTTCGCGCATGCGCTCCATGGCCTTTACGACCGCATGGGCACCCGAAGCCTGCTCTTCAACGGCAGAGTTGATTTCGTGCGTGATTTCGTTCAGGCGAGTGGTGGCACGGGCGATTTGCGACGAACCATGCGATTGCTCGTTGGTAGCGGCGCCGATTTCCTGAGCGAATTTGTACACCTCGGTGACGACGTTGGAGATTTTGCGCAGCGCCTGGTGAAGCTCCTGGCCAAGCTTGAGGCCCTGATCGACGATCTCTGTACTCTCGTGCATGTTATCGACCGCTTTCCGGGCTTCTTTCTGGATACTCTCAATGAGCTCAGAAATCTCCTTCGTCGATTGCGCCGATTTTTCAGCAAGCTTACGAACTTCATCCGCCACGACGGCGAAGCCGAGGCCATGCTCGCCGGCGCGTGCCGCTTCGATAGCAGCGTTCAAGGCAAGCAGGTTAGTTTGTTCGGCGAGATCGTCGATGACCTCGATGATTTTTCCGATGTCATCGGCACGGTGGCCAAGCACCCCGATGATTTCTCCGGAGGCGCCGATGGTCGAGTTGATCTTATTCAGGCCCTCGGTGGCCTTTTCCATCGTCGAGATTCCGCTATGCACTTCTTCACGAGAACGGTTGGAAATATCGAGAAGGACTTTAGCGGTATCGGCAACGCGCTGGATCGATGCCACCATTTGGTCGATGGAGGCTGAAGTCTCGCTGACGCTGGAAGCCTGGATCTGCGTGCTCTTCACCATGTTCTGCACGTTGACGCTCATCTCGTGCATGGTGCTGGTGACTTCGTC